>ERZ1108167.8-NODE-8-length-429877-cov-34.297323_pt1 | contig 429877 bp, 393 predicted proteins | sample MGYA00403703_ERZ1108167 | MGnify/ENA primary metagenome ERZ1108167 (study PRJEB35170, sample SAMEA104062411) | human gut metagenome | biome: human gut; feature: human-associated habitat; material: faeces | place: Denmark | collected 2012-05-11 ...
AACGCTTGCACCCTCCGTATTACCGCGGCTGCTGGCACGGAGTTAGCCGGTGCTTCTTCTGCGGGTAACGTCAATTGCTGCGGTTATTAACCACAACACCTTCCTCCCCGCTGAAAGTACTTTACAACCCGAAGGCCTTCTTCATACACGCGGCATGGCTGCATCAGGCTTGCGCCCATTGTGCAATATTCCCCACTGCTGCCTCCCGTAGGAGTCTGGACCGTGTCTCAGTTCCAGTGTGGCTGGTCATCCTCTCAGACCAGCTAGGGATCGTCGCCTAGGTGAGCCGTTACCCCACCTACTAGCTAATCCCATCTGGGCACATCTGATGGCAAGAGGCCCGAAGGTCCCCCTCTTTGGTCTTGCGACGTTATGCGGTATTAGCTACCGTTTCCAGTAGTTATCCCCCTCCATCAGGCAGTTTCCCAGACATTACTCACCCGTCCGCCACTCGTCACCCGAGAGCAAGCTCTCTGTGCTACCGTTCGACTTGCATGTGTTAGGCCTGCCGCCAGCGTTCAATCTGAGCCATGATCAAACTCTTCAATTTAAGTTTGATGCTCGTGAATTAAACTTCGTAATGAATTACGTATGTTCACTCAGAGACTTGGTATTCATTTTTCGTCCGAAGACGTTAAGAATCCATGTCACTTTGAGTGCCCACACAGATTGTCTGATAAATTGTTAAAGAGCAGTGCAACGCGGCTTTCGCTCACCGTTGCGAGGTCCCGTATAATACGTTTTCCTCATTCAGAGTCAAGCGTTTAATTTCGCTTTTCTCTGCCGGTATTCATCGCTGAATCCCGCTGACCCGGCGGCTTGCGTGCCGTTGTTCCGTGTCAGTGGAGGCGCATTATAGGGAGTAATTCTGAAGTGGCAAGGGGAATTTTAAAAAAAAACCTCACCTGCTTAATTTTCGGCCAAAATATCGGCTGAGATTAAATTATTGCCTGGTTTTTAAACAAAAACGAGCCCAGGGGGCCCGTTTTTGCTGTTTTGTGATTTACTGCACTGCCACTATCCGGTCATTTTTCACGACCAGCTGCACTTCTTTACCTGGTATCAGCTCACCGGAAAGAATCTGCTGTGCCAGGGGGTTTTCGATCTGCTGCTGGATAGCACGTTTCAGAGGACGTGCGCCATAAACCGGATCGTACCCATTTTCGCTCAGCAGCTTCAGCGCCTCATCAGAGAGGTGGACTTCGTAGCCGCGCTCCTCCAGTCGTTTATACAACCGCTGCAGCTGAATCTGCGCAATAGAAGCAATGTGTTTTTCACCTAACGGGTGGAAGACAACCACTTCATCAATACGGTTGATAAACTCCGGGCGGAAGCTTTGACTAACCACACCCAGCACCAGATCTTTCATGTGACTGTAATCCAGCGCACCAAAACGTTCCTGAATGAGATCCGAACCGAGGTTGGAGGTCATAATGACAACCGTATTGCGGAAGTCGACCGTTCTCCCCTGCCCGTCAGTCAAACGTCCATCGTCCAGTACCTGCAGCAGAATGTTAAAGACATCCGGGTGCGCTTTTTCCACTTCATCCAGCAGGATGACGGAATAAGGACGACGGCGGACCGCCTCAGTAAGATAGCCACCTTCTTCATAACCGACGTATCCCGGAGGCGCCCCAACCAGACGTGAAACGGAATGTTTCTCCATAAACTCTGACATGTCGATACGTACCATTGCATCGTCGCTGTCAAACATAAAGTTAGCCAGCGCTTTACAGAGTTCTGTTTTACCTACCCCAGTAGGACCGAGGAACAGGAACGAGCCAATCGGACGGTTAGGATCGGATAACCCGGCACGACTACGGCGGATCGCATTCGATACCGCTTCAACCGCTTCGTTCTGACCAATAACGCGGCTATGCAGCTCCTGCTCCATACGCAGCAGCTTCTCACGTTCGCCTTCGAGCATTCTCGCAACCGGAATCCCCGTCCAACGAGCCAACACTTCCGCGATTTCCGCATCCGTGACTTTATTCCGCAGCAGGCGCATCGTCTTGCCTTCAGACTGCGTTGCCGCCGCCAGCTGTTTTTCCAGTTCCGGGATCTTGCCGTACTGCAGCTCGGACATCCGCGCCAGATCGCCGACGCGACGCGCCTGCTCAATCGCGATTTTAGCCTGTTCCAGCTCGGCCTTAATCGTCTGGGTGCCGGAGAGCGACGCTTTTTCAGCCTTCCACTCTTCTTCTAAGACTGAATATTGACGCTCTTTATCCGCCAGTTCCTCATTCAGCATATCCAACCGCTTAATGCTGGCTTCATCAGACTCTTTCTTCAGCGCCTGCTGTTCCAGCTTGAGCTGAATGATGCGTCGATCGAGTCTGTCCAGCTCTTCCGGTTTTGAGTCAATCTGCATACGGATACTGGATGCAGCTTCATCGATCAGGTCAATAGCTTTGTCCGGCAGCTGTCGGTCAGCGATATAACGGTGGGACAGCGTAGCCGCCGCTACAATCGCCGGGTCAGTGATCTGCACGTGGTGGTGCAGTTCATAACGTTCTTTCAGACCACGCAAAATCGCAATGGTATCTTCAACCGTCGGTTCCGCAACGAACACTTTCTGGAAACGACGCTCCAGCGCGGCGTCTTTCTCAATGTACTGGCGATATTCATCCAGCGTCGTGGCGCCCACGCAGTGCAGCTCACCACGCGCCAGCGCCGGTTTCAGCATATTCCCGGCGTCCATGGCTCCGTCTGCTTTACCTGCGCCCACCATCGTGTGCAGCTCATCGATAAACAGGATGACGTTGCCTTCCTGCTTGGCGAGATCGTTTAGCACGCCTTTTAAGCGTTCTTCAAACTCACCGCGGTACTTGGCACCCGCCACTAGCGCGCCCATATCGAGCGCCAGGACCCGACGCCCCTTCAATCCTTCCGGTACTTCACCGTTGACGATCCGCTGCGCCAGTCCTTCAACAATGGCCGTTTTACCTACGCCGGGTTCACCAATAAGCACCGGGTTATTTTTGGTACGACGCTGCAGAACCTGAATCGTTCGACGAATTTCTTCATCACGGCCAATCACCGGGTCAAGCTTACCCTGCTCGGCACGTTCGGTTAGATCGACGGTAAATTTTTTCAAAGCCTGACGTTGGTCTTCGGCTCCCTGATCGTTCACGCTTTCACCTCCGCGCATTTGTTCAATCGCCTGACTCACGTTAGCGGTTGTGGCTCCGGCGGATTTTAAAAGGTCGGTCAGCGTGCCGCGGGATTCAAGCGCAGCCAGAACGAACAGTTCTGACGAAATAAAGTTGTCCTTTCTCTTTTGCGCCAGCTTGTCGCAAAGGTTAAGGATACGCACTAAATCCTGGGACGGTTGAACATCGCCACCGGTACCTTCCACCTGCGGCAATCGGCTCAACGCCTGTTCAATATTGGTGCGTAACTCTCCGGCGTTAATGCCAGCCGAAGTTAATAAAGGACGTACCGATCCCCCTTCCTGATTCAGCAAGGCGCTCATTAGATGAAGAGGTTCGATGAATTGGTTGTCGTGCCCAAGCGCAAGAGACTGGGCATCGGCAAGAGCAAGCTGGAATTTATTGGTAAGACGATCCAGACGCATAACTCCTCCCATAACAGGTCAAATTTGCTACTGGAGATTAAATGAGGTCATCCCTCAATTATTCAAGGTTAAAGACCTGAACTATGCAAAAATAAGTTTGCCTTCTGGATCGTCTTAGCTCGGCAGGTTATATCAGCCAGATGAAACTTGCCATACGACCCGTCGTCTTGTCGCGACGATAAGAGAAAAAATCATCTTTTTCGCTGAGGGTGCAGCGGTCGCCGCCAAAAATCTGCTCAACGCCAACGCCCGTCAGACGCTGACGAGCAAGCTGATAGATATCAGCAAAATACTTCTCACCCGCAGGGCGAAATGCGCGCTCCGCTTGAGCATCTTTTGCCACAAAGGCTTCGCGCACTTCCGGGCCGACCTCAAACGCATCCGGCCCGATGGCGGGGCCAAGCCAGGCCATAATGTTTTCCGGGCTATCGGCAAAACAGGCAACGGTTTCTTCCAGCACGCCTTCGCAAAGACCTCGCCAGCCGGCATGAGCAGCCGCAACTTCCGTACCCGCGCGATTACAAAAAAGCACCGGCAGGCAATCTGCGGTCATTACCGCGCATACCGTACCCGGCACATTGCAGTATGACGCATCCGCGCGCTTTGAAGCGTACGGCCCGCCGTCGAGTTTCAACACTGCCGTACCGTGAACCTGTTCCAGCCACACCGGGTATGACGGCAGACCGCCGGCGGCGAACATGCGCCGACGGTTCTCTTCTACGTGCTGCAGATTGTCTCCGCAATGAGCGCCGAGGTTAAGTGAATCGTATGGCGATAAACTCACCCCGCCAACGCGCGTGGAACTACAGGCAGCCACGCCTTCCGGCATCGGCCATTGCGGTACAATCACTTTAGTCATAACCAGTCGATATCGTCTTTATGCGTTTCAAAATCAGCGCGCATGGCATCGATCAAATCAACCATATCCTGCGGAATTGGCGCATGCCATTCCATCTCAATACCGCTGATCGGATGGTATAAGCGCAGCATCGTGGCGTGGAGAGCCTGGCGGTCGAACTTACGCAGAGCAGTGATGAACTCTTCCGACGCACCTTTAGGCGGACGCGGGCGTCCCCCATAAACCTGATCGCCCACCAGCGGATGGGTGATGTGCGCCATGTGCACGCGAATCTGGTGCGTACGACCGGTCTCGAGGCGCAAACGCAAACGAGTATGAATGCGAAAATGCTCCATGATCCGATAGTGCGTCACCGCCGGTTTCCCCATGGGATGTACCGCCATATGCGTACGCTTGGTCGGGTGACGGCTAATCGGTTCTTCAACCGTTCCGCCAGCCGTCATATGACCAATCGCCACCGCTTCATATTCACGGGTAATTTCACGCAGTTGCAGGGATTCCACCAGCCGGGTTTGCGCTGGGATAGTCTTTGCTACCACCATTAAACCGGTGGTGTCTTTATCAAGACGGTGCACGATCCCCGCCCGCGGCACGTCAGCAATGGCCGGATAGTAGTGCAACAGCGCATTCAGCACAGTACCGTCAGGGTTGCCCGCGCCGGGGTGCACAACTAAATCGCGCGGTTTATTAATTACGAGGATGTCATCATCTTCATAAACGATATTGAGCGGAATATCCTGCGGTTGGAAACGGACTTCTTCTTCGATTTCAACATCGATAGCAATCGTCTCTCCCCCCAGCACTTTCTCTTTCGGCTTGTCGCTGACGCAGCCGTTTACCAGCACTCTCTGGTCAAGGATCCATTCTTTTATGCGCGAACGCGAATAATCCGGGAACAATTCGGCCAAAGCCTGATCTAAGCGTTGTCCGAGTTGATTTTCGGACACCGTTGCGTTGAGTTGTACTCGTTGTGCCATATACAGCTTCTTCGTTTTAACGTTGGGTTTTACGGCTTTGCCGTTTAATATAGTGTGCTATTGTAGCTGGTCTTAATCGGGAGCAGGAACAGAGATTCTCCCGCATAAACATTTTGAGGAAGTCAAAACGTCATGACGCGCATGAAATACCTGGTGGCAGCAGCCACACTGAGCCTGGCTTTGGTGGGTTGCTCTGGCTCAAAGGAGGAGGTGCCCGATAATCCGCCGAATGAGATCTACGCGACCGCTCAGCAAAAGCTGCAGGACGGTAACTGGAAACAGGCAATAACGCAACTGGAAGCGTTGGATAACCGTTATCCCTTTGGACCTTATTCCCAACAGGTACAGTTAGACCTGATTTATGCGTACTACAAAAACGCCGATCTACCGCTGGCTCAGGCCGCTATCGATCGCTTTGTGCGCCTGAACCCGACCCATCCTAACATTGATTACGTTATTTATATGCGTGGTCTGACAAATATGGCGTTGGATGACAGTGCGCTGCAGGGCTTCTTCGGCGTCGACCGCTCTGACCGCGACCCGCAACACGCGCGCGATGCCTTTAACGACTTCTCCAAACTGGTTCGTGGCTATCCCAACAGCCAGTACTCTACTGACGCCTATAAACGTATGGTGTTCCTGAAGGATCGTCTGGCGAAGTACGAGCTGTCGGTAGTGGATTACTACACCGATCGTGGCGCATGGGTTGCGGTAGTTAACCGCGTAGACGGCATGCTGCGTAACTATCCGGATACGCAGGCCACCCGCGATGCGCTGCCGAAGATGGAAAACGCCTACCGTCAGATGCAGATGAACGCGCAGGCTGACAAGGTTGCGAAAATTATTGCGGCCAACAGCAAGAACACCTGATAGCCCTTAGATAAGCAAAACGGCAGCCAAATGGCTGCCGTTTTTTTATTCGTTAAATAGCTCAGCTGAAGCGGTTTAGCGCCGAGTTAACTCATCAAATATGGCTCTCTTTCTTCCTTTCCACAAGTAATATCTCACCTGTTCCTGTCCTGTCTCACAAAACAGATTTGTTGACAAAAAGTGACAATAAAATGTGATTTAAATCACGCATTTTGACATTGGGCGAGGTATGCTGAGTTCACCAAGACGGGAAAGACAAGAGGTAAAATTTATGACAATGAACATTACCAGTAAACAAATGGAAATTACTCCGGCAATCCGCCAGCACGTCGCAGACCGTCTCGCCAAACTGGATAAATGGCAAACCCACTTAATTAACCCGCACATCATCCTCTCTAAGGAGCCGCAGGGTTTTGTCGCTGACGCCACCATCAATACGCCAAACGGGCATCTGGTTGCCAGCGCGCGGCACGAAGACATGTATGCCGCAATAAACGAATTGATCAACAAGCTGGAACGGCAGCTCAATAAAGTGCAGCACAAAGGGGAAGCCCGCCGCGCCGCCACATCGGTGAAAGAGGCAGGCTTTGTGGAAGAAGAAGAGTAATCCTTAACTTAAGCTTGTGTCATGCAACGCGCCTCCGGGCGCGTTTTTTATTGACAGAGTGAAAACAGTACAGGTACTGTAATCCCCACTAACTCAAGGAATTCATCATGCAACCGAACCTGTTCTTCTTCGCATTCTTTTTTACCTTCCCCTGAATGGGAGGCAATTCGTCGTGTGATAAAGAATGCGAAGACGAACAACAAGGCCTCCCAAACGGGAGGCCTTTTTTATTGATAATCAATAACAAGAAAGGCAACACATATGACCGAGGAAAACCCATTACTAGCGCTACGCGATAAGATCAGCGCTCTGGATGAGAAGCTGCTGGCGCTGCTGGCGGAACGCCGCGGCCTGGCCGTAGAGGTAGGAAAAGCCAAGCTGGCATCGCATCGCCCGGTGCGGGATATCGACCGCGAGCGGGACCTGCTGGAACGCCTGATGACGTTGGGAAAAAAACATCATCTCGATGCCCACTACATCACGCGCCTGTTCCAGCTGATCATTGAAGACTCGGTCCTTACCCAACAAACGCTACTGCAGCAGCACCTCAATAAAATCAATCCGCACTCCGCCCGCGTGGCGTTTCTCGGACCGAAAGGTTCATATTCGCATCTTGCGGCCCGCCAGTATGCCGCCCGCCACTTTGAACAGTTTATCGAAAGCGGCTGTGCGAAATTCGCCGATATCTTTGAGCAAGTGGAGACGGGCCAGGCCGACTATGCCGTGGTCCCTATTGAAAATACCAGCTCCGGCGGCATCAATGATGTTTACGATCTTCTGCAGCACACTACTTTATCTATCGTCGGCGAGCTGACTCTGCCTATCGATCACTGCGTGCTGGTTTCAACATCCACCGACGCGCAACAGATTACGACGGTCTACAGCCATCCGCAGCCGTTCCAGCAGTGCAGCCAGTACCTCAGCCGCTATCCGCACTGGAATATTGAATATACCGATAGCACCTCCTCAGCGATGGAAAAAGTCGCTCAGGCTAAATCGCCGACCGTGGCCGCCCTGGGCAGCGAAGCAGGCGGAGCGCTGCACGGTTTGCAGGTACTGGAACATTGTCAGGCTAACCAAACGCAAAATATCACCCGCTTCCTGGTTCTGGCGCGTAAAGCGGTGGAAGTCTCCGATCAGGTTCCCGCAAAAACCACGCTGTTGATGGCCACCGGCCAGCAAGCCGGGGCCCTGGTAGAAGCGCTGCTGGTGCTGCGAAACCATAACCTGATTATGACCAAGCTGGAGTCGCGTCCCATTCACGGTAATCCGTGGGAAGAGATGTTTTATCTGGATATCCAGGCCAACCTGGAATCACTGCCCATGCGTAAAGCCTTAAAAGAGCTGGCCGAGATAACCCGTTCCATGAAGGTGCTGGGCTGTTATGCCAGCGAAAACGTGGTACCGGTCGATCCGGTTTAACGCTCTATAAACGGCAATTTCTTCATCCCTGCCACGCTAACCGGCAGGGTGAAGATGGCCCCGGAAAGTGGATATTTCGCCACTTCCTCAGCATCCATATTCTCCCGCGTGGTGGTGATATAGAGCGTCTTCATATCCGTTCCGCCAAAACAGACCATCGTCGGGCAACGCACCGGTAAACGATGCTCCTCCAGCTGCTCGCCCGTCGGTGAAAAGCGGGCAATACGCCAACCGTCAAACATCGCGCTCCAGTAGCAACCTTCAGCATCGATGGCCGCGCCATCAGGAATTCCCTCACCCGGATGAAAACGGCGAAAGACCTCGCGTTTCCCCGCCTCGCCCCGCTTATCGAGAGGTGTTCGATAGATAACGGCATTCGGCGTATCCGAGGTATACATCCAACGCTTGTCTTCGCTAAACGCCAGACCGTTAGCGCCGTGAATATCGCACTGGATAACCTGCGGGGAGAGATCGCTATCGATGCGCATCAAGAGCGCGCCGTTAAAATCGCCCGGCCCCCAGAAAGTTCCGGCATAAAAACGGCCGTCGCGATCGGTTCCACCATCGTTAAAGCGTGCTAATTGCGGATTGCTGGGGTTATCGCAGACTTTTCGCTGCAGCAGGCCATGCGCATCCGTGAGCCAGATACCGCTACGTAAAGCGACGATAAAACCGCCCTTCGCGCGCAGGGCAAAACAACCGGGCTCCTCGGGAAACTGTAGTACCTGATGTTCACCCGTCCGCACGTCGTAACGATGAATCTCGCACTCCATAATATCGGCCCAGTACAAGGCCTGTTCGGCTTCGCTCCAGGTCGGACACTCCGGTAAATGCCCGGTATAATCAAACAGCGGTTGTGGTTCAGCCATCGTTTTCATCCCTATAAAAAAAGCCAGCGGGTCACCCCTCTGGCTTTATTGTATACGCGTTTTACGCCTTACTGCCGATTATCATTCGCCTGGCGCAGCAACGTCCGGCTTTCGCTCTGGAAGCGCTGGGCATAGTCCCCGAACCAGTGTTCAACCTTACGGAAGCTATCGATAAACGCCTGTTTATCCCCCTGCTCCAGCAGGCCGATAGCTTCACCGAAACGCTGGTAGTATCGCTTAATCAGCGCCAGGTTATTTTCCGAGGACATAATAATGTCAGCGTAGAGCTGCGGATCCTGGGCAAACAGTCGGCCAACCATCGCCAGCTCCAGACGATAAATTGGCGACGAGAGCGCTAAAAGTTGCTCAAGACGCACGTTCTCTTCGGCCAGATGCAGGCCATAAGCGAAGGTAGCAAAGTGGCGCAACGCCTGAATAAAGGCCATGTTCTGGTCGTGTTCGACGGCGCTGATACGATGCAACCGAGCGCCCCAGACCTGAATTTGCTCAAGAAACCACTGGTAGGCCTCAGGCTGGCGGCCATCGCAATACACCACTACCTGCTTCGCCAGGCTGCCGCTATCAGGACCAAACATAGGATGCAGACCCAATACCGGACCTTTATGCGCAGCCAGCATCGCCTGCAGCGGTTCCGCTTTCACCGAAGCCAAATCGACCAGGATGCAGTCCGCCGGCAGCGGAGGCAGCTGAGCAATCGTCGCCGCCGTGATATGAATCGGCACGCTGACGATAACCATACCGGCATCGGCGACAATCTCGTCCGCCCGCGACCAGTCGTCTTTCTCCAGGATACGAACCTGATATCCGGAAAGCGTCAGCATTTTCTCAAACAGACGCCCCATTTGCCCGCCGCCACCGACAATAACGACCGGACGCAGGTTCGGATAAAGCGTTTTAAAACCTTTATCGTTTTCGCTGGAATAAGACTCACGCATGACGCGACGCAGGACATCTTCGATAAGATCCGGCGGAACCCCAAGCGCAGCAGCCTCCTCACGGCGGGAGGCCAGCATCGCCGATTCACGCTCAGGGACGTAAATCGGCAGGCCATAATGGCTTTTAACCTCTCCGACTTGCGCTACCAGCTCCAGGCGCTTCGCCAGCAACTCCAGCAGCGCTTTATCGACTTCATCAATTTGATCGCGTAACGCGGTCAGTTCAGCAACCATACAATCCTCTTACGCCAGACGAGCCGCCAGATGGCCTCGCAGATCCTTATCAAGTTCGCGGAGCAGCGCATCGGTGGTTTCCCAACTAATGCAGGCATCGGTCACCGAGACGCCGTATTTCATATCGCAACGCGGCTGCTCAGAGGACTGATTACCTTCGTGGATATTGCTCTCAATCATCAGACCAATAATGGAACGGTTACCATCTTTGATCTGCGCGACCACGGATTCCGCAACCGCGGGCTGACGGCGGTAGTCTTTATTCGAATTCCCATGGCTGCAATCTACCATCAGGGAAGGCTTCAGTCCCGCCTGAGTCATCTCTTTTTCGCACTTCGCGACGTCTTCCGGGCCATAGTTTGGCGCTTTCCCACCGCGCAAAATGACGTGACCGTTCGGGTTGCCCTGGGTTTGCAGCAGGCACACCTGTCCAGCCTGGTTGATGCCGACGAAACGGTGCGGCATTGCGGCAGCGCGCATCGCGTTAATGGCGGTGGCAAGGCTACCGTCGGTGCCATTTTTAAACCCAACCGGCATCGACAGGCCTGAAGCCATTTCGCGGTGAGTCTGGGATTCCGTCGTACGCGCGCCGATAGCGGACCAGCTAAACAGATCGCCGAGGTACTGAGGACTATTTGGATCCAACGCTTCCGTCGCCAACGGTAGCCCCATATTGACCAGTTCAACCAGCAGACGACGCGCAATCTTCAGGCCGCCTTCCACATCAAAAGAACCATCCATATGCGGATCGTTAATCAGCCCTTTCCAGCCAACGGTGGTACGGGGTTTTTCAAAATAGACGCGCATGACCAGATAGAGGCTATCGCTGACCTCTGCGGCAAGAGCTTTAAAACGACGAGCATACTCAATGGCGGTTTCAGGATCGTGAATTGAGCAAGGACCACACACCACCAGCAAGCGCGGATCGCGACCGGCGATGATGTCAGAGATGGTCTGCCGAGAGTGCGCGATCTGCGCTTCCTGCTCAACGCTCAAAGGGAATTCAGCTTTCAACTGATCCGGAGTGATCAAAACCTGTTCATCGGTAATATGTACGTTGTTCAGCGCGTCTTTTTGCATGATTGCGATCCTGTATAGCTCGTTTGCGATAGTTATTGCCTCAGCGAGGATGACGTAACGATACCACACAAAGTAAAGATTTCAATCCATATTCCGTAAATTTTACTTTACACATGGAAATTAAATCGCGCTAAACTCCCTTTCTATTGTACATTATTATTTACACACAGCGATTTAACGCCCGTTACTCCCTTTTTAAAAGCGATTCTTTTACGAAAAATCCTGGTGAGAATTATCTTAAAGCGGCGAGGCTGGCTAATGACGCTTTTCATCAATAATGCTATTCTTCGCCCGGGTTTCAGCAATCTGCATCCCCCACGCAATGACAACCTGACGGAACCGTAATGACTGTTCTTCACCGTCTCTTTTTGACTTTAGTACTATCACTCGTGGGTATCTCTGCTGTTGCCTCCGGACCGTCTGAAAATGTTCGGACGATCGTTTCGGGGATCGTGACTTATACACGCTGGCCGCAATTATCAGGTCCTCCAAGGCTATGTATTTTTTCGACATCACGTTATATCCATAGCCTGGCCGAAGAAGCACCGGAAATATTGCCTTATAAACCCGTGATTGTTCGTAATACAGAAGAAGCCTTACAGACGACCTGCGATGGTTTTTATTTTGGCAGTGAATCACCGATCCAACAGTCTGAATTTACGGCCAAATATGGAAACCGGCCCCTATTACTTATTGCGGAACAAAACACCGATTGCTCTATTGGCAGCGCTTTTTGCCTGCTTATAAACAATGAGAGAGTCAGATTTTCCGTAAATCTGGATGTACTGACGCACAGCGGCGTTCGGGTTAATCCCGAGGTACTGATGCTTGCCCGGAAAACATCACATGAATAAGGATTTTTCTCAGGCCCCGCGCCCCACATTTAAAAGAGCGCTGCGCCGTATCAGCATGATAAGCGTGGTGATCTCTATGACACTGGTCTGGCTGTTACTCTGCGCCGCTTCCATATTCACACTTAAGCAATACGCACAAAAAAACCTGGAGCTTACCGCCGCTACCATGGGCCGCAGCCTGGAAGCCGCGCTCGTTTTTGGCGATAGCGCAGCGGCTGAAGATACGCTGGCCACGCTGGGAAGACAGGGGCAATTCTCCAAAGCCATTCTGGTCGATGGCCGACAAAAGCCCTTCGCCTCATGGCATAACGAGCGGCTGGTCAGGCAGGATAAAATCAGCGACGTTATCAGCAAATGGCTATTCCCTGACCCCACGGTACAGCCTATCTGGCACCAGGGGAAAATCATCGGTGAACTCCGTCTGACCGCGCTGGACCGGCTGATAAGCTATTTTCTTGGCATCTCAATTATTGTGCTCACCGGCAGCATTTTTCTTGCTTCCTGCATCGCCTTGCTCCTGACCCACTCGCTGCACCGCGGCATTGTGGCTGCGTTACAGAGCATTACCGAAGTGGTGCATGATATTCGCGAAAATCGCCATTTTTCTCGCCGGGTCCCCGAAGAGCGCATTGAAGAATTCCACCTGTTTGCCCAGGACTTTAATAGCCTATTGGGCGAAATGGAGGACTGGCAGCGGCAGCTTCAGGCTAAAAATGCCCAGCTCCTGCGCAGTTCATTGCACGATCCGTTAACCGGTCTGGCTAACAGAGCGGCTTTCCGTAATGTCATTAATGAGCTGATGAAAGACGAAACCGTCCACAGTAGTTCCGCGCTGTTATTTCTTGATGGCGATAACTTCAAGCTTATTAACGATAACTGGGGCCATGCAGCTGGCGATAAAGTGTTAATTGAAGTCGCGAGCCGCCTGATGGCCTTTGTCGGCAAACAGCATCAGGCGTGGCGTCTCGGCGGCGATGAATTTGCCATTCTGCTACGCGATGTGCATTCAGAGACCGAAGTTCAGGCCCTGTGCCGTGCGTTGTCCGAACAGTTTATCCAGCCATTTAATCTCCACAATGGCCACACCACCAGTCTGTCACTGAGTATTGGATACGCTTTAACCTGGGAACATGCCTCCGCGGAAAATCTGCAAGAGCTTGCCGATCAAAATATGTATCGGATGAAACACCAGCGCTTGCAGCAAACGCAAAAATAAAAGGAATCACCATGATTGGGAAATATTTTGCACCTGCTTTACTTGCCGCAATTTTTCTTAGCGGCTGCCAGGCTCCGCAAGGAAAATTCTCTGCAGAACAAATTGCAGCAATGAAGTCATACGGCTTTACTGAAACCAACGGCGACTGGTCATTAGGAATATCTGATACCATCTTATTTGATAAAAATGATTACCACCTGCGTGCCGATAGCAAGCAGCAAATCCGCACGATGGCTTCACGCCTGGCCACCACCGGTATTACCCACAGCCGCCTCGAAGGCCATACTGATAATTACGGCGAAGATGGCTACAACGAAATGTTATCGCTTAAGCGCGCCAACAGCGTTGCGGATGCATGGGCCGAAGGGGCGAATATTCCGCGCGCCAATTTGACCACTCGCGGACTCGGGAAAAAGTATCCGATAGCCAGTAACGATACCGCGAAAGGACGCGCTGAAAACCGCCGCGTCACGGTGGTTATCAGCACGCCTTAAACAACCTATTCGACTGATTTAGCCTCTAACATCGCCGTTGCTGCGCGCCAGCGCAGATAATCAACGGCGAGACATAGCGCGAGGCTGCCCCCCATTAGCGGCAGCGCTACCCCCAACAACACCGCAATAACGGCAGTCAGCAGACGAGCGGGCCATGCTAATCCAAACCACGCCTGTATCAACGTATTGGCCGGGTTAGCCGCCGCGCGCGCCGGGCGGCGGATCCACCACAAGCGGTATCCCACCACTATCATCACGCAGAGTGCGGTTCCGAACGCGATAAGCAATAGCTGATTAACAAGGCCGAACAAAATTCCCATATGGAAATCAACCCCCCAGCGGGTCAGCTTGGCCATGAGCGGAAAGTCGGAAAAATGCGTACGGTCCACGATCCGCATCGTTGACCCCTCGATCGCGACAGCATCAACCTGGGTTGGCCAGCTTCTGTCGATTTCATTTACCGTCCACGCGCGCCCGGGGCCCGACGGCGGTCGAATCTCCAGCTTGCCGGCATCCAACCCCGCAGCGCGTGCGGCCAGCAGAATCTTGTCAAACTCCTCTACGCGCAGCGGCGATGCCGCCTCGCCCATCATCTTGCTTCCCATATGATGTTCCGCATGCGAATCGTGAACTGCCGGAACGGCGCTTTCCAGCTGCGTATTCACCTGTGGCGTCAGCCAACCAAAGGCGGCGCGCATCTTATCGACGTTACCACCGGCCCATTGTGACCAGGTTAAACCGGTCGCAGAGAATATGAGCATACCGACCAGCAATGCCCATCCGAGAGAGACATGCAGGCGGCGGCTATTCTGCATCTTATTGTTAATGCGACGACGCGGGCGGGTCATCGACCACAGCGCGATCCCACCGAGAGCGGCAACCCACATCCAGGACGCAGCGAGCTCGCTGTACAGGCGGCCAACGCTCCCCAGGAGCAATGAGCGGTGGGCATAATCAATCCACTGACGCAGCGGCAAAATACCGCTGGTACCGTAAACCGGCAGATCTCCTTTCACGCTTAACGTCACCGGATCGACAAAAATTGCCCGCGTTTCCGACTCGCCAAGGTTCGGGTCAATAAACATCACTCGGGTAGTATCGCCAGCCTGTATCCCCGGGCGTACCGCATGCAGGCGCAGGTTTCCCTGTATAGCCTCTGTTGCTACGGTAATTTGCGCGCTGAGCGGCTGTTTTTCTCCACTGAGCGTACCGCGAAGCGCATTCTGATAGAGCCAGCTTTCCAGCTGTGGAGTGGCGACATATAGCGTACCGGTCAGAGCCGCCGCAAAAATAAACGGTCCGATAAACAGTCCGATATAGAAATGAAGACGCCGCAGCAGGTTCAGCCATGCCGCGCGCGAGGTGCAGGTAGTCATACTTTTCCTTTTTTAAAAGCAAAAGAGAACGTTGCGCAGTGCGCAGGTTATTTTTTATGTAAGGGGGAAAGCAGACGGACGCGGCGGCGCTCGGGTAAGAGGATAAAGCCAGGGAAAGTAATGCCAGTGTTTGTGTACTGGTCGGCTAACAGGGACTCGCTGGCGTCGAAGCACCATGACAAGCAGCAGCATCAGCGCGAAAATCAGGCCTGGCACGTGAGCTAACAGCACGCAGTAGCCACAGGCTTCAGCATGATCGAGCGGTACGCCGTGCGAGCGTTGCGGCATCGAAGTGTCGGCGTGCATCATCGCCATCTGATGTGATGGCGCATCTTCCGCCATCGTCATCATTGCGTGGTGCATTCCGCTCATCGGATCTTTTTGCAAAGCGACTGAGATCAACGGCGCCACCACGATCAGCGCGATCGCAAACAGCGCCAGCCATGCGGCCCGCCGTTGAGATGCTGATTGATGAAGAATATCGCTGACCACCGCCCCTCCGAATAAGGGCCGTATTGTAAATGATTCACAATAAAATGGTTAAAATAAAGATAAAAAAAGGGCCAGCCCATCAGGCCAGCCCTCTCATTCAGGATGTCGCGAAAGCGAATCTTAGTTAAGACGCTCTTTGATACGAGCAGACTTACCGGTACGCTCACGCAGGTAGTACAGTTTAGCTTTACGTACAGCACCACGACGTTTGACAGAAATGCTGTCAACTACCGGAGAGTGAGTCTGGAAGACACGCTCAACGCCTTCGCCGTTGGAAATTTTACGAACAGTGAATGCAGAGTGCAGACCGCGGTTACGAATAGCGATAACCACGCCCTCGAATGCCTGCAGACGTTTTTTGGAACCTTCAACAACCCATACTTTCACTTCCACGGTATCACCCGGACGGAAGGAAGGTACGTCCTGCTTCATCTGTTCTTGTTCAAGTTGCTTAATAATGTTGCTCATAATTTAATCTCTTATCCTGGGTAAACTGATATTGGGGGCTTACGCCATCCCATCATGTTTATGCTGCTGTTGCGCGAGTTCCTTTTTGAACTCCGCCAGCAACCTTGCTTGCTCTTCAGTCAGAGCCAGGTTTTCCAAAAGTTCAGGTCTTCTAAGCCAGGTCCGGCCCAGCGACTGCTTCAGACGCCAGCGACGTATCTCAGCGTGGTTTCCCGACAGCAATACCGGCGGTACTTCCATACCTTCTAACACTTCAGGCCGCGTATAGTGCGGGCAATCCAGCAATCCTTCAGCAAAAGAGTCCTCGATTGCTGAAGCTTCATGACCCAGAACCCCCGGAATAAACCGGGAAACGGAGTCAATCAGCGTCATTGCCGGTAGCTCGCCACCGCTGAGAACGTAATCGCCGATTGACCATTCTTCATCAATCTCGGTCTGAATTACGCGCTCATCTACGCCTTCGTAGCGACCGCATACCAAAATCAGCTTCTGATTGGTTGCCAGTTCGCTGACGCCCGCTTGATCAAGCTTGCGTCCCTGAGGTGAAAGATAAATCACCTTTGCGCCTTCACCTGCCGCGGCTTTTGCTGCATGAATGGCATCCCGTAAAGGTTGCACCATCATTAACATCCCCGGTCCGCCGCCGTAAGGACGATCGTCCACGGTACGGTGCCGGTCATGAGCGAAATCACGAGGACTCCAGCTCTGGATGCTCAGCAGGCCATTTTTTACTGCCCGGCCAGTTACCCCGTAATCGGTAATTGCGCGGAACATTTCAGGAAACAGGCTAACGATACCTATAAACACAAGCCAATCCCCATAGCGCCGTTTTTTTACCGTTTATCCGGAGAATTTAAAAACCAGGATCCCAATCTACTTCGATAGTACGAGTAGCGAGATCGACTTTCTTGATAACCTGCCCATCGAGGAACGGAACCAGCCGCTCCTTGATACCAAATGCATCTTTCAGGTTTGCCTTGATGACGAGAACGTCATTAGATCCAGTTTCCATCATATCGATGACTTTACCGAGACCATAGCCTTCAGTGGTCACTACCTGGCAGCCCATCAGGTCTTTCCAGTAATAGTCACCCTCTTCAAGCGCAGGCAGCTGCGATGAATCCACGACAATTTCGCAATTAGTCAAAAGATTCGCTGCATCGCGATCGTCAATGCCTTTCAGCTTAATGACGATATCCTGATTGTGGTGGCGCCAGCTTTCCAGCTCAACAACCTGCCACTGACCCGCCTTCTGGATAAACCAGGGCTGATAGTCAAAAATGCTTTCGGCGTCTTCGGTGGAGGAAAACACTCTGAGCCAACCACGGATACCGTAGGAAGAACCCATCTTGCCTAATACAATCGGTTCAACAGGTGCTTGTGCGGTGTGTTGCTTGCTCATCATGACCACCGTGACAGATTAAGCTGCTTTGTTAGCGGCTTTGATCAGCGCAGCTACGCGATCGGAAACAGTAGCGCCCAGGCCAACCCAGTGAGCGATACGATCCAGATCCAGACGAGTTCCTTCTTCGGTCGCAGAAGCGATCGGGTTGAAGAAACCAACGCGCTCAATGAAGCGACCGTTGCGTGCATTACGGCTGTCGGTAACAACAACCTGGTAGAACGGACGCTTTTTCGCGCCGTGACGTGCTAAACGAATAGTAACCATAACATCCTCTTGTGTGAATAAAACACCGGGCCCCATCGAGGAACGGAGCCCGGTGTCATATTAAAAGCCCGAAAATTTTACTGATTTCTGGGGAAATTGCAATCAGCAGTTATAAACTCTGCCGTGGAAGGCCCCCTAAATGGGGTAACTGAGCCAGAGCGCGCCAACAATGGATAAAAAAAGAAGCGCGCCCCGACAGCAAAATAGCGACGATACTATCGCCCCCCGGGGAACCCAGGCGGCATCATACCTTTCATTCCGCGCATCATCTTCATCATGCCGCCTTTCGACTTCATCTTCTTCATCATGCGCTGCATATCGTCAAACTGTTTGAGCAGACGGTTCACATCCTGCACCTGCATTCCGCAGCCTGCGGCGATGCGGCGCTTGCGCGAACCTTTAATAATTTCCGGTTTCGCGCGCTCTTTCAGCGTCATCGAGTTAATGATGGCTTCCATACGCACCAGCACCTTATCGTCCATCTGCGATTTAACGTTGTCCGGTATCTGTCCCATGCCCGGCAGCTTGCCCATCAGGCTGGCCATACCGCCCATGTTTTTCATCTGCCGCAGCTGTTCAAGGAAATCGGTGAGATCAAAACCGTCGCCTTTTTTCAGTTTGGAAGCCAGCTTTTCAGCCTGCGCACGGTCAACCTTACTTTCGATATCTTCGATCAGCGACAGAACGTCGCCCATGCCGAGAATACGGGAAGCGATACGGTCCGGGTGGAACGGCTCCAGCGCTTCGGTTTTCTCGCCAACGCCAAGGAATTTAATCGGCTTGCCGGTGATATGACGAATCGACAGCGCCGCACCGCCGCGGGCGTCGCCGTCCACTTTGGTCAGCACGACCCCAGTCAACGGCAGGGCCTCGTTAAACGCTTTCGCCGTGTTCGCCGCATCCTGGCCGGTCATCGCATCGACAACAAACAGGGTTTCTACTGGATTGAGAGACGCATGAACCTGCTTAATCTCATCCATCATCGCTTCATCAACGTGCAGACGACCGGCGGTATCCACCAGCAGCACGTCGTAGAATTTGAGCTTCGCTTCCTTCAGCGCGGCATTAACGATATCAACCGGCTTCTGACCTACGTCAGACGGGAAGAAATCAACGCTAACCTGCTCGGCCAGCGTTTCCAGCTGCTTGATCGCCGCAGGGCGATAGACGTCAGCGGAAACCACCAGCACTTTCTTCTTGTGCTTTTCACGCAGGAACTTACCCAGCTTCGCGACGCTGGTGGTTTTACCCGCCCCCTGCAAACCGGCCATCAGCACCACGGCTGGCGGCTGCGCGGCTAAATCCAGCGCCTGGTTCTCTTCGCCCATCGCGGCAACCAGTTCGTTGCGCACGATTTTGACGAACTCCTGGCCCGGGGTCAGGCTTTTGTTGACTTCATGACCTACCGCGCTTTCTTTTACGCGGTTGATGAAGTCACGTACCACAGGCAGAGCAACGTCCGCCTCCAGCAGCGCCATACGCACTTCGCGCAGGGTATCTTTAATATTGTCTTCAGTAAGGCGTCCGCGGCCGCTAATGTTGCGCAGCGTACGCGACAAACGATCGGTTAAATTATCAAACATTGTCTCTCGCCTGAGGTGGAAACGGTCGGTCGCCGCAGCGACACAAAAACGGAATGGGCGCAGTATAACACGACATAAACGCGAATGTGCTGCAACGGTTGGAGCCAGAGTCGCGTGACGCTATACTGCTTCTCTTTACTATTTAGTCAACAGTCGACGCCCATATGCCTGTTTTTGCTCTACTCGCTCTTGTCGCCTACTCCATCAGCCTCGCGCTGATCGTCCCTGGCCTGCTGCAAAAAAACAGCAGCTGGCGGCGGATGGCGATTCTTTCCGCAACTATTGCGTTGATTTGTCACGCCTTCGCGCTAGAGTCACGCATTTTTCCCGGCGGCGAAAGCGGGCAGAACCTCAGTCTATTAAACGTGGGATCGCTGGTCAGCCTGATGATCTGTACGGTGATGACCATCGTCGCTTCGCGTAATCGCGGCTGGCTATTGCTGCCCATTGTCTACACCTTCGCCTTAATCAACCTCGCGTTCGCGACCTTTATGCCGAACGAGTACATCACGCATCTGGAAACCACGCCGGGGATGTTGGTCCATATCGGCCTGTCGCTCTTTTCTTATGCTACGCTGATTATCGCTGCGCTTTACGCTCTGCAGCTGGCGTGGATTGATTATCAGTTGAAGAATAAAAAGTTGACCTTCAGTAGCGAAATGCCGCCGCTGATGAGCATTGAACGTAAAATGTTCCACATCACCCAGATAGGCGTGGTGCTATTAACCCTGACGCTGTGCACCGGGTTGTTTTATATGCACAACCTGTTTAGCGCGGAAAACATTGATAAAGCAGTACTGTCTATTATTGCGTGGTTCGTTTATATCGTCCTGCTTTGGGGCCACTATCATGAAGGGTGGCGCGGACGCCGGGTCGTCTGGTTTAACGTGACTGGCGCAGGGCTGCTGACGCTGGCCTACTTTGGTAGCCGCGTATTGCAACAGTTCATGAGCTAAGTCTTTAAGGAAGCCCAAGTGGAACATATCTCCACCACCACGCTGATCGTGACGCTGATCGTCATGGTGGTTATCTCCGCCTATTTCTCCGGTTCAGAAACCGGCATGATGACGCTAAACCGCTATCGCCTGCGTCATATGGCCAAGCAGGGCAATCGTCAGGCAAAACGCGTCGAAAAGCTCCTGCGTAAGCCTGACCGTCTCATTAGCCTGGTTCTCATTGGCAATAACCTCGTCAACATTCTTGCCTCGGCGTTGGGCACCATTGTGGGCATGCGCCTGTACGGCGATGCCGGCGTCGCCATTGCCACCGGCGTCCTGACGTTTGTGGTGCTGGTGTTTGCCGAAGTGCTGCCAAAAACCATTGCGGCGCTCTATCCGGAAAAGGTCGCCTATCCCAGCAGCCTCCTGCTCGCGCCGCTGCAAATACTGATGATGCCGCTGGTGTGGTTGCTCAACACGATTACCCGCATTCTGATGCGCATGATGGGCATTAAAACCGACATTGTCATTAGCGGGGCATTAAGCAAAGATGAGCTGCGTACTATCGTTAATGAATCACGTTCGCAGATCTCCCGCCGCAATCAGGACATGCTGCTCTCCGTGCTGGACCTCGAGAAAGTCAGCGTTGACGACATCATGGTCCCGCGCAACGATATTGTCGGTATCAATATTAACGACGACTGGAAATCCATTGTCCGCCAGCTGACTCACTCTCCGCACGGGCGCATCGTGCTGTACCGCGACACGCTGGACGATGCCATCAGCATGCTGCGGGTACGCGAAGCTTATCGCCTGATGACCGAGAAAAAAGAGTTCACAAAAGAAGTCATGCTGCGCGCCGCCGATGAAATTTACTTCGTGCCGGAAGGAACGCCGCTCAGTACGCAGCTGGTGAAATTCCAGCGCAATAAAAAGAAAGTGGGTCTGGTCGTTGATGAATATGGCGACATTCAGGGGCTGGTTACGGTTGAGGATATTCTCGAAGAGATCGTCGGCGATTTTACGACTTCAATGTCGCCTACGCTTGCTGAAGAGGTGACGCCGCTTAATGATGGCTCAGTGATTATCGATGGAACCGCCAACGTACGGGAAATCAACAAGGCATTTAACTGGCATCTCCCGGAAGATGAAGCGCGAACCATTAACGGTATCATCCTCGAAGCACTCGAAGAGATCCCCGCTCCGGGTACCCGCGTACGCATCGAACAGTATGATATCGATATTCTTGATGTTCAGGAGAATATGATTAAACGGGTGAAGGTGATGCCGGTTAAACCCATTCGCGAGAGCGTGGCTGAGTCATAGCCACCCTGCGGACTGGCAGAAGGGAATAGAAAAACGGCCACCTCGCGGTAGCCGTTTCGCTTATTTACTTCGCTTTCGCGACGGTGACCATCGCCGCGCGAATAGTACGACCGTTCAGGGTATAACCCTTTTGCATAACGCCCAGCACGTTGCCTGGCGCGACGTCTTCGGACTCAACCATCGCAATGGCCTGATGGACGTTCGGATCCAGCGGCACGTTCGTATCGCCAATCACTTCCACGCCGAACTTACGTACCACGTCGAGCATGGACTTCAGCGTCAGTTCGATGCCTTCAACCATCGGCGCCATATCCGGGTTAGCTTTATCAGCGACTTCCAGCGCGCGATCCAGGCTGTCGATGACCGGCAGCAGCTCGTTGACGAATTTCTCCAGCGCAAACTTATGCGCTTTTTCGATATCCAGCTCGGTACGGCGGCGCAGGTTATCTTCATCGGCTTTCGCACGCAGCAATACTTCACGTTCGCGCTTCTGCGCTTCAGCAAGCTGAGCTTCCAGATTCGCAATTTTTTCATCGCGCGGATCCACCTGCTCAGCCGAAACCTCAGGCTCTACCGCCTCAACGTCGTCGTGCTGCTCCGTGATAATTTCTTCCGGGGCTTGCCCCTCAGGCGTTTTCTGTTCTTTACTACTCATGAATTTCTCCGCGTTTTTTTCGCATTCATCTCGCTAACTTCGCTTATTATGGGGATCAGTTTCCTGGTTTCAAGGGAACGCGGCCAGATTGTCACTATTCATTTAACGCAAGGACATCCAGATCATGAAGAACCACTTCAAGTGTATAGGCATTGTGGGACACCCTCGTCACCCAACCGCGCTGACCACACATGAAATGCTCTGGCGCTGGCTGTCCGGCAAAGGTTATGAAGTGCTGGTTGAGCAGCAAATCGCGCATGAACTGCAGCTCAGCAATGTGAAGACCGGGACGCTGGCCGAAATTGGCCAACAGGCAGACCTGGCCGTCGTGGTTGGCGGCGATGGCAATATGCTCGGCGCAGCGCGTACGCTGGCGCGCTACGACATTAACGTTATTGGGATTAACCGCGGCAACCTCGGTTTTCTGACCGATCTCGACCCGGATAACGCGCTACAGCAGCTCGCCGATGTGCTCGAAGGCCACTATATCGCCGAAAAACGCTTTCTGCTGGAAGCTCAGGTGTGTCAGCAGGATTGCCAGAAGCGCATCAGCACGGCAATTAATGAAGTTGTCCTGCACCCCGGCAAAGTGGCGCATATGATTGAGTTTGAAGTTTACATTGATGAGGTGTTTGCTTTCTCTCAGCGCTCCGATGGCCTGATTATCTCCACGCCCACCGGCTCCACGGCTTATTCACTCTCTGCCGGAGGGCCGATTCTCACGCCTTCACTGGATGCTATCACCCTGGTCCCCATGTTCCCGCATACGCTCTCGGCACGCCCGCTGGTGATCAACGGTGACAGCACCATTCGCCTGCGCTTTTCTCAACGCTGTAGCGACCTCGAAATTAGCTGCGATAGCCAGATAGCGCTTCCAATTCAGGATGGTGAAGATGTGCTGATCCGCCGCTGTGATTATCACCTTAATCTCATCCATCCAAAAGATTACAGCTATTTCAATACATTAAGCACCAAGCTTGGCTGGTCGAAAAAATTGTTCTGATTTTATAGCCAGCCCCTTTACTGGATAAAAAACCAGATTATACTGTACGAAAACACAGTAATGGTTTTTCATACAGGAAGGCAGCTATGTTGGCACAACTCACTATTAGTAATTTTGCTATTGTTCGTGAGCTTGAAATCGATTTTCATAGCGGTATGACCGCCATTACCGGCGAGACCGGCGCCGGTAAATCGATCGCTATCGACGCGCTGGGGCTGTGCCTCGGTGGTCGGGCGGAAGCCGATATGGTGCGCAGAGGCGCCAACCGGGCTGATCTATGCGCCCGCTTCTCCCTGAAAGACACACCTGCCGCTCAGCGCTGGCTGGAACAGAACCAGCTGGAAAACGGGCGTGAGTGTTTACTTCGCCGCGTCATCAGCGCAGACGGCCGCTCTCGCGGTTTTATTAACGGCACGGCTGTCCCTTTATCCCAGCTTCGCGATCTGGGTCAACTGCTTATCCAGATCCACGGCCAGCATGCCCACCAGCTGCTGACTAAACCCGAACACCAGAAGACGCTGCTTGATGGCTATACCGGTGAGTATGCGCTTACTCAGCTAATGGCAGAGCGCTATCGTCAGTGGCATAAAAGCTGTCGCGATCTGGCGCAGCATCAGCAGCAAAGCCAGGAGCGCGCAGCCCGTGCGGACCTGCTGCAATATCAATTAAAAGAGCTAAACGAGTTCAACCCGCAGTCGGGTGAATTCGAACAAATTGACGAAGAGTACAAACGTCTGGCTAACAGCGGTCAGCTGCTGACGACCTGCCAGCATGCGCTGACGGTACTGGCGGACGGCGAAGAATCCAACCTGCAGAGTCAACTGTACGCCGCGAAGCAGCTGGTCAGCGAGCTGGCAGGTATGGACAGTAACCTCTCCGGGGTACTCGATATGCTTGAAGAGGCGTCTATCCAGCTTAGCGAAGCAACGGACGAACTGCGCCATTATCACGATCGCCTCGATCTCGATCCGAACCGCCTGTTTGAGCTGGAGCAGCGTATCTCCCGACAGATCGCCCTGGCGCGGAAGCACCAAATCACGCCCGAAGAGCTTCCTGACCTTTACCAATCACTACTGGAAGAGCAGCGTATGCTGGATGATAGCGCCGGTTCTCTGGAATCTCTTAGCCAACTGGTCGTTGAGCATCATCAGCTGGCGCTGGATACGGCAAAGCAGCTGCATACCCTGCGCCAAAATAGCGCCGATGAATTGACTCGGCTAATTACGGAGAGTATGCACTCACTCTCGATGCCGCACGGTGTGTTCGGCATTGATGTCGCGTTTGATGAACGCCACCTTACGGCTGAAGGCGCGGACCATATCGAATTCCGCGTCACCACTAACCCGGGTCAGCCGCTGCAGCCGATTGCTAAAGTTGCCTCCGGAGGCGAGCTGTCACGTATTGCGCTGGCGATTCAGGTCATCACCGCGCGTAAGATGGAAACTCCGGCGTTGATTTTCGATGAAGTGGATGTCGGCATCAGCGGCCCTACGGCGGCGGTCGTCGGTAAACTGCTGCGTCAATTAGGCGAATCAACCCAGGTGATGTGCGTCACCCACTTACCGCAGGTTGCCGGTTGTGGACATCACCATTTCTTCGTCTGCAAGGAAACGGACGGTGAAATGACCGAGACGCACATGCACCCTCTGGATAAACGCGCTCGTTTGCAGGAACTGGCCCGCCTGCTGGGCGGTAGTGAAGTCACTCGTAATACCCTGGCAAACGCGAAAGAGTTGCTTGCCGCCTAAACTTTTTGATTTTCACAGAGTCATAGTGAACAGCAAATTGCCGATAGACCTGCAGCCGAAGGTTCCCAACCGGGCAAAGGTCTATTATCATCGGCATATTACAGATGAGCCACGTACTGCTCGGGCCCAAAAAGGAATCAAATCACTATGCGCTGTAAAATGCTGACTGCTGCCGCAGCGGTTCTTCTTATGTTGACCGCAGGCTGTTCCACTCTGGAACGAGTGGTTTACCGTCCTGACATCAACCAGGGTAACTATCTGGCACCAACCGACGTAGCAAAAATTCGTGTCGGCATGACTCAACAACAGGTTGCCTATGCTCTTGGTACCCCGATGATGTCGGATCCGTTTGGCACCAATACCTGGTTCTACGTTTTCCGTCAGCAGCCTGGGCATGAAAAAGTTACCCAACAGACGCTTACCCTGACCTTCAACAGCAGCGGTGTGCTGACCAACATTGATAACAAACCGGCCCTGACGGCGGAGTAAGGCTATCAATATGCAAAAAGCGCTCAATGAGCGCTTTTTTTATCTCTGAGCTTTGCGCGAAACGGTTACTTTCCCGCGCTCTTCTCAGCCCGCTGGCGACGCAGCTCTTTCGGGTCTGCAATCAGCGGCCGATAGATCTCTACCCGATCGCCATCGTGGACCCGATCCTGAAGCTTCGCCGGGCGGCTATAAATACCCACCTTGTTCTTCGCCAGATCGATATCATCACGCAGCGCCAGAAGACCGCTGGCCACGATCGCCTGCTCGACCGTCGCGCCCTCTTCCAGCTTAACGCTTTGCAGATACTGCTTTTCCGGCAGCGCGTAGGCTACTTCAACGACGATGTTAGCCAGCACTGTAGACCTCTTTTGCCCGCGTCGTGAACGCCTGCACCATATTCATGGCCAGCTCTTTGAAAATGCGACCAAACGCCATTTCAATCAGCTTATTGGTGAATTCAAAATCGAGATGAAACTCAATTTTGCACGCTTCCGGGCTTAGGGGGATAAATTTCCAACCGCCAATCAGCTTCTTAAACGGACCATCGACCAGACTCATGAGAATACTTTGGTTACTGGTCAGCGTATTTCGCGTTGTGAAGGTCTTGCTGATACCCGCTTTGGATACGTCAACCGCCGCGGTCATCTGCGTCGGCCCGAGCTCCAAAACCCGGCTACCGGTACAGCCCGGCAGAAAATCAGGGTAGGACTTCACATCATTTACCAGTTGATACATCTGTTCCGCACTGAACGGCACCAGGGCGGTACGGCTAATCTGAGGCATAGCAGGTTCCACATATAAACACGGTGCAAATAATATCATTTATCTGCTGCTAAAAAAAACGCTGTACCGCAACTCGTGCTAAGATAGCCCATTACGCCTCGCGGGAAGATTGAGGTACGACTGTTTTAAGACGATGACTTCAGGATATTATGACTAAGAAAAAAGCCCACAAACCTGGATCAGCCACCATAGCGCTGAATAAACGCGCCCGTCATGAATACTTTATCGAAGATGAATACGAGGCTGGTCTTGCCCTGCAGGGATGGGAAGTAAAATCTCTCCGCGCAGGTAAAGCCAACATAGGTGATAGCTATGTCATTTTGAAAGATGGCGAAGCCTATCTGTTTGGCGCCAACTTTACGCCAATGGCCGTTGCTTCCACTCACTACGTCTGCGACCCGACGCGTACCCGCAAGCTCCTGCTCAACCAGCGTGAACTGGATACCCTGTACGGGCGTATCAACCGCGAAGGTTACACTGTGGTCGCTCTTTCGCTGTACTGGAAGAACGCCTGGTGCAAAGTCAAAATCGGCGTAGCGAAAGGTAAAAAGCAGCACGACAAGCGTACCGATATCAAAGACCGCGAGTGGGCGGTAGATAAAGCCCGAATTATGAAGCACGCGGGTCGTTAATTCCCCTTTCCATCAGGGTCAGTTTTGCTGACCCTGACGCTATATCATTGTTGATGCTGATTTTTCACCCAACCTGACGCCATAATCCTCGAAACGAGGGCTGGTAAGCGCATTCATAAATCTGTTATACTCAACGTACACATTGGGGCTGATTCTGGATTCGACGGGATTTGCGAAACCCAAGGTGCATGCCGAGGGGCGGTTGGCCTCGTAAAAAGCCGCAAAAAAATAGTCGCAAACGACGAAAACTACGCTTTAGCAGCTTAATAACCTGCTCTGAGCCCTCTCTCCCTAGCTTCCGCTCTTAAGACGGGGATCAAAGAGAGGTCAAACCCAAAAGAGATCGCGTGGAGGCCCTGCCTGGGGTTGAAGCGTTAAAACTAATCAGGCTAGTCTGGTAGTGGCGTGTCTGTCCGCAGGTGCCAGGCGAATGTAAAGACTGACTAAGCATGTAGTACCGAGGATGTAGGAATTTCGGACGCGGGTTCAACTCCCGCCAGCTCCACCAAAATTCTCCATCGGTGATTACCAGAGTCATCCGATGAAGTCCTAAGAGCCCGCACGGCGCAAGCCCTGCGGGCTTTTTTGTGCCTTGAATTTGTCCCGCGAAGTCTGATGCCAACTAATTAAATCCGAACCTTTTAGGCACCTTGTTAGGCACCTCATAAAGCTATATTGTTTTTGAGGTGCCTAAAACTATGGAAACCCGGCAATGGCAAGACAAACCAAACCTCTATCCGTTAAGGAAATCGAATCTGCTAAACCCAAAGAAGCGGACTACGTTCTCTATGATGGCGATGGCCTTGAGCTACTCATCAAAACCAGCGGAAGTAAAATCTGGCAGTTTCGCTACATTCGCCCTGTCACTAAGAAACGAGCGAAGAAGAGTATTGGTCCCTACCCGTCAGTTACCCTTGCCGATGCCAGAAACTACAGAGCAGAGTCTCGCTCTCTCCTGGCGAAACAAATCGATCCACAGGAACATCAGCAAGAACAACTTCGCAGTTCGCTGGAAGCCAAAACCAATACTTTCCAGCTCGTAGCTGAACGTTGGTGGAATGTGAAGAAAGCTAGTGTGACAGAGGACTATGCGGAAGATATCTGGCGCTCTCTTGAAAGAGATGTCTTTCCTGCGATTGGCGACGTTAGCGTTACAGATATTAAAGCTCACACACTGGTTCAGGCCGTCCAACCGGTTCAGGCCAGAGGAGCACTGGAAACCGTTCGTCGCCTGTGCCAGCGCATTAATGAGGTCATGATCTATGCCCAAAACACAGGGCTGATTGATGCTGTTCCCAGCGTTAATATAGGTAAAGCCTTCGAGAAGCCTCAGAAAAAGAACATGCCCAGCATTCGACCGGATCAGCTACCTCAATTGATGCAGACAATGCGAACAGCCAGCATTAGCCTTTCCACACGCTGCCTGTTCATGTGGCAACTTCTTACTATTTCCCGCCCTGCCGAAGCGGCTGAAGCCCGTTGGGAAGAAGTAGACATGGAAGCGCGAGAATGGAAAATCCCTGCGTCACGGATGAAAATGAACCGTGACCATACTGTTCCTTTATCAGATGAAGCCATGGCTGTTCTGGAAATGATGAAACCAGTAAGCGGCAACCGAGAATTTATCTTTCCCAGCCGTATCAAGCCCAACCAGCCAATGAACAGTCAGACTGTAAACGCCTCACTAAAACGTGCAGGTTTTGGCGGAGTGCTCGTCTCACACGGTCTGCGATCTATTGCCAGTACGGCCCTTAATGAACAAAACTTTCCACCTGATGTTATTGAGGCTGCATTGGCCCATGTAGATAAGAATGAAGTACGTCGAGCATACAACCGCACTGATTATCTGGAGCAACGTCGTCCAATGATGCAGTGGTGGGCTGATTTTGTTATGGCTGCTGATCGCGGAAGTATGATTGAGGGAGGTATGAAAGGAGTGCGTTTAGCAGGGTGACGGATAATTAATGACGGTTCCCACTTTAATAGTGGGCCGAATGAGACTTTATATTTCAAGCCGAAGTTAATAGTTTTAGAAATCAAGCTAATTAGCATAATATGCTCGTAACTGAAGGGATATGGAGCCGCAGAAATAAATGAAGACACGGCAGCATGCGCAAAAATCAATCTTCAGTCTGGAAGCAATCTTCGAACAGTCCCGCAACAATGTTAGTGAACTTGAACAGCTGTTGAGCGAGCTGACCTTTCGCAACACTGCCAGGGCGCGGACGCTAACGTATAAAATCGAGCAATCTCTAACTATACTTAGCGACCGCAACGTGGTCGCCATGTCGGCTTCCAGCCCATCAAAACGTCATCCTTATTCGGCGTCCATACAATCTTCTCAAGTTGTGCCCCACAATGCGCCTGCAGATGTAGAGCAGCTGCAACCGAAGGTTTTACCAGTGAAGTGGATATTTTTAAACTGGGTATGTCTGTAAAGGAGAACAAGTCACTGGCAGTGGCAGTGGCAGTGGCAGTGGCAGTGGCAGTGGCAGTGGCAGTGGCAGTGGCAAATTATCTGGATATAATAAGTTTACGTTTATCTTACAGCTTGAATGGCAAGACAATATGAGTTTATCTACTTTTTTATTAAAATGCCTAGGTCCTATTGGGCGTATCGTTATGCCTAAAGCAAAGCAAATTTACGCTGAGCATACGGCGGGAAATAAGCCGGATGAAGCCATCGAACTTCAATTGGATAAATTTCTAAATGAAGCCTTGGGACGGCTGGGGGTTGTGGATGACTCGAAACCTTGGTGGTCAACTGCTATGAATGCCCTAGGTAAAGCGGCTGTTCAGCCAGAATCATTTAAACGTCCTCATATACAAAAGTGGTTAACTCAGCAAGAGACGCAATACCTTCTTAAACAACTTATCAGGGATAAGCTTACTGGTAATGAATACTCACAAGAAAGCCTTAATATACTCGTTTCAAGCTACATTGAAGAATCTTTTGAGAGTAAGCAGTACGCTATTTCGATAATCACTACAGCACTTGCCGTACTCGAAGCCAGTGTATTGGGTTCCATTAAAGATAAAGGTACTGCTGCTATTGTTCAGGCTTATGGGGACAAGCAGTTGGAGTTTCTGAGCAGTCTGCGCGAAAATCTTAATCACCTGATACCTGACGACATACGGCAGATTGTCAGAATTGCACAAAATAACGCAGAAAGCATTCAGTGCGATATAGGTGGTATACAAATAGAACGTACGGCATTTCTGCAGGATATAAATAACCTCATCAAATCAGTCCAATTCATTCAAGTCCGCGGTTTACCTGGCAGTGGGAAGTCTGTACTACTAAAACAACTGGCTCAGCAGGCTCTTGATAAAGGTCCCGTACTTTTTCTCAGGGCTGAGCAGCTTGAAGGAAAAAGCTGGTTCAGTTATGCCAGTACGCAGGGGTTGTCAGCACAGCCGCTATTCCAGTTGCTCTCCCAAATAGAGAAAGTTGGTACTCCCGTTATATTCATTGATGCCATTGATAGAACGGAAAAAGAGCAACAGCCTATTATTCTAGATATCATTCGTACTATCATACAGTCACCAGAGCTTGCAAATTGGCGTATTGTAGCATCTCTACGTGATACGAGCGTTGATGCACTCCAGCACTGGCTTGGGGATACAGTTAATGGAATGACATTAGGAACCGTATCCCTCAACAATCTAAGTAACGAGGAAGCTGAAACACTTGCAGCTGCTAATCCTCTGCTTAGATCATTGCTTTTTAGTTCAACACAGCTTGAAGATATTGTTAGGCGTCCCTTCTTTGCGAAAGTACTCCATCAGAATTACACCATTGATCCCCAGTCAACTTTTCAGCCTCGTTCAGAAGTCGACTTGATTGCCCAATGGTGGCAACGAGGTGGATACAATGAGACAGGTCAGTTTGCTGTAGAGCGTCAGCGCCAACTCATTGAGTTGGCAAAGCTCCAAGCTCATGCCTTAAACAAACCGATCAAAATGAATCAGCTTTCTACAATGATGCATATTGACGCAATGAAGTCTGATGGCCTTCTTGACTCTGTGCGTGACGGTATCTCTGTACGTTTTACGCATGATATCTTCTTCGAATGGGCTTTTCTCCATGTCATTGCTGAGTGTGAGGAGCGATGGGTTGATGAGATTCGGTCCTGTGGTGAGCCTCCTGCTTTAGCTCGCACGATAGAGTTGGCCGCTCAATGGGAGTACAACTATGGGGAAAACTGGGCTGCCTGGTTAGCCCTAACTCAGTCTTCCGGGTTGAGAACACAATGGTTACGAGCATGGCTGTTAGGACCTTTAGGTTTGCCTGACTTTGCCAAGCAGCAAGATCCATACACTCGAGCCATTTTTGCTGATGGTTGTCAGCTTTTCAAAAAAGCTTTAGTTTGGTTCCAGGCGACTAAAATTACGCCGAACGAGTCCATCAATACTTTCGCCTTTCCCTCTGAAACTCAACAGCAATATGCCTACCTAGTAAGCTGGCCCTCCGATTATCTTTTATGGCGGCGTTTTATTGAATTCATTCTTGCTCACATATCTATTGTCCCAAAGAGACTCTATCCAGATATTCTCGCTGTATTTGAGGTTTGGCAGAACGTGTTCTTTTGTACCGCTAATCCCATCACCCATAAACTCTTACTTCAATGTAATATATGGTTAAATGATATTGATAATATTAATTACCGTGATAATTGGAATGCAAATTCCTTTGATTGGCATGAAATACCTGAACTTGAAAAATTCAGGAAATCTTTGAGACGACTAATTTTTCTCTCGTCAAAGGCTGAACCGGAGATAGTCTCAACCTATCTACTCAACTCAGGTCGGTCGAATACGCTACGCCGAGATGTTTTTGACGACGTATTAACTCTTTGCCCGATATTGGCACAATCGCACCCTAGCGAAATTGTTAATATTACATTGGCCTGTTTAAAAGAAGAATTACCCGAAGAACAACTTGCACGAGAAGCAGCAGACAACAAGCGGGACAGGGAGAGGCGGATTACCATTCAGGCCAAGCCAGAGTCCGAAAGGACCTCACAAGAACAGGCATATCTCAATAATTTCAGCTTATTCACAACTGTCGGTGTTTCCCATTATGATTGGGATAGATTGTGTTTGGATGATGGTTTTCGTAATTTCTATCCACCTACACCGCGAAGGGAGCCTTTCCAGTCATTGTTCCAGCACTCACCTAATGAGGCGTTAGCTCTAGTCAGAGAGCTTTGCAATCATGCGACAATGGCATGGAGACAAATGCATACATGCTCCCGAGATACACAAGGTACGCCTATCCCGCTTGAGCTTACATTTTGTTGGGGTCATCAGAAATTCTGGGGAAACGCTCGTGAGTTCCAGTGGTTCAGAGCAGCCCGAGCTTCTCATGTAATTGGCTGTGCTTTAATGGCACTCGAACAGTGGTGTTATGAAGAACTAATGCGTGCTCGCCCACTCGATGACCTGCTTGAACAAGTTGTTATCGGCCATGATAACATTGCTATCCTGGGCGTCGCCGCAATGCTAACACTACATACTAAGACAGTTTCCCCTGCTACATTGCCGCTGCTAACATCACAACGAGTGCTAAGTGCTGATCAGCAGCGAATGCACCAAGACTTAATTTCTTGTTCGGGCATGTTTTCTTCCGACGGTCAGACCGATCCCTCACTTATTGGGACTACATCTACCGCATCTATACAACCAGAACGGCAACAAACTTTGACAAGCCTTATTTCATCACATTTCATTAAGGGTGATGAATATAGCGATATTCTTAAAAAGAACATTCTCAGTTTTACTGATAATCTACCTTTTGAGTACGAAGAGTTGCGTGATCGGCCTGAGTGTATTTCTAGATTGAGGACTGAAGCCTTAAAGTATGCTGAATTGGTAGACTGGAATAACTACAATTTTCATGAAGTTGAGAATAGGCCAGACCTGATAGCGGTTTCTCATACCAGTTCTTTTTCATCCACCCCGGAAAGTCTTGCCAAAAGAGAAACTGCTTCGAAGTTTATTAACGCAACTCGACTTTTATCATGGTGTTTGAAATGCCTTGAAAAAAAAGCATTGCTAGACACATTCTCAATACCAGAGGCTATTGCTGTTGGAAGACAAATCGACACCTCTGATGTTATGATCTATTCTGCAGATGAATCAGAAGAAACTCACTTAGCTATTTATCGAGGTGCACTTTCAGCAATTGCGGCCGTTATATTAACTTTTCGTCAAGAAACTACACCTTCGAATATTCATTGGGCGCGAGATATTTTAATGCGCGTGCTAAAACGAAAAGAAATAAAAGATACGTTCTGGACCCCCGACGCCATTACCATAGACCACCCAGCGATATTTGCTGCGCAAGGACTTGCAGCCGAACTCCGTGAAAATGCTCATCAATATGAAATCGCTCGCAGCTTATTAATTCTGATAACTCATCCACTTAAAGCCGTTACATTAGCAGCACTCAAAGAAGCCTGCGATTTATGGAGCACAGCACCAAAACTCACATGGGTGGCACTGGTTTTGGCATTTTCTCGCAATTGCGCATCTATTCATTCATTACAAGACACCCGTAAGAAAGGAGATATAAACTTGCCGTCGCCTGAGGCTGAGATTGAAATAAATGCACTCCTTGAATTCTATGAAGGGGGTAGCGAGTGGCCGAAACTCCCACTAATTCCAGCGCCTTGGGTAAAACGTAATAATTTAAACATTCAGAATCATAACAAAGATAATCCAACCGAGAGTGACGAAGAAAAGAATGCCTCTGACATTATCTGGCTTGCTGCAGATGCTGCAAAAGCATTAAGTCTTGTTCCTGTTGAAAGTATTATGGCAAGTGATAGAAAAGAAGATTTTTTAATTTTTCTTCAAAGTGCATTAAACTGGACCGTTCAAGAGTATGAGGTTAACGGTGAACAATCCAAAGGTGGGAATTATTCGCGACATGACACCTTTGAATGGTCACAATCGCTAGGTACAACACTTAGCTTGGTTGCTGGCTTAATTCCATTTAGCTCTTTTAATACACGTTTTCTCATACCTATTTTAGAAATTGAAGATAGTCATTGTCTGGAACTTTTGTATCCGTTAGTAAATGGTTATGTCTGTCACTATGTATACGACGCACTAACAATACCATCTGACACAGTTATCATACTTAATATCTGTTTAGACCGATTCCTTAAGCTTCCGGAGTTTGACTCAAATTCTTTCCTCAAAGGTAAGCTGAATAATTTTCAGTATCAGGGGCTAATTGACGCCTTGATGTTTGTTTCTGTTGAGAAGGCAGAGAAATCAGCTCGTTATGCGAATGGTGATTGGTCCGAACTTCCACTAATCTTACCAGTTATTGATCACTTTATTAGGGCAGTTGGTGGGTTGATTCCAATCATGGAAAGATTTTTAACACTTTGTGAACGTGCAAAAGTAACTTATCCCGCGGATATGTTTGCCGATCAAATCATATCGGTTTTAAATCAGGGCCCAGATTCCCTCCAAGGATGGCACAGCACTCTACTTCTAGAACGTATTGCTGCGTTAGTTGAGTATTTTGCGCATCGAAATACGCCAATGTCAGTCGATTTGTCACAGAAACTCTTGAGGATTCTTGATGTCCTTGTAGATATGGGGGATAGACGGAGCTCTTTGTTACAATTAAATGAGTCGTTTCGAGATATCCGTTTATAGGGCACTTCCACGGATTTAACAAATACCTCAGAGCCCCCAAAAGGGGGCTATCTAGTTGTAATTATCCCTTATAAACGTGCCATCCACAGTTAGAGCCCCTCTTGCATCCCTCAGTTGAACTCACAGCTCAAAGCGGAACTTAAAACCTGTCTTTCTTTCCGATCCTTACCAAGAGCAGACGTTGCTAACATCAACCGGCCTCTATCTATTGGGAGCAAGACCCCCTTTATTGCGTAGCCAGTTTACTGAAGGTGCTGCTTCAACCAAATACGAGTACATTCAATGTCATACGCTTTTTCCCCAAATCCTTTCGCAAGCAGGGACTCTGGTAAATACTCGTCGTATTTATCCAAGAACTTTTCTGGAACATCTTCGGCAAGATCAAATGCAGATGGTAAGCCTGACAACAGCATTTTTTTAAGGGCTTGTTGAACGGTTGCTACACTTGCATCATCAATCTCTATAACACCTACGAATGAATTGGCTTTAAAACCACAACGTATGAGCAAGGCTGTAATCGTATTCACAACTTTATCCCCCATCCAGGGAATTACGTAACAGTGTTGCCCACTCGTAATAAAATACTCATTTTGCAGGTTATAACGCTGAAAGTTACTACAGCCTTCCGCAAATAGGTTTCTGGCGGCAGTATCGGCATAATCTACTTTCTTGCTACCTATTGCTATGCGGTAATCACCTTCCCTATAGATAGCGAGCATTTCCTGACGAACGGCATCATGAACAGACATACCTCCCCCACTAAATTGTGGTGGCTGACCGCCTTTGGTCGCCTCTACATAGATAACTTTTTTCTCTGTCTCGATCTCTGTCACTTTCCAGCGCCGCCCACCGAAGATGATGTGTTGGTCTGGTAGCAGTGGGGAGTCCACAGGCACTGTTCCAAGGGTTCTGTTTCCGGTGACAATGCGGAACTCTTCTGGTGTATTGAACACGGCATAAAACGTGTAATGGTTAGTCAGTTTCTCCCCCTCTGCCCCAACAACCATTTCGCCGCTAGCAAATTGAGTGAGTAGGCCACATGCTCCCATATGTTTAAGCAGGCTTTTGAAATCGTTTAAATCTACATTTCTAAATGGTCCTGTCTGGCATAGTTGCGACCAGAGCTGGTCGGCACGAACTCCGCCCCATTGTGCCGTAATAGCAAGAATCTGGTGCAACAGCGTGGAATAATGCATCTGTCGAGCATCTGCTGGTTCAAACCATTGTTTAGAGATCATCAATCTGATCATTGCCATCGACTGGACCAACTGTAGCCGTAGGAGGTCAACGATACTGCTAGTTCCAGTAAGCTCATTTTCTGTAATTAGGATTCTTAGAACTGATGGGGAGTCGCGTCGCCCAGAACGTCCCATACGCTGACGTAGACTGGAAACAGAATGCGGAGGCGTAACTTGTATAACCGACTTAACCTTACCTATATCAATTCCCAACTCGAGCGTCATTGTACAAACAGCTGTTGTGGGCAAATTTCCTTTCTGAAGACGAGATTCAAGCGCCTCACGTAATTCCTTGGCAAGGGAACCATGGTGGGGAAAGAATTCATTCGGAACAATTTGTTCCTCACACATGTCGCTCAGCGTGGCAGCAATGCTTTCAGTCCGCTTTCGACTGTTTGCAAAGACCAAATGAGAGTCGCCACGGCAAAGTCTAAAAATGTCAGAGCAAACCTCATGTTCAGCTGAACTCTGAAGTTCTTCTCCTTTTTGGAGCACTCGCTCCAGATAACCTTTGACCTGTACCTGAAGAGTGGCCTCGCTCTTACTATCTGTAACAGTTACGCAGGGTAGTCGTTTGTCCGGGCGCAAAAGTTCGGGCACTTTCTCCAGTTCCCCCAGCGTGGCACTCAACGCAACGCGGGGAATTGGATTTACCTGGCGTCCAAGCACATGGTCAATTCTATTGAGCAGAGAAAGCAGCTGTACACCACGCTCTGAGCCAATGAAAGCATGAAACTCATCAATAACGATGTATGCGACTGACGAAAACGCCTGTTTGAGCCAGCCCATTGAATTTATGAGCAAAGACTCAAGTGACTCAGGTGTAATCAGTAAAATGCCAGAAGGATTCGTCCGAGCCTTCTTCTTTTTGCTTTGTGGTACATCCCCGTGCCAAGGAGTCACTGGCATTTCCAATGCATCTCCAAGGCTCTCAAGACGACGGTACTGATCGTTAATCAATGCCTTCAACGGGCTGATATAGATGATGCCAAATCCATTAGTGAGATCTGCAACCGCCGAACAGGCAGGAAGAAAGAAAGCCTCTGTTTTACCCGCTGCTGTGCCTGCACTGATTAGCACGTCTCGATCACGGGCTAAAATTGCCGGGATAGAACTCTCCTGCAAGGGCCTTAATGTAGCCCACCCCTGCTTGTAAACCCACTTACGGACGCGGGGATCGAGACTATCATAGACACTGCTCATAATTTGAAGTTCGCCAGTCCGTCGTCGTCATCGCTTTCTTCTATAATAGCGTCATCCATTTCGCTGGGCCTGTCCTCTTCAATCGCCACACCCTCGATTAGTGTTTGCCAGTTCATCGTTCTGTTTTGTTCCAGCACGGCCAGCATGTCCAGGAAACCTTTTATGGTATTACGGGGGGTACGGAAGTAAGCGTCTCCAATGGTTTTACTACAGTGATGCAGAAATCCAGTCAGCGCCTCATCTGGAACCAGATAATTCTCTGGATCTCCGCCTGCATAAACATGGCGAAGATTTCTCAGTAAAATATACAGTTCCTCAGGGGTGAGGCTGGCAAGATGCAAAGTGGGAGACGAGTAGTCAATCACTCCTGCTTTTTGCGCGAACCGATTTTCCGCCAGACGTGATTGGAGCGCCTCATAGCTGTAAAGACCTTTGCGCGGATCGAAAAGGAACTCTGGCGTCCCCCCGAGGATAAAACCAATATTCTCGGCTGAGCCTTGCAGGCAGTCATTCAGGATCCGCAAAATCTGTTCGTAGTTCGCTGTTCTTGCTTGCGTATTATTCAGTTTAAAGAGGTTCACCATTTCGTCTAGGCTGACCAAAAGACCGGCATAGCCTGCCTGGCGGACAAAAAGGCTCATCAGCTTCAAAAAGTCATAGAATGAAGCGTCTGAGATAATAGTCCGAACGTCGAGATCGTTACGGGCATCAGTTTTAGTAGTGTACTCTCCCCGCAACCAGCGAATGGCATTGGATTTTAGCGTTTCGTTATCCTGCTCATGCCCCCGCCAGAATGAATCAATGACCTTCGCAAAGTCATATCCGCCGACCATATCTGATAGTGCTGCCAGGCGTTTATGAATAACTGATGAAACCTCGGAGCCGTCCTTGTCAGCTTCCTTCCTTGCCTCCGTAACGAATCTTTCAACAACGCTAAGTAACGCATTACCATCCGGCTTGTTTCTGGTGGACATGTTTTTCATAAGCTCAGAATAGAGATTACGAGCCTGACCTCCCGATGAGTGAATGCGTCTGTCAGGAGAAAGGTCTGCACTGATTGACACCAGCTTCTTCTCTAGCGCAATAGAGCGCACAACACTCAGAAAGAACGTTTTACCAGAACCATATTCACCGATGATAAGTCTGAAGCTTGCACCACCGTCAGCAATCCTCTCAATATCTTGGTGGAGAGCGGTGATCTCATTCACGCGGCCAACCTGGATATGCTGAATGCCTATCCTTGGCGTTACACCTGACTTAAGTGACTGAATAATAGCGTCGCGTTCTTTCACTCTTATACGTGTTACAGACATTCACTATCCCTCTAATTCTTTAGCAATTTCCAGGTCAACCCAGATATCATCATCGGCATCGTCCAGTACCGGAGCATCAACCACCGCATAGGACCAGTCATTAATCACCTCAAGCGCACCGCCGAGCATCAAATTCAAATTTCCGCACAATTCTGTCGCCTCTTTTCGGGACCACTGTTCTTTCTCCAGCAAACTGCGATAAAGCTGGCTATGTGCGGAGTCAAGCCCCCCCGTTTCCGTTAATGAGGCTGGAGCGCTTTCTAGCTCTTCCGGTTCTTCTTCGGTGAAAATTGTGTTCAGCAATTTACGAACATCATCCGTGGCAGATTCGTGGCGGGCAAGTACATTAGCATCCAGTCTGAACCCTACTGCTGGCTGATCAGTTGGTACAGACGAGACGAGATCATGTTCAGTTGCGGAATGCTGATGGATATTGCTCGAGACAGATGAGGGATCCAGCCCCAAACTTGAATAAATCTTCTCAAGCTGTTTGATTTCGGCAGGCGCTATTGTCCCATCCGAACAGGCAACACTAACGATAACTTTGCCCACAGCAGCTTTTTCCGCGGCCCCCATCAACTCAATCCTGCTTTTCATTCCTGTCATATTGGCTGGGGTATGAAGTTGCCACGTTAAATACGCATGTAGAGAGCGTTTTTCATCATCGGTGAAGCCAGTATTGTTGTTGATGGCATTCTCAAGCACTTTCTGTTCAGCTTGATCAAGAGAATCGTCAATCAAGGCGACCATCGCCCCTAATCTGAGCGTCATTACTGCTGAGATAAATTCAGGAGAAGGTGAGAAGCGTCCACCTTCGGCGGCAGGGAATAGAACAAGTGTCCCATCAACATCCGCCTTCACATGGTGATAATACGGGTCAGGTGCCAGACCGTAACCCATCTTCAGAGCAAAGGCATGCATCAAATCGGCCTCTTTTTTATTGATCTTATTGGGGCAACTGGCATTCATATGTGCCCAAAAGTCAGCAACTGAGACTAACCCCTCCTTGACGAGGATCGCCTCATCAGCCCAGCGTTTGAATGAGCTTAATATTTTTTCTGCACTTTCATTAACGATCTCTGAAGGGAGCAACATAATTGCAGCCGTATCATTGACTGACGTACCTTTCCTACCAAGGTAGCGACTATAAGCATCAAGTTCATCCGTACATATGTCGGCAAGAGCCATAATTTTCTGGACAGGGCTCTTCAACGCACTTGGATCAGGCAGGTCGGGAACAGGAAGTCGAACACCTCGCAAACTAGGACTTGCTGGTGTGTAATCTAACCTTAGCCGCGTTTTATTCGCCTTAACGACCATCCCTTCACCATATTTGAGGGTGTAACGCCGTTTGAAAAGTGCAGCAAACTCTTTAGCACAGCGGCGAGCCGGGGTACGCAGCGAATACTCGGTGTGGTTTATTACCCAGTTCAACGCCAGTTCAGCTGATACAGGAACTCCTTCATGTACAGTTTTTGCCAGAGCCAGCTTAAATTGCATGCTGTTGCTGAAACCTGAATTGCTATCGAGCTCAGTGGCTAAGCCCATGTTCGGGCGCAGAAAAGACATGGCTTCGAGTAACTGGGCCGAATATCCACGGAATGAGCGGTTCTCAATGAATACGGATCTTAACCGAGCGACTTCTTTGAACAGATTACGGAACTCAGCATCAGGGAATTTTGGGTCAGTGGAATCTATGAGCGCTTTTCTTTCCAGACCGTAGAGGTAGATAAAAACATAGCCGATAGGACACGATGGATCAGACCTATCGCTGGCGAGCCAACTGACATACGCACCGCGTGCTTCTGGGGAAAGAGAGGAAAAACTGGGCCAGTATCCTAATGAACTGTCCTCGTAAAGATAAGAAGTAGGTTTTATCTTACATGTGTCATCAATTAATGATGCCTCATTTCCATCGTCATAATAGCCGCCTGATTCCTGACCGGAGGGCTTCATACGTTGCCCCAAGTAAATGTGGCCACCGCTAATTGCTACACCAGCTACAGTTATCATCTCACCCGGAAGTACCCATCGAGCTAGTGCACCTGCTGACTTTGAGGTGTTCCGGTAATGATTGGTTGTCACCCGAAGTTCAACACCCCGGCCACCGCTCAATGTAAAAGTTGCAAGGTTATCGTCTTCACTATCATCGTTTCGCACAACCGCCTCTTTTTTCTTGATGTCAGCGAGCCATTCTTTTGGCGGTGCTTTCACGGGGCTTGAAGCATAAGACTTTGGAGATTTACGTTTTTTCTTTCTAAAAAACAACAAGTAAATTACTAAAATCGCCGCCAGAAACTTCAATAACTCCATGATATATAACCTTAAAATAATTCTCCATTCACATTTAAAATGTGGTAGGGAATGCATGGCAAGTGGATTAATCTCAAAATAATACGTCTAAATCGCTAGGGTTAAAAGCAAATCGCAATTAAAATTAACCAATTGATTTAAATGACAAAAATCATTGAATAATTTACTTAACCAGAAGTGAATTTTTAAGGAGTAAAAAGCCTGCTGGGCCATTCGCCTAAGAATGATGTTGTACTAATGCTAGGTTAACATACGAGCAAATATAGTGGGGATGCAGAACTGACCGCTGTATGATGACATTTACCTAGTCGTTGAGAATTTCGGTAACTATTGGAAAGCTGATCCTACCCACGCTGATTTTTATCAACTAATTAAGCTATGAGCTGAGTTGTGCCGAAGTTAAGATATCCTCATCACCTACGTTGATGAGCTGAAGAGCATCTCTGACGCCATTAATGCAGTTTATCCGGAGAGCGGATTAAGTTCTGTATCATTCACATGGTGCGTAATAGCCTGCGGCTCGTATCTTAGAAGGACTACAAAGCATTAACCCATGACCTGGGGTACCAGCGGCAGAGGCGGTTTTACACGACGAATACCATTGCCAGATTGGACAGTGTGATCCGGCATACCATTAAAAAGTGCAAGGTACTCCCGACAGATTACTCATTAAAAAGTTGTATCGCTATCAACCCTGTCAGTATCGCTAAAAAGACGATGATGTTCAGGGGAGCTCGTATCGTCTTTTTATCAGCTCTATGCTCTTCTGCACAGCCACATCTGAGAAAAGGCAGTCACATTGAATCACGTACGCACTCTCAAGGTACCGGACTATCGATTTTGCGACACCCCGATACGTTTTTGTACTGCCTTCGCGAACGCCGCCTTCACTCTTTTGTCTTTGACTGACCATTCAGCCAACAACTTGCTCTGGCTTGCCTCCACCATTGCCGCGTCCCGTGAGTCGTTTTTATCCTGTGCGGAAGGCCATCCATGCTCCTCAATATAGGGCCTTAACGCTTTAATAATTGCGTTGATGGCATCGGTTTTAGTTTCCCAGCCCTCAGGTTGCGCTTCCAGGTGTTTTATCACTTCGTCTTTAACGCCATCAAAACGTGTCGCTTTGACCTTTCCGCCATAAGCAGAATTGAGTTTATGCCGTTCCTTGATTCTTTTACCTGCTGCGGATTCACTGCGTTTCAGACCGCGATCCAACAACGCGATAGCCTTCAGCATTAATTGTACCGCATGATCTGGATCAGATTCGAGAGCCGATGTTCCCTGCTCCCAGTATTGTTCAGCCTCAGACATATCGTTCCTGATCCCCTTTATCATCCATTCTGAAAGACTGAAAATTTTCAGATAACGCCGCCATTTTTTCTCTCCGTGCTCATCAGCAAGTCGCCGCGCTAAATCTTCATCCTTCGTTTGTCTCCCTGTTTGTAGCACGATAACAATTTCAGTATCTTTATTCAGCCATTGCCTGGCGATATGTTTCTGTCTGACCCCGAGATGAAAACGTAACGCTTTCCTCTTTTTACGAAATACGATGAGTAACTCATCAGGGGTAAAATCCCTGTCTAAATCAGCCATGAAGTCCCTCTTTTCGAATGACAATTTCTATACTCCAGTAAATTTCCTTGCCTGACACCTTGAACGACTCATTCTTGCCCTTAGCCAGACGCTTCCGACACCATTTTCGAAAAAAAAACATTCTGTCACCAACAAAAAACGGGAAAAAACCCTAAAAAAAACCCTATCTCGTTGTTATAAAATGCTTTTTTGCTACAGCCACCAGGCGGGTGCCATTACCTGTTCCGGCACCATACAATTGCGTCCATATCGAAAGAACAGGGGGAATTAACAGATATGTCTGTACAAGGTATCAGGATACTGCGCATACGCGCCGTTGTTAACAAAACGGGCATCGCCCGCTCAACCATCTATGACTGGATCAACCCGAAGTCACCGCGTTACGACCCGACCTTCCCGAAACAGCGCAGGCTGGGTATGCAGTCCGTCGGCTGGCTTGAGTCAGAGCTAGATGCATGGCTGCTGGAACGCCAGCAGGCATCATAAGCGATGAGATAGTATTGGTAAAAATTAAAGGAGGATACGCAGGTTATATAACAACGTCTCTGATTTAAATATGCGCTCGCTGCGACATATTTTTGCCAGTTGCAAGGAAACAGAATGCGATTATTTATTGGTAAGATTATTACTTTAAATAAATTTTGACGCTTGGCTATTTTATTATATTCACAACTAACCCGTTACTGAAAACAGTAACCAAGGAGAATATTACATGCAGAATTTACTGCCATACACTGTCATTCCGAAAATGCCGGAGCCTTATATTCCCGTACAAAACAGAACCCCGGAGGGTTACCCTGTCTGCGCGTTCCCGCCGGTGATGCGGGATGTCATTGATGCTCTTTATAACGAGACGGGTATCCCGGCGGAACTGATAGCGGGGGCCGTACTGGCAGCTGCTTCCCTCGCCTGTCAGGCTCATATTGAGGTGGTACCACCACACTCATCGGATCCGATGCACTGTGCACTGTATCTACTGACGTTGGCGGTCTCCGGTGAAGGTAAGACCAGTATCAGCAAAAAAGTGATGAAGCCTTTTTACCGATTCGCTGAGCAAATGAAGCAGCAGCACGACGGTCTGATGAAGGCACACCTGCGTGCTGACAATATCTGGAAAATACACCAGAAAGCATTGACCAGTAATCTGTACACTGCCATCAAAAGCGGTTCTGAGGGGACGGAGGAAGAACGGCTGTTAGATGAACATGCAGAAACCCGGCAGCAGCCTCCGACCCGCCTGGCGATGCTTTATGATGACACCACCGCAAAGGCGCTCCTGGAAGGTCTGAGCCGGTACTCTGAAGCCGGGGTGGTCTCAGATGAGGCAATTACCTTTTTTAAAGGGTATCTGAAAAACAACCTCGGTTTACTGAATAAAGCCTGGGACGGGGAGACCTATGAATACCACCGCCCGGGCGGCGAAGAGTACGATATCAATGCCTGTCTGACCCTGGCATTAATGGTTCAGCCTCCGGTCTTTGAAAATTACTGCCGCAACCACGGTGAACTCAGCAAGGGGAGTGGTTTTCTGTCACGGTTTCTTTACATCAATACCATCAGCACACTGGGTCGTCGCCACACCAATACAGGTCACGCTCAGTCTGATGAAGCATTAAATGTATTCCACCAGAAAATTAACCAGTTACTTGATAAGCAGAAGGTACGTTTTTATAGTAACGACTCGCAGAAACAAACGCTCAGGTTATCTGATGATGCGACCGCTTACTGGGCAGAAAAACAGTCAGATCTCAGCCGTAAAGCAGCCCCCGGACAGCAGATGGAGCATATCAGTGAAATTGCAGCCAAAGCGGGGGCGAATGCCCTCAGGGTTGCGGCCATTCTGACATATATGTATTCACCTGAGAGTTTATGTATTTCGCGGGGGGTCATCCAGGCCGCCTTCAAAATTGTGGAATGGCATCTTGAAGAAGCGGAAAGGCTGTTTTTCCCTTCTTCTGAACGGAATGCATTTATGGAGGACGTTTACGAGATGTTCAGGTGGCTTAAGGAGAAATTTCTCGATAATGAGGGATATCCACTCAGGAAAAATGAGGTAAACCGGAACGGCCCGAACCGGCTGCGTGACGCCAGTAAATCACAATCTGTTCTTGAGCAGTTAATCGCACTGGGTCTGATTTGTTTTATTCGTCCCGGCCGTCATTCTGCGGTGTATATTGCCATGCCCTCCCTGGAATGTCGCCACTCATGGTGTATTCCACCGGCATTCCTGGAGAACGGACATAATCCGATTATTGCATCGCCAGAGAATGTCACTGGCAGGTATGGTTTTGAATACTTTGACTTTAACAGGCTGGAATATTAATCGGAACACTTCACTACAGAGACCCGAATGGCCAGAGCGTAAACCGGTTAAATGTCTTCGAAAAACAGCCACAGAGGCAAAAACCCCGCGCCAGTCGCGACTGGTCGCAATCCGCGCGGGGTTTTCTCAGAATACAGTGCTAAAAAACAGATAATGACGACTGGTGGAAAGCTCTGTGGATATGAACCATTAATAGCCATCAAAACATGTAATTTAACACAATGTGTTTTGCTAGTGTATTTCTTACTCATTTGAGACAAATACATTAACATTTAATTAATGTTGATTAATAAATATATTTAATGACATATAAAAATAGCATCGTTGTTATTAACAACAAAAGCAAATACATTATCACATTAAATAAGAGTTTAATTATGGCCGTATGTAAAAGAAATAACTGCATGGCACAGATCGGCCATTCACCCGCCGAACGGATATTACGGCTATGCCCGGTACATTATCAGGGCAGACAGTTAAATGCAGCCAGACGAACGGAAAGAGCAGCATTAATATGCCAGTATCCCGCCTGTGGCATCAGTATATCTGAAACCCGCAATCAGTTTTATTGTTGTAAGGAACATCGGGATAAAGCCCGGAGGTTAATCGATGACGATGCCATTATAAGACTGGTTAAGCACTCTTACTGGATTAACGTAGAATCAATGCTAAAAAATAATTCCCTTGGACTGGGGAGTATCACCGGTCCGACGGATATTGCAGACCTCATTCGGTTATATCAGCGCAAAGCTGTCCACCAAAAAACGTATAATATGCTGAACGGGCACAGAGTTGCTGATACGACAAAAAGGTTAATCCCCTGGCTGGATCTTGAGCTATGCCACATTTACCCTAACTCTAAGGGCGGTGCAAATATCGCCAGAAACATTATCATCGCACCTGCTGCTATAAACCGGATGATGAAGGATGTTATCCCCTGCTGTCAGTCAGGAGTGCTGAGTGGCATAAAAGCAATGGAAACACCTCAACCGGTTAAATCGACCTTACTGAAAGCGTTAACGGATAAATACGGTTCAGATGCTGTACAGGAAGCATTGTACGGAGTTAAGCATCTTGCCTTTGCTGATTTAAATCTGTCACGCAGGCTATTTGACACTGATATTTACGCATTCCCTCCACTAACCCGTCTGTTAAAAGAGGAAGCCTTACGCCTGAATTTGATGTCACTATGGGAAACGCTGGTTTGTACCGAAGTCAGCGTCTGGCTTAATGCCGGGCCTGCGAATGAATTATTTGCCGTTGCCGCGTTTCATGCGTTGCTGAACGGCGACGCCGACCACCTGCTGGAGCAATGTTATCGTTTAGTCGATGAAATCAGGGTGAAGCACAAGCGGGGGTCTCAACAAATCTACGACGAATTTCAGCATATACTCAGCCAGTACATGGCAAAATATTTTCACATTGACACCAGCGATCACAGAGCCTGTAATCTCTTCTATAACCGCTTTTTTAGTGTTCCTCCTGTCACAGAGGACGGTGTCTGCGCCATACCGCCTCAGTGATGCATTTCCTCAGCCTGTGTTCAATAAAATCTCAGATATATATCACCCTTCCGAAGTGAAACCGGACCATCGATAAACTCGGGCGAGGTTTACGGTAAATATATTTACTGAACCACGATCAATTTTGTCGATCGGTTCGATCGAATTTCATCGTTATCCCCTCCTTTTTTGCAGCTATAAAATCCCAACGGGATGCTTATGACTGTCTGTCTTCTACTAAAAAACATGCAGATACCCTTTCCGGGTAGCGTTTTACGAAAACCAGAGGTGCACAAAAATGAACAGAAAAATGATTCACCCTTTACTACTGACCTGTGCGCTGGTACCGGCAGTGGCAATGGCCTTCGGTAATCAAACCACCTGGACCCGGGGCTGGGGCCAGGGAGTATCAGAGTTTGTTATCAATGGGGAAAGTCAATCGCAACTGTCTCTGACCTGTGAGGATTACGGCTCGCAACCGGCCACGGTCATATTCACTGACGCCAGCGGGCATCAGGTCAGTATGGATGAAGATAAAAACCTTCAGGTCAGTATCGACGGTGGAGCCCCCATCGACATCAGCGAATCTGGCAGTCGAGTGGGCGGTAATAACCTGGCGCTGGCCTGGGGTCAGCTACGTAATGGCAAACAGGTCTCAGTAACCGGAGACGGTGTTAAGGATGCCACATTCACGCTGGCTGGGGCAGCAAAGGTATTGCCAGTATTCGGGACCCACGGCTGCGTGGGTAAAGATGCACTCTAGCCTGCATCTGAATTTAATACCTGTTGATTACGTTATTTTTAAAAGGAACAGTTTATGAAATTTAAACACATGCTGGTGCCCGCACTGTTTGCACTGTCAGCCTTGGCGCTGGCAGAGCCAACGCCATCCATCAAAGTGGAGACCAGTAATCAGGTTCACCCTGCCGGAACACGCTACGTCACGGTCGTGGTCACTGCACTGGATAACACCGTGAAAGTCGAAAATATTGACGTGAACCGGGGAAACTGTCGCATTGCCAACCAGAAATATCTGTACTCCAGCAATAAAGAAACTATTTTGCCTGCTACCCTGCGTTACGGGCAGTCCGTCAGCGTGAGTTTTTACAATAACTGCGTGGCTTCAGAAGTCGTCGTCACTACTGATAAGGGGGGATGGCGTTACACTTACCACTGAGTCCCCCGCCCCTGATTAACGTTTCCCAACCTAAAAAATTCCACATGACCAATGGGCTGCCGCTGCGCAGTCCAGAGTAAATCCTATGACCTTTCTGAAAATGCTGGTGACGACCCTGGCCCAGGCACTGACCTGGTGCGGCGGGCATCAGGCCCGTCAATTTATTGAAATTCGTCTGCGTCAGGCAGGCTACGATGACAGCAGCATTGATACAGCCCGGGAAGCGGTCACGTTGCTGGTCACTGCACTTATCACCGCCCTGATGGCGCAGATACTGAAGATTCTGGATACGCTGTAATCCCGCCCTATCCGTTCATTGAGAACAACACATCCAGCCCCTGCCTCCTCACGGAGCAGGGGCTTTTGCTTTTACGCCTTCAGATTAATCAGATGAGGAATCAACTATGCGATTAGCCAGCCGTTTTGGTCGGGTGAACCAGATTCGCCGTGACCGTCCCTTAACCCACGAAGAACTGATGCAACATGTCCCCAGCGTCTTCGGGGAAGACAAGCACGACTCCAGAAGCGAAAAGTACACCTACATACCCACTATTACCCTGCTGGAGAACCTTAAACGTGAAGGGTTCCAGCCATTCTTTGCCTGTCAGTCACGAGTGCGCGACCAGAGCCGACGGGAACATACAAAGCATATGCTGCGCCTGCGTCGTGCCGGTCAGATAAACGGTCAGCAGGTACCGGAAATCATCATTCTGAATTCGCACGATGGCGCATCAAGTTTTCAGTTACTGCCGGGAATATTCCGAAGCGTCTGCACCAATTCGCTCGTTTGCGGACAGTCGTTCGGCGAGATCCGCGTGCCACACAGGGGCGACGTTGTCGGGAAGGTGATTGAGGGGGCCTATGAGGTTCTCAGCGTCTTTGACCGGGTGGAAGAGAAACGTGACGCCATGCAGTCCCTGCAACTCCCGTCACCCGCACAACATGCACTGGCTACAGCGGCGCTGACATACCGTTTTGGGGAAGAGTACCAGCCAGTAACCGAAGCGCAAATTCTTGCACCCCGCCGCTGGCAGGACGAGAGCGATGACCTGTGGACCACTTACCAGCGCATTCAGGAAAACCTGCTGAAAGGCGGGCTAAGTGGCCGTACCGCGCAGGGTAAACGTACCCACACCCGCGCAGTAAACGGGATTGATAGCGACGTTAAGTTAAACCGTGCGCTCTGGGTGATGGCGGAAAACATGATGGAGCTGTTGGGCAGGTAATCACCTGCACCCTGCCACCGAAATCAATCCCTGGCCTGAGACCTCCATTTGACATATCCATGCATAAGGAAAATTAACATGACAGATATTATCAATATTAACAATAAGTTAGCTGTTCTGGTTGGCAATGACGGTTCTGAACCAACGCTGACAGCCACGCCCGTACCGGACGAACAGCGTGTGGAGTTCTGGCCGCAGCACTTTGGTAACATCCCGCAGTGGATAACCCTTGAACCGCAGGTCTTTGCGTGGATGGACCGATTCTGCGCTGACTACAGCGGTGGTATCTGGAATTTTTATACTCTCAGCAACGGCGGGGCCTTCATGGTTCCGGAAACGGACAGTGATGCCTTCTGGTCGCTGTTCAACGCCATGAATGGCAACGCCGCAGACATGAGTGCCGAAGCCGCAGGGATTGCCGTCTGTCTGATGACTTACAGTCATCACGCTTGTCGCACGGAATGCGACGCCATGACGGAACATTACTGGCGTCTGCGTGACTATGCGCTGCATCAGCCGGAATGTAACGCCATCATGCGCATTATCGACTGAGCGTCCCGCCATGCTGTATGAACTGTCTCACCTTGATGCCCTGTGGGATGCTCTGGGGAAAACAACGGTCAGAGATGAGGACTGAGAGGTTGTGACCGACGAACCCCTCCTGCATGTCCCGACGGGTCCCCCTCTCTTCCATATCTGGGCATGGTTCGAATCCTTACACAACGAGTTCGTTGTTGCCAGGAAACTGTACAAGACATCCGTCCCGGATACGTCAACAGACAGGAAAAGCAAATGAATACCACCACAAGTCCCCCCGACAGTGGGGGAATATCTCCCACTGCACAGCGCACCATCAGACGCGCTCTGACCCTGCTGGAACGCCAGTTACGTGAGCCCGGAGAGGCATTTACCTCCAGCCATGCAGTTCGCGACTGGCTTCGCCTGCAGCTCACCACACTGGAGCGTGAAGTATTCATGGCGCTCTTCCTTGATAACCAGCATCGTCTTATTACCCATGAAACGCTCTTCACCGGCACCATCAACCATACGCAGGTACATCCCCGTGAAGTGATAAAGGCAGCACTGAAATACAACGCGGCTGCCATCGTGCTTTCACACAATCATCCGTCAGGTTATTCCGAACCCAGCCATGCCGACAGATTGCTCACTGACCATCTGAAGCAGGCACTTAAACTCGTGGATATCTGCCTGCTGGACCACCTGGTCGTGGGAGGCATGGACATCGTCTCATTTGCCGAGCGTGGCTGGCTTTAGGGAGAGAATAACGATCAGAATCATCAGTAAACGTCAGGCAATGGCGATATACCGCCAGCATTCTGAGTCCCGGCTGTTTCGCTTCTGTACCGGGAAAAATAAGTGGTCCGGCAGTATCTGCCATTATCACGGCAGGGAAGTGCAGGATATCCCGGGTGTGCTGGCCGTGTTTGCTGAACGCCGACAGGACCGCAACAGTCCGTATGTGATTCTGCGCAGCGTCACCCTGAACTGACTCACCGTTAAGGAGTACTTACATGCAGAAAGCAACCCGTGTAATCAACCATAACATCGCGGAACCCTGGCGGGGCCTCAGACGCAACATCACACCGTGTTTTGGTGCACGGCTGGTACAGGAGGGTAACCACCTGCATTACCTTGCTGACCGCGCCAGCATTGCCGGGACATTTAATGAAGCAGATTTACGCTATCTGGACCAGGCATTTCCGGTACTGATGAAGCAAATGGAGCTTATGCTGGCCAGCAGCGAACTCACTCCCCACATTCAGCGCTGCATCACGCTCCACGCAAAAGGGCTGATATGTGAGGCCGATACCCTCGGCTCCTGTGGCTATTTGTTCATCGTAATTTATCCGACATCTGCAATAAGCGCATAAATCCCAAACGCTTTTCCTTAGTCAAACCAGCCAACAAAGAGCTCAAACCATGCAAATACAATCCCTGTCCCCTCAAAGGGCGGCCTCGTCACGTCTGTCGTCAGTCGAAAGCTGGCGAAAATTGCTGGAGTATCTGCTGAAACAACACTACGGTCTGATGATGAACGACACACCGTTTGGCGACGACAGTGTGATCCAGAAGAACATTGATGCGGGAATCTCACTGTGTGATGCGGTGAATTTTATCGTGGAAAAGTACGGTCTGGTGCGTACTGACCGTCACGGCTTCAGTGTGACAGAGCAGTCTCCGTTCATCGACAGCATCGATATGCTCCGCGCCCGGAAGGCTACCGGGCTGATGACCCGCAAGGGCTATCAAACCGTTACTGACATCACCAGCGGCAGATCCAGAGGAGGGAAATAATGACGTTAGCCCTGATCGTTGACGCCGACACCGTCAGCGATCAGCCCCTCAGGCACCAGCACAACGACTGGTGCTTTTATCAGATATCCATCAGTTGATACAGATGTTCGCTCAGACAGCGGGTATGGCGGTAACACCTTAGCGGAGATATCTGTCTGCAGTAGAAGAGGGTGCGGCAGGACGCCACCAGAACATCAGGGGCCGTATCGTCTGCCAGAAGGGAGCTTAATTCCGGGGCGTTCAGTAAAATGAAACATTTCTCCGGGAGCATACCACCGGCATTCCCTTTCGGAAAATAACCGCCCAGATACAGTAACACGGTCAGCAGCCGGAACTGTCGGGTGAGTACCGCTTCGGTACCCTGGTAATGTACGGCTATCCACAGGCATTCCCGCAGCATAAATCGCCGGGTTAGTCGGGTGAGGTCACCGCCTTTGTCATACCAGCGTTCGACGATATCCCTGGCAGAGCGAACTGAGCCATCACCCGTTGTCGCAGTTTGCCACGACCGTGCCAGAAGCGTTGAGATATCCATGGATTAACGCCGCAACTGCGAAACGGCTGCGGGAGTATTGCGGACACCTGGCAGATAAATATTGCGAACCAGCTTCAGGAGGAAAAAGACATCGCTCAGGTTGCTCACGCCGGGTACCAGATGGCGAAAGGCTATCCGCACACGAAAACGCGCCCGGACCGCATGCCGGTCATTCACCCTGCGCCGGTACAGGCCCAGAAAATGACGGCTTTCCACCAGCGCATGCCTGACCAGCGCTCGTCTGACAGACCGGTACTGCATCTGTGCGCTGAGTGCCAGAATATCTGCAATCACGTCGCTATAGCTGAACGCGCGGATATCGTAATAATCCGAGCGGTGGGTAATTGACGCCGGGTTATTCACCCACAGGTAATCCTGTATGTCAGAGAAATAAAACCGGCCATCTGCGGCGGCAAGCTGTATCGTCCAGAGAATGTCCTTGTGGCTTTTCCCTTCCTGGAATCGCAGGTCATGCTCGCGAATATACGCTGAACGGATTATCTGCAGCCACAGATAATGCGGCCATTCCCTCTGGCTGACGCAATGGCGTATCCACTGCTGACCCGTCAGCGTCTGGCCGTAAGGCTGTCTGCGGTGAACGGGATGCCGCAGATGTCCGACGCTGTCTGTATGCCGGGCATTGAAAAGGACGACATCGGCCTGTGCTTCGCGTGCTGTGCGCAGCCGCTCCTGCAGAAAATCTGCCGCAACCCGGTCATCCGCATCCAGGAACACCACCCATTCGCCACGGTAAATCGCCAGTGCAGCATTACGGGCAGCATACACACCCTGATTTTCCTGACGAATGAGAATAAGCCGTTCATCTGTAATGGCGCTGAGTACCGTCCATGTTTCGTCGGTGGAGCCATCATCCACAACAATGATTTCAGTACTGAGTGTTGTTTCGCCAAGCAGTGTATGGACCAGAACCCCGATGCTGTCAGCCGCATTGAAGGCAGGAATGATGACGCTGATATCGATGTTGATTTTCATTGAGCAAAGGGAATGTAAACAGGGGGAAGCTTCAGAGTTGTCACCCCATCAGGGGGCAATAACCTGCCGGGTAAAAAACATTATCAGGAAGAGCGTTCCGGTGATTTTTGTACAGGTGTGGTTATCACTCTTTTTTCTCTGATTTCCTGGTTAACCACCATCAGACAGTCATCGCAGAACTCTTTATCCAGCCCGAAAATCCGGTCCAGAACACCTCTTTTCTTGTTACATCGGGCACATCTTTTCATTCCATCACCTGCTGTCGCATTCCCATGCCGTGCCCGCAAGACAAAAGAAAGCCGACCGCCAGAAGACAGGAAATAAATTAATAAACAATACGTTAAATGATTTTTTGGGAATTTAGCACAGACACTACCGAGCCGGATAATTCATTTTGTAGATCAATTTTTACCAATCGATCGGTTTTATCGATCATCTTTTCACTCTGCATTACACGCCATACGTGTACCTGCATACCCTATCGGAGCGTTCAGTTTGTTAATCTGAAAAGAATGCTATACCTGCTGGATAGTCAAACCATTCCCGACAACTGACATCATGTGGAATAGAAAACATACAAAAATTATTAGCGCTTTGAATGTCAGCTATGAGCGAAAAGCGGACGCTGGTGTTATTTAGATAAATTCGACTTCTGTGCTTGTGCACTAATCCAGGGAAGAGAAATATTGCGTCGGTGATTTACCCAGCGCTTTTCTGAACATCGTAATAAACGCACTTACCGAATCATACCCTAGAGTTCCGGCTACGCGCTGCACGGGCTGACCTTCAGACAGATGGCTTAGTGCAATCATCAAATGCAGCTGCTGACGCCAGCGGCCAAAGCTCATTCCTGTCGCCTCTTTTATCAGCCTGGCCAGAGATCGCTCGCTGATGGCCAGATGAGCAGCCCATTGCTTTAACGTTCGCCGGTCATCTGGCTCATTAAAGAGTGCCTCAGCCATAATCCGGATTTTAGGATGATCTGATACAGGAAGATGGAGTGCTTCGACCGGCACATCCGGAATATGCTCCAGCAGCACCGCTGCAAGCCTGGCGGTTTTACTGTCAGGAGAATAAGTATGTTCCTGCTCTGCAAGATACAGAACAAGCTCGCGGACCAGAGGTGTAACCGCTATGGTACAGCAAATTTCCGGCATCGCTGCTGCGCCGGGCTCGATGAATAAAAAGCACGTATCTGCATTCTTCGTGATCCGGCAACGGTGCGGGATCTCTCCCGGAACCCAGACGGCATGCCCCGGTGGAACAAGCCACAGCGCATCGTCAACCTCACAGCGCACTGCACCGCGCATAGAGAGAATAAGTTGCCCCTTGCGATGAGCGTGCGGACGCTGCCCGGCATACTCGCCTGACGATGATACATGCAGGGCGATAGCGGCCTGACTGAAATCATCGGCATTAAACTCTTCCGGTGAGGTCACCGGTTTTTTATTAACTGGCATGATTTAGCTATATGTTGTCAGATTATCTATATTCTGTAACTCATGCGTCCTTTAAAGTCTTTCTTTTTTTCAGAGAAAGCAAAACTTATGTCCCACACGACGAACAAGTGGTCTTCAATCATACTTGTGATCGGCATTCTTTTTATTGCCATTAACCTGCGTGTTCCTTTTACCGCTATCGCACCCGTTTTAGAGTCCATTCGCCATGATTTTGGGCTGAGTATCACAGCCGTTGGGTTGCTTAACTCGCTGCCTTTACTGGCCTTTGCCGCCTTTTCTCCACTGAGCGCATCGATTTCCCGCAAGTATGGCCTGGAACGCACCCTTTTTGGTGCCCTGGTCGTGATTTCAGCGGGGATTGTGCTTCGCTCAACAGACAGCGTCTGGGCGCTTTATGGCGGAACAGTATTAATTGGTATCGGGATTGCCCTGGGCAATGTCCTGCTGCCTGGCCTGATTAAACGTGACTTTTCCGGAAACGTGGCTTCCGTGACGGGAGCATATTCCATCACCATGGGCACCGCTGGCGCCATCGGCTCTACCATTGTCATTCCTCTGACGCAGAGCTGGGGCTGGAACATCGCGTTAGCCATGTTGGTTATTGCACCGCTCCTTGCGATGCTTTTATGGTTGCCGCAGTTGAAGAAAAAGCATCAATTGCCAGTAGCAGGTGAGAAAAAAGCAGCGACCGTTGCGGTCTGGCGCTCGTCTCTGGCGTGGCAGGTCACCATGTTTATGGGCTTGAATGCGATGCCCTTTTATGTTGCGGTCGGCTGGCTGCCAGTCATTCTGACAGGCAGTGGGCTATCCTCAGCTCAGGCTGGTGAGGTACATGGCATCCTTCAGCTCACCACCGCTATTCCCGGCTTAATTCTGGCAGCCACGCTGCGTCGTCTTAACGATCAGAAATTAGCCGCTGCTGGTGTCAGCCTTTTAACCGCAGTATCCTTTATTGGCATCCTTTATTTGCCAAATCTGGCGATGCTGTGGGCTGCACTCCTCGGCTTCGGCTCGGGTGCCAGCATGATGCTGGGTCTGACCTTCATCGGGTTGCGCACTACAAACGCTGGTGATGCTGCCGCGCTGTCAGGCATGGCGCAGAGTATCGGTTATCTGATGGCGGCGATGGGACCGCTATTGCTGGGAAAAGTACAGGAGTTGTCCGGAGGCTGGACCGTACCATTACTGATGACCACAGCAATCTCAGTTGCAGGAGCCTGCACCGGAATGGCTGCCGGACGAGATGTACACCTGGAACCTTTACAGCAGCCGGGCTGAATGGGCTTACACAGGAGGGTACCAGCTGAACTTCTAAAGCGGATGCTTTCCATTGAGGTTCTGAAGCGTCTTAATAGTACCGGAGCCATCTGTACTATCCCGATGAGCGGATTTTTCGGTGAAAAGGCCGTTCAGGGCGAGCGCTGTCAGTAATAATATAATAAGCAAGCCTCAGGACTGTTTGGCAACGATGAATCGCTTTTCATCACCCATAAAGGCTTTTTCACTGGCGGGTGAAAGGATAGCACCGAAATTCATGTGCGCGCGGAGTTTCAATGATGGAGGAACATTCCACTCAGTGCGAATATCTTCATCGATCAGAGGATTATAATGCTGCAGATTGGCACCAATTCCTTTTTCAGCCAGCGCCAGCCAGACCGCATACTGAGCGATAGCTGTGCTGTGCCGGGAAAATGTCCGCATAGGCCGCAAACTGCTCCTGTAGTGACTTGACAACATACTGATCCTCGAAAAAAGTATTGAGCCGGCAGCCGCTGCAAACCCGTCTATTTTATCTGAGGTGCCGGAGAAACGTTCTAAAGGAACTTGAAAGCAGGCATCTTGTTACGCGCACTGTCTTTCGTGAAGTACCGCCCAAAGTCGAATATGCACTCACGGAGCTGGGAACGTCCCTCTGGCAGGCAGCAAATGAACTCAACCGGTGGGTAGAACAAAACTGTCACTTTCTGGTTAAAGACACAGATCCTTCTCTTTGATATGCCATTGTTCATTGATGAGTGCTGCGGGCTGACAGGAGCATATAGGAAGGCAGGCTGCAGGCGTCGAAAAGCGGCTTCCCCTTCTGGCTCAGAGGCAACATCGCCTGCTGCTGGTCATGAGAGAAAAGAAAAGCATTTTAACAACCAGCCCCTGCAGTTTGTTGTACCAGTACAAAAAGCACTCGTGTATCAGTCTTTGCCCGGACCATGGTCAAAGCGGGTTCCTTTGCCGATGGCATAAAACTGCCCCCCGGCGACATAGTGTATGGTTCGTAATTCGTCTGGTGCTTCATCAAATATCCAGTGCCCATTGCGAAAAACCCGATCGTCACTCCACGCCCCGGCAATTTCTCCCATGAACAGATTATGTTCCAGCTCGTATTCCGCATTTGGCATTACCTTACATACAAGCCAGCCAGCACAGCCCTCTACCAGCGGAATATCGAACTCTTTCATGTAGAACATCGGTATTTTATGATTCTTTTCAGGCCTGTCACGGTAGCTGTGCTCACCTGCGTACAAAACGGTTTCCATCTGGCTGACTACGGGTATCTGTACGGCAAACAGACCACTTTCTTCCACCAATCCACGGGTGTAAGCCTGCGGACTGATATACGCCATGACTTTATTGATCCCCACCAGACTCACCCATGCGGCGGCCATTACATTGGCATTACCATTATGTTTAGCGGAAATCATTGTAGTTGGGCCGACTTGCAATAATCGGTATGCTTTATTCAGTTCAACTGGCTGTAAAGACACAGGATTTCTCCTTCCCATAGATAAAAATGTGCCGTTAACGGCAACGGCACATTTGAGGGCGTTTTAAAACACTGATGGTCGCCCGAAAGTAATCAGGCTAATACCGTTTTATATTGTTCGACCTGAGCTGCGATTTCTTCGTCAGTTATCGTCGCGCTTCCGCCTGTAATAAACGGCTTGATGTAGTTCATACCCAGATACCCGGAGATGGTTTCAAAAGACAGCAGGTACTCGCCTACCGTATGTCCGGCAGCGCCATCAGGCTGATAGGCAGACTCTGCACCACCCAGCGAAACGGCCAGCATGAGTTGCTTATCGCGCAGCGCCTGTGTTTCTCCACCATGTGACCAGCCATACGTCAGTACATCGTCAAGCCACTGTTTGAGAAGTGGCGGCGTGCTGTACCACTGCATCGGGAACTGCAGAACGATACGATCCGTTTTCTCCAGTGCAGCCTGTTCAGCGACCACGTCGATTTTGCCATCCGGATACAGGTCATACAGATAACGCACCTCAACGCCGGTCAGTGATGCTGCACCTTTTGCCAGGGCTGAGTTAACCCGGGACTGATTAATATTGGGGTGGGTAACAAATACAGTTGTTTTCATTTAAATCTCTTTTTTCAGAAGAATGTTTCGTCAATTTCAAGCCGGGATAAGGCTTCGTTGATATCATTTAATTCGGCGTCACTGAGCTGAACATTTGCGGCGTGAAAATTCTCTTCCAGCCGGTGTAGTTTTGTTGTTCCCGGGATCGGTACGATGTAAGGCTTCTGAGCCAGCTCCCAGGCAAGAACAATCTGTGCTGAAGTTGCGTTGCTTTTTTCCGCTATTTGAGCAATCAAATCCAGTAGCGCCTGGTTATTTTCCATTACTTCAGGTTTAAAGCGCCCCATCATGCCCCGGTAATCGCCTTCCCCGTAGGTTGTATCAGCGGTCACCTGACCACTCAGGAATCCATTACCCAGCGGGCTGTAGGCCATAAAGCCAATATCAAGTTCATCGCAGACTTTGAACAAATCCTGCTCAGGTTTACGCCACATCATTGAATACTGGTCTTCAACCGCGGTGACCGGGCAGATGGCATGAGCCCGTCGTATGTAAGAGACGGGCGCATTGGATAAGCCCCAGTGCTTTATTTTTCCCTCCGCGATCAGCTCTTTCATTAATCCCGCCACCACTTCCGGCTCAACTTTTGGATCGACACGATGCTGATAAAACAGGTCGATATGGTCGGTCTTCAGGCGCCTGAGAGAACCTTCCAGTTGCTCTCTGACAGACGCCGGACGGCTGTCTAATACCGGCACCAGCTGTCCATCACTATTTTCCATTCCGGTCACGCCAAACTTAGTCGCGATGACGACGTTGTCCCTGTGTTTGCTGAGCGCAACACCCAGCAGTTCTTCGTTTTCAAAACCGTAAATGGGGGCAGTGTCGAAAAGGTTGCAGCCCAGTTCTACAGCCTTGTCTATCAGCTTTGTTCGCTCACGGATTTCAACTGAATAGCCATAGCCATGGTCCATGCCCATGCACCCCAGCCCAATTTCCGAGACATGAAGCCCCTGGCTACCTAACCTTCTCATTTTCATGATTATTTCACCCTTCTTTAAGGCATTAACTATTCTTAGATGCTAAGTATACGGCTGGGTTTATTGCTGAAAAATTGTTAATTTAGAAAATCAGAATTGCTAAAAACACAATTATTATGAATAAACTCGATGCCCTGAGATTTTTTGTTACTGCTGCAGAAACAATGAATTTTCGCGAAGCGGCAGTCAGGCTGGCCATTTCTCCATCAGTGGTGACACGAACGATTGCTGAGCTGGAACATCAGTTGGGGGAACCGCTTTTTAACCGCAACACCCGATCCATTGTGCTGACCAGCTTTGGTGAGATTTTCTTGCCCCGAGCCATGCGGCTGCTTGAAGACTCAGAGGCCCTTTTTCAGACGGCCAGAGATGACAATGAGATGAGGGGAGTTGTGAGGATCACGCTATTCCGGTTTCCCGGCCACGAGCAGGTGTTATATGAGCTTCTTACCTCCCTCGATCCTTATCCTGAGCTGTTTATAGACTGGCGGTTAGACATGATGAAGCTGGATACTGTTCAGAACCGCATTGACATGGGGATCCGTATAGAGCGGGAGCCAAACCCGAATTTTATCGTCAGGCCCATTACGCTGGTTCATCACGCGCTGATGACATCACCCGGGCTCATTGAGAAGCTGGGCGCGCCGAAAAATTTCGACGATCTGCGCCAGCGCTACCCTTTCAGTGGCCTGCTGAATCCTGAAACCGGAAAAGTATTCGAATATATGCTCGATGGCGTTGATACTTTTGTACCGCGCCACCTGGAGTTTTTTACCACCGACTCCCAGTCTGAGATCCAGGCTGCGTTAGCCGGTAAAGCTGTCATTCAGTCGAGTAATCTGGCCTGCAGGGAATACCTTGAAGACGGCAGGCTGGTCAATGTCCTGCCGGAACTGAAACTGGAAACCTGGCAGCTTTATCTTTACCGGCCCTATCAGACCCTGGTACCGCAGCGCATCAGGACCGTTTTTCACATCCTTGAAAGTATTTTACTCAGACACTTCAGTTGAAAGCGGGCCCGGATGCGGCTGGCGCTCTTAGCCGGCGTCCCCCATAAACCGGACTGGGTACAGCCTTTCTCCGGGAAGTAGCTGCTCCGGGATGCCTGGATCCGCAGAAACAAAGTCTGCCGTTCTTTCAGGCTCTCTGAATACGGGCGACTTTTGATGTGCAACGGGGAGCGGTGACAGACGTATCAACTGAATATTTCATCTATCCAGTCTGCAAATGCACGTACAGCTGGGGAAAGAAATCGCTGATGGGGATAAAGCAGTGTGACCGGAACAGACGACGGCTGCCAGTCTGCCAGGACTTCAACCAGCGTTCCTTTCTGCAGGTGTTCTGCTACAACATTTTCAGCAAGCTGCGCCAGTCCGAACCCTTCTAGGCACATTTTTATATAGAGTCCCGTCTCGTTGACGGCTGCCTGCCCCCTGACGGGTACGGACAGCGTTTCTTTTCCCTTTACAAAACGCAATTCGTCTGTACGCCGGCTTTGTCCGGAAAAATAATGAATAGCCCGGTGATGAGATAAATCTTCAGGTGACTGCGGAATACCGTACTCCCTGAGATAATCGGGAGAGGCGCAGGTGATCCAGCGAAATTTTCTGAGCGGACGGGCTACAAGCGTGGAGTTAAGTAACTCTCCGGTTCTGATCACGCAGTCCACGCCCTCCTGAACCAGGTCAACCTGCCGGTCGCTGACGCCGATCATCAGGTAAATATCAGGATAACGGCTGTAGAACTCTTTCAGGTTTGGCATCACGAGGAAGTGCGCTATACCGCCGGGCATATCAACGCGTAAACGGCCACGGGGGCGCCTGTTCGAATCGGCCAGACTGGCTTCCGTATGTTCAATTAAGGCCAGAATTTCCCGGCACTGCGCCAGATACTGCATACCTTCCGGAGTAAGGCTGACCCGTCTTGTGGTCCGGTTCAGCAGACGCACCTGCAGATATTTCTCCAGGTTTTTGATGGTGCTGGTAACAGTAGAAGAAGGCAGGGACAGTATTTCCGCTGCCCGGACAAAGCTTCCGGCCTCAGCCACCCTTATAAAAACCTGCATAGCCTGAATTCGATCCACTGATTGCGCTCCTGAATAGCATGTGACGGTGATAATTATCATTATTCGCAAATTCTGAATGATGAAAACACGTTAGTCATCTTTTTCAGCTTAAACAGGAGGCGTATTGTTTTCCTTCTGAACCTGAAAGAGACAATTCAAATGACCGATTACAGCAGAAATATTGTTAATAATCAGACGGAAAATCCGCCAGCAACACTGATTCGTAGAGCAACCATACTGAGCATGGATGAGAATGTCGGTAACATTGAGCGTGGCGATATCCTTGTCACAGGCTCAACCATTACCGCCATCGGTAAGGACCTGAACGCCGAAGGTGTTCACGTTATTGATGCCACAAATATGATTGCCATGCCGGGGATGGTCGATTCTCATCGTCACGCATGGGAAGGCCAGCTGCGCCGCATCAACCCCAACGCCACCTGTCTGGACGACTATAGCAATGCCACGCATTTCTCGTTTGCGAAATACTACCGGCCCGCAGATATCTATGTCGGTAATCTCCTGACGGCGCTGGGCGCGATTGATGCGGGTATCACTACCATGATTGATAACTCGCACAACAGCCGTACCGCAGCACATGCAGACGCCGCCGTTGAAGCCCTGCTTGATGCCGGAATTCGCGCTATTCATGCTTCCGGCGCGCCGGTAGCAGGCGAATGGGATAAAGCTCACTGGCCGGATAACTGGCAGCGTCTGCAGGAAAAATATTTCAAAGACAATCCTGAGGGACTGGTTTCTCTGGGCGTCATGGCCCAGCTGGAGCCGGAATTGTGGGCCGAGGCCCGCCGGCTCGGGCTGCCAATCGTGACCGAATTCTTTGGCGCTGAAATGGCTTCAGAGCTTAAATCACTGCATCAGCAGGGCCTGCTGGGCCCGGACAATATCTTCAACCACTGCACTGCACTGCCTGATGAGGGCTGGGAAATCCTGCGTGAAGCCGGCGTACGGGTGAACGTTTGTCCGCGCTCAGATTCGCACTATGGCATTGAAAACGGGATGTTTGCCATTGAGGCCGCGCAGCGCCATGGCATCAATCCTGGCCTGAGCGTGGATAACGAAACGTCTTACAGCACAGATATGTTTATGGAAATGCGCGTGGCGTTCTACCTGCAGCGAGTAATGGGTATGCATAAGCAGCACTGCTGTGATTCAGGGCATTCACTGACAACGCTCCCCGCAGCGCAACTGCTTAAATCGGCAACGGTCGATGGTGCGACCTGTGCCGGACTACAGGATAAAGTGGGTAGCCTGACGCCAGGCAAACAGGCCGACCTCATCCTGATTAACGCTGCTGATCTCAATCTCTATCCGAACGGGAATGCCTTCGGGACGGTGGTGCATGCAACTGAACGCAGCAACATCGATACTGTCATGATTGGCGGGCGCATCGTCAAGCAGAACGGCAAAGTTCTGGGCGTGGACAGCGAGCGTCTTCGTGCTGCCATCGATGAATCACGCGAACACCTTTTTGCCGCCGCCGGGTATGAGCCGGACATCTTTGCGGAGAAATTCCTGCCGCTGGTACAGGCAAACTGACAGGGAATAACAGCATGAGCGCGATTTATTACGTAATAGCTTTTGCAGCGGGTCTTGGTATTACCCTGCAGACGACCCTGAACAGTCAGCTCGCAAAAGGACTCGGGGGCGATTCGGTCACCGCCGCGTTCTTTTCCTTTACGGCCGGGGCGTTGAGCCTCGGGATTTACTCGCTGCTACGTGGAGGGTTATTTAGCTCTCTCGCCGCTATTCCTTCTCAGCCAGCATGGAGTCTGGCGGGCGGCCTGATCGGTGCCTGTGCGTTGTTCAGCTACGTGGTGCTGGCACCGAAAATCGGTTTTTCAGCCCTGCTCGGGCTGGCAATCGTTGGGCAGTTACTCTCGTCGCAGATGATTGACCATTTCGGTCTGCTGGGTGCTGTACGGCGACCGGTTTCGTTGCTCAAACTGGGGGGCATGCTGGTCATGCTGGCAGGACTCGCCATCATGCTTTTTGGTGACAAACTTTCAGCGCGTTTTTTGCCCTGACGGGGTGGGAATTGCTCCTTACGGCCATCTGCCATAGTGCAAATGGCCGTAAGCTTTTGGTCAGGCGCGATGCGAAACTTTTATATGCGGGAGAAATAACATGTTTTCAGTGGCTGCTGATGCCAGAAATTTGCTGGGAGAGTGCCCAATCTGGTGCGAGAGGACACGCAGGATTTACTGGACTGACATTGAAGGCTGCGAGCTGCTTGCCCTTGAAGAAGACAGCAGTGTTGTGATGCGCTGGTCCCTGCCTGAGCGCCTCGGATCGTTTGCACTTACTGAAAATTCTGACGTTTTACTGATGGGACTGGCGTCCCGATTCGCCTTCTGCGATCTGAATACGGGTATCTTTACGCCGGTAGTGGCGTCACCGGGAGGACCGGGAACACGGACAGGGGATGGTCGGTGCGACCGCGAGGGTAATTTCGTCTTCGGGACCATGGATGACGGGTACCCCGCGAAAGTCATAGGAAGATTTCACAGGCTAAATGCAGCGACACTCAGCATTGAGACGCTACCCCTGCCTGAGGTGGCTATCCCGAACAGCATCTGTTTCAGTCCGGACGGCAGCACGATGTATTACTGTGATTCGATGCAGGGCCGTATAATGTGCTGTGATTACCCCTCTATGAATAACCAGCGCGTGTTCACTGCAACAGAAGGAAATGGGGCGCCTGACGGCTCCTGCGTGGACGCACTGGGCTATGTCTGGAATGCCGAATGGGGAGGAAGCCGTGTTGTACGTTATCGTCCGGACGGAACGACGGAGAGTATCCTGCCCTCTCCAGGAGTTCAGAGCACTTGCCCGACACTCGCGGGAGAAGCATTCACAACGCTGTATTGTACCAGTGCCAGCGTGGGTCTTTCTGTGCCGTCAAGGCATGATGGAGCGTTGCTAAGAGCGGAATCAGCCGTATTCCCCGGTTTACCGGAGAGCCGGTTTTCAGCTCACACAGCGTAACCCCTTTGCTATCAGTGCCTACAGGGGGAACAGAGTCTTTCTCTTCACCATATTCGGGTAGGCAGGAGAAAGACTCTGGTATTTATTACAGCAGCTTTAATACGTTTATAATGAGCTGCCCGGGGTCAGGTTTGCATTTATCCAGGCTGCCACGTCGGTAACCGGAATGTCATGGCGTTCATTGAATGTCTGCTTTTTATCCCATGCAACTCCCCGCCCCTGTGCAAAAACAGCACGATACTTAGACATCATGTCTTGCGGGTTGAGCACGAGTTTATCCATCAGATATTGTTCGCTCCATTCCGTGCAGCTGAAAGGACGGCCAAGCGCTGATTGCAGCTTATCTGCTACCTCTGCGTAGGTCAGTGTATCACCGGCGATATACACAATTTCATTCCGGATGCGAGGAGTTGTAAATACGATCGCTGCCGTCAGCATCCCGATATCATCAGGTGTTGTCAGTGTTATGGTGTTGTCAATACTGCCGAGTGCGTGAACAGTATCGTTCTGCAGATCGACCACACCGAAGTCTGGTTCGAACAAATAGCTCATGAAGATGCCGGTCGAAATGATGACCCACTCAGTTTCATGCTGGCTGCGTAGTAAATCACGCACGTCAATCTGCGCGTCGAAGATGTCTTGTGGACTGCCGCGTCCGATGGCATCAAAATCAGCTCCAAACTGCCATGGAAAATATCGTGGAATCCGCGCCTGCAGGGCCGCCTGCGCCAGTTTCATCGGTGTATTTATTCCGGCCGCGTACCCCGTGCAGCCAACGACTGTGTCAAATTGCGCAAAGAGGCTGGCCAAATCGTCGACAGAACTCATGACGAGATCGCCCGTGACTATATTAATACCGAGGTTTCTGATTTCCGTGATAACGAATTGTTTTCCAGGTTCATCTGACGTTACGGTACTTTCGCGCAGCAGCACGCTGATTTTCGTTCCCTCCACATCTTTTGCCCGAACGGCAAGATTTCGCAGAACGGGGAGGCCCAGCTCACCGGCACCGAGAACGAGGATATTTTCAGACGTAGTGTTAAGATCAGTTTTGTTCATAATCTGTCCTTACATGAATTGTTGCGCCACTCTAGCAATTCATAACAGGCTAAAAAAGAAGGTACATGTATGATACCGGGGGTCAGTGAAATGGATCGGGAAGAGATTCTTCAGTATTCGCAGGCTGTTTGTAAGGGGCTGAGAGATGATGATGATGGCTTGCGACGGGAGGTGTTGGCTCATGCAGGAAGTCGCTGGTCGCTGGGTATTGTCAACACGCTTGGCGTTTATGGCAGACTACGTCACGCCGAAATTGGCAGGCGTATGCATGGAGTGACTCAGCGCATGCTGACGCGTACATTACGACAGCTTGAGCGTGACGGACTGGTTATCCGCCATGATTTCAGTGAAATACCGCCGCGAGTCGAATACGAGCTGTCTGATACAGGTATGGAGTTACTTGTACGGATGATCCCGCTGTGGACCTGGATTGTCGATAATGCTGATCGCTTTCGTGAAGACCGGTTGAGATATGAAAAAAATAACAATAACCCGGGGACGTAACTGACTATGAATATAAATATCACTTTTCGTGGTTTGTAGATAACACAAGCATTTGAATTGATGAGCCTTCTGATATGTATGTATACAGTAGTCATCAGGAGACAGAACCGATTTCACCAGACTCGGTCGGAATGGTGTAATTATAGAGGATTAGATTTTAAGTATGTCTATTATCAATATCAGTCTGTACATATTCCAAATGGGTATTATAGCGAATTTAATTTCCGTCACCATTAATTCGGCCTTAAAAATTATCTGACAGGATGGCCTACCCTTTCAGAATTATAGGTGAACTGGCGAAAAAATATTTTAAAAAAAAGGTATTTTTTATGATTTCTAAAAAAAATAATGAAATTTCTCCTGGTTATCATGATCTTCCTGGTTATGTTCATGGGGCGAAAATTATCAAAGTCGCCTTGACTAAAACCCCTATAGATAATATCAGTGATGTAGTTTAAGAGACAGTAAAAAAAACTCGTTCTGTCAGACAATTGCATATGTCTTTTCTGGTTCCTCGTACCAACATTTTGAAACCAGCCATCATCTATTTTCCTGGGGGAGGGTTTATGACAGCTGAACACAACAAATTTGTGGAAATGCGCATGGCTTTAGCGAAGGCTGGCTTTGTAGTTGCAGCGGCAGAATACAGGTCAATTCCGGATATTTTCCCTGCGCCAGTGATAGACGCCAAAGCAGCAGTAAGGTACCTTCGTCAACATGCCCCGATTATGGAATTGACCCCTCACGAATTGGTGTATTTGGCGATTCTGCTGGAGGATGGCTGGCGCAGATGCTTGGTACCACTAATGGCGATAAATCATTCGATCACGGCGATTTTCTCAGCCAGTCCGCTGATGTGCAGGCTGTTGTTACGCTTTACGGAATATCAGATCTGCGTAACATAGGTGACGGTTTTCCGGATCACCGGCAAAAAGTGCATCTGTCTCCTGCAGTCACGGAATCACTGCTAATTAATGGTGTAGCATTCAAGAATTTTGCAGGTGCTTCCATCAGTACTACACCTGAAAAAGCGATAAATGCAAGCCCCATAGGACATCTCAAGGGATGTAAACCTCCGTTCCTAATAATGCATGGAAGTAAGGATACATTAGTATCACCTAAGCAGAGCACAACGCTTTACAAAGCCCTTTTGAAATCGGGAAACAAAGCGGACTATGTACTTATTGAAAGTGCAGAACACGGTGATGATCACTGGTATCAACCCGTTGTCATAAATAGGGTTGTTGACTGGTTCTGCGAGCATCTTGGTCCTGAAAATACATGATGGTCGATTCTCCGTGGAATCACTCAGACTGTTGGTAGCAACGTCCACATCTGGCTGTGAGTTCAACCGAGGGATGCAACACATTGATTGAACCGCTCTGCGGGAGATTCATAGTCTAGCGTTTTTCTCGATCTCTCGTTGAGCTGTCTGGCGACACTGTTTAGTCTTTGTTGGCTGTTAACTGATTTTGAGTTGCCATAAAGAGCGCTCCTATATCAGTACTAAAAAGGTGGTAATGTTTCATAAAAATCTTTTAGCCCTTGCAGGAATGGCTTTGAAATGAAAGGATCTTATTTGTGTGGAACAGTTGAATTTGAACTTACTCATAAACCCGAAGTATTTTATCGTTGTCATTGCTCGCTTTGCAGAAAACAGAGCGGCGTGGGTTACAATCTGGCTCTGTCGCATTAAGAAGCCGTCAGATAACATGCTGTGTTTTTGCGATGTTACCTGACTATGCATGATCCTAAAAGCCTTCAAACGTCTGCACTATCCTGTCGATATTATTGCTCAGTGTGTTCGCTGGTATCTGGCTTACTCACTAAGCCTCCGAAATCTGGAGGAGATAATGGCTGAACGCGGTATCACCGTCGACCATTTCACTCTTCACTGCTGGATTATACGGCTGGTACCTCTGCTGGATAGGGCATTTCGACGGCATAAACCTGCCGTGGGGCCCTGGTGGCGAATGGATGAAACTTACATCAGAGTCAGGGGACAGTGGAAATATCTGTAACGGGCAGTCGATACCGAAGGTCAGACCATCGACTTTTTGTTGACGGCAAAACGGGATGCCGCAGCGGCCCTGCGCTTCTTTCGCAAAGCCAATCGCCAGCATGGCGAACCTAAGGTGGTGACCATCGATAAAAGTGGCGCCAATACAGCGGTACTGGCCACAGTCAATGCCAACAAATCAGAAGAAGAAATCATCACCATCAGGCAAAGTAAGTATCTGAATAACCTGATTGAGCAGGAGCACCGAAATATCAAACGACGAATACGTCTGATGCTGGGATTTAAGTCATTCCGTCGGGCACAGACGTTGCGGACATGCATGCGCTAATGCGATAGAGCCAGCTGAGCCATCATCCGCGCAGCCAATGACTGGCCTCGACCACAGGTCGATAATCACGGGCAGATTGTATCCAGCTTTTAAGCATGTCGTCTGAAATAAACAGCGACAGGGTGTTTTGAATATGACAAAGTTTTTCAGCTCAGCATAAATCACTAAGTATGACCATTATCACAGGGTTCTGCGGCAGTCAGTTTCGACCGCAGGTGGTTGATTTACGCCTACACTTGCGTGGATCCCCGGTAGCCACCGGAAATTTTCTTCATAAGAATACGGTAAGAAAACCTCGGGATCCGAGACTTGTGTTCAAAGTACCCGCGTCATTATATTATTTAGTTATTTTCTACCATGTAATTATTGCTCTTTTCCAAACCACCTTCCCTTTTTTTTCTTCTTTTATAATCAATATTTTTTTCATAATAAAATAAACAGCAAGAGAACACGTGATTACAGAGATATATGCTCCGATACTTTTAGAAACCATAAACACAATCAAGGCCCCAAATAGAACTACCAGTACAGAGATGCTGATAGATACAAAATTAACTCTTTTGCGTGCTTCTCTTGACACATATCCTTTAATCTGGAATGCATGACAACTTTGACAACGGTCCTCGTTAATTAAATGTAAGCCACAAAATGGACATTTGTCATGTATTTTTATCATTGACTTTAACTCTCGACATAGTAATAATTCTCCATCCATAATCGTCCCTGACAAGCGCTATTAACAACAGAATGTACTTTATTTCTTTGTTCTATCGTCTCAACACCTTCAACAATTAAAAAATTGCAGTATGATTTCACTTCATTTATTTTTTTAAAAAAGCCACTCTCATTTTGTATTTCCCAGAAATAATCCTTATCGATTTTTATACATTCAAAATTAAACATCTCAATAATTGTTAAACTGGTTAAACCTCTACCAAAATCATCCAGCCATACTGGACATAATTTTGAAAGACACTTCAAGTCAGCCATAGGACATTTAGTATTGAACTCATGAAAATACTCGTTAATTTCAAAAGCTATGCTTTTTTGATTTTTTAAGTAATCAGAAATATATATATCGTTTAGAATATAATCGCTAATGATACTGTCGACGTTCAATGAAACTGGCTTAAAGTTCAATTTGAATGCATCAATTCCTTCAATTATCAATATCTGTTTGTTAAACACATCGATGATTTCTTTGTCGTTCAGGGAACTGAAACAGAAGACGCCTTCATTAGCATGAAAATTATTAGCGTTCTTTTTTTTTACACTTTTTGTAAGAATTTCCCATGAATGAATAGAACCATCTTTTTTGTAGGATGGTTCTAAAACAAAGCTACAGGATTCTATTTCCACACTGTTCTTTATCATAAAAAAACACCGGAACTAAGAATAATCCTAATCGTGTCATAAATAAAAATGAAAGAGAAATAGTTTAAAATGATCGATAACGATCTAACAATAGGCTAAACCTATCACATTCCATAAATCGATCGATCATTCAAATCAAATGAACTTGAATAAGAAAATAAAAACATGATTTCATTATTAAAATAATATAAATAATAGGTTTGAGACGTGTTGAGTGCCTAGGGTAAGTGTTAAAGTTTAGATGTAAATTTCACTAATACTCAAAAAGATAACATTCTAGAAAATTTTTTATTAAAATATTAAACATGTATATGTCAATAATCACGATAAATAAAACCATAACACTTTTAATTATTCTGCATGCAATAGCCATTCTTCCCGTTACGTTTAACTTGATATAACATTTCATCAGCCTCTTTGATCCACTCAATGATTGAATTTTTATTTTCTGCACAAGAAATACCGATACTGATAGTACAGTAAATATCCTTGTGAGAAGGCAATGAAAGATCTTTAACTTTTTTCTGAATTATATTAACCATGGATAAAACTTGCTGACTAGTACTGTTGTTAACAATAATGGCTAACTCATCGCCACCAAATCTTGCTGGTACGTCCTTCTCCCCCGCGCACTCTCGTAGTATTGATGATATACGTGATAACACCGCATCACCAACTTCATGACCATATGTATCGTTGATATTTTTAAAATTATCAACGTCAATTAGCATAAGATATGAATGGATTCTTTTATTTCGAGTAGCCCGAAAAGCGCTTTCCATTTTCTGTTCAAAAAAACGTCGATTTGGTAGATCTAACCCCGGATCCATTAAAGCCTGCATTTCCAGTAACTCCCTTCTTTTCCTCAGCTTAATAGATAAATTTCGTGAAACCACACTCAATACTATGGGATAACAGGTAGCCAAGGGTAAAGAAAGCAATACAGTTTGAATACTGAAATCCATCGTATATCTGAAATCATTTGCTAACCAAACTATCAGGAAACTAAGCATCATCCACGTTAATGCTGGCTTTAATATTTTCCACCCACCCGCAGCATAGCGATCAGCTATTTGAACTGAAACAATGAATAATGATGGAATTGGGCTGGCTTGCATCACTGCAATCCAAATACCCGCAAAAAATGAATCGAGTATCATATTCTTTTTTTCTGTATACAGCATATCCGTTGACATTATACTTGCAAGATAAGCAACTGTTGGCCAAGTAAGCGCATTCAGAGTCAATAGGGCAATCGTTATTTTTTGGTGTGATTGCTCTTGAAGAACTGAATATATTGGGATAAAGCATAGAATGACTCCAACCTGACGTAAAAAAAACACTCGTTTAATAAAAGATGAATTCCGATCAGATATATATTTCTCATCAGGGAAATTTTTTAACATACAAATCCTATTATAAAACTCTAAGAGACAGAATCAATTTAACCCACTTAAAACTAAGATAGAAAACATCGTACATTACAAAATTATAACACGTTAGTGCAAATTACAAGATCGTACTTAAATTAATTATGAACGATTCATAATAACATTTGCATCAGTTTTCTCACTTACCAGCTTCATTCTAGTCTGATTCAAATAGACACTTTAGTATTATCGGCTTAAGAATGATAATCTATCAGCATTAAAATCTATTGCATTATTAATTCTGGTAGGCTGTTAAAAACACACTACATCTGACCAGTAAAAAGTTACTTGAACTTACTTATCGTTTACTACAGATTATTTTGTGATGTACACAGCAATTAATGTCGTTTCAGTTGCCCCCGGCAAGTGCCTCCGGGGGATTTTTTATGCCCCTCAACTTGATCTCTTCCCTGAAAACAGTGCCAGGCTAAACTGAAGTCTCCGGTCTTTCTTCCATCTCACAGAGAGGCACATCGCCATGAAGGGGTCAGTTTGGATCTCGAAAATTATTGTACGTTAAGAACTTTTTTAATCAGCGTAGGGGATGTTCACGAAACGTTATCTATCTGATATCAAGACATCCATGCGGTTACCTTGACCACCGACAGTCATATTCTGTTGCTTAAACTGCCTGTATGGGGCCTTTGCATTGATCGTGTTGTATTTTCGTTTATAGTAGTAAGACTCTACATCAAGCAGAGCATGTGGTCAGCGCAAAAGTACATTGCGCTGGCTTATTCTGTTCACTAAGGGCTGAGTGCCTGATTTCGAGGATTTACCTGCTGACCATGCGCATTACGCCACCCTGAGTTTTTCCTTCCTCCGCTGTACTGAGCGAGCCTCAGCACGCACGCAATAACATCCCGTCTGCGGATGTGCTTTATCGTATTTAAAACTTATGTCCTCCGGGGCTAACTACATCTGAAAACTGAGAAATTACTATGTTGCTGTCCTCGACGCGTAAGGACTGGCTGGGTAACGTCCGTGGTGACGTGCTGGCTGGTATTGTTGTCGCGCTCGCACTCATTCCAGAAGCGATCGCCTTTTCCATTATTGCCGGTGTTGACCCTCAGGTGGGGCTTTACTCCGCCTTTTGTATCCCGCTGATTATGGCCTTCTTTGGTGGTCGCCCGGCGATGATATCTTCCTCAACGGGGGCAATGGCGCTCCTGATGGTGACCCTGGTGAAGGATCATGGACTGCAGTACTTACTGGCTGCCTCCGTGCTGACCGGCATATTCCAGCTGATAGCTGGCTATCTTAAGCTCGGCAGCCTCATGCGCTTCGTCTCACGCTCCGTGGTCACCGGATTCGTTAATGCACTCGCGATCCTGATTTTCATGGCGCAGTTACCTGAGCTCACCAATGTGACCTGGCATGTTTATGCCATGACGGCAGGGGGGCTCGCCATTATTTACCTCTTCCCGTATCTGAATAAAACAATCCCTTCCCCCCTTGTCTGTATCGTGGTACTGACGGCTATTGCCATGTGGCTGCATCTGGATGTGCGTACTGTCGGGGATATGGGGAAACTGCCTGACAGCCTCCCGGTCTTCCTGGTGCCGGACATCCCGCTGAATCTTGATACGCTCCTGATTATTCTCCCGTACTCCGCAGGGCTCGCTGTTGTAGGACTCCTGGAATCAATGATGACGGCCACGATTGTGGACGATATGACGGATACTCCCAGTGATAAAAACAGGGAGTGCAAGGCCCAGGGCATCGCCAATATCTGCACCTCCTTTATCGGGGGGATGGCGGGCTGTGCAATGATTGGCCAGTCCGTTATCAACGTCAAGTCCGGCGGCCGGGGCCGTCTGTCCACCCTCACTGCCGGTGTGGTCCTGCTGTGTATGGTAGTCTTCCTCAGGGACCTGGTCTCGCAAATCCCTATGGCCGCGCTGGTCGCCGTGATGATTATGGTTTCAATTGGTACCTTTTCATGGCGTTCAGTTGTAGATCTTAAAAGCCATCCTGTTTCAACCAGCGTGGTGATGCTGGCAACGGTGGTGGTGGTGGTGGCCACTCATAATCTGGCATTCGGGGTACTCACTGGTGTGCTGATCGCTTCCCTGAATTTTGCCACTAAAGTGGCGCGTTTTCTGGCTGTCTCTTCAGAACTCAGGGAAGAAACCCGGATCTATAAGGTCACCGGGCAGGTGTTCTTTGCCTCTGCCGACCGCTTTATGGCGTATTTTGATTTTCGCGAGGCCGTAGAGAAAGTGGTCATTGATGTGACGCATGCTCATTTCTGGGACATTACGTCAGTCAGCGCTCTGGATAAGGTGGTTATTAAATTCCGCAGAGAAGGAACAGACGTTGAGATCCGAGGGATGAACGAAGCAACCCGTACAATCGTTGATCGCTTTGGTGTTCACGATAAACCCGAAGAAGTCGAAAAACTGATGGGAGGTCATTAATGTCAGAAATTAATGATATGGAAAACACCGTTATTGCCTGCGTGGATGGTTCGTCATCAACACGCTCCGTGTGTGAGTATGCGGCCTGGGTTGCAGGGAAGCTTGACGCGCCTCTTGCCCTGCTGCATGTGCTTGAAAAAAATGAACAACCGTCATTTTCTGACCTGACGGGGGCTATCGGTATTGACAGCCGGGAGCAACTGACGCAGGAACTTGTCCGGATACCAGCCCCAGAGCGCCCAGTTGCTCCTCCTGCCCGTCCTAATTCATCTGCAAACCCTGTATGCGCATTAATTTCAAGATGATTTCACCCAGCCGGTGTAGGAATACCGCCCGCGCCAGCGCGTTACGGGCTTCCCCTTTATTCAGTCCCGCCTGTACTCGCCGACGTAGTGCAGGATCGCGGAACCAGTCGAGCATAAACAGCGTCCGCTCAATGCGGCCAATTTCTCTCAGCGCCTTTGCCAGACCATTCTGTTTTGGGTACGCTTGTTGCCTGAAGACAAGGCTCATTTTGCTGAGCTTGCCGACGTAGCTGGCCTGTCACTTAGCGCATGGGTTTTGGACGCTATGAGGGAAAAAGCAAAGAGGCAAGGCAAAAAAGAGGGAGAATAAGTAATAACGTTTAAGAATTGGTCTTAATACCTTTATAAGAGCTAAGCCCTTGATTCGACACGGCTATCCATTATCCCCTCATCCAGCCCTGCCCGGCTTCCCCACGTCTCCTGTTGCTTACGCCAGTTCAGCCTCACGGCTTTCAGCAGGCGGCACCGGAACCGGCGTGCTGTTGCCGGTATGCGATGGCACACCAGGTCCGACCGGCACAGGGTTAATCAGAATTAGCCAACCCGAGAGGTTGGCTATCAACTAATTGCACAACGGTTGAAGGTCAAAGAAGATGAAATTTTTCAAGAGTGGCCTTAACCTCATTTCTTAATCCAGTCTCATCAAGTTCATAACTTTCTCTGTCTGGTTCAGGATTAAAACAATCGGCAATAATAAATAGCTCTCCTGCACAATGATCTATATCTTTATTTGCTTCTTCGCTTCCATAGGATTCCCTTCTGGCTATTACTATGTTAGAGACAAATTCGTTCACGCTGATTTTTCTATTTAAAGAATCCCGCCCTAACTCAATTAGTTTTAATCTGCTCATAAAATCCCCGTATTTAGATATATTTTACCATTCTCTTCATTTGGATCAATTTTCCATCCAGATAAAAAGGCTCATGACATCCTCCGTTTCTGGTATCCGCTCACCGTGCTAGCTTCACGCTTACAAAAAAACCGCCCATGATCAGGCGGCTTAAAAAAGGGAAAAACTATTCGATCTCGTATTTTCAGACGGAGGCAGTTTGGTACTGTCCAGTCATCATAAATTGAATAGCATTTTCTAACCTTTAACTGCAATTTCAATTGCTTCTCTGATTGATTGTAACAATACAGATTTATCACGAAGCCCTATAGTTTTTCTGTATACAGGATTATCCCAGTCACTTCCACGTATAACGTTAACACTTAAATCGTTCGAACCTTCATGAAATGAGACATCTACTGAAAAATCATTTGCATATTCTACCAGCAAGATATCTTCATCAATATAGTCTACTGGTCCATCAAAATCCGTTATAAATAATGTATCATCTGTTACTGTCCCACCATTGAAGTCGATTTCTGTACGATTTATTCTCATTTCATGTACTCCTTAGCTTTTTGTTCTGATACTGGATGAGAGTGAATAACCCCCTGAGATTCTTTTACAACAACCCACTGAGTTTCTTTTCCAGCATAAGCTCCTATTACACGATCATACTTTTTGACCTTCCATGTGGGATGTTTTGCTGTTGTTTGTCCATTTTCCCATGCATCTACATCAATTTCAGGAATATTTACATCTGGTTTAAATTTAGCACTCCCTCCATTAGCAGTTTTATTAACAATATCCTTCCAGGATACTCCTTTAGGCGGATAATGCTTGTGTTTATGAGTAACTGATTTTGGAGGACTATTCAGCATCACATAAATCGGCTCAACGCCAGTACCGGTCGCATCCGGCTGCCAGTAGATAAAGTCCTGCAACGCAGGAATATCCGCCACCGGCAATGTTGTGGTGACGATGCTTTCCGCCTGCTTAACATCGGTACCAGTGTGCACCGGCGTCACCGGAACCGGCGTACTGTTGCCGGTATGTGATGGTGCCGCAGGACCGACCGGTACAGGGTTAATCAGGATGGTCCGCGACGGGGCGCCCGCGACGGCTGGTACCGTGATTTTATCCAGACCGGTGGCCTTGTCGCGCACGGCACTCAGTACCGGTACCGTGGCAGGTACACCGCCGGAGCCAGTTTTCACCATCATCACCGACTGCCGTCCATTACTGTCCGTGGAGATAAAGCCGCGTACCGGCAGATCAACTGTTTTCATCCCGGGTTCGATTTTCACCTTACCCGTATTAAAAAGACTGACCTGAGCCGCCATCATATTAATATCGCGTCCCGGAACCTTGTCACTGCCCCCCCCTGCAGGCCGCGAGAAAAATATCGTCGATGCGGCAGCAACCATGGGACCCGCGGTGCTGGCAGCCGCCGTTCCGACCGCCCCTCGCCATAACGCGCCGGCAATCGAGCCTGCCCATTCACCCACAGCAGTCATTACTCCCGTGCCCGTTGCAGATAGTTGTATCCCGGCAGGTGCCCGGTTAAGCATCATCGCCGCCGGTGCCGTCAGCAGGGCGCTGGCTGATTTCACCATTTCCGGAGTGAACGCCGGCGTCTCCTGAATACCTGCTTTGCCAAACAGGTATTTACGGTTTTCCTCGGTTTTGATCGCCGCATCTATTCTGTTCCTGATATCTGTCTCAGCCAGTTGACGCTGATGTAGTGACACAGGATTTAATACCTCTACAGAGGATATATACAGCGGGCTGGCTCCACTCCCTGCCGGGAATCTCACAATGACATCGTCATTTCTGGTAGAGGAGGTATAGCCGGCTGTACCATAAACCCCCTGTCCGCTAATAATTCCTCTGGCGTTTGGAACATAATTCTTGGGAAACATCCTGGAATCATTAATATAATCAGTAGTGAAAATAAGAGGTGGAAGCCCGGGCGCAATGGTTGCCTGATAAGTATTCTTCAGGAATCGGTCTGATTGTGGTGTCTTGTCCTTCACGAGACTGGCATCAACCACACGAACAGACATGGGTTTTCCTCCTGTCACCACCAGGTACTGATTCCCCCCGGATACCAGATCGGTCAGACGCCGCTGAACGTTCACTGTTCCTCCTGGTGCGGGTAACGCATTTACCGGCACATCTGTGACGGCATTTAAGGGCTGGATTGTCATTACGCGGGAAATTTTTTCCGGGTTCGGGGATTCTGGCTCCAGCCGGGCATAAGGTACAACGGCAGGCCTGGAGGGGTCAGGTAACCCCGAAATCAGTCCCCGGTCGAGAGTGGCCATGGCGGCAGACACGGGCTCCTGTTCCCGATAAGCTTCATAGAGACCGATGGTCCAGCCGGGCCAGTCACCCTCTTCTGTCAGTATATCCAGAACGACCCTTACCGGAACACCATATAAAAGGTAGCCCTGGTCAGAAGCCACGCCTGCCATATCGTAATCAGCCCAGCCGGGCCCTAAGGTTGATGGTGGCAGATAAGAAGTATCAGGAGGGGTATATCCGTTTGACGGCCATACAGTCAGAATATCACCAGTCTGACTTCCCGTAGTGGGCGCGGCCCAACGCCCAGGACCGTCTTCATCAGCAGGAAACCATACATTACCCGGTAATGGTGGTACCCCACCGTTGAAATCATACTCATCCATGAATCAGCCCTCCCGACCCACACGTTCTTCCAGCGATGCCAGACGTTGTTCAAGCGACAGTCTGGCCTCCTTCTCATGAACCAGCGCCTGACGTTCTTCCTTCAGTGCTTCAACCAGCAGGGCGACCACACCGTTGATATTGATACTACGCGCATCCGGCAGCACACTGCCGTCATTGAGCGTCAGCGTTGTCTGCGTCACGGCCTGCGGTAGCACGGCCTCCACTTCCTGGGCAATCACCCCGGCTTCGGGTTTCCCCTGTTTGAGGTAGGTGTACCCGCCGATACGGTCGAGTCTGTCCAGCGCATTATCGATTTTTCCGATGTCCGTTTTCATGCGGGAATCAGAGCTGCTGCTCCAGGCGCCGTTGGTGTAGGCATGGCCGTCGTTACGGAATTCGTACCAGCCCTGAGCGCCGCCATTGGCCACATGCAGCCCCAGAAAATGATGCTGTCCGATACGCTCCTGGTGATAAAAGTCGGCGGCTAAATCGCTCGCGCCCTGCAAATGAACACCGTTGGTTACTCTCTCAGTGCTGCTGATATTTTTGTTTCCCCCTGCCCAGAACCAGCCATCCGGATTACGTTTAATAAACTGTCCGGCATCCAGTTCGGCATTGGGGCGAAGACGCAACTCATGCCATTTACCGTGCCAGTCGCGGTAGGAAAGTATGCCGAAATCGTCACGACCGGCATTCACCCTGGCGCCCATCATCATTCTTGTGGTGACTTTACCTGTAGTGAAATCCGTGTACACGGGCGCGGCATCATAGGTCTGGCCGTTAATGAGCGGGTCAGGCCCGGTCAGGGAGGTGGAAATGCCGGCATTATGGGAAACGACAGCTCCGCCGGAGATATCCACGCCGTTTCGCAGTGAGACGCGACCGGTGGAGAGACTGAATGAAAAGGGGCGCAGGGTGTTCCACTGCCCGTCCTGAGACTGACCGGCAGCCGTGGTCAGGGCATAAAAGTCCCGGCCGTCATTACGCAGGATGACGCCGGTACTGCCGTTTGAGAGCCGGAACCCGTTCGCGGATTTCGATACTATTTCTCCATCGCTGACGACCCGCTTCCGCAGTGTGGTCAGGGATTTTAATTCGGTGATGTCGTCGTTGATGCCATTCAGTACCTGAGCATTTTTCTGTTGTTCAGCCATGGTGAATTCCTTTTATGCTGATGAAAGTGTGCGATAATTTTTACGTATACTGTATATACATACAGTATTCATTCACCGTACACGCTGCCCTGTGACATGTCAACAGATGAGACGCATTCTTATTTGTTAATGATTTGGGCATGCGCGTCAGCGCATGGGAGGCGCAAAGCGCCGGAGACCCTCGCAGCGAAGCGAGGACGAAAAAAGCATTACGGCTTCAGCCGTAATAATCCCCCACCCTTGTATCTAACAGTTTGTGGTGATTAGCTACCACCACTGAAGCAGAGTGAGCCGCCCCCTTCCCTTAAGGTCAGAAAAGTCTGCACCGCTGAACCTTGTTTAGCAGCATATGGCCCTCCGCTTCACCTTTCACGCCAGCACATCAGGTTGAACGGTTACCGGGAGCTCGACTCCGTATGTACAAGGCGAACAGGCGTGACGGTTTATGTGAGAGGAGTTTAACCATGTTTCCAGTCGGCATTGACGTAAGTAAAAACACCCTGGATCTTTGCATGCTTTATGACGGTATCAAAGGACGCATAAAAACCCGTAACATCCAAAATAACAGACATTCAGTTGAAAATATTCTTCGCTGGCTCAGGCTCCAGCACTGCGGTCCGGAAGATATTCATGTGGTGATGGAGGCTACCGGGGTTTATCACGAACGGCTGGCTACTGAGTTACATGATGCTGGTTTCTATGTCTCTCTGGCCAACCCTCACCGTAGCAGAGAGTTTGCACGCGGCATGGGAATAATGACAAAAACGGATAAGGTGGATGCGTATATGCTGGCCTGCTACGCATTCCTTAAGAACCCTCACCGCTGGGAGCCGCCGGCCCCCGAAATCAGATATCTCGGTGCACTCCTGCGACGGCGGGATGTTCTACTGGGTGATGCCCTGCGTGAGGAGAACAGGCTGGAAAAATACCTGTCCACAGACACACCTGCAGATATTATCAGTTCCTGCATGCATATGGCGCAGCTGCTGCGCGAGGAGGTAAGCAATATCGAGCGGCAGATTAAAGCGCATATCAAAGCCAGCCCTGCACTGAGGCGTGATTATACACTTCTGACCTCAATTAAATCTGTTGGCCCCCAGCTGGGAATGCATATGCTGGTCGTGCTTCGCAGCCATGACTTTTCATCAGCTGAGCAGGCTGCCGCATTTCTGGGTGTGGTGCCGATCGAGAAACGTTCAGGCACATCGGTTCGGAGCCGGCCCCGGATGTCGAAAATCGGTCCGCCTCAGTTGAGAGCGAAGCTTTACATGTCTGCGCTGTGCGGAAAAATCTACAATAAGCGGATGCGTAATATTTACGACGAGATGTGCCTGCGGGGTAAACCTAAAATGGTGGCCATTGGTGCGCTGATGCGGAAACTGGTGCACTGGTGTTATGGCGTCCTGAAGACCGGAATCGTTTTTAATGATGAAGGCCTGAAACAAGTACTGTCTACCTGACTGTACCAGGCTGGCACTAAACTCAAAATAACGCTCGCTGCAGTGAGTGAGCGCAGTCTGCTATGAGCGAGGAGCGGAAGTTGATTTCACCGCAAGCCTGGAAGCCTGAAAGTAAAAAGGCTGAACTGCAAGGGCATCAGCATGATGCCCGAGCGAAATGAGCGCTTGTGCGACCAGCCATAATCCATTATCCAGTATGCTCTCTGTCTCAGCAGCTGATCAGCCATCCGTTGAACGTGTTATTTCTTCCCATTGTTCTATTTCCTTACCTAATGCCTCGAGCTTTTGCCGCACTAAACTTAATGCATCACTGCCTAACAATAAATGCGTTGGAGGGTTCTGACTCTCAATCATTGCCAGCATGGCATGTGCGGCCTTAACGGGATCGCCGAGTTGCTTACCGCTTTTTTCTTCACGTGCCTGACGAATCGGATCAAATAAAGCGTCGTAGTCCGGGATGCTGCGAGCGCTGCGTACCATCGATCGTCCGGCCCAGTCGGTGCGAAACGAGCCAGGTGCCACGGCGGTTACGTGTATGTTGAACGGAGCCAGCTCTTTACTTAACGTTTCTGATATTCCTTCCAGCGCAAATTTGCTGCCGCAGTAATAGCTGATGCCGGGCAGGGTAATGAAACTGCCCATCGAGGTGATATTAATAATATGGCCATGACGACGCTGGCGCATGCCCGGTAGCATGGCTTTGATCATTGCCACTGCGCCAAACACATTGACTTCAAACTGGCGGCGCATCTCTGCGAGCGAGGATTCTTCCATTATGCCTTCATGACCGTAACCGGCATTGTTTACCAGCACATCAACCGGACCGACGGTAGACTCAATCTCCGCAACCACCTCATCAATATGCTCAAAGTCCGTGATATCGAGCAGACGGCCGAAAGCCCGCTGCGAATGAAGCGCCTCGAAATCGTGCTGTGCTTCGCGGCTGCGCACGGTACCGATGACCCGATGGCCTGTGGCGAGGGCTTCCTGCGCCAGTGCACGGCCAAAGCCACTGCTGACGCCGGTGATTAAAATCGTTTTTGCAGATGTCATAAAAGAACTCCCATGAACAATGAAGGTTGCATGGTATTCTACGTCCTGCCGCATTTTTAGGCCGTATCTTCTATTTTTCTTGCCTGATTTTATGAGGTGCTGTGATGCCCGGGATGATTACCTTAGTTAAAGCACTTGCGGTGCAGGAGGGATATAACCTTACCGCATTGCCTGATGTGCGAATATTGCGTGCCGATCGTCCACTTGCCAGAACGCCAGTGCTTTACGATCCGGGGATCGTGATTGTCTGCCAGGGGAGCAAACGCGGCTATTTTGGTCAGCAGACCTATTTATATGATGAACAGCACTACCTGGCGGTTTCGGTGCCGGTGCCGTTTGTGATGGAAACCGACGCGTCCGCTGAACATCCGTTGCTGGCGATTTATATGCATCTGGATTTTCATTTGGCCGCTGAACTGATGTTGCAGATTGAACAGCATGACGCCCGATATCCTCTCGCCGCGCCGCAAAGCATGATGTCGAGCCCAATGGACGACGCGGTAAAAACGGCCGTGCGGCACTTGCTCGAAGTCCTTAACAATCCGCTTGAAGCGGCGATCCTCGGTCCTGCACGGGTACGTGAGCTCTATTTCCGCGTATTAACAGGCGCACAGGGAAATGCCATGCGCGCCGCGCTGACCTTGCAAGGGCAATTTGGCAAAATCGGTAAAGTGCTACAGCGCATCCATGCTACCTACGCTGAGCCGTTAACGCTGACGCAACTGGCGATGGAAGCCGGAATGAGTGTGCCGACGTTTCACAGCCATTTTAAAGCGATAACCCGGATGCCGCCGATGCAGTATGTTAAATCGGTACGCCTGCACCAGGCGCGGATGTTGATGGTGCGTCAGCAAATAACTGCTGCTGCAGCGAGTTACGCCGTCGGTTATGAAAGTCCGTCGCAATTTAATCGCGAGTTTAAACGCCTGTTTGGTCTGCCACCCGCAGAGGAGATTAAACGTATGCAGCGATACTTCGCCGTTCCGCCTGTACAGCAAGCGTCGATATTTGTTTCATCGCATTAAGGCTTATTCGCCTGAATATACCAAGAAGTATGAAAGGTCCGCTTCACGCCCTGAGACATTCGACAAGCTTTTTATGGCTTCAGTAAGGGCGACTTTCGCGCTTCCAGTGCCAGCAAATATTTCGCTTCGTCGTACCGGGTTCTGGTCTTCCAGCAGCGGTAAATGATCCTTATCCATTTAAATGCCAGAGCCCGGAGCGCTGACTGATGAGATTTCCCTTTTTCTCGCTGGCCCTGGTAATAAAGTCTGGCCCAGTACGATGAGTTAACCGTCTTCGCAGTCCATTCCACGAATGTCTGTCGGACGAACTTCGCGCACTGCCAACGCCAGTGTACCCAGGATTTTTGACCACTTCGCTCGGTTACTGGTGCGATGCCAGCGTAGTTTTGAATTTCTTCGGCGCTGTTGAAGCGGTCGCGGTTATCACCCAGTGCTGCAAGCATCCGTGGGCCCATACACGGTCCCATTCCAGGAAGTGATTTGAACAGTTCTGCATCCGGAAGCGTATCGAATAAGGATTCAATACGTTCATCGTAGGTTCTGATTAGGTCGCCTGTCAGTTTGATTTGGGATGCTAGTGCTATTGCCATCAAGGCATTTGCCTCGATGACAGTTTTATCTGTGGTCAGGGGAATAGCGCTGGCAATACTTGCAACCCGCTGTTCGGTATATGCAACAGCAGGACCACCTTTAGCATTCATAAAATTACGGACAGTATCGCTGCGAGCCCGTTTGAGTTGTTGCAGACTCGGCCAGCGAATGATTAGCTCGCAGAACAGTGAGCTGTCCCGATGGGAGAACCATTCCAGGGGCTGAGGGTAATACTGCTTAAGCGTATTGATGAGCCGATTAACAAAACGACGCTTGTCTTCGACCAGCAGTCGGCGCTGCTCAACTAATTGCTGGAGTAATCGGATATCCGGATTGTCGGCTTCAATGGCTTTTATCTTGTGGGGATAACGTAGCATCAGGTCTAATGCCAGCTCAGCATCCTGCGGATCATCCTTCGCACCGCTGGGCCAGAAAGCCTGTCGGTAGCGGGCCAGTGACAACGCGTGTACTGGAAAAACAGTGACAAATGGGTACTTCTGGAGTGCATACACCACCGGGCCTTTCTTCAGCTCAACGGCAATAGCAATCCTGCCTTTCGCCCTCTGGTGTAACTCATTGAGCCAGATATCAAGTGCCTCAGGCGTATGTTCAATCACATGGAATATGCGATCACCGTTTTTAAACTGAACGCAGACATCGTGTTTTTTATCCGCCCAGTCCAAACCAACATGAGCAGCAAACTGATCTTTCGCAGTCATCACCAACTCCTTTTTATCGGGGATTGGTATGCATTCCACGCTCTTCGAAAGAAATATAGTCAGCAGTTTTTCTGCATGCCCTGAGTATTCGTTAGCGAACGTGGAGCACTTACTGGCTCGAAAGCAAAGCGGAAATCATCAAATCACATGATTCTGGCACAATATTCGTAACCAATAAGCGCATACCCTGAATCACTTAAAAGTGTAACTCTCAGGGTGTGAATGACTATATTTGGCACATAGCGGCCAGCGTTGGGGTGGGCTGGTCCAGTCCACTCTAAGCGAGGAGAGGAAATCACAGCCGTTGTCACAACAGTTGAGGGTCAACTTAAGTTGTGGTCTGTTACTCAACGGTGAGCAGGTCAAGTCTGTTTTTCAGCGTGACGACTCAACTAGAAATCACCACGCACAGTACCTATCTCGTCTCATTTTTCTCATCAAAGGGAGAAAAAATTTTTAGGCACCTAAATAGGCACCAGCGAAAAGTCAAACTACTAGTTACCAAAGTGAATTCAATGGATTACACAAGCAATTCAGACTCCGCCAGCCCACCAAAATTCTCCATCGGTGATTACCAGAGTCATCCGATGAAGTCCTGAAAGCCCGCACGGCGCAAGCCCTGCGGGCTTTTTTGTGCCCTCAATTTGTCCCGCAAAATCTCAAGCAAACTAATTTAATCTGAACCTTTTAATCCCATTGGTAGGCCCAACGCAAAGCTCTATTGTTTTCGTTGGGCCTAAACGCATGGAGACTCCCCATGGCAAGAAAACCAAGCCGTTAACTGATACGGAAACCAAAGCCGCCAAACCTAAATATGATGATTAGCAGCAGTATGATGGTGACGGAATTACCCTATTAATCAAGTCCAGCGGTAGTAAGCTCTGGCAGTTCCGCTACTACCGACTTCTGACCAAACAACAAACCAAACAGAGCTTCGGTGCCTACCCTAACGCCTTTGACTCAAACCTCATATATCTGATGGATTTACTGCAGTTGGAAGCGACCGGTTAAATGCGCGCTGGGTAATAATCTGCCCGCCAGGCGATTGTTACAGAAGCAATATCCGTCCCAGGCGCGTGACTGCAAACATTTCGTATACGGGCAATGACTTTGCGGATGCGTAAATCCGGCCGGAACTCGCTATTTATCGTTTAGGGCATTAACTCGAAGGTGATGGAGATTAAAGTATCAGGATTCACGTCAGCCGGCGTGGTGCTATATAATGAGCCGGCCTGACCATACAGCGTCACCGTTCCGCCTTTAAAACCGGATGATAATACCTTAGCCAGCAGTGGATCGGTTTGTTTATCGTACACCATCGTTGAATTCATCGTATTAAGGATCGGCGTACCATCCAGCTTTTTCTCCAGAATATTCAAGGATAAAGTCTCATTCTGCTTATACGGAGCTTTCCCCTTTTTATCAATCACAAAATAGATGCCATTAGGCAAAACCTCATATTTTTTGTTTTTGATTTTAGCCATGATTCTTTTTTCAATATCAACGTACTTAGACGATAGTTTTTCGTTAAGCATGTTGACGATGTTTTCAATTTCGTTTTCCTGCATTCTAAGTTTTTTATTATAGGCATCGTTAAACCCGGAAACCAACGCTGAAGGTGTCAGTTTGACATCATTGTCGGCCATTTTATTCACATCGGATAGCGCCTGAGTCAGGTAGAAAACACCCAGCGCATAGGCATTTTTGTTGCTTTTATCCGCCAGGTTTACATCGCTTTGCTTGATGGCCAGGCTATCGAGCGTTGACTGTAATTCTTTATTTTTATCATTCAACGCAGCGACTGAAGCATCATATTTTTTCTGCGCCGTTTCAGCCGCCGCGATGAGCTCAGCGTTCTTTTTCGACAGCGCGTCAAGAGCGGTTTTTTGCTGGCTTTCGCCCTGCGTGTTCTCAGTTTTCAGCGCGGCAATCTGCGCCGATAGCGTGCGGGTGGTCTCATCCAGCTTTTTCTGCGCCGCGGTTGCTGCTGCGCGAAGTTCCAGATTCTTTCCCATCAGCGTATCAATGGTGGTTTTTTGCAGGCTCTCCCCCTGCTCCTTCTGGGTTTGCAGCGCGGCGATTTGCACCGACATCGTGCGGGTCGTGTCATCGAGCTTTTTCTGCGCGGCAGCAGCAGCGGCGGCCAGCTCGGCGTTCTTTTTCGTTAGCGCATCAAGCGCGGTTTTCTGCCCGCTTTCGCGCTGCGCATACTGAGCCTTCAATGCGCTAATTTGCGCCGACAGGTCGCGGGTCGTGTCATCCAGCTTTTTTTGCGCCGCGTCGGCGGCGGCGGTCAGCTCGGCGTTTTTCTTCATCAGCGCGCTAGCGGCGGCAGGAGCGCCGCTCTCTTGCTGCCCACGCTGCGCTTTCAGCGCGGCAATCTGCGCCGACAGCTGGCGCGTCGTTTCATCGAGCTTTTTCTCCGCCGCTTTGGCCGCAGCGCTCAGCTCCGCATTCTTTTTCCGCAAAGCGCTAAGCGTACTTTCAGTTTTCGTCTGATTCACTTTCTTTCTGACGACGTCCTGCTTTTGCGGTGCTTTTTTATCACGGCTATCGTTATGTTGTTTAGCCGACGCCGAATCCCCGCTGGCGGCGTCTGAGGCCGGCGGATTGTTGATTTCGAGTTTCGATATATTATCAAGGAAATCTCCTCTCTCAGCACGAGCGGGAGACATCATAATAAGGGTAAAGAGAGACAATAAAATCGCAAGACCGCGAAGATTATATATATTCAATTCCCCCTTATGGTACATCATCTGGCCAGCCCATTCTTAAGTTCGGCTTTTGTTGCCCGGATTTCGAACTCTTTAATTAATTTCTGCGAAATACTATTACACTTATCATTTATCTTGTATTCAAAAAGTGGAGTAATCGTTGACTTTACGCTGGCCGACGTTTGGCTTGAAACAGAAGCATAAAACTTAGCGTCGTTGATTAAACCATACAGCTCGTTTGAATCCTGCTGAAACTTTTTATCGAGCTTAACTAAAGCATCAACATCCTGGATACACTGCTGTAAGGCAGGAATCTGAGCCGGCTGTTCATTTTGAATCACATCTTTTTTTATTAGCGCGCTCTGTGGTTTTTTAACATTAGCGCACCCCTGTAATAAACCGACAGAAATGCACACCAATGCTAATAATCTATTTCTTATCATTTTCCCATCCATTAGAAAAAAAGTTCAAAAAATATATTTGTCGATTCCAGCAGAAAAAATTTTAACAAACAACGCCAGGCGTTAGATTTGCCATTAATTCAGAAAAAACACACAAAAAGGCTATTTTTTAACCAATTAATAGATGGGAATTATCCTGGTACCAGGCGATATTTTTATCTGAGATTTTACTCAAATTCATATTTTTAATAGCAAACCGCAGTTTATATGCCTGATATTCAACGGGCGTTTGCCAAATCAAATCAGGCATAAGTTTTTTCTAAATCCAGACCAAAAGATCACTCACTCTACTTCGGTCTGGCCACCGTATTCTTCTTCAGAAGATTGCGAAACTCCTTCAGGTAAGGTTCATTGCTGCGCCCGCGTTTGCATATCGCTGAGAAGGGAGATTGAAAGCCAAACTCATTGGGCAGCAGCACGCGCAGGCGATTCTCCTTAATCCAAGGCCAGGCGTAGTGCTCGGGAAGGTAGCCGATATATTTCCCGGACAGGATCAACAGCAGCTGCGCATCGACGGTTTCAACGGTCGCGCTGCCCTTGCTGAAGCCGCGCCGCCGCAGATCGCTGGTATTCCAGTAGCTGCGCGTCACCAGCGGACACTGGCTGATCAGCTCTTTATCGAGCTGTCGGCTAAAGAACATAGGATGCAGGTCGCTGCAGTAGAGCCAGTGCTGCTCGCGGTAGAGCGGTTCGCTAATGATGTTATGCACCCGCGAGTTGTAGCTGCCGATAGCGAGATCGATATGGTTATTCAGTACGCCGTTTAGCTGTTCCGCCGGGGTACGGATAATCAGCTTGATATGCACATTGGGAAACTTATCGCTAAAGCTGCGCAGCACCACCGGCAGCGACAGCGCGGTTTCCGTTTCGATGGAATCAAGCGTTGAGATACAAATCGTACCGCTATGCTCGCCTTTCAGCAGCGCCGACTGGCGCTCCAGCTCGTTCAGTTCACTCAGCACGCGGATCGCCTGCTGTAAAAAATGCTGCCCTTTTTCGGTCAGCGCAAAGCCGCCGCGCCCGCGCTGGCACAGGCTAAAGCCAAGCTGGCCTTCCAGCTGCGACATCGCATTGCTGATTGCGGAAACGGAAATCCCCAGCTCCTGCTGGGCCCGGCCATAGCTCTCAAGACGGGCCACCGCCTCAAAAACCTGGAGCTGTCGAATGTTAAGCGTCGCGTCGTTAAGCATGGCGTTTTAGTTCACTAATAAATGAACTAAGTATTTGCGGCAGACGATTTAAAGTCCAGCGCATCTTTCGCACTATCCCAGTTGTTGAGTTTTGTTGGTCAGATTCAGGAGCTGAAATGGATAACGTCTTTCATCAACCGCAGGGTGGCAACGAAATGCCGCGTTTTGGCGGCCGCGCCACAATGATGCGCCTGCCATTTATTGATAACTTACAGGGACTTGATGCAGCATTTGTCGGCATCCCGCTGGATATCGGGACCTCACAACGTTCCGGAACGCGCTACGGGCCGCGCTACATTCGTACCGAATCGGTGATGATTCGTCCGTACAATATGGCCACCGGCGCCGCGCCTTTTGATTCTCTGTCGGTAGCGGATATCGGCGACGTACCGATTAACACCTACAATCTGCTCAAATCGGTGCAAATCATCGAAGATTACTACACCGGTTTGAATAGTTTTCCGCTTATCCCCCTGACTCTCGGGGGCGATCACACCATTACCCTGCCCATACTGCGCGCGCTAACCAAAAAGCACGGTCCGGTTGGGCTGATTCACATCGATGCCCACACCGATACCAACGATGAAATGTTCGGCGAAAAGATCGCCCACGGCACCACCTTCCGCCGCGCCGTCGAAGAGGGGCTGCTGGACCTCAAACGCGTCGTTCAGATAGGCCAACGCGCGCAGGGCTACGCCGCCGGCGACTTCCAGTGGGGCGTCGATCGCGGCTTTCGTCTGGTCCAGGCGGAGCAGTGCTGGCACAAATCCCTGGCCCCGCTAATGGCCGAGGTTCGCCAGCAGATGGGAGATGGCCCGGTTTATCTCAGCTTTGATATCGATAGCCTCGACCCCATCTGGGCACCCGGCACCGGCACTCCGGAAGTCGGCGGCCTGACATCGATTCAGGCGCTGGAAATCGTGCGCGGCTGCCGCGGCCTGAACCTGATAGGCTGCGACCTGGTCGAGGTCTCGCCTCCCTACGACGTCAGCGGCAACACATCCCAGCTGGCCGCCAACCTGCTGTATGAAATGCTCTGCGTTCTCCCCGGCGTGAAATACCCATAGAGGAAAAACCATGCAGCTTAACGTCTTTCGTACGCTGTGGGGCGTCACCACCCCGTGGCAGCAAACGGTCAACGAACTCAAAAGCGTCGGCTGCTGCGGCATTGAAGCGCGGGTTCCGCTGACGGTGGAAGAGCAGCGGACGCTGGCCCAACGCATCGACGCGTCCGCGCTGGAGTATATCGCCATTGTCTTCAGCGGCGGCGGCGTCATTCCGGCTCAGAGCGAAACGCCCGCGCAGCACCTGGAGCGCTTAAAAGAACGTTTTGCGGCGGCAAAAGCGCTTAATCCGCGCTTCGTAAACCTGCTGGCCGGTAACGACCGCTGGCCGCTGGCGCAGCAGGTGGATTTTCTCGGCAGGGCGCATGAGCTCGCCGCCGAATATGAGCTGTTCTGCAGCTTTGAAACCCATCGCGCCACGTCGCTGTATAGCCCGTGGCTGACGCTGGAGATCGTTCAACAGCTGCCGCAGCTGCGCTTTACCGCCGATATCAGCCACTGGATCGTGGTAAGCGAGCGCCTGCTGGATGACCCCTGCGATGACTTCAGCGCTTTTATCGAACGGGTTCACCATATTCAGGCCCGCGTCGGCTACGACCAGGGACCGCAGGTGCCGCACCCCGCCGCGCCGGAATATCAGTCGGCCCTGCAGTTTCAACAGCGCTTCTGGGAACAGATCTGGCAATCGCAGAACCGGCGCGGCTACCAGCAAACCACCCTTACGCCGGAGTTTGGCCCCGATGGCTACCTGCATCACCTGCCGTTTACTAACGTTCCGGTCGCCGACCTGTGGTCGCTGAATGCCTGGATGGCCCAGCGTGAACAGCGGCATTTTGTTGAATCCACCTCGCTAACTGAATAAGGAACTGAAGAAATGACCGCTGCAAAAAGTTCTTTTACTGAATTACCGACCATCGATATCAGCGACCTGACCTGCGACGATCTCGCCCGACGCCAGGCGGTGGCCGACGCTATCGGCCAGGCGGCCCGCGAAGTCGGCTTTTTCTACATTACCGGCCACGGCATCGCGCCTGAACTGATTGCCGGGGTCCGCGCGGCGGCCAAAGAGATTTTCGCCCTGCCGATGGAGCGCAAGATGGCGTACTACATCGGACAGTCGAAAAGCCATAAAGGCTACGTTCCGGAAGGCGAAGAGATTTACGGCTCCGGCAAGCCGGATCACAAAGAAGCGTTCGATATCGGCTTTCAGGCCGCTGACGACCACCCGTACGTCATGGCGAAAACGCCGCTGATTGGCGCCAACGAGTGGCCGGACGTGCCGGCGTTTAAATCCCGGGTGCTGGCCTACTATGAGGCGGTCTTCGCCCTTGGACATCGCCTGTTTGACGCCTTCGCTCTCGCCCTTGGCCTGCCGGAAGGCTATTTCAGGTCGATGGTCACCTGCCCGCCGTCGAAGCTGCGCCTGATCCACTACCCCTTTGACGCCAGCGCCGAAGACGTTCCCGGTATTGGTGCACATACCGACTATGAGTGCTTCACTCTGCTGCTCGCCGACCAGCCGGGTCTTGAAGTGCTGAATGAAGATAGCGACTGGATCGACGCCCCGCCGCTGAAGAACGCGACCGGAGAAGAGGCTTTCGTGATTAATATCGGCGACATGCTCGAAGTCCTGAGCGCTGGCACATTTGTTGCAACTGCACACCGCGTACGCAAGGTGCCGCAGGAGCGCTACTCCTTCCCGCTGTTCTTCGCCTGCGACTACCACACGCTGATCCGCCCGCTGCCGGGCTTCCTTGAGGCAGGCGAAGCCAGCGAGTATCAAGAACTGAGCATTGGTGAGCATATGTGGAGCCAGGCGTTACAGACCTATCGCTACCTGCGCGAGAAAGTCACCCGAGGCGAGCTCCAGCTCCCTGAACGCGCCCGCGGCACTAACACCTTTGGTCATCTGAAAAAACAAGCGCAGCAAAAAACCGTAAATAACCCGTGAGGATAAATGATGAACAAAACGCTAAAAAAACTCTCGCGCCGTGTGGCTTTATCCATCGCCGTCACCGCTTGTTTTTCACCGCTGGCTCAGGCCGCAGAGCTGCTGACCGAGGGCGTATTTAAAGTGGGGATGGAGGTGACCTATCCGCCCTTTGAGTCCTACGACAGCAATAACAACATTGTCGGTATCGACCCGGAGTTCGCGGCGCTGATCGCCGAGCATCTGAAGGCCAAACCGCAGCTTATCGACACGAAGTTCACCAGTCTGATCTTAGGCATCGGTAAAAAATACGATGCGGTGATCTCCGGTATGTACGTGACGCCCGAGCGCCAGAAGCAGGCGGACGCTATCCCTTATGCCCTGTCCGGCGCGTCAATCATTGCGCTAAAAAACAGCACTATTCAGCCGAAAACGGAAGACGAACTGTGCGGCGTGAAGGTGGGACTGCAGGCGGGTACCGCCTGGGTTTCGAGCCTGAAAACGCACTCCGACGAGTACTGTCTGAAAAACGGCAAACCGGCCATTAGTATTCAGGAATTCCCGACCGCGCCGGAAGCCTCCCAGGCCCTGCTGTCGAAAAATATCAACGCCCAGTTAGAAATCGCCCCGGCGGCGCAAATTATCGTCGAAAAAAGCCGCGGTCGCCTGGCCATTAGCTCAAACCGCCTGGTCTATCCGCTGCCGCTGGGAATTTACGTCGCCAAAGGCAATACCGAGTTGGCCGAGGCCATTAAATCAACGTTAGCCACCCTTAAAGCCAACGGCAAATACGACGCCATCATCAAGAAATACAACTTAGAAAGTATCAACTAATACAATAATGAAACGGGAGTCGGTATGGAGTTCGATTGGGGATACTTTTTCTCATTATTTAGCGTTGGGGCATTCTGGCAGGCGTGTGTCACCGTAGTTGTCGTCAGTTCATTGTCCTGGTTTATTGGCCTGATATTAGGTTTTCTTTTAGCCTGCGCTAAGCTCTCCGGCCCGCGCTGGCTGAAGGTTCCCGTCGAACTCTATATTTGGTTTTTCCGCAGCGTGCCGCTGATGGTCCTGCTGGTCTTTGTCTATAACCTGCCGCAGCTGTTTCCGGCCACCCAACCGCTGCTCGGCATTCCGTTTATTGCCGGGCTGGTATCGATGACGGTGACCGAAGCGGCCTATATGGCGGAAATCCATCGCGGCGGACTGCTTTCGGTCGCCAAAGGGCAAAGCGAAGCCGGCCATGCCTTAAGCTTTAGTTTTATCGGCGTTCAGCGCTTAATTATTATCCCGCAGGCGTTTCGTATTTCCCTGCCCACCCTGATTAACGAATACATCACCATCATCAAACTCAGCTCGATTCTGTCGGTGATTTCGCTGCCGGAACTGCTGCTGACCGGCCAGCGCCTGTATGCGCAGAATTTCCTCGTCATGGAGACGCTGCTGGCGGTCGCCGTTTATTACGTCATGGTGGTGACGGTGTTTACCTGGCTGTTCAGGGGGCTGGAAAACCTGCTGGATATTCAACGTAAGCGTCCGCAAACGCTCAATGAGAGTGAATGCGCAACCCTGCGCCAGAACCTGAAGCCGCCGGTACAGATGCAAAAAGCGCAGGCCGCCAGCGGTAACCCGCCGGCGCTGGATCTCCATGCCATCGAAAAATCCTGGGGCCAACACCACGTGCTGAAAGGCATCGACCTGAAAGTGGAAAACGGCGAGGTGATCAGCATCATCGGCCCGTCCGGCTCCGGCAAGACCACCCTGATCCGCACGATTAACGCCCTTGAGAGCATCGACGGCGGCGAGATCATTCTTTACGGCGAGGATTATCTGAAAGGCGCATCCGTTGTCGATAAACAGCAAATGCGCGCGGGCGTACGCCGCATCGGCATGGTGTTCCAGGGCTTCAACCTGTTTCCCCACCGCACGGTGCTGGATAACGTGATGCTCGCCCCGCTCTATCACAAGCTGCTTGACCGCGCCGCCGCCAGGGAGCAGGCGCTGTGGCTGCTGGATCGCGTCGGTCTGCTGGCGCACGCCGAAAAGTACCCGTACCAGCTCTCCGGCGGCCAGCAGCAGCGCGTAGCCATTGCCCGCGCCCTGGCGCTGAAACCGGACATCATGCTGTTTGATGAACCCACGTCGGCGCTGGACCCTGAACTGGTTGGCGAAGTGCTGAAGGTCATTCAGTCCCTCGCCCGCGAAGGCATGACGATGATTATCGTGACCCACGAGATGGACTTCGCCTTATCAATTTCTGACCGGGTGGTGATGATGGAAAACGGCGTCGTGCAGAGCGATATGCCGCCGCAGCGCATTCGTAACGATGTCGCCGATCCGTCGCTGACCCGCATTCGTGAATTTATGGGAGTGCAATAAATGGCAACTGAACGAGAACTACGCCAGCAGCTGGCCGCCGCCTATCGTCTGGCGGCGCTATTCGGCTGGGAAGACACGCTGTATACCCACTTTTCCGTACGCCTGCCCGGCGACGGCGAGCCGCGGTTTTTGATTAACCCCTTCGGCATGATGTTTGACGAAGTCACCGCCAGCAATTTAATCGTGGTCGATATGCAGGGTAAGGTCGTCGAAGGCAGCGCCCCGGCGAACTCGGCGGGCTTTACGATTCATAGCGCGGTCCATATGGCCCGCGAAGACGCCCACTGCGTGATCCACACCCATACGCTGCCGGGGATGGCGGTTGCCGCCTGCGCAGACGGGCTGCTGCAGCTTAACCAAATCAGCACCGAATTTTATCAACGCGTCGGCTACCATCCTTATGAAGGCGTGGCGTTCGATCTCGATGAACGGGTGCGGATCCAGCGCTCGCTCGGCGAGAACATCGCCATGATCCTGCAAAGCCACGGCCTGCTGTCGGTCGGGCGCACCGTCGCCGATGCGTTTTATATCATGTACTACCTGAACCGCGCCTGCGAGATCCAGATGGCCGCCGCGCAGCTGGCGCCGCTCAGCCCCATTCATACGATACCTGAGCCGCTGAGCCGACACGCCTGCGAGCAGCTGATGGGGGTTGAACATGAACGCCAGCTGGTGTGGCAGGCGTGGCTACGCCGCCTCGATCGTCTTGATACTTCTTATAAAAGCTAATGCCTATGACTCAGTTAACCATCGTCGTGGATTGTAACGATCCTCAGTACAGCGAGGAAATTTGCGCCGCGCTCGCGCTGTTTCCGCAAGTGAAAGCGGTTCTGCCAGAGGACCCCGCCGCCCGCGAGGCGCAATACGCCTGCTGCTGGTTTCCCGACCCGCAGCTGCTGGCGCGCTCGCCTCAGCTGAAGCTGATCCAGGCCGCGTCCGCCGGCGTCGACCATTTGCCCGCCAGCGTTTTCGCCAGCGACGTTCCGCTCTGTCGGGTGGTGGATGAAGATTTTCGTCACGGTATGTTTGAATACGCGCTGTGGGGCGTGCTGTGGTTTCAGCGGCGCTTTGACCGGGCGCTGGCCCACCAGCGCGAGCGCGTCTGGAAAATGTATCCACAGCGAGCGGCAGCCGATTATCACGTTGGCGTCATGGGCCTCGGCGAAATTGGCGGCTATATCGCCTCGCAGCTGGCCGGGCTGGGGTATCGGGTTTCCGGCTGGGCGCGTAGCGAAAAAGCCCTTACCGACGTGCGCTGCTACCACGGGGAGGCGCAGGCCGGCGAATTCCTTGGCCAACTGGATGCGCTGATCAACGTCCTGCCGTTAACCGAGCAGACGCGAGGCATCCTCGCCCATCCTTTACTGCAGCAGTTGCCCGACGGCGCGGCGCTGATTAACTGCGGCCGCGGCGAGCATATGGTGAATCGGGACGTGCTCGAGGCGCTGGATAGCGGCAAGCTCTCCGGCGCGCTGCTTGACGTCTTCCCCGTCGAGCCGCTGCCCCAGCAAGACCCGCTATGGCAACATCCGCAGGTGGTTATCACTCCGCATATGGCCTCCATCGCGCAGACGGAGGTGATTGCCCGCCAGTTGCTGGACAACATCCAGCGGCTGCGGCAGGCGCTGCCGCTGAAAAACCTGGTGAACAAACAGAGCGGTTATTAAGCCCGAAAACGTCAATAGTCTCATATCCGCTGCTACGCTTAATGGTCTGTCCGACAAAAAATAAGGCTGTCAGCATGAATATTGATTTATCGGGGAAAGTCGCACTGGTCACCGCCTCTACCGGCGGTATTGGTTTCGCCATCGCCAAAGGTCTGGCGGCCAGCGGCGCGGAAGTGATAATTAATGGTCGCAGCGAGCGTAGCGTGAGCGCGGCCCTCGCCCGTTTGCAAAATGCGGTTCCCGGCGCAACAACGCGTCCGGCGATCGCCGACTTAAGCAGCGCTGAGGGCGTCAATTTGCTGGTGCAGGCGGTGAGCGGGGTCGACATTCTGGTGAATAACGCCGGTATTTACGGCCCGCAGGATTTCTATGAAACCGATGATGCAACCTGGGAAAACTACTGGCAAACCAACGTGATGTCCGGAGTGCGTCTTTCCCGTGCCCTGCTACCGGCTATGGTGCAGCAAGGCTGGGGTCGGGTGGTGTTTATCTCTTCGGAATCGGCACGTAATATTCCGGCGGATATGATTCATTACGGCGTGACTAAAACCGCTCAGCTGTCGCTGGCCCGCGGGCTGGCGAAGTTTGTCGCCGGTAGCGGCGTCACGGTCAATAGCGTGCTGCCGGGGCCAACTATCTCTGATGGCTTTGCTGAGATGATGAAAGATGAAGTCGCGAAAACCGGGAAATCGCTGGAACAGCTGGCAAAAGAGTTCGTGATGGCGAACCGCCCAAGCTCGGTGATTCAGCGCGCGGCCACGGTGGAAGAAGTTGCCAATATGGTGGTTTACGTCTGCTCGACTCAGGCTTCAGCGACGTCAGGTGCGGCGCTACGCGTTGATGGCGGCGTGGTGGATGATATTGTCTGATAAGCTGCGCACCATAATATTGGCCCCGGTTTTGGCATAGGGGATCGCATCCGCCTGCCGGGTACGCTCCGGTGTGATATAGCGCGCCGAGGATTAAGCTGCTGAATTTGGTATCCGCCAGCTGTAGCGTCAGGGTGGCGTCCGCCGCATTGGCCGCCGGGACAAGGCCCGATGCCAGAACCAGCGTAGTGGCGAGATAGCGCAATGAGAGATTTCTTTTCATCATAAGGCTCCCTCGTTATTTATAGAGAAATGCGCCAATGATGGGCGTCGGCAAGCTGGCACAAGAGTTCAAACATCATGGTCGCGCCGGTCAGGCTGGTGAGATTGCCCTGATCAAAGGGCGGCGAGACTTCCACTACGTCGGCACCAATCAGATTCAATCCCGCAAGCTGACGAACGCAGCGCTGCGCCTGCAGCGTGGTCATACCGCCAATTTCCGGCGTTCCGGTACCTGGCGCATAGACCGGATCCAGGACATCGATATCGAAGCTGATATAGGTAGGCTGCTCGCCGACAATCGCGCGCGCCCGCTGCATCACCTTGTCAATACCCAGCTCGTCCACCTGCTCCATGCGAATGATGGTGATGCCGTTTTCCTCCGCCCAGCAGTGTTCATCTGCGGAAAACAGCGCGCCGCGAATACCAATTTGTACCGTACGCCGTGGATCGAGAACCCCCTCTTCTACCGCACGACGAAACGGGGTACCGTGGGTAAAGCGCTCGCCGCCGAAATAACTGTCGTTGGTATCCGAGTGGGCATCAAAATGGATCATTCCCAGCGGTTTATCCCGTCCGAGCGCGCGTAAAATCGGCAACGTGGTGAGATGGTCGCCGCCAGCGGTTAAAGGCATCACCTGCTGTTCAGCCAGGGCGCGATACCAGGCCTCAATGCGCGCCAGGCTATCCTGCATATCAACCGGATTGATACGCACATCCCCCATGTCACCAACGCGGGCGTAATCATAGGGAGAACGGCGGGTAGTCTGGTGGATCCGACGCACCAGGCTTGAGGCATTGCGTAGCTCGCGTGGCCCGTGGCGAGTTCCCGCACGGTTTGTTGTTCCGCCGTCCCACGGCACGCCTACGATGCCGATATCCAGCTCAGCGGCCTGCGGTGCGAAAGGGAGGCGGAAAAAAGTCGGCAATCCGCTAAAGCGCGGGATTTCACCGTCCTGCGGCTGCGGATAGTTTTTTTCTGTTGCGGTAGTCATTGCGGTGTCTCCATGGCTTATTGGGCGATGAAGACATACTGCTGAACGGGGAATAGAGAAAAAATAGTCAAAGCCAAAAAATTAGTTTAGAAAAATAACAACAAAACCGGAGCTTACAGCGGAGTATCCCCTTTATGTCAGTTGGAAAATTTCCCAATCTGCGGCTGTTACACGTGTTTATTACCGTAGCGAAATACCAGGGCTACGCCAATGCGCAGCAGGAGCTCAACCTGACAGTTTCGGCTATCAGCAACTATATGAGCGAACTGGAAGAGAAACTTGGGATCATCCTCTGCCGTCGCGGCAGGGGCGGTTTTTCTCTGACCGAAAAAGGGGAAACCGTACTCCAGCAAAGCATCGACCTGCTGAATTCAATGGAGGATTTTGAGCGCAATACGGCGACGCTACGCGGCGAACAAACCGGGATCTTTAACTTTGGAGTGATCGATTCAACAATTACCGACCCGATGCTGCCGATGAGCGACATCATCGCCACATTTAGCGAACGTTTCCCGCGGGTGCATATCAATTTACAGGTCAAAAGCCCGAACGCGCTTTTGCAGGGCGTACTGAACAATGAACTGGATATTGCCATCGGTACCTTCTCGTTGCAGGCTAATAGCGTGGTGTCCCATCCGCTCTATCGCGAACAAAACTGGCTCTATTGCGGCGACAAACATTCGCTATTTACCCTTAAACATCCGACGGAAGCACTGATTTCCGAGATGCGAATGGTCACCCGCAGCTACTGGAGCAGCAGCGATTTAGGGCGTAAGGGCTTTAAGCGGAGCGTCGCAAGCGCGGAAAGTATGGAAGCGCAGCTGATGCTGATTCTGTCCGGCAAATACGTCGGCTATCTGCCGGAACACTACGCTTTGCCATGGGTGCAATCGCATAAGCTGCGCGCACTGCTGCCGACGGAATATGGCTATCAAGCGCCTTTTTCGCTGATTTTCCGCCGCGGCCGCAGCAAAGAACCCCTGATTCGCGCCATGCGCGATATCGTGCGCTTGCGCGTTAAATCACGCAAAAGTTAGACCCTCTGGGCTGCCCTTCCCCCCACCAGTACCGCCGCCAGCGCAACCACAACCGGCGCCAGCGAACCCCACAGCACGGCATTCCAGCCGAAGAGATTCATCAATGCGCCGGAGGAAAACGAGCCAATCATCATGACCCCGAAGACAATAAAATCGTTCAGCGATTGCACCTGAGTTTTCTCTTCCGGGCGGTGAAAATCCATAATCTGCGCCGACGCGCCGGTAAAGCCGAAGTTCCAGCCAATGCCGAGCAGGATGAGCGACAGCCAGTAGTGCATAACGTCGATACCGGCGAGGCCAACCATCACCGACAGCACCAGCAGAATCAACCCTGCGGCGTTAATACGCCGGGCGCCGAAGCGATTAATCAACTTGCCGGTAAAAAATCCGGGGCCGTACATGGCGATCACGTGCCACTGAATGCCCAGATTCGACGCCTGCTGCGAGATACCGTGCATGTGCATGGAAAGCGGCGCGGCGGTCATCAGAAAGTTCATCACCATATAGGAGATTGCGCCGCTGAAGACCGTCCGGGAAAACCCCGGCTGGCGTACGATTTCGCCCAGTGGACGCCCGCCAGATTGGGTCTGCGCCACCGGCGCGGCGGTTTTTACCCCCAGCAAGACCAGCGCCGATAGCGCCGCCACCAGTCCCTGAGCGATAAAGGTCATTGCGAAGGTGTGCGGTGGCCACAGATTCATGGTGCCGGTCACCAGCATCGGGCCGATAACCCCCGCCGCCACGCCGCCCCCCATGACCAGGGAGAGCGCCCGGGCGCGCCGCTCGCCGCTGACGCCGTCGGTGGCGGCAAAGCGGAAAGAAACCGCCACCGCCGCATAGGCGCCGCCGAAAAAGGCCGCGATACAGAATAGCCAGAACGAACCGAGCACCACCGCCAGCGCAGCCAGTACTCCCGTCAACACGCCGGCCCCGGTGCCGGTCATAAAGACCGTTTTGCGTCCGCGCCTTCTGGCCAGTGCGCCAAACGGCAGTATGCAGGCGGCCATGCCCAGCACAAAAATGGTCACAGGCAGCGTTGCCAGCGTCGGAGAGGGCGCGATGGCGTTGCCAACAATCGCGCCGGTGGCGTAAAACACCACCGAGTTTGCCCCCGCCAGCGCCTGTGCCGTCGCCAGGCGAATAATATTCTGGTTTTGCTGCCCGACGGGCAGCGTTATCTCAGCGCTCATGGACTCTTTTTATCCTGAATTCGTTTTCGTTATGCCAATACCCTGACTGACATAATGAACGTAATCAGGCATTCCGACCAGCCATCACGCCGCCATCAATATCCCAAACCGCGCCGGTCACCCAGCGGGTGCTCTCGCTGAGGAGAAAAGCGACGGTCTGCGCGATATCATCAGGCGTGCCGACGCGGCCAATGGGATGGAAGCCGTCAAAGCTATTCATCACCGCCTTCACATCCTCTTCAGGAATAAAGCCTTCATAGATTGGCGTATGCACCACCGCCGGGGATACCGCATTGACGCGAATACCGCTGCCGCCCAGCTCAATCGCCAGGTTTTTCGTCAGCGCATGCAGCCCCGCCTTCGCCATGGAGTATGCCGAGGACGGCGTCGCGCCGATGGCCTGCTGCGCCCACATCGACCCGATATTCACAATCGAGCCTTTGATGCCGTTGGCCAGCATATTGCGCACCACCTCGCGGGTGATAAAAAACGTCGCGCGGTTGAGATGCATATACCGATCGTAATCGGCCATTTCATGTTCGATAAACGGCTTCGGGAAGAAGACGCCGGCGGCGTTGACCAGCAGGCTGATATCCTGATGCTCTGCATTGATGTTCGCCATTACCTGCTGCATACCGGCCTCGCTCGTCAGGTCAGCGACGATAACATCTACCTTCCCCGCTGCCGCCAGCGCCTGGCGCGCCCGTTCGGCCTTTTCCCGGCGATTGCCCACCAGCACCACGCTGCCGCCATTCTCCACCACCCGTTTGGCCGTCGCCAGCCCCATACCGCTGGTTCCGCCAACCACGAGCAGTTTTTTTCCCATAAACGTCGTATTCATCATTCACCTCTTCACGTTTGCTTGTATGGCCTCAGCATGCCTGTCCACAACCGCGCTGACGAATGAGAAGAAATAGTCCTGCAGCAAAGAAAATCTATCTTGATAGCCTATACTGGGGCGAAATTTGACTGAGGGATATCCAGCATGCGATCGCTTAACCGACTGAAATGGCTTCACGCTTTTGAAGCCGCCGCCCGCCACGGCAGCTTTACCGGCGCGGCGCGCGAGCTGGGGGTCACCCCCGCCGCCGTCGGGCAACTGGTCAGGGCGCTGGAAGAGTGGGTCGGCCATCCGTTGCTGCACCGCACCCGTGCCGGTAAAGCGCGTCTGACCCTGGTGAGCGAGGCCCAGGAAGCGCTGCAGGATATTACGCAGGGACTGGATAAGCTGGAGAGCGGGCTGAATAAGCTTCGCGGCCGCCGGGCGCGTTCGGTGGTGGTGATCACCGCCTCGCAGGTGCTGATGATGAACTGGCTGATGGAGCGCTTAAATCGCTTCTCCGCCGCCCATGAAAATATCGACCTGCGCCTCAACGTTACGGAAAAGCTGATGGATGTGGCCCACGGCGAAGCGGATTTAGGCATTCGCTGCGGCCGCGGCGACTGGCCCGGGGTCGATAAAACCTGGCTGATGGATGAGGAGGCGGTGCTGGTGTGCAGCCCGCTTATCGTCCCGGCAGAAAAAATCGCCTGCGGCGACTGGCTGGCGGCGCAAAAGCTAATTCATGATGATACGCCGCATCCCGGCGCCAGCTTTCCCTCATGGGAGGATGTGCTGGCCGCGGCTCAGGCCCCGACGGCGCGCGATAGCGGAATGCATATCGACTCAACGTCGGCGGTTATCCTTGCCGCCCTCAGCGGGCGCGGCGTCGCCCTCGTCCGCCGGGCGCTGGTAAAACAGCTCCTCGCCACGGGGCAGCTCGTCCAGCTACAGCCCGCCCGCCGCTGGCCGCTCACCTGGTCCTACTACATCGTGACGCCGCAGCATGCGGTCATGCGTCCGGAAGTGACGGTGTTTTATGACTGGCTGCTTCACGATGTGCTGGCGGAAAACCCGATGCGCTGATTATCTTCCGCCAAACCCGCATAGAAAACCTTTATTGCACTATGGTTTTACCTGGTCATGAATGCGCCACTTCTGCTTAAGCACATTTTTATCCTGGCTGGCCAGCCAATGGTTTACCTTCTCCAGCAGCTGCGGGTTATCTTTATTCATCATGTAGACTTTAAAGCTGGCGGTGCCCGGGAACGGCGTCTCGTTAGCCACGCAGAATACGCCCGGTTCATTGCTCTGGTAATAGACGCCTTCAATCAGGTCGGTCACCATCATATCCGCCGTTTTCTGCCGCAGCGCTTCAAGGTTATCGATATTGTTTTTCACCCGGATAATTTGCGCATGCTTGATATGTTCATCGACAAAGCTTTGGTTGGTTCCCCCCGGATTCACTACCACCTTCACGTTCGGCTGGTCGATTTTTTCCAGGCTACCGAGGGCTGGCGCCGACGCGCAGTTAGCCAGCGCAATCTTGCCGTTCGGCACCACCGGCTGGCTTAACGCGAAATCCTTCGCCCGCGCCGCGGTTTCCGTCACCCCGCCCATGGCGATATCAAACTTATCGGCCTGCAGATCGGCGGAGAGCGTTGGCCAACTGGTCGGCACGAAGCGCACCTTCAGGCCAAGCCGCTTGCCGAGATCTTTCGCCATATCCACATCGTAGCCCAGCAGCTCTCCGGCTTTATTGTGAAACGCCAGCGGCGCGTAGTCTCCCGGCACACCGACTTTAAGTTCGCCGCTTTGTTGGATGCTGTTCATGTCGCGCGCCTGGGCGCCAAAGGCGATGGCGGCAATGATGAAAGCAAGACCTGACTTCAACTTCATCTTTATATCCTTGTCCTAATGTGAACCGCTTTTGATTAAACCGCGCTGCGCAGCGGGTTCCGTTTATTCGCCATAAAATCTTTAATCATGGTCGCCGTCAATACCGGCGGCGAAAAAGCGGACAGCGTCCCTTCGGCGGCGCGCCCGGCGAGCAGCTCGCAAAAGCGTTCAACCTGATTAACCGGACAAGCGGCAATATCCTGGGCAGAGTAACACCACCAGCGTAGCGCCAGCAGCTGCGCGATAATCGCCTCGCTAAAGCGCATGCGGATGACCTTCGCCGGATTACCACCGACGATAGCGTACGGCGCGACGTCTTTGACCACCAGCGCGTTGGCGGCAATAACGGCCCCATCGCCAATCGTGATGCCCTGCGCCAGGGTGACATTCTGACCAATCCACACATCGTTGCCGATGGTGATTGGCCGGGGTGTTTTCTCAAAAGGGTAAAACTGGTTGGGCCTGCCGCTGTCGGCCGCCAGCGTCGCCATAACGCCGGAGTGATGGGCATAAAAAACCGGGCTGGCGCTGGCCCACTCCAGCGGATGCCGGTCGCCCAGCACCTGGAGCCGATCGGCAATCGAGGTGTAGCGCCCTACCCTGATGAGCGCCGGCAGCAGGGTTCGCGTATAGCTAAAAGCGCCCAGTGAGGCCAGCCGTTCGCCGCAGCGCCCCCAGTAGGTGGTATAGGCCTCGGTAGCTAAATTTTCCGGTACGTCGATCGGCAGATCATCACGGTAAAAGGCGTGGGCGCAGACCAGCTTCTGCCCGCCGACAAAAACGCGCTGCGCCTGCAATAGAGGCTTAAGATCACCAAAGGCGATTTTCATTTTCGATTTTCCCGCACAAAAGTACTCCCGGCCAGCCGCTTAATCTCTCGATCATTGATAGCGTACCGATCCGCTCACCGTGCGAAAAATCGTTATGACATCTCTTTTTTGTGAGCCACAGCGCGAAAGCGACGGTCAGTTATACTCCAGCGCAAACGTCACCATGCTATTGGCGGTGCCGGCGGTTACCGCGTCATCCGTCTGTACGTACTGGGCGTTGAAGTTGATATTTTCCGCCGCGCCGGCGCTGCTGGCGGTAATCCGCTTGAGCACAGGTAAGTTGCTGGCCTCGTTAATTTTGACGCCGGTTCCGGCTGCCGGCGCCGGGGCGCTGTTATTGCCGTAGGTGAGCCTGATGCCCACCCCGCTCGCGGAGGCATTGTCTTTGCTGAGCGCCAGGGTATCCGTTCCCCCGGTTTGCGTCGTCACGCCAAAAAAACCAATACGGATATCGGTCGGCGTGGAGCAGAAGACCGGAATGGAGAAGCTCCTGGCGCTGCCGCCGACGGTATTTTTGCCTTTAAACTCCGCTTTATTTACCGCGCCGAGGCTGACGTGAATATTCGCGGTTGAGACCTGACAGCTGCCGCTGCTGCCGATATCGACATTCAGCGCGGCCATATCGAGAGTGACCGGCGGGCTGGCGACAAAAGCGGCACTGCTGTCGGCCTGCTGCTGAATAGTCAGTTCGCCAATCTGCGGCTGCGCCGGAACGTTAGCGTGGTTACCGCTGGCCAGGGCGACCTCGCCGGTCTTATAAAACGTCACGAAGACTTTCACCACAATCTGCTGCTGCGTCAGCAGGTTAGCTATTTCATTGCTGTCGCAAACCGTCACGGACTCCGCGCTACCGGCCGCATGGCTGCCATCAATCACGCGAATGGCGCCGCCGCTGCACTGAAAACCCAACGTGTAGCCCATGCCGTCCAGCGCGGAGGGAAAAACGTGCTGGCCGCCGATCGACAGGGGCGATGAGGCGGTTTTAAGCTGCCGATACACCAGACGTTTAGCCGCCGCTTTCGGCAGCTGAAGATCGCAGGTGAAATGAATTCCGCTGCCGTTATCCGCCATCACGCTGGTCATCTGCGTATTCAGCGGCAGCGTAGGCAGGTACTTGATATTCTGGACGTTAACGGTCATCTGACCGATATCCACTTTGCAGGTTTCCGCCCACCCGCCGTGGCTATAAATCCCGGCCATTAGCAGCAATAAAAACGATACTATGCGCAAAATCACCTCTGTGCTGACCTACTGGCAGACGCCAGAGACGGTTTTTACCGGACTCTGCCCCTGCTGTACGGTATCGGTAAGATGGAAATGCAGCGCGCATTTCCGCGAGATATTGTCGGCGTTCCAGGCGACATCAAGCGTCCCTTCTTGCGGGATACCGCTCAGATAGACCTGCCCGCCATCGGCCACCATGCCGCCCGGAGCCGCGCCTTGCTCGTCTTCAGCCTTACGCAGGCGAACGCTGGCGCCAAACGGCAGCGGGCCGCGGCTGTCGCTGAGCGTAAACAGTACGCGGTTGCCGATATGGGTCTGATAGTTTGCCTGCACCACCGCCCCGCCGCCGGGGATCACCGTCTGTCCTTCCAGCTCAACATCGGCATCGTCGGCCAGCGATTCGGTATCGAGCGTAATGGTGTTTTTGCGATACGCCGTCAGCGAGGGCACCACCGCATACCCCCGCCAGTCGGTGTGCACGTTGCTGCCGTTTTGAATCGCCACATCGGCGGCTCCCGGCGCGCGAACGATGGCAAAGCTTTCGCCGACGGTCTGCCCCAGCGTCACGCCATGAGGATGGGCGACGATGGAGCCCGATGCGCCCCAGGTCAGCTGATGGCTTGCGCTATCCTGGCGATAGCCGAGCTGCGCGGTTCCGTAGCCGCCATGGTAATCCAGCGATGCGCTGCTGTTACTCCCCTGGCCGCCGTTAGCGTAGCCCTGCTGCAGGGAATAATAGAGATTGGGATTACGCGGAATCGAACCATACAGCGACGCCTGCTGCGAGGTGCGTCCGTTATTGCCGGAGGTGGTGCTGTAGCTAATCGCGCTCTCGGCAAGCGGGCCGCCAAGCGGAATGCTCAGGTTGAAGGACCACGAGCGATCGGCTTTTTGGCGATCGGAAGACTGGGTGTAGTAATAACCCACGCCCCACGAAACGCCTCGCCAGGCGCTGTAGAATCCGAGATGGATTGTTTCATCGCGGCTTTGGCGGTGCCAGTATTCCTGCGACCAGGCGGAAATCGCCAGGCTGCTCATACCGCCAAACGCCTGCGATACAGAGATTTCCTCGCGGCTGCGCTTGTTGTCCACGAGACCATTGCGGCTCTCAAGCGCGTTGGCCTCGCTAAAGTCGTAATAACCGCCAGAAGAGTAGCGATAGCTGGCGAGGCTAAATGAGGTGCCGGTTCCGGCAAAATCCTTCTGGTACTGCACGCGCAGCGAGTGGCCCGCCGAGCGCTTTCCCGACGGCGTCGTGGTGTTGGCCCATGTCGCATCGCCCCCAAGCGAGCCCAGCTCGCCAAAGCCGCGTCCGACGCCGAGCGCCCAGGACTGGTAATCCTGCGCCAGCTGGCTACCGCCGTAGAGCGTGAACTCAGCCGGCAGCCCATAAAATAGCGTCCCCTGCAAAAACGTCGGCGATGGCGTCCGGCTCTGCCCCGAATGGTAGCGCCCGGCGCTCAGGCTGAATTTCACCCGTCCTTCGCGCAGCATAAACGGTACGGCTGAAAAGGGTTGGGTAAAGGTCCGCACCGAACCGTCGCTCTCTTTTACCTGGACTTCGAGGTCGCCGCTTTGCGCCGTCGGATAGAGATCGCTTATGGCGAACGCCCCCGGCGAAACGAACGTTTCATAGATAACGTAGCCATGCTGGGAGATGGTGACTTTCGCATTGCTGTGCGCCATCCCGCGGATCGTCGGGGCGAAGCCGCGCTGGCTATCCGGCAGCATTTCATCATCGGACATCAGCTGGACGCCGCGAAACTGCACGCTGTCGAAAACGTCGCCGCTCGTAAAGGTATCGCCCATCCGCAGCAGGCTTTTGAGTGACTTCAGGTCGCGCTGCAGCCAGGTGCTCTGTGAATTCCAGCGCCGGGTCCGGTCATACTCCATCGACGAGACGTTACGCAGTCGCCAGGCGCCAAAGTTCACTCCGCTGCGTAAATTCAGGTAGCTGGAGCGGCTGTTGTCATCCGACTGCCGGGTTTGCGACCCGGTCAGGTTGTAGTTAACAAACGCCGCCGGAATCCCCTCATCCCAGCGCGCCGGATCGACGTACCCGCGGCTTTGCACGTTCATTGCCGCCTGGGGAATGCTTAAGTTCAGGCGCTGAGTGGCAAAGTCAAAACGGCTGCTGGCATCGGGGATATAGCGTTCGATGTGGGTGAACGGCTCTCCCTCATGCAGGGTATTAAACGTCGGGAAAGCGCTGACGTTGACGCCATATTCCGCCAGCTGCGCCGGGGTTAACTGCGGCTGCAGCGCGCCGTTGCTGTCGACAAATGTCACCTCGCTCTGGGCTATTTCCTGGTTATTTACCCAGATGCTGACCGGATATGTCCCGGGCTGCTGGCCGCCTGATTTAGCAAAATAGTGTAAATCAGCGGTCTTTTGCTGCGGATTGGCAAATTCTAATGCCGCCGGATCAAAGTAGTCCTCCGCCCGCGCGATACCGCTTTGGCACAGCAGAAAAATCGCCGTCGGCAATAAGAAAATCCCGCCGGTTGGCGCCGCGATCGCCGAATAAACGGAAGTCATATCAGAAGTGTTATTTTTCACAATATCCCGACCAGGCGAAGCAAAATAATTACTGTTGCGCGTAATCCGTAATACCACCGAAGTCATTAATAGCGCGCCATTTAACTACCCCGGAATGAGTAATCGGCCACTCTTTATGGTCAAGGGGGCCAATCATGCCGGGTTCAGGAATGTCTGTCGCGCCAACCGAAATAACAAAAAAGGAGACAAAATAGGGCGTCGGGTTTTGGGCAACCAGTCTGGAACCTTCGATTTTAAACGTCACCTTGCGCCATGCATCGGCAGGCTCCCCCGGGAGACCATTCGGACGATAGAAAATCTTAAATTTTGATTTAATATTAACCTGAAGCTTATTCGCTTCATCTTTTTTCGTGGGCGCAATGCTTTTTACGTTGAGCCAAAAAACGGATTCGCGATCGGTGGGCAGCGTTCCGCCAATATAGTTAATACGCAATACGTTCTGCTGTTCGGGATCGAGACGGAAAAGCGGCGGCGTCACAATAAAAGGCACGCGGCTTTTATTGTTTTCCGCATAGTTTTCCACCCACGATTGCACCAGATAAGGTGAATGAGTATCCGCGTTGGTGACCGATATTGCGGCTTCACGTTTCCCTTCCTGATAAACAACACGGGTTCCTCCCATGACAATACCGGCCTGTGCCGCAGTTGATAGCAATAAAAAGGCTATCGCGGCGATCGTTCGTTTCATAATGACTACCGTCCGGGAATAATAAAAGCGGGTATCACGACCTGAAGCTGATAAAAAATTTGCAGTAATGCTGCAGCCCGTATTTCAGCCAGGCGGCGGCTCGGTCTGGGAAGCCATGAATAACCGCAGCTTTACCCGCTTTTAGGGTATTAGTTGTAAACCATATTGAAGTTGGCCGTACCGTTGGCAGAACCGGCGGAAACCGCGCTGGTTGAGACATAGTCGGCAAAGAATTCCAGATCGGCGGTACCTGTCGCCGCCCCGCTCGCGCCAGCGGTAACGCTGTGGCCGCGTGACACGGCGCCGAGATCAACCGGCGTTGACTTGTCGTCTTCGTAAAGCTTTATCGCCACCCCGCTTGCGGTACCGTTAATCGCCAGCAGATCGCTATTGTTGGTATCGCGGGTACCGTCAAACAGTACCGAGACGGTGGTAACGGTGGAAGGACAATCTTTTACTTTGATGTGGAAGGCGGTTTTCGTCGTTTCAGAACCAGCGCCGGTAAAATAGCTGCTCGCCCATTTCCCCAGATCGACGCTTTGGTTCGCGCTGGTGCTATCGACATTACAGGAGGAGTCAGTAATGGAGCCGGTAAATTCTACCTGGCCGCCCGTGCCCTGGGTTCCCGCATTAGAACCGGGGTTAACGGTCATTGCTGAACTGGCCGGTTGTGAAGGACTGGATAATGCGCTAGCGGAAGCCAGAGCACCGACAAACATTGCCATAATACGAAATTGCGTTTTCATTATTCATCTCATCTCTAACTTATATTTTCGACAGATTGAGCGCGAGGGCTTAAGCCTCGTACAAATCTGCGTACAGATCCTCCATGTTAATAATATTCGCGTTCCGTCCGCAGGATAGCAGGCAGCAAAAAATCTGAGCTGCTTATTTGACTCTTTTATTAAAAAGAAAGTTACTTCGGCGTAATTGATAAACCATTCATTAAGGGAACAAATAAATACTATCCTTACCCATTACAATTCGCAATATTTTGTTATGTTAATGAAATGCTGTTTTATTTTACATATGAAAATAATATTCAAAACATTGCTCTGTTTGTTAATTAACGCAACCAAAAATCACGAGACAACAACATTAAAAATCAACATCAGACAGTGTAATTTAACAATCACACTTAAATTTACCGCGATTTTTCGGCAATCATTCTGTGAGCGGACCGTGAATTTACACAATATTAGGATAAATCCTAGATTGGTTTTAATCTTATTTTCGTAACCAAATAAACAATAATCACCTGAGTAATTATATATAGGGGATATCAATGGCAAGGGTATTTCATGTGAAAGTAAGGAAGGCAAAACGAATAACAGCACTTTCTTTGTGGAATAATAAACCCGCAATCCGTGCTGAAGATTGCGGGTTTTCCTAAAATAAATAGCTGAGGGCGCCGATCAGAACAGACCCAGCGGCGCCGTGCCGTAGCTCACCAGCAGGTTCTTCGTCTGCTGATAGGCGTTAAGCGCCATCTTATGGGTTTCGCGCCCTACGCCGGACTGTTTGTAACCGCCGAACGCGGCGTGCGCAGGGTAAATATGATAGCAGTTGGTCCACACTCGGCCGGCCTTAATGCCGCGCCCCATGCGATAGGCCAGATTGGTATCCCGCGTCCACACCCCGGCCCCAAGGCCAAACTGGGTCTGGTTAGCAATAGACAGCGCCTCGGCTTCATCTTTAAAGGTGGTGACGCCGATAACCGGGCCAAAGATCTCCTCCTGGAAGCTGCGCATATCGTTGCGCCCCTGAATCAGCGTCGGCTGAATATAGAAACCGTTATCCAGTTCGGCAGAGATACTGGCGCGTTCGCCGCCGGTCAGGATCTTACCGCCTTCATCGCGGGCGATCTTAATATAGGAAAGGATCTTATCGAACTGCTGACGCGACGCCTGCGCGCCGATCATCGTGTCGGTGTCAAAGGGGTCGCCGCGGCGAATTTGCGCTACCTTATCCATGACCCGCGCCATAAAGGGCTCGTAGATAGACTCCTGAATCAGCGCGCGGGACGGGCAGGTGCAGACCTCGCCCTGGTTAAAGAAGCCCAGCACCAGGCCCTCTACCGCCTTCTCGATATACTCTTCTTCGCCTTCCATCACGTCGGCAAAATAGATATTCGGCGACTTCCCGCCCAGCTCAACGGTACAGGGGATAATATTTTCCGCCGCGCAGGCCATAATATGCCGGCCTACCGGCGTGGAGCCGGTAAAGGCGATTTTGGCGATGCGTTTACTGGTTGCCAGCGCTTCGCCCGCCTCTTTGCCAAAACCCTGCACCACGTTAAGCACGCCCGCCGGGAACAGATCGCCAATAATCTCCAGCAGCAGCGTAATGCTAAGCGGCGTCTGCTCCGCCGGTTTAAGTACCACGCAGTTGCCAGCCGCCAGCGCCGGAGCCAGCTTCCAGGCGGCCATCAGCAGCGGGAAGTTCCACGGAATTATTTGCCCGACCACGCCGAGAGGCTCATGGAAATGGTAAGCCACCGTCGTTTCATCAATCTCCGCCGTGCTTCCCTCCTGCGCGCGCAGGCAGCCGGCGAAATAGCGGAAGTGATCGACCGCCAGCGGCAGATCGGCGTTAAGGGTTTCGCGGATCGGCTTGCCGTTATCCCAGCTCTCCGCCACCGCCAGATATTCCAGATTGGCTTCAATACGGTCGGCAACCTGCAGCAGCAGATTCGCGCGATGCTGAGCCGACGTTTTACCCCAGGCGTCGGCGGCCCGGTGCGCCGCATCAAGGGCGAAGTCGATATCTTTGGCATCAGAACGCGGAAACTGCCCGATGTTGCTACCGTCGACCGGGGAGGTATTCATAAAGAATTCACCGCCGATCGGTTCGACAAATTTACCGTCAATAAAGTTACCGTAGGCTGACTTCAGTGCAACCAAAGCGCCCGGCGTGCCAGGATGTGCATAACGCATCGCGAATCTCCTTCATGTAGGGTTGAAGCGCAGCGGCGTATTAGTTTTGTACGGCTGCTCGCTGCGCCTCTCCTCCATTGCAGGGGTTATGCCATTTTTCCAGGTTTAAAATAATTATTTATTTTCAATTATTTAATAAATTCACTTTTCGTTCTGTCGCACGGAATGTCTCTTATGTGTCGCAAATCGCAACACTACAAAAACCTTATAGCTACAATATTGCAACACAAATAAAACCACGAGGTGTCCCGTGCCAGGAAATCCGTTTGCCCTGACGCCAGAGATCGAAGCGAGTCCGCTGCTGAGCGACTCCTGGTGCCGCAGCCAGCGCTATGGCCTCGACCCCGCCACGGATGACTTCCCTCGCCTGCACGCCAGCGAACTGGCCGAGAGGCTCGCCAGCCACAGCCGCCTGCAAACGCTGGCCCAGCCGGTTGTCAATGCGCTTTCCCGCAAAGTCAACGACCTGCAATCCGTCGTGGTTCTCTCCGACGCCAGCGGTCTGGTTTTGCAAACCTTTGGCGATACGCACGCCATGCAGAAAGCGCAGCGCTTCGCTTTAGCGCCGGGCAATCTGTGGAGCGAAAGCGGACGCGGAACCAACGCCATTGGCACCGCGCTGGCGATTGACGACAGCTGCGAAATCGATGGCCGCCAGCATTTCCTGACCAGCAACCGGGGACTTTATTGCGCCGCCGTGCCGCTGCAAAGCCCCGATGGCAATATCGCCGGGGTGCTGGATATCTCCGGCCCGGCGCACTATCCGCACGCGCGAACGCTGGCGTGGGTGAAAGGCGCCGCGAAGCAAATAGAATATCTGTGGTTTAAGCAGAGTCTGCATCCGCAGCAGTGGCTGATGAGCCTGCATCCTCAGCCGGAGAAACTCGACGGCGTCGACGAACTGCTGCTGGTGTTTACGGATGCGGTTCTGACGGCCGCCAACCGGCTGGCGATGCGCGAATTCTCGCTCAACGCAGAACAGTTCGGCCATCTCACCTTCCAGCAGCTTTTTCCACGGCTGCGGCAAACCGCCGTCAGCATACCGCTGCCGCTCGCCGCCGGGGATCGGCACTACTATTACCGTCTGCGCGCGCCCGCTACCGCAAGCGTCGCGGTGACCCCACGCCCAGGTATCGATCTGCCCTTCTCCAGCCAGCGCGAGGGGGAGAAGCTGCTGCGTCTGCTTAACGCCGGGATCGGTTTGTGTATCGAAGGCGAAACCGGCTGCGGCAAAGAGTACGTCAGCCGCACCCTGCACCGGCACAGCCGCTGGAGCGGCGGCAAGTTCGTCGCCATCAACTGCGCCGCCATTCCGGAATCGCTGATTGAATCCGAGCTGTTTGGCTACCAGCCCGGGGCGTTTACCGGCGCAAACAAAAACGGCTATATCGGCAAAATTCGCGAGGCCGACGGCGGCGTGCTGTTTCTTGACGAGATCGGCGATATGCCGTTAACGCTGCAGACCCGGCTGCTGAGGATCTTACAGGAGAAAGAGGTCACGCCGCTTGGCGCCAGCCGGAGCTCGCCGGTTAACTTCGCTGTGATTTGCGCCACCCACCGCAACCTGGCGCAGCGCGTCGCGGAAGGTACCTTCCGCGAAGATCTGCTCTACCGCCTGCGCGAGTTTGCTCTGACGCTGCCGCCGCTGCGCGAGTGGCCTGAACTCCCGGCGTTTATCCAGCGATTGTGGCGCGATCTTGGCGGAGAAAAGCGTCGCGTCGCGCTGGGCCCGGCGCTTGTGCAACACCTGGCGACTCAGCCCTGGCCAGGCAACGTCCGCCAGCTGCAAAGCCTGATGAGGGTACTGCTGGCGCTCGCCGAAGAGGGTGAAACGCTGACAGTGGGTGATTTGCCCCAGGAATACCGAAGTTCGCCCGCCCCCCGCCCGCCGCGTGGGCTTCAGCAGCACGATGCGCAGCTGATTGCCGATACGCTGGCAAGCTATAACGGCAATATCAGTAAGGCCGCGCAGGCTTTAGGCGTCGCGCGCAGCACGCTGTATCGCCGCGCCGCTCGTCGCGGAAGCCGCTTCTGATTCGCTCGCGGCGTGAAGCGCAGCGGCCATATTACCGTCATTACCGTTACCAGGTTTCAGCCGCGCCATTTTGTCACTGCAGCATTCAGTGCTGGCGCACTGCGGCTTTTTATTTTAGACTTCACTAAATTTAGAAAAGACTAAAATAAATGAATACACCCGAACAGCTACAGGCCAGCGCCGGGGAAGCCGCCGCGCTGCTGAAAGCCATGAGCCACCCCAGTAGGCTATTGATTCTGTGCATGCTATGCGATGCGCCGGGCACCAGCGCCGGCGAACTGGCGCGCATCACCGGGCTGAGCCCCTCCGCAACCTCCCAGCATCTGGCGCGAATGCGCGATGAAGGCCTGATCGGCTGCGAACGTCAGGCGCAGCGCATCCACTACTTCATTACCCGGCCAGCGGTTCGGCACATCGTCACCACGCTGAAGTCAATCTATTGCCCTTAAGGAGCGTTTATGACTATTGCTACTCTTTCTCCTGCCGAAGCCCGGGCCCTCATCGACCACGGCGCGCGGCTGATCGATATCCGCGATGCCGATGAATACGCCCGCGAGCATATTCCCGGCGCGGAACTCGTGCCGCTGGCAACCCTGACGAATGGCGCGGCGCTGCGCGCCAGCCCTGAAGAGACGATCGTTTTTCACTGTCAGGCGGGTTCGCGCACGCAGAATAATGCCGCCCGTCTGGCGCAGGCCGCCGCACCGGCGCAGGCAAAGCTGCTGGCTGGCGGAATTCAGGCGTGGAAAGCGGCGGGTCTGCCGGTGAAAGAGGATAAATCTCAGCCGCTGCCGCTGATGCGCCAGGTCCAGATCGTCGCCGGGGTTCTGATCTTGCTTGGCGTCGCTTTAGGTTACGCTTTTAACAGCGGCTTTTTTCTGCTTAGCGCCTTCGTCGGCACCGGATTAACCTTCGCCGGGATCACCGGTTTTTGCGGTATGGCGCGTCTTTTGGCTTTGATGCCGTGGAACCGCCTCTAGCCTCTACCTCTTTTGCTCAGTTGTTGGTAACGCTTTTGCTGAGCTATGGTTATTGTCAGCGAAAGATTTATCAGCACACAGGAGAAGCAGTATGTTTTCAGTCGGTGACCTGGTACAACCGCGCGCGGGTGGGCCAAAACTTAAAGTCGTTGAAGTCGAGGACGATCGCATTATTGCCGTTCAGGCAAGCAACGAGCAGGGCGAGAAATATACGCTGAAGGCAGCCGATGTGACGGCATATAAAGAAGACGGCGATTTTGGCGTATGCTGATTAAGCCGGGTAACGATAACGGTGGGTTTCCCCACCGTTTTAACGATTAGATCAGGAAACTATCAAGGGATTTTCCCTCAGCCACCGCTTTCGCAAGCGGCTTCGGCATACGTCCCTGCCCGGTCCACGTTTTCTCGGCGCCGGTATGATCGGTAAAACGATATTTAGGCGGACGCGGCTGGCGCTTTTTGTTGCCTTTCGAGGAAGCGCTATTGTGGCCCACTAATTGTTCAGGCGTAATACCATCAGCAATCATTAATTCCAGCCAGGTATTTAGTTTCTCCTGATGTTCTGCCCGCAGTGCCTGAGCAGCCTGCTCTTCAGCACGTTTTTCTTCAGTGACGGTCCTTAGCTTTGCCAGCATATCTTCAAGCACGTCAATGGAGAATTCACGGGACATGGCGCGGAGTGAACGGATATTATTCAATTTCTCTAATAGTAATGACATATAATTCAAAAAATTCCCAAATAGCAAATGAAACAAAGATTACGGCGCTAGTTTAATTGATACGATTATTTATTTCCAGCCTTTCACTAATTGCGGATATAGCATCAGCTATATTTGACAATAAATAAGATAAACAAATCGATAAAAGCGAAATTTCACGCAGTGAATAAACCTGGGCGAAAAGAAAAATATCAACCAGCCACTACCTTTAGCTTATTTCCTGCATGCTCAGCATGGTTATCCGTATATCCACGCCAGGCCATCACAAGGCGTCACTGACGCTGGCGGAATAGTCATGCAAAAAATCTGAATGCTCACCCAGCGAATAAATCAGCATATCATGCTGACATTTTGCTTTTTGACGAGTAAAAAATGCCAAAAGTGACGCTACGCCCACCGCGACGCGATTCTGTCGCGCAATCGCCCTCTCTCGCTCCGGCCTCCCGCCGATCCCTACAGCGCACAAATCAACTATCTATTTGAAATGTATTATAAAAATAAACAATGGCAACAAAAGTAGCGTAACGAACAAAAAACAGCCTGAAGCAGAGTATTTTATCGACCAAAAGCCTTTAAATAAAAATTTATAGCTAGTTGCCTCTTTTAATGCAGAGATATAATCTACGCACATCAAAACAGGCACCCAAAAACGCTGATTTCCCGCCAATCTTCTGGCATTATCGACTTCATTTTCGAGGAGCACACCGATGTTCTCTGCGCAGTCCCGCTTGCGTCATGCGGTAGCAGACACCTTTGCGATGGTGGTTTACTGCACCGTTGTAAACATGATGATCGAAATTTTTCTCTCCGGAATGACTTTTCAGCAGTCGTTATCTTCGCGACTGGTGGCGATTCCGGTGAACATTATTATTGCGGTGCCTTACGGCTTTTATCGCGATTTCGCGATGCGCCAGGCGCGTCGCATCAGCGCGTCCGGCTGGATGAAGAACATTGCCGATGTGGTGGCCTATGTGACGTTCCAGTCACCGGTATACGTGGCGATTCTGCTGGTTGTCGGCGCCGACTGGCATCAGATAGCCGCGGCGGTGAGTTCCAATATCGTGGTATCAATGATGATGGGCGCCGCGTACGGCTATTTCCTCGACTACTGCCGTCGCCTGTTCCGCGTCAGCCCCCTGCCCGCAGGCCAAAGCCTGAGTTGATGCAAAAAAGCGACTGGTTCCGCCAGCCGCTTTTTGTCAGCTATACTGCGTTTCGCCAAACAGGCCGCTCAGAAAACGCTCAAGCGCCATTCGCGAACTGAACCCGTGTGGAATACCATAATGCTGTTGAGCATCCCCCGCTAAATAGAGCGGGAACTGCTCATAATGATCGCAGGTTTTGATATCCGACGCGGGCTCCGCAAGCGTTGTGCTGCGCTCTTTTAAAGCCGGATGAATAATTAACGCGGTACGCCCCATACGAGCTTCACGGTTCACATAAACATAATTATCGCCACGGCGATAGCCGTACGCTTTTTGCGTCACAACATCCATGGTGAAGCCGGCTTTTTCAAGAACACGCGCCACCTCATCGGGTCTTAAATACATACTCATTCCTCATTATCTTTTACCGCACGTTAACCTTACCTTATTCATTAAAGGCAACGCTTTCGGAATATTCCATAAAGGGCTATTTACAGCATAATTCAAAATCTTGTCCTACACTTATAGACTCAATGGAATTAAGGGAGAAACCAATGGCCAACCGAGCAAACCGCAACAACGTAGAAGAGAGCGCTGAAGATATCCATAACGATGTCAGCCAATTAGCGGATACGCTGGAAGAGGTGCTGAAATCGTGGGGCAGCGACGCCAAAGACGAAGCGGAGGCCGCGCGCAAAAAAGCGCAGGCGCTGCTGAAAGAGACCCGCGCCCGGCTTAACGGCAACAACCGCGTCCAGCAGGCGGCGTGCGACGCCATGGGCTGCGCTGACAGCTACGTGCGCGACAAACCGTGGCAAAGCGTCGGCGCCGCAGCAGCCGTTGGGGTATTTATTGGCGTATTACTGAATTTACGTCGATAATAAAACTGCCAGACCCATGAAGATAACAAATACGCGTCGACCCCTGCTCTGCAGGGGTTTTTGTTATCTCTTCGCGTAAAGCGCGGCATCAAGCTTACGCACGGCCTCGTTGGCCATTTCCGCCGACGTCAGATTAGTGAAGCTCATGATCAGCCCCCCATCTCCCCGACTCTCCATCCGCCAGTCGCTCAGCGCCTGGACGGCCAGACCGGCCCGCCTGGCGCGCTGCGCCAGAAGGCGATCGTCACCGGCCACCCTGACCACCATCTGGATCCCCCCCGCTTGAGGCACCACGGTAAAGCCCTGCGCGCGTAGCGCCGACTCAAGCCACAGGCGGCGCTGGGCATAGCTGGCGCGCATTTTCTTCAGATGTCGCCAGAAGTGGCCTTCGCGAATAAAATCCGCCAGCGTCTGCTGCCACAGCGTCGGCACGCTACAGCTCATTAGCGCGGCCTGTTCACGAAACTGCGCCACCAGCGGTTCAGGCACCACCAGCCAGGCAGCGCGCAATGCCGGAAACAAAGACTTGCTGAACGCCCCGGCATAGATGACCCGCTGCGGGGCGTCGAGGCTTTTCAGCGGCGGCAGCGGCTTACCGTGATAGCGGAATTCGCTATCGTAATCATCTTCGATAATCCACGCGTTATTCTGCGCCGCCCATAGCAGGAGCTGTCTGCGCCTGGACAGCGAGAGCGCCACGCCGAGCGGGCTCTGATGAGCCGGGGTCAGCAGCGCGAAATGGGCAGTCGGGTAATGCCGCTGCGCCCAGGCAATATCCATCCCGTCGTCGTCGACCGGAACGGGGTTGATCGCTACCCCCTCGTCGTTCACTACCGGGCGGATCAGCGGAAACCCCGGATCTTCCATCCACATTTGCTGGCCAGGCCGCGCCAGCGTGCGCAATATAAGGCGCATCGAGGCCGCGTAGCTACCGGTGATCAAGACCTGCTCAGGCCGACATTCAATGCTGCGCGACAGGCGCAAATAATCGGCGATCGCCCGGCGAAGCGTCAGTTCTCCGCAGGGATCGCCTGGCGCAAGGTCAAAACGCGTTTGCGTACGCAGACGCCGCCCCATCACGCGCGCCCACAGGCCGCGTGGAAACAGATCCAGCGCGGGCAGCCCCAGCTGAAACGGCAGCGGCGCCGCGGGCTCATCGCCCGCGACGGGCTGAACGGGCGCGTTTTGCTGCGGAATAAGCCGCTCGCTAACAAAGGTCCCCGCCTGTCCGCGCCGCTCCAGCCACCCCTGCGCCACCAGCTCGCCCCAGGCGTTCTCAACCGTCGCCCGCGATACGCCAAGCTCCTGAGCATATACCCGGCTCGCAGGCAGCCTGCTGCCGGGAGCCAGCTCGCCGCGCTCAATCGCCTGCTTAAGCTGCCTGGCAATGCGTCGGTAATGGGGGATTTTTTGGGCGTCCATCATGGTCTGCTTTTTTCATCACAATATGGCTATCTTATGCAGTCCATTATAGTGCTATTTTCCTCGCGTCTTAATGAGGAGAGTAAAATGAACACACTACGTCAGCCGTACAATGAACTGAGCCCGGAAGTCTATAACGCCCTGGTTCAGGCCAAAATTGCGCTGGAAAAAAGCGAGCTGGATGGCGCGCTGATCGAACTGGTGTATTTGCGGGTGTCGCAAATCAACGGCTGCGCCTTCTGCCTGGAGATGCACAGCAAAGCCCTGCGTAAATCCGGTGTGGCGCAGAACAAGCTGGACGCGCTGGCAGGCTGGCGGGTGAGCGCCCATTTCAGCGATGCCGAACGCGCGGCGCTGGCGTGGGCGGAATCGGTCACCCATATCGCCGAAAGCCATGCGCAAGACGATGTTTATCTGCCGCTGCTGGACCATTTTAGCGCCCGCCAGATTAGCGATCTGACCTTCGCCATCAGCCTGATGAATGCCTTTAACCGCCTGGCGGTGAGCATGCGCCTGTAATTTCACGTTACAAAGTCCCGCCCCCCGCAGAATCCTTTTGCGGGGGCTAATCTTTACAAAAACCATATATATTGCGTTGTTGAACTTTTAAATAACTACATCTAGTATTTCCTTTATCGGTAACCCATAGCACGCGACGTCAGTTTTAGCGCCGTACTGCTATTTTAAATGGAAATACGAATCATGCGCATTACTATTTACACTAAAAACGACTGCGTACAGTGCCATGCCACTAAGCGGGCCATGGAAACCCGCGGGTTTGAATTCGACACGATCAATATCGACCACCATCCTGAAGCCGTCGATCTGCTGCGCGAGCAAGGTTTCCGCCAGCTGCCGGTGGTCATTGCCGGAGAGACCCGCTGGTCCGGCTTTCGTCCCGACATGATCAACCGCCTGCGCCCGACAGTTACAGCGGCCAGCGTATGAGCCTGATCGTCTACTTCTCCAGCAGTTCGGAAAACACGCACCGGTTTGTCCAGCGTCTGGGGCTGCCCGCCGTGCGTATTCCGCTTAACGAGCGCGAGCGCATCCAGGTAGACGAACCCTACATTCTCATCGTCCCCAGCTATGGCGGCGGCGGCACGGCGGGCGCGGTCCCTCGACAGGCGATCCGCTTTCTTAACGATCCGCACAACCGCCAGCTCATTCGCGGCGTCATCGCCGCGGGCAACCGCAATTTTGGCGAGGCCTATGGCCGGGCTGGCGACGTCATCAAGCAGAAATGCGGCGTACCGTATCTCTATCGTTTTGAACTGATGGGCACCCCGCAAGATGTCGACAACGTGCGTAAAGGAGTAAGCGAATTTTGGCAACGACAACCGCAGAACGTATAACCAGCGAGGCGCCGGATTTCCACGCCCTCAACGCGATGCTGAATCTCTACGACAGCAACGGCCGCATCCCGTTTGACAAAGACCATCAGGCGGTGGCGGCGTTTATGGCCAGCCACGTCGCGCCCAATACCGTGCCCTTCGCCAGCCAGGACGACAAGCTGATGTGGCTGGTCGCCGAAGGCTATTACGATGCCAGGGTGCTGGCACGCTACGATCGCCAGTTTATTCTCGAGCTATTTGCCCATGCCCGGGACGGCGGTTTTCGCTTCCAGACGTTTCTCGGCGCATGGAAGTTCTATACCAGCTACGCGCTGAAAACCTTCGATGGAAAGCGCTACCTGGAAGACTTTGCCGACCGCACCTGCATGGTGGCCCTGGCCCTGGCGCAGGGTAACGAGACGCTGGCCCATCAACTGACCGATGAGATCCTCTCCGGGCGCTTTCAGCCCGCCACGCCGACGTTCCTCAACGCCGGTAAACAGCAGCGCGGCGAACTGGTCTCCTGCTTTCTGCTGCGTATCGAAGATAATATGGAATCCATTGGCCGGGCGGTGAACTCGGCGCTGCAGCTATCCAAGCGCGGCGGCGGCGTGGCGTTTCTGCTCTCCAACCTTCGCGAAGCCGGGGCGCCAATCAAGCGCATCGAGAATCAGTCCTCCGGCGTGGTACCGGTGATGAAAATGCTGGAAGACGCCTTCTCCTACGCCAACCAGCTCGGCGCGCGCCAGGGGGCCGGCGCGGTCTATCTGCACGCCCATCATCCCGATATCCTGCGGTTCCTGGATACCAAACGCGAGAACGCCGATGAAAAAATCCGCATTAAAACGCTCTCTCTCGGCGTCGTGATTCCGGATATCACCTTTCAGCTAGCGAAAGAAGATGCGCAGATGGCGCTGTTCTCCCCCTACGACGTCGAGCGCCTGTACGGTAAAGCGTTCGGCGATATCGCGGTAAGCGAAATGTATGCGCAACTGGTGGCCGACGAGCGGGTCAGCAAACGCTGGATCCGCGCCCGCGACCTGTTCCAGCGGCTGGCGGAAATTCAGTTTGAGTCCGGCTATCCGTACATCATGTTTGAAGACACGGTGAATCGCGCGAACCCGATTGCCGGGCGCATCAATATGAGCAACCTGTGCTCGGAGATCCTGCAGGTCAACTCGCCTTCTACCTTTGACGAAAACCTGGATTACGCCAGCATCGGCCAGGATATCTCCTGCAACCTCGGCTCGCTGAATATCGCCCACACCATGGACTCTCCTGATTTCGCCCGCACGGTCGAGGTCGCGGTGCGCGGCCTGACGGCGGTTTCCGAGATGAGCGACATCCGTTCGGTACCGTCGGTAGCGGCGGGCAATGCCGCTTCGCACGCCATCGGCCTTGGGCAGATGAATCTGCACGGCTATCTGGCGCGCGAAGGTATTGCCTACGGTAGCGAAGCGGGCCTGGATTTCACCAATTTCTATTTCTATACCATCACCTGGCACGCGCTGCGCACCTCGATGCTGATAGCGCGGGAAAAAGGGACGCGTTTTGCCGGATTCGAGCAGTCGCGGTACGCCAGCGGCGACTATTTCCGCCCCTACCTGGAAGGCGACTGGCAGCCGAAAACGGCGACAGTCCGCGCGCTGTTCGCCCGTGCCGGTATTGTTCTGCCCGACCGCGATATGTGGCGGCAGCTGCGCGATGACGTGATGCGCTACGGTATTTATAACCGCAACCTGCAGGCGGTGCCGCCGACGGGCTCGATTTCCTACATCAACCACGCGACCTCCAGCATCCATCCGATCGTGTCGAAGATTGAGATCCGCAAGGAGGGGAAAACCGGACGGGTTTACTATCCGGCGCCGTTTATGACCAACGACAACCTGGCGCTGTATCAGGATGCTTACGAAATCGGCCCGCAGAAGATCATCGACACCTACGCCGAGGCGACGCGTCACGTCGATCAGGGGCTGTCGCTAACCCTGTTCTTCCCCGATACCGCCACCACGCGCGACATCAACAAAGCGCAAATCTACGCGTGGAAGAAGGGCATCAAAACGCTGTATTACATCCGTCTGCGCCAGCTGGCGCTGGAAGGTACCGAAATTGAAGGCTGCGTGTCCTGCGCGCTATAAGGAGAACAGGATGACCCATTTATCGCGCATCAGCGCCATCAACTGGAACAAGATTGAAGATGATAAGGATCTGGAGGTCTGGAATCGGCTGACCAGCAACTTCTGGCTGCCGGAGAAGGTGCCGCTGTCCAACGATATCCCCGCCTGGCAAACCCTCACCCCGGCGGAGCAGCAGCTGACGATTCGCGTCTTCACCGGGCTGACGCTGCTCGATACCATCCAGAATACCGTCGGCGCGCCGGCGCTGATGGCCGACGCCCTCACCCCGCACGAGGAAGCGGTACTGTCGAACGTCAGCTTTATGGAGGCGGTGCACGCCCGCTCCTACAGCTCAATCTTTTCGACGCTCTGCCAGACCAAAGACGTCGATGCCGCCTATGCCTGGAGCGAACAAAACGCGCCGCTGCAGCGCAAAGCGCAGCTGATGCTGGAGTACTATCAGGCAGATGAACCGTTGAAGAAAAAAATCGCCAGCGTCTTTCTCGAATCCTTCCTCTTCTACTCCGGTTTCTGGCTGCCGATGTACTTCTCCAGCCGGGGGAAAATGACCAACACCGCCGATCTGATTCGCCTGATTATCCGCGATGAAGCGGTACACGGTTATTACATTGGCTACAAATTCCAGAAAGGACTGGAAATAGTCAGCGCCGAGAAGCGCGAAGAGATGAAAAACTTCGCCCTCGACCTGCTGATGGATCTGTATGACAACGAACTGGCCTACACCCGTGAACTGTACGCCGATAGCGGCTGGATTGAGGAGGTCAACGCCTTTCTCTGCTACAACGCCAACAAGGCGCTGATGAACCTCGGCTACGACGCGCTGTTCCCGACGGAAATGGCCGCCGTCAATCCGGCGATCCTCGCCGCGCTCTCGCCGAATGCCGACGAAAACCACGACTTCTTTTCCGGTTCAGGTTCATCGTATGTGATGGGAAAAGCGGAAGAAACCGTCGACGCCGATTGGGACTTTTAGCCTTACTTTCACCAGGAATATATCAGCATATTTCCTGGTGATTTATTTCACATTATTTGTTTTCACCTCACTCAATATCTTTCGGTCATCACCGTGTCATATTCAACAACATGCCCTCGATTTTCACCTGAATTAAGGCAACATAACTAAAAAAATATCGACCACAAGTCATTCGTGCTCAGCCCTTATATCACGGGGGATGTACCGGAATTCTCTCCCGCGCATTTCCCTGGCAATGCCACATAAAGGGTTGTCACAGATTCTCAGTATGTTAGGGTGTAAAAAAGCAATTATCACCACCGGGTACCATATCGATATTAATAAATAACAGGAAACACTCTCTTGCATGGCAATTAAATTAGAAATCAAGAATCTCTATAAGATATTTGGCGAGCACCCGCAGCGGGCTTTCAAATATATCGACAAAGGACTATCGAAAGAACAAATACTGGAAAAGACGGGGCTATCGCTTGGCGTTAAGAACGCCAGTCTGACCATTGAAGAAGGCGAGATATTCGTCATCATGGGGCTCTCCGGTTCGGGGAAATCCACCATGGTTCGCCTTCTCAATCGCCTGATTGAACCCACCCGCGGCCAGGTCCTGATCGACGGCGTCGATATCGCTAAAATCTCTGACGCCGAGCTCCGCGAGGTGCGCAGAAAAAAGATTGCGATGGTTTTTCAATCCTTTGCGCTTATGCCGCATATGACCGTGCTCGACAACGCCGGTTTCGGCATGGAGCTGGCCGGCGTGCCGACTCAGGAACGCCAGGAAAAAGCGCTGGAGGCGCTGCGTCAGGTCGGCCTGGAAAATTATGCTCATGCGTACCCGGACGAACTCTCCGGCGGCATGCGCCAGCGCGTTGGTCTCGCCCGCGCGCTGGCGATTAACCCCGATATTCTGTTAATGGATGAAGCCTTCTCAGCGCTCGACCCATTAATTCGTACCGAAATGCAGGATGAGCTCACTAAATTACAGGCCCGGCATCAGCGTACCGTGGTATTTATTTCCCACGATCTCGATGAAGCCATGCGGATTGGCGATCGTATTGCCATTATGCAAAATGGTGAAGTGGTTCAGGTCGGCACGCCGGATGAAATACTCAATAATCCGGCCAATGATTATGTCCGAACCTTCTTCCGCGGCGTCGATATTAGCCAGGTGTTCAGCGCTAAAGATATTGCCCGCCGCAGCCCGGTGGGGCTGATTCGTAAAACGCCTGGTTTCGGCCCGCGCTCCGCGCTGAAATTATTGCAGGATGAAGACCGCGAATATGGCTACGTCATTGAACGCGGGAATAAGTTTGTTGGCATTATCTCCATTGATTCTCTGAAAGCCGCGCTGAGCGAAGGCCAGGGAATCGATGCGGCGTTAATCGACTCCCCGCAGGCGGTGGATGCGCAAACGCCGCTCAGCGAGCTGCTCTCTCACGTCGGCCATGCACCGTGTGCGGTGCCGGTTATCGATGAAGGGCAACAGTACGTCGGCATCATTTCCAAACGCATGCTGCTGCAGGCTTTAGATCGCGAGGGGGCAAACAATGGCTGATCAATCTAATCCGTGGGACACCGCGCCGGCGGCGGATAGCGCAGCGCAATCCGCCGATGCCTGGGGCACCTCTACGCCAGCGCCGACCAACGGCGGCGGCGCCGACTGGCTGAGCAGCGCGCCCGCGCCGCAGCCGGAACACTTCAATATTATGGACCCGTTCCATAACACGCTGATCCCGCTCGATAGCTGGGTCACGCACGGCATCGACTGGGTGGTGATGCATTTCCGTCCGCTATTCCAGGGAATACGCGTACCGGTGGATTACATCCTGAGCGCCTTCCAGCAGCTGCTGCTGGGCATGCCGGCGCCGGTGGCGATTATTATTTTCTCGCTGATTGCCTGGCAGATTTCCAGCGTCGGCATGGGCGCGGCGACGCTGATTTCGCTGATCGCCATCGGCGCTATCGGCGCCTGGTCGCAGGCGATGGTAACCCTGGCGCTGGTGCTGACCGCACTGCTGTTTTGTATGCTGATCGGCCTGCCGCTTGGGATATGGCTGGCGCGCAGCCCGCGGGCGGCGAAAATCATCCGTCCGCTGCTCGACGCGATGCAGACCACGCCGGCATTTGTTTACCTGGTGCCCATCGTGATGCTGTTCGGTATCGGCAACGTTCCGGGCGTGGTGGTCACCATTATCTTCGCCCTGCCGCCGATTGTCCGCCTGACCATTCTGGGGATTAACCAGGTGCCGGCGGATCTGATTGAAGCATCGCGCTCCTTCGGCGCCAGCCCGCGTCAGCTGCTGTTTAAGGTTCAGCTACCGCTGGCCATGCCGACTATTATGGCCGGGGTCAACCAGACGCTGATGCTGGCCCTGTCGATGGTGGTCATCGCCTCGATGATTGCCGTTGGCGGTCTCGGCCAGATGGTACTGCGCGGCATCGGTCGCCTTGATATGGGCCTGGCCACCGTTGGCGGCGTCGGGATTGTTATCCTCGCCATTATTCTTGACCGTCTGACTCAGGCCGTAGGACGGGACTCGCGCAGTCGCGGCAACCGCCGCTGGTATGCAACCGGCCCACTGGGGCTGATAACTCGCCCTTTCTGTAAATAAGAGCCCATCCCCCCGGCAATCGGGGGGATAGACTCCCCTTCTGATAAGTAAAAGGAACAACGATGCGACATACAGCGATCCTTGCCACAGCGTTAACCGCCCTCATTTCCACCACCGCCTTCGCGGCGGATCTGCCTGGCAAAGGCATTACCGTTAAGCCGATTCAGAGCACTATTTCGGAAGAGACCTTCCAGACCCTGCTGGTCAGCCGCGCGCTGGAGAAGCTCGGTTATACCGTCGATAAGCCGAGCGAAGTGGATTACAACGTCGGCTATACCTCGCTCGCCTCCGGCGACGCCACCTTTACCGCCGTCAACTGGCAGCCGCTGCACGACGATATGTACGCTGCCGCCGGCGGCGATAAAAAGTTCTACCGCCAAGGCGTATTTGTGAACGGCGCGGCGCAGGGCTACCTGATTGATAAGAAAACCGCCGAGCAGTACCACATCAAATCTATCGACCAGCTAAAAGATCCGAAAATCGCCAAACTGTTCGACACCAACGGCGACGGCAAAGCCGACCTGACCGGCTGTACGCCTGGCTGGGGCTGTGAAGCGGTAATTAACCATCAGCTTGATGCCTATGGTCTGAATAACACCGTCACCCACAATCAGGGGAACTATGCCGCCATGATGGCCGACACCATTGCCCGCTATAAAGAGGGCAAGCCGGTCATCTACTACACCTGGACGCCTTACTGGGTCAGCGATGTGCTGAAACCGGGTAAAGACGTCGTCTGGCTGCAGGTACCGTTCTCCTCCCTGCCGGGCGTGCAAAAAAATATCGACACGAAGCTCTCTAATGGCGCCAACTACGGCTTCCCGGTCAGCACCATGCATATCGTCGCCAACAAAGCCTGGGCCGAGAAAAACCCGGCGGCGGCGAAGCTGTTTAGCATCATGAAGCTGCCGATTGCCGATATCAACGCCGAGAATGCCATGATGCACGAGGGGCATGGTTCGGAAGCGGATATTCAGGGCCACGTCGACGGCTGGATCAAAGCCCACCAGCAGCAGTTTGACGGCTGGGTGAACGAAGCGCTGGCCGCGCAGAAATAATCTCCCGCTTTTATCGCGTTTCCCCGGAAAGGCTCCCGCCTTTCCGGGCCATCAGAACATACAGACTCCACCTTCGCTATCATCGCCCCGCCTTACCCGCCCGATGGGTTTATATGCAAAAAATGTGCATAACTTTAACCATCAGCCTCTTAGCGGCTGTTAAGCCGCACGGCTCTCTGCTAAGGTAAATCTACCTGTTTAATCATGTGATTTTCACGTGAGTGATTAATAAGCAATTCCTATGGAAAATTCTGACGCATTGACGCATACCCCTCCCGCCGCTGAGGCCACGCTGGCTGAAGGCCTGAAAGACAGCCTGCCTATCGTCATTAGCTATATTCCCGTGGCCTTCGCCTTCGGCCTCAACGCCACGAAGCTCGGCTTCACTCCCCTGGAAAGCCTGTTCTTCTCCTGCATTATTTACGCGGGTGCTAGCCAGTTCGTGATCGTCGCGATGCTGGCGGCGGGAAGCTCGCTGTGGGTCGCCGCGCTCACCGTCATGGCGATGGACGTTCGTCACGTTCTCTACGGCCCTTCCCTGCGCAGCCGCATCCCGCGCGCGCTGAGCAACAAAAAAACCGCGATCTGGGCGTTCGGCCTGACTGATGAGGTGTTTGCCGCCGCCACCGCTAAACTGGTACGCGACGGTCGACGCTGGAGCGAAAGCTGGATGATCGGTATCGCTTTTCTGTCCTGGGCGTCGTGGGTCTTCGGCACGCTGATCGGCGCGTATTCAGGCAGCGGCCTGCTGACCGACTTTCCGGCAGTGGAGGCGGCGCTGGGCTTTATGCTTCCCGCGCTGTTTATGAGTTTTTTACTGGCTTCTTTCCAGCGCAAGCAGTCGCTTAGCGTGACCGCCGCGCTGGCAGGGGCGCTGGGGGGAATGATTCTGTTTTCCATACCCGCCGCCATCCTGGCCGGGATTGTCTGCGGCTGCCTGACCGCTCTGGTACAGGCCAGCCTACAGGGGATGCCCGATGAACAGTGATGTCCTGACGATCGGCGTTGTGGTCGGCTGCGTAAACTATCTGTTTCGCTATCTGCCGTTGCGCCTGCGCGCCGACAACGCGCGTCCGACGCGTCGCGGTCCGATCGGCGTGCTGCTCGATACCATCGGCATCGCCTCTATTTGCGCGCTGCTGGTGGTCTCCAGCGTGCCGGAAATTCTCCACGACGCCCGCCGCCTGCTGCCTACACTGGCTGGCTTCGCCGTGCTGGGCCTGGCCTTCTGGAAAACGCGCAGCATTATTTTGCCTACGCTTCTAAGCGCCCTAACCTACGGTGTTGTCTGGAAAATCGGCCTATGGCTATAAGCCTAAAGTATCAATTTTTGTCAATAATTCATTTGATTTATTTGTCACAATAGTTATTATATCGACTGTAATTAATGAGGTCATAACCAAAATGGATAGTTCGTTTACTCCCATTGAGCAAATGCTCAAGTTCCGCGCCAGCCGTCACGAAGACTTTCCTTTTCAGGAAATTCTGCTCACCCGCCTTTGCATGCATATGCAGGGAAAGCTGCTGGAAAACCGTAACAAGATGCTGAAAGCGCAAGGGATTAACGAGACATTGTTTATGGCGCTGATCACGCTTGAGTCTCAGGAAAACCACAGCATTCAGCCTTCTGAGCTGAGCTGCGCGCTGGGCTCTTCCCGTACCAACGCCACGCGCATTGCCGACGAGCTGGAAAAACGCGGCTGGATTGAGCGCCGCGAAAGCGATAACGATCGTCGCTGCCTGCATTTACAGCTCACCGAAAAGGGGCATCAGTTCCTGCGCGAAGTGTTACCGCCGCAACACAACTGCCTGCATCAGCTCTGGTCTTCTTTAAGCACCAGCGAAAAAGATCAGCTCGAGCACATCACCCGTAAACTGCTTGGTCGCCTCGACCAAATGGAAGAGGATGGCGTGCTTGCGGAGTCTCTGCGCTAAGCGCGGAACCAACCGCTCAACGCTTTTTCTGGATTGACAAAGAAACGAACAGGCCAGCAGATCTTCTGCTGGCCTTTCTGATAAACAGGTCGGCTCAGCCGATGTGAAATAATAAGATCGTGGAGAATAACATGAGCGCAAATGCGGAGAGCCAAACCCCGCAGCAACCGGGCAGCAAAAAAGGGAAGCGTAAAGGCGCCCTGCTGCTGCTGACCTTGCTCTTTATTATTGTTGCCGTGGCATACGGGATTTATTGGTTTTTAGTACTGCGTCACTTCGAAGAGACCGATGACGCGTATGTGGCAGGGAATCAGGTGCAAATTATGGCGCAGGTGTCCGGCAGCGTGACGAAAGTCTGGGCCGACAACACCGACTACGTGCAAAAAGGCGATCCGCTGGTCACCCTCGACCAGACCGATGCCCAGCAGGCGTTTGAAAAAGCGCAAACCCAGCTGGCCGCCAGCGTGCGTCAAACGCGCCAGCAGATGATCAACAGCAAGCAGCTGCAGGCCAGCATTGAGGTTAAAAAAACCGCGCTTTCCCAGGCGCAGACCGACCTTAACCGCCGTATTCCGCTGGGGGCCGCCAACCTGATTGGCCGCGAAGAGCTGCAGCACGCCCGCGACACGGTTGCCAGCGCCCAGGCCGAACTGGACGTGGCGATTCAGCAGTACAACGCCAACCAGGCAATCGTGCTGGGTACGAAGCTGGAACAGCAGCCTGCTGTGCTGCAGGCGGCCACCGAAGTGCGTAACGCCTGGCTGGCCCTGCAGCGGACAAAAATCGTCAGCCCGATTAGCGGCTACGTATCGCGTCGCTCCGTACAGCCCGGCGCGCAAATCAGCAGCACCACGCCGCTGATGGCCGTCGTTCCGGCGACCAACCTGTGGATTGACGCCAACTTTAAAGAAACGCAGCTGGCGCATATGCGTATCGGTCAGCCGGCCACCGTGATCAGCGATATTTACGGCGACGATGTGAAATACACCGGTAAAGTGGTCGGCCTCGATATGGGTACCGGTAGCGCCTTCTCGCTGCTGCCCGCGCAGAACGCCACCGGCAACTGGATCAAAGTGGTTCAGCGCCTGCCGGTACGTATTGAGCTGGATGAAAAACAGCTGGCGGAGCACCCGCTGCGCATCGGCCTGTCGACCCTCGTTGAGGTGAACACCACCGACCGCGGCGGCGAGATGCTGGCAAGCCAGGTGCGTAGCTCCCCGGTTTACGAAAGTAATGCCCGCGAAATCGGCCTCGAGCCGGTCAATAAGCTGATAAACGACATCATCCAGGCCAACGCCGGATAATTCGGGGTGAGCGTAATGCAACAGCAAAAACCGCTGGAAGGCGCGCAGCTGGTCATTATGACCATTGCGCTGTCGCTCGCGACCTTTATGCAGGTGCTGGACTCCACCATCGCCAACGTGGCCATCCCCACCATCGCCGGTAACCTTGGCTCATCGTTGAGCCAGGGCACCTGGGTTATCACCTCGTTTGGGGTGGCGAACGCTATCTCCATTCCGATTACCGGCTGGCTGGCAAAGCGCGTTGGCGAAGTGAAGCTGTTCCTCTGGTCGACGGTGGCGTTCGCCATCGCCTCCTGGGCCTGCGGCATGTCAAACAGCCTGACGATGCTGATTTTCTTCCGCGTGATTCAGGGGATCGTCGCCGGTCCGCTGATCCCGCTGTCGCAAAGTCTGCTGCTCAGCAACTACCCGCCCGCCAAGCGCTCTATCGCGCTGGCGCTGTGGTCAATGACGGTGATCGTCGCGCCGATTTGCGGCCCTATCCTCGGCGGCTATATCAGCGACAACTACCACTGGGGCTGGATCTTCTTTATCAACGTGCCGATTGGCATCGCCGTGGTGGTGATGACGCTACAGACCCTGCGCAACCGCGAAACCCGCACCGAGCAGCGGCGGATCGACGGCGTCGGCCTGGCGCTGCTGATCATCGGTATCGGCAGCCTGCAGGTGATGCTCGACCGGGGTAAAGAGCTGGACTGGTTCGCCTCGAACGAGATCATCATCCTGACCATTGTCGCAGTGGTGGCGATAAGCTTCCTTATCGTCTGGGAGCTAACCGACGACAACCCGATAGTCGACCTGTCGCTCTTTAAGTCGCGAAACTTCACCATCGGCTGCCTGTGTATCAGCCTCGCCTATATGCTCTACTTTGGCGCTATCGTGCTGTTGCCGCAGCTATTGCAGGAGGTATACGGCTATACCGCCACCTGGGCCGGTCTGGCCTCGGCGCCGGTCGGGGTGATCCCGGTTATCCTGTCGCCGATTATCGGCCGCTTCGCGCATAAGCTGGATATGCGTCGGCTGGTCACCTTCAGCTTTATCATGTACGCGGTCTGTTTTTACTGGCGCGCGTGGACATTCGAACCGGGTATGGACTTCGGCGCCTCGGCGTGGCCGCAGTTTATCCAGGGCTTCGCGGTGGCCTGCTTCTTTATGCCGCTGACGACCATTACGCTTTCCGGTCTGCCGCCGGAAAGGCTGGCGGCGGCATCGAGCCTGTCGAACTTTACGCGTACCCTGGCGGGCTCCATCGGCACCTCGATTACCACCACCATGTGGACGAACCGCGAGGCGCTGCACCATGCTCAGCTTACCGAGTCGGTGACGCCGTATAATCCCAACGCCCAGCAGATGTATGACCAGCTGCAGGGATTAGGGATGACGCAGCAGCAGGCGTCCGGCTGGATCGCGCAGCAGATAACCAACCAGGGGCTGATTATCTCCGCCAACGAAATTTTCTGGTTCTCGGCGGCGATATTTATCCTTCTGCTCGGGCTGGTGTGGTTTGCCAGACCGCCGTTCAGCGCCGGCGGCGGCGGTGGCGGCGCGCACTAAGGTTTGACCTGAAGGGATCTGCTGATCCCTTTTTTTATGGCCGCCGCGCAGGTTGTCCAGTTTGCGCTAGTTTATGTCCAGTTCGCTGGAGATGCCTTTTCGCCTTGTCATGCACGATAAAGACTCGCTTAGAAGGAGAAAATCATGCTGACTCAACCTGGTGAAAAATACCGTCCCTATCCGCCGATTGCCCTGCCCGACCGCCGCTGGCCGGAGCAGCAAATTACCCGCGCCCCGCGCTGGCTCTCCACCGACCTGCGCGACGGCAACCAGGCGCTGGCCGAGCCGATGGACAGCGCGCGCAAACTGCAGTTCTGGGACTTGCTGCTAGAGTGCGGATTTAAAGAGATCGAGGTGGCCTTTCCTTCGGCTTCGCAAACCGATTTCAACTTTGTGCGTCAACTTATTGAAGAACGGCGCATCCCGCAGGACGTGACGATTCAGGTGCTGACCCAGGCGCGGGAAGATTTAATCCTCAGGACCTTCGAATCGCTGCGCGACGCCCACCGCGCCACCGTTCACCTCTATAACGCCACCGCTCCGCTGTTCCGCGAGCGGGTTTTTGGAATGAACAAAGCGCAGGTCGTCGAGCTGGCGACCCGCGCCACCCGCCTTATCCGCCAGCAGTGCGAACAGCAGCCGCAGACCCGTTGGCAATACGAGTACTCCCCGGAAACTTTTTGTTTTACCGAGCCGGATTTCGCGCTGGAGATCTGCGAAGCGGTGGCGGAAATCTGGCAGCCCTGCGCCGAACGGCCGATGATTATCAACCTGCCCGCGACGGTGGAAGTGAACACGCCTAACGTTTATGCCGATCAAATTGAGTATTTTTGTCGTCACTTCTCGCGCCGTGCCGATGTGTGCATCAGCGTCCATCCGCATAACGACCGGGGAACCGGCGTCGCCAGCGCGGAGCTGGCGGTGATGGCCGGCGCCGACCGCGTCGAAGGCTGCCTGTTCGGCAACGGCGAGCGCACCGGTAACGTCTGCCTGGTGACGCTGGCGATGAATCTCTACAGCCAGGGCGTCGATCCCCGGCTCAGCTTCTCTGAGATGAATCGGGTGGTCGAAATCGTCGAAAGCTGCAACCAGATCCCGGTTCATCCGCGCCACCCGTGGGCGGGAAGCCTGGCCTATACCGCCTTTTCCGGCTCGCATCAGGATGCGATCAAAAAAGGGTTCGATGCCCGCCGGCCCGGCGATCGCTGGGAAATGCCCTACCTGCCTATCGACCCGCAGGATATCGGCTGTAGCTACGAGGCGGTGATCCGCGTTAACAGCCAGTCCGGCAAAAGCGGCAGCGCGTGGCTGATTGAACAGAATCATGGCCTGAAGCTGCCGCGCGCGCTGCAGCAGGATTTTAGCCTGCACGTCCAGCGCGAAACCGATACGCATGGTAAGGAGATGACCCACAACGCGCTGTGGCAACTGTTTCGCGCACGCTACGGGCTGGTCCCCCAGCCGCCGCTGGCGCTGCTGGATTACCAAAGCGATAGCCAGCAGGACGGCCAGCTTTCTCTGCAGGCTTCCCTGCGCATCGCCGGCGAAACGCGACGTTTGCAGAGCCGCGGCAACGGCCTGCTGTCCGCCGCCGCCAGCGGGCTGAGCGGCCTGTTAAAGCAAAACATCGTGATTAAGGATTATCACGAGCATACCCTCGGCGAACGTAGCGACAGCCGTTCAGTCGCCTATATTCGCTGCGTCTTCCCGAATGGCGACAGCCGCTGGGGGGTGGGAATTGATAACGACGTGGCGCGCGCCTCGCTGCAGGCGCTGTGCAATGCGATGAGCGCAGGCCATTACTCCGGCGAACGGAAGTAGTCGCTGGGGGCGACGCCTGTTACCCGGCGAAACATAGCGCTAAAAGCGCTGTGGCTACCGTAGCCGAGATCCAGCGCCACCCGCAGTACCGACTGCCCCTGCGCCAGGCGAACCAGCGCTTCCATCAGCTTCGCCCGGCGCACCCATTCACTCCAGGTGAGCGTGGTCTGCTGCTGAAAATGACGATTCAGCGTGCGCTCGCTCATGCTGCTCTCTTTCGCCGCCTCGGCGCTGCTCCACGAGTCGCCGGGCGCTTCTCTTACCTTCTGGCATAAACGGCGCAGCGCTTCGCTTTGCGGCTCCGGCAGGCCAAACGGCAGCACCGCCATGACGCGAATTTCATCAAGGATCAGTTCGTAGATGCGTTCATCGCGGCTGCCCGGCGCGTAGGATTCCGCCAGCGTCAGCGACGCGACAATCAGTTCACGCAGCAGCGGAGTCACCTGCACTATCTGGCAGGCAGCGGGAAGATCGGCGCGCGCGAGGGGATCGATAAACAGGGTTCGCGCAGCCGCAGCGCCGGTAACCCGTAGGGTGTGCGGGGTACCGGCGGGCAGCCAGACGCCTCGCCCCGGCGGCACGACCCAGTAGCCATGCGCAGTTTCCACCCGCACCACGCCGCTGAGAATATGCAGCAGTTGGGCGCAATCGTGCTGATGCCAGGGTTCGCTATCGCCATGAGCGTAATCATGGGCAAAAGGCACCAGCGAACGGTGTTGAAAATTGAAGGTTAAAGTCGTCGACATCGCCGCGGCGTCAGGGAATAGCGGCCCGACGGGGTTCGCCGGGCCGTGGCAGAAGCACTAGATGTGCAGTTCTTGCAGTTTTTCTTTCGGCAGCGCCAGCTCATCGTTGCTATTGACGCGGACATCGCGCTCGATGATATGGCGAGCGATTTCCTGAGCTTCTTCCAGCGAGTGCATGGTGTAGGTTCCGCACTGGTAAACGTTCAGCTCCGGGATCTGGTTCTGATCTTTCACCTTCAGCACGTCGGCCATCGCCGCTTTCCAGGCATCCGCGACGCGCTGCTCGTCCGGCGTACCGATCAGGCTCATATAAAACCCGGTGCGGCAACCCATCGGAGAGATATCGATAATTTCCACACCATTGCCGTTCAGGTGATCGCGCATGAAGCCGGCAAACAGGTGCTCGAGGGTATGAATGCCTCTTTCCGGCATCACTTCCTGGTTTGGCACGCAGAATCGCAGATCGAAAACGGTGATTTCATCGCCGTGAGGCGTGTTCATTTTCTTCGCGACACGCACCGCAGGCGCTTCCATTCGGGTATGGTCGACTGTGAAACTATCTAACAACGGCATTCTTCACCTCCGATAGTGATTTTTTTAAAAATAAAATGAACTCTTTTTGAGGCAGCGAGTCTGAGTATATGAAAGACGCGCATTTATTATCATCATCATCCCTGAATCAGAGATGAAAGTTTGGCCACAGTGATGTGGCCGTTTTCTTTTTTACGGCCCGGAAAGCTACGCGTGCCTTGCCAGCAGCGCTTCAAACGGCTCGCTATCCGCCGCTTCCACCTTCTTCTGACGCTGTAGCGATGCTTCACGCTCGGCAACAAAATCCGCCTCGCTTAAAATTTCCAGCGGCTCTTCGCGCAGCATCGTCCGATAGCGATCGGCCAGCTCTCTGCCGGTACCGCCAATCCCCTCTTCAAGCATAGAACGCAGAATGCGCGCCGAGAAGGTTAATTCGGGATTGTCGAAGCAGGCGACCAGCTCATCGCAGGCCTGCTGATAGGCCTGGCATCCGTGGATGCTATCCAGCGTTTGCGCCACGCGGCGTAAATCGCGGAACAGATCTTTACCGACCTGAGCCAGCGGGTACTGCGCGGTTTCGCAGCCAATACCGAGCGTCAGGCCCGGCTTACGGCCTTCCAGAATCACCCGATTCCAGTTGGTGCGCGTGCACAGCAGCTCGTCGCTGCTCATCTCCGGCGCATCGGCCAGCACGCACCAGACCATAAACAGATCGAGGAAACGCACCTGCTGCTCGTCAACGCCAATCGGTGAGAACGGATTGATATCCAGGGAGCGCACTTCAATGTATTCAATACCGCCGCGCAGCAGCGCGTCGGAAGGCGTTTCGCCGCTGCGGGTCACGCGTTTCGGGCGAATCGGCGCGTACAGCTCGTTTTCGATCTGCAGCACGTTGCTGTTGATTTGCAGACGCTTCCCGTCTTTCTCCAGCCCGATATTTTCATACTCTTCGGAAGGCGTTTTAATCGCCCGCTTCAATCCTGCCACATACTCGTAGAGATCGTTAAACGTAATTCCGAGATTGCTTTGCGATTTATTGGTATAGCCCAGATCGCTCAGACGCAACGAGGTCGCGTAAGGCAGGTAGTACATGCCGTTGCTGGCTTCCTGAAAAGGCAGCGACGTCGGTTTGCCCTGCAGGAACGACGAGCAGATCGCCGGGGAAGCGCCGAACAGGTATGGGATCACCCAACCAAAACGGTAGTAGTTGCGAATGGAGCGGAAATAGCCCGCTGAGATCGCTTCTTTACCGCTTTCGGCATCCTCAACGCCGCACTTAGCCTGCCAGAAAGCCATCGGCAGCGAGAAGTTATAGTGCACGCCGGAGATAGTTTGCATCAGCGCGCCGTAGCGATTTTTCAGCCCTTCGCGATACAGCGTTTTCAGGCGGCCAATATTAGAGGTACCGTACTGCGCCAGTTCAATATCCTGGCCGGGCGCGATATAGCAAGGCATGCTCAGCGGCCACATCCGCTCGTCGCCAATATGACGTGCGGTATAGCGATGAACATCGCGCATAAAGGTGAGCATATGCTGGATATCACCATCAACCGGCGTAATAAATTCCAGCAAAGCTTCGGCAAAATCGGTGGTAATCCATTTATGAGTCAGCGCTGAACCCAGTGCCTGCGGATGACCGGTAGTGGCCAGCGTGCCGTCAGCATTGACGCGCAGCGTTTCGCGCTCAAGACCACGTTGAATACCCTGCAGCGCCTGCGGATTTTTTTCCAGCCAGGCCAGCGCCTGTGATACGTCCGGGATCAATTTGACCTCCCGCCTGTCGAAATCGTTTGAATTAGCATAATTGTAATGGTTGAACAATCAGTCCAATTAGTGCCACCACGTCATGCCCTGAAGCGTTATCGCCGCAACGACGATATAGCGTATTGCTTTGCCAAGGCATAAAAAAAAGAGCACTGGTCCCCAGGAAATGCGCATCCATCCCGCCAGTAAACACAGCAAATCGCCTATAACAGGCGCCCAGCTTAATAATAGCGCGGCCGCGCCGTAGCGCCTCAGCCAGCCGGACGCCTTCTCCTGCCAGCGCGATGTTTTGCGCAGCGGAAACAGGCGCCCCAGAATAACGTTAGTTACCCCTCCAAGGCTATTACCGATTATTGCTATTAAAACCAGTAACCAGGGCTGGCTCACCCCCGCCAGCAGCATGGCAATCAACACCACTTCCGAATTGCCGGGAAGCAGCGTGGCGCTCAAAAAGCTGCTGGCAAACAGCGATATCAGCGACAGCGAGTCGCTCACAGCAACCGCACGTCCACGGCATCCATTCCGGCGCGCTTCGCCGCCTGCAGACCAAAGTCCGCATCTTCAAAGACCACGCATTTCTCCGCCGCAACGCCCATGCGCTCAGCGCAGAGTAAGAAAGTATCAGGCGCGGGTTTATGGTTGGCGACATGATCGGCGGCAACTACCGCCGAGAAGTAGTGACGCAGGCCCAGATGGGCCAGCAGCGCTTCAGCAACGGCGCTCTCGCTGCCGGTACCGACCGACATCGGACGACGACCGTGCCACTCCTTAACCACCTCAATCAGCGGTAAGGGGCGGACGCTATCAAGCAGCATCGCTTTCACGGCGTCCGTTTTTTCCTGCGCCAGAGAGTGAGGATCTAAATCAGCCTGATTTAATTCGATAATGGCCTGAGCGATCCGCCAGGTAGGAGAACCGTTAAGCGCGACCATGGCCTGCATATCAAAACGCATACCGTAACGTCCCAGAACCTCGTTCCATGCCTTACGATGCGTCGGCTCGGTATCGAGGATCGTGCCATCCATATCAAAAATCAGTCCTGCGTAACGTTCGTACATCGTCTTCTCACCAACCGGTTAAGGAGGAGTTACTGTAACGCAAAAGGTCTGCTTTGTCGCTGCCAGCGGTAGATGCAACAAGGGCGCTCGATGGCGCCCTTGTTGATACAGATGCAGTGTGGTGCGTTTATTTGATTCTTAAATCGTTCTCAACCATACGAACGCCCTGCACTTTTCGCGTCACTTCTACCGCTCGTTTAGCGCTATCGACGGATGAGACAAAGCCGCTGAGCTGTACACGACCTTTAAAGGTCTGGACGCTAATTTCCGAAGACTTAATCTCTTTGTCATTGAAGAGCGCGGTTTTGACTTTGGTGGTCACGACGGTATCGTCAATATACCCACCGGTACTTTCCTTTGTGGATGAACCTGCGCAGCCCGCAAGCGTGGCGGCGACCAGAAGCGTCGCGCAACACGCAGATATTGCTTTGAACCATTTCATGGATTTCTCTCCTTGCACTTATCCCACCCAGGATCAGGTCGGTTAACAGGAATAAATTATAGTGGAAAGAGGGAGTTGCCAATGAAAAAAGTGCTGAAGGACAAGGTGAATTATTGCGTTTAAGAGGTTTTGAGACAAAGAGAGTGGCTGGAGATTATCTCGCAGACCATGAAACAACAGCGTGGCTGCTATCTCGGAGAAGATGGTGCATCCGGGAGGATTCGAACCTCCGACCGCTCGGTTCGTAGCCGAGTACTCTATCCAGCTGAGCTACGGATGCATCGGGAAACTTGCTTTACTGCCGATATTGATACCGCTGCTGAAGCCGTATCAAGTAAGAGATGGTGCATCCGGGAGGATGACTCACTCGGTTCGCCCTTCGGGCCGTTGCTGAAGCAACGTTATCCTCCCCGGTGCTGGCGATTATCTCGCAGACCATGAAACAACAGCGTGGCTGCTATCTCGGAGAAGATGGTGCATCCGGGAGGATTCGAACCTCCGACCGCTCGGTTCGTAGCCGAGTACTCTATCCAGCTGAGCTACGGATGCATCGGGAAACTTGCTTTACTGCCGATATTGATACCGCTACTAAAGCCGTATCAAGTAAGAGATGGTGCATCCGGGAGAATGACTCGCCTTGCGGCTCGCCCTTCGGGCCGTTGCTAAAGCAACGTTATCCTCCTTGGTGCTTACGGCTAATACCGCCACCTCATCCACATCTTCGTTGCTGAAGGTACGGAGAATATGGTGCATCCGGGAGGATTCGAACCTCCGACCGCTCGGTTCGTAGCCGAGTACTCTATCCAGCTGAGCTACGGATGCATCGGGAAACTTACTTTACTGCAGATTTTGATACTGCTGCTAAAGCCGTATCAAGTAAGATGGTGCATCCGGGAGGATTCGAACCTCCGACCGCTCGGTTCGTAGCCGAGTACTCTATCCAGCTGAGCTACGGATGCAAAATGGCGGTGAGGCGGGGATTCGAACCCCGGATGCAGCTTTTGACCGCATACTCCCTTAGCAGGGGAGCGCCTTCAGCCTCTCGGCCACCTCACCACACGCCTCTTACGAGTGCTTCGAAGAACTTGTTTCTGCTCTTCGTCGCTGCGATGGCGCACATATTACTTTCTGGTACTTATAAGTCAAACCTTTTTTCGAGACCTTTTTTTCGTTTGCACACTTCCCGCGCAATTAGCCTGTGAAAACGGCAAAAAGAGTATTTTATCAACAAGAAATTGGCGATTACGCCGCTGCTAACGCAAAAGATAATTGTCGCGGACGCGGAGAAAGAGACAAAAAAGAGGGGCTATCGGAGAGGAAAAGTGGCAAAAACGGGGGATGGAAGGAGGCGCCTCACCGAATAGCGAGGCGCGAAAACCTTAGTAACTGGACTGCTGGGATTTTTCAGCCTGGATACGCTGGTAGATCTCTTCACGGTGGACAGATACTTCTTTAGGAGCGTTTACACCAATACGTACCTGGTTACCCTTTACCCCTAAAACTGTCACGGTGACCTCATCCCCAATCATGAGGGTCTCACCAACTCGACGAGTCAGAATCAGCATTCTTTGCTCCTTGAAAGATTAAAAGAGTCGGGTCTCTCGTATCCCGGCATTATCCATCATATAACGCCAAAAAGTAAGCGATGACAAACACCCTACGGTGTAAGCAGTCACGGCATCACATTCTGTTAAACCTAAGTTTAGCCGATATACACAACTTCAACCCGACTTTATCGTTATCAGTGCTTCTCGCGCAAGATGCTGTAATCCGAGAATCACAGCATCTATGCAATTATAGTTATTACAGTTTTGCGCTTACCCAGCCTTTCACACTGGCCAACGCAGCAGGGAGAGCAGACGCATCGGTACCGCCGGCTTGCGCCATATCCGGACGACCGCCCCCTTTACCGCCCACCTGCTGGGCGACCATACCAATCAGTTCCCCTGCCTTCACGCGGTCTGTCACATCCTTAGACACACCTGCAATCAGAGAAACCTTACCCTCTGCGACCGTGGCCAACACAACAACCGTTGAACCCAGCTGATTTTTCAGATCGTCAACCATAGTACGCAGCATTTTCGGCTCAACGCCAGCCAGTTCGCTGACCAGCAGCTTAACGCCGTTAATCTCTTCCGCTTTGCTGGAGAGATTTGCGCTCTCCTGCACAGCAGCCTGCTCTTTCAACTGCTGCAGCTCTTTTTCCAGCTGACGGCTGCGTTCTAACGCGGCACGTACTTTGTCGCCGAGGCTGTGGGTGTCCCCTTTCAGCAGCTGCGCGATATCGCTCAGCTGATCGCTTTGCGCATGCAGCATCGCCATCGCACCTTCGCCGGTGACCGCTTCGATACGGCGCACGCCCGCGGCGGTGCCGGATTCAGAGGTAATGCGGAACAGGCCGATATCACCGGTGCGCGAGGCGTGCGTACCGCCGCACAGCTCGGTGGAGAAATCACCCATGCTCAGCACGCGAACGCGATCGTCATACTTCTCGCCAAACAGCGCCATCGCGCCGGATTCACGCGCAGCGTCAATATCCATGATATTGGTTTCGATCGGCAGGTTGCGGCGAATTTGCGCGTTCACCAGATCTTCTACCGCGCGGATCTCCTCCGGCTTCATCGCTTCAAAATGCGAGAAGTCAAAGCGCAGCGCTTTGTCGTTAACCAGAGAACCCTTCTGCGCAACGTGCGTACCAAGAACCTGGCGCAGCGCCGCGTGCATCAGATGCGTTGCGGAGTGGTTGAGGCGGATACGCTGGCGGCGAGCCTCATCAACATCGGCCTGCACGGCGTCGCCGACTTTCAGCGAGCCGCCGGTGACTTTACCGATATGACCAATGGCCTGACCGTATTTCTGCGCGTCGTTGACCTGGAAGGAGAAACCGGCGCCCTTAAGTTCGCCTTTGTCGCCCACCTGGCCGCCAGATTCCGCGTAGAACGGCGTCTGATCGAGAATGACCACCGCTTCCTGGCCCGCGTTAACCGCATCAACCGCTTTGCCATCGATAAACAGCGCGGTGACTTTGCCGTTCAGTTCCAGGCTATCATAGCCCTTAAACTCAGAGACGCCGTCGACGCGGATCATCGCATTGTAGTCCGCGCCAAAGCCGCTGGATTCGCGCGCGCGACGGCGCTGCTCTTCCATTGCCGCTTCAAAACCCGCTTCATCAACTTTGATGTTGCGCTCGCGGCAAACGTCCGCGGTCAGGTCAACCGGGAAGCCGTAGGTATCGTACAGGCGGAAAGCGGTTTCGCCGTCCAGCGTGTCGCCCTGCAGTTTAGCCAGCTCTTCATCCAGCAGCGCCAGTCCGCGCTCCAGAGTACGGGCAAACTGCTCTTCTTCGGTCTTCAGCACCTGCTCAACCTGAGCCTGCTGCTGTTTCAGCTCTTCGCCGGCGGAACCCATCACGTCAATCAGCGGGGCAACCAGTTTCCAGAAGAAGGTCTCCTTCGCGCCCAGCATATTGCCATGGCGAATTGCGCGGCGAATGATGCGGCGCAGCACGTAGCCGCGGTTTTCATTCGACGGGATAACGCCATCGGCTATCAGGAACGCGCAGGAACGAATGTGGTCAGCGATAACGCGCAGCGACTTGTTAGAGAGATCGGTCGCGCCGGTAACCTTCGCCACGCTCTTAATCAGATCGCGGAACAGATCGATATCGTAGTTGGAGTTGACGTGCTGCAGCACGGCGGCAATACGCTCGAGGCCCATACCGGTATCTACGGACGGCTTCGGCAGCGGCTCCATGGTTCCGTCAGCCTGACGGTTGAACTGCATGAAGACGATATTCCAGATCTCAATATAGCGATCGCCGTCTTCTTCCGGCGTTCCCGGAGGGCCGCCCCAGATATGGTCGCCATGGTCGAAGAAGATTTCGGTGCAGGGGCCGCACGGCCCGGTGTCGCCCATCTGCCAGAAGTTATCGGAAGCAAACGGCGCGCCTTTGTTGTCGCCGATGCGGATAATACGCTCGCGCGGTACGCCAACTTCATTTGCCCAGATATCGAACGCTTCATCGTCGGTTTCGTAAACGGTCACCCACAGTTTTTCTTTCGGCAGGGCGAACCAGCTTTCACCGGTCAGCAGTTCCCATGCGTATTTGATGGCGTCCTGTTTGAAGTAATCGCCGAAGCTAAAGTTGCCCAGCATTTCAAAGAAGGTGTGGTGACGCGCGGTGTAGCCGACGTTTTCCAGATCGTTGTGTTTACCACCCGCACGAACGCAACGCTGCGCGGTGGTCGCGCGCGAATAATTACGTTTGTCGAGACCAAGGAAGACATCCTTGAACTGGTTCATCCCGGCGTTGGTAAACAGCAGGGTCGGGTCGTTATGCGGCACCAGGGAGCTGCTCGCAACTATCTGATGTCCTTTACTATGGAAAAAGTCGAGAAACGCCTGACGGATCTCAGCGGTGCTCTTGCTCATAATTATCCTGAAATCAAGCTAACGAAATGTCGCTGGCAGCCACTACCCAGTATCGACCGGCAGGCTACTCACGAAAATAAAGTGGGAATAAGATAAGTTTTCTTCACGGGGAAGTAAAATCCCGGATGGGTCAATCTGCAAAATTTCGCCAGATTTCCTGAATATCTTCCATCAGATAACCGCGATAGAGCAAAAAGCGCTGAATTTTGACTTTTTCGGCAAATACGGTGGGCAGGGGTTCGCCATATTTTCGCTGCGCCTGCTCTTTGGCAAGCTGCGCCCAGTCGATTTCGCACTCGCGCATGGCTGCCTCTATCGTCTCGCGGGAAATCCCCTTCTGCTTTAGCTCCTGGCGGACGCGCGCCGGGCCGTATCCCTTGCGGCTGCGGCTGGCAATAAACTGACGAACAAAGCGTTCGTCGTCCAGATAGCGGTTCTCAATACACCATTCAACGACGTTATCGACCTCTTCCGGCGTCACGTTTAACGCTTCCGGGCCGTTTTTACTCATAACCGGCGCGGCCAGTTTGCGCCTTAGCTCCTGTTCGCTGTGGTCGCGCATTGCCAGAATGCGAATCGCGCGATCCAGCAGCCTGGCGTAGTCAGAGCGGCGGGATGAAGTTTCAGTCACGGGCAGCCTCGCTAATCAAAAAAGCAAAAGGGCCGCGTAAGCGGCCCCTTGTTAGTCTGTTCAGACGATATCAGAAATCCTGTTCGGTTTCCGCTTCGCTGTTGCCATCAACCGCGAAGTCCGGCGTGGCATCCTGATTGCTCAGCAGCAGTTCACGAACTTTCTTCTCAATCTCTTTTGCCGCTGCCGGGTTCTCTTTCAGCCAGGAGATGGCGTTCGCTTTACCCTGACCAATTTTATCGCCGTTGTAGCTGTACCAGGCGCCGGCTTTCTCGATCAGCTTCTCTTTCACGCCGAGATCGACCAGCTCGCCGTAGAAGTTAATACCTTCACCGTAGAGGATCTGGAATTCAGCCTGTTTAAACGGCGCGGCGATTTTGTTTTTCACCACTTTAACGCGGGTTTCGCTGCCGACGACGTTGTCGCCCTCTTTCACCGCGCCGATACGACGGATGTCCAGACGCACGGAGGCGTAGAACTTCAGCGCGTTACCGCCGGTGGTGGTTTCCGGGTTACCGAACATCACGCCAATTTTCATACGAATCTGGTTGATGAAGATCAGCAGCGTGTTGGACTGCTTCAGGTTGCCCGCCAGTTTACGCATCGCCTGGCTCATCATACGCGCCGCGAGGCCCATATGAGAATCGCCGATTTCGCCTTCGATTTCCGCTTTCGGCGTCAGCGCCGCAACGGAGTCGACGACGATAACGTCTACCGCGCCGGAACGCGCCAGCGCGTCACAGATTTCCAGAGCCTGTTCGCCGGTATCCGGCTGGGAGCACAGCAGGTTGTCGATATCGACGCCCAGCTTGCGTGCGTAAACCGGGTCCAGCGCGTGTTCCGCATCGATAAACGCACAGGTTTTACCTTCGCGCTGCGCGGCGGCGATAACCTGCAGCGTCAGCGTGGTTTTACCGGAAGATTCAGGTCCGTAGATCTCGACGATACGGCCCATCGGCAGGCCGCCTGCGCCCAGGGCGATATCAAGGGAAAGCGAGCCGGTGGAGATAGTTTCCACATCCATGGAACGGTCTTCACCCAGGCGCATGATGGAGCCTTTACCGAATTGTTTTTCGATCTGGCCCAGTGCTGCCGCCAACGCTTTCTGTTTGTTTTCGTCGATAGCCATTATTACTCCTCTCATGCCGGGTGTAACCGGGTAGTGAATTCTGTTCTGTTGAAGCAATTATACTGTATAGTCATACAGTATCAAGTATTTTGTAGAAATTGTTGCCAGAGGAGATTTAGCGCATAGGCCGTGGCCTGGCGGCGTACCGACTCGCGGTCTCCGGCGAAGCATTCGCGCCGGGTCACGCCCTGTCCGCTGGCGCTGGCGACGCCAAACCAGACGGTTCCCACCGGCTTTTCCGCGCTGCCGCCATCCGGTCCGGCAATGCCGCTGACCGAAATCGCATAGTCCGCGCGGGCCGCGCGCAGGGCGCCAACCGCCATCTCCACGACCACCGGTTCACTCACCGCGCCATGCTCAAGCAGCGTCGCTTCGCTGACGCCAATCATCTGCGATTTCGCTTCATTGCTGTAGGTCACAAAACCGCGCTCAAACCATGCCGAACTACCGGCGATATCGGTAAGGGTTTTGGCGACCCAGCCGCCGGTGCAGGACTCCGCCGTGGTCACCGTCGCGCCGCGCGCTTTCAGCGCCTGCCCCACCTGCTCGCTCAGCTGCATTAATTCGGAATCTGTCATTCGTCGCCCCACGTAAGCTGTACAACCAGGCCATCAAAGATAGCACTTTCAGCAGAGATATGGGGATGAGGTAACGAATTTACGAGTCGGCTTCCGAAAAACATCGACCGCGCCCGACGGCGTATTTTCGGATAGCCGCCAGGGGGCGCCGGTATACAATTCATCGCACGTATAAGGAAGAGTGAAATACGAGGTTACCAGGAATGGCCAAAGCAGCGATGACCTCCGAGCAGAACGTGAATACGCCTGCGTCTGTTTATCTGCGGCGTCGTGTCACTGTTTACCGCGCTACTGCCTATGTTTACCCGCTCATTTAACTCGCTGTACCAAGGCGTACAGATCCTGCTGGGGGTGAGCTGTATTGTCTGTGGATTGACATTAATTAAAAAAATTCAAACAGATACTTGCAGAATAATAAGGTCAGTTAACCGGCCCGCGGCGGGCCGGCTTCATTTATTTCATACTCGCCGCAATCAGCTCCACGTTGTGGCGCAGCATTTTCACGTAGCTGTCCGCCACGCCGCCCGGTTTAGAGAGCGCTTCAGGGTAGAGCTCTCCTCCCGGCTGCGCGCCCGTTGCGCTGGCAATCTGTTTAACCAGTCTTGGATCAAGCTGATTTTCCATAAACCAGGTATGCACATCGTCGGCTTTAATTTGCTTGATTAAGGCCGCCACCTGCGCCGCGCTGGCTTCACTTTCCGAAGACAATCCCTGCGGCGCGAGGAAGGTCACGCCATAAGCGCGGCCAAAATAGCCGAACGCGTCATGGCTGGTCAGCACCTTACGCTTTGCCTGCGGAATGGCGCTGAACCGATCTTTTGCCCAGCGATCGATCTCATTGAGCTGGCTGATATAGCGCTGACCGGAGGCCTCCAGCGCCGACTTATCCTCCGGGTCGGCTTTCACCAGGCCGTTGAGGATATTCTGCGCATACAGCGCACCGTTCGCGGCGCTGTTCCACGCGTGCGGATCGGTTACCGTTGCGCCATCTTCTTCCAGCGTATGGGTTTTTACGCCGCCGGAAGCCACCACCAGCTCGCCTTTAAACCCCGATGCCTTAATCAGCCTGTCCAGCCAGCCTTCCAGTCCCAGGCCGTTCACCACCACCACATCGGCTTTGCTCAGCAGCGCGCTGTCTTTCGGCGAGGGTTCAAAGGTGTGCGGGTCGCCGTCCGGCCCCACCAGCGTATCTACATGCACATGTTCGCCGCCAATCTGCTGCGCCATATCGCCTAATACGGAAAAACTACTCACCACGTTTAGCGTTTTCGCCATCACCCCGTGCGATGCCAGACCCAACGCCAGCGCCAGCCATATCCCGGTACGTTTCATCATGTTCCTTACCCCATTAATTTACGCCAGCCGACAACCAGCCGGCTGCGCGTGCCAAAAAACACCGATATAAAAAAGATACCGCTGGCGGTCAGCACAATAGCGGGCCCGGCTGGCAGGTTTGCCGCCCACGACAGGCTCAGCCCCATCCATGCGCAAAAGCCGCCGATGAGCGCCGCCAGCAGCAGAATGCCCGGCAGCGTCCGCGCCCAGCAGCGAGCCGCGATCGCGGGCAGCATCATGACTCCCACCGCCATCAGTGTGCCGAGCACCTGAAACCCGGCCACCAGATTGAGCACCAGCAGGGCGAGAAACAGGCCGTGCAGCAGCGCAGGCAATCTTCGCGCGTTTACCTGAAGCCAGACGCTGTCGAAGGCTTCGCTGACCAGGCCGCGATAAAACAGGGCGATGCCGATCAGCGTCAGGCTGGCGACGCCGCTCACAAACACCGCCGAATCGCTGTCCACCGCCAGAATCGAGCCGAACAGCAGATGCAGCAGGTCGACGTTAGAGCCGCGCAGCGAGACCAGCGTGACGCCCAGCGCCAGGGAGCCGAGATAAAATCCGGCAAAGCTGGCATCCTCTTTTAAAGGCGTGCGTCGGCTGACCCACCCCGCCACCAGCGCGACCGCGATGCCGGCGATAAAACCGCCGACGGTCATCGCCAGCAGCGACATCCCGTTGAGCAGATAGCCCGCGGCCACGCCGGGCAAAATTGCATGCGAGAGCGCATCGCCCATCAGGCTCATGCGGCGTAAAAGTAAGAAGACGCCGAGCATGGTGGTGCTCAGGGACAACGCCAGGCACACCAGCAGCGCGCGGCGCATAAAGCCAAATTCGATAAAGGGCTGAATGAACGTATGCCAGATCATGCCAGCCTCGCGCCGTGAAAGGCGGGAAGCACATCAGGCGTACTGCCCCAGCGGGCGCGCTGCGGCGTCAGCAGCATCGTTTCCGGGAAATAGTCGGCGACCCGCTGGTTATCGTGCAGCACCGCCAGAATCGTCTGCCCCTGCTGATACATTTCCAGGATCAGCGCCATCAACTCGCGGCAGGTGGCTTCATCGATGCCGGTAAACGGTTCGTCGAGCATCACCAGCGGCGCGCGCTGCACCATCACCCGCGCGAAGAGCATGCGCTGAAACTGGCCGCCGGAGAGCTCCTCAATCGGCGTTTTCGCCAGCGTTAACAGCCCCACCCGCTCTATGGCTGCGACGATGCGCTGACGCACCTCTCCGCCGAGCCCACGCAGCAGCGATACGCGCGGCCAGGCGCCCTGGCTGACGACATCCCGCACCGTGAGCGGAAACTGCGACTCCAGCGCGTGCCGCTGCGCCAGCCAGCCGATAACCGGCCGTCCCTCGCGCCAGTTCAGGCGGCCGCTGACCGGCGGAATAAACCCGGCCAGCGTCTTTAACAGCGTCGATTTCCCACAACCGTTCAGGCCGACGATCGCGGTCATACTCCCCGTTGCAAGCGTGCCGCTAAGCGACGGCGTAATCGCCAGGCCCTCATAGCCCGCCACCAGGTGATCGAGCTCAATCATGGCAGCGATACCGCCCACCAGGTTGCCAGCCACAGAGCGGCCAGCAGCACGCAGGCCATCCCCAGCCGGGCGATGCCTGAAGTCATCAATAAGGAAGTCAATGTTTACGCCTCAATAAAACGTTATAACATAACAATATTAAAGGAGGCGCGAAATGTAAATTGGCGTCAACAAAAGGAAATGCTGCAAAATGTTACAGACTCCTCTCCGGACGGAGAGGAGCGCAGAAGGCGGGATTACTGCATGCGGGCCTGAGAAACCGCCAGACCCAGCTGCCAGACGGCCATCGCGTAATGGGTGCTGTGGTTATAGCGGGTAATGGTGTAGAAGTTCGGCAGGCCGTACCAGTACTGGTAGCCAGTGCCGACGTCCAGACGCAGCAGGCTCGCCTGCTGATGGTTACCCAGCGGCTGAGTCGGGGTAAGTCCTGCCGCCGCCAGCTGCGAGACGCTGTATTTGGTTTTGAACCCATTGTTCAGCCCAGGCGCCTGGCCTAGCGCCTGTACCGCCACGAGATCGCCGCTCACCCAGCCGTGCTGCTTGAAGTAGTTCGCCACGCTGCCGATCGCATCGACCGGATCCCACAGGTTGATATGCCCGTCGCCGTTAAAGTCCACGGCGTACTGCTTATAAGAAGAGGGCATAAACTGACCGTAGCCCATCGCGCCGGCGAAGGAGCCTTTCAGATCGAGCGGGTCGTCCTGTTCGCTGCGGGCCATCAGCAGGAACGTTTCCAGCTCGCTGGAGAAGTACTCGGCGCGGCGCGGATAGTTAAACGACAGCGTCGCCAGCGCATCAAGGATGCGGGTTTTCCCCATCACCCGGCCCCAGCGGGTCTCGACGCCAATAATCCCGACGATAATCTCCGGCGGCACGCCGTATACCTGGTACGCGCGGTTGAGCGCATCCTGATACTGGTTCCAGAACGCCACGCCGTTCTGCACGTTATCCGGGGTAATAAACTGCTTTTTGTAGCGCAGCCAGGCGCCGTTTGGCCCTGACGGCGGCAGCCCGGTGGGCGCCTGACGGTCCATCAGACGCAGCACGTAATCCAGGCGTTTGGCCTGGGAGAGGATTTGATGCAACTGCTGTCGGTCGAAGCCGTGCTTGCTCACCATTTTATCAATGAACTGTTCCGCCGCCGGGTTATTGGCGAAATCGCCGCTCATCTCCATCACATTATGCTGCGGCTCGAGTAAAAAACCGCCCGTACCGCCCGCCATTTCCTTTTCAGCAGGTGTTTGAGGTTTGCTGCTGCAGGCAGCGAGGAGAACGCACAGGGGGAGTAAAGCCAGGGAACGACGCTTCAACATGGGACATCCATTTAACAAATCGGCAAGGGGTAATTATGGTAAAGCATGCGCCCGCTCACAAGGAAGCGGCGGCAATGTAAATTCTTTTTTATCGCTCTTTTTCCTCCCACCCCGCCGGATCCTTCGCTCATTTCAGCCACAATCTTTCAAAATAAAATATTTATCTTTCATTTTGCGATCAATATAACAATTTCAAACCTTTTAAAATGATTAAAATCAGCTGCCAGTTAGCAAGAAAAATAACACGCTGAAGGAGAGAACAATGATTGAAGTCGTTACCCACGGCGCCGAATGGTTTATCGGCCTGTTTCAGAAGGGAGGCGAGGTGTTCACCGGTATGGTCACCGGGATCCTGCCTTTGCTGATCAGTCTGCTGGTGATCATGAACGCGCTGATCAACTTTATTGGTCAGCAGCGGATCGAAAAGCTGGCGCAACGCTGCGCCGGTAATCCGATCTCCCGCTACCTGCTGCTGCCCTGCATCGGCACCTTCGTTTTCTGTAACCCGATGACCCTGAGCCTTGGGCGCTTTATGCCCGAGAAATACAAACCGAGCTACTACGCGGCGGCCTCCTACAGCTGCCACTCAATGAACGGCCTGTTTCCGCACATCAACCCCGGCGAACTGTTCGTCTATCTGGGGATCGCCAATGGACTCACCACCCTCGGTCTGCCGTTAGGGCCGCTGGCGGTGAGCTATCTGCTGGTGGGCCTGGTGACGAACTTCTTCCGCGGCTGGGTGACCGACCTGACCACGTCGATTTTTGAGAAAAAAATGGCCATCCAGCTTGAGCAGAAAGTGCATCTGTCAGGAGCGACATCATGACCCGTATTCGCATTGAAAAAGGCGCCGGCGGCTGGGGCGGCCCGCTCGAACTCGACGCCGTTGCCGATAAAAAGATTGTCTATATCACCGCGGGCACCCGCCCGGCGATCGTCGATAAAATTGCCCGCCTCACCGGCTGGCAGGCGGTCGATGGCTTCAAAGAGGGCGAGCCGCCGGAAGCGGAAATCGGCGTGGCGATTATCGACTGCGGCGGCACCCTGCGCTGCGGTATCTACCCGAAGCGCCGCATCCCGACCATTAATATCCACGCGACCGGCAAATCGGGTCCGCTGGCGCAGTATATCGTCGAAGACATTTACGTTTCCGGCGTCAAAGAGGAGAACATTTTCGCCCTGGAAGAGGGGCACTCCCCGGCCCCGCAGGCCGCGCCTGCCCAGCCGGCGGCCCGCGACTATGACACCAGCAAAAAGATCACCGAGCAGAGCGACGGCCTGCTGGCCAAAGTTGGTATGGGAATGGGCTCCGTCGTGGCGGTGCTGTTCCAGGCCGGGCGCGACACCATCGATACGGTGCTAAAAACCATTCTGCCGTTTATGGCCTTCGTCTCGGCGCTGATTGGCATCATCATGGCCTCCGGCATCGGCGACTGGATTGCCCACGGTCTGGCGCCGCTCGCCAGCCATCCGCTGGGCCTCGTCACCCTGGCGCTGATCTGCTCCTTCCCGCTGCTGTCGCCGTTTCTCGGCCCCGGCGCGGTCATCGCCCAGGTTATCGGTGTGCTGATTGGCGTGCAGATTGGCCTTGGCAATATTCCGCCGCATCTCGCCCTGCCCGCGCTGTTCGCCATCAACGCCCAGGCCTCCTGCGATTTTATCCCGGTTGGCCTGTCGCTGGCGGAAGCGCGCCAGGACACCGTGCGCGTCGGCGTACCGTCGGTTCTGGTGAGCCGCTTCCTGACCGGCGCGCCAACGGTGCTGATCGCCTGGTTCGTTTCCGGATTTATTTACCAATAAGAGGTGCCTGAAGATGACCGTGATTTACCAGACCACCATTACCCATATCGGCGCCAGCGCGGCGATGGCGCTGGACGAGCAGATGCTGATCACCTTCCGCGAAGGCGCCCCGGCCGATATCGAAGAGTACTGCTTTATTCACAACCACGGCGAGCTCTCCGGCGCGCTGGTGCCGGGCGCTGAGCTCCAGCTTGGCGAGCTGCGCTACCCGGTCACCGCCGTCGGCGACGTCGCCGAGCAGAACCTGCGCGAGCTGGGCCATATCACGCTGCGCTTTGACGGTCACCGCGAAGCGGAATTCCCCGGAACCGTACACGTGGCAGGCCCGGTGCCGGAAGGCATCGCCGCCGGCTGCGTACTGAAATTTGTTGCTTAAGCTGTAAGGAGAAAAGTATGAATCAGGTTGCTGTTGTCATTGGTGGGGGACAAACCTTAGGGGAGTTTCTGTGTCGCGGGCTTGCTGCAGAAGGCTATCGCGTGGCGGTGGTCGATATTCAGAGCGATAAAGCGACCCGCGTCGCACAGTCGATTAACGCGGAATATGGCGAAGGAACGGCGTGGGGCTTCGGCGCGGACGCCACCAGCGAAGCCAGCGTCGTCGCCCTCGCCCGCGGGGTGGACGACATTTTTTCCCGCGTCGACCTGCTGGTCTATAGCGCCGGGATCGCTAAAGCGGCGTTTATCAGCGATTTCGCGCTGGGGGATTTCGACCGCTCGCTGCAGGTGAATCTGGTTGGCTACTTCCTTTGCGCCCGCGAGTTTTCCCGCCTGATGATCCGCGACGGCATTAAAGGTCGCATCATTCAGATCAACTCTAAATCCGGCAAAGTGGGCAGCAAGCATAACTCCGGCTATAGCGCGGCGAAGTTCGGCGGCGTGGGGCTGACGCAGTCGCTGGCGCTGGACCTCGCGGAGTACGGGATTACCGTGCACTCCCTGATGCTCGGCAACCTGCTGAAGTCGCCGATGTTCCAGTCTCTGCTGCCGCAGTACGCCACCAAGCTGGGGATCCCGGAGGAGCAGGTCGAGCAGTATTACATCGACAAAGTCCCGCTGAAGCGCGGCTGCGATTACCAGGACGTACTTAACGTGTTGATGTTTTACGCCAGCCCGCAGGCTTCCTACTGCACCGGCCAGTCCATTAACGTCACCGGCGGGCAGGTGATGTTTTAAAACGTTGCGCACTGTTTTCCCGGAGGCGATGCTGCGCATCTGTCCGGGCTACCGATTATGCGGCTTTCTGGTAGCCCGGACAGGCGCAACGCGCCGCCTCCGGGGGAATTTTCCCACACTTTAAGGAGATTTTATGGTTACCGCGCTCATCACCGTCGCCGCCATCGCCTGGATAACCCAGCTTGCCTTTGGCGGCTGGCAAATCCGCCAGTTCAATCGCGCGTTCGATCGGCTGTGCCAGCAGGGCCGCGTCGGCGTGGGCCGCTCCTCGGGGCGGTTCAAGCCGCGGGCCGTCGTCGCCATCGCCGTTGACGAAGACGACCGCATCCGCGATACGCTGTTAATGAAAGGCCTCACCGTCTTCGCCAGGCCGCGAAAAATCCCCGCTCTCCACGGCAAACATCTTAAGGAATTGCAGCCTGATGTGATCTTTCCCAATGATCCGCTCTGTCAGAATGCACTATCATTAGCGCTTAATCCGAAACATGGATAATTTCGTTGTGAACGTTAATATCTTGCGAAATTATCATTTCGAAACTTTAAACGCAGGATACAACGCCTATGAAACCACGTCAGCGCCAGGCAGCCATTCTCGAGCACCTGCAATCGCAGGGCAAATGCTCGGTCGAAGAGCTGGCGCAACACTTCGACACCACCGGCACGACCATCCGTAAGGATCTGGTGATCCTTGAGAATGCCGGTACCGTTATCCGCACCTACGGCGGCGTGGTGTTAAATAAAGACGAGGCCGACCCGCCCATCGACCACAAAACGCTGATCAACACCCATAAAAAAGAGCGGATTGCCGAAGCCGCGGTCAGCTTTATTCACGATGGCGACTCGATCATTCTTGATGCCGGCAGCACCGTACTGCAAATGGTGCCGATGCTCAGCCGCTTCAACAACATCACCGTGATGACCAACAGCCTGCATATCGTCAACGCCCTCTCCGAACTGGATAATGAGCAAACCATCCTGATGCCGGGCGGCACATTCCGCAAGAAATCGGCCTCTTTTCACGGCCAGCTGGCGGAAAACGCCTTCGAACAATTCAGCTTCGACCGCCTGTTTATGGGCACCGACGGGATTGATTTAATCGCCGGCGTCACCACCTTTAATGAGGTTTATACGGTCAGCAAAGCGATGTGCAATGCCGCCCGCGAAGTTATCCTGATGGCCGACTCGTCAAAGTTTGGCCGTAAAAGTCCCAATATCGTCTGCGGCCTCGAGAGCGTGGACAAACTGATTACCGATGCCGATATCAGCCCGGAATTTAAGCGGGCGCTGGAAGACAAAGGCATCGAAGTCATTATTACTGGAGAACATCATGAGTAACTTTCTGTTAGAAGCCGGACGCCAGACCCTAATGCTGGAGCTTCAGGAGGCGAGCCGCCTGCCTGAACGCCTGGGCGACGACTTCATCCGCGCGGCGGAAACCATCATCCACTGCGAGGGCAAACTGGTGGTCTCCGGTATCGGCAAATCGGGCCATATTGGTAAAAAGCTGGCCGCCACCTTCGCCAGTACCGGCACCCCGGCATTTTTCGTCCACCCGGCGGAAGCGCTGCACGGCGATCTCGGGATGCTCGACAGCCGCGACGTGATGCTGTTTATCTCCTACTCCGGCAGCGCCAAAGAGCTGGATCTTATCGTCCCGCGCCTGGAGGAAAAGTCGATTCCGCTGCTGGCGATGACCGGTAAATCCACGTCGCCGCTGGCGCTGGCGGCGAAAGCGGTGCTCGATATCGCGGTGGAACGCGAAGCCTGCCCGATGCACCTCGCCCCAACCTCCAGCACCGTCAATACCCTGATGCTCGGCGACGCGCTGGCGATGGCGGTGATGCAGGCCCGCGGCTTTAACGAAGAAGATTTTGCCCGTTCGCACCCGGCTGGGGCGCTGGGCGCGCGGCTGCTGAACAAGGTTCACCATCTGATGCGCCGTGACGGCGACGTACCGCGCGTAGACGTCGATACCAGCGTGATGGACGCGATGCTCGAACTCAGCCGCACCGGCCTGGGGCTGGTGGCGGTCTGCGATGAGCGCAATCACGTGCAGGGCGTGTTTACCGACGGCGACCTGCGCCGCTGGCTGGTGGGCGGCGGCAGCCTGCAGGATATCGTCAGCCAGGCGATGACCCGCAACGGCGTCACCCTGCAGGCGGAAAGCCGCGCGATAGAAGCCAAAGAGCGCCTGATGAAGCACAAAATCAGCGCCGCTCCGGTGGTGGATGAAAACGGCCAGCTGGTCGGCGCGATTAACCTGCAGAACTTTTATCAGGCCGGGATCCTTTAAGGCCCAGACGCTTCGCCAGCCGGTGCAGGTTGGCGACGTCGAGCCCCAGCGCGCGGGCGGCGGCGGCCCAGCTGCGGCCGTTAGCCGCCAGCGCGCTGGCTATCGCTTCGCGCTGGAACGCCTCCGTCGCCTCACGCAGGCTCACCGCTTCCGCCGCCGGCTGCGGGCTGACGCCCGGCAAGGCAGGCGCTTCCCCGGCCAGCTGAAAATGCTGCGGCTCCAGCACGATGTCATTACCCGCCTGCGTCGCCCGCGCCAGCACCACCGCCCGATGAATCGCGTGCTCCAGCTCGCGCACGTTGCCCGGCCACGGCCAGGCCAGCAGTCTGGCCCGCGTCGCCTCGCTTAAAATCACCTGCGCCAGCCCCATGCGCAAACGGCACTGTTCGCAGAAATAGCCGGCCAGCAGCACCACGTCATTTTCCCGCTCGCGCAGCGCCGGAACCGATAGCGGAAACACGCTCAGACGATGATACAGATCGGCGCGAAAACGCCCCTCCACCACCTCCTGACGCAGGTCGCGGTTGGTGGCCGCCAGCACCCGCACATCAACCCGCAGACTGCGATCGTCGCCGACGCGCTGAATATCGCCATACTGCAGCACCCGCAGCAGCTTGGCCTGCAGCGCCAGCGACAGCTCGCCGATTTCATCGAGGAACAGCGTCCCGTTGTCCGCCATTTCAAATTTACCGCTGCGGTTGCTGATCGCCCCGGTAAACGCCCCTTTAACGTGACCAAACAGCTCGCTCTCCGCCACGCTCTCCGGCAGGGCCGCGCAGTTAAGGTACACCAGCGGATTGGCCGCCCGCGGCGATCCCTGATGGACCGCTTTCGCCACCAGCTCTTTGCCGGTCCCGGTCTCGCCGCTAATCAGCACGTTTAAGTCGGAAGCCGCGACGATGTCGATCTCCTTCTTCAGCTGCAGCATCGGCGCCGACAGGCCAATGATCTCCTGACGTTCGGCTGGCGGATACACGATAGCCTGCTCCGGCAGCACGTTTTGGCTCTCCAGCCGGGCGATCAGCAGCGCGTTATTGAGCGCCCCGGCCACCAGGGCGGCAATCAGCCGCAGCTCCTCGTCGCTGAAGCTGTCAAAACGGTCCGCATCCATGCCGTCGAGGGTCAGCGCGCCGATCAGGGTTTGCCCGGCAAACAGCGGCAGGCCGACGCAGGCGTGCACCTTCAGGCTCTCCTGACCGGGGATCAGGCCATCGTAAGGGTCCGGCAGGCTGCTATCCGCCGGGAAGCGCACCACGTCCCCCGCGCGGGCAATCGCCTCCAGCCGCGGGTGGCCTTCAAGGGCAAAGCGCCGGCCAAGCACGTCCTGGGCCAAGCCATCAATCGCCAGCGGCACAAACTGGTGCGCTTCGTAACGCAGCAGCGCCGAAGCATCGCAGCCGAGTATCTGCCGCAAGGTGGTAATCAGCCGGGAAAAACGGTCGGCGTGGCCGAGATCGCTTTGTAAATCAATGGCGATTTTCGCCAGGGCCTCGACGGAGAAACTCATTGTCGCCTCATAGTCATTCTGACAATCCACATAGTCATATCGACTATTTTAACCATTGTCATTTTGACATCAACAGATTTATCGGAAAATAAAAAACACATTAAATTCAATAAATTAAAAACATGGCACGCATCTTGATATAAGCAAAATATCTTTTTTGAACAACGCTGAATTAATTGAGGTTGCTATGTCTATTCTGGTTAAAAATAACATTCATTGGGTTGGCCAACGCGACTGGGAAGTGCGTGATTTCCACGGGACTGAATACAAAACGCTGCGCGGCAGCAGCTACAACAGCTATCTCATCCGGGAAGAAAAAAATGTGCTGATCGATACCGTCGATCATAAATTCAGTCGCGAATTCGTGCAGAACCTGCGCGGTGAAATCGACCTCGCCGATATCGATTACATCATTATCAACCATGCGGAAGAGGACCATGCCGGCGCGCTGACCGAACTGATGACGCAAATCCCGGATACCCCGATCTACTGCACCGCCAACGCTATCGACTCCATTACCGGCCACCACCATCACCCGGAGTGGAACTTTAAGGTGGTGAAAACCGGCGACAGCCTGGATATCGGCAACGGCAAACAGCTGATTTTCGTCGAAACCCCGATGCTGCACTGGCCGGATAGCATGATGACCTATATGACCGGCGACGCGGTGCTGTTCAGCAACGACGCCTTCGGCCAGCACTACTGCGATGAGCATCTGTTTAATGATGAAGTTGACCAGGTTGAGCTTTATGAACAGTGCCAGCGCTACTACGCCAACATTCTGACCCCGTTCAGCCGCCTGGTGACGCCGAAAATTAGTGAAATCCTCGGCTTCAACCTGCCGGTAGATATGATTGCCACCTCCCACGGCGTGGTCTGGCGCGATAACCCGACGCAGATCGTCGAAAAATATCTCGAGTGGGCGGCGGATTATCAGGAAGACCGCATCACCATTTTCTACGACACCATGTCCAACAACACCCGCATGATGGCCGACGCGATCGCCCAGGGCATTACCGACGTGGACCCCCGCGTGGCGGTGAAAATTTTCAACGTCGCCCGCAGCGATAAAAACGACATTCTGACCAACGTGTTCCGCTCGAAGGGCGTGCTGGTCGGCACCTCCACCATGAACAACGTGATGATGCCGAAAATAGCAGGGCTGGTGGAAGAGATGACCGGCCTGCGTTTTCGTAACAAGCGCGCCAGCGCCTTTGGCTCCCACGGTTGGAGCGGCGGCGCGGTTGATCGCCTGTCCACGCGTTTACAGGATGCAGGCTTTGAAATGTCCCTGAGCCTGAAGGCCAAATGGCGCCCGGACCTTGACGCGCTGGAATTGTGCCGCGAACACGGTCGTCAGATCGCCCGCCAGTGGGCCCTCTCCCCGCTGCCGGCGAGCGAGGCGCAACCAGCCGCGCCTGAGGCAACGCCCTGCGCCGCGCCCGCGGTAGCCGATCTCGGCCCGAAAATGCAGTGCAGCGTTTGCCAGTGGATTTACGACCCCGAACAGGGCGAACCGAACCAGGACGTTCAGCCGGGTACACCCTGGAGCGAAGTCCCGGATAACTTCCTCTGCCCTGAATGTTCGCTGGGTAAAGATGTGTTTGATGTACTGGCGTCGGAGGCAAAATGAGTGATGGCATCGTCATCATCGGCTCGGGCTTCGCGGCCCGTCAGTTGGTGAAAAATATTCGCAAGCAGGACCCGAACATCCCGCTGACCCTGATCGCCGCCGACAGCATGGATGAGTACAACAAACCGGATCTCAGCCATGTGGTCAGCCGCGGGCAGAACGCCGACGATCTGACCCTGCAAACGGCGGGCGAGTTTGCCGAGCAGTACAATCTGCGCCTGTTTCCGCATACCTGGGTCAGCGATATCGACGCCGATAATCAGGTTGTGAAGAGCCAGGACCGCGAGTGGCGCTATGACAAACTGGTGCTGGCCACCGGCGCGACGCCGTTTATCCCGCTGGTGCCGGGCCGCGAGCTGATGCTGACCCTCAACAGCCAGCGGGAATACGGCGCGGCGCAAAGCCAGCTGCGCGATGCAAAAAGGGTGCTGATCGTCGGCGGCGGGCTGATTGGCTGCGAGCTGGCGATGGATTTCTGCCGCGCCGGCAAAGCGGTGACGGTGGTGGATAACTCCGCCAGCGTGCTGTCGGCGCTGATGCCGCCGGAAGCCAGCAGCCGACTGCAGCATCGTCTGACCGACATGGGCGTGGATCTGATGCTGAAGTCGCAGCTGCAAAGCCTGGCGCAGAGCGCCGACGGAATTCGCGTCACTCTTGACCGCCAGCGTACGCTGACGGTGGATGCGGTGGTCGCCGCCGCCGGTTTGCGCCCGGAAACGGCGCTGGCGCGGCATGCGGGTCTGCAGACGCACCGCGGCGTGGTGGTGAACAGCCAGCTACAAACCAGCCATCCGGCAATTTACGCCCTCGGCGATTGCGCGGAAATCAACGGCATGGTCCTGCCGTTCCTGCAGCCGATTCTGCTGAGCGCCATGTGCCTGGGGAAAAATCTGCTGACTCAGCAGGGAGAACTGAAGCTGCCGCCGATGCTGGTGAAGGTTAAAACGCCGGATTTACCGCTGCACCTGGCGGGCGATACCCGGCGCGAGGATCTGACGTGGCATATCGTTGCCGCCAAAGACGGCCTGGTCGCGAAAGGCGTTGACGCCGAAAACCAGCTGCGCGCTTTTGTGGTCAGCGAGGATCGTATGAAAGACGCCTTTGCGCTGCTCAAGCAGTTGGTGAGTTAGCCTGTATGAACTGACGTTATTCCCGGGTCGCGGCGTAAACGCCTTACCCGGGCTACCCAGCCGCGCATACAGATTCACAGCAGCCTGCGGTCCTGTAGCCCGGGCAGGCGCTTTGCGCCGCCCCCGGGAGCAGCGCGCAGAGTGGCATAATTTCCCGGAGGCGATGCTTGCGCATCTGTCCGGGCTACCGGCCAGCAGATGGCCATTAACCTGTAGCCCGGCTAAGCGCAGCGCGAGCCGGGGAAATGCCCAACCTACCGCGCCAGGTTATCGTATCCGCGCCAGCGGTAGTTGAGCACCGACAGCACCCAGCAGGCCGCGAACAGCCCGACCACCACAAAACCGGCGTCGCCGAGATGCTCATTCAATGCGCCGATCCAGCGCCAGACGCCGCCGCTGAGGGAAAACTTATCCATCACCAGTCCCAGCGCTTCCAGGCCGCCGATAAACAGCGCCACCACCACCGAGGTGCCGGTAATGGTCATATTGTAATAGAGCTTACGCTGCGGCTTACTGAACGCCCAGCCGTAGGCGCCGACCATCAGCACGTTATCAAGCGTATCCACCAGCGCCATCCCGCTGGCGAACAGCGCCGGAAAAACCATAATCGACCAAATCGACATCCCGCTCGACGCGCTGGCCGCAGAAATCCCCAGCACGCCGATTTCCGTCGCCGTATCAAAGCCGAGGCCAAACAGAAAGCCCACCAGATACATCTGCCAGCTGCGGTTAATCAGGCGGAAGGTTTTCCCGAACACCCAGCTCATCATGCCGCCGCCGGTCATGACCTCATCGCTCACCTTTTCGCCCTGCTTCCACGCCCGAAAGCTGCGCCAGACGCTGCGCAAAATGACCAGATTGATAAACGCCATAGCCAGCAGGAACAGCGCCGACACGGCAGTGCCGATAACGCTGCCGGTCTCGTGAAACCAGCTCATCTGCTGGCCAAACGCGGTGGCGGTCGCGGCAATCGCCGCCGACGCCAGCACCACAATCGACGAATGTCCCAGCGAGAACCACGCGCCAACGGCAAAAGGCCGCTTCCCCTGCTGCATCATTTTGCGGGTCACGTTGTCGATCGCCGCGATATGGTCGGCGTCCACCGCGTGGCGCAGACCGTAACCCCAGGCCAGCAGGCTGGCGGCCATCAGCGCGCCGCTACCGCCGAACGCCGCAAACGCCCAGCCCCAGGCCAGCAAATTGGCGGCAATCAATGCCAGCACCAGCGCCGCTGCGCGCGGCTGCTGACGCAAAATCGTCACTATCATGTCGGTGTCCTTTAAGCCTGCAGGCGGGCCGCAGCGATAACCGCCTGGCCGAGGGCAATCGCGCCATCGCCTGCGGGCAGCTGCTGCGGAAAGAGCAGAGTAAAATCGGCCAGATAAAAGGTCAATCGCGCCGTCAGCAGGCGGTTGTGCAGTACCCCACCGCCGAAGGCGAGCGTGTGAATATTGCGCGCGTTCGCGTAATCGCGCATCATCGCCGCCAGCCCGCGGGCCAGCGCATCATGAAAGGCCCAGGCTTTTTGCGCCGGACTCGCCTGCCAGCTCAGCCACCGCTGCCAGAACGTCGCCAGATCCAGTTTTCCATCGCGCCACGGCAGCGTCGCCGGATGATCAACCCCTTCGCAGGTCGCCGCCAGCGCTTCCAGACGGCACGCCGCTTCCCCCTCATAGCTCAGGGTGAGCGGGGCGCAGCCCAGCGCGCAGGCGACGGCATCAAACAGCCGTCCGCACGACGACGCTTTGGGCGCATTTATCCCGCGCTCAATCGCTCGCGCCAGCAGCGGCCAGTTTTGCTGACGCAGTGCGGCGGTTGCAGGATAATCTTGCCAGTCAGGGACAAATGCCAGGCAGTGGGCGAGCAGATTGCGCCACGGCTGACGCGCCGCGAGGTCGCCGCCGGGCAGCGCCACCGCCGGCAGCCCGCCAAGACGCTCGCACTCGCGATAGTTGACCCGCAGGCATTCGCCGCCCCACAGCTCGCCGTTCTCCCCCATCCCGATACCGTCGAGGGTCAGGGCAATCACGTCGCCGCCGTCCAGCGGCCAGCGATGCTCGGCCAGGCAGGCGGCAGCGTGGGCATGATGATGCAACACGCGCTCCACCGGTAGCGCCAGCGACGCCGCCCACCGCGAAGCGCGGTAGCCGGGATGGGCGTCAGCCACCACCCGCTGCGGGGTAAAAGCGTAAATCTCCTGCATCAGACGCAGCGCCTGTCGCCACTGCTCTTCGACGCCCTCGTCGTCGAGATCGCCAAAATGCTGGCTGAGCACCGCTTCATCGCCGCGCAGCAGGCAGAAGGTATTTTTCATCTCCGCGCCGAGGGCCAGCAGCGGCGGCGCGTCGCAAAAGCCCGGCGGCAGCGCCAGCGCGTCCGGCACGTAGCCGCGGGCGCGACGCAGCATCTCGCCGCTTTGCCGTACTACAGAATCATCCATCCGCTGCACAATCTCGCGGTTATGCAGCAGAAAACCGTCGGCAATCGCGGCTAAATCCGCCAGCGCGTCTTCATTAGTCAGCGCTGGCTGGCGGCCGCTAAGATTGCCGGAGGTCATCACTAATGGGCGCGCCAGCGCCTGCGAAAGTAAATGCTGCAATGGATTAGACGGCAGCATCCCCCCTACTTCCGCAAGCCCTGGCGCAATCAGGTCGCACAGGCCAGCCACCTGCGCTTTGTCCAGCAGCACGATCGGCGCGGCGGGAGAAGCCAGCAGCTTTATGGCCCGTTCGGGTAGTCCCGCAGTATTCGCCAGCATCACCGCCAGCGGTTTCGCCGGGCGATGCTTGCGCGCCCGCAGCGTCGCCACGGCAGCGCGATTTCCGGCATCGCACACTAGATGGAAACCGCCCAGCCCCTTTACCGCCACGATATCGCCCGCCCGCAGGCGAGCAATCGCCGCGTCTAAAGCGGCCTCACCAAATAAATGCCCCTTCGGGCCGCGCCACTCCAGCCGCGGGCCGCACTCGGCGCAGGCCACCGGCTGCGCGTGAAAGCGGCGATCGGCGGGATGGCGATACTCCGCCGCGCAGGCGGGGCAAAGAGGAAACGGCGACATAGCGGTCAGCGGGCGGTCGTAGGGCATGGCGCGAATAATGGTAAAGCGCGGCCCGCAGTGGGTGCAATTGATAAACGGATAGCGGTAGCGGCGATCCTGCGGGTTGTTCATCTCCGCCAGGCATGCCGGGCAGGTGGCGGCATCGGGCACGATCTGCGTGCGCATGCTCCCGGCCCCGCTCTGGCGGATGGTGAAATTCAGCGGCGCGACGGCCCAGACAAACGGCTGAGTTTCTGTGCTATCGATACGCGCCAGCGGCGGGCAGCGGCGGGTTAACGCGCTGAGAAAGGCCGCATCATCGCCGACAAGGCGCGCCAGCACGCCGTCGCCGTCGTTGCATACGTCGCCACGCAGCCCCAGCTCCTGCGCCAGCTGCCAGACAAAGGGGCGGAACCCCACCCCCTGCACTTTACCGCGAATGCGGATCTGCACTCCGTTCATTGCGCGGCCGGATTACCAGGCCAGCGCGGTGCGGCGGCGTTTTTCGATATTCATCTGTTCGAGCCTGTTGCGGTCGACGCAAATCAGCGCGTGGGTCGGACAGGCGTCCATACAGGCCGGGCCTTCCTCACGGTGATAGCACAGGTCGCATTTGTTGGCTTCGGCTTTTTCCGCTATCACGTTCAGCCCCGCGCCGCTGTGGCGAATAACCGGGCGCACCACCACTTCCATGGCGCCGTACGGGCAGGCCACCACGCAGGTTTTGCAGCCGATGCAGCGCTCCTGCATCACGTGGACGAAGCCCTGGTCGCGGCTGATGGCGCCGTTCGGGCAGACGTTGGCGCACGGGGCGTCCTCACACTGACGACAGGCGGTGGCCGTCGACACGTTGACGCCTTTGATCACGTGAATACGCGGTAAAAAGGTTTTTGGCGTCAGCGCGGCGCAGTCCTGATTTTCCTGATGAGAGACCACGCAGGCCACTTCACAGGTGCGGCAGCCGATGCATTTGCTCGCGTCGGCGATAATGAAACGGTTCATCCATTTCTCCAGCTGTAAGAAGGTTACGCGCCGGAGTATGCATAATACGTTCCAACTTTTATCTTTCTGATATTAAAGGGGATAATTACGGGGGAGACTGTCATCGTCAGTTGTGACGATGACAGCTGTCGACGTCAGGCGTGCGGGCCGGGGACCATCGAGTCGCGTTCGATCAGCTCGCCGGGGAAGGTTTGCTGAAATTTTAAATCGCCGCCGTCGAGCATAAAGATCAGCCGGTTGATGCTCTCTTTGATCATCTCCGTCACCGGCACTTTGACGCTGGAGAGCGCCGGCACCATATACGGCGCCAGCACGATATCGTCAAAACCCACCACCGAGACCTGCTCCGGCACCTTAACGCCGAGCTGATGCAGCTGTTTCATCGCGCCAACCGCCATATCGTCGTTGCTCGCCACCAGCGCGCTGTAGCCGACGCGGCGCTGGCGCAGCGTTTCGACCCCCGCCGCGCCGGTTTCCGGCGTCCAGCGCCCTTCGACGATCAGATCGTTATTCACCGCAATGCTGTGGCGGGCCAGCGCGTCTTTATAGCCCGAGAGCCGCTCAACGCCGGTTGGCGAATCCAGCGAACCGGTAATAAACGCGATATCGCGATGGCCGAGCGCGATAAGCTTTTCCACCGCCATCGTCGCCGAGGCCTTTTGATCGGACCAGACGCAGTGGCTGGCGTTGCGGCGCAGGCGGCGGTTGAGCACCATGATCGGCCGCTCATGATTTTCGATAATCTCGTCCATCTCATCAACGCTGAGAAAGCGCGGATAGATAATAATCGCATCGCAGCGCAGATCGAGCAGATACTGAATCGCCTCGCGCTCCTCCTCCGCGCTGTGCTTGCCGTCGGCGAGGATCAGCTGCCGCCCTTTGTCTTCTGTCATCCGCGCCACGTGGTAAAGCAGTTCGCTGAAATAGACGCCGTGATAAAGGGTGTTGGTCACCACCAGCCCGAGGGTCTGCGTCTTTTTCGTCGCCAGGTTGCGCGCCAGCAGATTCGGCCGGTAGCCGCTTTCGGCCACCGCCTGGAAGACGCGATCTTTGGTCTCCTGGCTGACATAGCCGTTCCCCGACAGCACCCGCGAAACGGTGGCCTTCGACACCCCCGCGCGCTTCGCGACCTCCAGCATTGTTGCCATGTGGTTATTCCTGTTGCCAATGTTGCCCGCAGTGTACTGCACGCGCGGCGCTTTTTCAGCATTTGCGCGTATCCCGCGCTGACGCACACTCCGCGATCAAAATCACAAAATCGAGATCTTATTTTTTTATTTCTTGTATGCATTCATGAAACTAATCATGATTTTGTGGAACCGGTTTCCTATATATGCATCATGCCGCTCCGCTTTCCGGCGCGGTGACAAGCCAGTACCCCATTGATAAACAGGATAAAATCCGATGTCTAAAAATTATGCAGCTCTGGCGCAGCAGGTTGTGGCGGCAATTGGCGGCGCAGATAACGTGGCCGCCGTCACCCACTGCATGACCCGCCTGCGTTTTGTGGTCAAAGACAACGAGCGGGTCGACAGCGCCACCCTCAAAGGGCTGAAAGGCGTACTCGGCGTCGTGCGTAGCGATAACCAGTGTCAGGTCATCATCGGCAATACCGTCTCCCAGGCCTACCGCGAGGTGGTCGCCCTGCTGCCGGGGGATCTGCGCCCTGTCGAACCGCAGGGGAAACCGCCGATCACCCTGAAGCGCATCGGCGCCGGGATCCTCGACGCGCTGATCGGCACCATGTCGCCGCTGATCCCGGCGATTATCGGCGGATCGATGGTCAAGCTGCTGGCGATGATCTTAGAGATGACCGGCGCGCTGCCGAAAGGCGCGCCAACGCTGACCATCCTGACGGTTATCGGCGACGGCGCGTTCTTCTTCCTGCCGCTGATGGTCGCGGCCTCCGCGGCGGTGAAATTTAAAACCAATATGTCGCTGGCGATTGCGATTGCCGGGGTGCTGGTGCACCCGAGCTTTATCGAGCTGATGGCCAAAGCCGCCCAGGGCGAGCACGTGGAGTTCGCCTTTATTCCGGTGACGGCGGTGAAATATACCTATACCGTGATCCCGGCGCTGGTGATGACCTGGTGCCTCTCTTATATCGAACGCTGGGTCGACCGTATCACCCCGGCGGTGACGAAAAACTTCCTTAAACCGATGCTGATCGTGCTGATTGCCGCCCCGCTGTCGATTCTGCTGATTGGCCCGCTCGGTATCTGGATCGGTAGCGCCATTTCCGCGCTGGTCTATACGATCCACAGCTACCTCGGCTGGCTGTCGGTGGCGATTATGGGCGCCCTGTGGCCGCTGCTGGTGATGACCGGGATGCACCGCGTCTTCACGCCGACTATCATTCAGACCATCGCCGAAACCGGCAAAGAGGGCATGGTGATGCCGTCGGAAATCGGCGCCAACCTGTCGCTGGGCGGCTCATCGCTGGCGGTGGCATGGAAAACCAAAAACCCTGAGCTGCGCCAGACGGCGCTGGCGGCCGCGGCTTCCGCGATTCTGGCGGGGATTTCCGAACCGGCGCTGTACGGCGTGGCGGTGCGGCTGAAGCGACCGCTTATCGCCAGCCTGATCAGCGGCTTTATCTGCGGCGCGGTGGCCGGGATTGCCGGGCTCGCCAGCCACTCGATGGCGGCGCCGGGCCTGTTTACCAGCGTCCAGTTTTTCGACCCGGCCAATCCGATGACCATCGTCTGGGTCTTTGGCGTCATGGCGCTGGCGGTCGTGCTGTCGTTTGTTCTGACGCTGATGCTCGGCTTTGAAGATATACCGGTTGAAGAAGCCGCCGCCGACGCCAGACAGCGTCAGGCCGGCGCCCAGGCTTCTCACGCCTGAACACCATTTTATTAACGAGGTAACGCATGGCGACTTTTCCACAGGGATTTTTATGGGGCGGCGCACTGGCCGCCAACCAGTCCGAAGGGGCCTGGCTGGAGGGCGGCAAAGGGCCGACCACCGTCGATATGATTCCCCACGGCGCGCACCGCCTGGCGGTCAAGCTGGGGCAAGAGAAACGCTTCGCGCCGCGCGACGATGAGTTCTACCCGAGCCACGAGGCGATCGATTTTTATCATCGTTATAAAGAAGATATCGCCCTGATGGCCGAGATGGGCTTTAGCGTTTTCCGCACCTCTATCGCCTGGAGCCGCCTGTTTCCAAAAGGTGATGAACAAGAGCCGAACCCGGAAGGGATCGCCTTCTACCGCTCGCTGTTCGAGGAGTGTAAAAAGCATAATATCGAGCCGCTGGTGACGCTGTGCCATTTCGACGTGCCGATGCACCTGGTCACCGAGTACGGCTCCTGGCGCAATCGTAAAATGGTGGAATTTTTCACCCGCTACGCCCGTACCTGTTTTGAAGCCTTTGATGGGTTAGTGAAATACTGGCTTACCTTCAATGAAATCAACATCATGCTGCATAGCCCATTCTCCGGCGCCGGTCTGGTGTTTGAAGAGGGGGAAAATCAGGAGCAGGTGAAATACCAGGCCGCCCATCATGAACTGGTCGCCAGCGCCTTAGCGACCAAAATCGCCCACGAGGTGAATCCGCAAAATCAGGTCGGCTGTATGCTGGCGGGCGGCAATTTCTACCCTTACTCCTGTAAGCCGGATGACGTGTGGATGGCGCTGGAGAAAGATCGCGAGAACCTGTTCTTTATCGATGTCCAGGCGCGCGGCGCGTACCCGGTGTGGGCGGCGCGGGTATTCCGCGAGAAAGGCGTGACCATCGCCAAAGAAGCGGGCGATGATGAAATCCTGCGCCATACCGTCGATTTCGTCTCCTTCAGCTACTACGCTTCGCGCTGCGCGTCGGCGGAGATGAACGCCGGCAACACCAGCGCCGCCAATATCGTTAAGTCGCTGAAAAACCCGTACATCAAAGCCAGCGAATGGGGCTGGGGCATCGACCCGCTTGGCCTGCGCATCACCATAAATATGATGTATGACCGCTACCAGAAACCGCTATTCCTCGTAGAGAACGGCCTCGGCGCGCGCGATGAGATTGACGCCAACGGCGAGATCAACGACGACTACCGTATCAGCTATCTGCGCGAGCATATTCAGGCGATGGGCGACGCCCTCGAAGATGGCATCCCGGTGATGGGCTATACCAGCTGGGGCTGTATCGATCTGGTGTCCGCCTCCACCGGCGAGATGAGCAAGCGCTACGGCTTTGTCTACGTTGACCGCGACGATGCCGGTCACGGCACGCTGGCGCGCAGGCGCAAGAAGTCGTTCTGGTGGTATAAGAAGGTGATTGCCAGCAACGGGGAAGATTTGGCGTAGAAATTTTCCCGGCTCGCGCTGCGCTTAGCCGGGCTACAGGTTCATCAACGCCCGCGGACCGGTAGCCCGGACAGATGCGCAGCATCGCCTCCGGGAATGATAAACGCTACGGGTGACAAAAGTAGCCGTAGCCCGGGTAAGGCGTTTACGCCGCGACCCGGGAAAAAAGTACACTTGCTCCCTCCTGGCCGAACTCCCGGCTTGCGCTGCGCTTAGCCGGGGAACTCCGGTTCCTCAGCGGCTTCCAGCGCCGCGAAACCGCCCTGCCCCTGCCAGCCATCAAGCCGCGCGTACACCGTCGCGACCGCGTCCTTGATCGGCTGGGTCATCGGGTAATAAAAGCCGACGATATCCGGCTGAATGCCTAAGAAAATCACCTCGCCGACATCCTCTTTTAGCTGATCGATCAGATAGTTGAGCGGCATATTGTGGGTGGTCATCATAAACATCTCGGCGATATCGTCCGGGTCGACGATACGGATCTCGCCGGGGTTCAGGCCCATATCGGTAGCATCGACGATCAGCAGGCGCTCGGGGCGCAGCTCGCGAATGGCGACGATGTCGTTTTCCGGCGCGCTGCCGCCGTCAATCACCACCCACTCGCCGACGGGATTAGCCGCGCACATCTCCGCCAGCAGCGGGCCGGCGCCGTCGTCGCCCATCATACTGTTGCCGACACAGAGTAAAACGTCAGTCACGGAGTCTCCTCACCATCAGATAGATGGCGCTTTCCTGGTGAATATCATGCAGCATGCTGAGCAGGGTTTTGCTCCATGCCTGCTGCTCGGGGGTCTGCCGGGCCTGCGCTTTATCAAACGCGTTGGCCAGCATCGCCACATGATTGCTATCGATGACGATCTCGCCGTACTTCGGCACGCCTTCCATTTTGCGCCGCGCGACGCTGCCCTCTTCGAGGGTCGCAATCCACGCCAGATACGCCTGCCACGGGCAGCTCAGCGCCGCCTCCAGGCAGTCGATCACGCCGAGGTGGTGGCCAATCGCCAGGCTGTAATAGACCACCTGCTGCGCCTGGTCGGGCGTGGCGTCGTTCTCATCAATAAATTTACGGCTCAGTTGACTGAACACCACCGTCTCGCTCATCGGATACGCGCTCCCTCGACCACCTGGTTCAGATGGGTGACGATCTCGGTCAGACGCGGATCTTTTTCCGCCTCCAGCCAGCGCACCACCTGGCTATCGCCCTGCGCCAGCAGGCGCATATAGTCGTCGGCAATCTGGCGACCATAGCGATAGCCCGCCAGGCGACGCGCTTCGCGGTCAATGCGCACCCGCAGCGGCTGTACCATATCCGGGTGCAGAAGCTCGGTCGGCCGTGCATCCTGTTCCCCCGGCAGACGGGCGTGGATTTTCTGCTCCAGCAGGCCCAGCGCCATCGCGAAGCCATACAGCGTCGCGGCAGGCGTCGGCGGGCAGCCGGGAATATAGACGTCTACCGGCACGATTTTATCGGTCCCGCCCCACACGCAGTAGAGGTCGTGGAAGATGCCGCCGCTGTTGCCGCAGGCGCCGTAGGAGATACAGATTTTCGGGTCCGGCGCGGACTGCCACGCGCGTAGCGCGGGAGAACGCATCGCCCGGGTCACCGCCCCGGTAAACAGCAGAATATCGGCGTGACGCGGCGACGGCACCACTTTGATACCAAAACGCTCGGCGTCGAACAGCGGCGACAGGGTAGCGAAAATCTCGATTTCGCAGCCGTTGCAGCCGCCGCAGTCCACCCGATAGACGTAGGCGGAACGCTTAATTTTTTTCAGCAGCGAGGCCTTCATGCTGGCGATGGATTCATCCACCGTCATCGGCAGCGGAATGCCGTTTTCATCGCGCGGGCCTAATAAATTGCTCATCAGCTGGCCTCTCTCATATGGCGAGTCAGTTCAATACGGTCGGACGGCACCAGGCACTTCTGGCGTTTACACTCCGGGCAGGTCTCAAAGCTTTCGCGATGCAGCTCGGCGCGGCTGTCGCCGTTGTGTTTGAGCAGCGCGATGGCGTAGTCGATCTCTTTCTGTACGGCGAATGGCCGTTCGCATACCCGACAGTGGCAGATGGCAAAACGCGACTGCTGGAGGAAATCCTCTTTTTTCCACACCGCCAGCTCGTACTCCTGAGAGAGCCTAATCGCCGCCGTCGGGCAGACCTCTTCGCAGCGCCCGCAAAAGATGCAGCGCCCGAGGTTGAACTGCCACCCCAGCTGGTTGGCGGCCAGATCGGTCTCCACCGTCAGGGCGTTCGACGGGCAGGCGTTAACGCAGGCGGCGCAGCCGATGCACTGCTGCGGATTATGCTCCGGTTTGCCGCGGAAGTTTTTATCCACCGGCATCGGCTCCAGCGGGTATGAGTGCGTCGCGGTGCCGGTTTTGATGACTTTTTTAATAAAGGTAAACATGGCGATTCCTTATTTCAGCGGCGAGTTCTTACGCTCGATGCTGTAGCGCTCCAGCTCTTTGTACGGCACCACTTTGCTTTTCTTCTTGCGCACGTCGACCACGGTCATGCGGTCGGTACAGGAGTAGCACGGGTCGAGGCTGCCGATAATCAGCGGCGCGTCGGAAACGGTATTGCCGCGCAGCATATAGCGCAGGGTCGGCCAGTTGGCGTAGGTCGCCGCCCGGCAGCGCCAGCGGTACAGCTTCTGGTTGTCGCCGGTCATGCTCCAGTGGATATCATCCCCGCGCGGCGCTTCCGAGAAGCCGAGCGCGAAGCGGTGCGGAATATAGGTGAAGCCCTCCACCATCAGCGGGCCGCCCGGCAGGTTATCAAGGCCGAAGTCGATCATATTCAGCGCGGTATAGACTTCGTTGATACGCACCTTGAGGCGCGAAATCACGTCGCAGCCCTGCTCGCTGTGGACGGTCATCGGCAGCAGGCCGTAGCCTACAAACGGGTGATCGGCGCGGGTATCGCGGGCGTGGCCGCTGGCGCGCACCATCGGGCCGACGTTGCTGAAGTCGCGGGCGATTTGCGGGTCGAGACGACCGATTCCGACCGTGCGCTGTTCCATATTCGGCGTGCTGAGCAGCATGTCCACCAGCTCCTGCACGTCGCGGCGCATCTGCTGCGCCAGCTGGCGGGTCTGGATCATGTCCTCTTTCAGCAGATCGCGACGAATGCCGCCAATCAGGTTCAGGCCGTAGGTTTTACGCGCCCCGGTGAGAATTTCCGCCATCTTCATCGAGGTTTCGCGCACGCGGAAGAACTGCATAAACCCGGAGTCGAAGCCGGTGAAGTGGCAGGCGAGGCCGAGGTTCAGCAGGTGCGAGTGCAGGCGCTCCACCTCCAGCAGAATGGCGCGGATCATCTGCGCGCGCTCCGGCACCACGATGCCCATCGCGTTTTCCACCGAGGTGGTATAGGCGGTGCTGTGGGCGAAGCCGCAGATGCCGCACACGCGGTCCGAGAGGAAGGTGACTTCGTTGTAGCCCATGCGGGTTTCCGCCAGCTTTTCCATCCCGCGGTGGACGTAGAACAGGCGATAGTCGGCGTCGATAATATTCTCGCCGTCAACGAACAGGCGGAAGTGGCCCGGTTCGTCGGAGGTGACGTGCAGCGGGCCAATCGGCACCACGTTGTTCTTTTTAGTCCCCAGCTCGTTGATAAACTCGTAGGTTTCGGCGTCGGTGGTCGGCGCCGGACGCTGGCGGTAGTCCATGCTGTCTTTACGCAGCGGATAGAGTTCATCCGGCCAGTCGTCCGGCAGCACCAGCCGGCGCTCGTCCGGCAGCCCCACCGGCACCAGGCCGTACATATCGCGCACTTCGCGCTCGCCCCACACGGCGGCAGGCACGCGCGGCGTCACCGACGGGTATTCCGGTTTGTTGGCGTCCACCTCCACGCGCACGGTGATCCAGCATTTCGTGCCCTGCTCCATCGACAAGACGTAATAGACGGCGTAATGACCGTTCAGCTTGCGTTCGTCATTGCCGAACAGCACCGACAGCCAGCCGCCCTGCTTGTAATACAGGAACTCGACCACTTCCGGCAGATAGTTGACCTTTACCGTGACCGTCAGCTGGTCTTTGGTCTGCCAGGCTTCATCCAGCACCACGCCCGGAAAGGTTTGGTGCAGCGCGGCGAGATAATGTTGACCGATTTTTTCTTCAGACATGCTCAAACTCTCTTAAATCACGCCACCAGCAAGGAGACGAAGGCTAAAAAGGCAAAACCAAACCCGGCCCAGGTGACGCGGGAGGTGGCGCAAAAGCGCAGACGCGCCATGCTGTTTTCGAACAGCGCAATCACCAGCACGCCAAGCACCAGCTTGACGACGGCAACCACCAGCGCCAGCAGCAGACCGCCGACGCTAAAGCTGGTCATCTGTCCCCACGGGATAAATACGCCGACGAACATCTGCAGGACCACCAGCTGCTTGAGGCTGATGCCCCACTTCAGCACGCCGAAGCCGCTGCCGCTGTATTCCGAGAGCGGACCTTCCTGAAGCTCCTGCTCCGCTTCCGCCAGGTCGAACGGCAGCTTGCCCATTTCGATAAAAGTAGCGAAGGCGCAAGCGCACAACGCCAGAATCAGCGGAAGAGTGCGGGCGGTGGGCCAGTGGTAAATGGTGTCGGCGATGCTGCTGATATGGGTGGAACCGGCGACCTGCGCCGCGACCCACAGGCCGAGCAGCAGGATAGGCTCGACCAGCACGCCGAGCATCGCTTCGCGGCTCGCCCCGATAGCGGTAAACGGACTGCCGGTATCAAGGCCGGAGATAGCGAAGAAGAAACGGGCAATGGCGAACAGGTAGATCAGAGTGATCAGGTCCCCCAGCCCCGCCATCGGCGAGTCAACGGTCACCACCGGCAGCGCGGTGGCGATGGTCAGCATCACGCCGACCATCACGTACGGCGTCAGGCGGAAGACCCAGCCGGAAGCATCCGGGCCAACGCTCTGACGGCCCAGCAGCTTCAGGATATCCCGGTACTCCTGCAGCACACCCGGGCCGCGGCGGTTATGCAGACGCGCGCGGGCGACGCGGGTCACCCCGGACAACAGCGGCGCGACGGCGAACAGCACCAGCGCCTGCAACAATGCAATTAATACGCTCATTCTCAGGCTCCTCGGGAAATCACAATCACCACCAGTACCGCCAGCTCCACCAGCGCCACGCCGCGAAACAGCGCGGGCACGGAAGCGTTCTGCCAGCCGGGCACCAGGCGTACCGGGTTCAGCCAGTGGCGCAGCTTGAGAATCGGCGCAAAGGCTTCTTTCACCGGCATGGCGAAACCGTGGGCGGTCACCACCATGGATTTTTCATGGTCGTAACCGCAGACCCAGGCCGCGCCGCGGGAGCGCGCTGGCAGGCGATCGCCCTTGAAGAAGATCATCAGCAGCAGCGGCAGCAGCGGGCAGGCAATCAGCAGAATGGCGATCAGCGGCTGGGAGACCACGCTGGAGACCTCCGCCTGCACCGGAAACGCCCCGCTCACCAGCGGCAGCAGCCACGGCGCGGCAACCCCGCCAATCACGCAGCAAACGGCAGAAAGCACCACGCTAAAAGTCATCAGCCCCGGCGCGCAGGTAGCGTTTTCCGCCTCTTTACTGCGCGACGCGCCGAGGAAGGTGACGCCGTAGACTTTCGCCATACACATCACCGCCAGGGCGCCGGTAATCGCCAGGCCCACTGCCAGCAGCGGCCCCAGCAGGCGGCCAACAAACGCGTCGCCGGTGCTCAGCTTGAAGAAGGACTGATAGATCACCCACTCCCCGGCAAAACCGTTCAGCGGCGGCAGCGCGGCCATCGCCATCAGGCCCACCAGCATGGAGAGCGAAATCAGCGGCATTTTCTTGCCGATGCCGCCGAGCTTTTCGATATCGCGATGGCCGGTGCGGAACCACACTGCCCCCGTGCCGAGGAACAGGGTGGTTTTAAACAGGCTGTGGTTGATCAGGTGATACATGCCGCCGATAAAACCCAGCACCATCAGGGTCGGGTTATGGGTCGCCACGCCGGTGACGAACGCCCCGAGGCCGAGCAGGATAATGCCGATATTTTCCAGGGTGTGGTACGCCAGCAGGCGCTGAATATTGTGCTCCATCAGGGCGTACAGTCCGCCGACGAAGGCGGTGATCATCCCCAGCACCAGCAGCATCACGCCCCACCACAGCGGCGGTACGCTACCGGCCAGCGACACCGTCAGGATGCCGTAGAGACCGACCTTCATCACCACCGTGGAAAACAGCGCGGCGGCCGGCGCGCTGGCGCCGGCGTGAGCCTGCGGCGCCCAGCCGTGCAGCGGAATGACCCCGGCCAGCAGCGCAAAGCCGATCAGGCCTGGCAGCCACAGCAGCGCGTTTTGCGGTACCGCCAGCGCCAGCCGGTTAATCTGCGCCAGCTCAAGGGTGCCGTAGGACGACCACACCAGCCAGCAGCTCCACGACATCAGCAGCGTACCCAGACGCCCCAACGCAAACCACAGCTTGCCGGACTGCGCGCAGCCGGTAAGAAACGCGGCGCACAGGGCCATAATCTCCGCCATCACCACCAGCGCGCCGAAGTTCGTCACCACCACCGCGCAGACGGCGGCGGCCAGCAGCAGATTCACCAGCAGGCCGTTGGCTTTGACCTGCGAGTGGCGATGCCAGGCGATATTGAACAGCGAAATCGGCAGCGCCGACAGGCCGATCGCCAGCAGCCACAGCGCGTTGACGCCGCCCACGCGCAGGGTCAGGTGCAGCATCTGCAGCATACCGCCGCTGACGCGCTCCGGCATCAGCAGCGCCGTTCCGCCCGCCAGCACCAGCATCGCGCTGGCAACCGCGCCGCCGATCCCGGCGATCGCCCCGCTCAGCGGTTTGCGCAGGGCGAACAGAAATGCCAGCACCGCGCTGGCGGCGTACCAGGCCACCGCCTGATTCACTAAGGAAATCACACTCATTTCACGTCCCCTTGTTGCGCCTGGAACAGCGACAGATCGCCGAGGTCGGTATTAAAAGTCAGCTGCCGCTTACGCTTGCTGGCCTGGGCGATATCGCGGATATCCACCAGCAGCAGCGCGTTAGTCGGGCAGGTGCGAACGCACGCCGGGCCCTGCTCGTCGAAGTGGCACAGGTCGCATTTAACGGCGATAGCGCGCACGCCCGGCACCCAGTCGAGCAGCGTGCTGACGCGGGCCGGCGCCGGCGGCGCGGCGGGGGCCATGGGGGTATTGGCGTTAGCCGGTATATCCAGCGGACGGCTGCCGGAAAACTCAATGGCGCCGAACGGACAGGCGATGCCGCACAGCTTGCAGCTTACGCACAGGCTCTCATTAAGCTGCACCGCGCCATCGACGCGATTAATGGCGCTAACCGGGCAGACGGCGGCGCAAGGCGCATCTTCACAGTGGTGGCACATCTGCGGCGCGGATTCTTTTTCATTGCGCATTAAATGCAGCCGGGGCATGGCTTGCAGGCCATGCTGGCGGTGAGTCTCAGCGCAGGCGGCTTCGCAGGTGCGACAGCCGATACAGACGGTGGAGTCAGCAATTACAAAACGGTTCACCGGGTCATCCTCGGGTGAAAGTCATTTTTGACGAAAACAGGTTGCGCAGGTGTCAGCTTCGACACTTGTCGACACCTGACGATTAACGGGCCAGCGTCAGGTGGCTTAAATCCACCGGCTGGTCTTGTTCGATAGCCTCATAGAGACGGTCGTAAACGCTGGCGATAGTCGCCAGATAGTGCTCGAGAACCTGCTCGCGGTCGCGGTTGCTGATCCGGCCATCGATAGTGCCATCCGAGCCCAGCGTGGCCTGGGCGATCAGACGCCTGTCGTCGCCGTTTTTGGTTTCCACGTAATACTCGATGGTGTGGCTGTTAAACCCTTCCGCCAGCGCGACGTAGACCTGAAAATGGCCAAACAGGACGAAGCACAGTTCTTTATCCGGCGCGCAGCTCATGGCGTGATGCAGACGCGCTTTCGACAGGGTTATTCCCTGTACCAGGGAGTTGCAATAGGTGTGCCACTGCTCCTGATGCTGGCGGTGACGATCGGCGATGTAGTCCGCCTTTTCACTTAATTCCCAAATAGTCATCCCGGATCCCCCGTTGTATGAGATGCACCGGTTAAGCATTTTCCATGCCAAAAATTAATTTATTGATTTTAAATGAATTTATTAAATACCGGACGGCAGAAAGACATGTCGATGACGATATCTGACGCGCGTCATCGACATTTCCGTGACATTACCTGTGACCTGGCATCGTTATTGCATTAAAGGGCCATCGCGATACGGAGGCACCATGCACGAAATCACCCTTAGCCAGCGGGCGCTGGAAATTATCGAACAGCAGGCGCAGCAGGCCGGCGCGCGTCGGGTCACCGGCGTGTGGCTGAAGGTCGGGGCGTTTTCCTGCGTGGAGGCCAGCGCGCTGACCTTCTGCTTTGAGCTGGTGTGCCGCGGCACGCTGGCGGAAGGCTGCGAGCTGCATATCGCCGAGCAACAGGCTGAATGCTGGTGTGAAACCTGCCAGCAGTACGTGCATCTCATCTCGCAGCACGTGCGCCGCTGCCCGCAGTGTCAGAGCGACCGGCTGCAGATCGTGGCGGATGACGGCTTACAGATTCAGCGAATAGAAGTAACTCAGGAGTGACATATGTGTACAACCTGCGGCTGCGGTGAAGGCAACCTTTATATAGAAGGCGATGAGCATAACCCGCATTCGGCGTTTCGCAGCGCCCCCTTCGCGCCTGCCCCGCGCCAGATGATGAACATTACCGGCGTGAAAACCGATAACTTTTCCCCCACCCGCTCGGCAGCGGGCGACCTGCACTACGGTCACGGCGAGGCGGGTACCCACGCGCCGGGCCAAAGCCAGCGGCGGATGCTGGAAGTGGAAATCGACGTGCTGGATAAAAACAACCGTCTGGCCGCCCGCAACCGCGCGCGCTTCGCCGCTAAAAACCAGCTGGTGCTGAACCTGGTCTCCAGCCCGGGCTCCGGCAAAACCACCCTGCTGACGGAAACCCTGCTGCGGCTGAAAGCGAAAACCGCCTGCGCGGTGATTGAAGGCGATCAGCAAACGGTGAACGACGCCGCGCGCATCCGCGCCACCGGCACCCCGGCGATTCAGGTCAACACCGGTAAAGGCTGCCATCTCGACGCGCAGATGATCGCCGACGCCGCGCCGCGCCTGCCGCTGGATGACCGCGGGATCCTGTTTATCGAAAACGTCGGCAACCTGGTGTGCCCGGCGAGCTTCGACCTCGGCGAACGCCATAAAGTGGCGGTGCTGTCGGTCACCGAAGGCGAAGACAAACCGCTGAAGTATCCGCATATGTTCGCCGCCGCCAGCCTGATGCTGCTCAACAAGGTCGACCTGCTGCCGTATCTCAACTTTGACGTGGAGAAATGTCTGGCCTGCGCTCGCGAGGTGAACCCGGATATTGACATCATCCTGCTCTCCGCCACCAGCGGCGAAGGCATGGACCAGTGGCTTAGCTGGCTGGAGGCGCAGCAATGTGCATAGGCATTCCCGGACAAATCTGCGCCATTGACGGCAATCTGGCGAAGGTCGAAGTGTGCGGCATTCAGCGCGAAGTCGATCTCACCTTAGTCGGCGCGGTCGACGACCGCGGTCAGCCGCGTCTCGGCCAGTGGGTGCTGGTCCACGTGGGTTTCGCCATGAGCGTAATCAACGAAGCCGAAGCCCGCGACACCCTCGAAGCGCTGCAAAATATGTTTGAAGTCGAGCCGGACGTCGGCGCGCTGCTGTACGGCGAGGAGCGGTAAATGCGTTATGTCGATGAATACCGCGCGCCGGAACAGGTGATGCAGCTGGTGGAGCATCTCCGGCAGCGGGCGCGCCTGCTGCCGCATACCGCCGACCGTCCGCTGCGCATTATGGAAGTGTGCGGCGGCCATACCCACGCCATTTTTAAATTCGGCCTCGACCAGCTGCTGCCGGAAAATATCGAGTTTATTCACGGCCCCGGCTGCCCGGTGTGCGTGCTGCCGATGGGACGCATCGACGCCTGTATCGATATCGCCAGCCGTCCGGGGGTGATTTTCTGCACCTTTGGCGACGCCATGCGCGTGCCGGGGAAAAACGGCTCGCTGCTGCAGGCGAAATCGCGCGGCGCCGACGTCCGCATCGTCTATTCGCCAATGGACGCCCTGAAGCTGGCGCAGCACAATCCCGAACGTGAAGTGGTGTTCTTCGGCCTTGGTTTTGAAACGACGATGCCCGCCACCGCCCTGACCCTGCGCCAGGCCCGCGAGCGCGGCGTCGCCAACTTCTACTTTTTCTGCCAGCACATCACCCTGCTGCCGACCCTGCGCAGCCTGCTCGACCAGCCGGATAACGGTATCGACGCTTTTCTCGCCCCCGGTCACGTCAGCATGGTGATTGGCACCGACGCCTACGGCTTTATCGCCAGCGACTATCATCGTCCTTTAGTGGTGGCCGGATTCGAACCGCTTGATCTACTGCAAGGCGCGGTGATGCTGGTTGAGCAGACAATAGCGCGGCACAGCGACGTGGAGAACCAGTATCGCCGGGTGGTGCCCGATGAGGGTAATCCGCTGGCGCAGTCGGCCATCGCCGAGGTGTTTTGCCTTAGCGGCGATAGCGAGTGGCGCGGGCTGGGGGTGATTAGCGACTCCGGCGTGCATCTGACGGCGGCATACCAGCGCTTCGACGCCGAGGCGCATTTCCGCCCGGCGCCGCAGCGGGTCAGCGACGACCCGCGCGCCCGCTGCGGCGAGGTGCTGACCGGCCGCTGTAAGCCGCACCAGTGCCCGCTGTTCGGCAAGACCTGCAACCCGCAGAGCGCGTTCGGCGCGCTGATGGTCTCATCGGAAGGCGCCTGCGCCGCCTGGTATCAATATCGCAGTCAGGAAATCGAAGCATGAAAAGCGTTCAGTTAGCCCACGGTAGCGGCGGTCAGGCGATGCAGCAGCTGATCGGCGACCTGTTTATGCAGGCTTTCGCCAACCCCTGGCTGGCGGAGCAGGAGGATCAGGCGCGTCTCGATCTCACCCAGCTTAGCGCGCAGGGCGACAGGCTCGCCTTCTCCACCGACAGCTACGTCATCGATCCGCTGTTTTTTCCCGGCGGCAATATCGGCAAGCTGGCGGTGTGCGGTACGGCCAACGATGTGGCGGTGAGCGGCGCGCTGCCGCGCTATCTCTCCTGCGGGTTTATTCTCGAAGAGGGGCTGGAGATGGCCACCCTCGAAGCGGTGGTGAACAGCATGGCGCAGACCGCCCGGGAGGCCGGTATCGCCATTGTCACCGGCGATACCAAAGTGGTGCCGCGCGGGGCGGCGGATAAGCTGTTTATCAATACCGCCGGGATCGGCGTGATCCCCACCGGTATTCGCTGGGGGGCGCAGCAGATTAGCGCCGGCGACGTGCTGCTGGTCAGCGGTACGCTTGGCGATCACGGGGCGACTATCCTCAACCTGCGCGAGCAAATGGGGCTGGACGGCGCGCTGTCCAGCGACTGCGCGGTGCTGACGCCCTTGATTCAGACGCTGCGCGACGTCGCTGGCGTGAAAGCCCTGCGCGATGCCACCCGCGGCGGGGTTAACGCGGTGGCCCACGAGTTCGCCGCCGCCAGCGGCTGCGGGATTGAGCTGTATGAGAATAAGCTGCCGGTGAACGAGACCGTGCGCGGCGTGTGCGAGCTGCTGGGGCTGGACGCGCTGAATTTTGCCAACGAAGGCAAGCTGTTGATCGCCGTCGCCCGCGAAGCGGCGGAAAGCGTACTTGCGCATTTACGGTCTCATCCGTTAGGCCGCGATGCGGCGATAATCGGCGACGTTGTGGCGCGCGCGGGCGTGCGCTCCATCGGCCTGTACGGCGTCAAACGTACGCTGGATCTTCCTCACGCCGAGCCGCTGCCGAGAATTTGTTAACGAGATTCAGGAGCTTTCCCGGAGGCGGCGCGATGCGCCTGTCCGGGCTACCCTAACCCGGATCGCACGAACCTGTAGCCCGGACCGATGCGCAGCATCGCCTCCGGGGAAAAATTAGGATCTCTGCATGATTATCCCGCCCAAACCCGCGGGCAACTGCGGATGGGTGGACGGCGGTCACAACCGCTTTATAAACAGACTATTATTTGTGTCATCACTTTCTTCTGCGCCGCTTTGCGGCGCTTTTGGACTTAAGCAATGTCGTATACACCGATGGGCGATCTTGGGCAGCAGGGTCTGTTTGATATCACCCGCATTTTATTACAGCAGCCGGATCTGGCCGCGCTGAGCGAGACGCTGACCGGCCTGGTGCAGCAGTCCGCGCTCGCCGACCGGGCGGCGATTATTCTGTGGCATTCCGGCAACCATCGCGCGACAAGGCACGCCTGCGACGATGCCGGGCATCCGGTGAGCTATGAAGATGAAACCGTCCTCGCCAACGGCCCGGTTCGTCGTCTGCTGTCCCGACCGGATGCGCTGCATTGCGATAGCGCCACCTTTGCCGAGACCTGGCCGCAGTTGGCCCGAAGCGGACTCTATCCCACCTTTGGCTATTACTGCCTGCTGCCGCTGGCGGCGGAAGGCCGCATCTTCGGCGGCTGCGAATTCATCCGCGATGACAACCGGCCATGGACTGAAAAAGAGTACCAGCGGCTGCACACTTTTACGCAAATCGTCGCCGTGGTGACCGAGCAGATCCAGAGCCGGGTCAGCAATAACGTCGATTACGACCTACTGTGCCACGAGCGCGATAACTTCCGCATCCTCGTGGCGATCACCAACGCCGTGCTCTCGCGGCTGGATATCGACGAGCTGGTCAGCGAAGTGGCCAAAGAGATCCACCGCTACTTCCGCATCGATGCCATTAGCGTGGTGCTACGCAGCAACCGCAAAGGCAAGCTCAACATCTACTCCACCCACTACCTCGACGCCAGCCACCCGGTGCACGACCAGAGCGAAGTGGATGAAGCCGGCACCCTGACCGAGCGGGTCTTCAAAAGTAAAGAGATGCTGCTGCTCAATCTGCACGAGCATGACCCGCTGGCGCCGTACGAAAAAATGCTTTTCGAGATGTGGGATAACAAAATTCAGACCCTGTGCCTGCTGCCGTTGATGTCCGGCAATACCCTGCTCGGGGTGCTGAAGCTGGCGCAGTGCGATGAGAAAGTGTTCACCACCACCAATCTTAAGCTGCTGCGGCAAATCGCCGAGCGCGTCTCGATCGCCATCGACAACGCCCTCGCCTACCGCGAAATTCAGCGCCTGAAAGAGCGGCTGGTCGATGAGAACCTCGCCCTGACCGAACAGCTCAACAACGTGGAGAGCGAGTTTGGCGAAATCATTGGCCGCAGCGAAGCGATGAACAGCGTGCTCAAGCAGGTGGAGATGGTGGCGCACAGCGACAGCACGGTGCTGATCCTCGGCGAAACCGGCACCGGTAAGGAGCTGATTGCCCGCGCTATTCATAATCTGAGCGGCCGCAATAGCCGGCGGATGGTCAAAATGAACTGCGCGGCGATGCCCGCCGGGCTGCTGGAAAGCGACCTGTTTGGCCACGAGCGCGGCGCCTTCACCGGCGCCAGCGCGCAGCGTATCGGCCGTTTCGAACTGGCGGACAAAAGCTCGCTGTTTCTCGATGAAGTGGGCGATATGCCGGTGGAGCTGCAGCCGAAGCTGCTGCGCGTCCTGCAGGAGCAGGAGTTCGAGCGTCTCGGCAGCAATAAGCTGATTCACACCGACGTGCGCCTGATCGCCGCGACCAACCGCGATCTTAAGCAGATGGTCGCCGATCGCGAATTTCGCAGCGATCTCTACTATCGGCTGAACGTCTTCCCGATCCACCTGCCGCCGCTGCGCGAGCGGCCGGACGATATTCCGCTGCTGGTGAAGGCCTTCACCTTTAAAATCGCCCGCCGTCTGGGACGCAATATCGACAGCATTCCGGCGGAAACGCTGCGCCTTCTCAGCCGCATGGAGTGGCCGGGCAACGTGCGTGAGCTGGAAAACGTCATTGAGCGCGCGGTGCTGCTGACCCGCGGCAGCGTGCTGCAGCTCTCCTTGCCGGAAATGAACATCGAGCCGCAGCCGCTGGCGGCAGAAGTGCTGCCGGAGGAAGGCGAAGATGAATACCAGCTGATTGTCCGGGTGCTGAAAGAGAGCAACGGCGTGGTCGCCGGACCGAAGGGCGCGGCCCAGCGTCTGGGATTAAAGCGCACCACTTTGCTTTCGCGCATGAAACGGTTGGGCATTCATAAAGACCAGCTGCAGTAGGCGTATCTTCAGAACGCTGTTTCATTTTGATTTTAATGAAACAGCGTTCTGTGAAGCAACTCGCGTTACCCGCCGCTCATCGATGATAAATAAGCCTTTTCCTTAATGGAGATGCTTATGACGCGTTTACCTCTGGCCGCCGCCATCGCTTTGCTGTTCTCTTCTCAGGCGGCATTTTCCTCTCTGCCCACTTTTTCTGTCTGGCCCGGCGGTGAAGCGCCCGGCGCGAAAAACAGCCCGGCGAGCGAATCGCTGGTGGAGCGCAGCAAAGACCCCTCGCTGCCCGATCGCGCGGTCACCGGCGTTCGCGCTCCGACAATTACCATTTACGCGCCGGAGAAGCCCAACGGTATCGCGCTGCTGGTGACGCCGGGCGGCTCTTATCAGCGGGTGGTGCTGGATAAAGAGGGCAGCGATCTCGCCCCGGTGTTTAACGCCCGGGGCTATACCCTGTTTGTGATGACCTACCGGATGCCCGCGGACGGTCATGCGGAGGGCAGCGATGCGCCGCTGGCCGATACGCAGCGCGCGCTGCGTACCCTGCGGGCGCGGGCCGCCGAGTGGCATATCGACCCGCATAAAATCGGCATTATGGGCTTTTCCGCCGGGGGGCACGTGGCGGCCAGCCTGGAGACCCGCTATAGCGAACCGGCTTACGCCGCCGTGGATGCCATCGACCAGCAGAGCGCGCGGCCGGACTTCGCGGTGCTCGGCTATCCGGTCATTTCCATGGATCCGGCGATTGCCCATCCCGGATCGCGCAAGGCGTTGATTGGCGAAACGCCGACGGCGGAGCGGCAGCATCGTTATTCACCGGAGCAGAACGTCACGCCGCAGACGCCGCCGACCTTTATTTTCCACGCGGTAGACGATCCTTCGGTGCCGGTGGATAACGCGCTGGTGATGTTTAACGCCCTGCGCGCGCATCAGGTGCCGACCGAGCTGCATCTGTTCGCCGAGGGGAAACACGGATTTGGCATTCGCGGGACCCGGGGCCTGCCCGCCGCCGAGTGGCCGCAGCTGGCGATGAACTGGATAGCTTCGCTGGCGGAAATGAACAAATAGCGCCGATAATCCCCGGCTCGCGGCTGACGCCTTAGCCGGGCTAACTGTCCGCAGACGGCGGGGACCTCGTGGCACCGGTGGGTATGGCTTCCCGGAGGCGATGCTGCGCATCTGTCCAGGCTACAAGTTCGTGCGGTTTGGTAGCCCGGACAGGCGCGTCAAGCGCCGCCTCCGGGGGATTTTGCAGAGCTATTTATCAGAACTAAAACCGTTGCTGGTCGCCAGCTCGGCAAACCACAGCGCGTTGCGCTTTATCTGCCGCTCTCCGGTTTGCAGATTAAGCCGCCAAAAACCGTAGCGCCGCTTGAACGAGTTAATCCACGACCAGTTATCGATAAACGTCCACTGATGCACGCCAAAACAATTCGCGCCGTCGGCTATCGCGCGATGCAGCTGCACCAGATGCTCTTCCATCAGGCCGATGCGGAACGAATCGTCAATCACCCCGTCTTCACCCGGTTCGCCTTCCGACTCAATATCCATCGCGATGCCGATTTCCGCGAGGAACCACTTTATATTGCCGTAGTTATCGCGAAGATTGGCGGCAATGTCATAAATCGCCTGCGGCAGAATCTCATTATTATCGCGATAAGGATTAAAGCGCCCTTCTGGATTCACGTAGTTTTCGAAATAGAACTCCGGGGTGAAATAGTCCAGCGTATAGTCGCTTTCGCGTGCCTTGACCCGCCGCGGAACGTAATAGTTAACGCCGAGAAAATCGACGCGCGATCCGCTAATCAGCTCCACGTCGGCTTTTGTCACCTCCGGCAGGCAGTCGTGCGCGGCCAGAATTTCGCACAGCTCTTTCGGGAACTGATGCTTCACCAGCGGATCGAGAAAGCTGCGGTTGAAAAACAGATCCGCATACCACGCCGCTTTTTTATCCTCAGCGCTGTCGTTACGGGTATAGGAGGGCGTCAGGTTCAGCACCACGCCAATCTCGCTCTCCAGCGCCAGCGCGCGAAACTCGCGCACCGCTTTGGCGTGGGCCAGCATAATGTTAAACGCCACCTGCGCCGCCAGCCTGCCGTCTTTCTTGCAGGGATAGTGGAAGTCGTACAGATAGCCGCCCTCAACCGGCACAATCGGCTCGTTGAAGGTGATCCAGTATTTCACTTTGTGACCAAACAGCTCGAAGGCGGTGCGGGCAAAACGCGCGAAGAGATCCGTCACGTGCGCCGACTCAAAGCCGCCGTACTGCTTTTGCAGCGCTTCCGGCATATCAAAGTGATAGAGGTTAATCATCGGCTCAATGCCGTTTTCGATCATCTCATCAAGGTAGGCATGATAGAAACGCACCGCGTCCGGATTGGGCGCGCCGGTTTCGAAATCGTCAATCAGCCGCGACCACTGAATCGAGGTGCGAAAGGAGTTGAATCCGGTCCGCTTCATCAACGCCACGTCCTGAGGATACTGATGATAGGTATCGCAAACGGTTTGCGGCCCAATCTGCTGATAAAAACGTTCCGGCTGTTCGGCAAACCAGCTGTCCCAAATAGAACGGTGCGGCTTGTTGCTGATGCCTTCCGTTTGCGGACCGGATGCCGCCGCGCCCCAAAAAAAGCCTTCCGGAAACTGATACCGGGTCATAACGCCTCCTGTAAGTTAAAAAAGGCCGCACCCGACGGGCGCAGCCAATAAGCACTACTCTGCAACCACTTCAATCGATTTGATAAACATATAGCCCCAGTCGCCGGCGAATTTACCGAAGTCGATGCGGTTATCGCCGGCCTTCAGCTCGACCGGCACCAGTTGCTGCTGGCCCTGTTCATCGGTCTGCGGGAACTCAACCGCGATTGGCGCGCCGCCGTTGACAATAAACGAGTTTTTCTTGCCGCCCCATTTGCCGCTGAACGTTACCCGCAGCAGATACTTGCCGGCCCACGGCGCGGAAACCTGCCAGCTCACCTTATCGCCGTCGTTGGCGAACGGCCCGAGGAAGCCGTCTTCGTCAATCGTCAGCGCGTCTTTCTCGCTTTTCGCCGCCTCAATCTTGCCCTCGGTCACGTGCAATACCCCACCGCCAAAACGGCAGTAGTCGGCTGGGACTTTACCGGCGGCTTCCGTCACCGTGACCTTTACGGTTTTGCTGCTTTTGAGCAGGCCGTCATCGGCGCTAAAGGTCAGCGCATATTCACCGGGGGCGCTGAACCAGGCGCGGGTTTCGGCTTTATCCGTCGTGCAGAAATGAGCCTGCGCGCTGCCGCCGTTGCTCCAGTTCACCTTTACGTCGCGGTCCGGGAGCCCGTCATCGCGCCAGCTCGCGCTCAGCTGCACGCCCTGATCCTGGCTGGTGGTGAGCGTCTCCGCCAGCGCGACTACCGGCGCCTGATTCGCCTGGGTGTGCTTCACGCTAATCACGTTCGAAGGCGCTGAGCTGCCGCTCTCGTTCTTAGCGATGACGCGGTAATAGTACGTATTCCCCAGTTGCAGACTGCGATAGTCATCGCGGAACAGATCCATCGTCTGCGGGTTCCACTCGTTAACGCCATCGGAAATATCGCGCCCCACCACTTTCCACGGCCCGGATGCCGAATCAGCGCGCTCGACATCATAAGCGCGCCCTACCGCCGCCCCCAGCCAGTTGATAGCAAACGGTGAATCCGTCGCCCGCAGCGTCGGCGCATCCGGTTTCGGCAGCGGCGGCGCGTTCTCCTGCCCGTTCATCTGCGCCGCGGCGGTCCGCACCAGGTCGACCACTTCCATTTCCTCATTGGCCTTACCTTCCATCGGGAAGCCCGGCAGATGGTAGCTGTAGTGGCCGGTGGACTCTTTATGCCAGTAGAAACCGCCATCGTGACGATGACCGCGGAAGCCCCAAATCAAGCCGCCCGCCGCCTGCGCGCCGTTGACTTCGCTATGCACGATCGACTGCATAATGGCGTTAAGCTGCTGCGCGTCCAGCAGGCCGAATTCGCCCACCATATAGACTTTTTTACCCGCTGCCGCCGTCAGGTCTTTTTTCACCTGATCGGGATGGTTGTTATCGGCATTGGTGTAGTAGTGGTTGCTGACGATATCGACATTAGGATCGTTGAGCGCAAACCCGTTAATTTTCTTGTAGGTGCCATCGACCACCAGCTGATGCGGCGCCCACTTTTTGATCCACGCGGCGGTCTGCTGAAGGAACGCCGCGTTGGTGTCTTCCAGTTCGTTGCCGGTCTCCCAGGCCATAATCGCTTTTTCGTCGAAATAAGGACGACCGGTCACGCTGTTGGTACGGGTGATAACCTGGCGAATCACGTCAAGATAGGCCTTGAAGGTTTTACTGTCGGTACGGTAAAAATCCTCCGGCTTTTCGTGGTAGAACGCCGCCAGCTGCTCGCGACCGCCCCACCACCACCAGTGATCGATAAACGGCAGGATCAGGCGCAGCCCCTGTTTGTCCGCCTCGGCGATCATGTTGTCGTATACCCGCATCGCCTTTTCGTTCAGGAGCGGCATGCCGTCGGTGGTTTCCGGGGCCAGAATATGGGTTTCGCGACCGCAGGCCTCGTCAAACGTCTGCTGCACCGAGAGCACGTATACCCGCTGCGCCCTGGCGCCGGTTTGCACCATCGCCTTAATCCAGTTTTCCTGCTCTTCCGCCGTCGGCCAGCGGAAGTATTGCCCCCAGCCGCGCGTGTCGGCCTTACAGGTACCGCGCGCATCGTCCTCGATACGGTGCAGCTCCGGCGCGTGGATGCCCGCAAAGCGGAAAACCTTGTCGCCGTCTTTTAGCGTCGCGCCGTCGCGGGTAATAAAGTGTTCAAAGTGCGAGCGCTCTGCGGCCATCGCGCCTGCGCTTCCCAGCGCCGAAAGCAGCGCGACGAGCATCAGTTTTGTCACCGGCTTAATCATCGTTATCTCTCCTTAGAACCAGACTTCGGCCTGCACGCCAAAGTTCAGCGTGTCGGTGTCGCCGCTGCGCGAGTAGCCGCCTGCGGAAATAGTATTGGTGTCCCAGTTATAGTTGCCGTCCAGCGCGTCGGACACGCCTTTGTCCCACTTCGCGTAAGTGACGAAGAAGCGCAGCTGCGGGCGAGTCCAGAAGCCGGAATCAAAGGTCAGGGTCGGCGCGATGGTCACTTTCGTCAGGCCGCCTTTGCCTTTACCGTCCACGCCTTTGTAGTTTTTATCGTTGAGATATTCGTAGCCCAGCTCGTACTGCATGGCGAAGTTTTTGGTGATCTGCTGGTACGGGCGGATCCCCGCCACCCAGCTGGTGCGTCCCCAGCCGTCGGCATCTTCCGTCCACCAGCGGTAGTTTTTGTCTTTCTGATAGTAGGCAAACGTGGAGATTTCCCAGTCGCCGAGCGAGGCCATGTTATCCAGCACCACGCGCCAGGACTGGGTATCGTCGAGGTTTGCCCAGCCCCAGCCGTTTTTACCCAGCGAGTCCCCCGCCGCCAGGCCGCGCCCGTACTGGAAGACCACGCGAGAGTAGCCGCCGGTCAGGCCGTAAAAACCGTCAAAGTTGTAGACGCCGGTTACGCCGTAGCCCTTTTCCGCCGAGGTCGGGTGCTTCTCATTGCGGTTCATGTGGTGGCCAATCAGCTCAAGGTCGAAGCCGGTGCCGCCGATCTTTTTCAGCCACAGGTTGAGCGAGTAGTCATCCGGATAGCCCTGATCGCCTTTGTCGACCGGGTAGGCTTTGGTTTCGTCGGTTGGCGAGAAGGCGTAAACCCCGGCATCGAAGCGCGCGAAGCCAAGATCCATATTGTCGAAGCCGCCGCCGGTACCGTTGTACTGAATGTACTCCCAGTCGAACTGGTGGCTGGAGGTGTTGGAGCTGCTGTAGCGCTTACCGGCCCAGAAGGTCATTTCCGGCGCGAAGTCGAGGTTTGACAGTTCGGCGAAACCTTCGCGGAACTGCACATCATGCCCGTCGTCATCCTGACAGTTCCAGTCGGAGGTGCATTTCGACTGATGGGTAATGTTGGCCTGGACTTTAGCCACCACGCCGCTGTCCGAGGTTAACGTCACCGTCGGGATCAGTTCGATCTTGGTATCCTCTTCGTTGCCCAGACGCCACTTGCCGTCCGGCATCAGGCCAACGGAGTCGGCGCGGTTGCCGTCGGCGTTGGCGAGGATCCCCGAACGGATATAGCCGTGGAGCATAAAATCGTACTTCGGATCGGCGATGGCGCAGTCGCTCATCACCGCGAGGGCGAGTAAAGACAGAGGTATTGAATGATTTAGCCTGATCATTTTTATTCCTTGGTTATTTTTTTATTAACACTGCCTGAGAACGGGAGGAAATTTACGGATCAAAATTGGAAATGTACATCCATTAACGGAAAGCGCTTTCCGTAATTGCCGGATGAGTTCACAATTTTAACGAGAGCGGGCGAATATTCGTGATGAGCTTCACATAATCCGGCAGAAATAAAAAAGCCCGCGCGCGGCGGGCTGTGGCAGGCAGGCGAAAAGCTTAGCGTTCGGCGTCGGCGAGCTGGCGTTCGTAGACCTTGAAGAACGGACGATAGAGCATCCAGGCGTTAAAAATGGCAAACAGGCACATGCATAAGTTTTTCCAGCTGCCGTTGGCTGACCACGCCGCGCCGAGCGGCGCCGGCATCGACCACGGCAGCATCGCCACCGCCCGATCGAGAATCCCCAGTTGGGTTAAATACCAGGCGATACAGGCATTTATCAGCGGCACAAACAGAAACGGCAGCAGAAAGACCGGGTTCATGATAATCGGAAAACCAAACAGTATCGGCTCATTGATATTAAACAGCGAGGGGAGCAAGCCAATTTTCCCCACGCTTTTCAGCTGCCGCGAACGGCTGCGCATCGCCATAAACACCAGCGGCAGGGTGGAGCCGATGCCGCCGATCAGCAGGTAAAAATCCCAGAATCCCTGCAGGTAAATATGCGGCAGCGTGGCGGAACCGGCGGCCAGCGCCTGCTGGTTTTCAAACAGATAGGTCATCCAGAATGGGTTCATAATCCCGGTGATAATCAGCGCCCCGTGAATGCCGACAAACCAAAGCAGGTTACAGATAAACAAAGAGATTAATACCGCGGTTAAGGTGTCGGACGCCACCACCAGCGGCCGCACCGCTTCGCTAATCAGCTCCGGTAAAATGCGCCCGGTGCTCTGCAACAGCAGCGCGTTGATGACGCTGATGGAGAGCATCACCACCAGCAGCGGGATCAGCAGTTGAAAGCCGTTGCGGGTCATCACCGGCACCTCTTCCGGCAGGCGGATGCACCAGCCTTTTTTGTAGAAGAAGCGCACGATCTCAATGGAGTAAGTACTTGAAATCAGCGCGGTAAAAATCCCCATCCCGCCAAGATAAAGATTGGCCGCGCCGTTGCCGCGAAAGCCGATAAACAGCAAGAACGCCAGACAGCCGGTCAGCCCGCAGAGCCGCTCCGGCAGCCGGTACTGCTTGGCAAGACTGGCGCTGGCGCCGAAGGCCACAATCAGCGCCACCAGCCCGATGGTCAGTTCGAAAGTCGGCAGCAGAATGGGACGCAGCTGGAAATAGAACTGGCCGAAAAACGATGCGCCGTCGATGGAAACGGGCGGAAACAAAATCGGCACCAGCAAACTTCCGACAATCACAAACGGCATCGCCAGCGCAAAGCTGTCGCGCATCGCCGTGATGTGGTTATTGCGCGTCAGAACGTTGGCCAGCGGCGCCAGACGCTGCTCGATGATGTCGACGGCAACATTCATCAACTGAATGTTCATAATCCTGCCTTTCAGAATAGGTTGGTCGCCAGGATGATCGCGCACTCCCGGGTAAAGTAAAAGCCCGCCATAGGTGATCGTGGTCACAATAAATAAATCCACAACTGGAAAGCGCTTTCCGTTTTATATCCGTTATGACTATAGTCGGCGCATCCATCTCATCAGGAGCGATATATGAAAAAGATAATGTTGTGCTGTTCCGCGGGCATGTCCACCAGCCTGCTGGTGAAAAAAATGATCGCCGAAGCCGAGCAGCGCGGTCTGCCGGTGGAGATCAACGCCTTCGGCGTCGCGGAATTCGATCGGCAGGTCGGCCATTACCAGGTGGTCCTGCTGGGGCCGCAGGTGAAATACATGCAGAAAGATCTGCAAAAACAGGCGGATAAATACGGGATCCGCGTGGAGCCCATCAACATGATGGATTACGGCATGCAGAAAGGCGGCGCCGTGCTGGATTTCGCGCTTTCCCTTATCGATAACAAAAATTAAGGAAAGATCATGAGCTCTCTGTACGCGAAGCTGATCGCCGTGATTGAACAGAAGATCACCCCTATGGCGGGGGCGATCGGCCAGCAAAAATACGTCACCTCCATCCGCGACGGTTTTATTACCGCCCTGCCCTTTATGATCGTCGGCTCGTTTTTGCTGGTCTTTATTTTCCCGCCTTTTTCTCCGGATACGACGTGGGGTTTTGCCCGCGCCTGGCTGCAATTTTCCCTCGATCATCGCGATGCGCTGATGCTGCCATTTAACTTCAGCATGGGGGTGATGACGCTGTTTATCGCCGTCGGGATCGCCGCCAGCCTGGCGAAACACCACAATCTGGACTCGCTGACCGCCGGGATGCTGTCGCTGATGTCGTTTCTGCTGGTGGCCGCGCCGCTGAAGGATGGCCAGATCTCCACCGCCTACTTCTCGGGTCAGGGGATCTTCACCGCGATTCTGGTGGCGATTTACTCCACCGAACTGTACGCCTTCCTCAAGCGGCACAACATTACGATCCGTCTGCCGCCTGAAGTTCCGGCGGGCGTGGCGCGCTCGTTTGAAATTCTGATCCCGGTACTGGCGATCGTGCTGACGCTGCATCCGCTGAATCTGTTTATCGAAGCGCAGCTGGGAATGATTATCCCGGAAGCGATCATGTCGCTGGTGAAACCGCTGGTGGCGGCTTCCGATACCCTACCGGCGATTCTGCTGTCGGTGCTGGTGTGCCAGGTGCTGTGGTTTGCCGGGATCCACGGGGCGCTGATCGTCACCGGGATCATGAATCCATTCTGGATGGCGAACCTGTCGATCAACCAGGCGGCGATGGCCGCAGGCACCGCGATCCCGCATATCTACGTCCAGGGCTTCTGGGATCACTACCTGCTGATCGGCGGCGTCGGATCCACCCTGCCGCTGGCGCTGATGCTGCTGCGCAGCAAGGCCGTGCATCTGCGAACGATTGGCCGGATGGGCGTGGTGCCGGGCGTATTTAACATCAACGAGCCGATTCTGTTTGGCGCGCCGATCATCATGAACCCGCTGTTCTTCCTGCCGTTCGTGCTGGTGCCGATGATCAACGCGACCCTGGCCTACTTTGCGCTGAAGCTGGACCTGGTGAGCCGCGTGGTGTCGATGACGCCGTGGACGACGCCTGCCCCTATCGGCGCCTCATGGGCGGCGAACTGGAGCTTTAGCCCGGTGATCATGTGCCTGATCTGTATGGCGACGGCGATGGTGATGTACCTGCCGTTCCTCAAAGCCTACGAAAAACAGCTGCTTGAGCAGGAGCACGCTAACGCGGCCGCCCAGGCCGAAAGCGCGCAGCAGTCCGCATAATTCATACTATTCAGAGGGTTGTCATGGAATTAGAAGAACAGGTGATGGGTATCATCATCAACGCCGGCCAGTCGCGTAGCCTGTGCTACGAAGCGTTGAGCTGCGCTAAAGCGGGGGATTTCACCGCCGCCGACGAAAAAATGAAAGAAGCGGCGCATTTCGCCCGCGAGGCGCATCGGGTGCAGACCCAGCTGATTGAGGCCGACGAGGGAGAGGGTAAAACCAAAATGACACTGGTGATGGTTCACGCTCAGGATCATCTGATGACCTCAATTCTGGCGAAAGAGCTGATCGGCGAACTGATCGCCATTTACCGCTCGCGACCGCTGCACGCGTAGAGTTCCTCCTCTCGAGGGGAGAGGAGATGACGTAGCCCGGGTAAGGCGTTTACGCCGCGACCCGGGAAAACGGTAAATTCTCATGTCATCTGGCTGACTTCCCGGCTCGCGCTGCGCTTAGCCGGGCTACCTGGACTGCACGCGTAGCCTCCTTCCGGAGAAAACCGGCTGGCCCCGGGAAACCGTCTACCACGATTAAGGACAACCATGCTACATCTCGGTTTAGACATCGGCGGCACCAAAATGGAAGCCGTCCTGCTCAACGCGGCGGGCGAATGCGTCTATCGCCAGCGCCGTCCGACACATAAAGAGAGCTACGACGCGTTTATGCAGCAGCTGCTCGGGCTGATTGAGAGCGTCCGCGCCTGGAGCGAGCGTCCGTTTACCCTCGGTATCGGCCTGCCGGGGGCTATCGACCCGCAAAGCGGCCTGATTAAAAACTGTAACTGTCTGGTGCTTAACGGCCACGACCTACGCCACGACCTGATGCGGGAGCTCGGTCAACCGGTATGGATGGCGAACGATGCCGACTGCTTCACCCTCTCTGAAGCGGTGGACGGCGCGGGCGCCGGGGCGACGACCGTATTCGGCGTCATCATCGGCACCGGCTGCGGCGGCGGCGTCGCGGTGAACCAACGGCTGCTCAGCGGGCCTAACGCCATCGCTGGCGAATGGGGCCACAACCCCCTTCCGGGCTATCGTCCCGAGCGCGACGGCCCGGCGCAGCCCTGCTACTGCGGAAAAGAGAACTGCATCGAAAGCTTTATTTCCGGCACCGGCTTTGCCCGCCGCTACGGCGCGCAGGCGCGATCCGAGGCGATTATCGCCGCCGCGCAAAACGGCGATCCCCAGGCGCTGGCCCACTGGCGGCATTTTATCGACGCTTTCGCCCGCAGCCTGGCGTCGGTAATCAATATCCTCGATCCGCAGGTGATTGTGCTGGGCGGCGGGCTCTCCAACGTCGGGCAAATCTATGAGCAGCTGCCGTCGGCAATCGTCCCGTATCTCTTCTCCGATAGCTGCCGAACGCAGATCAAACAGGCACGCTTCGGCGACGCCAGCGGCGTGCGCGGCGCGGCCTGGCTACCGGTTCTGGACAGCGCTGAAGGCCGCCGGCGGTAGACACTTTTTTCAGCAGGTATGCTAAGCTAGGCGAAAATATTCAGACAGAAAATGCCATGCCAACCATTGATGATGTTTCAAGATTAGCGAATGTCTCCCGAGCGACGGTATCCCGCGTGCTGACCGGCACCAGGGGCGTGCGCGAAGAGAGCCGGGAAGCGGTTCTGCGCGCGGTAGAAGAACTTAACTACCGCCCGAGTTTTGCCGCGCAAAACCTCGCCAGTCAGACATCCAATCACGTGGGGCTGGTGATCCCGGCGAACGATGACAGCAGCGGCGCGCGCCTGCTGCCGATGCTCTCATTAGCGCTAAAGGGGCTGAATAAAAACCTGATTGTTCAGTACGTGACGGATGCGGCGGAACAGGCGGCGGTGGTTGACGATTTACAGCGCCAGTGCGTGGCGGTGGTGGTGCTCGGCGCCGTCCCGGCGGAGGCGCCGCGCAACGTGATCTCCTTTGACCGTTTCAGCATTGCCGGGGTCAATAATCAGGGCTACGACTACGCTTTCGCCACCGAAAGCGCCTGCCGCTACGTGATCGGCAAGGGCCATCGCAATATCGCGCTGCTCGTTGATAACGACAGCGATGACGCCAGCCGCCAGATGCTCGAAGGCTATCGCAACGTTCTGCAAAACTACTCCATCCCTTTTAACCGGCAGCTGATGCTGGCGGCCAACGATAACGTTGAACAGGCGCTGCTGACGCTGATTAACAGCTTCAGCAAATACTCGGTGATTATCGTGAAACGGGACCGCTACGCCGCCGAAGCGATGCGCCTGCTGCGCGAGTTCAACGTTGCCGTACCGCAGGAGGTCTCGCTGCTGAGCCTGGAGGATTCCCCCCTCGCCTCGCTGCTCAATCCGCCGCTCACCTGTATTTCCTGGCCGCTGGAGCAGCTGATGGAGAACTGCCTGCAGCGTATTCGTAACCTGATTGATGAGCGCCCCACCTTCTCCGCCGAAGGGCGTACGCTGGCGGGGCGCCTGATCCCGCGCCAGTCGGTGGCCGATCTCTCCTGATTCTAGCGTCCGGCCTTCCGCGTGGCCGGGCCTTTCCTCTCGCGCCGCTGGTTCCCACGCTAATCATTCGCCTCACATCTAAATAAGAATTATTTTCATTTATAAATAGCGTGTGCTATATAACATAGCAATGGCTATAAATGATGATTAATTAATCGCAACGTTGTGAGGGACCTTATGCTGCACCTGCCACCCCTGAAGCATCTGATGTTTGCCGCCACGCTGGCGCTGTTGGCCGTCGCCCCCGTCCAGGCAAAAGAGAAATTTAAAGTGATCACCACCTTCACGGTAATCGCCGACATGGCGCAAAACGTCGCGGGCGACGCCGCCGACGTCAGCTCCATCACCAAACCGGGAGCCGAGATCCACGAATATCAGCCAACGCCCGGCGATATCAAACGCGCGCAGGGCGCGCAGCTGATCCTCGCCAACGGACTGAATCTTGAACTGTGGTTCGCCCGCTTTTATCAGCACCTGAACGGCGTGCCGGAAGTGGTGGTCAGCAACGGCATTCAGCCGATGGGCATCAGCGAGGGGCCGTATAACGGTAAGCCCAACCCGCACGCGTGGATGTCGGCGGACAACGCGCTGATCTATGTCGATAACATTCGCGACGCGCTGGTGAAGTACGATCCTGAAAATGCCGACGCCTATCGCCATAACGCTGAGACCTACAAAGAGAAGATTCGCCACACCATGACGCCGCTGAAGGCGGAACTGGCGAAACTGCCGCAGGACAAGCGCTGGCTGGTAACCAGCGAGGGGGCGTTCTCCTATCTGGCCCGCGATAACGGCCTGCAGGAGCTCTATCTGTGGCCGATCAACGCCGACCAGCAGGGCACTCCGCAGCAGGTGCGGAAAACCATCGACACCATGAAGAAAGCGCATATCCCGACTATCTTTAGCGAAAGCACCATTTCCGATAAACCGGCGCGTCAGGTGGCAAGAGAAGCAGGCGCCCACTACGGCGGTGTCCTGTACGTCGACTCCCTGAGCGCCGCCGATGGCCCGGTGCCGACCTACCTCGACCTGCTGCGCGTCACCACCCAAACCATCGTCCAGGGCATCAACGACGGACTAAGGAAACAGGCATGAGTAACGAGCTGCCGGGCCTCGCGGTCAACAACGTCAGCGTGACCTATCGCAACGGTCATACCGCCCTGCGCGACGCCTCGTTCCGCGTGCCGCGCAGTTCCATCGCCGCGCTGGTTGGGGTGAACGGTTCGGGCAAATCAACGCTGTTTAAAGCGCTGATGGGCTTTGTGCGCGTCGGTAAGGGCGATATCGCGATCCTCGGCCAGCCGGTTAACCGCGCCCTGCGCCAGAACCTTGTCGCCTACGTTCCGCAGGCGGAAGAGGTGGACTGGTCTTTCCCGGTGCTGGTGGAAGATGTGGTGATGATGGGGCGCTACGGCCATATGGGCTGGCTGCGGCGGGCTAAAGCGCGCGACCATGAGATTGTCGATGCCGCCCTGGCGCGGGTCGGCATGAGCGAGTACCGGCAGCGCCAGATCGGCGAGCTCTCCGGCGGGCAGAAAAAGCGCGTGTTTCTGGCCCGCGCTATCGCTCAGCAGGGGAAAGTCATTCTGCTGGATGAGCCCTTCACCGGCGTCGACGTACAGACCGAAGCGCGCATCATCGAACTGCTGCGGGAGCTGCGCGACGAAGGCTGCACCATGCTGGTTTCCACCCATAACCTCGGCTCGGTGAGCGAGTTCTGCGACTACACGGTGATGGTCAAAGGCACCGTGCTGGCCAGCGGCCCGACGGAAAGCACTTTTACCGCCGAAAACCTCGAACTGGCGTTTAGCGGCGTGCTGCGCCACGTGGTGCTGAGCGGCGCGGAAGAGCGGATTATTACCGACGATGAGCGGCCGTTTATCAGCCGCCGGGCGGCGGGAGGCGAAAGATGAGCTGGCTGCTGGAGCCGTTTGGTTATCAATATATGCTGAACGCGATGTGGGTGTCGGCGCTGGTGGGCGGAGTGTGCGCGTTTCTCTCCTGCTACCTGATGCTCAAGGGCTGGTCGCTGATTGGCGACGCCCTCTCCCACTCTATCGTGCCGGGCGTGGCGGGCGCTTATATGCTCGGCCTGCCCTTCGCGCTGGGGGCGTTTCTTTCCGGCGGGCTGGCGGCGGGCAGCATGCTGTTTCTTAATCAGCGTTCGAAGCTGAAGGAAGACGCGATTATCGGCCTGATCTTCTCCTCTTTTTTCGGTATCGGCCTGTTTATGGTGTCGCTGAACCCGACCTCGGTGAATATCCAGACCATTATTCTCGGCAATATTCTGGCCATCGCCCCGGAGGATATTATCCAGCTGGCGGCCATTGGCTTTATTTCGATGGCGATTCTGCTGCTGAAGTGGAAAGACCTGATGGTGACCTTTTTCGATGAGAATCACGCCCGCTCGATTGGCCTCAATACCAGCGGGCTGAAGCTGCTGTTCTTTACCCTGCTGGCGGCCTGTACCGTGGCGGCGCTGCAAACCGTCGGCGCGTTTCTGGTGATTTGCCTGGTGGTGACGCCCGGCGCTACCGCCTGGCTGTTGACCGACCGCTTCCCGCGCCTGCTGGCCATCGCCGTGGCGATTGGCAGCCTGACCAGCTTTTTCGGCGCCTGGCTGAGCTACTATCTGGACGGGGCGACCGGCGGAATTATCGTCGTCGCCCAGACGCTACTGTTTTTAACCGCGTTCGTTTTCGCGCCGAAGCACGGCCTGCTCGCCAGCCGTCGTCGCGCCAGGGAGGCCTCATGCTGAGCGCGCTGCTTGAACCTTTCCAGTTCTCTTTTATGGTCAACGCCATGCTGGTGGCGGCGATCGTTGCCGTCCCCTGCGCGCTGCTGTCGGTGTTTTTGGTGCTAAAAGGCTGGGCGCTGATGGGCGACGCCATGAGCCACGCGGTTTTCCCGGGGGTGGTGGTGGCGTATATCCTCGGTATCCCCTTCGCCATCGGCGCGTTTATCGCCGGGTTGTTCTGCGCCATCGCCACAGGTTATCTCGACGATAACAGCCGTATTAAGCGCGATACGATCATGGGCATCGTGTTTTCCGGGATGTTTGGCGCGGGCCTGGTGCTGTACGTGTCGATTCAGTCGGAGGTGCATCTCGATCATATTCTGTTTGGCGATATGCTGGGTATTTCCGCCAGCGATATTGTACAAACGTCGCTGATCGCGCTGGCGATTGCGCTGATTATCGGCCTGAAGTGGCGCGATTTTCTGCTGCATGCCTTTGATCCGCAGCAGGCGAAGGCCAGCGGATTGCGCTGCGGGCTGCTGCATTATGGGCTGCTGTGCATGATTGCGCTGACCATCGTGGCGACGCTGAAAGCGGTGGGGATCATTTTGTCGATTTCGCTGCTGATAGCGCCGGGGGCTATTGCGCTGCTGCTGACGCGGCGTTTTGTCAGCGCCCTGCTGCTGGCGGTGGCGATAGCGTTAAGCTGTTCGCTGGGCGGCGTGTGGCTGTCGTTTTATCTCGACAGCGCCCCGGCGCCGACCATCGTGGTGCTGTTTACCGTTCTGTTCGTTATCGCGTTTGTCTGGACCTCGGTTCGCGATAGCCAAACCACAGCCCATTCCGGCGAGGCCCCAGGTCGCGGCTGACGCCTTACCCGGGCTACCTTGACGGGCATTATTCCCGGAGGCGGCGCGTTGCGCCTGTCCGGGCTACCTCTCCCCCAGGACGTAGCCCGGACAGATGCGCAGCATCGCCTCCGGGGGAAATTCGCTATTTTTTAGGCCGGTACTTTTCCGGCAGTTCCGGCACCGGACGTTTGTCATCGATCAGATGGCGAATCGTCAGGATCGGGTGCCGCCAGAGCATCCGCGGCCCCGCCCAGCGCATAATCCGCTTCATCTCTTCGCGTTTCGCGGGCTGGTAGCAGTGCACCGGGCACTGCTTGCAGGCGGGCTTCTCTTCGCCAAAGACGCATTTATCCAGCCGCTTGTCGGCATAGTCGTTAAGCGCCTGATAGTGTTCGCCGTCGTCGCGGGCATCCGGGCAGCGGCGCTGGTAGAGCGTTATCATGCTGCTAATGGTCTTTTTTTCCCGCGCAATACGTTTGCCCGCCATCGCCTGTCCCCCCGAAAAGATGCATTCATAATACACATTCATAGAGGGCGATGCAGCCCCATACTCCCTGAGGATTATGCCGGTTTATCCACGTGCCCCAGCGGTTTTTCCGGGAAGCATACGTCGCGCACCCGGCGCTTGAGTTCCGCCGCGTCGGGGAAACCGCCATCCTGCTTGCGCTCCCAGATTTGCACATCATCAACGGCCACCACGAAGATCCCGCCGGTTCCCGGAATCAGCGTGACCGAGGCGATGTCGGTGCTAAAGCTGTGCAGCAGTTCCTGGGCCATCCACGTGGCGCGCAGCATCCAGTTGCACTGCGAACAGTAGGTAATGGTAATCGCGGCTTTGTGGCTCATCGGCGTCTCGCTGTCGGTCAAAGGGCAAATTGTAAACAACTTGCAGATTAATTGAGGAATACATGATTATTTTGTTGCAAACGATAATAGCTATCATTACCATTCGCAATCAATAAGCATGGAGAAAAAACGTCCAGTAACGGAATAACCGGACACACCTGCACTCTGGAAGTAACGCGTGAGCCAATACTAATAATGATTAAGGCGTGGCTACTATGTATAACTCCACTCAATCAACAGCATGGTTCAAGAAAAGCCTGCTGGTGACTTCTTTGCTTACAGCAATTTATCAAACTTCCGCCGGGGCGGCTGATACCACCGCGAAAACCACCAGCAGCGCATCTTCTGATGACAGCTCGGAACGGATGACCGTTACCGCGCCGGCGCCGTTGCTGAAAGCGGGCAGCGAACATTCGATCAGCGCTCAGGAGCTGCAGGATAAAGGGGCCAACGACTTTGGCTCCATCATGCGCTACGAGCCGCTCATTAGCGCCACCGGCGCCAGCGGCGGTTCCGGCAACGGCAAAAGCGGCTTCGACCGCGGCGGCTATACCGGCTACAACATACGCGGCATGGAGAGCAACCGCGTCGGGATCGACGTCGACGGCATCGCCCAGCCGAATGCCACCGGGCGCAGCTACGCCAGCCGCGCGGGCCTCAATACGTTCGGTATGGGCCGCGACTACATTGACCCCTACATGTACGGCAGCATCGATATTCAGTCCGGGGCGACCTCAACCGATACCGCCAACAGCGCCATCGGCGGCAACGTCTCTTTCCGTCCGAAGTCCGCGGATGACTACCTGCATCCGGGCAAAACCAGCGCCTTCGGCTACCGCAGCGGCTACGACTCATCCGATCGCAGCTGGCACAACGGCGTCACCGTTGCCGGCGGCGATGAAACCCTGCGCGGGATCTTCGTCTACAGCCGTCGCGACGGCCAGGAAACGGAAAACAACAGCGGGACCGTTGATTCATACCCGGCAAACTGGCACTCCAACGCCTTTATGGCCTCGGGGATCTGGCAGCCGAATGACGAACATAAGCTCACCAGCACCTTCGATTATTACCATAAAACGAACCACACGCATTATGACGCCTGGGACTCCAGCGGCAACAGCGTTATCGGCACGTCAAACCAGACCAGCCAGACCCGCCGCTGGGGCCTGAGCCTGAAAGACGACTGGACGCCGATGAACGACTATATCGACAGCGTATCGACCAAGGTCTACTACCAGCATACCGAGGCCCATGATTGGACATATATGCCGGACAGCGTCACCCGCGCGATGCAAACGGTGAGCTCCGACTACGATACCGACACCTGGGGCATTCAGAGCGCGCTGGCGAAATCGATAGGCCGCCACGATTTGAGCGCCGGTTTTAACGCCAGCACGACGAAAACCCAGCGCCCGTTAACCCAGTCGCCAACCCCGAGCGCCTTTAGCCAGATCATGCAGCCGGACGCCGACAGCCGCGGCTATATCGTCGCCGGCTTCCTGCAGGACAAAATTAACTTCGACCTCGACGAGCATAACTTTGCGGTTATCCCGGGCATTCGCGTGATGCATCAGTCGACCAGGCCGGAGAACGTCTCCGATCTGGCCAACAACAGCAGCGTGCTGACCGGTTCCGACGTGTCAAATCTGTACGGTAAGAACGCTGATACCCAGGCGCTGCCGTCGCTGGTCTTGCAGTACGATATCACCCCGCGCCTGATGACTTATCTGCAGTATCAGCGCGGCGCGCAGTTCCCGAACGCCAGCCAGCTGTACGGTTCGTGGAACCTCGGCTCCAGCTACGCCGGACGCGCCCAGTATGCGCTGATCGGCAACACCGATCTGAAAACCGAAACCAGCGATAACGTTGAGTGGGGGATGAAGGGCGAAGTGGCGGAAGGCATCACTATGCGCACCGCGCTGTTCTACAACACCTATAAAAACTTTATCGCCTATACCCGCTACACCCGCGCCAATAATCCGGTGCAGTTCACTAACGTACCGTCGAACATCTACACCATTTACCAGGCGGAAAACCGCGATAAAGCGTACATCTACGGCGGCGAAATCAGCGCTAAATTCAACTTTGGCACCTGGTTTGAAGAGGTTAACGGCCTGAGCGCTACCCTCGCCTACGGCTATAGCGAAGGGCAATCGAAATCGAGCTACAGCGGCGATAAGTACGTCGACCTCGATAGCGTCGCGCCAATGAAGGCCATCGTCGGCGTGGCGTGGGACGACCCGGCAAAAGTGTACGGCACCGCGCTGACCGCCACCTTTGTTAAGGGCAAGCGCGCCACCGCCACCAGCCGTGAAAGCTATACCAACACCGGCTCCGCGATTACCGATTCGACCAGCGAATATATGCGCGTTCCGGGCTACGGCATGCTGGACTGGACCGCGTACTGGCAGGTCGCGAAGAACGTACGCGTCAACGGCGGCGTATACAACATTACCGATCGTAAATACTGGGATTATCTGAGCAGCCGCAATATCGAAATGTCCACCAATCAGGACGCCAACGACCGGGCGCTGGCGGTGATGCCTGGCCGCACCTGGCAGCTGGGCGTTAACGTCGATTTCTGACCGGCTAATAATAAGAAACCTGCTCCCCGGCCGCGAGCCGGGGAAACTCATCGTAGAGAAGGATGTGAATTATGCACAACACCCAACCGCAACATACCCCGCTGTGGCAGCGCTATCTGGCCACGAAAGCGCAATCTTCCGCGAAATACGCCCGCGATATCGCCGCCGAAATGGGGATTAGCGAAGCCGAACTGACCGAAGCCCGCCAGGGCTACGATGCCGTACGTCTGCAGGACGACGCCCGCGCCATTCTGACGGCGCTGGAAGCCGTGGGGGAAACCAAATGCATCTGCCGCAACGAATATGCGGTGCATGAGCAGGTCGGCGAATTTACCCATCAGCATCTGAGCGGCCACGCCGGGCTGGTGCTCAATCCGCGCGCCCTCGACCTGCGCCTGTTTCTCAGCCAGTGGGCCAGCGCTTTTCACCTGAGCGACAACGGTCGCCAGAGCATTCAGTTCTTCGATCCGCACGGCGACGCGCTGCTCAAGGTTTACACCACCGGAAATACCGACATGGCGGCCTGGGATGCGCTGATTGCCGCGCATACGCAGCAATCGCCTGCCCCGCTGGCGATTCGCCCGGCCGATCCGCTGAAATATGCCGATGCCGCCGACGGCGAGGCGCTGGAAAACGAATGGCGCGCCATGACCGACGTTCACCAGTTCTTCGGCCTGCTGAGAAAATATAACCTGTCGCGCCAGCAGGCTTTCCGCCTGGTCAGCGACGATCTCGCCTGCCGCATTGACACCCAGACGCTGCCGGGGCTGCTGGAAACCATCCGCCAGGATGGCAACGAGATCATGATCTTCGTTGGCAACCGCGGCTGCGTACAGATCTTCACCGGCGCGCTGGAAAAGGTCGCCCCGATGCGCGGCTGGCTGAATATCTTCAACGCCGCGTTTACCCTGCATCTGCGCGAGGAGAGCGTGGATGAGATCTGGGTGACCCGCAAACCGACCTCCGACGGCCACGTCACCAGCGTCGAGCTGTTCGCCAAAGACGGCACGCAGATCGCGCAGCTGTACGGCCAACGCAGCGAAGGCCACCCGGAGCAGGCGCAGTGGCGTGCGCAGGTCGATGGTTTGACCACCGAAGGGCTACTGGCATGAAGCGCTGGCTGATATTACTTGCGGCGTTTCCACTGTTGGCCAGCGCCGCCGCCGAGCGGATTGTGTCGCTCGGCGGCGACGTCACGGAGGTGATTTACGCCCTCGACGCCCAGCGGCAGCTGGTGGCGAAAGACAGCACCAGCACCTGGCCTGCCGCCGCGCAGAGCCTGCCGGATGTGGGCTATATCCGCCAGCTGAACGCCGAGGGGATCCTCTCCCTGCGCCCGACGCTGGTGCTGGCCAGCGCCCAGGCGCAGCCCTCGCTGGTGCTGAAAAAGGTTGAAGAGAATAAGGTTAAGGTGATCAACGTACCGGGCGGCTACGACCTGCCGGCAATCGAGGCAAAAATTGCCGTGATTGCCGACGCCCTTGGTAAGCAGAGCGAAGGTACCGCCCTGCGCCAGAAGGTTCATCAGCAGATCGCGCAAATTCCTTCGCAGCCAGTGAACAAGCGGGTGCTGTTTATTCTCAGCCACGGCGGCATGAATACCATGGTGGCCGGGAAACAAACCGCGGCGGATGGCGCAATCAGGGCGGCCGGGCTGCAGAATGCCATGCAGAGCTTCGACCATTATCGCAGCATGTCGCAGGAGGGCGTTATCGCCAGTAAACCGGACCTGGTGGTGATCTCCGCCGATGGGCTGAAAGGCATGGGCGGCGAAGCCGGGCTCTGGAAGCTGCCGGGGCTGGCGCAGACGCCTGCGGGACGCCATAAGCAGGTACTGGTGATCGATGATATGGCCCTGCTCGGCTTTGGCCCGCGCACCCCGCAGGAAGTGCTCGCGCTGCGGCAAAAAGCGGAGCAGTTGCCCTGATGCGCTCCCACCCTGCCCGTCATCTGTGGTTAATGACGCTGCTGCTGATTGTCCTGACGCTGCTCGCCACGACCCTGGGCGCGATGCGCCTGCCGTTGACCAGCCTGCTGCCCGCCGGCGATGAGATCCTGAGAAACATCTGGTTGACCATTCGCCTGCCGCGAGTGCTGCTGGCGCTGCTGGTCGGCGCCGCGCTGGCGCTCTCCGGCTGCGTGATGCAGGGGCTGTTTCGCAACCCCCTCGCCGATCCGGGACTGTTAGGGATCAGCGGCGGCGCGGCGCTGGCGGTGGCCTGCTGGCTGGTGCTGCCCCTGTCGCTGCCGGCGCTCGTGGCGCTGTACGCGCCGATGCTGGCGGCGTTTATCGGCAGCACGGCGGTGATGGTGGTGATTTTTATCCTCAGCCGGGCGGGAGACGCCTCGCTGTCGCGCCTGCTGCTGGTCGGCATCGCCATTAACGCCCTCTGCGGCGCGCTGGTCGGGGTACTGGCGTGGATCAGCAACGATACTCAGCTGCGCCAGCTTTCGCTGTGGGGTATGGGTAGCCTCGGGCAGGCGGAATGGTCGACGCTGCTGGTGGCGGCCACGTTGATGATCCCGGCCTCCCTCGTGGTGTGGGCGATGGCTTCGCGGCTTAACCTGCTGCAGTTGGGCGATGAAGAGGCGCACTATCTCGGCGTCAACGTTCGCGCCCTGCAGCGTCTACTGCTGCTGTGCAGCGCATTGCTGGTAGCGTCGGCGGTGGCCATCAGCGGCATTATCGGCTTTATCGGCCTGGTCGTGCCGCATTTGATGCGGATGTGGCTGGGGCCGGACCATCGCGGCCTGGTTCCCGGTTCGCTGCTGTGCGGCGCGATTCTACTGCTGCTGGCCGACACGCTGGCGCGCACCGTTGCCGCTCCCGCGGAGATGCCGGTCGGGCTGTTGACCAGCGTGCTTGGCGCGCCGTGGTTTCTGTGGCTGATTTTTCGTCGGGAGAAAGAGACGCATGGATAATCGCTATAGCGCGCGTTCGCTGACGCTGCGTCTGGGTCACCGGCAGATCGTTAACGATGTCTCGCTCCAGCTCCGCGGCGGCGAGATGGCGGCGCTGATTGGCCCCAACGGCGCCGGTAAGTCGACCCTGCTGCGCCTGTTGACCGGTTTTTTAACCCCCGACGCCGGTGAACGACTGGTGGAAGGCCGCCCGCTGGAAAGCTGGTCAGCAGAAGCGCTTTCCCGCCGCCGGGCGGTGATGCTGCAGCGCACCCAGCTGCACGCCGACTGGCCGATCGAAACGGTTATCGCCATGGGCCGCTCGCCGTGGGGCGGCGCGCCAAACGAGGAGATAATCCGCCGGGTGATGAAGGAGACCGGCTGCGACCATCTGGCCGGGAGACGCTACCCTTCCCTCTCCGGCGGCGAACAGCAGCGGGTGCAGTTGGCCCGCTGTCTGGCGCAGCTGTGGCGCGATGGCGCGCCCGAGGGCTGGCTGTTTCTCGATGAGCCTACCTCGGCGCTGGATCTCTATTATCAGCAACATCTGCTGCGTCTGCTCAAACGCCTGACCCGCAGCAGCCGGCTGCACGTCTGCGTCGTACTGCACGACCTGAACCTCGCGGCGCTGTGGGCAGACCGGATTCTGCTGCTGCATCAGGGGAAACTGGTGGCGCAGGGCACGCCGCAGGAGGTGATTCAGCAGCCGATCGTCAGCCGCTGGTACGGCGCGGAGGTCAGCGTGGGCGAACATCCCGATACGTCCGTTCCGCAGGTCTATCTGGCGCCGTGAGTCGATGACATTATTCTGCCGGGCGGTGGCCTACCAAAACGTTACTTTCTGAACGGCGAAGCCGATATTGCTACCGGCTTCGCTGCGATTGCTAAATTAGAAGATCTGCCGATACAGCGTTTTAATCTCCTCCAGATTGGTGTCACGCGGGTTGCCGCCGGTGCACACGTCCGCCAGCGCCGCCGCCGCAAGCGCGTCAATATCCTCTTCTTTCATACCGACATCGCGCAGACGCGCCGGGATATTGACGTCGCGATTCAGCTGCGCCACCGCCTCTATCGCCGCCTGACGCGCTTCGGCAATCGGCATCGTTGCCGCCGACTTGTTACCAAGCGCAACCGCGATGTCGCGATACTTCTCGCCGGTATATTCGGCGTTATAGGCCATGATATGCGGCAACAGCACCGCGTTAGCCACGCCGTGCGGCGTACCGTAAAATGCGCCCAGCGGGTGGGCCATACCGTGGACCAGCCCCAGACCAACGTTTGAGAAGCCCATCCCGGCAATATATTGCCCCAGCGCCATGCCTTCCGCGCCCTGCGCGTCGCCCTGTACCGAAGCGCGCAGCGAGCGGCCAATCACCTCAATGGCCTTCAGATGCAGCATATCGGTGAGTTCCCATGCGCCTTTGGTTATGTAACCTTCGATCGCATGGGTCAGCGCATCGACGCCGGTCGCCGCTTTCAGGCTGGCTGGCATGCTGGCCATCATTTCGGCGTCAATAATCGCCACCAGCGGGATATCGTGCGGGTCATAGCAAACAAATTTGCGGCGGTTCTGAACATCGGTAATCACGTAGTTGATGGTCACTTCCGCCGCCGTACCGGCGGTGGTTGGGATCGCGATCATCGGTACGGCGGCGTTTTTGGTATCGGCCCCGCCTTCGAGACTGCGAACGTCGGCGAACTCGGGGTTATTAATAATAATGCCTATCGCTTTACAGGTATCCTGCGGTGAACCGCCGCCGATGGCGATCAGGTAATCGGCGCCCGACTGCTTAAACGTCTCTACGCCCTGCTGCACAACCTCAATGGTGGGGTTCGGAACAACGTCATCAAAAATGCTGTAAGGCAGCCCGGCTCCGTCGAGAATAGCCAGGACTTTTGTCGCAACGTTAAAACGGATCAGATCCTTATCAGTGACCACCAGCGCTTTTTTGAAGCCGCGTTTTTTGACTTCATCGACAATACAGCTAATCGAGCCGGGGCCAAAATAAGAGGTTTCGTTTAAAATCATTCTGTAAGCCATGCGTGCTTCCCTCAATCTGAGTGTTTGATAACCATAATATTTAGCCCTACAGTAACGTGACTGACGTAGCCGTTTTATTATTTAATATCAAATAACGCCCTAATTGCCCTGCACGCAATCGCAGTTAATTAACCGATCGCACAGTTGTCATCAAGTTTGTCCAGCATACTGGACATCATCATCCGCAAATTTAATGAGATTGCTAAACCTCACCACAATATAAGCTGGCGAAGAACATTAACTCACGGTAAATATTATTGAAGTTGATCACATTATTTTTCTTCTACCGCCAGTATTCGTTCGTATAGCAAAAAAGCCGTTTATGCTGGGACAAAAAAAGTACAGGATAGCGTCCTACGGCCGAAGTCAATATTTCATGACCACACTCTGCGATTATTCTGCGCATCCGTTGCTTACCCCTCAGCCTTATCCGTACGCTCCCGACGTACGCCGTCGCAGATTGCATACCGCAAATTTAACACCTAGTTAACAAAAAAGGTCATTTACTCAACAAAAGCGGCTATCCCCGGTGCTGGCCACCGCTTAAAAACATCGCATAAGAATTATCTGTCATTATGGATAATTGCTTATCGCCCTACGGATAGCGCAAGGGATTTTTTAAGAGCTGGGAAATTTTCATTATTAAGAATATTCTCTGTTATTTGCGAGATATTAATTCTCAAAATTCATGAAAAATTAGAAAAAACGCCTAAGAGATCTATATTTATTGCAAACATCATAGCCTCTTGTTAGTATGACTATTAGTCAATATTTTTATTATAAAAATACCATTTATGATGCTTATTAACTTTTATTCTGTTCACCTGACCATACTTTTCCAACGGCAGTAGCAAATGTCTGACTTTATATATTGACATTTCGCACCTGTCCGCTAATTCCCGAGTAAGCAACCCCTCAGGTCCATGTTCTTTTAAAACATAAAGAATATACTCCTGCTCTGGCACGACGACCCCGGAGAATTTATTGATGCCCATTGAGCTCATCAATGAGCGCAAACTCTCAACTGCGGTTACAGAATTTTGATTTGAATGTGGGGTACAGGATGAAAATGAAATCTTCATGAGTCAGCTCCTTCTGTCATTCAGTACCCGGCAGTATGGATTGCCCCCACGAAAACGGCAACATTAGCTTTAAATTTCAACTTAAACAGTACATTTATCTGAAATTCACTTTTTTTTATGATAAAAACCCTGATATAAAGAGTGAATTTTTAATTCCGTGCGGAGATAAAAATGCGGTTCGATATAGAGGGATTTATTACATTTGATACTGAGGAAGCATCCCTGGTCAATCTGTTGACCGGTGATTGTATTGAACTCTCTGCGACTTCCACTCGCCTCCTAACCAATCTGTTACAATACCGAGGGGATATTATTTCTCGCGTTGATATTTTTCAGTCGGTGTTTGAAAAATATGGCGCCAGGCCCTCAAATAGCAATCTTAATCAATACATCTCAACGCTGCGGCGTAGTCTTGCCGATCTCGGCATTGAGAAAAATGTGATTATTACGGTACCGCGAATCGGCTTTAAGATTTCTGAGGAAGTCATTATCACCAGCGATAATGATTATTCATCCTCCTTCACTCTGCCGGTTCTTACCGCCGACCTTCCCCAGCGAAGTTTACTATGGCAGCACCGCAAAGCGGCCATTTTTTTTATCCTGCCGTTGATAGGTTTGCTGCTGCTTTTACCTTTTTTTATGTATAAAAAACAGCCTACTACGTTAGTTTTCACCCAGGATAAATGTACTATTTATGGCTCTGGCGCTCAGCGCGCGCGCGAAATCCTCAGCAATAAAAAGCTGTTCCCCTCTGGGCTTGATTGTTCGACGCCTAAGAAAATCTACCTTTTCAACCGACAATTAAATCAGCCACAAGGCTTAGGTATTTATATGGATATATTCATCCTCAAATGTGATATGAAGGACCAGCAGTGCCACAGTTACTACTATAAGGAAATAAAAAATGCGTAAATACGCTATAATATTCCTCGCCACTGCCCTGACGCTGGTAGTCGCTGCGTTCCTCTATATAGATATCCGCAGCCATGACACCTTTTCCTGTAAATCACAGTACGACCTCACAGAGGATATAAATGAGAATATTCTCCGCTCACAGGGTTTGCTATCCGCTCAGCTTGCTAATAACCGTCTTTTAATCAGTCTTGAGGGATTGCTCACCAGCAATGGCGATAAATACATTGTCTCCCGCACAATTGCTATCACATTAAAAAGAACCACTGCGACCAGTCATCTCTTTTATATCATTGATTCGCAAATCACTCGCCATCACGCTGACAATACGCCTGAAAATATCGCCCGGCAAAATCTCTTTGGCAACCAAAGTAATGATCGAATCATCTATATCAATCACGTTAATGATGATACTATTTTATTCGGTAATCAAACGTTCCCACAATATGGTTGCCAGCGTCAGAATACAATCATTGATTGAGATTCATCTCATTAATTTTAATTATGCTGATATCATGACGATACATTTACTACCGACCTTAGGCAGCATCGCGAATATCATTGATATGATTAACCCCCGGCTCAATCTGCACCATGTCAGAACAGCGTTTATTGCATCGCATCTGGCTAAGTTAGTCGATTTTTCTGCGGCCCAGCGGCGTAAAACCATTCTGGCGGCGCTCATCCATGATGTCGGAGGATTAAATGAAAAATCGCGTCTTGAACCGCTTAACTATATTGATAACGAACACAACCATCATGCGCTCATCGGCAGCGAATTACTTAGCCGCATTCCGCTGTTTCGTCCGCTCAACAAAATCGTTCGCTATCACCATACCCACTGGCGCAACGGTCTCGGGCATTATAGTGAAGGCGAGCGGGTGCCCGAAGAGAGCCATTTGTTATTCTTTGCGGACCGTCTGGATGTTCTGTATTGCCAGCACCGTACCGAACACATCCCATTATTAAGCAAAAAGCTGGTCGACATCGCCGCCGCCGGCGCCCCCATTCTCTATAAGCAAGAGTATATTCAGGCCTTCCGAATCCTCTCCGCCGATGACCATTTCTGGTCGGTCATGGCGTCCACCGACTATCGCGATTACATTAAAGCGATCTCCGGCGTGCATAACGACACACTCTCTTTGCACAACCTTCGCGACATTGCCGAGCTGGTCTCTTTTATTATCGATCAGTTCAGCCAGCAGACGCCTTGGCACTCCGCGGCCATCGGCCATATTGCCGGTTATCTGGCAACAAAAATGGATATGAGCGCCACGCAAGCGCTAAAAGTAGAGATTGGCGGATTACTGCATAATATTTCCTGTCTGGATCACAGCCCGCCGCCAAAGCGCGTGGGTTTATCGGATAAAGCCCAGCGTTATTTTTATCCCATTGAAGGTATTGATGATATTTCTGAGTGGCTGGTCATGCAAAATGATCCCGCGTCGGCGCAATGGCATAATAAAACTCTGCAACCGGAAGCCATGCTTATCGCGGTAAGCCGACGGGTGGTCCATGCGCTCAATGGGCCAAAAGCGGAAGAGAAATCGCTGGCGCAGTTAATTAAAAATAATCCGGGAGAGGAAATTCCCCCGTTGATGCTGGCCCTGATTGCGCAATATTCTTCACAGATTATTCAGATCCACCGTGCTACCGCGGGCGAAATAAAAAAGTTAGTGAATCGCATTGCGCAACTCACTCACTCTGTTTAAAGGCTAACCCGGCCTGATCGCACGACTCAGGCGCTCAATCCGCCGTCCAGAACCAGGGTTTGCCCGGTCATATATTGACTCCCCTCACCGATTAAAAACGCCACCGCCTGCAGCACATCGTGGGTTTCGCCCAATCTGCGCAGCGGTATCGCCTGGCGCATCTCTTTTAATTTTTGCGCGGGTATCTCTTCGAGCATTTCCGTGCGAATCAGGCCCGGCGCCAGGCAGTTGACGCGAATGCCGAAGCGCCCAACCTCCAGCGCCAGCGAGCGCGCTATGCCGCTCATCGCCGCTTTACTCGCGGCATACGCCGTCTGGCCGACGTTGCCCTTTACCGCGCTGACCGACGACATCATCACGATGGAGCCGCGCCGCTGCATCAGCATCGCCGGCAGCAGCACCCGGTTCCAGTTAAGCATTGAGATCACATTGGTGTCCAAAACCTCGCGCCAGAGCGCGGCGTTCTGGCGAATATGCAGGCCGTCGCGAGCGATCCCGGCATTGTGGATAATCGCTTCCGGCGCCCCCCGCTCGGCCAGCAGCGTCTGCGCAAGCTGCGCCACCCGCGATTCGTCGTTGCCGTCGCAGGCGTATCCCCGCACCCGGTGGCTTGAATTTTCACACTCCGCCAGGGTGGCGTTCATCGCCTCCTCATCGCGTCCGGTAAATACCACGTTCCAGCTTTGCGCCAGACCTGTGACCAGCGCCCGACCGATGCCGCGGCTGCCTCCGGTAATCAGTATCCATTTTTGTGCCATATTAGCTGCCTGACTCTTTACTGATGTGCTGGCAGAGTTCGCCAAGAGTTATCCCTGGATTGTGAATAAACCAGTCCGCTTCCAGGGTAATGTTGAATTCACGCTTTGCCAGCACCATCAGTTCGACGTAGTCGAGGCTATCCAACTTCAGCCGAACCAGCGGCGTATTCTCCTCCACCTCATCGGGCTCAAGGTCTTTCGCGTCGCAAATCATTTCACATACTTTTTGCAGAACATCATCATAGGCAATCATAAATTATCCTTAATTATCAATTGGTCATTGGGCCAACTTTGAGCGTGACCACATTGGTCATTATCAGGTTATCCAGCTGCGCCGCCGCCGCGATGCGCACCAGCGCGCCCTGCTCAACCTGGCCGACCACCAGCGAGGGCAGCAGCCAGAGCGATAGTGATTCGGGCCAGATCGGCGTCGCTTTGCCCGCGAGATGAACATCAAACACCACCTCCTGGTGGGTTTGCAGCACCGGATAGCGGGTAAAAATTTGCTGCAACGAGGTTTCCCCCGCTCCGAGCAGAGTCACGATATTCGCCTGGCGCAGCAGCGCGGGATCGCTAATAAGCTGGCGGAACAGCAGCGCGTCAAGAAACTGCCACTGCGCCAGGTCGGGCCAGGCGCTATTGAAATGGGATTGCAGCGCAAGCAGCGTCTTTGGTGCAAGTTCGCTGGGCTGTTTTCCCGTTAGCGATTCCGGCCCGGCGGCGAGGCTCATCTGGCATGACAAACAGACTTCATCATCCTGCGAGCTGCTGACCGACGCGGCGGACAAGACGCGATTTTTCGCGGCGCCGGGAGTGAGCAGCCAATCGCTATCGCACCATAGCGGCCTGCGCAGGCGAACCACGCATTTCAGGTAGCGTTCAGAACCGGTGAGCGGGTTCGTCAGCCGCGACTGGACGTCGCGCTTCACGTCGAGCAGCGCGCGCATCCCGTGGACGCTCAGCCGGCCGTCGCCCATCGCGCGCGCTGCCGCGAGGTCGAAGTGAATGGGGTTATCGTCGCCGGAAAACGCCGCCCACTGCCGGGCGTCCGCAAGGGTATAGCGCAGCCGCTTCACCCGTGCTTCTCCAGTACCAGCGCGGCGTTCGCGCCGCCGAAACCAAAACTCAGATTTAGCGCCCGGCGGATCTCTCCCTGACGATGCCCTTCGGCGATATAGTCGAGATCGCACTGCGGGTCTGGCTGCGTCAGATGCGCCGTCGCCGGCATGATCCCCGCCGCCATCGCCTGCAGGCAAACAATGGTCTCGAAGCTCCCCGCGGCGGCGATCAGATGCCCGGAGTAGGCTTTGGTGCTGGAGACCGGGATGCGATATGCCTCATCGCCCAGCGCCTTTTTCAGCGACCGTGTTTCGTTAATATCGTTGAGCGGCGTGGAGGTACCGTGGGCGTTGATATAGTCGAGGTCGGCGGGCTGGAGATCCGCGGCGCGCAGCGCCCAGCGGATAGTTTGCTCGCGGGCCACGCAGTCTTCGGCCGGGGAGGTAAAATCCACCGCGTCGGAAAAATTGGCGTAGCCGGTGACCTCCGCGAGGATTGTCGCGCCCCGCGCCAGGGCGCTCTCGCGCTCTTCCAGACACAGCACCGCTCCGCCCTCTGAAAGTACAAATCCGCTGCGCTGCAGGCTGAACGGGCAGCTGGCCCGCTCCGGCGATGACGTTTCCCGGCTCAGCGCGCCAAGCACATCGATATTCCAGATAGCGCAAACGCTGTTTAACGACTCCCCGGCGCCGGCGAGCATCATGCTGGCGCGGCCAAAGCGAATCGCATCATAGGCCTCGCCAATGGCGATAGTGCCGGTGGCGCAGGCGGCGACCGGAGTGTTCTGGTAGCCGCGCAGATTCCACAGCTGGCTACAGGCCGCGGTGGTCACGTTCGGCATCGAAAAGAAGCAGCTGAAGGGCGAAGAGACGCCCGTTTTCTCAAACTCCGGTACCGCCAGATAGCTTTCATCCAACCCTGCCCAACCGGAGCCGATGATGGCGCCACACCTCAGCGGGTCATGAGAATCGGTGGGTGGTTCGCCAGCAAAGGCCATCGCCACCGCCTCCCGCGCGGCGGCCAGCGCCAGGCGAGCGTGACGCGGCAGACGCCGACGAATGGCGGCGGGAACCCCCTTGAGGCTGGGTTCATTCTCCACCTGACCGATAAAATGGGTGTGGATGCCGTTAGCGGAGAGATCCACATAGCGGTAACCGCGTCGATAATCCATAATCGCCTGCCAGCTTTCGGCAGCGCTATCGCCAAGGGGAGTCACCGCGCCATAGCCGGTTATCACCACGCGATAAGGGGGTTTACTGTGACTCATTCTGGGAAGTCCTCTGTTGCGGGTTATTGCCTCCCTGCGCCAGCCAAAGCTGCAAAGTGGCATAAAGATAGTCGTACTGGTTCTGCGCCAGGCTGTTCTGTACGTCGAGCAGCGCGTCCTGCGCGTTCAGCAGGGTCTGGTAGTCCACCGCACCCGCCCGATAGCGGCTTTCGGTGAGCGCCAGGCGCTGCTCGCCCAGCAGCAGCGATTGCAGCAGGCGTTCGCGCTGCTCATCGGCGTTAAGCCGCTTCTCCATCGCGTTGTCCACCTCCGACAGCGCGGTATAGGCGGTGCGACGAAAGTTAACCGCCTCCTGCTGCACCTTCACGCTGGCCTGCTCCACGGTGAGCTGTACCGTGTTCCACTGGATAAAGGGCGCGGAAACGCTGCTGCCCACGGTGCGCAGCGGGTCGTTAAACCACTGGTGAAAGAGCTGGCTCCCGGCGCTCAGCGTTCCCTGCAGCGACAGCGTGGGATAGAAGCTCAGCCGCGCCGCATCGGAACCCGCCAGCGCCGCGCGCAGCCGCAATTCCGCCGCCTGCAGGTCCGGCCGGCTGGCGAGCGCGGCCAGCGGCGTGGCGCTGGCAATGGCGATATGCTGACGCACATCCAGCGCGGCAGATTCATCGGTGTGCTGAGCTGGCGGTCTGTTGAGTAGCAGCGCCAGCGCGTTGCGGGAGATAGCCCGCTGCTGCTTGAGGCTCAGCAGCTGATTCTGACGGCTGATGACCGTCTGCCGCGCCTGCAGCACATCGAGCAGGCCCACTTTCCCCGCTCGCTGCCAGGACTCAATCTGCGCCAGCGTCTGCCTGGCGATATCGAGACTCGTTGCCTGGTAAGCCATTTGCTGATTCAACAGCGCAATGTTCCAGTAGAGCTGCGCGGTGGTATCAATCGTCGACAGGATCGTCGCCCGGTAATCCTGTTCGCTGGCTACCGCCTCCCATTCGCTCTGTTCGCGGATCCGCGCCAGCTTGCCCCACAGATCCAGCTCATAGCTCAGGGACAGTGAGGCGCTGTAGCTCTCCTGCGACCCGCCGCTGTTTAGCGGTTTTGAGTTATTGCCGGTGCCGCTCAGGGTCGCGTCGGGGCTGATATTGGTCTGGGTTAATCCGGCGGCAAGGCGCGCCTGTTTAAGCGTTAAGGCGGCAGCGGCCAGATCGTTGTTGCTTTCCAGCACCTGTCCCACCACCCGCGACAGGCGTTGGTCGCCGAAACGATCCCACCAGCGCGGCGCGTTCTCCGGCGCGAGCGCGTTGCTTTGCCCCTCCGTTCGCTGCCAGCTTTCCGGCACCGACAGCAGCGGGCGCTGATAGTCGCTGCGGGTCAAATTGCCGCAGCCCGTTAGCAATACAATGAACGGTAATAAAGTCAGCGGTCTCATTCGCGGGCCAGCGCCTCCGTCGGGTTTAGCCGCGCCGCACGACGCGCCGGGAAATAGCCAAACGTCAGGCCAATCAGGGCGGAAAAGCCGCAGGCCATCGCTACCGGCAGCCAGGTGAAGACCATAGAAAACTCCTGCGTCAGCAGGGCGAACAGGTTACCGGCGGCCCAGGATCCTAAAACGCCCGTTAGTCCGCCGAGGGCGCAGATCATCACCGCCTCAATTAAGAACTGATGCATGATGTCCGAGGGGCGCGCGCCGACCGAAAGCCGGATGCCAATCTCATGGGTACGTTCGGTTACCGAAACCAGCATGATGTTCATCACCCCGACGCCGCCGACCAGCAATGAAATAGCGGCAATCGCGGTGATCAGCAGCGACATGGAGTCGGAGGTTTTTTGCAGCGCTTTGGCCAGCTGCTCATCGGTCTGGACAAAGAAATCTTTTTTGCCGTGCTCGCGGATAAGGTGCCTTTCCGCACGGCGCGCCGCGTCCTGCGGCGACAGCGTTTCCTGAAAGCGCAGCGTCAGCGCCTCCAGCGGCTTATCGCCGGAAATCCGCTGCAGTAGCGAGGTATAGGGGATCCACGCCGACATAAATCCGCTGACCACCTTCGGCCCGGGCTTGCTGGCAATGCCGATTACCCGCCACGGCGCGCCGGCGATTTGCACAATTTTGCCTAGCGGATCTTCATTGCCGGGAAACAGCGTCTCCCTGCTGGTTTCATCCAGTACCAGCACCGGTTCGCGATCCTCGACATCGCGGTGGGTAAAACCGTTGCCCTGAATAAAACGAATCCCCTGCAGTGAGAAGTACTCAGCGGAAACGCCGGAGAGAATTATCGAGGAATCAAAGCCCTGACGTACCGCGGTGGTCATGCTGGAAACAATCGGCGATACCCCCAGTACCCAGGGCTGCCTGCCGAGGCTGGCGATATCATCCAGCGACAGCGCCCGCTCCATATCCGGACGCTTGCTGCCCCAGCCGGTACCCGGGCGGATTTCCAGCGTGGTATTACCGAGCTTACCAATCTCGTTCATGATGCTCTGCCGGGCGCCTTCCCCCACCGCCATTGAAGAAACCACGGACGAGATACCGATGATGATCCCCAGCATCGACAGAAAGGCGCGCATCCGATGTCCCAGCAGTGAGCGCCAGGCCATGCGCACCGACTCGCCGATACTGCGCGATAGCGAAGCCCGGCCGTTATCCTCTACCGCGGGCAGCCGCTGGACGTCACGATTATCCCGCGCGCTATAGGCGTGGTCGGCGACTACCTGCCCATCGCTGATCTCGACGATCCGCTGCGCCTGCTGCGCCACCTCGCGATCGTGGGTCACGATGATCACCGTGTGCCCGTCGGCGTTCAGCTGGTGCAGAACGTCCATCAGCGCCCGGCCGCTGACGCTATCCAGCGCTCCGGTGGGTTCATCGGCGAGAATAATTTGCGCGCCGTTGATCAGCGCTCGACAGACGCTGACCCGCTGCTGCTGGCCGCCGGAAAGCTGCGCGGGTTTATGCTGTAAGCGCCCATCAATGCCCAACTTTTCTGCCAGCAGCGCAATGCGCGCCTGGCGTTCAGCGGCGGGCATCGCGGTATAGAGCGCGGGGATGGCAATATTCTCTTCCGCGGTCAAATAAGGCATCAGGTGGTAGCGCTGAAAAATAAACCCCAGCCAGCGGCTGCGTAGCTCCGCCAGCGACGCGCTATCAGCCTGATGAATGGCGATGTCGTTGATATACACCTCGCCGCTGCTGGGCTTATCCAGACAGCCGATAATGTTCATCAGCGTCGATTTACCCGAGCCGGAAGCGCCCATAATCGCCACCATCTCGCCGGGCATAATGGTCAGGGAGACGGATTTCAGCACCGGAATAATCTGCGTCCCGGCGGTAAAATGACGCGTGACGTTGTGCAGCACGATCAGCGGCTCAGCCATCAGACAGACCCCGCGTCCTGGGGGATCACCACCCGCTCGCCGGGCCGCAATCCTTCCAGCACCTGCGCATACTGACGATCGTTAATCCCGATGCGGACGGTACGCTCCTCGCTGCCGCTCGCCGTTTGTACCATCACAATGTAACGCTCATCGCCGAGCGAACGTCCCAGCGCGGCGACCGGCACGCGCAGCACGTCTTTTACCTGCGCGATGCGGATAAACACCTGAGCGGTCATCGAGGTTTTCAGCAATCGCTGGCGGTTATCCACTTCAAAGGTGCCGTTATAGTAAATGGCGCTACTCTGCTGATTACCGGCAGAAGCGCCGGCGTTTTGCTCTTCCAGCGCCTCCTGCGGCGCGGGCTGGACATAGCCAAGCTCCCCTTCGTAACGCGTCTGCGGATCGGCAATAACGTAAAACCACAGCGGCTGTCCCGGATGGATTTTCTGGATATCGGCTTCGGAAATGCGGGTCTGGACCTGCATTTTATCGAGATCGGCGAGCACCAGAATGGTCGGCGCGATTTGCGAGGAGACGATGGTTTGCCCTTCACGGGTGACGATGCCCAGCACTTCGCCATCCATGGGCGCGAGAATGCGGGTATAGCCGAGGTTGGCGTTGGCGGACTGCACACTCATTTCCGCCTGCACTATCTGCGCCTCATTGACCGCTATCTGCTGAACCTGTGCGGCATACTGCGCCTGGGCCTGCTCAAGATCGCTGCTCACCCCTGAGCCATCGCGATTCATCGCCCGCTCGCGCGCCAACGCTTTGCGGTACTGCACCAGCGTGGCCTCGGAGGCCAGCTTTTGCGCTCTGGCGCTGGCCAGCTGCGCGGTGGCGTTGCGTAAGTCGGAAAGCTGCAGCGTCGGGTCGATTTCGGCGAGCAGCTGCCCTTTGCGCACCCGCTCACCCTGACGTACGTATAACTTGCGTAGCTGGCCGCTGACCTGCGCGCCGACGCTCACCTGGACGGCAGGTTTAATAATCCCGCTCGCCAGCACCACTTTTTCGATATCCCCCCGTTCGAGCGCAACGGCGTAGAGCGACTCGGCCTGGGCCGGAAGCGAGCGCTGATAAAAAACGGCGGCGATAGTGGCCAGGATCGCGACTAGCGCAAGTAGCCACGCTTTACGGCGGCGTAAAAATTGTCGCCTCATTGGCCCAGCGCTCCTTGGGCGATATCGCGCAGCTCGCCTTCATCCAGACGATATACCCGCGTGAAGTGATGCAGAATGGGCGCACTGTGGGTCACCACGATCAGCGTTTTGCCTTGTTCGCGACAGTGCTGGCACAGCGCGGCGATCACCGTTTCCGCGGTTTCGTCATCAAGATTGGCAGTCGGTTCATCGCAGAGCAAAATAGGCCGGTTACTGTAGAGCGCCCGCGCCAGCATCAGCCGCTGACGCTGGCCTAACGAGAGCGCCGAATGGCTCTCGCGGATCAGCGCTTCCATCCCTCCCGGCAGCGCCTGAACCACCGGCCCCAGCGCCATTTTATCGACCAACGCCTCTACTCGCCCACGATCGCTGTCGCTATACCACGGATCAAACAGGGTGATGTTTTGCAGCACCGAGGCGTTAAACAGGATGTCTTCCTGGCTCTGCAGCCACACCTGCGAGGCCAGCTGTCGGGCGGTCGCCTCTTCGCCGTCCAGCAGAATGCGCCCATGCTGTGCGGAAAAAAGCCCGGTCATCAGCCGTAGCAGGGTACTTTTTCCGGCGCCGGAATCGCCGACAATCGCCACCCGATCGCCGGGTTCCAGCCGGAGATCAACGTCATTCAGCACCGGGCTTTGCGGAGCATAATGAAAGCTCACCGCCTCAAACGCCAGCTGTGGAACCGCCTCCCCACGCAGCGGAGATAACTGAGGAGTCGCAGGTTCCTCACGGGTAAACAGGCCCTGCGCGCGGGTATCAATCACGTGCAGCTGCGATTTACGGATCACGGCATAGAATATCCGCGTGACGTAGGAGGTAAAAATCTGCCGTAAAAAGCTATAGGCAAAAAAGTCGCCCAGCGAGATAAGCTTTGCGCTCACCAGCGGCAGCACCACCAGCATAAAGACCACCATCTCGAGGCTGCCGGTGAGCTGATACAGACCTTCTTTTACCTGCTGGTAAACTTTCTGCCGCTGAAGGCAGGTGAAAAGGTCGTGTGACAAACGGGCAAACTGCGCTTTACGCTGCGTTTCCAGCCCGGCGGTTTTAATGGTTAATACCCCCTGAAGGGTTTCCATGAAAAAGTCATTCAGCGTCGCGCTTTTTAGCTGCAGCTGCTGCGTATACCAGCGGTCGCGGAAGATGGCCCAGACGCTAATCAGCCCCATCGCCACAATGCCCACGGCGGAAATCAGCGCCAGCACCGGTGAGATCCAGAACATAATGCCGATAGCGATAACGCAGATGATCCAGTCCGAGCGGAGGCCGTTATCAAGCTCGATTTTTTGCAGCATCCCGCCCTGCCAGGCGATAAAGCGGCTGAACACATCCCCCGGCGCGCGTTTTTCAAAAAAACGCAGCGGATTATTCAGCAAGCGGGAAAAACCGATATCGCTCTTCAGCAGCACAAAGCGGCGGATAAAACGCTCGCTAATGACCCTCACGCCCAGCGCCAACAGCGTGGAAATGACAAAAGCGAGGATGAACCACAAATAGGGAAACGACGTATTCTGAACGTCAGAGAAAGCCTGATTGATCGCCCGGCTGACCATCGTCGGCATTAAAAACAGCGTGAGCGACACCAGGAAGGTCAAGAGCATCAGTTTATAAATGCCCGGCACCGCCGCGGTCTCCTTCAGGCTCATCGCCCGCGGCATCTCCTGCTGTGCGCCGGTAATAACAGGCGCCTGCTGGTCAATAACGCCGGGAGACTCTTCAAGGATCAGCGCGTAGCCGCTAATCTCTTTTTTCAACGCCGAGAAAGGCAGCCACTGCTGGCCAATCGCCGGATTCATCACGCAGACGTAATCCCCTTTGCGCCAGGCCAGCAGGACATAGTGGCTGGCGCCGTAGTGCAGAATGGACGGAAACGGCAGCGCATGGAGTTCTTCGTGATCGAACAGCACCGGCGCGGTGGCGATGCCAATCTGTTGCAGAATAAGAGATAAGTCGCTTAACGAAGTCCCGTGATCGGATGCCGGGAAAATTTCCCGCAATGCCGGAAGAGAACACTGAATATTCTGGGTTTGCGCCAGCATCGCAATACAGGAAAGGCCACACTCATTGGTCTCTTCCTGGAAAACCATATCAGGGATAATCTTTTTCATTATTATGCGTCAGTGATTAATAAAGTAGAGCGAATGGCTATGCCATAAAAGCCAATCCTGCGGATAATCACGCAGGGTGTTTTCAATCATCGACGGCAGATTCGCCGCGACCTCTTTTGGCGTCAGTGGGGAAAAGATTTTTATTTTGATCCCCTGCTGATAATAGAGGTGATAAAAAACCACCTTTGCCGAGACAATGCGGGAAAAACGCTGTACGCCGCTATGTAATTTCGCCGGGCGGCCAAATAGCCGACAGCTTATTTTCCCGGACTGCGCCTCATGGGTCTGCACGGTATAGTCGGCAGGAATATCGGGGAAAATAATCATATTTTCCCGCCCTTCCGAGACGTTGCTCATTAGCGCCATCAGCTCGCTGGCAAGCGACGTATTATCCTGATGGATGGAGCAATAAGAGAGCGCGACGCCGCCCATTTTGCGGCTGGCGACGGTATAGCTTTCCGCGCTGGAAGAGACCACCACGCTGGCTTTACCCGGCGTTACCCTCGCTCCAACCATCGCTGCAAGGATATCCGACACGCAGTGCAGCGGTGCGAGAACAACCGGCGTTCTCTGCGCCGCCAGCGGAGCGACTACGGCATCAAGCGCTCGCGTGCACGCCTGCATCTGGGCCAAAGTGGCCGGATGCTGTCCCCAGGTCGCACCCATCTCCAGCAGCTGGCGGCGCATGGCTATCCATGCGGCGTCAATTCGCCCATCGGCGCCCGTCAGGCAGCGGTAGTTTTGCGTCGCCACGGCGGTGCGTCCGCGATATTGTCGCCCCAACAGCCGCAGCCGGCACAACGCCCGAGCCGCCGCCAACAGCAGCGGCATAGGGGTAAAACGCATAATCCCACGCACCGCCTTTTGACCGTAGCCAGTAAACGGGCGACTGCGCCAGCTCAGCTGCGCGGACCATTTTCTTACGCTGAAGACGCTCCAGACAATCAGAAAGCGCGTCACGCTTACTCCTTGTCCTGAGTTAACAGCTGGCGCATATAGTCAGCAAATTCAGGAAACTGGCGATCTTTCGCCACCACGTATTTTTTATTCACAATAAATAGCGGCGTGGCGTTTATGTCATAGAGTTCGGTAATTTTCGCCATATATTCAAGGCGTTCAGTAACGGCTTTGCTTTGGCGTACCTGATGGTATTTTTCGACATCAATATTGTTCTTTTTCAGCCAGCCGTTGAGCGCTTCATCGTCGGCTAAATTGATACCGCGGGTCATTACCGCGTTAAAAGCCTGGTCGCGCATCTGGCGCTCAAGCCCCATGACTTCGAGGGTGGCAAAAACCGGCGCATAAATTGCCAGACCGTTTCTTTCGGCGGTGATATGGATAACTTCAAAGGTACTCTCCGCAGGCAATGTGCCGGCGAATTTCTCGATATCTTCCTCGTTCGACGCGCAGTAGTGACAGCCGTAGGACATCACTTCAATAATGCTGCTGTCATGTTTTATTGGGCTACTGGCAACGATTGCGCTGTCAATTTCCCGCAGGGCCGAAGGCTCGCTGCTGTTCGATGCAAACGTATTAAATACAAAAACGTGATAGCACAGCACGGTAATCAGCGACGAAATTAACGCCACCAGAAACGTATAGCCAACAGCGGTAATAGGTTTTATCTTCATTTGATACCAGGCTCGCGAATATGGCGGAGAAATATATGGAGGGTTTCCCCTCCATATACCACAACAGAAATTACTGACGGATGCGATTCGGCACGACGCACATACCGTCGGACGCATCTTTCATGGTCACGGTTGAGTTGCCGTGCTTATCCGTACAGGTAGTCACTTGTTTACAGGTTGAAACACCGCCCACCACCACGGTCTCGTAAGAGCTGGTGCAAGTTTCCTTGCAAGTTCCGCCAATAATAGCTGATGCTTCAATCATACTTAATTTTTGCATTTGTTAGATCCTTAACAATTTATATTGAAATATGTTTTTCTTGCACTTACCTACTGGCTAAGTAACCTGCCAGTAATTCTTTTGATGTCATATTTATCCGCTGTTATACGCAGGGGGTAGCTACGATGCACTTGAAAATATTAAACAGCTCTACGTTGTTTTTAACGTTTAACTTTTTCATTAGCCCCCGTTTACAGCGGCTCAGGCGACGAACATCTATTTTTTGTTCAGAGGAAATTTGTGATAATGACTTCCCTTTGAATATTTCTTCCATTAACCACCAGTCATCACTGGAGATACTATTATTAAAATCCCTGGCTAACCATTTCTGCCGGGTATAATTAATCAAAGAGCGACTGAAAAATATTTTTTCCGCTGGCATAGAATCAGCACCTTCGATGAACTTAAAAAAGTTATCCAGGGACTCATTCTTCAAAAGCCAGCTTGCTTCCGGGAGAAGTGAATGCAGCGCAAAGAATAACGAAATATTATTCTCGCTTAATAAAATAACCAGCTGCTGATTTTCCCGGCAGTAGTGCTCTTTAATGGTGTAAAGCGCGTTAAAACGCTCGTCCGGCAAGCTGTCGACATCGCAGAGGACCCAGCGCAGTTCATCTTTCTGTTTAGGCAGACGCAGGGTGTTGATCAGTTCAGAGAAATGGTCGAGCCTTGTGAACGCGCAGTCACCTTCATGCATGGCAAGATCGTCAACCACTGAACGTACGCCTTCCGCGAAAAAGATGTTTTTATCGTAGAGAAAGAAACGACGGCTCATTTATCATCATCCTTGATCTATTCTACTGGTAATTAAGGGTATAATTCGCTGTTGCCTGGAAGGCGCCGGTTTCCAGGGTTTTGTTACTCAAGGCGTCCGGTTCGCCTTCAACAAAAGCTTTAAAATTTAACTGCATGTTGGCATCGGAAATAGCGACGGCGGTGGTCGGCGTATTGAGCAAAATCGCCGTGCCGTTACTCTCTTCAAAACCTATACCAATACCGCTGGCGGTTTGAGGCGCGACCGGCGTAATCGCCAGACGGTCGCTCATATTGGTATTTTCCGTCCCGCTAAAGGTCACGGTGACGGAATTAAAAACATCGGTGCTGCAATCCTGGAGTTCAATAACAAACGCTTTGGGCTGCGATTTTCCCTCCGCATAAAGCGTGCGGGTTGAAATCTGGCCAAAATCTACGGTGATGTTTTTTGACGAAGGCACGATACTGCAACCGTGGGAAATGACGGTTCCCTTGAATTTTAAATCGCCGCCGATCAGCTCTCCGATGGCATACGCCGGAGCAGCTGCGGATAGCGAACCTATGAGTATCATTGATGCGATGAGTTGACGCATGCTGTCCCCTTACTGAAACTCAGCGACCACGGTGGCCGATGCCTGGAAATCCCCTTCGAGAACGTTAGTTCCGGCATTGGCAATTGGCGCGGCGGTCAAATTCCAGGTTCCCTGATTGTTATTAAAACCCGGCACGTCATAAAACTTATTCGCGGCGACTAAATTGCCGCCGGAATCTTTCAGGATAATGCCAAGATTGGAGCGGTCGACGGCGCCGGTGGTGCCTAAATAGTCGCTGTTAAAACTGGCGGTATTGGCCTGCTGAATTCCCAGGCGAATATTTAAATTTCCGGTGGCGAAACTCCCCCCTTCGCACTTCACCTGAATCGGCACGGACTGGCTGTAATTATTGCCGTTAAGCAGCGAGCCCGCGCTGGGGATAGTATTAAAATCAACGACGATCGGCGATCCTGAGTTGACAATACATTTATCCGGAACGGTAATGACCCCGGAATTAATCGAGACAATCGACATGGGAGTGCTGCCCATCCCTGCGCTGTAATTCCCAAGGCGACCATAAAGCTTGGCAATTTCAGTACCCAGCAGGTTAACGCCGTTGACAATCGGCTTGGTGATCATAAACGTTACCCGCCCCTGAGCGCCGGACTCAAAGTTGTTAAACTGGGTAGTTGGCGGTACGCATTTATTTTGATGAGCCTGGTTTGACTCATTATTAAAAGGCACCGGAAGATATTCCATGCGCTGGCCACGGATATATATCTCAATTTTCACATCCATATAATCATTAAGTTTTAAATACCCCGGTGTGCTTCCCTGCTGCAGCAGCGAAGCGGTCGCAGAGTAATAAATCGCCTCGTTTTCCATAGGAATAGTGCAGCTGGCGATACCAGAATATTGTCCGCCCAATGAAAAGACATAAGGGATCGTCGCCCCAATGCTATTGTTGGTAATATCCTGATTGGCGACGTCGATATTGTACATTTTAGGTCCGCCAACTGGCGTAATTTCCCCTTCCACCGCCGCGCTGGCGTCGAGAGTGAATACGCCGCCGCAGAGTAATAGCGTGATACAAGATTTCCGCCCGATAACCCTCGTCGCCATCAGAGATACTCCATTTTTAAACGCAGCAGGCCGCTAAAGTTTCCTGCGGTCACGTTTCGCCCGGTCGATTCCAGCACGGCAATAAACGTCAGGCTGCTGTCGCCGGTTTTCACGATAAACGGCGGCTGCGTTTGATTAATATCCAGCGCCCGCTCTTTGACATCCAGCAGGCGAATACCGGCTCCTGAGATGCTGCCGGTCAGGCGCAACAGCTGGCGATTATGCTCATCCGACTCGCCGATGAAGGTGAGCTGAACCGCCTGCTCGCCGGTGGTATAGAGATGCTTGCTGCTGCCCGTCGTCCGTGAGGCGATGCTGTCGCGCGCCTGCGACGCGCCTTTCAGGCAATCCCTGAGTTCAACGCGAACCAGCACCGGCTGGCTACGGTCGCCCGCCTGGTGAAAACGCCGGGCGCTGATTTCGCCCATCTCAATAATCTGCAGGCGGCTTTGCGGGGCAAGCACGCAAGGCGAGGCATACACAGAGCCATTGAATATCACGTTACCGCCATCCTCCCCCTGATGATCCCGGTTATAGTGCTGCGGCTGTAGAGGAATATCAGCGTCGGCCAGCGCTGGCATACTGATACCGAATACAAACAGTGCTAATAGCGATAGGCGCGTTTTCATCATCAGGTTCCTCTTTAATTACCCTTGCTGCGATGGCGGCAGCGCTTTACAGGTGTTTCCTTCACAGCGGTATTTCAGCTCTGGATGTCCGCCATAATCATTCACGTACATCATCGCAAACTCTCTAACGCCGCCATCGGTCACGCTGAACTCCAGACTAGACTTCGGCGCAATCATAATTCCCGGGAACTTAGTGATTTTTTCACCTTTAACGCGGGACAGGCTAATAATGGTGATGTAGTAAGGCGTCGGGTTTTGCGCGGTCATCTTATTGCCGCTCTTTTGAAAGACGACCTGGTCCTGCCATATTTCGCTTTTGCTTTTGGGAATAATGGCGGTCGGGCGGAAAAATAATTTAATCCGCGACTGCATGGCCAGCTGCAGGACGTTCGCTTTATCTGGCTTAGGCGGAATTTCCCGCACGCTTAAATAAAACAGGCTTTCGCGGTCCTGCGGCAGCTGGTTGATACCATCTGTTTTTGTGACCCGCGCCACCCCTTTTTGCCCGCCGTTAATCCGCTGCAAAGGCGGTAAAACCACCAGCGGAGAGGTGATCTTGTTGCCCTTGCTGTCTTCCACCCACGATTGCGCCAGGAACGGAATATCCGGGCTGGTGTTGGTTAGATTGGCGCTCGCCGAGCTATCTTTACCGGTGATGATAAGACGCGTGCGATCCAGCGAAACCCCCGCCTGCGCGGTACCGCTTACCGCCGCCAGCATCAGAATGCCCATCCAGCAGAGTTTGTTGCTTGTTATGCTCATTTTTGGCCTTTTATTACTGTCACTGTCATTTACACGGCAATAGCGCGGCTGTCGAACGACGCTCTATGGTCGGCGGGATGGCAATCTGACACTGCTTTTTCCCGCTCCACACTACGCTTAGCAGCTCATGAGGATTCACCCCTGCCAGCCATCCCTGCCCACCTTCCATAATCATCGATACGCTCACGCCATCGCCGTTGATAACCTCGGCGCCGAACGGCGGATAGGTACCGTCAGCCAGGCGGATAATGCCCATCATTTTTTCGCCCTGCGCCATGCCAAAGGTCTGATAACCAATAGCGCCTTCGGTCAGCGTGGCGGTGCTGATGGCTTTTGCCGGTTCAATGGATTCCGACATCGCATCAACGTCAACCCGGGTATCAAAGCTGTTGTAGCTCACGATGTCCGGAATAACGGCGATGCCGAAATTATTGGTTCTTGATTTACCGTCATTGAGCGGCACGTCACCGATGCCGTTGGTGTTCACCATTACGCGCGCCGTATTGAGCGTCGCGCCGCTGTTGTGGATCGCCGCCCCGTGCCGGGTCGCGGTAAAGCCGCCGCGCAGGGTGCTGCTCAGAGAGAGATAGTGATCCTGCTGATAGCTGGCGTTGCTGTTGATTTCAGCGTACTGGGAGCGGCGCTGATAGTAGCCGTCGACGTTGGCATAGCCGCTCTGGCTCGCTCCGGCACGCAGACGCCACAGGTTGTTGTAGTCGCTGCTGTCGGTATAGGAGAGCATCGGGCTGGTTTTGCCGTTATTGGTCTGCACGTCGAGGCCGCTCCATTTACTATCGCCAACCGGAATGGAAAGCGAGAAAGCAATAGAGTCGTCTTTCCGCCCTTCGTAATCCGAACGGTAGGCCGAAATATTAGTGGTGATCCCGCGAATATTACCGACGTTAAACGAGCGCCCTAGCGAGATGCCGTAGCGATCCTGGCTGCTTCGGTTCCAGTAATTCTGATGGGTGTAGGTCAAAAATACCGTGGTCGCTTTACCAGGCTCATCGGCCCAGAACGTTTTATTGCCGGTGATGGTATAAACTTCTTTTTCACGCCCAAGGCTGTCGTAACCCTCATAGCGCTCGTTGAGATATTGCGAGAAAGAGCGGAAGTCCTCCTGCGAGAAGCGATATCCGGCGAAGGTAATGGAACTATTATATTCGTCGAACGTTTTCGCATAGCTCAGCTTAAACGAGGTCCCTTTAAGCCGCTTCTGGTTTGACTGCTGACTGTAGGATTCCGTAGCGTCCAGCGAGAGGGCGCCAAGTACGCTGAGATCGCGGCCAATACCGGCGGAGACCGCGGTATATTCGGCCCCTGCGCTTTGTAAACCGCCGTACAGCGACCAGGCGTTGGTGATCCCCCAGGAGAAATCGCCGGAAGCGAAACCGGGTCCCTGAATTTTATGGCTATAGCGGGACGGCGCGCCGATCGCCACGTTGTAGCGCACGTAGCCGGGACGCGTAAGATAAGGAATATTGGCGGTGTTAACCTGGAAAGTCGAAATTGAGCCATCCTGCTCTTCCACCTGCACATCCAGCGTACCGCGCACCGAGCTGCGTAAATCCTGAATATTAAACGGTCCGGCGGGCACCGTCGTTTCATAAATGATGCGTCCGCTCTGCTTCACCGTCACTTTGGCGTTGGTCTTGGCCAGACCGCGAATTTCCGGCGCGTACCCCTGCAGGTTTGGCGGCAGCTGACGCTCATCGCTGGCGAGATTAAGTCCGGTAAAGCGCACGGTGTCGAAGACCTGAGAATCAAGATAGATCTCCCCCGCCGTCAGCTTTGCCGCCATCATCGGCAGCGGGCGGTAGGCGTAGATCTGATTCATATCGAAATCAAATTGATGCGTCGCGCTGTAATAACTGGTCTGATATTCGCCGCGCAGGCGCCAGCCGCCGAGGTTGACCCCAGTCTGACCGTATCCGCTCAGGGTGCTGTAATCTTCATGCATATCCAGCTGGCGGGTATATTGCCCGGTCAGGCTATAGTCGAGCAAAAATCCGCCGATCCCCTGGTCCCAGCGCTCCGGCGGCGTCCAGTTCGGATCGTTGTATTTCATCCACGCCTGCGGGACGGTGATATCCAGCACCCCGGCGTAGTTACTGAGGGTGGCGCCAGGAAGGCTCAGCAGGTCATAGCAGTCGGCAAACGGCTGTGCGACCTTTTGCTGCGCGTCCTCTTTCAAAGCCAATCTGGCAAGAATTTCGCCGTTAATGCAGGCCTGGGTATGCTTCTGATCTTTAGAAGCCAGATAGCGAACCTTTTGCTGCCCGACCGCCTGGCCATTTATTTTAATATCTAATAAGTACTCGCCCGGCGGGACATAGTTGTCGGTGGCGAAACGGGTTAAATCGATATTGTCGCGATCGGCCGCATCCAGTACGTCGGTATTAAATTCCACGTCGGTTGAGGCGTAAGCCATAGAGGTACAGCAGAAAAAAAGCATCTGAGAGAGGATTATTTTTATTTTTTGTTCTGCTGACATGACTATTCATCCCGAATCATTCAGTAAAATATCGTGTGCGACAAACAAGCTCCAACAGCAATCACTGGCTTGTTTCTAGTTGTAATCCATAAAAAAACGAGTGACGGCGTAAAAATCCCCGGCTTTAATATGCTGCTGAACCGGCACCAGCGTAGCGGTAAATTTCAGCGTATTATTCTCATCACTCAGGAGATATCCCGATGAAGGTTCTCCAAACGTTAAAATTTCCCCATGGCGATCGCGAATCTGGATACCAAATCCCTTTCCTTCACCATCCGGAATTAATACTGTTGGGTCCTGCGATGAAGCATTGCCGGTAAACGTAATGGTGGCATAAGCCCCTGGCGTTGATTGATTTACGCTGCCGAAAGAGGTGCAGCCAATTAAGCGTACTAAAAAAGGCCGGATCAGCTTACCTTCTTGATCGCTATTAATATCGCGAGCGGAAATGTTACCGAAATCTACCCATAGCTCCCGCGAATTAGGGTCAATATCGCATGCGGCAGCCACTAGCTCCCCCGAAAGCGCCAGCTGGCCAGGCGTAAAACTAGTACTCGAAGCATGTCCGGAAAAGAGTAATCCCGATACCAATAACGCCATCAGTCTCTTTTTCTCTGTATCCTTAACCATACTCAGAATTCCATATTATCTGGCATCTACTCCAATATCGCGGGGAGAGAGATCTCTCCCCGCGAGCGATAATTCAAAATCGATTATTGATAATCGATGGTGAAATTGATCGTTGACTGGAATGCACCTGCGGTTACGGTAGTGGTAGAACCGCTCGCTGCCGCTTCCGCTTTCAGGAACGCCACGAAAGGAATGGTGTTAGTACCATCAACCAGGGTGACCGGAGTGGTCTGCGCGCCCCAGGTTACAGTCTGGCTAGCGCTGTCTTTCAGGCCGATACCTGCACCGGATGCAGTACCAGAAGTAAATGCAGCCAGAGTAGGATCGTTCGGGTTAACCGAAGTCGGGGTATAGGAAACAACGGCGCTGCTGGCAATAGTGGTATCGCAATACTGCAGCTCGATGTTTTTGGTTTCAGTTGCCTGACCACCGCCTTGCAGCAGGGAAACTGGAACCTGACCAAAATCAACGGTTACCGGGCTGGACGACGGGGCTAAACCACAAGCGGTATTCACCAGCTCACCCTGAAGCTCAATCTGGCCATTCGTGGTATCAGCCAGTGCAGACATTGAGCCGAGAGCAGCAGTTAATGCCACAGCCATAGCAACTTTATTCAGTTTCATAGAAAATTCCTGCGTTATAAATTTTTATCCTAAAAGAGTAAGGAGCTATAAAATTGCCGAAGTCTATTTACCCAACAATTTCCAGCCCTCCGCATCACCGAAAAATCCGTTTCAATAATTAGACTATTAATTAATATTAATAATTTAATTAAAGCCAGATCCCCTGGTCGACAAAAATACTAACAAATCATTTTTTAGGTAAAAAGAGATACATTTACAGAGGAATTAAAAAAAGATTTAACCTCGCGAACAATGCCACCATAGGAAATTAACTCGCAGAGCACTGAGATATATCCTAAAAACAAATTGCGTCAGGTAATTAATAAATGATAGTGGGCAGATATTCATAGTAAAATAATTGTAACATAGATCACAATTTATTAACAAACAGCTTTTCCTGATATAAGGATAGTCAAAAGCAGCCCGAGCAATGGACATTACGCAGCGGCTAAGAGGAGGGGGAAGTCGATTCATGGGCCCGTCGCGCCTTCTTGTTTTCCTGACCTGAAGACTCCGTTATCATGCGGCCTATGAGTCAATGAAAAGAAATGCACAATGTCACGGGAACCGATGAGCAATAGCGCGACGTCATGAAAACAATAAACTCCGCTAACGCGTTAAAACGTAAGAAAATGGACATCAAAAACAGATGAGTACATTAGAGAATCTCGACGCCCACACCCCCATGATGCAACAGTATCTCAAGCTGAAAGCCCAGCATCCGGAGATTCTGCTGTTTTACCGGATGGGTGATTTCTACGAACTATTCTACGACGATGCGAAACGCGCGTCGCAGCTGCTGGATATCTCGCTGACGAAGCGCGGCGCTTCCGCGGGCGAACCGATTCCGATGGCCGGGATCCCGCACCACGCGGTGGAGAACTATCTGGCCAAACTGGTTAATCAGGGCGAGTCGGTGGCCATTTGCGAACAGATTGGCGATCCGGCTACCACCAAAGGGCCGGTTGAACGCAAAGTCGTCCGTATTGTGACGCCCGGCACTATCAGCGATGAAGCGCTGCTGCAGGAACGCCAGGACAATCTGCTGGCCGCCATCTGGCAGGACAGCAAGGGTTTTGGCTACGCCACCCTTGATATCAGCTCCGGACGTTTTCGCCTGAGCGAGCCCGCCGACCGCGAAACGATGGCCGCCGAGCTCCAGCGCACCAACCCCGCCGAGCTGCTGTATGCGGAGGATTTTGCCGAGTCGTCGCTTATTGAGGGGCGCCGCGGCCTGCGCCGTCGTCCGTTGTGGGAATTTGAAATCGACACCGCGCGCCAGCAGCTCAATCTCCAGTTCGGCACGCGCGATTTGGTTGGTTTCGGCGTTGAAAACGCCCCGCGCGGCCTGTGCGCCGCCGGCTGCCTGCTGCAGTACGTCAAAGACACCCAGCGCACGTCATTGCCGCATATCCGCTCCATCACGATGGAGCGCCAGCAGGACAGCATCATTATGGATGCGGCCACGCGTCGCAATCTGGAGATAACCCAGAACCTGGCCGGCGGCTTTGAAAATACGCTGGCCTCGGTGCTCGACTGCACCGTCACCCCGATGGGCAGCCGTATGCTGAAGCGCTGGCTGCATATGCCGGCGCGCGACACCACCGTGCTGGTAGAGCGCCAGCAGACCATCGGCGCGCTGCAGGAACATTACCCCGAGCTGCAGCCGGTGCTGCGTCAGGTCGGCGACCTCGAACGTATTCTGGCGCGCCTGGCGCTGCGCACCGCCCGCCCTCGCGATTTAGCGCGTATGCGTCACGCTTTCCAGCAGCTGCCGGCGCTGCGCGCCATGCTGGCCGACGTCGACTGCGCGCCGGTGCAGCGGCTCCGGGAAAAGATGGGGGAATTTAGCGAACTGCGCGAACTGCTGGAGCGGGCGATTATCGATGCGCCGCCGGTATTGGTTCGCGACGGCGGGGTTATCGCCCCCGGCTATCACGCGGAACTCGATGAGTGGCGCGGCCTGGCCGATGGCGCTACCGATTACCTCGACAGACTGGAAGTTCGCGAGCGCGAGCGTCTGGGGCTGGATACGCTGAAGGTGGGCTACAACGCCGTCCACGGCTACTACATCCAGATTAGCCGTGGTCAGAGCCAGCACGCGCCGATCCACTACGTCCGTCGCCAGACCCTCAAAAACGCCGAGCGCTATATTATTCCTGAGCTGAAGGAGTATGAAGACAAAGTCCTGACCTCCAAAGGGAAAGCGCTGGCGCTGGAAAAGCAGCTGTACGATGAGCTTTTCGATATGCTGCTGCCGCATCTTGGCGACCTGCAGCAGAGCGCCAGCGCGCTGGCGGAGCTCGATGTGCTGGTGAACCTCGCCGAGCGCGCGGAGACCCTCAACTACTGCTGCCCGACCTTTAGCGATAAGCCGGGCATTCGAATTAGCGAAGGCCGCCATCCGGTGGTTGAGCAGGTGCTGAAAGAGCCGTTTATCGCCAACCCGCTGCATCTCGCCCCGCAGCGGAGAATGCTGATTATCACCGGTCCGAATATGGGCGGTAAAAGTACCTATATGCGCCAAACCGCGCTGATCGCCCTGCTGGCGTATATCGGCAGCTACGTTCCGGCGGAAAAAGTCGACATCGGCCCTATCGATCGTATTTTCACCCGCGTCGGCGCGGCGGATGACCTGGCCAGCGGCCGCTCAACCTTTATGGTAGAGATGACCGAAACCGCTAATATTCTGCATAACGCCACCGAGCATAGCCTGGTGCTGATGGATGAAATTGGCCGCGGCACCTCGACCTACGATGGCCTGTCGCTGGCGTGGGCCTGCGCGGAAAATCTGGCGAATAAGATCAAAGCCCTGACCCTGTTTGCCACCCACTACTTCGAGCTGACCCAACTGCCGGAGAAAATGGAAGGCGTGGCCAACGTCCATCTTGATGCCCTGGAGCACGGCGATACCATCGCCTTTATGCACAGCGTGCAGGATGGCGCGGCCAGTAAGAGCTACGGCCTGGCGGTTGCCGCGCTGGCCGGGGTGCCGAAAGAGGTGATCAAGCGCGCGCGGCAGAAGCTGCGCGAGCTGGAAAGCATCGCGCCGAGCGCTGCCGCCACGCAGGTGGACGGTACCCAGATGTCGCTGCTTTCCGCGCCGGAAGAGACCTCGCCCGCGGTTGAAGCGCTGGAGAATCTCGATCCGGATTCGCTGACTCCGCGCCAGGCGCTGGAGTGGATCTATCGCCTGAAGAGCCTGGTGTAGTTCTCGTTTAACGTGAAAAACGGCAGCGCCCTGCGGTGCTGCCGTTTTAACAAATGCAAAATGGGTGCGAGAGAATGCATCCTGACAACCAATACGCGGGGTCGCCCCCGCGCTGATGCTATTTCTTCGATTCGTAAGCGAGAACAGCTTTAAACTCCATACTACGCTCTTTAATACTTAGCTCGCACAGCGAGCTGCGCACCAAAAGCGTCAATCCCAGTACCGTAAAACACAGTACGATGATTGCCACAAGGGCATATTTTGTCAGCATGTCTTGCCTCCCTGCAAAGAAGAGACTAACATCTGAATTGTTAGGGTTCATACGCCAGCCTCGGTTGATAGAAATATCTTCTGGGGCTTTCGTCTATCTGAATCTTTATAAATGCTTAAAGCCAGATAGCCTCAAGCACCCGCCTCCATTCTATATTTTTCCGATCGCGAAGCTTATCGGCAATTTATCAAACCCGTTGATTTTATTATAAACTGGAAGAAGGCTCGCAAACGTATCTGCTCTATTAACTTTTTTGATATTTAAAAATTTAATGACTACAGATTTCTCATTGATTCATTAAATATAAAAAAGGCCCGACTGCGCGGGCCCGTTTATTTTATCGTTTATCTTCCGCCAGCAACGGCGGAATATGCGGCACCATCGGCGCGTCATCAATATCCTTCTGGGTCATGCGGAACGCTTCCGGATAATGTTCTCGGCTGGTGCGGCGTAGCGGTTCCGTATCACGCCAGGTGTAGAAACAATGCTGGCACTGGAATACCGTCCAGACATCTTTTACCGGCGATGTTGCCAGCACTTCAATATGTTCATCGGCGCAGCGTGGACAAATCATCTTTTTCTCCTTATTTACGGTTAGCCAGCATGGCGGTCAATTTTTCAGCCCAGGCTTTCGTTTCAGGGAGATCCTGTACCGGCTGGCTGTAGTGGCCGCGAAGGTCCGGCGCAACCGGGGTGGTGGCGTCGATAATCAGTTTGTCGGTGATCCCCGCCGGGCTGGAGCCTGGATCGAGCTCCAGTACCGACATATTCGGCAGCTGCACCAGGTCCCCGGCCGGGTTGACCTTCGACGACAGCGCCCACATCACCTGCGGCAGGTTGAACGGGTCGACGTCCTCATCAACCATGATCACCATCTTCACGTAGCCCAGACCATGCGGCGTAGTCATCGCCCGCAGGCCTACCGCACGGGCAAAGCCGCCGTAGCGTTTTTTGGTGGAGATAATCGCCAACAGACCGTGGGTGTACATCGCGTTGACGGCCTGTACCTCGGGGAACTCGGCCTTCAGCTGCTGATACAGCGGCACGCAGGTGGCCGGGCCCATCAGATAGTCGATCTCGGTCCACGGCATGCCGAGATAGAGAGACTCGAAGATCGGTTTGCTGCGGTAAGAGACTTTATCGATTCGTACCACCGTCATATTACGGCCGCCGGAGTAGTGGCCGGTAAATTCGCCGAACGGGCCTTCGATTTCGCGCCTGCGGCTTTCAATCACCCCTTCGAGGATCACCTCTGAGCCCCACGGCACGTCAAAGCCGGTCAGCGGCGCGGTGGCGATAGGATACGGACTTTCGCGCAGCGCGCCGGCCATCTCATATTCCGACTGATCGTATTTCAGCGGCGTAGCGCCCATCAGGGTAATAATCGGATCGTTTCCCAGGGTAATGGCGATCGGCAGATCTTCACCACGCTCTTCCGCTTTGTGCAGATGCAGAGCGATATCATGCATCGGTACCGGCTGCAGGCCGAGCTTACGTTTACCCTTCACCTCCATACGGTAAATGCCGACGTTTTGCTTGCCAAAATTGTCCGGGTCGAGAGGATCGCGAGAGACCACGCAGGCTTTGTCGAGATAAAAGCCGCCGTCGCCGTCGTTGAGACGGAACAGGGGCAGAATATCGAACAGATTAATCGCCTCGCCGTCGACGGTATTTTCCGCCCACGCCGGGTTTGCCCGCCGCTCCGGCGTCACCGGGAATTTATCCCAGCGACGAATAAATTCGTCGATCTGATTTTTCACCGGCGTATTCGGCGGCAGACCCAGCGAGATAGCGTGGTTCTGCCAGGAGCCGATGGTGTTCATTGCCACGCGCGCATCGGTAAAACCGCGAATATTGTCAAACCACAGCGCGGGAGCGCCATCGCCGATGCGCCCGGTGGCGTTTGCCGCCGCGGCAAGATCCGGCTCCGCGTTCACTTCTTCGCTAATTTTCAGCAGTTGCCCTTGGTCGTCCAGCGCCTGCAAAAAGCTGCGCAAATCATCAAAAGCCATTATTCATTCTCCTGTGAAATACTCTCTACCGCCCGTAACCCGCTCCAGCGGCGCGCTTTGTGATACTCCAGACCGAACTGATCCAGCACCCGCGTGACAACGTGGTCAGTGACGTCCTCAATGGTTTTGGGATGGTTGTAATAGGCGGGCATGGGCGGCACCATCGCCACGCCCATGCGCGACAGAGCCAGCATGTTTTCCAGATGGATAGTGCTTAACGGCATTTCGCGCGGTACCAGCACCAGCTTACGCCCCTCTTTCAGCACCACGTCCGCGGCCCGCCCAACCAGCCCTTCGGCATAACCGGCACGGATACCGGCCAGCGTTTTCATACTGCAGGGGATAACGATCATGCCGTCGGTACGAAATGAACCTGATGAGATGATGGCGGCCTGATCCGCCGGGCTATGCGAGAAATCGGCCAGCGCCGCCACGTCACGGGCGCTGTACGGCGTTTCCAGTTCAATGGTGGTTTTGGCCCACTTTGACATCACCAGATGCGTTTCCACTTCCGGCATCTCACGAAGCGCTTTCAGTAGCGCAACCCCCAGCGGAGCGCCCGTCGCTCCGGTCATCCCGACTATTAGCTTCATCATCGCCTCACAAATCGTTCGTGTACGAACATTTTTATTAAAGCTACGCTTGATACGCTTTTCTTGCAAGTTCGTTCGTACACGGCCGCATTTTTCATCAAAACAGGAAAAATGCTCAAACGCCCTCCGAACGGCTATCATAGAACCGACGGTTTTTTTATGGAGTGGTCATGGAGTTAAAAAACGAGGCGTTCCACCTGCTGCGCCAGCTTTTTCAGCAGCACACCGCCCGCTGGCAGCTTGAGCTGCCGGACCTCACCAAACCGCAGTATGCGGTGATGCGTTCCATTGCCGAGCATCCCGGCATTGAACAGGTGACGTTAACGGAAGCGGCGGTCAGCACCAAAGCGACGCTGGCGGAGATGCTGAGCCGAATGGAGAGCCGCGGTCTGGTTCGTCGCGAACACGACCCGGCGGACAAACGCCGTCGGTTTGTCTATTTAACCGCAGAAGGCGAAGCGCTACTGGCAAGCTCAATGCCGCTGGGTCACGCCGTCGACGAAGAGTTTTTAGGTCGGCTGAGCGATGAGGAGCGCCAGCAGTTTTCGCAAATCATCCACAAGCTGATGGCGCAAGAACAGCAGCGTTAACCCACGCGTTCGCGTAAAAAATCAATAAACGCCCGCACTCTGGCAGGGATATGCTGCGCGTCCGGGTAAACCGCATATACCCCCTGGGGCGGAAAGCTAAACTCCGGCATCACCTTCGCCAGTGCGCCATCCGCCAGCGCAGCGGCCACCAGCCACTCGGGTAGCAGCGCGATGCCGCTGCCCGCCAGCGCAAAAGCCATCAGCGCGCTGGCGCTATCCGCCGACAGCCGCGGCGCCGGTTTAATCTCGAAGGCAATGCTCTCGTCATGGGGCCCGCTAAGCTGCCAGCGGAGCGGCGCGGTCAGACGTTCATGAATAATCCACGCCGATTGCGCCAGATCTTCAAGCGTCTTCATAGGATGCTGTGCCAGCCATGACGGGGCTGCAACCGGGACGATGGCAAAGCACGATATCAGCGCCGCGCGGTAGCGCGAATCCGCCAGCGTGCCGAGACGAATCGCCACGTCAAACCGCTCGGAGATTAAATCCGCGTGGTGAGAAGAGGAAACATGGCGTACGCGGAGCGCAGGATGCCGCAGGCTGAACTCCGCCAGCGCCGGAATAATCACCTGCGCGCCATATTCAGGCGTCGTCGTGATCCGCAGCTCGCCGCTCAACCCCACGTGGCTGCCCCGGACGTCGTCCTGCAGGTTTTCCGCCGCTTTCAGCAGCGCGACCCCGCGATGATAGAACAGCGAACCGGCTTCGGTAAGCGTCAGGCGACGGGTCGATCGCAATAGCAGCGTGACCCCCAGTTCGTTCTCCAGCTGGCGGACGTTGAAACTCACCACCGCCTTGGTCTGCCCCAGAGCCGCCGCCGCTGCGGTAAAACTCCCGCTATCGACTACCGCCACAAACATGTTCATCCGCTGCAGGTTCAGCATCGCGCCGCCCATTGTCAAAAAATTTCCGACAGTATATCTGCGAATGTCGTGTTTATTCGCCCTGATATTGAGGTTTACAGTAGCGGCCTTCACGGGGGATTTCATCAATGACGTATCGCAGCAAGGTCGCAACCGTTTTTCTGCTGGGTTTCTTTCTCGACTTAATCAATATGTTTATCGCCAGCGTCGCCTTTCCGGCGATGGGCCGGACGCTACACGCGTCGGTGGGCGAGCTGGCGTGGGTCAGCAATGGCTATATTGCCGGGCTCACCCTGGTGCTGCCGTTTAGCGCCTGGCTCAGCCAGCAGTTTGGGGCCCGGCGGGTATTCCTGCTTTCGCTTAGCTTGTTTAGCCTCGGGGCGCTGGCTGCCGGGATGGCCGACTCGTTGATAAGCCTCGTCATGTGGCGCGCCCTGCAGGGGATGGGCGGCGGGCTGCTGATTCCACTAGGACAGGCGTTAACCTGGCAACAGTTCAAGCCTCACGAACGGGCGAAACTTTCCGCCGCGGTGATGCTGGTTGGGCTGCTGGCGCCGGCGTGCTCTCCGGCGCTCGGCGGAGCGCTGGTGCAATCGCTGAGCTGGCGCTGGGTTTTCTTTGCCAGCCTGCCGATAGCGCTGCTGACGTTCGGGCTGGCCGCGCTGTGGCTCAAGGATGAGAAGAGCGTCGCGCGGTCGGGCGGCTTTTTACATCTCTCGTTACTGCGCGACCCGCTGCTGCGCTTTTCTATGCTGGTCTATCTCTGCGTGCCGGGAACCTTTATTGGCATCAATGTCGTCGGGATGTTTTATTTGCAAAGCGTGACGGGGATGGCGCCCTCCGCCATCGGCTCCCTGATGCTTCCGTGGTCGCTGGCCTCGTTTGTGGCGATCGCGACGACCGGTCGCTATTTCAATCGTCTCGGCCCCCGCCCCCTGATTGCGCTGGGCTGCCTTCTCCAGGCAGCCGGAATACTCATCCTGGCTGGCGTCAATGCGCATACCGCCAGCAGCGCGCTGATCGCGGCGTTTATCCTGATGGGCGCAGGCGGCAGCCTGTGCAGCAGTACGGCCCAGAGCAGCGCGTTTCTTAACGTGGCGAACCCCGATATGCCGGACGCCAGCGCGCTGTGGAACCTCAATCGCCAGCTCAGTTTCCTGATAGGATCTGCGCTACTGGCAGCCTTACTGAGCGCTTTTTTACTTTACTGGCCCACCCCGCTGGCGTGGCGCGGCGTATTTATCGCCGCCGCCGTTTTGACCCTGGTGCCGCTGCTGGGCTGCCTTAAATTCGATAACCGGGCGTTAATCATGCGCCTGCACGGTAAAATGGAGAACAAATGAATCGCTATATTGCGGAAGTTATTGCGGCCCACGTGGCTATAGAACACTGGCTGAATCAGGGGGAAGGGAGCGCCGAAGCGCTGCTGCATCGCTTTAGCCCGGAATTTAGCATGATCCCGATAAACGGTATGCGCATGGACCATCAGTCGGTCAGCGCTTTTTTTCACGGGGCTCGCGCCAGCCGCCCGGGCTTGAAGATTGTCATCGACAATACCGCCATACTTGCCGAATGGCGCGATGGCGCAGCGGTGCTCTATCGGGAAACCCACGCTTTACCCGGCAAAGCGGACACCGCACGCTGGTCGACGGTTCTTTTCCGTCTGCAGGAAGAGAAAATCATCTGGCTGCACCTCCACGAGACGGCGCTCGCATAAGCGGCGGAGACGCAAAAAAGAAAAAGGCCCAATCAAACGATTGAGCCTTTTTTAAGAAAGGTATCTTACTCGCGGAACAGCGCTTCGATATTCAGCCCCTGGCTTTGCAGAATCTCCCGCAGGCGGCGGAGGCCTTCTACCTGGATCTGGCGCACGCGTTCGCGGGTCAGGCCAATTTCGCGGCCCACATCCTCAAGCGTCGCGGCTTCATAGCCCAGCAGGCCAAAGCGACGAGCCAGCACTTCACGCTGCTTGGCGTTCAGTTCGAACAGCCATTTGACGATGCTTTGTTTCATATCATCGTCCTGCGTGGTGTCTTCCGGGCCGTTGTCTTTTTCATCGGCCAGAATATCCAGCAGCGCTTTTTCCGAGTCGCCGCCCAGTGGGGTATCCACCGAGGTAATGCGCTCGTTCAGACGCAGCATCCGGCTCACGTCATCAACTGGCTTATCCAGCTGTTCGGCTATCTCTTCCGCGCTTGGCTCGTGGTCCAGCTTATGGGACAACTCGCGTGCGGTACGCAGATAGACGTTCAGCTCTTTGACGATATGGATCGGTAAACGGATCGTTCGGGTTTGGTTCATGATCGCCCGTTCAATCGTTTGACGAATCCACCAGGTCGCGTAAGTCGAAAAACGGAACCCACGCTCCGGGTCAAACTTCTCAACTGCGCGAATCAGCCCCAGGTTACCTTCTTCAATCAGATCCAGCAGAGCCAGACCGCGATTGCCGTAACGGCGGGCTATCTTGACGACCAGACGCAGGTTGCTTTCGATCATCCGGCGGCGTGACGCAACGTCACCACGCAGCGCGCGACGCGCAAAATAAACCTCTTCTTCGGCCGTCAGCAGCGGGGAATAACCAATCTCTCCAAGATAAAGCTGCGTCGCATCGAGCACCCGTTGGGTTGCTCCCTGCGAAAGAAGCTCTTCCTCAGCCAGATCGCTATCACTGGGTTCCTCTTCAACTAAGGCTTTCTCATCAAAAACCTCGACTCCGTTCTCATCAAATTCCGCGTCTTCATTTAAATCATGAACTTTCAGCGTATTCTGACTCATAAAGATGGCTCCTACCCGTGATCCCTAAGCAAAGCACCTTGGCTAAACATCACTCAAAAGACGCCAGGACGATAACCTTTTCTGCCCCGGTGAAGAAGGCATCGCGGCCGCCCTGGCGCCTTTGTTAGCGATACTGAGCTTATCCGTACTTTGCCAAATTATCGCTGCGGTAAATACTGCAGCGGGTTGACGGATTTCCCCTTGTAACGAATTTCAAAATGCAAACGTGTAGAGCTAGTACCTGTGCTACCCATGGTAGCGATTTTCTGCCCCGCCTTGATATCTTGTTGCTCTTTTACGAGCATCGTATCGTTATGTGCGTAGGCGCTCAGGTAATCATCGTTGTGTTTGATGATAATAAGATTACCGTAACCGCGCAGTGCGTTACCGGCATAGACGACGCGCCCATCTGCGGTCGCGACAATAGCCTGTCCTTTACTGCCTGCGATATCAATACCTTTATTGCCGCCTTCGGCACCACTAAAGTTCTCGATAACCTTGCCATCAGTCGGCCAGCGCCATGAAGAGATCGGCGAACTGGTTGACGTACTGCTTGCAGTCGATTGGGTTGTGCTGACAGCTGGGGCCGTAACTGGCGCGACGGCAGTTGTCGTCGCAGGCTTGTTATTCGGCAACATCTTATTAGCACTCTGTTCACCTGAAGATTCAGAATACGTAATAGTTGGTTGGGACGCAACCACCGCGGTGGATTTTTGTGCAGAATTTGCGGTTAACATCCCGCCATTACTGGCCTTCACGCTGGCCTGGGCGACAGGGTTATCACCGGTGATTGGCTGGCCGGACGCGTTGCCAACCTGCAGCGTCTGACCGACGTTCAGACCGTACGGCGCCGGGATATTATTACGCTGCGCCAGGTCGCGGAAGTCGTTCCCGGTGACCCACGCAATATAGAATAGCGTGTCGCCGCGTTTAACAGTATAGGTACTGCCGCCGGTATAGCTACCTTTCGGAATATCCCCATACTTACGGTTGTAGACAATTTTGCCGTTTACCGTTTGCACCGGCTCCTGGGCCATCGGCTGAATCTGAGCGGGCTGCGTCTGCACCGGTTGCGTTTGTACCGGGCGCGCCTGCGGAACGTTATTTGACGGAGGCGTGATCAGCATTCCGGAATTCGTACTGGAAGACGAAGCCCCGCCAGCCGAGCTGACCGGCGCAGGCGGATTGTTGGAGCTGCTGCAGCCTGCCAGCCAGAGTGACACCAGTGACAAAGCCGCAATGCGGCTTAAGGTAAATTTTGGGCTTCCCGCGCTCATTTATCCCCCAGGAATATGTTAACTACCAATATCTTGCTCACCGGACGGCGCCCGGCCAGGACACGAAAAATGCGTCCACCCTATGCCTAAATGCAGGCAAAAAAACCTGGAATAATCCGGGTTCAGGCCAACTCCCCTTTCACGAGGGGTACAAAGCGCACGGCTTCGACAGTATCAATGACAAACTCGTTGCCGCGCCGACGGATTCGCTTCAGGAACTGGTGCTCTTCGCCTACCGGCAGCACCAGTACGCCGCCATCGTCCAGCTGCGCCAGCAGCGCGGCCGGAATTTCCGGCGGCGCGGCGGTAACGATGATCGCGTCGAACGGCGCGCGTGCCTGCCAACCCTGCCATCCATCGCCGTGACGGGTTGAAACATTATGTAAATCAAGTTGTTTAAGGCGACGGCGCGCGTGCCACTGCAAACTCTTAATGCGCTCAACCGAGCACACGTGATGCACCAGATGCGCCAGGATCGCCGTCTGATAGCCAGATCCGGTGCCAATTTCCAGCACCCTTGACTCCGGCGTTAGCGTCAGAAGCTCGGTCATCCGCGCCACCATGTAGGGTTGCGAGATGGTTTGCCCCTGGCCAATCGGCAGCGCCGTGTTTTCCCACGCCTTATGTTCAAAGGCTTCATCAACAAACTTTTCTCGCGGCACCAGCGCGATCGCGTTCAGCACGCGCTCGTCAACAATGCCCTGTGTGCGGAGCTGATTGAGAAGACTTTCAACACGTTTATTTACCATTGCGTATCAACCCCAACGCGATCCAGCCAGCCGCTCACCACCTCATGTGCGCCGTGGGCGGTTAAATCGACATGTAGCGGAGTGACCGACACATAGCCTTCATCCACGGCGGCAAAATCGGTATCCGGCCCGGCGTCGTACTTCTCGCCCGGAGGTCCAATCCAGTACAGCGTATTGCCGCGCGGATCTTTTTGCGGGATCACCTGATCGGAAGGATGCCGGCTGCCGCAGCGGGTCACGCGGATACCTTTAATCTGCTCAAGGGGCAGATCCGGCACGTTGATATTCAGAATGCGTCCGGTACGCAGCGGCTCGCGGCTTAAAGCCCGCAGAATCGAGCAGGTAACCGCGGCGGCGGTATCATAATGCTGATAGCCGTTTAGCGAGACGGCCAGCGCCGGAAAGCCGAGATGACGGCCCTCCATCGCGGCGGCAACGGTGCCGGAATAGATGACGTCGTCACCGAGGTTGGGGCCGGCGTTAATGCCGGAGACCACAATATCCGGACGCGGCCGCATCAGGGCGTTCACGCCGAGGTAAACACAGTCCGTCGGGGTGCCCATCTGTACGGCGATATCGCCGTTATCAAAAGTGAAAGTACGTAGCGAAGATTCCAGCGTCAGGGAATTCGACGCTCCGCTGCGGTTACGATCGGGTGCAACTATCTGAACCTCAGCGAATTCTCGTAAGGCCTTTGCCAGGGTCTGAATGCCCGGCGCATGAATCCCGTCATCGTTACTCAGCAATATTCGCATAGTCACCCGTTGTATTGATAAGCTCCCTTACTACGCTGGTGGCGAAGCTGCCTGCGGGCAGCCAGAAACGCAGTTCAACGGTAACGTCATCCCACCAGTTCCAGCTCATCTGCTGGGGATAAAGCAGCATCGCCCGGCGGGCGGCCTCTACTTTTTCACGCACCAGCAGCGCCTGTAGCTGCGTCTCTTCGGCCACTGCCGCCTGTTCAGCGGCCAGCGCGCCCCGTTGGCTTCCCCAGTCGCCGCTGCCCACAAGCGCAGCGGTAATCATCAGCTCGCGGTTATCTACCCGCGCCTGGAGTGCCGTCAGTTCTTCAGAGTCCGCAACGAACCAGCTTCCGCGCCCCGCTAATTGTAGCGCATCGCCATCAACAACCTGATTAAATTCCGGTTTTTTTAATCTAATACCAACCTGTTGATTAAACAATGCGCTGCGGGCCGCCGACAACCAAAAACTGCGTTTATTGCGATCGCGCACCGGCGCGCCGCTCTCGGCCCAGCGCAGCGCCCCCTGCAGGTTACTGCCGCCGATACCGAAGCGCTGGGCGCCGAAATAGTTGGGCACGCCATGCTCGACGATCGCCTGTAAACGCTTTTCGACATCGTCGCGGGCGCTGACTTCGCGCAGTACCAGAGTAAACTGGTTCCCCTTCAGCGCCCCGAGGCGCAGCTTGCGCTTATGGCGCGCGTACTCCAGAACCTGGCAACCCTCGAGCTGAAATTTGCTCAGGTCGGGCATCTCTTTGCCCGGCACTCTGGCGCACAGCCACTGTTCAGTCACCGCGTGTTTGTCCTTCTGCCCGGCAAAGCTCACTTCACGCGCATGAATTTTAAGGAATTTTGCCAGCGAGTCAGCAACAAAACGGGTATTGCAGCCGTTTTTCAGAATTCTCACCAGCACATGCTCGCCTTCGCCATCGGGGGAAAAGCCGAGATCTTCCACCACCAAAAAGTCCTCCGGACTGGCTTTTAGCAGCCCCTGGCCCAGCGGTTTTCCATGCAGGTAGGTGAGTTCGTCAAAAGCGATCATTTCTCCGCCTTACGCAGCAGCGCCACCGCTTCACAGGCGATGCCTTCGCCGCGGCCGGTAAAGCCCAGCTTTTCCGTGGTGGTGGCTTTGACGTTCACATCATCCATATGGCAACCGAGATCTTCGGCGATAAAGACGCGCATCTGGGGAATATGCGGCAGCATTTTCGGCGCCTGGGCGATGATGGTGACGTCTACGTTGCCAAGGGTATAGCCTTTCGCCTGAATCCGCCGCCACGCTTCGCGCAGCAGTTCGCGGCTGTCGGCGCCCTTAAAGGCCGGATCGGTATCCGGAAACAGCTTGCCGATGTCGCCCAGCGCCGCCGCGCCGAGCAGCGCATCGGTCAGCGCATGCAGCGCGACGTCGCCGTCGGAGTGCGCCAGCAGCCCTTTCTCGTAGGGCACGCGCACGCCGCCGATAATGATTGGGCCTTCACCGCCAAAAGCGTGTACGTCAAAACCGTGTCCAATTCGCATTAAGCCTTCTCCTGGTGTCGGGAACGGGTAAGGTAAAATTCGGCCAGCGCCAGGTCTTCCGGGCGCGTCACTTTTATATTATCAGCTCGTCCGGCGACCAGTTCAGGATGGAAGCCGCAGTACTCCAGCGCCGAGGCTTCGTCGGTGATAGTCGCGCCTTCATTAAGCGCCCGCGTCAGGCAATCAACAAGCAGTTCGCGAGGGAAAAATTGCGGCGTCAGAGCGTGCCATAAATCATTACGCTCAACGGTATGGGCGATGGCCGCCCTGCCCGGCTCCGCGCGCTTCATCGTGTCGCGAACCGGAGCGGCCAGAATGCCGCCCGTACGGCTGGTTTCGCATAATTGAAGCAGGCGGCTGAGGTCATCCTGGTGCAAGCAGGGGCGCGCGGCATCGTGCACCAGCACCCAATCAGCCTCGCCAAGCACCTTCAGGCCAGCGAGAACGGAATCCGCGCGTTCTGTCCCGCCATCAACGACGGTAATTTGAGGATGGTTCGCCAACGGCAGTTGGCTAAAGCGCACGTCGCCCGGGCTGACGGCGATGACCACCCGCCGTATACGCGGGTTTGCCAGCAGCGCGGCGACCGCGTGCTCGAGAATCGTTTTGTTACCGATTGAGAGATATTGTTTAGGGCATTCCGTTTGCATGCGGCGGCCAAAACCGGCTGCCGGCACCACGGCGCAAACGCCCGGAAAAGTGGCTGCCATGTTGTAATCCTGGGCCTGTTTATCGATTATTCTGCTGTTGCCCCGCGGCCTGGTTGCGTTTTGACGCATCCGGCACCAGACGATAAAACGTTTCGCCCGGGCGGGTCATACTGAGTTCATTGCGTGCGCGCTCTTCGATAGCTTCCTGACCGCCGTTGAGGTCGTCAATTTCGGCGAACAGCTGATCGTTGCGTGCTTTTAATTTAGCGTTAGTTGCCTGCTGCGCGGAGACATCGTCATCAACCCGGCTATAGTCGTGCAGGCCATTTTTGCCGAACCACAGCGAGTACTGTAGCCAGACCAGCAAAGCCAATAACAGCAGCGTTAGTTTACCCATCCTGCCCCCTGAAAAACGGCATCATCATCCCATAACTCGCCCGAGTTCTCTACTCTGGCGCGCGGACGACGCCGCGTAACGCGGGGACTGTACCACATTTTTACCGTTGATACCCAGGCTAGATTCATTCGTAAAAAGACTACCCCAGTAGCCAGAGGAACAGCAGACCGAACATCAGTCCGACGGTCAAAATCGTCGCGCAGACGCTGTATTGAAGTTTTCCGTCCATCAGCGAATGCAGCGCGATGCCAACCACGACGGCAACCGGCATTAATGCCAGAAAGAACGGCCAGGTATAGAGGAGGACAAATAGCGTATTACTGCCATAGATCAGGAAGGGAATACCCAGCGCCAGCAGCCATGAAATAAAGCCAACGGCAGCGCCCGACAGAGACCAGGTGGTCTCGTCGCTGACTGTCGGCGGCGGTTCTGAACGAATAATACTGATGTTCTGGGTATTGCGCATATCGAATCCTGTTGACCTGGCGATCGGCATCCTGTGATGATGCCGCTGCCGTTTCAGGATCTGATAATATCGCTCTGTCGTAGCAGGTCTAATAATTGGTGCACCAAATTTGTTACCAATTGTTCACCGTCGAGGTGAATTTCAGCGCGCTCCGGGGATTCATACACTGAATCTATTCCGGTAAAGTTGCGCAGCTCTCCGGCCCGCGCTTTCTTATACAGGCCTTTCGGATCCCGCGCTTCGCAGATCGCCAGCGGCGTATCGACAAAGACTTCGATAAAACGTCCTTCGCCTAAACGCTCGCGTACCATCTGCCGTTCTGCGCGATGCGGAGAGATAAACGCGGTCAATACCACCAGTCCGGCATCCACCATCAGTTTCGCCACTTCACCCACCCGGCGAATGTTTTCTTTGCGGTCGTCGTCGCTGAAGCCAAGATCGCTGCACAGGCCGTGACGCACGTTATCGCCATCCAGCAAATAGGTGCTCACGCCGAGCCGATGCAGCGCCTCTTCCAGCGCGCCGGCAACGGTGGATTTCCCCGAGCCCGAAAGCCCGGTGAACCACAGCACCACGCCGCGATGGCCGTGATGCTGTTCGCGCTGCTCCTGAGTGACAGGATGCGCATGCCAGACGACGTTTTCGTCATGCCGGGCCATTACTTGCCTCCCAGCAGGTCGCGAGCGTCCCAGTGCGGGAAGTGCTTGCGAATAAGCTGATTCAGCTCAAGCTCAAACGCGCTGTACTGGGAAGCGCCCGCCTGCGCCTGTTCGTTCGGCTCGCGTACCATGCCCGCGCCAACGGTAACGTTGGTTAAACGATCAATAAAGATAAGCCCCCCGGTGACCGGGTTATCCTGGTATTTATCCAGCACCAGCGGCTCGTCGAAAGTCAGATCTACCAGTCCGATGCCGTTGAGCGGCAGCGATTCTACTTCGCGCTGGGTCAGATTGTTGATATCAACCTGGTAGCGTACGCCATCCACGCGGGCGCGGGTTTTCTTACCGGCGATTTTAATGTCGTAGCTTTGGCCGGGCGCCAGCGCCTGCTCCGCCATCCATACCACATCAACGCTGGCGCTTTGTACCGCAGGCAGAGAGACCGCCGCGTCCACCAGCAGGTCGCCGCGGCTGATATCAATTTCATCCTTCAGCACGAGCGTGATCGCCTCCCCGGCCGCCGCTTCCGGCAGGTCGCCGTCAAAGGTGACGATGCGCGCCACGGTGGATTCCACCCCCGACGGCAGCACTTTCAGACGCTGTCCTACGCTCACGCGGCCGGCGGCAACCGTCCCGGAAAACCCGCGGAAGTCGAGATTCGGGCGGTTAACGTACTGCACCGGAAAGCGCAGCGGCTGGCTTTCCACCACGCGCTGAATCTCAACGGTTTCCAGCACTTCCAGCAGCGTCGGGCCGCTGTACCACGGCATTTTATCGCTCTGGCTGGCGACGTTGTCCCCTTCCAGCGCGGAGAGCGGGACAAAGCGAATGTCGAGATCGCCTGGCAGCTGTTCAGCAAAGGTCAGATACGCTTCACGAATAGTGTTAAAGGTCTCTTCGCTAAAATCGACGAGGTCCATTTTGTTCACCGCCACCACCAGGTGTTTGATCCCCAGCAGCGTCGAGATAAAGCTGTGGCGGCGAGTCTGATCGAGCACGCCTTTGCGGGCGTCGATCAGCAGGATCGCCAGGTCGCAGGTTGACGCGCCGGTCGCCATATTACGGGTGTACTGCTCGTGCCCCGGGGTGTCGGCGATGATAAATTTGCGCTTCTCAGTAGAGAAGTAGCGGTAGGCGACGTCGATGGTAATCCCCTGCTCGCGCTCGGCCTGCAGACCGTCCACCAGCAGCGCCAGATCGAGTTTTTCGCCCTGCGTGCCGTGACGTTTGCTGTCATTATGCAGTGAGGAGAGCTGATCTTCGTAAATCTGGCGGGTATCGTGCAGTAGCCGGCCAATCAGCGTACTTTTACCGTCATCGACGCTGCCGCAGGTCAGAAAGCGCAGCAAGCTTTTGTGCTGCTGGGCGTGCAGGTAGGCTTCTACGCCGCCTTCATTGGCAATTTGTTGTGCAATTGTGGTGTTCATGGCGGCTCCTTAGAAATAACCCTGACGTTTCTTCAGCTCCATGGAGCCTGCCTGGTCGCGGTCAATCACGCGCCCCTGTCGTTCGCTGGTGGTCGACACCAGCATCTCTTCGATAATCTCCGGCAGCGTTTGCGCGTTGGACTCCACCGCGCCGGTCAGCGGCCAGCAGCCGAGGGTGCGAAAGCGTACCATTTGTTTTTTGATCATCTCGCCGGGCTGTAAATTGATGCGATCGTCATCGATCATCATCAGCATCCCGTCGCGCTCCAGCACCGGACGTTCTGCCGCCAGGTACAGCGGAACAATTTCAATATTTTCCAGATAGATGTACTGCCAGATATCCAGCTCGGTCCAGTTGGAGAGCGGGAAGACGCGGATGCTTTCGCCCTTGTTAATCTGGCCGTTATAGTTGTGCCATAGCTCCGGGCGCTGGTTTTTCGGGTCCCAGCGGTGGAAGCGGTCGCGGAAGGAGTAAATACGCTCTTTGGCGCGGGATTTCTCTTCATCGCGACGCGCGCCGCCGAACGCGGCATCGAAGCCGTATTTGTTCAGCGCCTGCTTGAGACCTTCGGTTTTCATGATATCGGTATGCTTGGCGCTGCCGTGAACGAACGGGTTAATCCCCATCGCCACCCCTTCCGGGTTTTTATGCACCAGCAGCTCGCAGCCGTAGGCTTTAGCGGTACGGTCACGGAACTCATACATTTCGCGGAATTTCCAGCCGGTATCGACGTGCAGCAGCGGGAACGGCAGGGTGCCCGGATAAAACGCTTTACGCGCCAGATGCAGCATCACGCTGGAGTCTTTACCGATGGAGTACATCATCACCGGGTTAGAGAATTCGGCGGCCACCTCACGAATGATATGGATGCTTTCCGCCTCCAGTTGCCGCAGGTGAGTGAGTCGTTTTTGGTCCATAACCGTTCCTTAAGCCAGATTTACTACAGAAGCCTTAAAGGCCTCTGAGGATGAGGTGTGTTGATACCAGGCGAGCTGTTGATGTAATTGCACCACGTCTCCTACCACGATCAGGGCGGGCATCGGGGCGTCTTTCGCCAGGCTTTCAAGCTGTTGTAATGTGCCGGTCTTCGTTTGCTGATCGGCGCGGGTGCCGCGCGAGATCACCGCTACCGGGGTATCGCCCTCGCGGCCGTTGGCAATCAGCTGCGCGCTGATTTCCGCCGCTTTCAGGCTGCCCATATAAATCGCCAGGGTCTGGCCGCTTTGCGCCAGCCGCGCCCAGTCGAGCGGCGAGTTTTCCGCGCCGAAGTGGCCAGTAATAAAGGTTGCGCTCTGGGCATAATCACGATGCGTCAACGGAATTCCGGCATAGGCCGTTGCGCCCGCCGCCGCCGTCACGCCCGGGACGACCTGAAACGGAATGCCCGCTTCGGCCGCGGCCTGCAGCTCTTCGCCGCCGCGGCCAAAAATAAACGGGTCGCCGCCCTTCAGGCGAATCACCGTTTTGCCCTCTTTCGCTGCGTCCACCAGCAGACGGTTGATCTCCTGCTGCGGTACGGATATGCCGGAGGCGCTTTTACCGACGCAGATTGTCTCCGCGTCCCGGCGCACCAGTTCGCGCACCTCCGGGGTGACCAGGTTGTCGTAAAACACCACGTCCGCCTGCTGAAGGGCCTGCAGGCCGCGCAGAGTCAGCAATCCGGCATCGCCCGGCCCTGCTCCGACAAGAATAATTTCACCGGGGCGCTTTTCCGGCTGCCGAAGTTCATCTTCCAGCGCTTTTTCCGCTTCGGCTTTGTTGCCCGCCAGCATCAGGCTGGCAAAACGACCGGTAAACACGCGCTCCCAAAAGCGGCGGCGTTCGGCGGTGGTTTTCAGATGGGTTTTAATATGGTGACGCCAGTAGCTCGCCGTTTCAGCCAGCCGCCCCAGATTGGTGGGCAGCAGGGCTTCGATTTTTTCGCGCAAAATCCGCGACAGCACCGGCGCTTTGCCGCTGGAAGAGATGGCCACCAGTAGCGGAGAGCGATCGACAATTGATGGAAAGACAAACGAGCACAGCGCTTGATTATCCACGACGTTGACCAGCCGATAACGCGCGTTCGCCGCGACGTAAACGCGTTGGTTCAGCTCGTCATCTTCGGTGGCGGCAATCACCAGAAATACGTCATCAAGCTGCTGCTCTTCAAAAACGGTTGCCCGCCACTGAATTTCCTCGCGCTCGACCTTTTCGGCAAGTTCCGGCATCAACGTTTCGGCGACAATGTGCACCTTCGCTTCAGCGCGCAGCAAAAACGTAATCTTACGCGCGGCTATCTCGCCGCCGCCGATCACCAGCACGGGTCTGTCTTTCACTTCGGCAAATATCGGCAAGTATTCCACTGCGCAACAACTCTCTTACAATCAGCAATAGAGCGACTATAGGGTGCGGTTTAGAGCAAATGAAATTACGAAATGGAATGAGTTGTTACTCAAAAGAATAACGACCCGGGAAAGCAAATATCAAAAAGTGCTTAACACGCGGTTTTTCCACCATTTAAGAGCGATTGAAATTGTTTAACCCCGGTCACAGTTTCATACTACGCGGGTGAAATTGTTTTAAGTGCTAAAGGACCCCCTATGTTTTCCGCATTGTGCCGTCGCCTGCTCCCCCTGGCGTTGGGCGCAGGATTTGTCTTCTCCGCCGCCCCGGCATTCAGCGCCCCGGGCGAAACCGCCAATGCCCAGGCTCGTCATATCGCCACCTTTTTTCCCGGAAGAATGACCGGTACGCCGGCCGAGATGCTGTCAGCCGATTACCTCCGCCAGCAGTTCGCCCAGATGGGTTATCAGAGCGATGTGCGCAGCTTCAATACCCGCTACGTCTATACCGATAGCAGTCAGCGTAAAAACTGGCATAACGTCACCGGCAGTACGGTGATCGCCGCTCATGAAGGCCAATCTCGCCAGCAGATCATTATCATGGCGCACCTGGATACCTACGCGCCGCAGAGCGATAAAGATGTTGAAAATAACCTCGGCGGCCTGACCCTACAGGGGATCGACGATAACGCGATGGGGTTGGGCGTCATGCTGGAACTTGCTGAACAGTTAAAGAACGTTCCCACCCGTTACGGTATTCGCTTCGTTGCCACCAGCGGCGAAGAAGAAGGCCGGCTGGGGGCACAGAATCTGCTTAAGCGCATGAGCGATGCGGAAAAGAAAAACACCCTGCTGGTGATTAATCTCGATAATCTGGTCGTGGGCGATAAGCTGTACTTTAATAGCGGCCGCAGCACGCCAGCGTCGGTGCGCAAGCTCACCCGCGACCGGGCGCTGTTTATCGCCCGCAGCCACGGCATCGCGGCCTTCATCAATCCAGGGCTGAACCGGGACTTCCCGAAAGGCACCGGCTGCTGTAACGATGCCAGCGTTTTCGATAACGCCGGGATCCCGGTACTGTCGGTGGAAGCGACCAACTGGTCATTGGGCAAGAAAGACGGTTATCAGCAGCGGGGCAAATCACGCAGCTTTCCGGACGGCACCAGTTGGCACAACCTTCAGTTGGATAACCTGCAGTATATTGATAAAGCGCTGCCGGGGCGGATTGAGCATCGCGGACGCGATGTGATGAAAGTGATGCTGCCGCTGGTGAAAGAGCTGGCGAAGGCGGAGAAGAAGCCCACCTCAAAATAGACTAACGATAAAATCTGGCAACAAGGACTGTCGCCATGATGCGTTTTCGCTTTTTAATACCGTTGTTTCTACTACTGGCTGCCAGCGCGCGGTCCATCGCCGACAACCAGGTTTATATCTGGCAGCGCGTCTGGCACGACGGGTTGGATTTGGGCTCAGAACCCAGCATCGGTAAAACGTCTGTATAAGCGCTATGTTAAAAACGGCGCACTGTTCCCATGAGCCAAAAATTTTGGCAAGTATTGACTGGAACTGGACTTTGCCACACTAAATAATGACGTAAAAAAATAAAGTACAGGATAATAAGAATGGCGGCGCGGGGAACACTACCTAACTGATTAAATTTAATAGAATATTACCGGTTTATCCCCGCTAGCGCGGGGAACACCACAATTTTTCAGTGCGAACACCGCCACGCGTCGGTTTATCCCCGCTAGCGCGGGGAACACACTATCAAGTGCAACGCAAAGATTACCGCCGGCGGTTTATCCCCGCTAGCGCGGGGAACACTACGGTTGAGTACGCACAGGCATTCACTAAGGCGGTTTATCCCCGCTAGCGCGGGGAACACTTGTCGGCTATCCGTGGTATATGGGGAATATCCGGTTTATCCCCGCTAGCGCGGGGAACACGCTGGTTACTGCCGTGTTTGTCGCGGTAACGCCGGTTTATCCCCGCTAGCGCGGGGAACACATAGGCCTGCTGGTTTTGTTAGTGACAGGCACCGGTTTATCCCCGCTAGCGCGGGGAACACGGCGGCGCAGGACATGACCTTCGACATGTCTTCGGTTTATCCCCGCTAGCGCGGGGAACACAATCTGCGTTTCTGTTGATATCGGCGCGGAACCGGTTTATCCCCGCTAGCGCGGGGAACACCTGCATAGCTGAAAATGTAGCCCGGTTGCGGGAGGTTTATCCCCGCTAGCGCGGGGAACACCTCGTCGATTAATTCGCTCACGCCGTTTTCCCCGGTTTATCCCCGCTAGCGCGGGGAACACTGAAACTTCAGGCTGTTTGGGCTTGGTCAGGTCGGTTTATCCCCGCTAGCGCGGGGAACACGGTTCCTCATGACGATGTTTTGTCGCGCCTGTCGGTTTATCCCCGCTAGCGCGGGGAACACCAACCCTCACCGCCTCGCCCGTAACCTGCGGGCGGTTTATCCCCGCTAGCGCGGGGAACACGGATCATCGTTCGCGCAACTGTGGTGGGCGAGCGGTTTATCCCCGCTAGCGCGGGGAACACACAATCAGGTTGTGGGTGCGTTACCGCCGGGACGGTTTATCCCCGCTAGCGCGGGGAACACTATACCGCAAAAATACTATTTGAGTTCGACAGCGGTTTATCCCCGCTAGCGCGGGGAACACGCAAAGATGCCCGGCGAGGTTGTCCCGTTTACCGGTTTATCCCCGCTAGCGCGGGGAACACGGCCACACTGGCTTTATTCTCGTTAAACTGAACGGTTTATCCCCGCTAGCGCGGGGAACACCGCCGGGTAGGCTACATCAGACAGTAACCGCGCGGTTTATCCCCGCTAGCGCGGGGAACACTTGCGCTAACGTCTCATGAATAATAACGCGAGCGGTTTATCCCCGCTAGCGCGGGGAACACCTGAACCCGAAGGCGGATGAAACGCAGCGACACGGTTTATCCCCGCTAGCGCGGGGAACACTCTAAATATATATATTTGTTTTCTATTACAATTTTCAGAGAGCAACAATTTACCAACTTATGTTCTACAATTCCTTTTTATTAAAGAACTTATAACTTACTGATTTTCAATGGGAAGGAAAGAAACCAATCTCAGGCCGTCCAAATCTACCGGACTACGTCGATTTTCTCCCCAAGTTTGAAACTCAAAACCGGACTCTGTATTCGTCGCCCAGGCCATAACAACATTTCCAGCGCCGCCTAATTGCGTAATCTGTTGCCAAATCATCTCCCGCACACGTTTTGAAACATCGCCGACGTAGACGCCAGCCCTAATCTCTAACAACCATATGGCAAGCCGTCCTCGCAGGCGCGGCGGCACGTTTTCCGTAACAACAACTACCATACTCATCAGCCATGCCCCCGATGCCCGCCGTCGCCGAGTCGCTGTGGCTCTGGTATCGCCGGCGGCAACATATCTGGCGCTGGCTGAGGCGGCTCAATCTCACCAGCAGCTAGCACGTCCTCAATCAAAGGAATGAGTTTTCCAGTCAGCTTAGTACTACGGAAAATATCACGGCAGGCCAGTCTAACTTCTCGATCGGGTTCAGCCGGTGCGCGAGCGGCAATTTCAAATGCCTTAGGAACGACGGCTTCAAATTTGATGATGTCCGCGATGTCATAAACAAATGAAAGAGGTTTGCCGCTATGTATAAAACCAATCGCAGGCGCGTAGCCAGCCGCCAGCACCGCTGCTTCTGATATTCCGTAAAGACAAGAAGTCGCCGCGCTGATGCACCGGTTAACCACATCACCCTTTTCCCAGTCTTTAGGATCATAATTACGCCCATGCCACTTCACGCCGTACTGTTTAGCCAATAACAAGTAAGTCTGACGGACGCGGGCCCCTTCAATACCGCGCAGTTGCTCAACAGAACGTCGCGCTGGAGGGGGTTCCCGAAACCGCAGCTCATACATTTTTCTCACTACTTTCAGACGTAAATCATCATCCAACGCTAGCTTCGCCTGATAAAGAAGTTTATCAGCACGCGCCCCGCCGGGCTGGCCGGAAGAGTAAACGCGTACTCCCGCTTCCCCCACCCATACCAGTAACGTACCAACCGTCGATGCCAGGCGTACCGCCGCATGAGAAACCCGCGTTCCCGGTTCCAGCATTATGCAAGCTACAGACCCAACCGGAATATGAGTACGTATCCCCGTCTTATCGATCAACACAAACGCGCCATCGAGTACGTCTACCTGGCCATACTGGAGAAAAATCATCGACGTACGGTCTTTCAATGGGATTGGGCTTAGCGGAACAAATGTCACTCGTCATCTCCGGGTTTAATCAACATTAACCCACAGCCAAACGCCCGGCTTTTCCCGTATCCCTGAATCAAACGTTGCAGGAATAACGTGGGTTCGTTAACCACCAGCACGCCGGAGTAATCCACGCTACTGAACTGGATCATCTGGCGCGATTTCACCCGCACAACCTGCTGTTGCCGATAGGCATCAACATTCACTTCACGCAGTGAAAACCCATTTTGCTCCCCCTGACGCGCCAGCCAGCCCTGCGCCGCCTGCTGCTGATGCAGCCAGATATCCGGGCCATTAACCTGCCCCCTTACCTGGCGCTTCGCCTCCATCAATAGATCGTGACGTTTACCGCCTTTACAAATCGTTGGGTTAGCACGCAGGCTAAAACACAGGGTCTGTCCTGCGATCAACGTTGGTACAAATGGTCGATACTGAATATCAAAAATCTCACTTTCAGCGGGAGGCTCAAGGGAAAGAACAAAGAAACGAAACGCCCCCTGAAGCTCCTCCCGGCGATAAAGAAACTGCCGCTCCGGCCCTTCTGGAAATAACTCCCAGAGCCACTGGTGCATCGCATATTCACCGCGATCCACCAGTTGTAATAGCTGTGATGGTAATAGCTGGCTGGTATGCAGCGTTATTTTTGCAAGGTACACGGTTCCTCCTTGATGAGCAGCGGCCCTTGATTAACGGTACGCTCGCCAAACGTCCAGTGCTTGCGGCTCATCGGGCTGTCACGACGACGTAAGACTTTATTAGCATTCAGACCGACATGCTCGCCTTCCCACCAGCACTCAGGTTGCAGTTCTGCTAGTCGGATATTTATCTTGTTGAACTTCTCCCGATACTGTCGATACGCCTCGTTCAACACATCCGGTGCGGCCCCCTCCAGCAACAACGGCGCAAGTGGCAAAGCCAGCGGGTGACTTTTTCGCCCCAGATACAGAGGAAAAACAGGGTGCTGTAATGCATCCCGCAGTTGTTCCAGCGAATAAGGCGCATCCGTCGTTTGCGTAAGCGCCACCATCCACCAGGCATCAGTGTAATAGTCCCGCCGCGAGATCAGCGCGCTGAGCAGTTCTGGATCGCTCAACTCTTCACGACGACAGAAATAACGGGCTTTACGCACTTCTTTCGGCATCTGGACCGTGTGATAGTCTCGCGCCCAGCGCGGTTCCTGACTGGCGCACAGCAGAAAAGAGTAATGCTGATTGAACGCGTTCAAGCGAGCTTCTTCATCGCGCCGGATACCCAGTGCTGCTGCCAGGAAACCTAGCAGTGCCGAACGCGAGGGTAGCTCGTGGCTATGGCGCACTTCGCCGGGCGCATCAACGCCCCAGGAGGCCATCGGCCCATGTAGCTGAAAAACCAAATATTGGCTCATAGCCGCCCCTTACGCGCAGATAAAGTCCAGTACGTCTTTGATACTTCCCTTCTTTTTCATAACGTCAAAATCGACACATGATGTCTGCTGTTCGTAAACGGTATTCATATTTTCACGCAGTTCAGTAATGCGTTTTACCGCAGCATCCAGCTGATTGGTGCCGTTGATCGGATTGTAAAATGCCGCGGCCAGCGAACGCGGTTGATCGGTGCCTTTTTCCGCCAGCGCCCAGGACGCATAGGCGCGGCTGGCGAAGCTGTTTTGCTTACCGGTTGGCGAGACTTTCAGCGCTGCCTCAGTAAAGGCACGTAGCGTTTTGTTCACCAGTTCCTCATTACCGTTCAGATTTTTCACCAGCAGATCTTTGTCGATGCAGATATAGGTATAAAACAGCGCCGAGCCAAATCCGGCTTCGCCGAGGTGTCCGGCACCGGCATCCTCTAGCGAAGTCTTCCGGAGATCATCAACAGCGGTAAAGAAGTCATCTTCCACAATCGTTTCACTAACGCCGAAGGCGTGCGCAACCTGGCAGGCAGCTTCAACATTGAATTCCGGTTTATTGGCCAGCATGCGGCCAAACATGGCAATATCGACAGCCATACGATCGTGACGCAATAAATCCAGCTCGTCTTCGTTTGGCGCACGCTTTACTTCCGCCAGACGGTGCGTCAGGGCCATGACCGCATCAAACTCAGCCGGACTGATATGCACCAGTTGTTCGGTCTCGGTGTTGGTCAGCGGATCTTTTGCTTTTTTATCTGCTTTTGCCTTACCTAAGTAATCCGCAATTTTTGCCGCCCACTCGATGGTCTTTTTCTCATCAATACCTTTTTCAATAAGGATCTTCGCCGCTTCACGAGCAATACGTCCGCTACGGATACCGATATTTCCGGACAGCGCCTGTTCAAAAAGTTCGGAGGTCCGCCATGCGCGCTTCAGGCTTTGCGAAGAAACGCGCAGACGCGTCGCACCGCCAAGCACCACAGTTTTCGGTGAACCGGTGTCGTCGCGGTTCAGGTTGGCGGCTGGATAAGCGGTGAGTAAATGCAGCTGAATAAATGTGGTCATCTGATAGTCCCTTACTAATCGTCGTTGTTAGCTTCACCGGCCTGGTAATATTCCAGCGCCCAGCGGATACGGATAAATTCAGTCGGCCGCTGCTGGCGGCGGGTATGATTAAGCAGTTCGTCGTATTCACGGCACCAGTGGAAGACATCGTCCGCCAGTGAAGGAAAGTTCACCGCGCCGTTAAGCAGCCGAACGGCACGGAGTAGCTGACGTAGTAGCTCATCAGGCGTTTTTACCGCAGACAGCCGGGAAAAACGCAGTTCGGACATGACCTGGTTATTGCCCGTCGTCTGGCCTAGCTGCGTGGCAAATTTCTGCCGTTCATCGATAGATTTAACGTGTGCGGCCAGCGCCGCGGTTATCGCCAGCGCGGTAAAACGCCACTGTTGCCCTTCGACTTTCCATAACGTGTGAGTCTGCATCAGCAATGAACGAAATCCTTCCGACAGGCAGGCTTCATTGACCGTTTTGCTGCGCCGCAGGCTGGCACGCAGGCCGCGTTTTTCCTGTAAATCTTTGTGCCATCTGCGCAGCGTGGCCCTATGGTCGTCCTTCACAATACTCATTCAGCAGCCTCCTGCTTTTTCGCTTTGGCGGCTTTCGCGCTCTGCTTCTCTGCCGATTTGGTGAAATATTTTTTACGCGCCAGCATGATGCGTTTGAGATCGACGCCCTCATAAGGGTTGGTAAAAACATGGTCATCAAAGTAGCTGCGGGTAAACAGCCAGATATTCGTTTGCCACCGGTTCAGCCTTTCGTCTGCGTTCAGGCCGTTTTCAAGATCGCGAATAAGCTCAAGAAAGCGTTCCTGCGACAGATGCCAGAAGTCGATATCAATAAAGCTGAAGTCGCCGCGCGCGCCCTTGGCATCGGAATACCAGGCCTCTTTTAACGCGCTGCGCAGCAGGCTAAGGTTGCGCGATGCCGTTAGTGCCGCCGTGCGTAGTTCGGGGATAATATTTTCGGTTAATAGCAATGGGAAGTGATGTTCATACCAGCAGCGGGCTTTCATATTGTCGAAATCATAGCCAAAACCCCACAGCCCAACTTTTACGTCTTTGAGGCTACGCGCGCTGGATGTTGTAACGACTAACGCTGGATATTCAGTGTTATTTTCCGAAGCTCCTTTCTGATTTAACCCCAGCCAGTCGCGCCAGATAAGCCCGCCGGGCTGCGGCTTAACGGAATAACGCTCACTGCCTTCTTTCAGAGGCAGGCGGTAAGGTGTCAGCGGATGAATCCATCCCGCGTAGTTAACGCCATAGTTCTTCACGGTCATACCGCTAAGCAGCTCATCACTTTCGGTTTCACAGAGATCGCAGCGGCCTGAATGGATAGTATTAAAATCAAGGCTAATGCGTCGCGGCATTCCCCAATAGGCCTGGAGCGGATTCACCTGCTCCGGCGTGGTGACAGCACTTGCCAGTTCACTGCTATGGGTAGGGGCAAGCCAGGGGAATATGGTTTCATCATACCTTTCAGACACAGGCATTCCGGCGCTATCCTGCGGCATAACGTTGAGCCACAGCTTGCGCCACAGCGGCGTTTGCCGCTCACCCTTATGTTCCTGTAATTCTATAAGCGTGGTCATCGGCCCGCCGCCGCGCAGCCCGGTGCGATAACCTTTGCCGCCCGATGGCGCATTAAGCTGTAACGAGAATAACGCCAGCGCCGCGCAGTGCGGACAAAATCGCTCCGTGATGCCGCGCTTAACAAAGTGGTCTTTATTAAGTTTAATGGTTTGTGCGCCTGGGGTTTCCGGCAACAATGACGCAATAGAGACTTTTTCTCCGGTTAATGCTTCGAAATCCTGCATAAAAGAGGGCGTATCAGCGCCAAACTGGAACGCAGGCTCCAGCGGTTCCAGCGCTCGCTGAAGCACATCTGCGCTTAGCCCTTCGAACCAGACATCTTCCCAGCGAGAATGATTTTTCGGCGCCATGCTGCACTGCAATAAACCCAGCAGAAATTGCCAGGCCGCGCCCTGTAAATCCGCCCGCGCGGCGGCGATATCCACCACGTTTTCATCCGCCAGATTAACCGGCGCCAGCTTGCCCGTAGAACCGTCTTTTAAACGTACGGGGAGCCAGGGGGTAGTCAAAAGTGAGAAACTATCCATGCGAGTATCTGCTATACCTCCATCTTTCCAATCAACCCTTCATGCGCTGAATAGCCGCACGTTTCCAGATCTGATACTACAATTACTAAGGCAAACTCCTGATTCTGATGCTGCTCCGCGCACCACTGCTGGAGTCGCTTACCGTCAAGCAGAACGAAATCTCCACGGTGCTTATCCCACCAGCCCTGACGTATCCGCAGCGCACTCATTTCCCAGGCGTGCTCTCCTGGGGCATAAGGCATAACTGCTCCATCGACAATTTTCGCCAACCACAATGAAACCGACTCTTCGGCCAGACGCGTCGAAAGTTTCTCTGGCAGATAATCACTGCATTCAGGGCTGTAGCCCGGCGCAAAGTTGATAATGTTTTGCTTAGCAAATGCCCGGTCACAGTAGAATTTCCCCTCCTGCAACTGCTCCGTCTTCACGAACCCCGGTGGCATATCAACTTCTTCGCCATAGACAGACTCAATCAGCAATCGGGCTGACTGTGGCATTCGAATTTCCCCTTGTTCGCGCAGCACACGCTGGGTTAGCCACAGGCGCCCATGATCGGGGTAGACGTAGGCGCTGTTGCGCATAGCGTTTGAGAACCAATCCTCTTGCGGTTCGTCATCCCATTCTGGGGCGAAGATCAGCAGCTCTGGCGGGTTACGTTCGTCTCTTCCAGAAGCTTTCAATAAGCCATTACGATCGCGGATATGGCGCTGTAAACGACCGGCTCGCTGAATCAACAAATCCACTGGCGCTAAATCAGAGATCATTTCATCGACATCGATATCCAGACTTTGCTCAATGACCTGTGTGGCAATCAGAACCTGTCCGCAACGCTTCGCAACACCTTGTTTACCAAACTGCGCCAGCGCCCGGTTTTCAATGCGCTGACGATCGTAAAAGGCGAAACGGCTATGGAATAACAAGAGGCTTTCGGAAGGTACAACGCCTCGGGTTAGAAGCTGGCGATAAATACGAATTGCGTCATCAACGGAGTTGCGTATCCATGCAATACATTTTCCCTGGCCTATCGCTTGCTCAATGCGTTCAAGACACTCCTGTTCGCCGTGCGTCCAGTTAACTTTGACGCTGCGCTCAACTTCTTTACGGGTCTCCACATATTGAGAAACCACCTTCGAACCGGTCACCTGCGTGAGCCAGGGATAATCGTCATGGCCTAATAACGGTGCTTCTACCCGCCCCTGTGCGCCCTTAGCAAAAGCAGCAACCAGCCTGTCCCGTTGCTGCTGTGATAGCGTGGCGGAAAGCAGAATCGTGGTATTGCCATCGCTTGCCTGCTTCTCAACCAGGCACTCAAGGATCCGCGACATGTAGCTGTCATAGGCGTGAATTTCATCCGCCAACAGAATTTTATGGCTCAGCCCCAGCATCCGTAAATTACTGTGTTTAAACGGCATCACCGCCATCATTGCCTGATCAAGCGTACCAACGCCCACTTCAGCTAACAGCGCTTTTTTATTACTGTCGGCAAACCAGGCGGCACACCCCTGGCTGGAAGGCAGAAGATCGTCAGGCTCTTCTGAACCTGATAAATCTCCCGACCAGAGAGACTGCGTGAAACGATCCATTAATCCACGCGCGCTATGAGCCAGGACAAGACTTGGCCGAGAACCCGGTTGATACAGCGCCAGCCAGCTCTCCGACATACGATCGAACATGGCATTCGCCGTCGCCATCGTCGGCAGACCAAAATAGAGCCCCTGCGCCTTTCCAGTAGCCATCAGACGATGCGTCAAAATCAACGCGGCCTCCGTTTTTCCAGCGCCAGTCACATCTTCAAGAATAAATAATTGTGGACCTTCTTTATCAATATCCAGTTCAAGCGCTTTTTTCTGCAAAGGTGTTGGCTGTTGAATAAAAGGGAATAACGCTTTTATTCCGGAAAAAGGGGCAACGCCAGAGGAAGGAGGGAAAACGGTTATAGCTACTTTCGCTTTAACCAGCGCATGCTGCTGCCAGTATTCCTCGACGCCCATTGGTTTAGCGATTCGAGGGAAATATCGGATTGAAGAACCGACCCAGTCAGCCAGTACTATCGCAGCGGAAATAAACCATGAGAGATGTTTAAAAAGCGCAATACCGTCATCATCATCCCAAAAATCAGGAACCTCAATCAGTGGAAATAATGATTTAACCCTGATAAGAAAATCACGAGCCGCTTCTTTATCCTGCTGACGAAAATTTTTTAGTTCTGTTACTGAAGAAGGCGGTCGACCATGATGTCCTGTCGTAAGGGGCATCCAAAGCGCAATGGCGCGCTTTAACTTACGGGCAGAAAGAGAGGATTCAGGAAAAAGTTCAGAGCACTCGCTTAAAAAAGCATTCCAGAGCCAATATCCCAGAGTCGCATGCGGGATGGCTTCATAATGTTTTATATATTCGTCCTGCGCATTTAACTCTTCATGACGATAAAGCTGCTGAAAAGAGTGGGCAAACTTTCCAATATCATGCCAGCATAATAGCCATGCAAAAAATTGTGCCGCCTGTTCTCTATGATGAAGCCCCAGTTTATTAAGATAATCATTAATACTATGGATATTATCCTGCACCATCCAATAACCTACAGCGGCAACATCCAGAGAATGCCAACATAGCAAGTGATAATCATCACCGCCATCATCATCTCCGCGCAGGGATTTCCCCCAATAATTGAACATTCTCTATATTATTCCATTTAGCAGGCATATTTATTCAAGTATTATCACACTGCCAAATAAGAGATGTGATTTACATCAAAAATATTTTATCTTTGCGATGGAATTGATAATAATATCAATTATTAATAATTATAAAGACATCAATAATTAACAATTCAGGAAAAAATCCCGGCAGCGCCGGGACTCATCTCAACCTTCGTGCAGTCCGCACTCTCTTTTCAGGCCAAAGAAGCGCGTTTCTTCCTCCGCCATCCCCGGCTCCCATTTACGGGTGGTGTGGGTATCCCCTACCGACAAATAGCCCTGATCCCACAGCGGGTGATACTTCAGGCCGTGCTTTTGCAGATACTGATAGACGGTACGATTATCCCAGTCGATGATCGGCAGCACCTTAAACACGCCGCGCTGGATCGCCAGCACCGGTAAGTGGGCGCGGCTGCCGGACTGCTCGCGGCGCAGACCCGCAAACCAGGTTTGCGCGTTCAGCTCCTGCAGCGCCCGGTTCATCGGCTCGACCTTGTTGATGTCATTATATTTTTCAATGCCCTCAACGCCCTGCTCCCACAGCTTACCGTAGCGCGCCTCCTGCCATGCAGCGCTCTCCTTCGCCCGATAGACCTTCAGGTTCAGATTGAGTTTGTCCGTTAACTCGTCGATAAACTGGTAGGTTTCCGGGAACAGATAGCCGGTATCGGTCAGGATGACCGGAATATCCGGGCGCACCTGATTGACCAGATGCAGGCTCACCGCCGCCTGGATACCAAAGCTCGAAGAGAGCACGTATTCGCCCGGCAGGTTTTCCAGCGCCCACGCGACGCGCGCTTCCGCGCTCAGCTTTTCCAACTGGCTATTGGTTTCCGCCAGCTGCAAAACACGATCGACCTTCGGTAATGCGTTCAGCGCGTTTAGATCGAGTATGGACATAAGGACCTCGTTTGTCTGTTTCGCCGGGCGGTACTGCGTTTACCCGGCCTACAAAACCCACAGGCCCGGTCAGCGAAACGCCACCGGGCAGCTGGATGTTTATTCCCAGAAATCACGGGCTGGGTCGAGCACCGGGCGAATGATGCCCGCACGCACCGTAAAGTCGCCGAAGCCTTCACCCGCTTCGCGCTCTTTCGCCCAGCGCCCTACCAGTTCGTCGATCGAGTCGAGGATTTCCGACTCGGTAATATTTTCCCGATACATACGCGGAATACGCGTCCCGCTGCGGTTGCCGCCCAGGTGCAGGTTGTAGCGGCCCGGCGCCTTACCGACCAGCCCCACTTCCGCCAACATCGCCCGGCCGCAGCCGTTCGGGCAGCCGGTGACGCGGGTGACGATATGCTCGTCGCCAACGCCATGTTTGCTCATCACCGCCTCGACTTTATCGGTAAACGACGGCAGGAAACGCTCGGCCTCCGCCATCGCCAGCGGACAGGTCGGGAACGACACGCAGGCCATCGAGTTTTCGCGCTGCGGCGTAACGGCGTTCATCAGACCATGATCGCGCGCCAGCTTCTCGATCTTCGCCTTCTGATCTTCCGGTACGCTGGCAACGATCAGGTTCTGATTCGCCGTAATGCGGAATTCGCCTTTGTGGATCTTCGCGATCTTCAGCAGGCCGGTTTTCAGCGGACGCCCCGGATAATCAAGAATACGACCATTTTCAATAAACAGCGTCAGGTGCCAGTTATTGTCGATACCCTTCACCCAGCCGATACGATCGCCGCGGCCGGTGAACTCGTACGGACGGATCGGCTCAAACTTGATGCCCGCCCGACGCTCCACTTCCGCCTTAAAGGTCTCAACCCCTACGCGTTCGAGGGTGTATTTGGTTTTCGCGTTTTTACGATCGGTACGGTTACCCCAGTCACGCTGGGTCGTCACCACCGCTTCTGCCACCGCCAGGGTGTGCTCCACCGGCAGATAGCCAAACTCGCTCGCCGTACGGGCGTAGGTTTTCTTATTGCCGTGCTCAATCGATAAACCGCCGCCAACCAGCAGGTTAAAGCCCACCAGCTTGCCGTTTTCAGCGATGGCCACGAAGTTCATATCGTTCGCGTGCAGATCGATATCGTTCTGCGGCGGGATCACCACGGTGGTTTTGAACTTACGCGGCAGGTAGGTCTGGCCGAGGATCGGTTCTTCATCAGTGGTGGCGACTTTCTTCTGATCCAGCCAAATTTCGGCATAAGCGCGCGTGCGCGGCAGCAGGTGCTCGGAGATCTTCTTCGCCCATTCGTAGGCTTCAGCATGCAGCTGAGACTCGTACGGGTTAGAAGTACACAGCACGTTACGGTTCATATCGTTGGCGGTCGCCAGCGCGTCCAGCCCCACCGAATGCAGCATCTGGTGCACCGGCTTGACGTTCTTCTTCAGAATGCCGTGGAACTGGAAGGTCTGACGGTTGGTCAGACGGATGCTGCCGTAAATGGTGTTATCGCCGGCGAATTTATCGATCGCCTGCCACTGTTTAGTGGTGATCACCCCGCCCGGCAGGCGGCAGCGCAGCAGCATCGCGTGACGCGGCTCCAGCTTCTGCGCCGCGCGCTCGGCGCGGATATCGCGGTCATCCTGCTGATACATACCGTGGAAACGGATCAGCAGAAAGTTATCGCCTTTAAAACCGCCGGTCAGGCCGTCGTTCAAATCTTCCGCAATGGTGCCGCGCAGGTAGTTGCTTTCGAGCTTCATGCGCTCGGCGTCAGTCAGTTTACCTTCGACCACCAGCGGGCCTGGATGTTTTTCGCTCATTAGTAGACATCTCGCTGATAACGGCGCTCAACGCGCAGCTCACTTAAAAATTCGTCCGCCGCTTCGGCGTCCATCGCGCCGTATTCGGCAATCACTTCCAGTAGGGTCTGCTCAACGTCTTTTGCCATACGATTGGCATCGCCGCAGACATAAATATGGGCGCCGTCGTTAATCCAGCGCCACAGTTCGGCCCCCTGCTCGCGCAGCTTGTCCTGAACGTAGACTTTTTGTTGTTGATCGCGGGACCAGGCCAGGTCGATGCGGCTCAGCACGCCTTCTTTGACGTAGCTCTGCCACTCCACCTGATAGAGGAAATCTTCGGTAAAGTGCGGGTTGCCGAAGAACAGCCAGTTCTTGCCTTCCGCGCCTTCCGCCGCGCGCTGCTGCATAAAGGCGCGGAACGGCGCGATGCCGGTGCCGGGGCCAATCATGATAACCGGCGTCTGAGGGTTAGCGGGCAGACGGAAGTTATCATTATGCTCGATAAAGATGCGCACTTCGCCATCTTCTTCGACGCGGTCAGCCAGGAAGCTGGAGGCGCCGCCGGCGCGGGCGCGGCCTTCGATGTCATAACGCACCACGCCAACGGTGACGTGGACTTCGCTTTCCACTTCCGCCTGCGAAGAGGCGATAGAGTACAGGCGCGGCGTCAGCGGACGCAGCAGGTCGACCAGCGCCTGAGCATCCATCTGCGCCGGGGAGAAACGCACCATATCGACAATCGGCGTGGTCGCGGCGTAATGCTGGAGCTGCGCCTTATCGCCCGCCAGCGGCAGCAGAGACTCGCTGCGGGTTAAGGTGGCGTAGTTCTCCACGATGTTGCCGGTGTTAACCGTCAGCTCGAAGTGCCACTCCAGCGCTTCGGCGAGCGGCAGCGTTTTGCCGTCAACCGTGACCGGTTCCGCGCCCGTCAGCCACAGCAGCTCCACCAGCTCTTTCACCAGAGCCGGATCGTTCTGGTACCAGACGCCCAGCGCATCGCCCGGCTGATAGCGCAGGCCAGAGTCGCCGAGGTCGATTTCAATATGGCGCACGTCTTTTTCAGAATCGCGGCCAGTGATTTTTTGATTCACCGCCAGCGTCGCGGTTAGCGGCGCTTCTTTGCTATAGGGGCTGGTGTGGATCTCGTTCACCGACCCGCTGGCGAGCAGCTGAGACGGCGCAGCGGCAGGCGCGCGCGCTTTCAGTACCTCAACCACCCGAGCGCGCCATTCGGCGGCGGCGGCCTGATACTCGACATCCGCGTCAACGCGGTCGAGCAGGCGTTCGCCGCCCAGTTCGGCCAGCTTGTTATCAAAATCTTTGCCGGACTGGCAGAAGAATTCATAGGAGGTATCGCCGAGGCCAAACACGGCAAATGCGGTATCGGTCAGCTTCGGCGCTTTCTTCGAAAACAGGAACTTATGCAGCGCAACGGCTTCTTCCGGCGGCTCACCTTCGCCCTGCGTTGACGTCACCACGACCAGCAGCTTTTCGGAGGCAATTTGTTTGAATTTATAGTCGCCTGCGTTAACCAGCTTCACGTTCAGCTGCGCGGCCTGCAGATCGTCGCGCAGCGCTTCAGCCACGCGGCGGGCGTTGCCGGTTTGCGATGCCGAAATCAGGGTGATGGACGGAACTTCCGCCGCCTGGGCTGGCGCGACAGCCGCCGCGCCGGGCTGCTGATTCAGCGCGCCCCAGAAGTAACCAGAAACCCAGGCCAGCTGGGTGGGCGTGAAGTCGGTCGTGGCCGCCTGAAGGCGCGCCATTTGCTCCGGACTCAGCGGTAGCAAATTGGAAGGTGGGGCCTGTGTCGTCATGCGTCGTTATATTCCAGTAAGCAAAGCTGTGATTCACGCCCTGTCAGCGCGATAAAACAGAAGAAAATGTATTTACTCTAAATAATTCGAGTTGCAGGCTGGCGGCGACACAGCGCATCCCCGGGAACTTACCGAAGTAAGTGGCCGAGTATTGCCAACGCACATGCGGCTCGAAGTATGACGAGTTGGTAGGTTAACGGTGCAAATAGTAACAACTAAATAAGGGATGGAAATAACAAATAACCAAATGAACTAACCTGTTTTAGTTATAGTTATTAACAACAAAATCGATTAAATAAGCACATGAAATATAAGCACTTAATTTGTATAAGTTGGATCAATACGTCTATTTTGTGTTCAGGGCCGTTTTAGTTAATGCGAAAAAAGGTGCTTTCCGGTACCCTACGGCGGTTTTTTGCCATATTGAGAATAAAAGATGTCCACCACGCTGTTTAAAGATTTCACCTTCGAAGCCGCTCACCACCTGCCGCACGTGCCGGAAGGCCATAAATGCGGTCGTCTGCACGGCCATTCATTTATGGTGCGCCTGGAGATTACCGGTGAAGTCGATCCCCATACCGGGTGGATCATGGATTTTGCCGAGCTGAAGGCCGCGTTTAAACCCACCTACGATCGCCTCGACCATTACTATCTGAACGATATTCCGGGGCTGTCCAATCCGACCAGCGAAGTGCTGGCCAAATGGATCTGGGAGCAGATGAAACCGCGGGTTCCGCTGCTGAGCGCGGTGATGATCAAAGAAACCTGCACCGCGGGCTGCGTCTATCGCGGCGAGTGAGAGCGCCTTTCGCTGAAGAAAACCCTGGTAGCCTTGCGCTATCAGGGTTTTTTATATCACGCGATATTGAGATATTTATGCGTCTGCATCGATAAGCGCCAGTTGCGGGCGATACAGGTTTCAATGCACAGGCGCGTCGCGTCATCTTTCTGGCTAATCGGCTGAAGGGCGATAATGCGCGGCTTTTCATCAGCCAGCGTTGCCAGCAGTTCATCCAGCGCTTCGATATCGCGCACGCGTCCAACCGGATGTTTAATTTCATCAGCCCGCTGTAGCGCCTGCGAGAGCACATCATAGCCGCCGCGCATGTTCACCTTTGGCGACACCGTCACCCAGGTATGAGGCGTGCAGCGAACTTCATGGGTGCCGCTGGTTTCTATCTGGCAGCTAAATCCGTTTTGCTCCAGTAAAGAAGTTAACGGCGTTAAATCATGAATACAGGGCTCGCCGCCGGTAATGACCACGTGGCGGGCCGTCCAGCCCTGACGCCCGATGATGGCCAGCAGATCTTCGCTGCTTGCCGGGCCCCATTTATCGCTCTCTTTAGTTTTCGCCAGTATGCTGAACAGCGACACTTCCCGATCGGCAAGCTTATCCCAGGTATGTTTGGTATCGCACCAGGCGCAACCAACCGGGCATCCCTGTAAACGAATAAAAATGGCGGGAACGCCGGTGAAGTAACCTTCGCCTTGCAAGGTCTGGAACATCTCGTTAATCGGGTACTGCATAATCATCTCTGCTTAGGGTTGTGAGCGCGCATTATCGCAGATTTGCCCGCGCAGATCTTGTCCCGCGCTGCACCGCGTGATTGATTAAAAATACGCCAGGACGATACTCCTCTGGCGACGGACAGATAATATTATTCAGCGACGGTTTTTTAATTAGCCTGATAATCATCAGGCGACTATTAAGCGGCATGGCTAAAATTTTTGGTGTAACAAAACATGTATAATCCTGAACGCTAAAAATAAAAAATCCAAATTAAAAATAATAAATTTCAACGATGTACAAATGGATACATGAAATAATGAATTTATGGGATGAGCTCGGGGTCAAATTCGATCCACGGCGACGCCTTTCCTTAAAATAACCTTAATAAACCGCACGTTATGTTCATCCCCCATTGAATATCCGTTTAATTTTCCGCGCCTAGAATCCAGTCAACCAATACTAATGAGACTGCATTCATGAATACATTATTAATTACTGGCGCGACCGGGTTTCTGGGTGGAGCAGTGTTAGAAAGCATTCTTAATAAAATGAATGCGCCTAATCTATTACTGTTAGTTCGTGCTGATAATAGTGTAGCCGCCGTAGAACGGATTAAGGATAACCTGCGAAAATTCAATATTAGTGAAGCGAGATTAACGGCCCTGACGCCCCACAACATCCTGCTGGGCGATCTGGCCAATCCGCAGACTTTTCTCCAGGATCCGCGCCTGAATCAGGTCACCCACGTGCTCAACTGCGCCGCCGTCGCCTCATTTGGTAACAATCCGCTTATCTGGAAAGTCAACGTCGAAGGTACGCTGCAGTTTGCCCGGCGGATGGCTCAGGTCAGCGGCCTTCAGCGCTTTCTGCACGTGGGCACCGCGATGTCCTGCTCACCAGACCCCGATTCGCTGGTAGCGGAAAGCACGGCGTTCCGTGAACGCGCCGAGCATCTGGTCGAGTACACGCACTCTAAATCAACAATTGAACGTCTTATGCGGCAGGAATGCCCGACGCTACCGCTGGCGATCGCCCGCCCCTCGATTGTTGTTGGCCACACTCATCACGGCTGTCAGCCCTCCAGCAGCATCTTCTGGGTGTTCAGCATGGGGCTGATGCTGCAAAAATTTATGTGTTCAATGGAAGACCGCATCGACGTGATCCCCGTCGATTATTGCGCCGACGCCCTGATGATGCTGCTTATCAGCCCGCTGGCGCGCGGAGAGGTGGTGCATATTTCAGCGGGAGAGGAAAACAGCGTAAGGTTTGCGGATATCGATAACGCGATGGCCTCCGCCCTCGAACAGGCGCCGGTCGGCGATAAATACGCGCAGGTCAGCTATGAAACGCTGGTCAAAATGCGCCGTGAGCTGAAGACTATTTTTGGCCCCTGCAACGAGCGGCTGATGCTAAAGGCCATGCGTCTGTACGGCGCCTTCGCCACGCTCAACGTGCGGTTCAGCAACGACAAGCTGCTCAGCATGGGCATGCCGAAACCGCCGCGCTTTACCGATTACATTGACCGCTGCGTACAAACCACGCGCGGGCTTTCTATTCCGCAGCAAATGGCGGTAGATTTTAAGTAGTTACCGGTTTCGGGGCAAAAAAAAGCCAGCCCGAAGGCTGGCTTTTTCATATCAGAGAAAGACGGGCTTATGCCTGACCTTTGATCTCTTTACGACCGTTGTACGGTGCTTTTTCGCCCAGCGCTTCTTCGATACGAATCAGCTGGTTGTATTTAGCAACGCGGTCAGAACGGCTCATAGAACCGGTTTTGATCTGGCCTGCAGCGGTACCCACAGCCAGGTCAGCGATGGTAGCGTCTTCAGTTTCGCCTGAACGGTGAGAGATAACGGCAGTGTAGCCAGCGTCTTTCGCCATTTTGATCGCAGCCAGAGTTTCGGTCAGAGAACCGATCTGGTTGAATTTGATCAGGATGGAGTTAACGATGCCTTTCTCGATACCTTCTTTCAGGATCTTGGTGTTGGTTACGAACAGATCGTCACCAACCAGCTGGATTTTGTCGCCCAGTACTTTAGTCTGGTATGCGAAACCGTCCCAGTCAGATTCGTCCAGGCCATCTTCGATGCAGACGATCGGGTACTGTTTGGTCAGCTCTTCCAGGAAGTGGGTGAATTCTTCAGAGGTGAACGCTTTATTGCCTTCGCCAGCCAGAACGTATTTACCGTCTTTGTAGAATTCAGAAGCCGCGCAGTCCATCGCCAGAGTGATGTCTTTGCCCAGCTCGTAGCCAGCAGCTTTAACCGCTTCAGCGATAACAGCCAGCGCTTCAGCGTTGGAGCCCAGGTTCGGCGCATAGCCGCCTTCGTCGCCAACAGCGGTGTTCATACCTTTAGCTTTCAGAACTTTAGCCAGGTTGTGGAACACTTCAGAACCCATACGTACGGCTTCTTTCAGGGATTTAGCGCCAACCGGCTGAATCATAAATTCCTGGATGTCGACGTTGTTGTCAGCGTGCTCGCCGCCGTTGATGATGTTCATCATCGGAACCGGCATGGAGTATTTGCCAGGGGTGCCGTTCAGCTCAGCGATGTGCTCATACAGCGGCTGACCTTTAGAAGCAGCGGCAGCTTTGGCGTTAGCCAGAGAGACGGCCAGGATAGCGTTCGCACCGAAGTTAGATTTGTTTTCAGTACCGTCCAGGTCGATCATGATTTTGTCGATGCCAGCCTGATCTTTGGCGTCTTTGCCAAGGATTGCCTGAGCGATCGGGCCGTTAACAGCGCCAACGGCTTTCAGTACGCCTTTACCCATGAAACGGGATTTGTCGCCATCGCGCAGTTCCAGCGCTTCGCGGGAGCCAGTAGAAGCACCTGACGGAGCAGCTGCCATACCGACGAAACCACCTTCCAGGTGTACTTCGGCTTCAACAGTCGGGTTACCACGGGAGTCGATGATTTCACGACCGATGACTTTAACGATTTTGGACATTAGGTTTTCCTCAGTACAAGTTAAACTAAAACTCCAGACAAACAATGCACCCGGATGGGTGCATTGCCGTTCTAACTCTTTTACTTCGCCTGACGCTTCTGGTACTCGCTAGCGGCTTTCACAAAGCCGGCAAACAGCGGATGGCCATCGCGCGGCGTCGAAGTAAACTCCGGATGGAACTGACAGGCGACGAACCACGGATGGTTAGGCACCTCGATGATCTCGACCAACTGATCATCCCCGGAACGGCCCGCAATACGCAGGCCCGCATTTTCAATCGGTTTCAACAGCATATTGTTGACTTCGTAGCGGTGGCGATGGCGTTCGGTAATGGTTGGCTCACCGTACAGCTGGCGCACCAGGCTATCTTCGCCCAGCTGGCACTGCTGTGCGCCAAGGCGCATCGTGCCGCCGAGGTCGCTCTTATCAGAGCGCACTTCGACATTACCGTCTTCATCACGCCATTCGGTAATCAGGGCCACAACCGGGTACTTACAGTCTGGCACAAATTCCGTTGAGTTGGCGTTTTCCATCCCGGCTACGTTGCGCGCGAACTCAATCAGCGCAACCTGCATACCCAGGCAAATACCCAGATAAGGAATGTTGTTTTCACGCGCATAGCGCGCGGTGGCAATCTTACCTTCAACGCCGCGATAGCCGAAGCCACCTGGGATCAGGATAGCGTCTAAATTCTTCAGAATTTCGACGCCGCGCGTTTCCACATCCTGCGAATCGATCAGCTTGATGTTGACGGTAACGCGATTTTTCAGACCGCCGTGTTTCAGCGCTTCAATCACCGATTTGTAGGCGTCCGGCAGTTCAATATACTTGCCGACCATACCAATGGTGACTTCGCCTGCCGGGTTCGCTTCTTCATAGATAACCTGTTCCCATTCGGCCAGGTTCGCTTCCGGACAGTTTAAGCTGAATCGTTTACAAATATAATCGTCCAGCCCCTGCGATTTCAACAGGCCCGGAATTTTATAAATGGAATCGACATCTTTCATCGAAATAACGGCTTTTTCTGGCACATTGCAGAACAATGCAATTTTGGCACGTTCGTTCGCCGGAATGGCGCGATCGGAGCGGCAGACCAGGATGTCAGGCTGAATACCGATGGAAAGCAGTTCTTTAACGGAGTGCTGGGTCGGCTTGGTTTTGACTTCACCCGCGGCGGCCATGTACGGCACCAGGGTCAGGTGCATAAACAGCGCGTTTTCACGACCGATATCCACCGCCAGCTGGCGAATCGCTTCAAGGAACGGCAGCGACTCGATATCGCCAACGGTGCCGCCGATTTCTACCAGCACCACATCATGGCCTTCGCCGCCCGCCAGCACGCGCTCTTTGATCGCGTTGGTGATGTGCGGAATAACCTGAACGGTGGCCCCCAGATAGTCGCCGCGACGCTCTTTGCGCAGGACATCAGAGTAAATACGGCCCGTGGTGAAGTTGTTGCGACGGGTCATCTTGGTGCGAATGAAACGCTCATAGTGACCCAGGTCCAGATCGGTTTCAGCGCCGTCTTCAGTAACGAACACTTCCCCGTGTTGGATTGGACTCATGGTACCCGGATCGACGTTGATGTACGGATCCAGTTTCATCATGGTCACGTTAAGCCCGCGGGCTTCGAGAATGGCTGCGAGGGAAGCTGCGGCAATGCCTTTACCCAGAGAGGATACGACCCCGCCGGTCACAAAAATATAGTTCGTTGTCATGCTGAACCTGAGAAGTTAGGTTTAAAAGACGATGGAATAACCAGGACGGGAAAGCAGTATACCCGATCATGACTGACGCCACAAACTTTCATTATCCCTCCTTTTCATCAGGCCCACACAAACGCAGGGAGTGAGAAAATAGCCGCTTTTGGCGAAATGTTTTTGACGTAAATCAAGCGCTTGTTATTTAAAAAATCACACAAATAGCGCTTGATCACGAAAACTCTTTAGAGATCAGTTTCCTGGCGTTTTACTTCCTGCCACACCAGCTCCATGGTATCGAGGTCAACGCCGGTCATTTCCAGGCCTCGCGCGGCGACAATCCGCTCTACTTCGCGGAATCTGCGCTCAAACTTCAGGTTGGCTTTTTGCAGGGCAACTTCAGCTTTTACCCCTAAATGGCGGGATAAATTGACCGTCGCAAACAGCAGATCGCCCACTTCCTCCTCCAGTTTAGCTTCATCCACCACCGCCTGCTGCGCTTCGTGCATGACTTCGTCTATTTCTTCGTGCACTTTGTCCAGCACCGGCCCCAGAGAAGTCCAGTCAAAGCCGACCGCCGAGCAGCGTTTCTGGATTTTATGCGCGCGCATCAGCGCCGGCAGACTATGCGGAATATCGTCCAGCGCTGAGTGCTGGGACTTTTCCGCTCGCTCTGCGCTTTTGATCTGCTCCCAGCGGGCCAGCACTTCGCTGCTGTTCCCGGCGGAGGCATCGCCGAAAATATGCGGATGGCGGCGCTCCAGCTTGTCGCCGATCGCGGCGCAGATATCGTTAAAATCAAAGCGCCCCTCTTCCTGCGCCATCTGAGCGTAGAAGACGACCTGGAACAGCAGGTCGCCTAATTCACCGCGCAGATCGTTAAAATCTTCGCGGGCAATCGCGTCGAGCACTTCATAGGTTTCTTCGAGGGTATACGGGGCGATGGTGGCAAAAGTCTGCTCTTTGTCCCACGGGCAGCCGTTTTCCGGATCGCGCAGACGCTGCATAATGCCGAGCAGGCGGTCGATTTGGCTCATTGTCGTTTCCATTAAAGAATCAGGCCGGGGCGACCCCGGCCGACATAAAGAAAATGAAGTTAACCGCCGTGCAGGCGACGGGCGTCGATGACATCCGGTACCTGATTCAGTTTACCCAGCACGCGGCCCAGCACCTGCAGGTTGTAGATCTCGATGGTCATATCGATCGTCGCCAACTGCTGTTTGGTATCGCTGCGGCTGGCCACGCCCAGCACGTTAACTTTCTCATTGGCGAGAATGGTGGTGATATCGCGCAGCAGGCCGCTGCGATCGTTGGCCTGCACGCGTACCACCAGCGAGTAGCCCGCCGAGTAGCTCTCTCCCCACACCGCGTCAACGATGCGCTCCGGGGCGTGAGACTGCAGTTCCGCGAGCTGATCGCAATCCGCGCGGTGCACCGAGATCCCGCGGCCCTGGGTGATAAAGCCCACAATTTCATCGCCGGGAATCGGCTGGCAGCAGCGCGCAATGTGATGCATCAGGTTGCCGACCCCTTCGACCACCACGCGACCATTGTCTTTGCTGCGATTCTGCGGAGCATGGGTTTTCTGCTGCAGCTGCTTTAACGCCGCCGCATCCTGCTCCGCCGCGCTGGGCTTATTAAACTGCGCCTGCAGGAAGTTGACCATCTGGTTGAGGCGAATATCGCCGCCGCCAATCGCCGCCAGCAGCTCGTCCTGCTCGTTGAAGTTGTAGCGCGGCAGCAGATGCTTTTCCGCGTCCTTCAGGCTAATGCCAAGGTGTTCAAGCTCGTCGTCAAGGATCTGCCGCCCGGCAAGAATATTCTTGTCGCGGTCCTGCTTGCGGAACCAGGCGTGTATTTTGGAACGCCCGCGGCTGGTGGTAACGTAGCCGAGGTTCGGGTTCAGCCAGTCGCGGCTTGGGTTGGGCTGCTTCTGGGTGATGATTTCAATCTGGTCGCCCATCTGCAGCTGATAGGTAAACGGCACAATACGCCCGCTGATTTTCGCCCCAATGCAGCGGTGGCCGACATCGCTGTGAATATGATAGGCAAAATCGAGCGGCGTCGAACCGGAAGGTAAGTCCACCACGTCGCCCTTCGGCGTAAAAACGTAAACCCGATCGTCAAAGACCTGGCTACGCACCTCATCCAGCATCTCGCCGGAATCAGCCATCTCTTCCTGCCAGGCAATCAGTTTACGCAGCCACGCAATGCGATCTTCATAGCCGCGCCCGCCGCTGGCCGCTGCGCTGGCGCCCTCTTTGTACTTCCAGTGCGCGGCCACGCCCAGTTCGGCATCTTCATGCATCTGGCGAGTACGGATCTGAATTTCAATCGTTTTGCCACCGGGGCCCAGCACGACGGTATGGATTGACTGATAGCCATTAGGCTTGGGATTGGCGACGTAATCATCAAACTCGTCCGGCAGGTGGCGGTAGTGAGTATGCACTATCCCCAGCGCGGCGTAGCAATCCTGCAGGCGCTCGGCGACGATACGCACCGCCCGCACGTCAAACAGCTCGTCGAAGGCAAGATGTTTTTTCTGCATTTTGCGCCAGATGCTGTAGATATGCTTGGGACGCCCGTAGACCTCGGCTTTGACGCCCTCGGTTTTCATCTCCGTGCGTAAATGCCCGACGAATTCGTCAATGTAATGCTCACGATCGATGCGCCGCTCGTGCAGTAATTTAGCAATCCGCTTATATTCCGCCGGGTGCAGATAGCGGAAGCAGTAATCCTCAAGCTCCCACTTGAGCTGGCCGATCCCCAGGCGGTTGGCCAGCGGCGCGTAGATATTGGTACACTCTTTCGCCGCCAGCACGCGCTCATCTTCCGGCGCATCTTTCACCTCGCGCAGATGGGCAATACGCTCGGCGATCTTAATCACCACGCAGCGGAAATCATCAACCATCGCCAGCAGCATGCGGCGGATGTTATCCACCTGTTCAGAGGAGACCGAATCGGTATGGGTGGCTTTAAGCTGGCGTATCGCGGCCATGTCCCGCACGCCGTGGATCAGGGTAACGACGGATTTGCCGACGCTCTCCTGCATAATTTCTTCGCTGACGACGTTGCCGTCCGCCAGAGGGAACAGCATCGCCGCCCGCAGCGTGTCGATATCCATGCTGAGCATGGAGAGAATTTCCACCATCTCCACGCCGCGCCACAGCAGGAGGTCGGCCTGCGGGTGCCCCTGCGTTTTCTCTCGACAATAATCCCAGGTTTCGGCTAAGCGTTCACACGACTGCTGGCTGGAAATTCCCAGACTCGCGATCCATTTCTTTGGGTCAAATTCACCAGCTTTATTTAAATGTGCACTTCTTACCGCAACCATTGTCCTCTCCTTAAGGGACCGCCTGCCGAAGTCGGCAAGCCTCAACTTTTACACTTCATCCTTCAAACCGCGTCAACGTTGGCTTTCGTCTTTTATCTCAGTCACCTGCTCCTGAGGATGCCGCTTCAATGCGATTTGAATAATTGTTGTGCTCAAACAACACCATTGATTCCAGATGTCCGGTATGCGGGAACATATCCAGCATCGCCAGGCGTTGAATGGTATATCCCGCCTGCAATAAAACGTCGCTATCGCGCGCCAGCGTCGCCGGGTTACAAGAAACATACACCACCCGACGCGGCGCTAATTTTATAATATGTAACATCACGCCCGCCGCGCCGGCGCGCGCCGGATCGAGCAGGACTTTATCAAAACCGTGCTTCGCCCACGCCTGGCGGGTAACGTCCTCTTCCAGGTTTTCATGAAAGAAAGTCACATTGTGTAACGCGTTTAATGCCGCGTTCTCTCTCGCCTTCACGACCAGCGCGGGAACCCCTTCCACGCCAACCACCTGCGCCGCGCGTTTTGCCAGCGGCAGGGTAAAATTGCCCATGCCGCAAAAGAGATCCAGCACGCGATCCTGAGGCTGGATATCCAGCCATTCCAGCGCCGTACGCACCATGAGCTGGTTTACGCCGTCGTTGACCTGAATAAAGTCGCGCGGACTGAACACTAAGCGTAGACCGTCGGACGTATACCAGGGCGCTTCCCCGCGAATATGTTCCAGTATCTCGCTTTGCGGGGCGAGATACAGGGAAAGACCGTGAGATTGCGAAAAACGTTCCAGCTTTTCTTTATCTGCTGCCGGAAGGGCCGCGGTATGGCGTAAAACCATCAGCGGGCCGTTGTCCGCCTGCACCAGCTCCACGTGGCCAAGCTGACGCTGCGATTGCAATCCGCTGAGACATTCTCGTACCGCGGGCAGTAGCGCACCAAGAGCGGGCACCAAAACGGGGCACTGCACCACATCAACAATTTCGCTGGAGTTGGCCTTCCGGAAGCCTATCTGTAATTGTTGGGTCTTTGGCTGATAATTCAAGCTCAGACGCGCCCGGCGACGATAGCCCCACGGCGAAGCGGCTATAATGTCATCAACATCGCGCTTCATTAACCGCGCGAGGGCGGCGCGTTTGCTCTGCCGCTGCAGCTCAACGCTGGCGTGCTGCTGCTGACATCCGCCGCAGATACCAAAATGCGGACAGCGCGGCGCCTGCCGCTGCGGGCTGTCGCTAAGACGACGTTTAACCTGCGCGCGGGCATACTGTTTTTTATCCTCGACCAGGACCACTTCGGCCTGCTCTTGCGGTAATAAACCACTAACAAACAGCGCCTTACCCTGGTGACGCGCAACGCCCTGTCCAAAGGGATCAAGGTCATTTACTGTAACGGTTATGATCTGGCGCGTCGTCACACGCCGTTTTGCAGAGTAGAATTGCGCCATCGTAGAGATTTGTCTCAATTAAATATACTGACTCTATACACGAGTTCTTTCAGGGTGAGCCAGCGTAACCAATGCCTCAGCAGCCTGTAAGGATGATGTATATATTCTCCCATAATGGAACCGCATGACCAACTACAGCCTTCGTGCCCGCATGATGATTCTTATTCTGGCGCCCACCGTCCTGATCGGTCTGCTGCTCAGTATTTTCTTCGTCGCACACCGCTATAACGACCTACAGCGCCAGCTGGAGGATGCCGGAGCCAGTATTATCGAACCGCTGGCGGTCTCCAGTGAATATGGCATGAATTTGCAAAACCGCGAGTCAATCGGGCAGCTTATCAGCGTACTTCATCGCCGCCACTCCGATATTGTGCGCGCCATTTCCATCTACGACTCGCACAACAGGCTGTTTGTCACCTCTAATTTTCAACTCGATCCCAGCGAATTGCAGCTGCCAAAAGGGGTCCCCTTTCCCCGCCGTTTAAGCGTGATTCGTCACGGCGATTTGATGATTTTGCGTACCCCCATCATCTCGGAAAGCTATTCACCGGATGAATCACCGGGAAGCGATGCCAAGATGCCGGGCAATATGCTCGGCTACGTGGCGCTGGAGCTGGATCTCAAATCGGTGCGGCTGCAGCAGTACAAAGAGATCTTTATCTCCAGCGTGATGATGCTGTTCTGTATCGGTATTGCGCTGATCTTCGGCTGGCGACTCATGCGCGACGTGACCGGGCCGATCCGCAACATGGTGAATACCGTTGACCGCATCCGCCGCGGCCAGCTTGATAGCCGCGTTGAAGGCTTTATGCTCGGCGAGTTGGATATGCTGAAAAACGGCATCAACTCCATGGCGATGTCGCTGGCGGCCTACCACGAAGAGATGCAACACAATGTCGATCAGGCCACTTCCGATCTGCGGGAAACGCTTGAGCAGATGGAAATCCAGAACGTCGAACTGGACCTGGCGAAAAAACGCGCGCAGGAAGCGGCGCGTATCAAATCCGAATTCCTCGCCAATATGTCACACGAGCTGCGCACGCCGCTCAACGGCGTCATTGGCTTTACGCGCCTGACGCTGAAAACTGATTTAAATACCACCCAGCGCGATCATCTGACCACCATCGAGCGTTCCGCTAACAATCTGCTGGCCATTATTAACGATGTTCTGGACTTCTCTAAGCTTGAAGCCGGTAAGCTCATTCTGGAGAGCATCCCGTTCCTGCTGCGCACCTCGCTGGACGAGGTGGTTACGCTGCTGGCGCACTCGGCGCACGACAAAGGGCTGGAGCTGACGCTGAATATCAAAAATGATGTGCCGGATAACGTCATTGGCGACCCGCTGCGCCTGCAGCAAATTATTACCAACCTGATGGGCAACGCCATCAAGTTCACCGAACACGGCAATATTGACGTGCTGGTGGAACAGCGCGCCATCAGCAACTCACGCGTCCAAATCGAAGTCCAGATCCACGATACCGGTATCGGCATTCCGGAACGCGATCAGTCGCGTTTGTTCCAGGCGTTCCGCCAGGCCGACGCCAGCATCTCCCGTCGCCACGGCGGAACCGGCCTCGGGCTGGTCATCACCCAGCGCCTGGTGAAGGAGATGGGCGGCGATATCTCCTTCCATAGCCAGCCTAACCGCGGCTCGACGTTCTGGTTCCATATCAGCCTCGACCTCAACCCCAACGCGGTTCCCGATAGCGTGCCAACGCAGTGCCTGGCGGGCAAAAAGCTGGCCTATATTGAAGCCAACGCGGCGGCGGCGCAGAGCACGATGGAGCTACTGGCGACAACGCCGCTGGAGGTGGTCTATAGTCCGACGATGACGGCCCTACCGGATGCCCACTACGATATCCTGCTGGCAGGGATTCCGGTATCCATACGCGACCTGAGCCAGCATCGCGATAAGCTGGCAAGGGCCAGCAAGCTTGCCGATCACCTGGTGCTGGCCCTACCGTGCCACGCTCAGGTCAGCGCCGAAACGTTGCGCCAGGACGGCATCGCCGCCTGTTTGCTTAAGCCATTAACCTCAACGCGCTTACTGCCGGCGCTGACGGCCTCCTGCCATGCGCAGCCGACGATTCTGCCGCCGCATGCCGATAGTAAGAAGCTACCGATGACGGTCATGGCCGTTGATGACAATCCGGCGAATCTCAAGCTCATCGGCGCGCTGCTGGAGGACTTAGTCCAGCATGTCATCCTCTGCGACAGCGGTCAGCAAGCCGTCGAACGAGCCAGAGAAACGCAGCAGGATCTGATTCTGATGGATATTCAAATGCCGGAAATGGACGGTATCCGCGCCTGCGAACTGATTCACCAGCTCCCCCATCAGCAGCAAACGCCGGTGATCGCCGTGACGGCCCACGCCCTCGAGGGGCAGCGTGAGAAATTACTCAAAGCGGGAATGAACGACTATCTGGCGAAACCCATTGAGGAAGATAAGCTCCACAGTCTGCTGCTGCGCTATCAGCCGGGAAAGGCGGCGCTCCCGCAGGCCGCCGCGGAGCCTGCGGAACCGCCCATCAATCATAATGTCACCCTCGACTGGCAGCTGGCGCTGCGTCAGGCGGCGATGAAACCGGACCTGGCGCGGGAAATGCTGCAAATGCTGCTCGCCTTTATGCCTGAAGTACGTAACAAGGTGGAAGAACAGCTGGTGGGAGAGCAGCCGGAAGGGGTGCTGGATTTAGTGCATAAGCTGCACGGCAGCTGTAGCTATAGCGGCGTGCCGCGTCTGAAGAAACTGTGTCACACCATTGAGAGTCAGCTGCGCGCGGGCACCGCCGCCGAGGAGCTGGAACCGGAGTTTCTGGAGCTGCTGGATGAAATGGACAACGTCGCGCGGGAAGCCTGTAAGCTACTGGGAATTTAAAACGCATGCCCCGGTCCGCGCTTCGCGACCGGGGGATAACCTATAATAGCCGCCCTATTTTCAGCACGGCGGCAACGTTTCTCGCCGTCATACGCACGTTTTCGGCGGCATTTTCCAGCGCCTCATCCAGCGTACAGATTGAATAAATCACGCTAAATACCGCATCCAGGCCGTGCTGATGCACGACGCCGACGTCAGACGTCAGGCTTCCGGCAATGCCGATGACCGGCAGATTATAGCGTTTTGCCACCCTCGCCACGCCAACCGGCACCTTGCCGTGCACCGTCTGGCTATCGATACGCCCTTCGCCGGTAATCACCAGATCCGCATCCGCCACGATATCGGCAAGGTGCAGAGCGTCGGTCACGATCTCAATGCCCGGCCGCAGCTTTGCGCCGCAGAAGGCGTACAGGCCCGCGCCCATTCCTCCCGCCGCGCCGCCGCCTTCAAGATGCAGCACATCCAGTTCTAAATCGCGATGGATAATCTCGGCAAAATGGGCCAGCGCGCTATCCAGACAGGGGATCATCTCCGCCGTCGCCCCTTTCTGCGGCCCAAATACCGCCGTCGCGCCCTCGGGCCCCGTCAGCGGATTGGTGACATCGCAAGCGACGTCGATACGACAGCCGGCCAGGCGCTTATCCAGTTCGCTAACGTCGATGCGCGCGAGGTTCTCCAGCGCGCGTCCGCCAGCGGCAATCTGCTGGTTATCTTTAGTCAGCAGCTTCGCCCCTAGCGCCTGTACCATTCCGGCCCCGCCGTCGTTCGTCGCGCTGCCGCCGATGCCGATAATAATTTGCGTCACGCCCGCATCCAGCGCGTGGCGAATCAGCTCGCCGGTCCCCCACGAAGTGGTCAGCAAAGGATTGCGCCGCGCCGGCGGCACGCTCTCCAGGCCGCTTGCCGCCGCCATTTCGATAAACGCGCACTGTTTATCGCCCGACAGGCCGTAAAAAGCGTCCACCGGCTCGCCGAGCGGACCGGTGACGGTGACCGCTATCCGGCATCCCTGCGTTGCGGCGACCATGGCTTCGACGGTCCCTTCGCCGCCGTCGGCGACCGGCAGTTTGACATATTCCGCATCGGCGTAAATTTCTCGAAAACCTTGCTCTATCGCGGTAGCAACATCCAGCGCACTCAGGCTCTCCTTGTATGAATCCGGTGCGATCACTATCTTCATAAGCTGTCCTTAAAATGAACGATGACCCGATGCCGTGCGGTCAATCGGCCCCCGAAGGGACCGATATTTCCTTAGCGCACCATGCAGGGACGCTTGTTATCAAACGTCCAGTTCGGGATTAAATACTGCATGCCCATAGCATCATCGCGCGCGCCCAGGCCATGTTTCTGATACAGTTCATGGGCTTTCATCACCTGATCCATATCAAGCTCTACGCCCAGACCCGGTTTTGCCGGTACCTGTACCATCCCGCCTTTAATTTCAAACGGCTCTTTGGTCAGACGCTGATTGCCTTCCTGCCAGATCCAGTGAGTATCGATGGCGGTAATTTTCCCCGGCGCCGCCGCTGCAACATGGGTGAACATCGCCAGCGAGATATCAAAGTGGTTGTTAGAGTGCGAGCCCCAGGTCAGGCCAAACTCATGGCACATCTGCGCCACGCGGACGGAACCCTGCATGGTCCAGAAGTGCGGATCCGCCAGCGGAATATCCACCGACTGCAGCGACAGCGTATGGCCCATCTGACGCCAGTCGGTCGCGATCATATTGGTCGCCGTCGGCAGACCGGTGGCGCGGCGGAACTCCGCCATCACTTCACGACCGGAGAAGCCCTGCTCAGCCCCGCACGGATCTTCCGCATAGGCCAGCGATCCCTTCAGATATTTACCAATCTTGATCGCTTCATTCAGCGACCACGCGCCGTTCGGATCCAGAGTTACGCGCGCCTGCGGGAAGCGCTTCGCCAGCGCGACGATAGATTCCGCCTCCTCTTCCCCGGCCAGCACACCGCCTTTCAGTTTAAAGTCGTTAAAGCCATATTTCTCATACGCCGCTTCCGCCAGGCGCACCACCGCATCCGGGGTCATCGCTTCATCATGACGCAGGCGATACCAGTCGCATTTGTCATCCGGCTGGCTCTGATACGGCAGCGGCGTGGCTTTACGGTTGCCGACGAAGAACAGATAGCCGAGCATTTCCACTTCGCTGCGCTGCTGACCATCGCCCAGAAGAGACGCCACGTTCACGCCCAGATGCTGGCCCAGCAGATCCAGCATCGCCGCTTCGATCCCGGTCACTACGTGAATTGTGGTACGCAGATCGAAGGTCTGCAAACCGCGCCCACCGGCGTCGCGGTCGGCGAAAGTATTGCGCACGGCGGTCAGCACGTTTTTGTACTCACCCAGCGTCTTACCGACTACCAGCGGGATCGCATCTTCGAGAGTCTTGCGGATTTTCTCTCCGCCGGGGATTTCGCCGACGCCGGTATGGCCGGAATTATCTTTAATCACCACGATATTACGCGTGAAGAACGGGGCGTGCGCGCCGCTCAGGTTCATCAGCATGCTGTCGTGGCCCGCGACCGGAATGACCTGCATAGAAGAAACAACGGGGGTCGAAAATTGTGCGCTCATAGTTAAGTCCTTATTCAAATCAGTGACGGCCGAAAACGGGGCGTTTACGGTCAAAAGTCCATCCAGGGATCAGGTACTGCATCGGGCCTGCGTCATTACGCGCGCCGCCGGGCAGCCTTTTATAGGCCTCATGCGCCTTCTGTACCTGCTCCCAGTCCAGCTCAACGCCAAGTCCTGGCGCGTCCGGAACCGCGATTTTTCCGTGCTTAATCTCCAGCGGATTTTTGGTCAGGCGGCAATCTCCCTCCTGCCAAATCCAGTGGGTATCGATGGCCGTGGGGTTACCCGGCGCCGCCGCGCCGACGTGGGTAAACATGGCCAGTGAAATATCAAAGTGGTTATTGGAGTGGCAGCCCCAGGTCAGGCCCCAGTCATCGCACAGCTGCGCCACGCGCACCGCGCCGGAAAGGGTCCAGAAGTGCGGATCGGCCAGCGGAATATCCACGGCGTTCAGCATCACCGCATGGCCCATTTCACGCCAGTTGGTGGCGATCATGTTAGTTGCCACCGGCAAACCGGTGGCGCGGCGAAACTCCGCCATCACTTCGCGGCCGGAAAAGCCCTGCTCGGCGCCGCAGGGGTCTTCGGCGTAAGTCAGCACATCGTTCAGCCCTTTACACAGGGCGATGGCTTCGTCCAATAGCCAGGCGCCATTAGGGTCGACCGTAATACGCGCATCCGGGAAACGCTTCTTCAGCGCGCGGGCGGTTTCGATCTCCTGCTCGCCGGGCAGCACGCCGCCTTTCAGTTTAAAATCTTTAAAGCCGTAGCGATCCTGCGCGGCTTCCGCCAGGCGCACCACCGCCTCGCTGTTCAGCGCTTGCTGATGACGCAGGCGATACCACGCGTGGCTGCCCGGCGTGCTTTCCAGATAGGGCAGATCGGTCTTCGTACGATCGCCTACGTAGAACAGATAGCCCAACACGGTCACCGCATCGCGCTGCTTGCCCGGCCCGAGCAGTTCGCAAACCGGCACGTTGAGCGCTTTGCCCAGCAGATCCAGCAGCGCTGCTTCCAGCGCCGCCACCGCGTTCACCCGCAGTTCGAACGTCCAGGCGCCTTTGCCAAAGGTGTCAAAATCCGCAGCCTGATTGCCTTTATGCACCTGCTGAACCACTTTGTTCAGGCGGGCGATTTCCTGGCCCAAAACCATCGGGATAGCATCCACCAGCGTCTGATAAATCACCTCGCCGCCGGGCGCTTCGCCGACGCCGGTATTGCCGGCGCTGTCGGTCAGCACCACGATATTACGGGTGAAATACGCGTTATGGGCGCCGCCGATATTGAGCAGCATACTGTCCTGCCCGGCCACCGGGATAACCTTCATGTCCGTGATTACGGGGCTCGATTGCGTCGTCATGATGATTGTCCTGCCACAGGTTTCAGTTCGATACGCTTAATATCGCCCACCAGCACCAGATAGCTCAGCACCGCCACCAGCGCATGGACCCCCACATAAATCAGCGCGCCGTTAAACGAACCGGTGGTGCCGACGATGTAGCCGATGGCAATTGGCGTCACGATGCCGGAGATATTGCCGAACATATTGAACAGTCCGCCGCTCAGGCCGCTGATCTCTTTCGGCGCCGTATCCGCCATCACCGCCCAGCCCAGCGCGCCAATGCCTTTACCGAAGAAGGCCAGCGCCATAAAGCCGATGATCATCCACTCCACGTTAACGTAGTTACAGAACACCATCACCATCGACAGCAGCATCCCCATCACGATCGGCGTCTTACGCGCGATGTTCAGCGAGCCGGTACGCCGCATCAGCCAGTCGGAAATAATCCCGCCGAGCACCCCGCCCGCGAAGCCGCAGATCGCCGGCACCGACGCGACAAAACCGGCTTTCAGAATCGACATCCCGCGCGCCTGCACCAGATAAACCGGGAACCAGGTGATAAAGAAATAGGTTAAAGCGTTGATGCAGTATTGGCCGATATAGACGCCAATCATCATGCGGGAACCCAACAGCTGCTTGATTTGCCCCCATTTTACGCTAAACGGCACTTTGGCTTTGGCCGCCGCCTGATCCATGTTGATCAGCGCGCCGCCTGCGGCGATGTAATCCAGCTCTTTTTGGTTCACGCCCGGATGCTGGTTCGGTTCATGAATCACCTTCAGCCAGACAAAACTGATGATAATCCCGAGGCCGCCCATAAAGAAGAACACGTGCGACCAGCCCACCTCATGGGTCAGCCAACCCATGATCGGCGCAAAAATAACCGTGGCAAAGTATTGCGCGGAGTTAAAGATAGCCACCGCCGTGCCCCTCTCCTGGGCCGGGAACCAGGCCGCGACGATACGGCTATTTCCGGGGAAAGATGGCGCTTCGGCCAGGCCGACAAGGAAACGCAGGGTAAACAGCGCGACGATAATGCCGAAGCCGCTAAAGATATCGACGAAGCCCTGCAGGAGGGTAAACATGGACCAGATAAAAATGGACCAGAAGTAGACGCGTTTTGAACCGAAGCGGTCAAGCAGCCAGCCGCCTGGGATCTGGCCGATAACGTAGGCCCATGAGAACGCGGAGAAAACATAACCCATGCCGACGGCGTCAAGACCAATATCTTTGGCCATCTCCGATCCGGCAATGGATAAGGTGGCGCGGTCGCCGTAGTTGAAGGATGTGACGATAAACAGCATCACCACTATCCAGTAGCGAGCATTGGTGCGCTTTTCAGCGCCGCTCGCCGCCTGACTTAATGAACTCATTGTTGCACTCCTGAATCATAGCGTTAGCTACGTTCATTCTGAACAGCACAACCTGTAGGGTACTCAGAATGACGTGTTAGTGTTTTTCATTGTTTTCGTTATATCTGGCACTGCATTGGGAACTGGCAGGGAAAGTATAAAAAGAGGGGCTGACGGGCTCACCGTGCAAATACACAGCTTTCACCGGCTGAGTAAATCTGATTTATGGCGTATGCCTAACGAGATGGGGGATGGTTCACGGAAATGAAAAACCGCGCCCGTTGAGAGGTGGAGAGGGCGGTACAAAAGACAGGAGTGTGAAACAACTCTCTTGACCCCGTGAAATAGCCCGGTAAAGACCCTGGCATGACACAGGTTTTAAGGCAAATGCCCGAAGCCAGGCGCACGGAGAATTGGTACGATCTTTTTGACCGTTAATCTGGCACTGGCATTGAACATCAGTAAAAAAGGGGCGCCCTCTATTGTAGGGAGAGGGCGAAACTTTTTAATCAAGCAGCGTCGCCCACTGCGTTACCCATGGGTTAGAGACGCTTTCAGGTTCCGGATCTTCGCTGGCGTCAATCATCAGCATATCGCCCACGCGCGAGCCGCCCTGCTCCTGCAATAACGCATCAAACTTCAAACCGCCGCCGCAGAAGTTGGCGTAGGTGCTATCGCCCAGGGCGATAATGCCATAGCGTAAATGCGGCTGATACATATCTTTGATGCCTTCGTACAAGGGCACAATGCTGTCCGGTAAATCGCCCTGCCCGGTGGTCGAAGTCACCACCAGCGCATATTTCCCGGTATAGGACTCCCAGTCTTTGACTTCAGGATCTTCAAAGACTTTCGCCCGATGACCCAGCCCGCTCAAAATAGCCTGCGCCTCTTCGGCGACCAGGAGCGAATTTCCATACATCGTACCGACAAAAATTCCGACTTCCGCCATGACTAGCTCCCTGAATTGACCTGTATCTCTTCATCCTGACCGCAGTCGTCGGCAAACTCAACCCTTTCATTTAGCGGGAGAAGGCCGCGCCAGCCAAACTGCGACAGCGCGCGCATCCAGACGTCGTCAAGACCGGCGCGAATGACCAGCGGTTCGCCGGTAAAGGGATGCGTTAACGAGAGCTGGCTGGCGTGCAGCATCAGCCGATCGCAGCCAAAATGCTCTGCCGCGCTGCGATTCTGCCGCAAATCGCCATGTTTGCTATCACCGATAATCGGATGGCGAAGATGGGCAAGATGGCGTCGCAGCTGATGTTTACGTCCGGTTTTCGGTTCCAGTTCCACCAGGCTATAGCGGGTCGTGGGGTAACGTCCGGTCGCCACCGCCATCTCTACCGTCGCCAGGCCGCGGTAATGGGTGACCGCCGGCTGCGGGTCTTTATTTTCGCGAGCGAACTTATCGGCGATTTTATCCAGCTCCTCAACCAGCGGGTAATCAAGCACCGCTTCGTCGTTCAACCAACCGCGAGCGATCGCATGGTAGCGTTTCTGCATTTGATGCTGCTCGAACTGCTGCGACAGCAATCTTCCCGCTTCGCTCGATAGCCCCATCAGCAGCACGCCGGACGTCGGCCTGTCGAGGCGGTGAGCGGTGAACACGTGCTGGCCTATCTGATCGCGCACGGTCTGCATCACCACGACCTTTTCATCACGATCCAGCCAGCTACGGTGCACCAGCCAGCCCGAAGGTTTGTTTACCGCGACCAGCCACTGGTCCTGATATAAAATCTCCAGCATCAGGCTTCGTCGCCGGCAAACAGCGCATCCAGCAGGAGCAGTTCGGCCAGCACCCTTTCGCGTACGGGATGAGCGTTATCGAGGGCCATCTCATAATAGGGGGCAACGGCGAAGTTCTGCGGCAGCGGCATTCCGCTTTCCAGCAGCTGGCGCATACGCGGAATCAATACCCACTGCAGCCATTCAAGCGGCTCCATGGTGTCGAGGCAAAACGGCTGTTCGCTGGCAAACGCGCGACTATCGGGGGCGCTATCCTGCCAGTGTTCCGTTTCGCGCAGCAGCGCTTCAATGGCGAGCAGGCGCTCGCGCACGCGATGATCAAGAGTCATGGGAAACCTCGGTGAGTTGAAAACCGGCGCAGAATAGCAAATTCAGACGAGAAATAAAAAAAGGGAGCACTGTATAAAACAGTGCTCCCGGTTCGTTTTGCAGCAATCCAGCTACATTGGTGCTCCCTGCTCGTCCTTGAAAACTTTTCCTGAGGTCTCCTGACCATGTTCATCCATAAACAGTTGCATCCTGCTTTCACACCACCCCGATGCGAAATAACTCATCCTTAAGTCTATCCTGATCTTCCTGATCCACCGAACATCCTGCTCGGCTCTCGTTCTCCTTCCTGGAGGTGTCCTTTTACGCAATCCTGCGTTATCCTGTGCTTCATCCTGAAGCCTGTCCTTGCAACGCCATCCTGGCGGGTTCTGTAGAAGCGTCATCATCCTGATGTTCACTTCGTTTATCAACTCCCTGTCGATGTATATAGAATCCCTGATTCCGCCCCGTCTTACAACCCTTGTTAAGACAATATCTTAAGATTAATCGTCAGTATGATTAATGAGAAAATAATTAACCAATTGAAAAATAATATATTTCTTAAAATACGGTCCCTGAAGGATCGGCTTAAATGATGACGATCTCTTACAGGTCTTGTAAGAGATCTCTCACAAAAGTTTGGGTAGTCTGGATTACAGAACAGGCTTAAGGGAATTGAGGAAACTCGCAAGCGAGGGGGAAAGGGTCGTGCGTTTGCGGGTGCCAAGGGTCTCTTTGATCACTTCACCACTCATATTACAGACCGAAATGACATCCAGTTCGCTGTCCAGCGTGGCGATAAACAGGGTCGGCGACAGCTTCAAACGCTTTTGCACCAGCAGATGACCGATCAGATTTTCCTGCACCCGCTGGAAATCGTCCGGGCTCCAGGTTTGCAGCAGCGTCATGGTTTCATCGGCGAAACGCGCCTGCATATCACCGGCAAACTGAGTGGTATAATAAGCATGAAGCGGTTGTTGTACCACAATCTCCAGCGCCCGTTCAACCGCGTGAATATTTTGTTCTAATGAAAACGGCTGCGGCTGCCAGAAAACGCCGTCATCATCCGTGCCGTTGACGCACGGCGACGGGATGCCGTAAAGCTCTTCGCTGCGCGGCAGGCTGGAACGCTGCTGCTGCCACGCCTCACAGTAACGTTGGGTAAATGCTTGTAGCGCTTCTGCGGTTTGCTGATCCACCGGTTTCTCTCTTCACGTTAGACAGGATACACTTGGCATATAGTGTAACCGCTTTAACTATGGTGAAACATGTCTTCTTACGATAATCATCAGGCGCTGGCCGGCCTGACGCTCGGAAAATCAACCGATTACCGCGATACCTACGATGCCAGCCTGCTTCAGGGCGTCCCGCGCAGCCTGAACCGCGACCCGCTGGATCTGCACGCCGATAACCTGCCGTTTCACGGCGCCGATATCTGGACGCTGTACGAGCTCTCCTGGCTGAACGCCAAAGGTCTGCCGCAGGTGGCCGTGGGCCACGTCGAGCTCAGCGACACCACCGTTAACCTGGTGGAATCAAAAAGCTTTAAGCTCTATCTCAACAGCTTTAACCAGACGCGCTTTGCTGACTGGCAGGCGGTCGAGGCGACGCTGGCGCGCGATCTCAGCGCCTGTGCGCAAGGAGAAGTGAAGGTGTCGCTGTATCGCCTCGATGAGCTCGAAGGCCAGCCGGTGGCCCATCTGCACGGCACCTGCATCGACGACCAGGATATTGAAATCGATAACTACCAGTTCAGCGCCGATTACCTGCAGGACGCCGCTTGCGGCAAAGTGGTCGAAGAGACCCTGGTCAGCCATCTGCTGAAGTCCAACTGCCTGATTACCCACCAGCCAGACTGGGGCTCGGTGCAGATTCAGTATCGCGGGGCGAAAATCGATCGCGAAAAGCTGCTGCGCTATCTGGTGTCATTCCGCCATCACAACGAATTCCACGAGCAGTGCGTAGAGCGCATCTTCAACGATATTCAGCGTTTCTGCCAGCCGGAAGCCCTTTCGGTTTACGCGCGCTACACGCGACGCGGCGGTCTCGACATCAACCCGTGGCGCAGCAACACCGATTTTGTGCCGGCCACCGGTCGCCTCGCCCGCCAATAATCAACATTTTCACAATTTGCGTGCGTTAACCCGCGCGCAAGGTTGTGAAAACGCCATCAGCAGGGCTATTGTAATCACAGGAAGACGATAATCGTCCTGTAAGGAGTTCACTTGATTACACACGTTAGCCCGCTTGGTTCAATGGATATGCTGTCGCAGCTGGAAGTGGATATGCTTAAACGCACCGCCAGCAGTGACCTGTATCAACTCTTTCGCAACTGCTCGCTTGCTGTGCTCAACTCGGGGAGCCTGACCGATAACAGCAAGGAGCTTCTGTCTCGTTTTGAAAACTTCGATATTAACGTGCTGCGTCGCGAACGCGGCGTGAAGCTGGAACTGATCAACCCGCCGGAAGACGCTTTCGTTGACGGGCGTATTATCCGTTCCCTGCAGGCCAACCTGTTTGCCGTACTGCGCGATATCCTGTTCGTCTACGGCCAGATCCACAACACCGTCCGCTTCCCGAATCTCGATCTTGAAAGCTCGGTGCATATCACCAACCTGGTCTTCTCCATTTTGCGTAACGCCCGCGCCCTGCACGTTGGCGAAGCGCCAAATATGATTGTCTGCTGGGGCGGCCACTCGATTAACGAAAACGAATATTTGTACGCCCGCCGCGTCGGCACCCAGCTGGGTCTGCGCGAGCTTAACATCTGCACCGGCTGTGGACCGGGCGCGATGGAAGCGCCGATGAAAGGCGCCGCCGTCGGCCACGCGCAGCAGCGTTACAGAGACAGCCGCTTTATCGGGATGACCGAGCCGTCGATTATCGCCGCCGAGCCGCCGAATCCGCTGGTGAATGAACTGATCATCATGCCGGATATCGAAAAACGTCTGGAGGCGTTCGTGCGTATCGCCCACGGCATCATCATCTTCCCGGGCGGCGTGGGCACGGCGGAAGAGCTGCTCTATCTGCTGGGCATTTTGATGCACCCGTCGAACAAGTCGCAAGTTCTGCCGCTGATCCTCACCGGGCCAAAAGAGAGCGCCGATTATTTCCGCGTGCTGGATGAGTTTATCGTCCATACGCTGGGCGAATCCGCCCGTCGTCACTATCGCATTATCATCGACGACGCCGCGGAAGTTGCCCGTCAGATGAAAAAAGCGATGCCGATGGTCAAAGAGAACCGCCGCGAAACCGGAGACGCCTACAGCTTCAACTGGTCGATGCGTATTGCGCCGGACCTGCAGATGCCGTTCGATCCCACCCACGACAATATGGCCAACCTTAAACTCTATCCGGACCAGCCGGTGGAAGTGCTGGCAGCGGATCTCCGCCGCGCCTTCTCCGGTATCGTTGCCGGTAACGTTAAAGAGGTGGGTATCCAGGCTATCGAGAAATTCGGCCCGTATAAGATTCACGGCGATCCGGCGATGATGCGCCGCATGGATGACCTGCTGCAGGGCTTCGTGGCGCAGCATCGTATGAAGCTGCCGGGCGGCACCGCCTACATCCCCTGCTACGAAATCTGTTCCTGAGTTATCTTCTGTTCTTCTCCCGGGCGGCGGCTTACGCCCCCGGGCTATTTTTCCCGCCCTGCCGCATTCCCCCTTTTCTCTTATCTATTCGCCCGTACGCTTTCCAGATAAATCATTCCTTTTATGAATTTTTAGCACCACTCTCACAAAAGCCAATCGTTTGCGTTTCCAAAAACAGCAATAAATATCACCAGGAAAGACGACTTTTAACGTAAAAACGTCGAGAACATCGCATTTTTACAGTAAAAACCTCGTTATTACGTCCCGCCACTATTCTCTCATATGCTGAAAATGATAGCCTCCGCGCCACAAATCTCTGGCTGATCCCCAGAAACAGGCTGTTGGACTAAAATTGCTTACATTTAAAGTGGATTATTGCATTTGAGATCGCGATCACTGATGCATTCACCATATAAATGTATCTTCCCGCACCAATTGTTACGGAGAAAATGCCTAAAAAACCGTAAACAAACGAATTTCATATTATTTGGTCTTTTTTATTCAATAGATTTTGTTGCTTCCTCCAGGAGATACAGATGGAAACCACTCAAACCAGCACCATCGTTTCGGATGCTACCCGTAGCGGTTGGCGCAAGACGGACACCATGTGGATGCTGGGCCTGTACGGCACGGCTATCGGCGCGGGCGTCCTGTTCCTGCCGATCAACGCCGGCGTCGGCGGTATGATCCCGCTGATCATCATGGCGATTCTGGCCTTCCCGATGACCTTCTTCGCCCACCGCGGGATGACCCGTTTCGTGCTGTCCGGTAAGAATCCGGGCGAGGACATCACCGAAGTGGTCGAAGAGCATTTCGGCGTCGGCGCAGGTAAGCTGATTACCCTGCTCTACTTCTTCGCCATCTACCCGATTCTGTTGGTTTACAGCGTGGCGATCACCAATACCGTCGAAAGCTTTATGCTGCACCAGCTGCACATCACGCCGCCGCCGCGCGCCATTCTTTCCCTGATTCTGATTGTCGGCATGATGACCATCGTGCGCTTCGGCGAGCAGATGATTGTGAAAGCGATGAGCGTACTGGTGTTCCCGTTCGTGGTCGCGCTGATGATCCTGGCCTTTTATCTGATCCCGCAGTGGAACGGCGCGGCGCTGGAGACCCTCTCCCTGAGCAGCGCGACCGCGACCGGCAACGGCCTGTGGATGACTCTGTGGCTGGCGATTCCGGTGATGGTGTTCTCCTTTAACCACTCGCCGATCATCTCCTCCTTCGCCGTCGCTAAACGCGAAGAGTACGGCCAGGGCGCGGAGAAAAAATGTTCCAGCATTCTGGCCCGCGCGCACATCATGATGGTGCTGACCGTGATGTTCTTCGTCTTCAGCTGCGTACTGAGCCTCTCTCCGGCGGATCTGGCGGCGGCGAAAGATCAGAACATCTCGATTCTGTCTTATCTGGCGAACCACTTTAACGCGCCGGTCATCGCCTGGATGGCGCCGATCATTGCGATGATCGCCATCACCAAATCCTTCCTCGGCCACTACCTTGGCGCTCGCGAAGGCTTTAACGGCATGGTGATTAAATCCCTGCGCGGTAAAGGCAAGTCCATCGAAATCAACAAACTGAACAAAATCACCGCCCTGTTCATGCTGGTCACCACCTGGATTGTGGCGACGCTGAACCCAAGCATCCTTGGGATGATCGAAACCCTGGGCGGCCCGATTATCGCCATGATTCTGTTCCTGATGCCGATGTACGCGATTCAGAAAGTCCCGGCGATGCGCAAATACAGCGGCCACGTCAGCAACGTATTCGTGGTGATTATGGGCCTGATTGCTATCTCCGCGATTTTCTACTCTCTGTTTAGCTAATATCCCCCGCGCCGCTTAACGGCGGCGCGCCTCCCGACAGCACTGGATGCATCATGATCAGCGTATTCGATATTTTTAAAATCGGCATTGGCCCTTCCAGCTCCCACACCGTTGGACCGATGAAAGCGGGCAAACAATTCACGGACGATCTTATTGAGCGCGGGCTGCTTCCCGAGGTAACCAAAGTCGTCGTCGATGTCTACGGATCCCTTTCCCTGACTGGTAAAGGCCACCATACCGACATCGCGATTATTATGGGCCTGGCGGGCAACCTGCCGGATACCGTCGATATCGACGCGATTCCCGGCTTTATCCAGGACGTCAACACCCATGGCCGCCTGATGCTAGCGAACGGCCAGCAGGAAGTGGCGTTCCCGGTCGATCGGTGCATGAATTTCCACGCCGACAACCTGTCGCGGCATGAGAACGGCATGCGTATTACCGCTCTCGGCGGCGAGAAGGTTCTCTACAGCCAGACGTACTACTCCATCGGCGGCGGGTTTATCGTCGACGAAGACCATTTCGGCGTGACCGCCGAAGCGCCAGTCGCCGTCCCTTATCCGTATAAAAATGCCGCCGACCTGCAGCGCCACTGCCGCGAAAGCGGGCTATCGCTCTCCGGCCTGATGATGCAAAACGAGCTGGCGCTGCACAGTAAAGAAGCGCTGGAGCAGCATTTTGCTGCGGTCTGGGAGGTGATGAGCAGCGGAATTGAGCGCGGCATCACCACCGAAGGGGTTCTGCCGGGCAAGCTGCGGGTTCCCCGTCGCGCCGCCGCGCTGCGCCGGATGCTGGTAAGCCAGGACAACACCAACAGCGACCCGATGGCGGTCGTTGACTGGATTAACATGTTCGCCCTGGCGGTTAACGAAGAGAACGCCGCTGGCGGGCGCGTCGTGACCGCGCCGACCAACGGCGCCTGCGGTATCGTACCTGCGGTGCTGGCCTACTACGACAAGTTCATCCGCAAAGTGAACGCCAACTCGCTGGCGCGCTATATGCTGGTCACCAGCGCCATTGGCTCGCTCTATAAGATGAACGCCTCAATTTCCGGCGCCGAAGTGGGCTGCCAGGGTGAAGTCGGCGTAGCCTGTTCAATGGCGGCGGCCGGTCTGGCTGAACTTCTGGGCGGCAGTCCGGGTCAGGTATGCATCGCGGCAGAAATTGGTATGGAGCACAACCTCGGTCTCACCTGCGATCCGGTTGCCGGCCAGGTGCAGGTGCCGTGCATCGAACGTAACGCTATCGCAGCGGTCAAGGCGGTCAACGCCGCGCGTATGGCCCTGCGCCGCACCAGCGAGCCGCGGGTGTGCCTCGATAAAGTCATCGAGACCATGTACGAAACGGGCAAAGATATGAACGCCAAATATCGTGAAACCTCTCGCGGCGGCCTGGCAATGAAGATTGTCGCCTGCGATTAACGTCCCCCTCCCGGTATGCTGCGGCATGCCGGGCTTTCTTCCCCCTGCCCTCTTCCTTCATTTATGTTATATAAATGATAATTTAGTTATTTATTAGTTATAAAGACGATTTGTTACCTTACGGAAAACCGCTCAAGGAGAACAAATCATGCTCAGATTATCCCGCCCGGCGCTGCTGCTCCTGCTGGCTGGCTTATCCGCTTCCGCGCTGGCGAAAGCGCCGGAGACCGTGAATATTGGTTATCAGAAAGCCAATATCTTCGCGCTGCTGAAATATCGCGGCACTCTCGATGAAAGCTTCAAAAAGCAGGGTATCGCCGTACGCTGGATTGAATTCCCCGCCGGACCGCAGATGCTGGAAGGGCTGAACGTCGGCAGCATCGACCTCGCCGCCACCGGCGATGCGCCGCCGGCCTTTGCCCAAGCGGCGCAGGCGGATCTGGTCTATTTAGCCCACTCGCCGGCGAATCCTAAAACCGAAGCCATCGTGGTGGCGGAAAACTCGGCGATTAAGAGTGTCGCCGACCTTAAGGGCAAGCGCGTGGGGCTCAATAAAGGCTCCGACGTGAACTATCTGCTGGTGACCGCGCTGGAGAAAGCCGGGCTGAGTTATAAAGATATCACGCCGGTCTATCTGCCGCCTGCTGACGCCCGCGCCGCCTTCCAGCGCGGCGCCATTGACGCCTGGGTTATCTGGGATCCGTTCCTCGCCGAAGTGGAAACCAACGCCAAAGCGCGACAGATTCGCAATGCCGAAGGGCTGGTGCCGCACTACACCTTCTACCTGGCCAGCCGCAAATTTGCCGACACATATCCGGATACCGCAAAGCAGGTGGTGGATGAGCTGGGTAAACTGAGCGAATGGGCCAACGGCCATCAGGACGATGCCGCCGGGATCCTCTCCACCTCAACCGGACTGGATAAGGCTATCTGGCTGAAAACGCTGGCGCGTCTGCCCTACGGCGCCGAGCGCATGACCCCTGCGGTCTATAACGAACAGCAGGCGCTGGCGGATACCTTCACCCGCATCGGCCTGCTGCCGGTGAAAGTCGATGTGCGCAGCGCAACCTGGTCGCTGGATAAGCAGTAAGCCTTCCCTTCCCGGGTCGCGGCGCAGGCGCCTTACCCGGGCTACCGGCCCGCAGACGACGGTGGACCCGTAGCCCGGACAGGCGCGTCAAGCGCCGCCTCCGGGAAAAAACACCTCCCCGCACTCCCGCCCCCTCGCCCTTAGGGGAGAGGGAATTAACTCACCTTCTCTTCGCTCGCGACCGCGACCTGCTCGCCGCGACGATAGCCTGCGCCCGGATGTGGCGCAGCCAGCCGCGCGCCAGCGCCAAACAGCTTCTCGCGCAGGGTTCCTTCGCGATACTCCTGCTTAAACACGCCGCGCTTTTGCAGCTCCGGGACCAGCAAATCCACCACGTCGCGGAAGGTTTCGTGGGTCACCGCATAGGCGAGGTTAAAGCCATCGACGTCGGTCTCCTCGACCCAGGACTGCAGCTCATCGGCGACCGTTTGCGGGCTGCCGACCGCCAGCGGGCCGAAGCCGCCGATTCCCGCCCAGTCCGCCAGCTTCTGCACGGTCCACTGGCTATTCGGATCGGCGGTGGAAAACGCCTCCACCATCGACTGAATCGCGTTGGTATGCAGATACTCCAGCACCTGATCCGGCTGATACTGACCAAGGTCGATGCCGGTCCAGCCGGAGAGCAGCGCCAGCGCCCCTTCGTAGCTAACGTACGGTTTATACTCCTGCCACTTCGCCTGGGCTTCACGGTCGGTTTCGCCGACGATGACCGTCTGCATATTGAAGATCAGGATGCTGTGCGGATCGCGCCCGGCCTCCTCGGCGCGACGACGAATATCCGCCACCGTCTTTTTCAGCAGTACTTTCGACGGCGCGCCGACAAACACGCACTCGGCGTGGCCGGCGGCGAACTGCTTGCCGCGGCTGGAGGCGCCCGCCTGATAGAGCACCGGCGTACGCTGCGGCGATGGCTCGCAGAGGTGGATCCCCGGCACCGAAAAGAAGTTGCCCTGATGGTTAATCGGATGAATTTTTCGCGGATCGCTGAAGATCTTACGTTCCCTGTCGCGCAGCACCGCGCCATCCTCCCAACTCCCTTCCAGCAATTTATAAACCACCTCCAGATACTCATCGGCGTAGTCGTAGCGGGCGTCGTGGTCGGTCTGCGCTTTCTGGCCAATATTACGCGCCCCGCTCTCCAGATAGGAGGTCACGATATTCCAGCCCACTCGCCCCTTTGTCAGATGGTCGAGCGTCGACAGGCGGCGAGCGAACGGATAGGGATGTTCAAAGGAGAGCGAAGCGGTCAGGCCGAATCCGAGATGCTCCGTCACCAGCGCCATCGGCGTGATCAGCGCCAGCGGATCGTTGACCGGCACCTGCGCCGCCTGGCGGAGCGCCGCATCGCCGTTGCCGTTCAGCACGTCATAGACGCCCAGCACGTCGGCGATAAACAGCCCGTCAAACTTGCCGCGCTCCAGCAGACGCGCCAGGTCGACCCAATACTCAAGGTCTTTATACTGCCAGGAGCGGTCGCGCGGATGGGCCCACAGCCCCGGCGACTGATGGCCGACGCAGTTCATATCAAAAGCGTTCAGACGAATTTCACGTTGTGATGACATAGCGCTCTCCACGGCGCACCCCGCTGTCGGGACGCGCGCATAATCATTAAGGGAATCAGGGGATAAAAGGCGTTCAGAACGCCGGACATCGGGCGGATTGTTTAATGCCCAGCGCCAGCAATGCTTCGGCGGCTACGGCGGCGGCATGGTCGGCCACCTGCGGTAGCCCCATCAGTTCACCGAAACGGGCCCGCGCGGCGGGTCCGGAGACCAGCAGATTGGGCGCGGCCCGCCCTTCCCGGCCAATCGCCCGCGAGCGGCGATCGACGTCCAGTCCGAGACCAAACGCGTCGGCGCGAATCAGCCCCTCCTGGCTCAGCTGGCGCAGCAGCGGCTGGCTGTCGGTGAGGGCCCCGTGCGCCGGGCCGGTGGTTAAAATAAAACGGTCAACGCTCACCCACTGCGCTTCACCGCCCCGGGGCGAGAGGGTTAGCGTCAATTTTTGCGCGTCGTCTGCCAGCGCCGTCAGCCTGGCCGCCAGCACCCGCAGGCTGCCGTCGCGCTGGCGCTGCTCAAGAATCCCGGCGACCTGGGGAGCGATACGATAGCGGTGAACGTCCCAGTAGCTGCGTAAATGACGCAGGAAGCGCTGACGATCGGCCACCGACAGCGCCTGCCAGATCTCCTGCCCCTGATTACGTACCGCGTCCAGCACCACCTGCCAGGCCTGCCCCCGCTCCGCGGCGCGGTCGATATCCCGGCGGATTTGCCGCAGCCGCTGGCGCAGCGATCCGTGGGCATACTCGCCTTCCCAAGGGTCAGCGCTGCCGCTCAGGTTGCTGCGGGAGAGGAGCCCGCGGCGTGAAAATGCCGTTATCGGCCCCCGATGTCCCAGCCGCGTCAGCGTCGCGATGGTATCCGCCATCGTCAGGCCGGTGCCCATGACCGCGACGCTCGCCTGCGGCGCGATAGCGTCCAGCACGCCCGTTCGCCAGGGGTTAGCGATGAGCGCCGGATGGGTCGCGAACGGCGTCGCCAGCGACGGCAGCGAGGGCGGCGGATGGCTGATGGCCAGCACCAGCAGATCGGCCGGCAGCCGATGACCGCCATCGGTGATAATCTCGCCATCTTTAAACCTTAGCGCCTGCTCGCGCAGATGCGTCAGCCGCCCGCCGCTGGCGCTCGCCTCCTCGGCGAAACGCTGGGCGACGTAGCGGCCAAACTGGCCGCGCTGCGGATAGACAGCGCCGTCTTCCAGCAGAGCCTGCGGATCATCAGCAAAAGCAGGCTGGCTGCGGTACCAGCGGTCGAACGCGCCCTCCTCTTCCCCGGCAAGCTGCATCCGCGCCGCGGGAACGTTAATCCGATGGCTCGGTTCGGTCGTGGAGTAGGCCACGCCCGCGCCGGGCACCTCGCGCGGCTCCAGCAGCGTGACCCGCACGCCAGCCGGCGCCAGGCGCAGGAGATGAATAGCCACCGCCGCGCCGCTAAATCCGCCGCCGACGATCGCCACGTGCGGTTCAGTTTGCATAGCCCACCGCCTTCAGAAACCGCAGTAACATACGCGCCTCCTCAGCTTGCGCTGACCTGTTTCACCGGACGCTTATCGCCGCCGATAGTTTCGCCGAACGGGCCGGTATTGACGCTACGCGCCTTCGGCTGATCGTGGCCTGCCAGCGGCAATAGCGGCATGACCAGGTCAGCGAAACGATGGGCTTCTTCCAGATGCGGGTAGCCGGAGAAGATAAAATTGGTGATACCGAGCGCCTGATATTCACGAATGCGCTCTGCCACCTGCTGCGGATTGCCGACCAGCGCCGTTCCCGCCCCGCCGCGCACCAGCCCTACGCCCGCCCACAGGTTCGGCGCAATGCGCAGATTGTCGCGCGATCCTTTATGCAGCGAGCTCATGCGCGCCTGGCCGGTGGAGTCCATACGGGCAAAAATTTTCTGCGCCTGGGCGATGGTCTCGTCATCAAGGTGAGAAATCAGCCGATCGGCGGCGGCCCACGCCTCCTCTTCGGTTTCGCGAACAATCACATGCAGACGAATCCCGTACTGCAACGTGCGGCCCCGGGCGGCGGCGCGCTCGCGCACTACAGCCAGCTTTTCGGCCACCAGCGCCGGCGGCTCTCCCCAGGTCAGATAGGTATCGATTTGATCGGCGGCAACGTCGATGGCTTCCTCAGAGGAGCCGCCAAAAAACAGCGGCGGACCGTTTTCCTGTACCGGCGGAAACAGCACTTCCGCGCCTTCCACGTGGATATGCTCGCCGTGATAGTCCACCTTTTCGCCTTTCAGCAGGCGCGAGTAGACGTCGAGAAATTCGCGGGTGACCTGATAGCGTTCGCCGTGGCTGAGGAAAATACCGTCGCCTTTGTTTTCCACCGGATCGCCGCCGGTGACGACGTTAATCAGCAGCCGACCGCCCGACAGACGGTCGAGCGTCGTCGCCATCCTCGCCGCCAGCGTCGGCGGCTGCAGGCCCGGACGAACGGCCACCAGATAGCGCAGGCGACGGGTCAGCGGCGCCAGCGCCGAGGCCACCAGCCAGGAGTCCTCGCAGCTTTTTCCCGTCGGGATCAGCACACCGTAGTAGCCCAGGCTGTCGGCCGCCAGCGCCACCTGCTGCAGGTAAGGCAAATCAACCGGTCGCCCGCCCTCCGCGGTGCCCAGGTAGCGGCCATCGCCGTGGGTGGGCAGAAACCAGAACACGTTGATTTTATCGTCGGCTTTTTGCGTCATTATCGATTTCCTATATAACCATATCCGATATTTATCGAAGAGTTGTTTTAATTTGGTTATATGAGTGTTAGCGATAATCGTGCCAATGGTGAACGAAAAATTAACAAAACAAAATCAGTCAGTTAGATAAAACAGAACCGTATACCGCTGTTGCAAATGCAGCAGACAGTGCGTCCGGGCTGCGGCTTTTGCAACAGCGCGACGGGCTAGCCCTCTGGTTTCCAACCCCGGCACAGGATAAGTTCAGGGCATTAAAAGTCGGAGGTCAACCATGCTGAATCCTGAATTTCCATCCTCAACGCCCACGCTGATCGACCCGGCGTCAAAAGCGTTTCAGAGCCTGCTGGATAAACTGGCCCCCACCGAGGCGACCGTGCTGATCGTCGGCGAAACCGGCACCGGTAAAGAGGTTGTCGCCCGCTATCTGCATCACCATAGCCCGCGCCGCCACCGGCCGTTCCTGGCCGTCAACTGCGGCGCGCTCAGCGAGAGCCTGGCGGAAGCGGAGCTGTTCGGCCATGAAAAAGGGGCGTTTACCGGCGCGGTACAAAGCCATCCCGGCTGGTTCGAGGCGGCGGAAGGCGGCACGCTGCTGCTCGATGAAATCGGCGAGCTTAGCCTGGCGCTCCAGGTGAAACTGCTGCGCGTCCTGCAGGAGCGCGAAATCACCCGCGTCGGCTCACGCAAGGCCGTTAAGGTCGATGTGCGGGTAATCGCCGCCACCCACGTGGATCTGATGCAGGCCATCCGCGAGCGTCGTTTCCGCGAAGACCTCTACTACCGGCTGAATATCGCCATCGTGCCGCTGCCGCCGCTGCGCCAGCGTCGCCAGGATATTCCGGTGCTGGCGGACCATTTTCTCTCGCTCTACGCCCGCCGTCTGGGTCGTCCGATTCGCCGTCTGGCCCCGGAGACGCTGGCAAGGCTGATGGAGTACCCCTGGCCGGGCAATATTCGCGAGCTGGAGAACACTCTGCATAACGCGGTATTGCTGAGTAAAGAAGAGGAGATCGGCCCCGCCCAGCTGCGGCTGACGACGCTGAACAACGAGCCCTCGGCAGTTGGCGATAATGAACTCGACGATTTTATTCGTCGTCAGCTTTCCCTGCCGGGCGAACCGCTGTGGGAAAGGGTCACCGGGGCGTTGATACGCGGCGCGATGGCCCACAGTGACGATAATCAAAGCCAGGCCGCAGCGCTGCTCGGTATCAGCCGCCACGCGCTGCGCACGCAGTTGGCAAATTTGGGCATCATCAAAAGCCGCCGCCGTCAGGAGCCCCTCAACAGCGCGGCGGTCAAAAAGGTCTCTCGTGACCGGGAACTGCGCATCGGCTTCCAGCGCTTTGGCAATCTTGGCATCCTGAAAGCGCGGCAAAGTCTTGAGCAAGCCTTTGCCAGCCGCGGCGTCAGCGTACTGTGGAGCGAGTTCCCCGCCGGGCCGCAGCAGCTGCACGCGCTGGCCTGCGATGAAATCGATTTTGGCACCACCGGCGAAGCGCCGCCGGTTTTCGCGCAGGCCACTAACAGCGAGCTGGTCTACGTCGCCTGGGAACCGCCCGCGCCGCAAAGCGTGGCGATGGTCGTCCCGCAGCACAGCGATATTCGCACCCTTAGCGACCTGCGCGGCAAGCGTATCGCGCTGAATAAAGGCTCTAACGTGCACTGGCTGCTGCTACATATCCTGGAAGAGGCCGGGCTGGCGTTAAACGACGTCAAAGTGGTCTACATTCCGCCGAAGTACCCGCTGACCGCCAGCGATTACCTGGCGGTGGACGCCTGGATGATGTGGGATCCGCTGCTCAGCGACGCGGAATATAGCGGTGAACTACGGGTTGTCGCCAGCGGCGAGGGGCGCGTCAATAACCACCAGTTCTACCTGTCGCGCCGCGACTACGCCAGCCGCAATAGCGATATTATGCAGCGCCTGCTGGCCGAACTGACGCAAACCGGACAGTTTATCGACCAGCATCGGCAGGAAGCCGTCGGACTGCTCTCCGCCGAGCTGGGGCTTAACGCCGCTTCTCTGGCCCGAGCCCTGGCGCGCCGCAGCCATCGCCCGCGGCCGATGGATCTCAACGTGATTCGCGCCCAGCAAAGTATCGCCGATCGTTTTTACGCGCTGGGCCTTATCCACAAACCGGTATCGGTGCGCGAGGCGGTCTGGTACGGCGAGGCCACTCATAGCGATCCCCGCCCGCTGATGCACGTTGGTTAGCCGGAAACTGCGAGGCATCTTCCTGATTTCCCTGGCGCCAATAGCCTCATCCGCGCGGTGGTGTTACCCTAAAAGACGTTGAGAATAAGGGGGATCCGTGGCCGTTCATTTGCTAATCGTCGACGCACTTAATCTGATTCGCCGCATCCATGCGGTGCAGGGGTCACCCTGCGTCGATACCTGCCTGCATGCGCTCGAACAGCTGGTGGTTCATAGCCAGCCGACCCACGTGGTGGCGGTATTTGATGATGAAGACCGCGGCCACGGCTGGCGGCATCAGCGCCTGCCCGATTATAAAGCCGGGCGCGCGCCGATGCCGGAGACCCTCGAAGCGGAAATGCCGGCGCTGCGGGCGGCGTTTGAGCAGCGCGGGTTTCGCTGCTGGGCGCTCAGCGGCAGCGAAGCTGACGATCTCGCCGCGACCCTGGCGGTCAAAGTGGCGCAGGCCGGCCATCAGGCAACCATCGTTTCAACCGACAAAGGCTACTGCCAGCTGCTGTCGCCGACGATTCGCATCCGCGACTATTTCCAGAAGCGCTGGCTCGACGCGCCGTTTATCGCCAAAGAGTTCGGCGTGACGCCGGAACAGCTGCCTGACTACTGGGGGCTGGCGGGCATCAGCAGCTCAAAGGTTCCCGGCGTGGCGGGGATTGGCCCAAAAAGCGCCGCCCAGCTGTTAACCGATTTTCAGGATCTGGAAGGAATCTACGCGCGGCTGGCGGACGTGCCGGAGAAGTGGCGCAAGAAGCTGGAAGAACAGCAAGAGATGGCCTTCACCTGCCGGGAAATCGCGCGCCTGCAAACCGATTTACAGCTGGACGGCAATCTGCAGCAGCTGCGGCTGGCCCGGTAGCGTTGGGTCCAGAGAGCGCACGGCTTCCCGGAGGCGATGCTGCGCATCTGTCCGGGCTACCGCTCCGTAGACGGCGGTGAGCTCGTAGTCCGGGCTACCGGATCGCAGCCGGCGGTAAACCCGTAGCCCGGGCAGGCGCTTTGCGCCGCCCCCGGGAGCCGAGCGCAGAGTCGCTGAATTTCCCACAAGCCGTCGGCAGAAACCTTCGCTTACGGCATCACTCTTCGATACGTAATCCGTAGGTTTTGAATTTCTCCAGCACAACAGCGATGGCCTCGTCATCAAGAACCGGCACCGGATCGATAATCGCCAGGGTGCTGAGATAGAGCTGCGCCAGCACCTCGACTTCATGCGCCAGCCACAGGGCTTTCTCCAGGTTCTCTTCACAGGCGATCAGGCCATGGTGCTGCAGCAGCGTCGCTTTGCGGTTTTTCAGCGCCACGGCCACATGCTCAGACAGCTCGCGGGTACCGAACGTGGCGTAGGGCGCGCAGGGGATAGAGTTGCCCCCCGCCGCCGCAATCATATAGTGAATGGCGGGAATGGGGCGGTTGAGAATCGACACCGCCGTGCAGTGAACCGCGTGATTATGCACCACCGCGTGAGCGTCAGGGCGGGTCTGATAGGCCGCCAGATGAAAACGCCACTCGCTGGACGGCAGTTTGCCCTGCTCATGCTGACCTTCGGCATCAATATACACAATGTGCGCCTCCGTCAGCTTCTCGTAAGGAATACCCGTCGGCGTGATCAGCATTCCCCCTTGATAACGCACGCTCACGTTGCCGGCGGTCCCCTGATTTAACCCCAGCCGGGTCATTTCCAGGCAGGTATCAATAATCTGCCGGGCCAGTCTATTTCGTTCCATTCTTTACCTCTCTTTATGATGCGCAATACCACAACAGACGGCTCGCCGGATAAGACGCGCGACGCTGTTGAATAACTCGAATAATTGCCCATCATCTTCATCCCGAATAATCAGAAAGGAATTTACATTCACCGGTTCTGTGATACCCCTCACTTATTTCAGGGTAAAAAAAAGCGTTCTCTCGTTTTTGCCTGATGAAAAATGCCCGTTCTTACTAATAGATTTAAAAACGGGCATTTTGCTGATAGTTTTAACAACTGACCGTTTTCCTTATTATAAATTAAATCGGGCATTCAACCTGTGGGTTTTAGAATTAACTTTCTCAAACGGTCATGTTTTTCTGATTATTAAAGTGATGATAATCACATAAAAGCACCGAGTGGATACTAAATGTGACCGCCATCATATTAAAAGGCGTTTTTAATTTGAAAATGCCTTCATGAGTTCATTCCGTGATGTTTATTTCACTGTTGACGTCGCCGCAAGAGCTCACCTGATTATTGTGGTCTGGTGGGTATAAACCGGCCGCTGAACACGCTTCTGAACCAATGAGGATGCTATGGGAAACACAACAATACAAACGCAGAGTTTTCGTGCGGTAGAGACAGGGAAAAGCAAGCGCTACATTATTCCCTTCGCCCTGCTGTGCTCGTTATTTTTTCTTTGGGCGGTCGCAAATAATCTCAACGATATTTTATTACCACAATTTCAACAAGCCTTTACGCTGACTAATTTTCAGGCCGGGCTGATTCAATCCGCCTTTTATTTCGGCTATTTCGTCATCCCTATTCCGGCCGGGATTTTGATGAAAAAGTTAAGTTATAAAGCCGGCATTATTACCGGACTGTTCTTATATGCTTTTGGCGCCGCGCTATTCTGGCCCGCCGCCGAGGTCATGAATTACACCTTATTTCTGATTGGCCTGTTTATTATTGCTGCGGGCTTAGGGTGTTTAGAAACCGCGGCAAACCCGTTTGTTACCGTTTTAGGCCCAGAAAGCGGCGGTCACTTCCGGCTTAATCTGGCACAGACCTTTAACTCCTTTGGCGCCATTATTGCAGTGGTTTTTGGGCAAAGTCTTATTTTGTCTAATGTGCCGCATCAATCGCAGGATGTGCTCGATAAAATGGCTCCGGAGCAGCTTAGCGCCTATAAGCACAGCCTGGTGCTCTCGGTGCAAACCCCCTATATGATCATCGTCGCGGTTGTCTTACTGGTCGCTCTGTTGATTATGTTAACCAAATTTCCAGCCCTGCAGAGCGACGACCATAGTGACGCCACCCAGAGTTCCTTCTCCGCTTCCCTTGCTCGCCTGGTCCGCGTTCGCCACTGGCGCTGGGCGGTGCTGGCGCAGTTCTGCTACGTCGGCGCGCAAACCGCCTGCTGGAGCTATCTGATTCGCTACGCTATCGAAGAGATCCCCGGCATGACGCCCGGTTTCGCCGCCAACTATCTGACCGGCACCATGGTGTGCTTCTTTATCGGTCGCTTCTCCGGTACCTGGCTCATCAGCCGCTTCGCGCCGCATAAAGTGCTGGCGGCCTATGCCCTGCTTTCCATGATCCTGTGCCTGATTTCCGCTTTCACCGGCGGCCACGTGGGTCTGCTGGCTCTGACGCTGTGCAGCGCTTTTATGTCCATTCAGTATCCGACCATCTTCTCGCTGGGCATCAAAAACCTGGGGCAGGACACCAAATACGGCTCCTCTTTTATCGTCATGACCATTATTGGCGGCGGGATCGTCACTCCAGTGATGGGCTTTGTCAGCGACGCCGCCGGCAACATTCCCACCGCCGAACTGGTCCCGGCGCTGTGCTTTGCCGTCATCTTCATCTTCGCCCGTTTCCGTTCGCAAACGGCAGCTAACTAAACATTTATCCGAATAACGTGAGGAATCTGTAATGAAAAAAATCAGCTTACCGAAAATTGGCATCCGCCCGGTGATCGATGGACGCCGCATGGGGGTACGCGAGTCGCTGGAAGAGCAAACCATGAACATGGCGAAAGCCACCGCCGCGCTGATCGCGGAAAAACTGCGTCACGCCTGCGGCGCGCAGATTGAGTGCGTCATCGCCGACAGCTGCATCGCGGGTATGGCGGAGTCCGCCGCCTGCGAAGAGAAATTCAGCAGCCAGAACGTCGGCGTCACCATTACCGTCACTCCGTGCTGGTGCTACGGCAGCGAAACTATCGATATGGATCCGCTGCGGCCAAAAGCCATCTGGGGCTTTAACGGCACTGAGCGCCCCGGTGCGGTTTACCTTGCGGCGGCGCTGGCGGCGCATAGCCAGAAGGGTATTCCGGCATTCTCCATTTATGGCCACGACGTACAGGACGCCGACGACACCACCATTCCGCCGGATGTCGAAGAAAAACTGCTGCGCTTTGCCCGCGCCGGCTTAGCGGTCGCCAGCATGAAGGGCAAAAGCTATCTTTCCGTCGGCGGCGTGTCGATGGGTATCGCCGGTTCTATCGTCGATCACAACTTCTTCGAGTCCTGGCTCGGCATGAAGGTGCAGGCGGTGGACATGACCGAACTGCGCCGCCGCATCGACCAGAAAATCTATGATGAAAGCGAGCTGGAAATGGCGCTGGCGTGGGCGGATAAAAACTTCCGCTACGGCGAAGACCAGAACGCGCAGCAGTATAAGCGCAACGCCGAACAGAGCCGCGCGGTGCTGAAAGAGAGCCTGCTGATGGCGATGTGCATCCGCGACATGATGCAGGGCAACAGCAAGCTGGCGGAAAAAGGGCTGGTCGAAGAGTCGCTGGGCTACAACGCCATTGCCGCGGGTTTTCAGGGCCAGCGCCACTGGACCGATCAATACCCCAACGGCGATACCGCCGAAGCGCTGCTCAATAGCTCGTTCGACTGGAACGGCGTACGCGAACCCTTTGTCGTCGCCACCGAAAACGACAGCCTCAACGGCGTGGCGATGCTGATGGGCCACCAGTTGACCGGCACCGCCCAGGTATTTGCCGACGTGCGCACCTACTGGTCGCCGGAAGCGGTAGAGCGCGTCACCGGCCAACCGCTCACCGGGCTAGCGGAGCACGGCATTATCCACCTGATCAACTCCGGTTCGGCGGCGCTCGACGGCGCCTGCAAACAGCGCGATGCTGACGGCAAGCCAACCATGAAACCGCACTGGGAAATCAGCCAGCAGGAGGCCGACGCCTGCCTGGCGGCCACCGAATGGTGTCCGGCGATTCATGAATATTTCCGCGGCGGCGGCTTCTCCTCCCGCTTCCTGACCGAAGGCGGCGTGCCGTTCACCATGACCCGCGTGAATATCATCAAAGGTCTTGGCCCGGTACTGCAAATCGCCGAAGGCTGGAGCGTAGAGCTGCCGAAAGCGATGCATGACCAGCTCGATGCCCGCACCAACTCCACCTGGCCAACCACCTGGTTTGCGCCGCGTCTGACCGGTAAAGGCCCGTTCTCCGACGTCTACTCGGTGATGGCGAACTGGGGCGCTAACCACGGCGTGCTGACCATCGGGCACGTCGGCGCCGACTTTATCACCCTGGCGTCGATGCTGCGGATCCCGGTCTGCATGCATAACGTAGAAGAGGCGAAAATCTACCGCCCCTCCAGCTGGTCTGCCCACGGGATGGATAGCGAAGGCCAGGATTACCGCGCCTGCCAGAACTACGGCCCGCTGTATAAGCGTTAATACGGCTTTGCCCGGTGGCGCAGGCTTACCGGGCCTACAGAACCGTAGGCCGGATAAGCGCGGCGCCATCCGGCGACGTTTATGGAGTTAACGATGAAAAAAGACGTCATCCTGGTCCTCGACTGCGGCGCCACCAACGTGCGGGCGATTGCGGTTGACCGCCAGGGGAACATTATCGCCCGCGCCGCAACGACCAACGCCAGCGATATCGCCGTGGAGAACAGCGCCTGGCACCAATGGTCGCTGGAGGCGATCCTGCAACGCTTCGCCGAGTGCTGCCGGCAGATTAGCGACCCGCTCTCATCCTGCACGGTTCGCGGCATCACGGTCACCACCTTCGGCGTCGACGGCGCGCTGGTGGATGAACAGGGCAAGCTGCTCTATCCGGTCATCAGCTGGAAATGTCCGCGCACCGCGGCGGTGATGGACAATATCAGCCGTTTTATGCCCGCGCAGCAGCTCCAGCAGATCTCTGGCGTCGGCGCATTTGCCTTCAACACCCTGTATAAGCTGATCTGGCTGAAAGAGAACCACCCGCAGCTGCTGGAGAAAGCCCGCGCCTGGCTGTTCATCTCCTCGCTTCTCAACCAGCGTCTGACCGGGGAATTCACAACCGATATCACCATGGCGGGCACCAGCCAGATGCTGGATATCCATCAGCGGGATTTCAGCACGCAGATCCTGCAGGCGACGGGGCTGCCGCGCCGCCTGTTTCCCCGGCTCGTTGAAGCGGGCCAGCAGATCGGCACGCTGCAAAGCGATGCCGCGAAGATGCTGGGTTTAGCCGTCGGCATTCCGGTCATCTCCGCCGGGCACGATACCCAGTTCGCGCTGTTTGGCGCGGGCGCGGAGCAGGATGAACCTGTGCTGTCGTCCGGCACCTGGGAAATCCTGATGGTGCGCAGCGCCCAGGTGAACACGCCGCTGCTCAGCCACTATGCGGGCTCCACCTGCGAGCTGGATAGCCAGCCGGGACGCTATAACCCGGGCATGCAGTGGCTGGCCTCCGGCGTGCTGGAATGGGTACGCCAGCTGCTGTGGACGCCTGAAACGCCGTGGCAAACGTTGATTGACGAGGCCCGTGCCCTCCCCGACGGCGCTCAGAAGGTGAAGATGCAGTGCGACCTGCTATCCAGCCCAAACGCGGGCTGGCAGGGCATCACGTTGAATACCACTCGCGGTCACTTCTACCTCGCCGCGCTGGAGGGATTAGCCGAACAGCTGGCGAACAACCTACAAACGCTGCAAAAAATCGGTCACTTTAACGCCAGCGAACTGCTGCTGGTCGGCGGCGGCAGCCGCAACGCGCTGTGGAATCAGATCAAAGCCAACAGGCTGGATATCCCGATTAAAGTACTGGATGACGCCGAAACCACCGTCGCCGGCGCCGCCATGTTTGGCTGGTATGGCGTCGGTGAATTCAGCAGCCCGGAGCAGGCCCGAGCGCAAGTGAGCTATCAGTATCGCTATTTTTACCCGCAAACCGAACCCGAACTGATTGAGGGAGTATGAGATGCTAAAAACGATTTCCCCGTTAATATCGCCGGAGCTACTGAAGGTGCTGGCGGAAATGGGGCACGGCGATGAGATTATTTTTTCCGATGCCCACTTCCCGGCGCACAGCATGGGGCCCCAGGTGATTCGCGCCGACGGCCTGCTGGTCAGCGACCTGCTGCAAGCGATTATTCCGCTGTTTGAGTTAGACAGCTACGCTCCGCCGCTGGTGATGATGGCCGCCGTGGCGGGCGACTCCCTCGACCCGCAGGTGGAAACGCGCTACCGCGAGGCGCTTTCCCGCCCCGCGCCCTGCCCGGAGATCGCCCGCATCGACCGCTTTGCTTTCTACGAGCGGGCGCAAAAAGCCTTTGCGATCGTTATCACAGGTGAGCGCGCTAAGTACGGGAATATTCTTTTAAAAAAAGGAGTAACGCCGTAATCTCATGCCGGAGCGCCCGTCTGATGCGGGCGCTCAGCGAACGCCAGGGTGAGAAAAATGAAAGCGGCACGACAGCAAGCGATACTAGACCTGCTCATTAACCATAACAGCCTGACCACCGAAGCCTTATCGCTACAGCTCAACGTCAGCCGAGAAACCATCCGCCGCGATCTCAGCGAGCTCCAGTCCCAGGGGAAAGTGCTGCGTAACCACGGCCGGGCAAAAGTCATTCACCGGCAAAGCCGGGACAGCGGCGATCCTTTTCATATCCGTCTGAAAAGCCACTACGCGCACAAAGCGGATATCGCCCGCGAAGCCCTTGCGTGGATAGAAGCTGGAATGACGATCGCCCTCGACGCCAGCTCCACCTGCTGGTATCTGGCCCGCCAGCTGCCCGATATCGACCTTCACGTCTTTACCAACAGCCAGCCGATTTGCCAGGAGCTGAGCAAGCGCGAGAATATTCAGCTCACCTGCTCCGGCGGTACGCTCCAGCGAAAATATGGCTGCTACGTCAGCGCGTCGCTTATCTCGCAGCTCAAAGCGCTGGAGATCGACCTGTTCATTTTTTCCTGCGAAGGCATCGACAGCGAGGGCGCGCTCTGGGACTCAAACACGGTGAACGCCGAGTTCAAATCGCTGCTGCTTAAGCGGGCGTCGCAATCGTTATTGCTGATTGATAAGAGCAAGTTTAATCGCTCAGGAGAGGCGCGGATCGGCCATCTGGATGATGTGACGCATATTGTTTCGGACGTGTCGCAGTCATAACGGCTATTTGCAGCGCCGGATAGCGGCTTAACACCTTATCCGGCCTACAAAAGCGGGCAAACTAGCGTTCGTCGCGGCGACCGCCGACGGCAGCCCACAGGCGGCGAACGTGAACCGTTACCTCTTCGCGATCGTGATACAGCTGGCGTGCCTGGATCTGCGCGTTGATACCGTGCTCGTCGAGCTGTTCCTGGATATAGGCCAGGTTGCGCGATAGCTCTTCGTAGCGTTTTTTCATCGGCAGCTTCAGGTTAAAGATGGTTTCGCGGCACCAGCCGTTCACCAGCCACTGCGCCATCAGCGCCGCCACTTTCGCCGGCTTCTCCACCATATCGCACACCATCCACGAGATGTTGCTGCGCGTCGGGCGATACTTGAAGCCGTCTTCACGCAGCCAGGTCACCTGCCCGGTATCCATCAGGCTTTGCGCCATTGGACCGTTATCCACCGAGGAGACCCACATATTGCGTTTCACCAGCTGATAGGTCCAGCCGCCGGGGCAGGCGCCGAGATCCACCGCGTACATACCGTTCGCCAGGCGCTCATCCCACTCATCCGCCGGGATAAAGACGTGAAACGCCTCTTCCAGCTTGAGAGTCGAACGGCTTGGCGCATCGGACGGGAACTTGAGGCGCGGAATGCCCATATAGAACGGCGAGTTGTTGTTAGACAACGAATAGCCGGTGTAGCAGCAGCCCGGCGCGATAAAGAATACGTGGACCACCGGACGTTTTGGCGTTTCATAGTTGGTCAGCACGCCCGCCTCGCGCAGCGCCGCGCGCAGCGGTACCGTAAACTTGCGGCAGAACTTCATCAGCTCTTTGCTTTCGTTGGTATCGGCCACTTCCACGCGCAGCTCGCCGCCCTTCTCCACCACGCCCTGCAGCATACCGACGATCGGGGAAATCCGGTCTTCCGGCGGCAGGTCACGCAGCAGTTCGCCAACCACAAACATCTGGCGGGCAAACACCAGCGAGCTGAACGGCAGTTCGCGCACCAGCTTTTCGCCGTCTTCGGCCTGATAGCACTCAAAAATCACATAGCCGGAGTCGTCTTTGACTCGGGCAAAACCAAACACCTCAAGGCGCGAGGCCTTATCGGTAATTTCTGCTGCGCACTCTTTCTCAAACCCAGGGCGACAATAGAGGACAACTTTATTCATGAACAACGCCCTTACGTTTCAGACGAATTGCACCAATTAACATTAATACCCAACCGGCGAGGAAGCAGACGCCCCCGACCGGCGTAACGAACGCCCACAGGCGTAAATGCGAGAGCGCCAGACAGTAGAGGCTGCCGCTAAAAAGAACGGTACCGAGCGCCATAAAGACGCTGCTCCAGTAAAACCAGATGCTGATGCGGCGCTGCATCGCCACCGCCAGGCCAAAGATCGCCAGCGTATGGAATGCCTGATACTGCAGGCCGGTGTGGATCCAGCCCATTTCCGCAACGCCCATCGTTTTACTTAAAACGTGCGCGCCAAAAGCGCCCAAAGCCACAAAGATAAAACCGCTTATCGCGGCGAAAATCAGCATAAAACGGCTGGTCATGTGTTTACCCTACGATGATTTATTGTTCATAACGAAAGCGAAATTTTTCTTGTTCATTAGCCGCTTTTGCCAGAATCCACTGGCGGAAGGCGGCTATTTTACCCAGTTCTGCCTGACTGTCATGACAAACGAGATAAAACGCATTCTTACTGACCAGAACATCATTAAACGGACAGACCAAACGGCCTGCCTCAATCTCGGACTGCGCCATCACATTGTTGGCCAGCGCAACCCCCTGTCCATGGATTGCCGCCTGCAGCACCATTGCGCTGTGGCTAAAGATAGGTCCCTGTTGAACATTGATATGGTTTAGACCCAACTGACGGGTATAAGTTTGCCAGTCGCGGCGGGAAGCGTCGTGCAGCAGGGTATGTTGCGCCAGATCGGCAGGCGTTTTCAACGCTTTATCGCCGGTGAGCAACAGCGGGGAACACACCGGGAGCAGATATTCGGCGTACAGTTTTTCCACCCGCAGCCCCGGCCAGTTGCCGCGGCCGTAAAAAATCGCCACGTCGACATCGTCGGCCAGCTTATCTTCCTGACGGTCCACGGCCTGGATTCTGACGTCGATTCCCGGATAAGCTGAGTTAAAGCTTGTGAGTCTCGGCACCAGCCACTGAATGGCAAAACTGGGGAGCATACTGACGGTTAAGGCCCCTTTTGCGCTTCGCGCCTGAAGCTTGCGGGTCGCCTCGGTGAGCTGCGAGAAAATCTCTTTAATATCCTGAAAATAGCTCTGCCCCTCCTCTGTCAAAAGAAGAGAACGATTGCGTCGACGGAACAGCTTGAGGCCGAGGAAATCCTCCAGGGACTTGATTTGGTGGCTGACTGCGGCCTGCGTCACAAAAAGCTCATCGGCGGCGCGAGTGAAGCTAAGATGACGGGCGGCAGCATCAAAAACACGTAATGCATTCAGAGGTGGCAAACGCTTGGACATAGTTATTCTGGCTTAGATGTTAAGGCAATTTAACAAACAGGAAACAATAGTTAACCTATTAGTTTTTTTTATCTGAGCTATTATAATTTGTCCGTTGAGCTTCTACCAGCAAATACCTATAGTGGCGGCACTTCCTGAGCCGGAACGAAGAGCTTTTTTCGGAATGCGTGTTCTGAAGGGCTTTTGGCTTACGGTTGTGATGTTGTGTTGTTGTGTTTGCAATTGGTCCGGGTTTGCGGACCATGGTAGCGAAGCTACCCCTTTTCACTTCCTGTACATTTACCCTGTCTGTCCATAGTGATTTAATGTAGCACCGCACTGCGCGGTGCTTTTTTTTTGCCTGCTAAAAACCAATTACTTATCCAGCTCTCCCAGCTGTTTTACATCAGAACGGTTGATCTGCTGCTTGTTACCCCAGGCATCTTTGTACGAAATCATGCCAGTATCATTATCCGTTTGCGGTTTGCCGTCGGTCACGATGGTGCGCCCATCGTTGGTATGCATCACGTAGTTAGAGGAGCAGGCGCTCAGGCCGAGGGTCAGCACACAGGCAGAAATAATTGCGGCAGTCTTATTCATTTTCATCTTTCTCTCCTTTCGACTATTTATACTGTTTATGATTCGTTCTGTACCAGGTTAAAACGCAAACCCAACACTATTCAGCATAACCATCTTTTACCCCCCCGAAGTCATATTCAGAAAATTCCAGTCGTTAGCACAAACCTTGTATCACCCGCCGATTTGCGCGACGATCCTGGTATCGATACGAGGAATCTCATGAACGCATTCAACCCCGTCCAATTTCGCGCCCAGTTCCCGGCGCTGGCCGACGCCGGCGTCTATCTTGATAGCGCCGCGACAACGCTCAAACCGCTGGCGGTCATTGAGGCCAGCGACCAGTTCTATCGCCTCAGCGCCGGCAACGTCCACCGCAGCCAGTTCGCCGCCGCCCGGCAGCTAACCGAACGCTATGAAAACGCGCGCGAACGCGTGGCGGCGCTGCTTAATGCCCCATCCGGCGAAGATATCGTCTGGACGCGCGGCACCACCGAAGCCATTAATATGGTGGCGCAGAGCTACGTGCGCCCGCGGCTGAAACCCGGCGATGAGATTATCGTCAGCGAAGCGGAACATCACGCCAACCTGGTGCCGTGGTTAATGGTTGCAGAGCAAACCGGCGCGCGGGTGGTGAAGCTGCCGCTGGCGGGCAACCGTCTGCCGGACGTGGCGGCGCTTGGCGCGCTCATCACGCCGCGCAGCCGGGTGCTGGCGATTGGCCAGATGTCCAACGTCACCGGCGGCTGCCCGGACCTGGCGCTGGCGATTCGCCAGGCCCACGCTGCCGGGATGGTGGTGATGGTCGACGGCGCGCAGGGGGCGGTGCATTTCCCGGCGGACGTCCAGGCGCTGGATATCGACTTTTATGCTTTTTCCGGCCATAAGCTCTACGGGCCGACCGGCATCGGCGCGCTGTATGGCAAACGCGAACGGCTGGCGGAGATGTCGCCGTGGTTCGGCGGGGGAAAAATGATTACCGAAGTCACCTTCGACGGCTTCAAAACCCAGCCCGTCCCCTGGCGCTTCGAGGCCGGGACGCCAAATATCGCCGGGGTGATTGGCCTGAGCGCGGCGCTGGAGTGGCTGGAGGAGACGGATATCGCGCAGGCGGAAAACTGGTGCCGCGGCCTGGCCACGCTGGCGGAAGACGAGCTGGCGAAACGTCCGGGCTTTCGCTCGTTCCGCTGTCAGGATGCCAGCCTGCTGGCGTTTGATTTTGACGGCGTTCACCATAGCGATATGGTGACGCTGCTGGCGGAATCGGGTATCGCGCTGCGCGCCGGTCAGCACTGCGCTCAACCACTGCTGGCGGCGCTTGGCGTCAGCGGCACTCTGCGTGCCTCCTTCGCGCCTTATAATACGCAAGACGATGTTTACGCGCTGGCGCACGCCGTTGACCGCGCTCTGGAAATTCTGGTGGACTAATGACGACTTCTCACCCTTTTGGAACCCGCATCACCGAAGAGACTTTACGCCAGACGTTTACCCCGCTCAGCCAGTGGGAGGATAAATACCGTCAGCTGATTTTACTGGGCAAGCAGCTTCCCGCGCTGCCGGACGACCTGAAAGCGCGAGCCAAAGAGATTGCCGGGTGTGAAAACCGCGTCTGGCTGGGATATTCCGTTGATGCCGAGGGCAAGCTGCATTTCTTCGGCGATAGCGAAGGCCGTATCGTGCGCGGCATGCTGGCGGTGCTGTTGGCCGCCGTTGAAGGTAAAAGCGCCGCCGAGCTGCTGGCGCAGGATCCGCTGGCGCTGTTTGATGCGCTGGGGCTGCGCGGCCAGCTGAGCGCCTCGCGCAGTCAGGGACTCAACGCCCTGAGCGAAGCGGTGCTCGCCGCCGCCCGCGAGGTTTACGCTCTTTGAAGTAGCCCGGACAGGCGCAACGCGCCGCTTCCGGGGAAAGCGCCTGCTGCGGAAAGACATTTTTGCGATGGCGCCCGTGAACAATCCCGGAGGCGGTGCTGCGCACCTGTCCGGGCTACCGTCTTGCCGCAATGAGGGCCTACGCCGTCAGCCGCTCCGCCTTCGCCAGCATTTTCTTCAGCGCGTGGGAGACGGCGACAAAACCAAAGGTCGCGGTTACCATCGTCGCGGCGCCAAAGCCGGATGCGCAATCCATTCGCTTCGGCCCCTCAGCGGTGCTTTTCATCGCGCACACGCTGCCGTCCGCCTGCGGATAAACCAGCGCTTCGGTGGAAAACACGCAATCCACGCCGAGCTTACCTTTGCTGTTCTTCACCACCCCGAACTGGCTCTTCAAACGCTCGCGCAGCTTTGCCGCCAGCGGATCCTGGATGGTTTTCGCCAGATCGGCGACCTGAATTTGCGTCGGATCGATTTGCCCGCCCGCGCCGCCGGTGGTCACCAGCGGAACCTTATGGCGACGACAGTAAGCGATTAGCGCCGCTTTCGGGCGCACGCTGTCGATGGCGTCAATCACGTAGCTAAAGCCAACGCCAAGATACTCGGCGACGTTTTCCGGGGTGACGAAATCGTCCACCACCGTGACCCGGCACTCGGGGTTGATCAGGCGAATGCGCTCCGCCATCACCTCGGCTTTCGCCAGGCCAACGTTACCGCCAAGCGCGTGGATCTGACGGTTGGTGTTGGTCACGCAGACGTCATCCATATCGATAAGGGTAATCGCGCCAATCCCGGTTCTCGCCAGCGCTTCCGCCGCCCAGGAGCCCACGCCGCCGATGCCGACCACGCAGACGTGCGCGTCGGCAAAACATTGCAGCGCCTTTTCACCATATAAACGCGCCGTGCCGCCAAAACGCTGGCGCCAGGCATCGCTGATTACAACAGACATAAAACCTCAGAATAAGTGGATATTCCCGGGCCGCGGCGCAAGCGCCTTACCCGGGCTACCGTAGCCCCGGTAAGCACAACGCGACCGGGGAAAAGAACGTGAGTACTAGCCGCTAAAGACGTTGCCCGCGCCCGGCGCGTTTTTCAGCACCCATACGCGGCCATAGTGGTTATACCAGCCGGCACGGTGTCCGGCATCTGGACCAATGCCCTGGTAAATATCGAAGTGCTGGCCTTTAATCGCGCCGCCAACGTCGAGGGCCACCATTAAACGCAGCTCGTACTGGCCGTTGAACTTGCCGTTATTGTCCAGCAGCGGTACTTCCGCCAGCAGCGTGGTGCCAGCAGGAACAATGGAACGGTCGGAGGCCACCGACGCGCGGCCAATCAGCGGCACCGCGCTGGCGCCTTTCACCGGCGCGAAGGACTGCGGTTTAAAGAAGACGAACGACGGGTTCTGCTCCAGCAGTTCTCGGACTTCCGCCTCGCTGTGCTTTTCGCCCCATTCGCGGATCGCCTGCATCGACATATCTTCGCGCTTCACTTCGCCGCGGTCGATCAGCACTTTACCGATGCTGTAATAGGGCCAGCCGTTTTTCCCGGCATAGCTGAAGAAGTTCAGCGGCGAACCGTCGCCAAAGTCAATGTAGCCGCTGCCCTGCACGTCCATGATGAAGTTATCCATCAGCGAGTTGCTATAGGCCAGGATGTAGTTGTCGCTCAGAGCGCCGGCGTAGATGCTGGCGCGGGACGGCAGCTTGCCGCGCTTCGGCGGCATCCGGTAAATCGGGTACTGGAACTCGCCCTGGCGAGTATGACGCGCCTGCACCACCGGCGTGTAGTAGCCGGTAAACTGAACGTTACCGTAGTTATCCGTCCCCTGCATCTGCCAGGCGTCGATACCAAACTGGCTCAGCGTGCGGGTGTCGCCGCCGGAACGCAGCCACTCCTGAATCGCATTGTAGACGTTGCTCTGGCTGGTATAGAGACGCGGAGAGGCGCTACGAATCTGCCTCACCTGCTCGGAGAAGTCGCCGGCGTTAATCGGCGAGCCGACCGCATCAGGTTGGTTAACCAGTGAAAACGGCTGGGTGAGTTTACCTTCATTATACTGCTGACCGCGATCGGTCGGTTTTGAGGAACAGGCGGCCAGCATTGCCAGCATCGCGCCTGTTACTGCATATTTTGCCCAACGTCCTTTCATGGTATCTCTTCTTTATGCTGCTAAGCCCGGGTGCGTGATGAAGATAACAAACCGCCAGGGCTAATGAAATGCGCTTAGGCACCGCAAAGGCAGTTTTGCGCAAAAAACAAGCGGGAAGTGCTTCTGTATGCACCATTTTTTACAAAATCGACGATTTCTGTCAAAAAGGGTTGCATCAAAACGTTAGCGGAGTATAGTGCGCTTCCACGGACGCGGGGTGGAGCAGCCTGGTAGCTCGTCGGGCTCATAACCCGAAGGTCGTCGGTTCAAATCCGGCCCCCGCAACCAATTAAAATCTGATGCAAGTTTACTCGATGAAGAGTAAAGACGGACGCGGGGTGGAGCAGCCTGGTAGCTCGTCGGGCTCATAACCCGAAGGTCGTCGGTTCAAATCCGGCCCCCGCAACCAATTAAAATCTGATGCAAGTTTACTCGATGAAGAGTAAAGACGGACGCGGGGTGGAGCAGCCTGGTAGCTCGTCGGGCTCATAACCCGAAGGTCGTCGGTTCAAATCCGGCCCCCGCAACCAACATCATAAACACCCTCAAGGGTGTTTTTTTGTTTCTGCGCTCCGCAAAATCTTATGCCTGATTCAGGGAACGGCGCAGCGCCGCTCCCTAATGCCTTTCTCAGCCCTTCGGCAACACAATATTGCTCGCCGCCAGCATGCCCATCTCGTGGTACATCGCGCAGGCCGCTTCCACGATCGGCATCGCCAGCGCCGCGCCGCTGCCTTCGCCCAGACGCATCCCCATATTCAGGTAGGGCTCCAGTTCGAGATGCATCAGTGCCGTACGCGCGCCCTTCTCCGCCGAATAGTGGGACGGGATTAGATAGGGTTTCACTTCCGGCGCAATTCGGCACGCCGCCAGCGCCGCCGCGTAGGAGAGGAAGCCGTCGAGCACCACCGGCAGGCCGCAGGAGGCCGCGCCCAGCATCACGCCCGTCATCCCCAATAAATCAAAACCGCCCACTTTCGCCAGCACGTCCAGGCCATCATTCGGGTCGGGTCGATTGACGGCAATTGCCCGACGCACCACCTCCACTTTGTTAGCGACTTTCGCCAACGGCAGATTAGCGCCAATCCCCACCACCTCCTGGGCATCGCTGCCGGTCAGGACGCTGACAATCGCCGCCGCCGGGGTGGTATTCGCCATCCCGAGCTCCCCGACGCCGAACAGCGTCACGCCATCCTGCGCCAGCCCTCGGGTATAGCGCATCACCTCCAGCAGCAGCTCTTCCGCCTGGCCGCGGCGCATTGCCGGACCGACGGCGATATTGCCGCAGCCGCGCGCCACGCGCATGTTGATAACGCCCGGAATAAGCTCGGCATCGATCCCGACGTCAATGACGTGCACCTTCGCGCCCGCCTGCGCCGCCAGTACGCAAACGCCGGTTTTGCCTAGCGTCATATTCGCCGCCTGAATCGCGGTGACCGCTTTCGGCGAGATGGCGACCCCTTCGTCCCACACGCCGTGGTCGGCGCACATCACCAGCAGCGCCTTCTTTTTCACCTGCGGGACGCCGTCAAGGCCGGGCATGCCCGCCAGCTGTACGGCAAGATCTTCAAGGCGTCCAAGGCTTCCGGGCGGCTTCAGCAGGCCGTCAATATGAAGCCGGGCGCGCACCATCGCGTTTTCATCAGGCGCAGGGATCGCACCCAGTAGAGAGGTTAAGCTTTGCATAGAGGTTCTCGTCATGTTGGCTGGCTCAGGGCAGAGCCAGCAGGAAGAATAACTCCCGGTACGGAGCGCCTGATTTACTTGATTTTCACACCGATGCCCGACACCACCAGCCAGACGTCGTCCGCCGCCGCCGCAAGACGCTGGTTGACGCGCCCGGCGATGTCGCGGAAATGGCGGGCCAGACGATTCTCCGGCACAATCCCCATCCCCACTTCGTTGGTCACCAGCACCACGCGGGCCGGACAGCGCTGGCAGGCGGCGATCAGGACGTCGATTTCGGCGTCGATCGCCCGTTCCATCGCCGCATAATCCCAGCCGTCCGGTGCGCTGTCGCCGCCCAGCGCAAACAGCAGGTTGGTCACCATGGTGGTGATGCATTCCAGCAAAATCGCCTCTTGCGGGGCGATATCCGGCGTTATCAGCTCATCAAGCTGCTGCCAGCGCTCGGCGGTGCGCCAGTGTGTGGGCCTGCCGTCGCGGTGGTGCTGGATCCTCGCCGCCATCTCGTCATCAAAGATCTGCGAGGTGGCGATGTACAGTACCTGCGGCGCATGGGCAATCAGCGCTTCGGCATGACGGCTTTTACCGCTGCGCGCCCCGCCGGTGACTAAAGTCAGCATATGGACTCCTGATGCTGGCGCATGATTGCGTAGATTTTTTCGATATCGATATGCTGGCGCATCGCGTCGGCCAGCAGATCGAACTGGCGGGATTTATACTGCGCATATTCGAAATCGCTATCCAGCGCCGCCAGCCCTTTACGCTGGCGCAGGCCGTTAACCAGCGCGCGGGTAAATTCATCGCTATCAAACAGGCCGTGCAGATAGGTGCCAAACGCCAGGCCGTCATCGCTGACCGCGCCGTCCGCTACGCTCAGCCCGTTTTTATGGAGTTGCATCAGCGAACGGCAGCCGTCGCGAAGCTCGGTTTCGCCCATATGGATCTCATAGCCGCGTACGGCCAGCCCCGCCGTTGCCGCCAGCCACGCCGGCAGCCCTGGGGCCAGGGTCGCCGTCACCTGGGTCGTGGTTTTGTGCTGCGCAAAGTGGGTGACGGTATTGAGCAACCCCAGCCCCGGCTGCGTGCCAAGCCCCGACTCCACCTCATCAATAATGGTTTCGCCGAGCATCTGGTAGCCGCCGCAGATCCCCAGCACCGGTACGCCATGACGCCGGGCCTGCAGAACCGCGTGCGCCATACCGCTTTCGCGCAGCCAGCGCAGATCGCCGAGCGTGTTTTTACTGCCCGGCAGGATAATCATATCCACGCCCGCCAGCTCCTGCGGCTGGCAAACGTAGCGGACGCGGACGTCCGGCTGCGCCGCCAGCGCGTTGAAATCGGTAAAATTGGCGATGTGCGGCAGCTGAACCACGGCAATCTCAATGTCGCGCCTGTCGGTGCGCAGATATTTACCTTTTTGCAGCGCCACGCCGTCCTCATCTTCGAGATCGACGTCCAGCCACGGCATCACGCCGAGCACCGGGACGCCGGTGAGCGCTTCTATCTGCTCGATCCCGGAGTAGAGCAGCGCCACGTCGCCGCGAAATTTGTTGATAATCACCCCCTTGACCCGCGCGCGCTCGTGGTCGTGCAGCAGCGCGAGGGTGCCGTAGATAGAGGCGAATACGCCGCCGCGATCGATATCCGCCACGAGGATCACCGGGCACTGCGCCATCTCGGCCATGCCCATATTGACGATGTCGCGATCGCGCAGGTTGATCTCCGCCGGGCTGCCCGCCCCTTCCAGCACCAGCACATCATGTTCGGCGGCCAGGCTGTTATAGACCGAGAGGATCTGTTCGCGCAGGCGCGGCTTATATTCGTGATAGCTCACCGCGTCCATATCGGTCGCCACCTTGCCCATCAGCACCACCTGCGCTTTGCGGTCGCTGGTCGGCTTGAGCAGCACCGGGTTCATGCGCACATCCGGCGTAATCCCCGCCGCTTCGGCCTGGAAAATCTGCGCCCGGCCCATCTCTTTGCCATCCGGCGTAATACCGGAATTGAGCGCCATATTCTGCGATTTAAACGGCGCGGTGCGCTGACCGTCCTGATAAAAAATACGGCACAGCCCCGCGACCAGCACGCTTTTACCGACGTCAGAAGCAGTGCCCTGTAACATAATTGCCAGCGTCATGACGCCTCCTTCATCGCGTTGCTTCGCATCCGCGTAAAAAATTCTTCTTCGGTTTTACACAGCGGCAGCCCGAGCTGCGCGTGCAGCTTCACCAGCCACGGCTGGGTAAGCCCGGCCTGGGCCATCAGTTCGCTGCGGGCAAACACCTCGCCGGGTTCGCCGTGCGCCAGCACTTCGCCGCGGCGTAACACGTAAACCGCATCGCTAACTTCATAGATCAGATCGATATCGTGGCTGGAGATCGCCACGTGGTTGCCCCGATCGGCAATGCGCTTAATGATGTCGATCATCTGCGCGCGCCCCGAGGGATCGAGCCCCGCCGTCGGCTCGTCGAGCAGTAAGTAGCGCGCCTGCAGCACCAGCGCCCCGGCTATCGCCACGCGCTTTTTCTGCCCGTGGCTCAGGCACTGAATCGGCTGGTGACGAAACCCCTGGGCATCGACGAGAGTCAGCGCATCGTCCACCCGCCGGGCGATTTCCTCTTCCGCAACCCCCAGGTTACGCAGGCTAAAGGCAATATCGCTGTCGATATCGGTATAGAAGATTTGCTGGTCCGGGTCCTGAAAAACGGTCGCCACCTGCTGGCGCAGCGCCAGCAGGCCGCGCTTGCTGTAGTCCAGCGGTTTTCCTTGCCACAGCACCGCCCCGCTCTGCGGGCGCAGCAGACCGCTCAGATTCATAAACAGCGTCGATTTTCCGCAGCCGTTCGCCCCCACCAGTCCGGTCACCGCGTGATGGGAAAAATCCAGCGTCAGCCCCTTCAGCACCGGCTCGTCCTGATAGCGAAACCAGAGATCGGTCGTGGCAAGCATACTTATCCTTAGAGGTGAAAATCACCCTGATACAGTTTGATATCCAGCGTGGTGCTCATCTGCTGGTAGCGGATCATCACCCGGGTAAACAGCAGTCCTACCAGCATGGCCAGCGAACGATAGCCCTTCGGCACGCTACGGTAGCCAAAACGTAATGTTTGCGCACGGTGAATCGCCAGCGCTTCGTCTAACAGAATAAAAATAAAGCGCCAGGTCAGCAGGATCTGTTCGGTCAGCAGCCGCGGCACCCGCCCGCGCTTGAGCAGCACAATAAGCTGCGGGAACGGCAGATTCAGCACCAGCCAGAAGGTGGACGCCAGCGCCGCCAGGCTGCGCCAGAAGGTCTGATTGGCGGTCGTCAGCCCCTCCGACGTGATGCCCAGCCGGACGCTGCCCAGCGGCAGGCTCACCAGCAGATCCTGCGGATCGCGGCTGACGCTAAACAGAATGGTCAACACCCCGATCAGCAGGAAGCCAAACGGCAGCGCCATCCAGCGGCACCAGCGCCACGGCGAGACCCGCAGCAGCCAGCAGGTTAAGGCGGCAATCAGCGCCATTTCGATACCCTGCCCCAGCGGTGGCAGGGTAAAGGCCAGCCCCATCAGCAGCAGCCAGAACAGGAACTTGCGCTCCGGCGCGACGTGAAACCAGCGGCTCTGGTAGCTGAGTCGGTCAAACCCGGTCATCACGGCGCTGTCTGCCTTTGCTGTAGCCCAGAATATAGAATATCACCGCCGCGCCAAGAGAGCCCTGGAGCGTAAACAGCAGGCTCTCAATCTCCCCGCTTGCCGGTTCATACAGCGGCTGGAACCACGGCTCATAATGCGGCGCGACCACCTGAATCTGGCTCTCCGCCTCGCCGTCCGAGCCGCCAAACTCGCCGCCGTGATCGACAAAGAATGGCAGGATCACCAGCGCCACCACCATGGCTAACAATATCAGCGTCTTTTTCATGTTAATGCCCCTGTGCGGTAATCAGCTGACGTTTGGTCAACTGGTCGTAGATCATGACGGTTAACAGCCCTTCAGCAATGGCGATCGGGATCTGGGTCAGGCAGAAGATCCCCATAAACTTGACGATCGAGCCGGTCGCGCCGGCAGTCGGATCCGGGAAGGCCACGCCGAGCTGGACCGAGGTGACAAAGTAGGTCACCAGATCCGCCAGCATGGCGCAGAGAAACACCCCGACATCGCGACGAATGCCCGCGCGGCAGGCCATTTTCCATACCATATAGCCGACCACCGGCCCGATGACCGCCATCGACATGCCGTTCGCGCCGAGCGTCGTCAGCCCGCCGTGCGCCAGCAGCAGCGCCTGGAACAGCAGCACGATGGCGCCAAGGATCGCCACCACGCCCGGCCCGAAGAGAATCACCGCCAGGCCGACGCCGGTCGGGTGCGAACAGCTGCCGGTGACGGAAGGAATTTTCAGCGCCGAGAGGACAAAAATAAACGCCCCGCACAGCGCCAGCAGCACCTTCTGGTTATTATCTTCCTGCACGATACGGCGCAGGCGAACCAGCCCGTACCACAGGCAGGGTAAAAACAGCAGCCACCACGCCAGGGCCCACATCGGCGGTAAAAACCCCTCCATGATGTGCATCGCGAAAGCCTTTTCGGGCACCACTATCAGCAATAGCGCCGCAGCTAAGCCGCTGAAAGACAGCTGTTTTAGCTGTTGTTCAAGTTTCATTCTGCATACTCCCACTGTTTGTTGACCAGAATGGTCGAGAAATAGGGCAGCGGCTGGTCGTCGCTGACTTCAGCCAAATGACGCCAGCACTGCTCGCCCGGCAGCGTGGCTTCGGACATCATCAGCGCGGCATCCAGCAGGCCGTTTTTCGCCAGCAGCGCTTTAATGCGGGGAAAGCGCCCGTAGACTTTCATCAGCACCAGGCTTTCATGCTGGCGCAGCGCCTGCTCGATTTCCGTTTCCGGCGCGGTGCAGGAGATCACCGCCAGCGATTGCTGTTCCATGGCCAGCGGCGTTTTTGAACGCGCGGCAATGGCGGCGAAAGAGGTGACGCCGGGCACAATCTCCAGCCACTCCGGGCAGCCGATGCGCTGGAGTAAGAACACCCAGGTGCTGAACAGCATGGCGTCGCCGAGGGTAATAAAACCGACCTGCTTGCCCGCTTCCACTTCCTGAACCAGCGCGGCGGCGACCTCGTCCCACACCGCCTCTTTTTCCGCGCTGTCGGCGCTCATCGGGAAATGGCAGCAGCGCACTTCGGTCTGTTCGCCGATATATTCGCGCACGATGGAGAGCGCGAGGCTGTCGCCGCCTTTACGTCCGGCGGGCGCGTAGAGAATGTCCAGCGTGTCCAGCACCCGCGCCGCGCGCACGGTGATCAGATCGGCGGCGCCGGGGCCGGTGCTCAGGGCATACAGTTTGCCGCTCATGCCGCCTCCTCCATCGCCAGGCTCAGCGCCTGCCGCAGGTGGGCGACAAACATCGCGCGCACCGCCGGATTCTCTCCCAGTCCGTTCAGCCACGGCGTCGCCGTGATACCGGCGGCGTTGAACAGCGTTTTCCAGGAATCCTCTTCGTCCGAGGCCATATCGTTAATGGCGTGATCGCCGGCCACCAGCATCAGCGGCATCAGGTGCACGCCCTTCACCCCCTGCTGGCGCAGGCTGTCGATAAGAATATCGACCTCCGGATAGCTCTCGACCGCGCCGACCCGCGCCGGAAACCCCTTCGCCGTCATCATATGGTCCAGGCAGGCGTAGGCGGCGAAAGCGTGATGGCTGGCGCCGTGTCCCATAAAAACTACCGTTTCATCGGCGGCAAGCGGCGGCATCTGCTGGCGCAGCGCCTGCATCAGCTGGACGTAATCGTTATGGCTGCTCAGCAGCGGCGCCCCCAGCGTCAGGCGGAGGAACAGCGGGCGCAGGCTTTGCACTTCGCGGACGATCTTTTCATACTCATCGCCGTTGATAATGTGCAGCGACTGAATCGCCACATCCTGGTAGCCCTGCTCGGCCAGCTTCTGCAACGCCTGCAGCGGGGTATCAATCTCAATGCCGTCGCGCTGTTTGAGCTTGCGGATAATCATCCCGGAGGTAAAGGCGCGAAACGTGTCGCGGTCCGGGCAGCTGGCCGCCAGCTCGCGCTCGCAGGCGACGATGTTTTTTTCACAGGTGTCGGGATAGCTGGTGCCAAAACTGACCACCAGAAGCGCTTTTTTCATTTCTGACTCCTTAAGCAGCGGCCAGCCAGCGCGCTAAGCGCCGGGCAAAGGCAGCCTGACTTTCCAGTAATTCTTCACCGGTCACCAGCGGCGCCGGGCGCGTAATCACGATGCAGGGGATACCGGCATCCAGACAGGGTTGTACTTTTTCCTGATAGCCGCCCTCGGCGCCGGAGGCCTTGGTGATCACCACATCGGCCCGGCACTGGCGGTAGAAAGCGGCGTTGAACTCGGCGCTGAACGGCCCACACAGGGCGAAGATCTCGCCAACGCCGAACCCCAGCGCGGCGCACTGCGCGATGACATCGGCTACCGGCAACACCCGGGCCAGCAGCGTTTTTTCGCCTAATCCCGCCCGCCAGCGCGCCAGATCTTTGCTGCCCGTGGTGAGCAGCACGCGCGGACCGAAGCGCCGCGCGACCTCGCAGGCCTGTTCAATGCTCTCCACGGTATAGAGCAGCGGATGCGTCAGGCCGCTCAGCTGTTCAGGGCGCTGATAGCGGCTCAGCAGCACGCCGGCGGTTTCGCAGGCCTGGACGATATTGCGGCTCACCGCTTCGGCGTAGGGGTGCGAAGCATCAATCACCCAGCGGGTCCGGTTGGCCTTCAGCCAGGCGATCATCTCCTCCGGCTCAAGACGCCCGCAGCGCACCTGCCCGCGAATATCGCCCGCCAGCTGCTGGCCGGTCGGCGTCGCCACCGACAGGGTGTAGCGAACCTGCGCCGCGTCAAGCTGCTGGCACAGCGCCCGCGCGTCGCTGGTTCCGCCGATCACCAGCACCTCACTCACAGCACGTAGCCCCGCGGGGTGATCATCAGGCCATCCTGGATATAGGTCGCTTTATTGCCGACGATCACCAGACTGGTCATATCGACCGGTTCAAAATCCATTTCCCCTAAGGTGGTCAGCCATTTCTCCTGCTTTTTACGTCCGGCGGACTTCACTACCCCCACCGGGGTCTGCGCGCTTTTGCTGGCCGACAGCAGCTCAAAAGCGCGCGCCAGATGCCCTTCGCGGCCGCGGCTGCGCGGGTTGTAAAAACAGATCACGAAGTCGGCTTCCCCGGCGGCGACAATGCGCTTTTCAATCACCGGCCACGGGGTCAGCAGGTCGCTGAGGCTGATATGGCAGAAGTCGTGCATCAGCGGCGCGCCCAGCAGCGAGGCGGCGGCGATGCTGGCAGTCATCCCCGGGATCAGGCGAACTTCCACATCCAGCTTCTGCTTGCTGACCAGCTCAAGCACCAGTCCGGCCATGCCGTAAATACCGGCATCGCCGCTGCTGATCAGCGCCACGTTATGCCCGGCCTGCGCCAGCTCAATCGCCGCCTGGCAGCGTTCAATCTCTTTGCACATCCCGGTTTTGATCACCTGCTTATCGCCGGTAAAGGCTTTCACCAGGTGGGTGTAGGTTTTATAGCCAACGACGATTTCCGCCGCCTGCAGCGCCTCAATGGCCTCCATGGTCATCATTGACTGCGAGCCAGGGCCGATTCCGATTACGCTTAACATCAGTGTGATACTCCCAAAGTAATAGTGACGCCCTGTTCGCGCAGGGTTTCGCCCAACAGTTGCCCATGGCTCAGCAGCCAGGCCGCCGGGCCGGATACGCTCCCCACGCCGACGGTGTTTCTGACGAACGATGAAGCGGGAAAGTGATGCTCATGCTCGCGCAGCGCATCAGCGGTAAAGGTTTCAAACGGCACACGGCAGCAGGAGGCCAGCTGAATCAGCCCCTGCTCGTGCTTCTTCAGCGTGACGCTGCCGATGGCTTTCAGCGCCAGCGGATCGAGGCGCTGCGCCTCAAGCTGGCGCGCCAGTAGCGTCGCTAACAGCGGGAATGGCGTATCGCGACGGCAGCCAATTCCGGCGACCACCCGCTGCGGTACCAGCTTCCAGTGCGGCACGGCGATCGCCGGCAGTTCGTTGCGCAGGGTGACGCAGACCAGCGCGTCCAGCTCAGGAAGCTGGTGCAAATCGGTCACGGTGATAAATCCACGCCGGTCGCAGCGGCTGACGTCTTCATCCAGCTCGTCGTCCCACCACAGGCCGACGCGCTGATGGCTGACCAGCATCTGGTTGACGGTTTTCACCGCCGCGCGGAAGTCGACCATTCGGGCATTAAGCTGGAACGCCAGGGTATCCAGCGCCGCCATCTCGTTGACGTCGGTGGCGGTGGTGATCACCGGATCGGCGCCGAGCATCCCGGCCAGATAGCGGCTCAGGGCATTTGCGCCCCCCGCGTGGCCGGAAAGCAGGCTAATAACGTGCTGGCCGCGCTCGTCAATCACCACCACCGCCGGGTCGCTGAACTTGTCATTCACCAGCGGGGCCAGCACGCGTACCGCGATCCCGGTGGCGCCGATGAAGATCAGCGCCGAATAGCTGCTGAAGGCCTCGCGCGCGGCGCTGGCAAAACCGTTTTCAAAGGGAAGAAACCCCTCCTCCAGCAGCTTCTCGCTGGTAAAACAGGTTAACGGCAGCATCGCCGCCAGCCGTTTCGCCAGCCGGACGCCGCCTGGGGTCAGGCAAAAAAGCGCGATTGATTCAGGCTTTACGGTATTCATGGCTAAAGTCCGCCGCGTAGAGTTTTGAGTAGTGATACTCAGAGCCCAGGAAATTCCCGACCAGAATGAGCGCCGTTTTGCGGATCCCCGCCTCGCGCACCTTGTCGCCGATATCCGCCAGGGTGCCGCGTACGGTCTGGCTTTCCGGCCAGGTCGCTTTATAGATCACCGCTACCGGCGTGGTTGCCGGGTAACCGCCTTCAATCAGGCGCTCCGCTACCCGATGAATACGCTGCACGGAGAGGTAAATCGCCATCGAGGTCTGGTGGCTGGCAAACGACTCAAGCTGCTCGCGCTCCGGCACCGGCGTGCGCCCTTCGAGGCGGGTAATAATCAGGCTCTGGGAGACTTCCGGGACGGTGTATTCGACGCCCAGCTCCGCCGCGGCGCCCAGAAACGCGCTGACGCCCGGCACCACCTGCCAGTCGATGCCGCGTTTAGTCAGCTCTTCGCCCTGCTCGCGTACCGAGCCGTACAGCGACACGTCTCCGGTCTGTAAACGCACCACCGTTTTCCCGGCGTTAACCCCGGCTTCCATCAGGTCGAGAATTTGCTCCAGATGCAGTTCGGCGCTGTCGTGGCACTCAGCGCCAGGCGGACAATACTCCAGCAGCTCGGTGTTTATCAGCGACCCGGCGTAGATCACCACCTGGGCCTGCTGGAGCAAGCGGTAGCCCTTGAGGGTAATCAGCTCACGGTCGCCCGGCCCTGCGCCAACGAACCACACACTACGGGGATCAAATGTCTCAGCCATGGTTTTCTTCCTTCTGACAGGCGATAACAAAAACGGGATTATTCGGTTTGAAATAGTGGCCGCTGCCAAGCGTTGTCAGCGCTGAAACGTTCAGCTGCAGGCAATCAACCTGTTCGATTCCCTTCAGCCGCAGATAGTCGAGAGCGGCGTTCAGGTTCTCCTGGAGGATAAAGGTCATCACCAGACGACCGCCGGGGTAGAGCTGCTGCCACGACCAGTCAATGAGCGCGTCGAGGCGGCCGCCGCTGCCGCCCATAAAAATGGCGTCGGCGCGTTCGGTGATCACCATCGGCGCTTCGCCGGGCAGGATCTCAATGTTGCCGCAGGCGAAATGCTGGCGGTTTTCGTCCAGCAGCTGCAGGGCCGCGGGGTTGCGTTCGACCGCCGTCACCTGCAGCGAGGGATACTGCAGCGCCGCCTCAATCGACACGCTGCCGGTACCGGCGCCGATATCAATCAGGTGGCTTGCCCGGTGCAGTTCAAGTTTGGCCAGCGCCAGCGCGCGAACCGCCTCTTTGGTCATCGGCACCTTCTCGCCGCGCAGAAAAAGCTCATCTTTCATCGAGGATCACCACCGCGTTCATCTCATATTCACCGTCGACCTCACTGACCGGTAGCCAGCGGATCCGCTCGTTATCCATCGCCAGATTTTCGCCAATCACCATCCAGCGATACCCTTTTCCCCGCGCCGCCAGCTGGGCGGCGATTTCCCGCGGCCCGCAGCGCCCGTCGGTCACCATCGCCACCTTGCGCTGGCGCGCCAGCTCATCAAAACAGACGTCTCGCCCGTGGCTGCTGGTCAGCCAGATATCGTTCATATCGATACCGGCCTTCGCGCAGAGATACTGCACCGCGCTGATGCCGGGAATAATGCGCACGCGATCGATGCCAAAGTGGGCTATCAGCCGCGTACCGATGCCGTAAAAGAGCGGGTCGCCGGAGGCCAGCACCACCACCTTCTGCGCGTCACGCTCGCCGAGCCAGACCAGCAGTTCGGCGATATTGGCCCCCAGCGCAAACCGTTCGCCGTCAAACTCAGGGAACTGCTGCAGATGCCGCTTGCCGCCCACCAGCGCGTCCGCACTGGCGACCGCGTCCCGCGCCGCCGGCGTCATCAGATGCAGGCCCGACGGGCCCATGCCAACCACCGTTAACATGACATCTCCCGCGCAATCTCGGCGATCGGCCGATTGCTGCCGAGGACCTTGTTATCAAAGGAGAACATGATGGCGTCGCAGACGGGCGGCGCTTTGGTAAAGCGCAGCATCTGCATCACCCGCAGGCAGATGCGTTCGGCAAGATGGTGATAGATATGCTGAAAACCGTACGCGTCGATGTGCTCCATCGCCGCTTCGGTGGTATCGCATTCGCTCACCAACTGCAAAAGCGCCAGCGGCGCGCCCAGCAGCGCCAGATGCGCGACCAGGGTTTCCATCCGCGCATCGGCGATATGGCTGTGGGTGTGGAAGATCCCGGCGGCGACTTTAATCAGCTTGCCAGGGTGGCCGATCAGCACAATCTGGCGGAACCCGAGGCGCACGGCCTCTTCAATCATGTAGCCGACGAAGTTGCTCATGGTGACCACCACCTGCGAATCGATGCCCATCTGCTCGCGGACGAAGCGCTCGCCGTGGTTGCCCGGCACCAGCACCACCCGCTCCAGCCCCGCCGCGCGCTTAATTTCCAGCTCCAGCGACAGCGAACGCTTCCAGCTCTCCTCCGACATCGGCGTCACGATACCGGTGGTACCGATAATCGAGATGCCGCCCAGGATCCCGAGCCGCGAGTTATAGGTTTTCTGCGCCCGCGCCTCGCCCTCCGGGGCGAAAATCTCGACTTCGGCCCCGCGCGACGGGCCTATCGCTTCGCGCACCGCCGACTCAATGGTATGGCGCGGAGTGCGGTTAATCGCCGGGCTGCCGATGGGCAGGCCGATGCCTTTGCGGGTGACCGTGCCGACGCCTTCGCCGCCGCGCAGGGTAATCTCGCCGGAATCGTCGAGCGTCACGCGGGCAAAAATCAGCATCCCGTGGGTGGCGTCAACATCGTCGCCGCCGTCTTTACGAATGGCGGCGATCGCCTGCTGCCCTTCGACGTGCGGCGACTCGACGTTAAGGCACAGGGTGACGCCGGAAGGGGTAACAATGGAGACCTGATGAATCAGATGCTGGCGCATCACCATCAGCGCTGCGACCTTGGCTGCCGCCGTCGCGCAGGATCCGGTGGTATAGCCTTTGCGCAGCGCCTTGCCGTTATGCCACACCGGGGCGTCAAAGGATTGCTCGCTCATCGCGCCCCCTGTAAGTGGTACAAAATGGCGTTGACGATGGCGGCGGCGACGTTGCTGCCGCCTTTACGACCCAGCGCGGCGATACCCGGCAGGCCACTCTGCGTCAGTGCCTCTTTCGACTCCGCCGCGCCGACAAAACCGACCGGCACGCCAATCACGCCGTTGACCGCGACGTCATGCTCCAGCAAACGAAACAGCGCGGTGGGCGCATTGCCGAAAACAAACACCTTCTCGCCCTCTTCGGCGACCGCGATATCGACCGCCGCCATCGAGCGGGTCATCCCCTGCGCCTTGGCCTCCGCCACCACCCGCGGATCGCTGATATAGCAGCGGCACTCGCCGCCGAATTTCGCCAGCAGGGTTTTATTGATCCCGGAGAGCGCCATGGTGGTATCGGTATAAAGCGTGCAGGGCTGGCTCAGGGCGGCGCTCAAGCGCGGAAGAACGTCGGGCGAAAACCACAGAATATCCAGCCAGTCAAAATCGGCGGTGGTGTGGATCACCCGCTTGATAATGGCTTCGTGCAGCGGGCTGGCAAAGCGGTAGTCCGGGCGGGTCTGCGCAATAATGTCGCCAATAATGTCGAAGCTTTTCGCCTCAATCGCCTGCGGTTGCTGGATATAGTGCATTCATTTGTCCTCAGGCTGCGCCGACCAGCCAGTACCGGACCGCCATAAACAGCGCCAGCGCCAGGGTCGAAGACACCCACATCAGTCGAATCGTTCGGGGAATATCGTCTACGGAAATATCGCGCGTCGCGTCGCCGATCCACGGCTTCTCCACGCGCTGACCAAAATAATCGTTAGGGCCGCCAAGCCGGATGCCGAGCGCCCCGGCGACCGCCGCTTCCGACCAGCCGCAGTTCGGGCTGCTGTGGTTGTAGCGGTCGCGCCAGCCGATGCGCAGCGCGCGGCCGCCCGCTTCACCGCAGAGGAGAGCGGCGAGGCTAATAAGCAGCCAGCTCAGGCGCGCGGGGATAAAGTTGGCGACATCATCGAGGCGGGCGCTGACCATGCCGATCGCGCGATATTTTTCGTGCTTATAGCCAACCATCGAGTCCAGGGTATTGACCGCTTTATAGGCCATCGCCAGCGGCGCGCCGCCCAGCAGCAGAAAGAAGAGCGGCGCGATAATGCCGTCGACGGTGTTCTCCGCCACCGTCTCCACCACCGCGCGGTTAATCTGCCGCGCTTCAAGCTGCGACGTATCGCGCCCGACGATCCACGACAGTTTGATACGGCTCTCCGCCAGATCGCCCGCGCGCAGCGGATGCTCTACGTCCCGCGCCGACTGCGCCAGACAGCGTCCGGCCAGCACGGTGAAAATCATCCATACTTCAACCAGCCAGCCAAGCCACGGATGGACCGCCTGCGCCAGGGTCAGCACGCCCCAGGAGACGCCCCACGTCAGCCCGACCACCACCAGCCACATCACCGCGCCGCCGAGGCGCAGGGCCACATCGCTGTGACAGTAGCGGCGCACGCCGCGCTGAACGGCGGCGATCAGGTTACCAATCCAACGCACCGGGTGCGGCCAGCTCTGCGGATCGCCGATAATAAAATCAAGGAGCCAGGCAACGCCCCAGGCCAGCAGCGTCATAGCGCGCTCCTTGCCGCAGCCAGCCAGTGGTTAAGCATCATGGGACGCTGCGCAAAGTGCAGGTGCAGATAGCTGGCGAACGTGTTGCCCACCTGCCAGCCGCCCGACCACTGCTGAAGGGTGATGCCGTCGCGGACTTTGCGGCAGGCCAGGACCGCCGGGGACTCGGGGGTAAAATCCGAGTAGTGAAACTCGTGCCCGCGCAGGGTTTCGCCGGGCGCCGCCAGCAGAGTTTGCCGCATCGCCCGCGCCTCGCAGTAGCCAAAGCGGGTCAGCCGTTTGCCCATTTTGCTATGGCCGGGAATAAGGTTGGCCATCGGATAGATCTCACCGCTGGCATCTTCAAGGGTGCTGCCGAGATACATCAGACCGCCGCATTCGGCGTAAATCGCCACGCCACGTCGGTGCGCCTCCTGCAGCTGCGCCAGCATCGGCGTATTGGCCGCCAGCGCGGCGGCGTGAATTTCCGGATAGCCGCCGCCGAGCCAAATCATCTGGCACGGAGGAAGCTCGCTATCGTGTAGCGGGCTGAAGCGCACGATATTCACCCCGCAGCGCTCCAGCAGCGTGAGGTTATCCGGGTAGTAAAAGTTGAAGGCTTCGTCGTCGGCCAGCGCCAGCGTCAGGCCTGCGCCAGCATCAGAGCGCGGCAGCGGCGGCCACTCCCCGGCGGGTAATGAACTGAGCTGGCTGAGGGTAAGAAGTCTTTCAATATCCAGGGTTTGCGCCAGCATGTGGGCAAAATCGCGCCACGGCTGCTGGTTCACCAGCGACTCGCGGGCGGTAACCAGCCCCAGATGGCGTTCGGGTAACGCCACCCCTTCCACTCGCGGTACGTAGCCGAGCACCGGCAGCCCGCAGTAGCGTTCAATGGCGCCTTTGAGAAGCTGATAATGGGTTTCGCTGTTGACGCGATTGACGATAACGCCCGCGATGTTCAGGCTGGGGTCGAAGTGCTGAAATCCCATCACCGTGGCGGCGATAGAGGTGGAAACCGCTTTGCCATCCACTAGCAGAATAACCGGACAGCCGAGCTGTTTGGCCATCGCGGCGGTGCTGCAGTAGCCGGGGTCGGCGCCGAAGCCGTCATACAGCCCCATTACGCCTTCAATAACCGCGATATCCGCCCGCTGCATCCGTTCGCAAAACAGCGCGTTAAGCACCGGTTCCGGGAGCATAAAGCCGTCGAGGTTGCGTGAAGCGACGCCGCTGACGGCGGTGTGCCAGCCGGTGTCGAGGTAGTCCGGGCCGACTTTGTACGGCTGCACCCGCATGCCGCGCTGCTTCAACAGGCTGAGCAGGCCAAGCGTAACGGTGGTTTTACCACAACCGCTGCCGGTACCTGCGAGAATAAATGCGTGCTGCCTGGCTGCCATACCCCGATCCTGTGCCGGGTGGTAGGGCTGCGTGCATTCCCAGTCTTTCGACTGTACGCATCTGAGCAACCCACTTCCCACCGAAGTTGTTGATTATTACCGACAGGCAGGTCTTCTGGCTTAGCGTCGTCCTCCCCCATCCTTCCCAATCCGGTAAGCGGATCAGTGGCTAAATATGGGTTCGTCAGCATCACAGCAGCGGGGGCTGCGGGGGATTCACACCCCCTTCCCTGGCGCCTGTCGGTTTAGTCCGTCGTGATTCGAGCGGGACTGCCCGGCTCGAATGCTTTCATGTACATCTTACGGAAGCTGGATGACTCCCGTCGTTTGCAAAGGATGCTTCATTACGCCGATGGCGCTCTGAAAATCGTTTCAGGTGTCACTCTATCCCATCAAATAAATAAAAACTGGTGCAGCTTATCGCTCACTCATTATTATTTTGTTGCGCTATGACAATTTATTGCTCTGAATGAGATATTTTCATTTTATAATGAGCCAGATACGCGGACATATCAAAAATCGGCAATAACAAAATATTGTCATTTAAATTGACTCAGTTTGTGATCTGGCGTTAATTTGCTGGCGATAGGCCTGCGGAGTCACCTGATAAGCCTGGCGAAAAACTTTGCAAAAATAGCTGGTTTGCGAAAATCCTAAATTTCGCGCGATGCTGGCGATGCTCCAGTCGCTGTGGCAAAGCAGCTCTTTGGCGCTCACCATCCGCTGATGGTTCACCCACGCGTTAAAGCCGATTCCCTGATATTTTTTGAACAGCTTACTGAAATAGTAGGGGCTGAGATAAACGTGGGCGGCGACGTCTTCCAGGCGCAGCTCGTCGGATAAATGGGCGTCAATGTAGCGCAGCGCCTTCTTCATTTTACTGTCGTGAGGACTCACCGCCCGGCTGGCGCGCGCGGGTTCAGGCTGCTGCGGATTGTCTTTAATCACTACAAAATTAAGCTGCTTTTTCAGGCAGTTCTCGACGATCAGCTTCAGTAAATCCGCAGAGGCAATCACTCTTGAGTAGTCCATCTCCGGCACGTCGCGGAACGCTTTAAGCAGCTCGGGGTCAGCCTGCCAGCGGTCGTCGACGTTGAGGATATCCACCAGCTCAACGTCATTGCTTAAGCGCACCTGGCCACAAAGCACGAAGCCCACAAGGTGTCCGGCGATAACCAGCGGAATGGAAAAATCGGTTAACCCGGCGTGGCAGCGGTAGATACAGAGCGCATCGGTTTTCGAGGCCTCGAGGCCGCCGCAGCGGTCGCTCATTCGGCAGCGGGTGCTGTGCTGGGGATGCTGGCGCATCAGCTGGCAGAAAGGGGTGAAATTAAACAGTTCGGATATTTCATCACCGTGAATATTGACAACCACAACCGCCAGACTGGTGGCCTGCGCAAAATCCTGTGCGATTTTATTAATGAGTTCTGAGTTCAGTGTGCTCGCAGAAATCATGATAAAACCTCTCAGTTAATTTTTTGTTATAAATAAAACATTTCTTTAATATTCACTTCCTTTCATCATCATTTACCGCCAACGATAAAAGAATATTACGATAGCAAAAGTCTCCCATCCGTGGGAGACGTTTTTGGCCAGTTCGTGATACCGGTTCATGAAATTTTTTAGCTATTTCAGCCGATACATTAATCCTCTAATTTACAGGTATTACACGGTAAGTTATTCCCGATCAGATAACGATAGATCGCCGCGCCGAGGCAGGCGCCGATCAGCGGCGCAATAATCGGTACGATAAAATACGGAATATCCCTTCCGCCGGTCATCGCGATATCGCCCCAGCCCGCCATCCAAGTAAACAGCTTCGGTCCAAAATCACGCGCCGGATTCATCGCGAAGCCGGTCAGCGGCCCGGTTGAGGCGCCAATCACCGCCACCAGCAGGCCGATCAGCAGCGGGGCCAGCGGCCCTTTCGGTACGCCGTTGCCGTCGTCGGTCAGCGCCATAATCATCCCCATCAGCATGGAGGTGATCACCACTTCAACCAGCGCCGCGTGCCAGATGCTCAGCGACGCCGCCGGGTAGGTGCTGAAAATACTCGCCAGCTGCAGGCTCTCTACGCTGCCGCGAGCGATATGGTGGGCGGATTCAAACTCGGTAAACATAGTGCTGTACAGCACATAGGCCAGCACCGCGCCGCCAAAGGCGCCTGCGACCTGTGAAACGATATAGGGGAAAACTTTACGTCCGGGAAAGCAGGCAAATAGCCATAAAGCCACGGTCACCGCCGGGTTGAGATGGCCGCCGGATATTCCCGACGTCAGATAGACGGCAAGCGAGATCCCCAGCCCCCAGATAATGCATATTTCCCATAGCCCGAGGCTCGCGCCCGCCACTTTCAACGCGCTCAGGCAGCCGATGCCGAAAAACAAAAATAGCCCGGTGCCCAGAAACTCGGCGGTACATTGCGCTTTTAACGAATCATTCATGGTGACACCTTCTTAGCAGAGTTCGTGTCCTGACCAGCCAACCTCCTGCTGGCAGTAGAGTACAACGAGCATCACTATATGAACTCCGCTCCACAAATTGTTGGCAACCTGCCGACGGCGGCCCCGGAAAATTCGGGCATCAATAACAAATTATTGTCATGGAATAAGCCGGAAAAGCTACGCTGACGCGTAGATTCTGTAATTAACCGGTCCCTTTGGCATGCAAAAATATTGCTAAAACCAACTCCTCTTTTTCCAACAAACATCACAAATTCGTTTTCCTCGCATAGCAGATAAAATTTAATCCGTCATGAACAAATTTGTAAATATGGAATATACAAAACAAGATAGTCACATAGGACAAAATAAAAATAGGTAATAAAATCATCATATTAAATTTATAAACGACAATTTTATATTATCCAACACCCACTATTTTTTCATCATCAAATTCAAGTCAGCCATTCTTTTTCCTCGCATCTTCTTATAGTCCCAACTATCGGAACACTCCATGCGAGGTCTTTATGCAACAAGAAGCACTAGGAATGGTAGAAACCAAAGGCTTAACCGCAGCCATAGAGGCCGCTGATGCAATGGTGAAGTCAGCCAATGTGATGTTAGTGGGCTATGAAAAAATTGGCTCCGGGCTGGTCACCGTCATCGTGCGCGGCGACGTTGGCGCGGTAAAAGCGGCCACCGATGCCGGTGCCGCCGCCGCACGTAACGTGGGAGAAGTGAAAGCCGTACACGTCATCCCACGCCCTCACACCGATGTAGAAAAAATCTTACCGAAGGGAATTAGCCAATGAGCAGCAATGAGCTGGTTGAACAGATCATGGCTCAGGTGATTGCCCGTGTGGCAACGCCGGAACAACAGGCCATCCCTACTGAAAACCATCCAATACGAGAGACGGCTATGGCAGAAAAAAGCTGCAGTTTAACGGAATTTGTCGGGACCGCCATTGGCGACACCCTGGGCCTGGTGATCGCCAACGTCGATACCGCCCTGCTGGACGCGATGAAGCTGGAAAAACGCTATCGCTCCATCGGCATTCTCGGCGCCCGCACCGGCGCTGGCCCGCACATTATGGCGGCGGATGAAGCGGTGAAGGCCACCAACACCGAAGTGGTCAGCATTGAGCTTCCGCGCGATACCAAAGGCGGCGCGGGCCACGGTTCGCTGATTATTTTAGGCGGCAACGACGTTTCCGACGTTAAGCGCGGTATCGAAGTCGCGCTGAAAGAGCTCGACCGCACCTTCGGCGATGTTTACGGCAACGAAGCCGGGCATATCGAGCTGCAGTACACCGCTCGCGCCAGCTACGCCCTGGAAAAAGCGTTCGGCGCGCCGATTGGCCGCGCCTGCGGCATCATCGTTGGCGCTCCGGCCTCCGTTGGCGTGCTGATGGCCGATACCGCGCTGAAGTCAGCCAACGTTGAAGTCGTGGCCTATAGCTCCCCGGCGCACGGCACCAGCTTCAGTAACGAAGCCATTCTGGTGATTTCCGGCGACTCCGGCGCGGTCCGCCAGGCGGTCATCTCGGCGCGCGAAATCGGCAAAACCGTTCTTGCGACCCTCGGTGCTGAACCGAAAAACGATCGCCCGTCCTACATCTGATACCCGCGAGGCTGATTCATGAGATCGAAAAGATTTGAAGCACTGGCGAAACGCCCTGTGAATCAGGACGGCTTCGTTAAGGAGTGGATCGAAGAAGGCTTTATCGCAATGGAAAGCCCGAACGACCCAAAACCGTCGATTAAAATCGTTAACGGCGCGGTAACCGAGCTGGACGGGAAACCGGTAAGCGAATTCGACCTGATCGACCACTTTATCGCCCGCTACGGCATCAATCTGAACCGCGCTGAAGAAGTGATGGCGATGGATTCGGTCAAGCTGGCCAATATGCTGTGCGATCCGAACGTCAAACGCAGCGAAATCGTCCCGCTGACCACCGCGATGACGCCGGCGAAAATCGTCGAAGTGGTTTCGCATATGAACGTGGTCGAGATGATGATGGCGATGCAGAAAATGCGCGCCCGCCGCACCCCGTCCCAGCAGGCCCACGTCACCAACGTCAAAGATAACCCGGTACAAATTGCCGCCGACGCCGCCGAAGGCGCATGGCGCGGATTTGACGAACAGGAAACCACCGTTGCGGTAGCGCGCTATGCGCCGTTCAACGCCATCGCGCTGCTGGTGGGCTCGCAGGTAGGCCGTCCGGGCGTGCTGACTCAGTGCTCTCTGGAAGAAGCCACCGAGCTGAAGCTCGGCATGCTGGGCCATACCTGCTACGCCGAAACAATCTCAGTCTACGGCACCGAGCCGGTCTTTACCGATGGCGACGACACGCCGTGGTCGAAGGGCTTCCTGGCCTCGTCCTACGCCTCTCGCGGCCTGAAAATGCGCTTCACCTCCGGCTCCGGCTCGGAAGTGCAGATGGGCTACGCCGAAGGCAAATCCATGCTTTATCTTGAAGCGCGCTGCATCTACATCACCAAAGCCGCCGGCGTTCAGGGGCTGCAAAACGGCTCGGTAAGCTGCATCGGCGTGCCGTCCGCGGTGCCGTCAGGCATTCGCGCGGTGCTGGCGGAAAACCTGATCTGCTCGTCGCTGGATCTGGAATGCGCCTCCAGTAACGACCAGACCTTTACCCACTCCGATATGCGTCGCACCGCGCGTCTGCTGATGCAGTTCCTGCCGGGAACCGACTTCATCTCTTCCGGTTATTCCGCGGTGCCGAACTACGACAACATGTTCGCTGGCTCCAACGAAGATGCCGAAGACTTTGACGACTACAACGTTATCCAGCGCGACCTGAAGGTGGACGGCGGTCTGCGTCCGGTGCGTGAAGAGGACGTCATCGCCATCCGTAACAAAGCCGCCCGCGCGCTACAGGCCGTGTTTGCCGGAATGGGGCTGCCGCCGATTACCGATGAAGAAGTTGAAGCCGCGACCTACGCCCACGGTTCGAAAGATATGCCGGAGCGCAATATCGTCGAAGACATCAAGTTCGCCCAGGAAATCATCAATCAAAACCGCAACGGTCTGGAAGTGGTGAAAGCGCTGGCGCAGGGCGGGTTTACCGACGTGGCCCAGGACATGCTCAACATCCAGAAGGCCAAGCTGACCGGGGACTATCTGCATACCTCCGCGATTATCGTCGGCGACGGACAGGTGCTGTCAGCCGTCAACGACATTAACGATTATGCCGGTCCGGCAACGGGCTATCGCCTGCAGGGCGAACGCTGGGAAGAGATTAAAAACATCCCTGGCGCTCTTGATCCCAACGAGATTGATTAAGGGGTGAGAAATGGAAATTAATGAAAAATTGCTGCGCCAGATAATTGAAGACGTGCTTAGCGAAATGAAGGGCAGCGATAAACCGGTCTCGTTTAATGCGCCGGCGGCCTCCGCTGCGCCTGCTGGCGACGGTTTCCTGACCGAAGTGGGCGAAGCACGCCAGGGAACCCAGCAGGACGAAGTGATTATCGCCGTCGGCCCGGCGTTCGGCCTGGCGCAGACCGTCAATATCGTCGGCATCCCGCACAAAAGCATTCTGCGCGAAGTGATTGCTGGTATTGAAGAAGAAGGCATTAAAGCGCGCGTGATTCGCTGCTTTAAATCCTCCGACGTGGCCTTCGTCGCCGTTGAGGGCAATCGCCTGAGCGGCTCCGGCATCTCTATCGGCATCCAGTCGAAAGGCACAACGGTTATCCACCAGCAGGGGCTGCCGCCGCTCTCCAACCTGGAGCTGTTCCCACAGGCGCCGCTGCTGACCCTGGACACCTACCGTCAGATTGGTAAGAACGCCGCCCGCTATGCGAAACGCGAATCGCCGCAGCCGGTCCCGACGCTGAATGACCAGATGGCGCGGCCGAAGTACCAGGCGAAATCGGCCATTTTGCACATTAAAGAGACCAAGTACGTGGTGACGGGTAAAAACCCGCAGGAACTGCGCGTGGCGCTTTGATAAAGGATAACTCCATGAATACCGACGCAATTGAATCGATGGTTCGCGACGTATTGAGCCGCATGAACAGCCTGCAGGGCGAGGCGCCAGCGGCGGCTCCGGCGGCTGGCGGCGCATCCCGTAGCGCCAGGGTCAGCGACTACCCGCTGGCGAACAAGCACCCGGAATGGGTGAAAACCGCCACCAATAAAACGCTGGACGACTTTACGCTGGAAAACGTGCTGAGCAATAAAGTCACCGCTCAGGATATGCGTATTACCCCGGAAACCCTGCGCTTACAGGCGTCGATCGCCAAAGACGCGGGTCGCGACCGGCTGGCGATGAACTTCGAACGCGCCGCCGAGCTGACCGCGGTACCGGACGATCGCATTCTTGAAATCTACAACGCCCTTCGCCCCTACCGTTCAACGAAAGAGGAGCTGCTCGCTATCGCCGACGATCTCGAAAGCCGCTATCAGGCGAAGATTTGCGCAGCTTTCGTTCGCGAAGCGGCCACGCTGTACGTCGAGCGTAAAAAACTCAAAGGCGACGATTAACTACAGGGGGCGGTGATGCGATATATAGCTGGCATTGATATCGGCAACTCATCGACGGAAGTCGCCCTGGCGACTCTGGATGAGGCTGGCGCGCTGACGATTACGCATAGCGCGCTAGCGGAAACCACCGGGATCAAAGGCACGTTGCGTAACGTGTTCGGGATCCAGGAAGCGCTTGCCCTCGTGGCAAAGCGCGCCGGGATCGGCGTCGGCGATATTTCGCTCATTCGCATTAACGAAGCCACGCCGGTGATTGGCGATGTGGCGATGGAAACCATTACCGAAACCATCATCACCGAATCGACCATGATCGGCCATAACCCGAAAACGCCCGGCGGCGTGGGGCTTGGCGTTGGCATCACTATTACGCCGCAGGAGCTGTTAACCCGCCCGGCGGAGGCCCCCTATATCCTGGTGGTGTCATCGGCCTTCGATTTTGCCGATATCGCGAACGTTATCAACGCCTCCCTGCGCGCCGGGTATCAGATTACCGGCGTCATTTTGCAACGCGACGATGGCGTGCTGGTCAGCAACCGGCTGGAAAAACCGCTGCCGATCGTTGACGAAGTGCTGTACATCGACCGCATTCCGCTGGGAATGCTGGCGGCGATTGAGGTCGCCGTCCCGGGGAAGGTTATCGAAACCCTCTCCAACCCTTACGGTATCGCCACCGTATTCAACCTCAACGCCGAGGAGACCAAAAACATCGTCCCGATGGCCCGGGCGCTGATTGGCAATCGTTCCGCCGTGGTGGTCAAAACGCCATCCGGCGACGTTAAAGCGCGGGCGATCCCCGCCGGTAACCTGGCGCTGCTGGCCCAGGGGCGCAGCGTGCGCGTGGATGTCGCCGCCGGCGCCGAGGCCATCATGAAAGCGGTCGACGGCTGCGGCAGGCTCGATAACGTCACCGGTGAGTCCGGCACCAATATCGGCGGCATGCTGGAGCACGTGCGCCAGACCATGGCCGAGCTGACCAACAAGCCGAGCAGCGAGATTTTCATTCAGGATCTGCTGGCCGTCGATACCTCGGTACCGGTGAGCGTCACCGGCGGACTGGCTGGGGAGTTCTCGCTGGAGCAGGCCGTCGGCATCGCCTCGATGGTGAAATCGGATCGCCTGCAGATGGCGATGATCGCCCGCGAGATTGAGCAGAAGCTCAATATCGACGTGCAGATCGGCGGCGCCGAGGCAGAAGCCGCCATCCTGGGCGCGCTAACCACGCCGGGCACCACCCGACCGCTGGCGATCCTCGACCTCGGCGCGGGCTCCACCGATGCCTCCATCATCAACCCTAAAGGCGAAATCATCGCCACCCACCTCGCCGGAGCAGGCGATATGGTGACGATGATCATTGCCCGCGAGCTGGGGCTGGAGGACCGCTATCTGGCGGAAGAGATCAAGAAGTTCCCGCTGGCTAAGGTGGAAAGCCTGTTCCATTTGCGCCACGAGGACGGCAGCGTGCAGTTTTTCTCTACGCCGCTGCCCCCGGCCGTCTTCGCCCGCGTCTGCGTGGTAAAGCCGGGCGAACTGGTGCCGCTGCCCGGCGACTTAGCGCTGGAAAAAGTGCGTGCCATTCGCCGTAGCGCCAAAGAGCGGGTCTTTGTCACCAACGCCCTGCGCGCGCTGCGTCAGGTCAGCCCCACCGGCAACATTCGCGATATTCCGTTCGTGGTGCTGGTGGGCGGTTCGTCGCTGGATTTCGAAGTCCCGCAGCTGGTCACCGATGCGCTGGCGCACTACCGCCTGGTTGCCGGGCGCGGAAATATTCGCGGCAGCGAAGGCCCGAGAAACGCGGTGGCCACCGGGCTGATTCTCTCCTGGCACAAGGAGTTCGCGCATGGACAGTAATCACAGCGCCCCGGCCATCGTCATTACCGCCATCGCCGGCTGCGACGGCCTGTGGCGCGAAGTGCTGCTGGGCATTGAAGAGGAAGGCATCCCTTTCCTGCTCCAGCATCATCCGGCCGGAGAAGTCGTGGACAGCGCCTGGCAGGCGGCGCGCAGCTCGCCGCTGCTGGTGGGCATCGCCTGCGACCGCCATACGCTGGTCGTGCACTACAAGAATTTACCCGCATCGGCGCCGCTTTTTACGCTGATGCATCATCAGGACAGTCAGGCCCATCGTAACACCGGAAATAACGCGGCACGGCTGGTCAAAGGGATCCCTTTACGGGATCTGAATCGCTAAGCAACAGGAGAATGGCAGGATGAATAACGCACTGGGACTGGTTGAAACAAAAGGGTTGGTGGGCGCTATTGAAGCCGCCGACGCCATGGTGAAATCCGCCAACGTGCAGCTGGTTGGCTACGAAAAAATTGGCTCGGGTCTGGTGACCGTGATGGTTCGCGGCGACGTCGGCGCGGTTAAAGCGGCGGTGGACGCGGGCAGCGCGGCGGCAAGCGTGGTGGGTGAAGTGAAATCCTGCCACGTGATCCCGCGTCCGCACAGCGACGTTGAGGCCATTTTACCGAAATCAGCCTGATTGATGGCGAATAAGGAGCACCGCGTGAAGCAATCACTGGGATTACTTGAAGTTTGTGGTCTGGCACTGGCTATCAGCTGCGCCGATATCATGGCGAAATCCGCTTCTATCACGCTGGTCGCCCTCGAAAAGACCAATGGTTCAGGCTGGACGGTGATTAAAATTACCGGTGATGTGGCCTCCGTGCAGGCGGCTATCACCACCGGTGCGCAGTTTGCCGAACAGCGAAACGGCCTGGTGGCCCACAAAGTCATCGCCAGGCCAGGAGAAGGGATCCTGCGCGCGCAGACGCCCCCGTTCTCCGTCATGCAACCTGAGCCTGAAGAGTCAGAAACGGCGGATGTCGTTTCTGAAGCGCCAGCAGAAGAGCTCCCGCAGGAACAGGGGCTGGTTAGCTGCAACCTGTGTCTGGACCCGAAATGTCCGCGCCAGAAGGGCGAGCCGCGCTCGCTTTGCATTCATCCCGGCAAGCGAGGTGAGGCGTAATGGATAAACAGCTTCTGGAATCAACGGTCAGTAAAGTTCTCGACGAGATGCGCCTGCGGCCCATCCCGCTGGGGGTTTCAAATCGTCATATCCATCTGTCCGCGGCGGATTACGAACGCCTGTTCCCCGGCCATCCCATCAGCGAGAAAAAAGCGCTGCTGCAGCCGGGACAGTACGCCGCGGAGCAAACCGTCACTCTGGTGGGGCCAAAGGGGCAGCTGAAAAATGTACGCCTGCTCGGCCCACTGCGCTCGGTAAGCCAGGTGGAAATCTCGCGTACCGATGCCAGAACCCTGGGCGTTGCGGCGCCGCTGAGAATGTCCGGCAACCTGAAGGGCACGCCGGGCATCCGCCTGGTCAGCCCTTTTGGCGAGCTGGAGCTGACGTCAGGGGTTATCGTCGCACAACGGCATATTCATATGTCGCCGCTCGATGCGCTGATCCTGCGGGTCGCCCACGGCGACAGAGTGTCGGTGGCCATTGAAGGCGACGAGCGCGGGCTGATCTTCAACAACGTGGCGGTTCGCGTTTCGCCGGACATGCGCCTCGAAATGCACATTGATACCGATGAGGCTAACGCCGCTGGAGCCGATGGCCCGCAGGCCTTTGCCCGGCTGGTAGGCCCGCGATGAACGGCGAACTTCTGCAGCGCATTGTGGAGACGATCGTATCCCGGCTGCAGCGGCGCGCCGAAAGCACGGCGACGTTGAGCGTGGCGCAGCTACGTGATGCCGACTGCCGGAGTCTGTTCTGCCAGCACGCGTCGCTGCGCGTTCTGCTCGTCGACCTGCCGCTGCTGAACCAGCTGGCGGAGGCGGACACCGACGATGCCGCCGTTCGTAATATTCACGACGCGCTGGCTTTCGGCATCCGCGTGCAGCTCACCCTGCACGGCCAGCTGCTGCCGGTTATCCCGGTTAAAAAACTGGCTCGCCTGCCGCTGACCTTTGCCGATGAACGCGGGCTGCCGCTGGTTCTGCACGCAGGTTCGGTGCTCAGCTATCGCGACGTCGCGCCGCTGGGTCAGGGGCGTCTGGTTATTCAGCGCAAATGCCTCGTGACCGCCCTGGCGCGCGACGCGGCGCGCGCGCGGAATATTCAATTAATTAAGCAGGAGTAAATCATGCATCTGGCACGAGTCACGGGCGCGGTTGTCTCCACGCAAAAATCGCCTTCCCTGGTCGGGAAAAAGCTTCTGTTGGTGCGGCGGGTCAGCGCCGATGGCGAACTTCCCGCCTCGCCCACCTCCGGCGATGAAGTCGCCGTGGACTCCGTCGGCGCAGGCGTCGGCGAGCTGGTTCTGCTCAGCGGCGGCTCCAGCGCCAGGCACGTTTTTTCCGGGCCAAACGAGGCCATCGACCTCGCCGTTGTCGGCATTGTCGATACGCTTTCACGTTAAGGAGCGACTATGGCGATTTATACCCGAACGGGTGACGCTGGCACCACCTCACTCTTTACCGGCCAGCGGGTGAGCAAAACCCACCCGCGGGTTGAAGCCTACGGCACGCTGGACGAGCTGAACGCCGCGCTGAGCCTGTGCGCCTGCGCCGCCGCGGATGAAAACCACCGCGCCCTGCTCGAGGCCATCCAGCAGCAAATTTTCTGGTTTAGCGCGGAACTGGCCAGCGACAGCGAACGGCCGTCGCCTAAACAGCGCTACATCAGCAGCGAAGAGATTTCCGCCCTGGAAGCCGCCATCGATCGGGCCATGGCCCGCGTTGAACCGCTGCACAGCTTTATTTTACCCGGCCGCTGCGAAGCCGCGAGCCGCCTGCATTTTGCCCGCACGCTGGCCCGCCGGGCCGAACGCCGCCTGGTGGAGCTGGCGGCGGAAGTCAACGTGCGCCAGGTGCTGATGCGCTACATCAATCGCTTATCAGACTGCCTGTACGCCCTGGCCCGCGCCGAAGATAGCGACGCGCACCAGAACAACCTTATCCGTGAAATAAGCCGGCGCTATCTGGCCGCCAGCCAGCCGAGCCGCAGCAAGGAGACGACGCCCGTGGCCCTCTCATTCCACGATCTACACCAGCTCACCCGCGCCGCCGTCGAGCGCGCGCAGCAGCTACAGGTGCCGGTGGTGATCAGCATCGTTGACGCCCACGGCACCGAAACCGTGACCTGGCGGATGCCGGACGCCCTGCTGGTCAGCAGCGAACTGGCGCCGAAAAAGGCTTGGACCGCGGTGGCGATGAAAACGGCGACCCATGAGCTGAACGATGTGGTTCAGCCGGGCGCCGCGCTTTATGGCCTCGAAACGCATTTGCAGGGAAAAGTGGTCACCTTTGGCGGCGGTTACGCCCTGTGGCGCGACGGCTTATTAATCGGGGGTCTTGGCATCAGCGGCGGCAGCGTTGAGCAGGACATGGACATAGCACGGACCGCCATCGCGGCCATTAACGTGGGAACTCATCAATGAATACTTCTGAACTCGAAACCCTTATTCGCACCATTCTTAGCGAACAGTTAACCCCGGCGCAAACGCCGGAGCAGCCGCAGGGCAAAGGGATATTTCAGTCCGTCAGCGAGGCTATCGACGCTGCGCACCAGGCGTTCTTACGTTATCAGCAGTGCCCGCTGAAAACCCGCAGCGCCATCATCAGCGCAATGCGCCAGGAGCTGACGCCGCTGCTGGCCGCGCTGGCGGAAGAGAGCGCCAATGAAACGGGCATGGGCAACAAAGAAGACAAATACCTGAAAAACAAGGCTGCGCTGGACAACACCCCCGGCGTGGAAGATCTCACCACCACCGCGCTGACCGGCGACGGCGGTATGGTGCTGTTTGAATATTCGCCGTTTGGCGTAATCGGGTCGGTCGCGCCGAGCACCAACCCAACGGAGACCATCATCAACAACAGCATCAGCATGCTGGCGGCGGGCAACAGCGTCTACTTCAGCCCGCATCCGGGGGCGAAAAAGGTCTCACTCAAGCTCATCAGCCTGATTGAAGAGATTGCCTTCCGCTGCTGCGGCATTCGCAACCTGGTGGTCACCGTGGCGGAACCGACGTTTGAAGCCACCCAGCAGATGATGGCCCATCCGCGCATTGCGGTCCTCGCTATTACCGGCGGCCCCGGCATTGTGGCAATGGGCATGAAGAGCGGTAAAAAAGTGATTGGCGCCGGCGCGGGCAACCCGCCCTGCATCGTCGATGAAACGGCGGATCTGGTCAAAGCGGCGGAGGATATCATCAACGGCGCCTCGTTCGATTACAACCTGCCCTGCATTGCCGAGAAGAGCCTGATTGTGGTGGAGAGCGTCGCCGAACGTCTGGTGCAACAAATGCAAGCCTTCGGCGCGCTGCTGCTGAGCCCGGCCGATACCGATAAACTCCGCGCCGCCTGCCTGCCTGAAGGCCTGGCCAATAAGAAGCTGGTCGGCAAAAGCCCGTCGGCGATGCTGGAAGCCGCCGGGATCGCCGTTCCGGCGAAAGCGCCGCGCCTGCTGATCGCTATCGTCAACGCTGACGATCCGTGGGTCACCAGCGAACAGCTGATGCCGATGCTGCCGGTGGTCAAAGTCAGCGATTTCGATAGCGCGCTGGCGCTGGCGCTGAAGGTTGAAGAAGGCCTGCACCATACCGCCATTATGCACTCGCAAAACGTCTCGCGCCTGAACCTCGCGGCCCGCACTCTGCAAACCTCGATATTCGTTAAGAACGGCCCCTCTTATGCCGGGATCGGCGTCGGTGGAGAAGGCTTTACCACCTTTACTATTGCCACGCCAACCGGAGAAGGAACAACCTCGGCGCGCACGTTTGCCCGTTCCCGTCGCTGCGTGCTGACCAACGGCTTTTCCATTCGCTAACCGAGGTCGCGATGAAGACTTTCTCACTACAAACGCGGTTGTACAGCGGTCAGGGTAGCCTGGCGGCGCTCAAGCGCTTTACCAACAAGCACATCTGGATTATCTGCGATGGCTTTCTTGCGCGCTCGCCGCTGCTGGAGACCCTGCGCAACGCGTTGCCCGCAGATAACCGCATTAGCGTCTTTAGCGAGATAACCCCGGACCCCACTATCCACACCGTGGTACAGGGCATTGCGCAAATGCAGGCCCTGCAACCGCAGGTGGTCATCGGCTTCGGCGGCGGATCGGCAATGGATGCGGCGAAAGCTATCGTCTGGTTCAGCCAGCAGAGCGGCATCAGCATCGAAACCTGCGTGGCGATACCGACCACCAGCGGTACCGGTTCAGAAGTGACCAGCGCCTGCGTGATTAGCGACCCGGATAAAGGCATCAAGTACCCGCTGTTCAACAACGCGCTGTACCCGGATATGGCGATCCTTGACCCGGAACTGGTGGTCAGCGTGCCGCCGCAGATTACGGCCAACACCGGCATGGACGTGTTAACTCACGCGCTGGAGGCGTGGGTCTCTCCGCACGCCAGCGACTTTACCGACGCGCTGGCGGAAAAAGCCGCCAAACTGGTGTTTCAGTATCTGCCCACCGCGGTGGAAAAAGGCGACTGCGTGGCGACGCGCGGGAAAATGCACAACGCCTCGACGCTCGCCGGCATGGCGTTCAGCCAGGCGGGGCTGGGGCTTAACCACGCCATCGCCCACCAGCTTGGCGGACAGTTTCATCTGCCGCACGGCCTGGCCAACGCGCTGCTGTTAACCACGGTTATCCGCTTTAACGCCGCTGTTCCCCGTGCTGGCAAACGCTACGCGCGGTTGGCCAAAGCCTGTGGATTTTGCCCGGCAGAGGCCAACGACGTCACGGCGATCAATGCCCTGATCCAGCAAATCGAACGACTCAAGCAACGCTGCGCGCTGCCGTCACTGGCGATCGCGCTGAAAGAAGGACGCTCTGAGTTTTCCGCGCGTATTCCGGCCATGGTGCAGGCCGCGCTGGCTGACGTCACGCTACGCACCAATCCTCGCCCGGCCAGCGCCGAGGAGATTCGGGAACTGCTGGAGGAACTGCTATGAGTCGCGCCGTCAACGCTGTTGAAATGGCCCTGAGCGCCGATGACATCCGCGAGCGCGTTCGCGCGGCGGGCGTGGTCGGCGCGGGGGGCGCGGGATTTCCCGCCCACGTGAAGCTACAGGCGCAGGTAGAAATTTTCCTGGTCAACGCCGCCGAGTGCGAACCGATGCTCAAGGTCGACCAGCAGCTGATGTGGCAGCAGGCTTCGCGCCTTGTCCGCGGCGTGCAGTACGCAATGACGGCAACCGGCGCGCGCGAAGGGGTGATCGCCCTGAAAGAGAAGTACCGCCGGGCTATCGACGCCCTCACCCCGCTGCTGCCTGCCGGTATCCGCCTGCATATTCTGCCGGATGTCTATCCGGCGGGCGATGAGGTGCTGACTATCTGGCTAGCGACCGGCCGCCGGGTCGCGCCCGCCGCGCTGCCGGCCAGCGTTGGCGTGGTGGTCAATAACGTACAAACGGTCCTTAACATTGCCCGCGCGGTCGAACAGCAGTTTCCGGTCACCCGCCGAACGCTGACCGTTAACGGCGCAGTCGCCAGGCCGCTGACCGTCACCGTTCCTATCGGCATGCCGCTGCGCGAAGTGCTGGCATTGGCGGGCGGCGCGACGGTCGACGACCCCGGTTTTATTAACGGCGGCCCGATGATGGGCGGGCTGATTACCTCTCTCGATAATCCGGTGACCAAAACCACCGGCGGCCTGCTGGTGCTGCCGAAAAGCCATCCGCTTATTCAGCGGCGGATGCAGGATGAGCGCACGGTACTTTCCGTCGCCCGCACCGTCTGCGAGCAGTGCCGACTGTGTACCGATCTCTGCCCGCGACATCTGATCGGCCACGAACTCTCTCCGCACCTGCTGGTGCGGGCGGTGAACTTTCACCAGGCCGCCACGCCGCAGCTGCTGCTGAGCGCCCTCACCTGCTCGGAATGCAACGTCTGCGAAAGCGTGGCCTGCCCGGTGGGGATCTCGCCGATGCGCATCAACCGGATGCTGAAACGCGAGCTGCGGGCGCAAAACCAGCGCTACGAAGGGCCGCTCTATCCGGCCGATGAGATGGCGAAGTATCGCCTGGTGCCGGTGAAGCGGCTGATCGCCAAACTGGGGCTAAGCCCCTGGTATCAGGAGGCGCCGCTGGTGGAAGACGAACCGGCGGTCGAAACCGTAACGTTGCCGCTGCGCCAGCATATCGGCGCCAGCGCGGTAGCCAACGTTGCAGTGGGAGAAAGCGTCACGCGCGGGCAATGCGTTGCCGATATCCCGGCAGGCGCGTTAGGCGCGCCGATTCACGCCAGCATCGACGGCGTGGTTGCGGCCATCAGCGAACAGGCCATCACGGTGGTAAGAGGTTAACCATGTCTCAGGCTATAGGAATTTTAGAACTCACCAGCATTGCCAAAGGAATGGAGCTCGGCGATGCGATGCTGAAAAGCGCCAACGTCAATCTGCTGGTCAGCAAGACTATCTGTCCGGGTAAGTTTTTGCTGATGCTCGGCGGGGATATCGGCGCTATCCAACAGGCCATTGAAACCGGCGCGTCGCAGGCCGGCGAAATGCTCGTCGACAGCCTGGTGCTGGCGAATATTCACCCCAGCGTACTGCCGGCCATCAGCGGCCTGAACAGCGTGGACAAGCGCCAGGCGGTCGGCATCGTTGAAACCTGGAGCGTTGCGGCCTGCATCAGCGCCGCCGATCGGGCGGTAAAAGGCTCAAACGTCACCCTGGTGCGGGTGCATATGGCCTTCGGCATCGGCGGTAAATGCTACATGGTGGTGGCGGGCGACGTTTCCGACGTCAATAACGCGGTTACGGTCGCCAGCGAAAGCGCGGGCGAAAAAGGGCTGCTGGTTTATCGTTCGGTGATCCCGCGCCCGCATGAAGCGATGTGGCGACAGATGGTGGAGGGATAATGGAAAGACAGCCGACAACGGATCGCATGATTCAGGAGTACGTGCCGGGGAAACAGGTCACCCTCGCGCACCTGATTGCCAATCCAGGGAAAGATCTCTTTAAGAAGCTCGGTCTGCAGGATGCGGTTTCCGCCATTGGCATCCTCACCATTACCCCCAGCGAGGCGTCGATTATCGCTTGCGATATCGCCACCAAATCCGGCGCGGTGGAGATCGGTTTTCTCGACCGTTTTACCGGCGCCGTGGTGCTGACCGGCGACGTTTCCGCCGTGGAATATGCCCTCAAGCAGGTGACGCGCACCCTGGGCGAGATGATGCAGTTTACTACCTGCTCAATAACCCGGACGTAGCGCGATGAAGCGTCTGATGTTTATCGGCCCGAGTCAGTGCGGCAAGACCTCGCTAACCCAGGGCCTGCGCGGCGAAGCGCTCCATTATAAGAAAACCCAGGCCATTGAATGGTCGCCGATGGCCATCGATACGCCGGGGGAATATCTGGAGAACCGCTGCCTGTATAGCGCCCTGCTGACCAGCGCCTGCGAGGCTGACGTTATCGCGCTGGTACTGAATGCCGACGCCCAGTGGTCGCCGTTTTCTCCGGGGTTTACCGCCCCGATGAATCGCCCGACGATTGGCCTGGTCACCAAAGCCGACCTCGCCGACCCTCAGCGGATATCGCTCATCGCGGAGTGGCTTACGCAGGCTGGCGCCGGGCAGATTTTTGTTACCAGCGCGTTGAACAATTCGGGTCTCGACGCGGTGCTGGATTTTCTGAATTCGAAGGAACCCTTATGTCTTACAAAATAATGGCCATTAACGCCGGCAGCTCATCGTTAAAATTCCAGCTGCTGGAGATGCCGCAGGGCGAGACGCTCTGCCAGGGATTGATTGAACGTATCGGCATGGCAAACGCTCAGGTGACCCTCAAAACGCCGGCGCAGAAATGGCAGGAGTCGGCGCCGATCGCCGATCATCGCGAAGCCGTCACGCTGCTGCTGGAAAAGCTCCTCGGCTACAGCATTATCGAGAGTTTGCAGGATATTGACGGCGTTGGCCACCGCGTGGCGCACGGCGGCGAGCGCTTTAAAGATTCGACGCCGGTAACCGATGAAAGCTTAGCGGAAATCGAGCGTCTGGCCGAACTGGCTCCGCTGCATAACCCGGTTAACGCCCTGGGAATCAAAGTTTTCCGCCAGCTGCTGCCCGATACGCCATCGGTAGCGGTGTTTGATACCGCTTTTCACCAGACGCTGGATGAGCGCGCGTTTATCTATCCGCTGCCGTGGCGCTACTACAGCGAGCTGGGCATTCGCCGCTACGGCTTCCACGGCACCAGCCATAAGTACGTCAGCGCGACGCTGGCGGAAAAGCTGGGCGTGCCGCTGAGCGCCCTGCGCGTGGTGTGCTGCCATCTCGGCAACGGCAGCAGCGTTTGCGCAATCAAAGGCGGGCGTTCGGTGAATACCTCAATGGGCTTTACGCCGCAGTCCGGGGTGATGATGGGCACCCGCAGCGGCGATATCGATCCGTCGATTTTACCGTGGCTGGCGCTGCATGAGGGGCAAACGCCGGAGCAGCTGAATCAGCTGCTGAATAACGAATCCGGCCTGTTGGGGGTTTCCGGCGTCTCGCACGATTATCGCGATGTCGAACAGGCGGCGGACGGCGGTAATCGTCGGGCGGCGCTGGCGCTGGCGCTGTTTGCCGAGCGCATTCGCGCTACCATCGGCAGCTATATCATGCAGATGGGCGGAATTGATGCGCTAATTTTTACCGGCGGCATCGGCGAAAACTCGGCCCGCGCCAGGAGCGCCATCTGCCATAACCTGAATTTCCTCGGACTGTCGGTCGATGAAGAGAAAAACCAGCACAACGCCACCTTTATCCAGGCCGAGCATGCGCTGGTCAAAGTGGCGGTCATTAATACTAATGAAGAGCTGATGATTGCCCGCGACGTGATGCGCCTCGCGCTGCCCGCGGCGGAAACCTTAACCGTTTCAGCCTGATTTCGCCGCCCGGCAAGTTGCGGTGAATCATGGTAATAGCGGGATCGGCATGACACTATGCGCCCTGGAAACCTGAGCAATAGGTGAATATGTGGCCGTAGCGCAATGCCCCGCCTCCTGTGGGGAACTCATCCAGGGCTGGATCCTCGGCAGCGAGAAGCTGGTCTCCTGCCCCGTTGACTGGTACAGCACCGTCGAGGTGGACTACGGTTCGCCTCGCGCAGATGAACGCCCGCTGTCGCGGGCGATGGTCGACCGGCTGCTGGGCTACTGGCGCTATCCGGCGGAGCTAGGCAAAGAGATTCGGATCGATATTTGCTCCACGATTCCGGTCGCCAAAGGGATGGCCAGCAGCACCGCGGATATCGCCGCGACGGCGGTGGCCACCGCGCATCATCTCGGCCATCCGCTGGATGAAACCACCCTCGCCCGGCTCTGCGTTTCCCTGGAGCCCACCGACAGCACCCTGTTCCGCCAGTTGACGCTATTCGATCACAATACCGCCGCCACGCAAATTACCTGCGGCTGCCAGCCTCAGCTCGATCTGCTGGTGCTGGAAAGCCCCGCCACGCTGCTGACCACCGATTACCACCGCCTTCCCCGTCTTGAAAAGCTGCACGCCCATTCCGCCGCGCTGCATCAGGCCTGGGAGAAAGTTCAGCAGGCCTGTCAGACCAATGACCCCCGACGGATGGGCGAGGCGGCGACGCTTAGCGCCATCGCCAGCCAGCATCTGCTGCCGAAGCCGGGGTTTGATACGCTGCGGGCGCTGGTGGAAGAGTGCGATTTATACGGCATTAACGTGGCGCACAGCGGCAGCGTGGTCGGCCTGATGCTCGACCGCCAGCGTCACGATATTGAGTATTTGCAGCGGCGGCTGCAGGAAACGAGGCTTAGCGAGCTCTGGCCCCGGCAGCATCTGCTGCGCATGGTGCAGGGCGGCGTCGAACTGCGCTAACTCTGCCGCAGCCATACCTCCCCGGAGGCGATGCTTGCGCATCTGTCCGGGCTACCGGTCCGCAGACGACGGTGAACCCGTAGCCCGGTCAGCGCAGCGCCACCGGGAAGAACTGCAGACGAACAATGGCGGCAGACGCTCGGAACATCTACCCGTTAAAAACCCGCCTGAAAGCCGTCAGCAGCTGCGTATTCTCCTGCTGGCTGCGGATCGCGACGCGGAAGTAGCGCCCGTCAAGCCCCGGGTAGTTGGCGCAGCTGCGGATCAGGATGCGCTGTTGCAGCATCGCGTATTGCAGATCCAGATCCGGCACCTCGCAGCGCAGAAACAGATAATTTGCCTGCCCGGGATAGACCGTCAGACCGGGAACGTGGCGCAGCTGATGGTAAAAGCGCTGCCCCTCTTCCGCCAGCCACCGCCAGGTTTTCTGCTGATAGACGCTATCCTGGAGAATGATTTCCCCCGCCAGCGCGGCAAAGGCGTTGATTGACCACGGCATCTGGCGCTCGCGCATTCGCGCTACCGCCCGCGCATCGCCATTGACCAGATACCCAAGGCGCAGACCGGGAATAGCATAAAACTTAGTCAGCGAACGCAGCACCCACACGTGCGGGTTGTGGCTCAATAGCGGAATAAATCCCGTCTCATCGGGGATAAAATCGATAAACGCTTCATCGAGAATCAGGGCGATTCCCAGCGACTTACAGCGTTCAGCAATCAGTTCCAGCAGACGGCGCTCGGGCAGCAGACCGGTTGGGTTGTTCGGGGTGCAGAGAAACAAACAGTCCAGATCCGGCGTCAGAGCGTCGAGAATCGTCCCGGTGAGCTGCCAGCCATCCTCTTCACGCAGCAGAAACTCCCGCACCGTGCAGTCCACCGACTGCAGCGCCCGGCGGTATTCGGCAAAGCCGGGGGTGACGATCATCGCCTGGCGCGGCTTCAGGCCCTGAACCAGCGTAAAGATCGCTTCGGTTTCGCCGTTTCCGGCGAGGATCCACGAGGCGGGGATGTGATGGTGTTCCGCCAGCGCGAGGTGCAGCTGCTGATACTCAACGTCAGGATAGCGTTCGGCGCAGGCCATATTGTCGATGATGGCGCGCTTTAAGCTTTCCGGCATCCCCTGCGGATTGATATTGGCGCTAAAATCCAGCAGCTGTTCCGCACAGATGCCCAATAGCGCGGCGGCCTCGCGGATATTGCCGCCGTGGGCGCTCTTCAGTAGAGCCATGTACTTTTCCTGTTGCGTTACCCTCGCCTTGCCAGCGTCGCGCCGTCGGCGAAGTAGGCTTTAATCCCTGCCAGAATCGACTCTGCTACTTCCTGCTGGAATTTCGCCGTTTTCAATTTACGCTCTTCTTCGACATTACTGATAAACGCGGTTTCCACCAGAATCGATGGAATATCCGGCGCCTTCAGCACCGCGAAGCCCGCCTGCTCAACCCGATTCTTGTGCAGGTTATTAATGTTGCCCATCTTTTCCAGCACCGCCTTGCCGAACTTCAGGCTGTCGGCGATGGTCAGCGACTGCACCATGTCGAACATCGTGTGGTCGACGTAGCGGTCGCCGCTTTTGCTGACGCCGCCGATCAGATCCGAGGCGTTCTGGGTCTGCGCCAGATACTTAGCCGCGGTACTGGTGGCTCCTTTGGTTGACAGGGCAAACACCGACGATCCGCTGGGCTGACGGCTGGTAAAGGCATCGGCGTGAATAGAGACAAACAGGTCGGCGCGCTGCTTCTGCGCCTTGGCGACGCGCACCTTCAACGGGATAAAGACGTCCTCGTTGCGGGTCATATAGACCTTCATATTACCCTCTTTCTCGATCAGCGCGCGCAGCCGTCGGGCAATCTGCAGCACCACGTCTTTCTCGCGGGTGCGGTATTTCCCCACCGCGCCGGAGTCTTCGCCGCCGTGGCCGGGATCGAGCATGATAACAATGGGCCGATCGCGCCCGGCTTTACCCGGTTTCGGCCCGCTCTCCGCCGGCGGAACCTGCCGCTGAAGATCGCCTTTGTTGTAATCTTCAAGCAGCGCCAGCAGCGGATCCTGCACGTCGGTGGCGTTAGCGGGATAGAGGTCCATAACCAGACGCTCTTTAAACCCGGCGACCGGAGCCAGCGCGAACAGCTGCGGTTTCACGTTCTGTTTTAGCTCAAACACCATGCGCACGGTTTGCGGATCGAATTGCCCCACGCGGGCGGATTGAATATAGGGGTCGTCGCCGCGAATCTGCCCCCCCATGCCTTTAAGTACGGAGTTGAGATTAACCCCTTCCAGATCCACCACCAGCCGTTCAGGATTGCTGAGCGCAAACTGCCGATATTTCAGGATATGGTTGGACTCCACGGTCACGCGGGTGTAGGTCGACGATGGCCAGACGCGTACGGCAACCACCTGCGCCGCGGCAGCCAGGCCAACCGGGCTCACACTCATTAACCACATGGCGCCCGCCCCTTGTAAAAAACGGCGGCGGCTTAATCCTGACTTGTATCCCGACATGCCACTCCCAAGCAGTAAGAAATCATTCGTATTGAAAACAAACAGATTGACCGGAAACTTTAACGAAAGGCGTATAACCTGTCATCAATAAAAGGGTAAACAATCTTTGACACCCTGATTTGGCTCACACCTTTTTCCTGGCTCCGCCCAAAATTGGGGCTTGCGTTTGCCGGTAAAACAGAATAAAAATACAGTAATTACGAATAATCATGCATTGAGGTTGTGTCATGGTGAAGGAACGTCGCACCGAACTGGTAGAGGGATTCCGCCATTCTGTCCCCTATATTAACGCCCATCGGGGTAAAACGTTTGTCATCATGCTGGGCGGAGAAGCCATTGAGCATGATAATTTCTCTAGTATTGTCAACGACATTGGTCTTCTTCACAGTCTGGGCATTCGCCTGGTGGTGGTCTATGGCGCTCGTCCGCAGATTGACGCCAACCTGGCCGAGCATCGCCATGAGCCGGTTTATCACAAACAAACCCGAGTGACTGACGCCAAAACGCTTGAGCTGGTTAAGCAGGCGGCGGGTATGCTGCAGCTGGAAATTACCGCGCGCCTGTCGATGAGCCTCAACAATACGCCGCTGCAGGGCGCCCACATCAACGTGGTCAGCGGCAATTTCATTATCGCGCAGCCGTTAGGCGTGGATGACGGCGTGGATTACTGCCACAGCGGGCGCATTCGCCGCATTGATGAAGAAGCTATTCACCGCCAGTTGGATAACGGCGCGATCGTGCTGATGGGCCCGGTTGCGGTGTCGGTCACCGGCGAAAGCTTTAACCTGACCTCCGAAGAGATTGCCACCCAGCTGGCGATTAAGCTGAAAGCCGAAAAAATGATTGGCTTCTGCTCATCGCAGGGCGTTTACAACCAGGATGGCGAGATCGTCCCAGAGCTGTTCCCCAACGAAGCCCAGGCGCGGGTTGAAGAGATGGAAGCGGACGAAGACTACAGCTCCGGCACCGTGCGCTTCCTGCGCGGCGCGGTAAAAGCCTGCCGCAGCGGCGTGCGTCGCTGCCACCTGATCAGCTACCAGGAAAACGGCACCCTGCTGCAGGAGTTATTCTCACGCGACGGTATCGGCACCCAGATAGTGATGGAGAGCGCCGAGCAGATCCGCCGCGCCACCATTAACGATATCGGCGGCATCCTCGAGCTGATTAGCCCGCTGGAACAGCAGGGCATTCTGGTGCGGCGCTCGCGCGAGCAGCTGGAGATGGAAATCGATAAATTCACCATTATTCAGCGCGACAACACCACTATCGCCTGCGCCGCGCTCTATCCTTTCCCGGAAGAGAAGATCGGCGAAATGGCCTGCGTGGCGGTGCATCCGGATTACCGCAGCTCATCGCGCGGCGAAGTGCTGCTCGAGCGTATTGCCGCGCAGGCGAAGCAAATGGGCCTCAGCAAGCTGTTTGTGCTCACGACCCGCAGCATTCACTGGTTCCAGGAGCGCGGATTTACGCCGGTCGACGTCGACCTGCTGCCGGAAAGCAAAAAAGAGATGTACAACTATCAGCGCCGCTCCAAGGTGCTGATGGCCGACCTGGCCTGATTCTCTCCCCCGGAAAGCGCACGGCTGACCGGGGATAACATCACCGGGCGGAAAAGATATCCGCCAGGCCGCTGCGCCGTTCGGTACGTGCGACAACTGCCTGGGTCAGCACCTGCTCATCGGCATAGATCGACAGCTGCCGTTTCGCACGCGTAATAGCGGTATAAACCAGCTCGCGGGTCACCAGCGGCACGCTGCGCGATGGCAGAATCAGCGCCGCGTGATCGAACTCCGACCCCTGCGATTTATGCACCGTCATCGCCCAGGCAGTATCGTGCTCCGGCAGACGGCTTGGCTGTACCGACTTGATGCTGCCATCGGGCATCGGGAACCAAACGCGCAGGCCATCGTCTCTTTCCAGCGCGATACCGATATCGCCGTTAAACAGCCCCAGCGCGCTGTCGTTGCGGGAAATCATCACCGGACGGCCTTCATACCAGCGCGAATGGCGCGGCAGAGCAATCGCCCGCTTGCGGTTCAGCATCTGCTCCAGCTGTTCGTTCACGCCGCTGACGCCATAAGGGCCATCGCGCAGCGCGCACAGTAGCTGAAACTCGCTAAAGGCGGCAATCAGCTCTGCGGGCTCGGCCCGTTCACGCAGCAGCTGCAGAAAACGGCCGTAGCCCGCCTGCGCCTGAACGAGCATCGCTTCATACTCCTCGGTGGAGCTCAGCGGATGCAGGGCGATATCGTCGAACGACTGACGCAGCGTCTCCCTGACCGCGCGGCGTTCACCGCTGTTCACCGCCCAGGCCAGATGGCCGATACCGGAGTGGCGGCCAAAACGGTAGCTTTTTTGCAGCAGGCACAGGCTGTCGCGCAGGGCGCCGGCAATCTCGCTTTCGCCTGCCGGCACCGGCTGACCGGTCAAGCGGCCAAGCTGCGCCGCCCGCGCCGGGGTGAACCCTGCATTAACCCACGCGCAAATATCTCCCAGCACCGCGCCGGCCTCTACCGAAGCCAGCTGATCGCGGTCGCCAAGGAAAATCACCCGCCCGTGTTCAGGCAGCGCGTCGATCAGACGCGACATCATCGGCAGGTCGATCATTGAGGCTTCATCCACCACCAGTACGTCAAGATGCAGCGGGTTCCCGGCATGATAGCGCATCCGCTGGCTCCCCGGCTGCGCGCCCAACAGGCGATGGAGGGTACTGGCTTCGGTCGGCACCAGCGCCTTTTGTTCGTCGGTAAGAGGGAGGCGGCGCAGCGCCGCGCCGAGGGATTCGGTCAGGCGCGCGGCGGCTTTACCGGTCGGCGCCGCCAGACGAATACGGCAGCGCGGGCTGGCGTTGGTTTGAATCAGCGCCGCCAGCAGTTTGGCGACGGTGGTGGTTTTACCGGTCCCGGGGCCGCCGGAGATCACCGAAATCCGTCGGGTCAGGGCAACCGCGGCAGCGACCTTTTGCCAGTCGATTTCATCCCCTGGCGGAAACAGCGCGTCGAGCGTCGAGGCCAGCCGGGCTTCATCTACCTCCAGCACCTGATTGGCTTCGTTAAAGAAGCGCGCGACGGTTAATTCGTTGCGCCACATGCGGTTGAGATAGAGCCGCTCGCCGCAGAGGATCATCGGCGTCGGCCGCTCACCGCGGCTCACCGCTTCCGAATCGAGCAGCAGCGGCAACCAGCTCTCCGCAGCGCCGGTTAGTTCAAGGATTTGCTCGCTCAGAGCCGTTGTCTTTGCGCTCAGGAGCTCATCGTCGGCAAGACGTGAAATCGGCAGGCAGACGTGCCCCTCTCCGGCATCGCGGCTGAGAATGGCGGCGGTCAGCTTCACCGCCGGGTGCGCCTCCTGCGCCACCATGAGCGCAAACTGAACGTCCAGCGGGCGCAGCAGGCGCTGCTCAACCGCCTGCAGCAACAGTTCATCCATGGTCATAGCACAACCTCCTGGGTTTCCCCGGCAAACAGCGCATCGAGGCCATCAATCAGCGGCAGCGCCGGTCGGGTGGTGAAGATCCCCTGCCCGCCGTCCTGCCCGTCCATGCCGCGCAAAAAGAGATAAATAACGCCGCCGAAATGGCGTTCGTAATCATAATCGGCAATACGGTGGCGTAAATAGCGGTGCAGCGCCAGGCTATAGAGCTGATACTGCAAATCGTAACGATGCGAACGCATTGCCTGCCTCATCGCTTCCTGGGTATAGGCCTCGCGGTTTTCCCCAAGCCAGTTGGATTTGTAATCCAGCAGGTAGTAGCGGCCGTTGTGGCGAAACACCAGGTCGATAAAGCCTTTCAGCATACCGCGCACCTGGCGAAAGTCGAGCGTGGGGGTATCGACGGAGAGCGGATCGTACTGCCGAATCAGCGCATCCAGACGCAGGGGATCCAGCGGCTGTTCGATGGGCAGATAAAACGCCATCTCCACCTGTTTATCACGCGCGCTAAGCTGATTGAGGGCGATCTCCGCGCCAGGCAGAGGGGTTCGCAGCACGCCGTCGAGCCATGCGGTTAGCACCGGCGTCCACTTTTCCTCGAAGCCGCTCAGCTGGAGTTTTTCCGCCATCCAGTCGGCGGGAACCGGCTGGGTAAAATCGAGATCTTCGAACAAACTGTGCAGAAACGTCCCCGGCGACGCGCCGCGCGGGAACTGGTGCGGCGTAAGCTGCGGCTCCTCCACGACCTCACCGACGCCGGCGGCATCGACGTCCAGTCGCGGCAGAAGATCCTGCGCCGCGCTGTGTCCATTCTGCTGCAGGCCGGAGTAACTGGTGACCCGCCAGTCATCGGTCACCGACCGCTCGAGCATACGGGCTGAAAGCGGCGGCAGCGCCGCCTGCGGAGCCTGCCACGGCGTCTGCGCCGCCATATCCGGCAGCTGCAGGGCAATGTCCCCGCTGCAGAACGCCTGCAGGCGCGCCATCAGCCCCGCGGCATCCATCGCTTCCCCATCCTGCAGTAGGCGGCCCAGCGCGCTGTGATGAAAATCGCTGGCGCCGGGTTTGTCGCTGCGTCGGGTGCTGAGCGGCGCCACGCCAAGGCTACAGTGCCAGACCGCGCGGGTCAGCGCGACGTAAAGCAGACGTAGGTCTTCGGCCAGACGCTCGGCCTCCGCCAGCGCCATGCTGCCCTCATCCTGGCCCAGGTCAAGAACGGCGGCAAAGGAGCTTCTGTCGTGATAAAACGCCTGATCCTGCTTACGGAACCGCGCGATAAACGGCAGCCAGACCAGCGGATACTCCAGCCCTTTCGATTTATGGATGGTGACGATCTGCACCAGATGCTTGTCGCTTTCCAGCCGCATCTGCTGGCTGGAGGCGTTGCTGTCTGGTTCGGCGATATGCTGCGCCAGCCAGCGCACCAGCGCATGTTCGCTCTCCAGCTGGTTCGCCGCCTCCTGCAGGAGCTCGCTGATATGCAGAATATCGGTCAGGCGTCGCTCGCCGCCGTTGGTCGCCAGCAGATTTTCAGCGATGCGCCGCGCGCTCATCAGCGCGCGCAGCATCGGCATGACGCCCCGCTGCCGCCAGAGTTGCCGGTAGCGGCTAAACTCCTCAACCAGCTCATCCCACGCCCGTTCGTCGTGATTGAGATTTTCGATATCCAGCGCGTTAAGACCAAACATCGACGTCGCCAGCGCGCTGCGCAGCGTATTTTCGCGCTCGGGAGCCAGCACCGCCTGTAGCAGCCACAGCAGCTCCTGCGCCTCCGGCGTTTCAAACACGCTATCGCGATTGGAGAGGTACACGGAAGGAATCGACAGCAGCTGGAGGGCATCGCGGATTAAAGACGCTTCCTGGCGATTACGCACCAGCACCGTGATGTCTGAAGCCCGAACCGGCTCGGCTTTTTCACCGCGCCACAGCAGCGCCTTGCCCTGTTGGCCGGCGCTGAGCCAGTCGCGGATTTGCGCCGCGCAGAGCTGAGCCATAAACGTCTGGTAATCCCCCGCGCCCACGGCCTCGCCCGACATCAGCCAGATATTCATCGCCGGTATCGCAGCATCATCGACGGTAAAGCGCAGCCCCTGGTTTTTATCGGCCGACTTCACCGGCATAAACGGGATTTCGCGGAACATAAAGGGGTTATCGCTGAGACTAAACAGGCGATTGACGCTGTCAACCATCCCCGGCGCGGATCGCCAGTTGGTGTCGAGCGTATAATGGGCAGTGACGTCCCCGCGCGCCTTCATATAGGTGAAAATATCCGCGCCGCGGAAGGCATAGATAGCCTGTTTGGGGTCGCCAATCAGCAGCAGCGCGGTGTCCGCCTGACGCCGCCAGATGCGGCGAAAGATGCGGTACTGCTGCGGGTCGGTATCCTGAAATTCGTCGATCATCGCCACCGGAAAGCGCTGGCGAATCGCGCTGGCCAGCGCTTCGCCGCTCTCCCCGCGCAGAGCGTCATCCAGGCGGCTGAGCATATCGTCAAAGCCCAGCTCGCCGCGGCGGCGCTTCTCCCGCGCGACCGCTTCGCGGATTTCAACCATCGCCCTGGCGATCACCAGATCGGTCAAGGTTAACGGTGACGCCAGCAGCGCTTCTACCGCGCTGAACAGCGGGTGTACCGGCGGCGCGCCGTCGGCTTTGGTACGCTCAAGCAAGAAGGCCTGGGAGAACTTTTCCAGCGCATCCGGAAGCTGGTAGCTCAGGGTCTCTTCCTCGGCCCAGGCGGTCACTTTCTCCAGCCATTTCCCCTGGTTGCCGCGATTGAATTTGCGCCGGTCGAGGCCCGAGTTTTCCAGCACTGCCTCAACCTCGCCCACCTGCGCCAGCCACTGCTGCTTCAGCACGTTGATACGCTCGATAATTTGCTGATGGCGTTCGGCCAGCGTTTCATCAGCCGACGGTGGAGATTTAAGCTGCGGCGCTTCCCCCTGCAGCCAGCGGTCGATGGATTTCAGCAGGTCGCGCGGTCCTTTCCACGCTTCGTGGATAACCGCCGCGATTTCGCGCGGCAGCGGGTAGCAGTGGCGACGCCAGAAGTCGGCGCAGGCCTGATAGCGCAGGCGGGATTCGTCTTCAATCAGCTGCTGTTCGAACAGCATGCCGGACTCAAAGGCATTGAGGCTCAGCATTCGCTGGCAGAAGCCGTGAATGGTAAACACCGCAGCTTCGTCCATCTGGCGTTCGGCCAGCAGCAGCGTTTGCGCAGCCTGGGTTTTATCGGCAATTTCCGCCAGCAGCCCGGCGTAAAGCGGGTTGTCGGCGCTGTCGCGCAGGCAGGCGATACGCAGCTCATGGATGTTACTGCGAATACGCCCGCGCAGCTCTTCGGTCGCCGCTTCGGTAAAGGTCACCACCAGCAGCTCTTCCACGCTGACCTGCCGGGGAAAAGCGGATTCACCGCCCAGCCCCAGCAGCAGCCGCAGATAGAGCGCGGCGATGGTAAAGGTTTTTCCGGTGCCCGCAGAGGCTTCTATCAGACGCTCGCCGGTCAGGGGCAAGCGCAGGGGGTCAAGAGGCTCAGCGGTGTCGGTCATTCATTCTCTCGCATCAGGGGTAAGGATTTCTGCAATGCGCTGACGTTCTCCCAGACTTTGCCATCCTGCGGATGCGCGTACTCCGCCTTGCCATTCTGGCTACCGGAAACCTGGGAGAGAATTGCCATGCCCTGCGGATCCACCACCGTCTGATGGAAGAAGTCGGCAAGCTTTTGCGGCGTCAGCAGTTTAATCTGAGCCACTACTTTATCACGTGAATCGAAGCGCATATTACCGCGATCGAAATCTTTGCTCAGCTTCGATGCTTCATCGCCGAGAGTCTGCGGCGCCTCCAGCATCTGGCCAATCACCGCCTGCTGAATCTGCGCAAACTCTTCCGGCTTCATCGCCCGCAGTTTGGCTTCCGCCGTGGGGAAGAAGGCCTGGAAACGCTGCCAGAGGTAAGCCGGCTGCTTATCGTTGCTTTGCAGCAGGAAGCCCATCCCCCACTGGCGGCCAACGTTCATCGAGAAGGCGAAGACCGCGTAGCCCAGCTGTTCTTCCGTACGCAGCTGGTTATAGAACCACGGCTGGACGATTTGCCCGAGAAGCGAGCTGGCGGCGGAGCTGGCGTATTCGTCAACGTTCGGCGGCGCGAAGACGGCGGCCAGCGCGGAATCGGTGCTGTTGCCCGCTTTTTCAAAAATCGCCAGCTGTTTGCGGTCGACCAGCACATCTTTGTTGCGGCACCACTCGTTGCCGTCGGCGCCCAGCTGTTTTTGGATCTGCCGCGCCATGGCGGTGGATTGATCGGCGGTGAGATTACCGATGACCATCAGCTCCGGTCGCCCTTTCGCTTTGAGATTAGCGCGGTACTCCAGCACCTCTTTCAGGGCGATCGACGGCAGCAGCGCCCGCCGCTCTTCACGCTGGAAGTACGGCACCTGCGAAACCATCTGAATCGGCATGATCGCCTGATCGTAGGCTTTGCCTTTATCCGCCGAATCCATCATCTGGGCGTACCAGGATTTGGCCTGCTCCAGCTGTTCTTCGGTTGGCGTATAGCTGAAGTAGCCGTCGAGCAGGGCGTTAAACAGCTCCGGCAGATGCTGGGTATAGCCGTTGGCGTTAACCATCAGGCCGTTATTCGCGCCGGTAGAGAAGCTGATGCCGCCGACCGCCGCCTGGTTGCTGAGCTGGTCGAGCGCGATACCCGCCAGGTAATCATTGAGCGCAAATATCACCTGGCGGCGGGCGCTGTCCATCGCCTGCGGGTTGCGCAGCACCAGCGAGATATCCGCTTTCGGTTCGCTGGCGAAATACTGGCTCGGCGCGTAAATCACCCGCAGCGTCGGTTCATCAACGATCAGCTGCGGATGCGGGTAAGCCTTGTCGCTTTTGATTAAGCTGAAATCATCCGGAATATAGGGGTTCAGCACCGGCAGCTTGAGGTCGATGGCGCTGGACTTCTGCTGCCAGTCGGCAAAGGTCTGCTCGCTGATTTTATCCACCTGATAGGGCGCATTGACAAAGTAGGCGGTCTTGTTATGCGGCTCTTTCGGGCTGATGTACCAGATGCGGGCGTTTTGCGGCGTCATCATCGCCAGGCGGTCTTTTATCGCCTGCGGATCGTAGCGATCGGCAATGTTGACCACGTCCAGGGTATGTTCGACCGGCACGCGGATCATGGTGTCCGCCAGCCATTCGACGTAATCCATATTGCGGTTGATGGACGGGTAGCGGAAGTCGAGCGCCAGCACGTGGGCCAGTTCATCAAAATAGCGTTTATCAATCCCCTGGCTGCGCAGCAGATTGAGGTAGCTGAAGATGGCCGCGGTAACTTCATCGCGGTGCGCCAGCCCTTTGTCCGTCAGGGTCGCGGATATAGCCAGCACCCCGCTGTTGCCGTTGACCACCGGGTCGGAGTCCGCGCGAATGCCTTCAACCAGCCCCTGCTTTTGCAGCCAGTCGGAGAGCGTGCCGGGGCTGCGGTTACCGATCATGTAGGTCACCAGCTCATCGGTTTTGCTGCGGAACTTGTCGCTATTGTTATCAATGCGGAATTCCACGCGCAGCACTTTGCGCGGCATCGCCGGGACGTAGTGAATGATGATGCCCTTTTGCGCATCGGTCACCACCGGAACGGTAATCTCCGGTTTGCTGATATCGTGGTTCGGTACGCGACCGTAGGTGGCCGCCGCGATGCTCGCCAGCTCCGGCAAAGGCTTGTTGCTGTAGATCACCGCTTTCATCAGGTTTGCGGAATACCAGCTATCGCGGAAAGCGTGCAGGGCATCAAGCACCGGTTTGCCGGGCTTGTCGCTCAGCGTTTCAAGGTTACCGCCGGAAAACTGCGAGCCGGGGTGCGCCGGGTTGATGGTTTCCGCGCTAACCTGCGCCATCCGCATCCCGTCCCGGGTACGCGCCATCGTGAGCTCGGCGTTGACCGCATTACGCTCGCGGTCGGCATATTTTTTATCCAGCAGCGGCGCGGCGATGGCGTCGGCCAGGCGATCGACCGCGCCGTCGAGGGCATCGTTTTCCACTTCAAGATAGAAGGCGGTGCGATACGGCGCGGTGCTGGCGTTGTGGCTGCCGCCGTGCATTTTGAGAAACTCGGCGAGGCTGTCAGGCTGGGGATACTTTTTCGACCCCATCAGCGTCATATGCTCCAGGAAGTGGGCCAGCCCCTGATGCTCGGCGGGATCCTGCAGCGATCCCACGGGAACGACCAGCGCCGACAGCGATTTTACCGCCTGGGGATCGGAAACCAACAAAACCACCATGCCGTTATCGAGGCGAATCGCCTGATATTGACGGGTATCTTTGTCGCTTTTACGGATGGTTTCCTGGATCGGTTGCCATCCGGTGTCTGCCTGACTTAACGGCGCCCAGAGGGCGGCCAGTAAAACAATAACCTTGAACCATAAACTGCGGGGCATTCACGGACCTCATCATTAACAAACCTGGCGCTGCACAATAGGCAGCCTTTATAAAACATCAGTCCGTGATTCGTTGCGCATCATAAATGAACAGCCGTCCAGTGCGCAATTTTTATACTATTACAATGTTATTCGGACTGATGGAAACGAAACACCGGTAACAAATAACGCTGCGTTTGCGTCAGGATCTCTTCATAGTATTCTGGTTCCAGGGTGCGCCACAGGCGCTGATACCAGACGTCGGCGCCTTCACCGCTGACCACCATGTTCCCTTCATAAGCCTGAAGAAATTTACTGCGCGCTTTTTGCTGCGTCTCTTCGTCCATTAACATGACATCCTTTTCGGCGTCATAACAGACTTTTAGCCATGCGCCGCCGCTTTCCGGCAGCAGCAGCAGCGGTTTGGACATTCCCTGCAGGTAGCCGTCAACCAGATCGTTGAGGTAGCCCTGGGCCTGCTCCTGCGCCAGCGGAGGAAAACGCCACTCGCCCTCTTTACGCACAAACAGCCGACTTTCGCCGGTACCGCCGCTAGCACAATAGACAAGATGCTCCAGCCAAAGTTGCATCCCTTGGGCCACGCTTAATAGCGAAGGCCGCCAGCGCAGCAAACCGTCGGATTGTACCTGCTGCAGCCAGCCAGTTATGTTGACTCCGTTGCATTGCAGATCGATTTCCATGCTTTGCCCCGGCTGGCGGCAGGCGATTACCCGTTCGGCCAGGTTTTGCATCTCCTGACGCTGGGTTTCCCAGGCCAGCTCGCCGAAAGCGCCGTAGGGTAGCTCGCCGGCGGCGCGGAAACGGCGATACATCACCGAGGCGTCCTGCTCTTCAATCAGGGTGTTGAGCAGCTGCTGGTTCAGTTGATAGCGGCTCAGCCCTTCGAGGATAAAAGGTTCATCGTCGGGGATCTCGCTCTCCTCCGAGCGGAAATTCACCCGCAGCCGCTGCTGAAAGAAGGCGCGAACGGGGTGCTGCCAGAAGCGCAGCAGCTGTTCGAAAGGTAAGTGATCGATGTCCGGCGTCGGCAGCGGCTGGATGAACGCGCCGTGCGCTTCCCCCTGCTGGCTTGCGGCCGCCAGCCATTCCCGGGCATAGCTTTGATCTTCATTGGCCAGAAAATTAGCGGCATCGAAAGGCATGCGTGTATGCAGATGCGTGATGTGCTCTTTGACCCGCCGTTCGCTGGCATCGCAGTCCAGCTCTTCGTCCCCTTCCAGGCAGTGGCTCTGGCCGATGTAGTCCGCCAGCTCCTGGACCAGAACGGAGGGATAGCGTTCACTGTTATCCTGAATAGAACGGCCGATATAGCTGATGTACAGTTTCTGCTCGGCCGACATCAGGGCTTCAAGAAACAGATAGCGGTCGTCATCGCGACGGCTACGGTCCCCGCGCTGCGGCTTCTGGCTCATTAAATCGAAGCCCAGCGGCGCCAGGGTGCGCGGATAAACGCCGTCGTTCATCCCCAGCAGGCAGACCACCTTGAAAGGAATCGAACGCATCGGCATCAGGGTACAAATATTGACCGGGCCGGCAAGAAAGCGCTGGCTGATACGCTGCTGATCGAGCCTCTGGGACAGCTCATCGCGGAGTAGCGACAGCGGTACCGTTTCGCCATACTGCGCGTCGACGCCGCCGTCAATCACCGCCTGCCACTGCTGTTCTATCAGCGCCAACGCGGCCTCCGTTTCGCTGTCCGGAAGGAAGAAGTCGTTTAGCAGGTCGCGGCATACCGGCAGCCACTCGGCTAATGGGCGATCCTGGGCCAGCCCGCGACGCCAGAGATTGAGCTGCATCAGCAGCGACGCCAGGTTGCCCACCAGCTCGGCGATAAGCCCGCTCGACTCATCATAAGGCAGAACCGAGCGCCACTCCCCTTCGCTGCTGTCCATGGCGTAGCCCAATAGCATACGCGTCAGACCAAAGCGCCAGGTATGCTGGCCGGTCGCCGGGAGGTCGAGCTCACGCACGTTGTCGTCATCCATTCCCCAGCGTACGCCGGATTCGTTAACCCACTGGCGCAGGTAGCGCAGCCCCTCTTCGTCGATGTTAAAGCGCGCGGCCAGTACCGGAACGTCGAGCAGCGCCAGCACGTCTTCGCTGGCGAAGCGGCTGTCGGGTAGCGAAAGGATAGTGATAAACGCCTGCAGCGCCGGATGCGATTCGCGGGCGCGCCGGTCGGATATCGCCCACGGCAGCCAGCGCTCGCCGCTGGCGCTGCCGAAGACCGCCTGGATATAGGGGCTGTAGCTATCGATATCCGCCACCATGACGATAATATCGCGCGGGGTGAGTTCGGGATTCTCTTCCAGCATCGCCAGCAGCCGATCGTGCAGCACCTCAACCTCGCGCTGCGGGCTGTGACAGACATGAATCGTCAGGCTGCGGTCGTCCGCGGCCAGCAGCCGCTTGCTGCCGCTGTTGGCAAACTCCTCGGCGCTGCGACCGGCCACCGCCGCATTGCGCAGCTCAAGAATATCCGCCTGCAGATTATGCAGCAGGTTATCCGGCGCGATATCGACAAAGGCGTCCAGCTCTTCATAGCGCTCAAGACCCGCCAGCAGATAAATATAGTCGCGCCCCAGCTTGCCCCAGGAGGCCAGCAGCGGATTACCCACATCCTGCTCCCCGGCGTCGTTGAACAGCCCCGGAGCCTGTTCCGTATCGCGAAACAGCGGCAGCGCCCGCGTCGTTTCGCGGTGGTGGCGCCGCTGGCGGGACAGCAGCTTCGCGAGAAATGCCGGGTCTTTAATGTCGCCCCAGTAATAGCGACACGGGTTGGTGAAGAGGACATAGACGTCGACATGCTTACCCAACGCCTGTAGCGCCTGCAGGTATACCGGCGGCAGCGCCGAAATCCCGCAGATAAAGACTCGCGACGGCAGCCCGGCAGGCGGCTCTTCGGCCGCTTCAAGCGCGCTGATAAAGCGTTGGTACAAATTGGCGCGATGCCACAGCGGCTGGCCCAGCTCGGCGGTATATTCCACCAGCGCTTTCCACAGCGGCGCCTGCCACTCCTGCGCATCGCCCAGGCCGTCCACGCGCTGGTCGGCCTCCCAGCGCATCAGCCACTCGGGGCGATAAACCAGATACTGGTCATAGAGATCGGCGACTCTGGCGGCCAGTTGGAACAGCTTACGCTTGTCGCTATCGTCGTGCAGGTAGTGGCGCAGTAGCGTAAAGGATTCATCATCAAGCCGCTGCGGTAGCAGGGTCATCAGTTTCCAGCTCATACTTTGCTTGCTGAACGCGCTTTCTCCGGGAATATCTTTCAGTACCCGCACGAACATATCCCAGATAAAGCTGGCGGGCAGCGGGAACTCAATGTTGGCCGCGATGCCGAAGCGCTGCGCCAGCGTCATCTGCAGCCACTGCGCCATCCCGGTACTCTGCACCAGCACCATTTCCGGCATAAAAGGGTCATCCAGCCGCTGGCGCTCGACGATAAACTCCATCAACGCTTCAAGCACATCCAGACGGTTTGAGTGGTACACCCTTAACATATTCGCTCCTGGCTACTGACTGACCGGGCAATGCAGCCGGGTCATCTGCGCCCGCCTGGCTGCGGGCATGGTGATCGTTACCGTGATGCTGACACATCTTTGCACCGATGTCTGCATACGGGATATCTGGCGATTCGCGGGAATCACCGGTGGGCTAAGCTGAGCGAATCGCCACGCATCGCGCCACAGCTGACGGTACTGGTTGAGCTGCATAAAGCCGTTGGCCAGCCCGCGCTGATAGCCCGCCAGCGCGGTCACGGTCACGATCAGCAGCACCAGCGCCAGCAGCGTTTCCGGCAGGCTAAACCCTCTCTGCCGCCTCAGGGCATCTGACATAAGCTCGCCTCCTTTAACGGACAAAAATCGCTCCAGCCGTGAGGCGAAAAGCGGACCCGGTTTTGTTCAACCGCGCCGGTTTGCCACAGCAGCATGTCGCCGCTGCCGCCGATCAGCAACACCGAGGCGTCGCTGAAGATCCGCAGGCAGGCGCGCCAGCCGAGCGCGACCTCCTGCTGACAGCTCACCGCTTCCCGCAGCGGCCAGGAGAGCCCCTTCCCCCACTGCAGCGCGGATTGCGCGCCGGCGGCATCGCGAAGCGCCTGCGTTTCGCTGGCCGTCTGCGCTAACAGCGAACGCTGCTGCTGGTTCAGCCCCTGGAGTAATAAACTGCCGAGCGCTAACAGCAGCAGCACCATCAGTAGCGAAGAGAGCCCGCGCTGGCGATTCACAGGTTATATCCCGTCACGGCGTATTCCGCCCGCGCGCGGATTTGCGGGTCGGCGACCGAGTGCGCCGCCAGCGTAATCGATAATTCCGGCGAGAAGCCCGCCCTCTCCAGGCGCGTCACCTGAAACGCGGTGACCTGAATCGCCGCCGGGTTGGTCATTTTCTCCCAGCCCTTACCGCTACAGGCGCTAGCTCCGCGCAGGGTTTCCAGCGCGCCGTCGCGCAGGCGGAACCCGGTGGTATCCGCTTCCGACGGCGGCGCGCTATTCCAGACGCCATCGCTGTTGCCGTCCCAACTCACCAGCAGGCAATCACCGCCGCCTGCGATATATAGCGCCTGCCCGCGACAGAAGCCACGGCAATAGCCGGCGCGCTGCAGATGCTTCGCTACGGTGTAGATTCGCTGCCAGAGCTCGTTTTCCAGCGACTGCTGGCGGGTCTGGCGAAGCGTAGCCCACTGCAGCGCCGGGAGAAAACGCGCGCTGCCGAGCAGCAGCACGGAGCTGATAGCCATCGCGATCAGCGTTTCCGGTAGCGAAAAACCGCGGCATGTTACAGGCATGATGCCGTCTCCTCGCCGCGACAGAGGCGGATTCGTCCCCAATTTGAAACGATTATGTTCCAGCCGCCGGCCGCGCTTTGCAGGCGGATATGTCCGGCCCAGGCGGTATTACGCAGGCCATAAAATCCCAGCCCCGGCGTCATCGCGCTGAGCGAAACCTCCGGCCAGAGCGGCTGCAGCGTGAAAGCGTTCCTGACTCTACAGTCGGCCATCGGCCCGCTGGCGCTCAGGCACCAGCCCGCCGCGCCCTGGCCGATGCTTAACACTCTATCGCGGTTGTGCCAGTTGGCGTCATCGCGTAGCAGCACCAGGTAGTCGCGGACCTGACAGGCGGTTTGCCACAGGCGCTGCTGCCGTTGCCAGCTCTGCCAGCCGTACAGCCCGCTGGCGCCAAGAATGACGACCACGACCATCGTGACCAGGGTTTCAATCAGGGTGTAGCCATGTTCTCTGTTCATGGCCCGAGTATGCGCAGCATTGAGGCTTTATTCGAACGGTAAAATACGGGTTTGCGTCGCGCTTCGGAGAGTATTTATGGTATTGCAACGGGTTGCAGAGACGCAGGAAACCTGCTCGCAAAAACGCCGTCTGGCAGTGGGTTACCGCACCGTTTGGCCTGGCTGGCGCATAAAAAAACCGGCGCTCGCAGGCGCCGGTTTTCGTCGTCACTTCCGGGTTAAATCGCCACTGGCGCTTTAATCCCCGGGTGCGGGTCGTAGCCTTCGATTTCGAAGTCTTCAAAACGGTAGTCGAAAATCGAAGCCGGCTTGCGTTTGATGACCAGCTTCGGCAGCGCGCGCGGTTCGCGGCTCAGCTGCAGGTGCGTCTGCTCCATGTGGTTGCTGTACAGGTGCGTGTCGCCGCCGGTCCAGACAAAGTCGCCCACTTCGAGGTCGCACTGCTGCGCCACCATATGCACCAGCAGCGCGTAGCTGGCGATATTAAACGGCAGGCCGAGGAACACGTCGCACGAGCGCTGATAGAGCTGGCAGGAGAGCTTGCCGTCGGCGACGTAGAACTGGAAGAACGCGTGGCACGGGGCCAGCGCCATTTTGTTCAGCTCGCCGACGTTCCATGCCGAGACGATAATCCGACGCGAATCCGGGTCGTTTTTCAGCTGTTCCATCACCGTGCTAATCTGGTCGATATGACGGCCGTCCGGCGCGGGCCAGGAACGCCACTGCTTGCCGTAGACCGGCCCCAGATCGCCGTTTTCATCCGCCCACTCGTCCCAGATGGTGACGTTGTTTTCGTGCAGATACGCCACGTTGGTGTCACCCTGCAGGAACCACAGCAGTTCATGGATGATGGAGCGTAAATGACAGCGCTTGGTCGTCACCAACGGGAATCCTTCCTGCAGGTTAAAACGCATCTGGTGGCCGAAGATAGAGACGGTGCCGGTACCGGTGCGGTCATTTTTTTGCGTGCCCTCGTCGAGCACTTTCTGCATCAAATCAAGATACTGTTTCATGGTTCCTCAAGAATTTTGTTGCTGCGGACGACAACGGTACGCCCAGACCATCATGATGATACCCGCAAGCACCATCGGGATCGAAAGAATCTGCCCCATGCTGATGTACTGTACCCAGCCGCCGGTGAACTGCGCATCGGGCTGGCGGAAGAACTCCACGATGATGCGGAACAGACCGTAGCCAATCAGGAACAGACCGGAAACCGAACCGGCCGGACGCGGCTTGCGGATAAACAGGTTCAGGATCAGGAACAGCACGACGCCTTCCAGCGCCAGCTCATAGAGCTGCGAAGCGTGACGCGGCAGCGCGCCGTAGGTATCGAACAGCGATTGCCACTCAGGATGCGACGGCAGCAGCGCCAGATCTTCCGCCCGAGAGCCGGGGAAAATCATGGTGTAGTGGAAGTTCGGATCGACGCGGCCCCACAGTTCGCCGTTAATAAAGTTGCCCAGACGCCCGGCGCCGAGGCCAAACGGAATCAGCGGCGCAATGAAGTCGGAAACCTGGAAGAAGGTACGCTTGGTGCGTTTGGCGAAAATGATCATCACCAGAATCACGCCGATCAGGCCGCCGTGGAAGGACATACCGCCGTCCCAGACGCGGAACAGATAGAGCGGATCGTCGAGGAACACCGGCAGGTTGTAGAAGAAGACATAGCCAAGACGCCCGCCGAGGAAAACCCCGAGGAAGCCGGCGTACAGCAGGTTTTCCACTTCGTTTTTTGTCCAGCCGCTGCCCGGACGATTGGCCCGACGGGTGGCCAGCCACATCGCAAAAATAAACCCGACCAGGTACATCAGGCCGTACCAGTGGAGGGAGACCGGTCCAATGGAAAAAATTACCGGATCAAACTCCGGAAAATGCAGGTAGCCACTATTCATCTGTCACCATAAACACTTGTTATTCCGCCGAAAGTGGACAGCGGGGATCGTTCGCGCGCGTTTGAAACGGGCGCTCCAAAGGCTGCGAATGATAGCATAAGCGCGAAGGGCGATCCGCGCCGGACATGTAAAAGATATGTATACGAATGCGAATACGCGGCTGAGCATTCCCGGAGGCGGCGCGCTGCGCCTGTCCGGGCTACCCAACCCGCAAACTGTAGACTCCGCTACCGGCCGCCGCGAATCAGGCCGCCGAGTCCGCGTCGCTCCATAAAAGCCGCGACCTGATGGCGCACTTCGGCGGTCATCTGCGCGTCCAGGCTACGTTGGGAAAGCTCCTGAGCCTCATTAATATCGATACGCCGCAGCAGATATTTCACCCTCGCCACCGAACGACCGTTCATCGACAGATGGCGATAGCCCATCCCGATCAGGATCGTCACGCACATCGGATCGCCCGCCATTTCGCCGCACAGGCGCAGGTCGATACCAAAACGCTCGGCGTCGCGGGCAATCATCGCCAGCGCCCGCAAAACGCCCGGATGCAGGCTGTCGTACATACTGGCGACCCGGGTATTGTTGCGATCCACCGCCAGAATGTACTGGGTCAGGTCGTTGGTGCCAACGGAGATAAAATCGACGCGATTCGCCAGCTGCGGCAGCATAAACACCATCGACGGCACTTCCAGCATCACGCCGAGACGCGGACGGGGAATGGCGTAGCCGATCATCTCTTCCACTTCGCGGCTGGCGCGATCGATCAGGCGACGGGCCTCATCCACTTCATCGAGACTGGTGACCATCGGCAGCAGGATACTGAGGTTTCCGGTCGCCGCGTTGGCGCGCAGCATCGCGCGGACCTGCACCAGAAAGATCTCCGGCTGATCGAGCGTGATCCGAATTCCGCGCCAGCCAAGGCACGGATTCTCTTCGCTGATCGGCATATACGGCAGCTGTTTATCCGCCCCGATATCCAGCGTGCGCAGGGTGACCGATTTCTCGTTGAACATCTGCAGCATGCCCTGATACTGGGCAACCTGCTCCTCTTCAGACGGGAAGCCGCTTTGCAGCATAAAGGGGATTTCGGTACGGTAAAGGCCGATACCGTCGACGAAATTGCCGAGCTTTTCTTCGTGCTCAGGGCTGAGGCCCGCGTTGAGCATCACTTTTACCCGCTCGCCGCTTTTCAGTTCAGAAGCGCGTTCAAGATCGTCCTCAGCCAGGCGACTAAGCTCGTTCTCTTCGCTGATCAGGCGCTGATACTCTTGCAGCAGCACCGGCTCCGGGTCGACCAATAGCTCGCCGCGATAGCCGTCGACAATCAGGGTATGCCCGTGCAGCAGCGAAGGCTGAATATCCGCGCCCATTACCGTCGGGATCCCCAGCGCGCGCACCATAATCGCGGCATGCGAGTTGGCCGCGCCATCGCGCACCACCACGCCGGCTAAACGATCCTGAGGAACCTCCGCTAAGGTGGTGGCCGACAGTTCATCCGCCACCAGTACGATACGCTCCGGCCAGGTGTTTGGCCCCTGAATACTATCATCAAGATGGAAAAGCAGCCGCTGGCCCAGCGTGCGCAGATCGCCCGCGCGCTCTTTCAGATAGCCGTCGCTGAGCGCGGCAAACTGTTCGGCAAACTTCTCGATAATCTTCTTCACCGCCCATTCGGCCACCGCGCCTTTATCGACTTCGGCGAACAGTTCGCGGCGCAGACGCGCGTCGGAAAGCAGGTGCGAATAGAGGTCAAAGATGGCCGCCGTCTCTTTTTGCGCGCCGGCAGCGTAGCGCTTGCTGTAGCGGCGAAATTCGTTCGCCGCCTCTTCCAGCGCGCCAGTCAGCCGCTCGCGCTCGGAAGCGGTATCGAGCGTCGAGGCTTCATACACCTGCTCCATCAGCGGCAGGCTGACGTCCATCCAGCCTTCGGCAATCGCCACGCCTGACGAAGCGGGCAGCGCGCGGATGCGGGTCTGACGATATTGACCAAACAGCGCGTTTAGCTGGGACTGAGAGAGAATGCCGGCGATTTGCGTAGCCAGGGTGACCAGAAATGACTCTTCGCTTTCATCAAACTGGCGCAGTTCGCGCTGCTGTACGACCAGCACGCCGAGCAGCTGACGCCGCTGGATAATCGGCACGCCGAGGAAGGCGCGAAAACGGCCCTCTTTTACTGCGGGAATGTATTTAAAGCTGGGGTGCTTTTGCGCGTCGGCGAGGTTAATGGGTTCCGCCAGGCGGCCCACCAGGCCCACCAGACCTTCGTCAAAAGCGAGCGCAACGATGCGCCCGCGGGGCTTTTTCAACCCGCGCGTCGCCATCAGGTAATAACAGCGTCGGTCATTGTCAGCCAGATAAACCGAACAGACTTCCGTCTCCATCGCGGCGCAGATATCGGTGACCAGGATATCCAGCGCCTCGTTTAAACGCGGCGCACTCGCGACCTTCTCGACTATTTCTCGCAACCGAGTGAGCATAATGTGCGTGGCTTAACCTCTTTTACGTCGATATGCAGGCGCGCTTTGCGGCTTAGGCGTGCTTTCCGCCAGCGCCATTGTGACGCTGGCGAACTCTTTCATCACCCTGCGGTATACGTCGCGCTTAAACGACACCACCTGGCGCACCGGGTACCAGTAGCTTACCCATCGCCAGCCATCAAACTCAGGTGTACTGCTGGTTTGCATATTGACATCCGCATCGCTGCCGATCAATTGCAGGAGAAACCACTTCTGTTTCTGGCCGATACATACCGGCTTTGTGTCCCAACGCACCAAACGTTTAGGCAATTTGTAACGCAACCAGTTACGGGTTGAAGCAAGGATCCGCACATCTTTACGGCTTAACCCCACTTCTTCGAACAATTCCCGATACATCGCCTGCTCTGCTGATTCTCCTGGATTTATGCCCCCTTGCGGGAACTGCCACGAGTGCTGACCATAGCGCCTGGCCCACATAACCTGGCCCTGGCGATTACAGATTACAATACCGACATTTGGGCGGTAGCCATCGTCATCAATCACCGGACTACCTCAAAATAAGCTTCAATGTGAATGATTGTTTCACACTCGCTGGAAACGGTAAACCACTCTGTGAGAGCGATGAGTTCGAATAACATTTGAATAACTCACAGTAATACCCAGAGTTATAAACAGCGAAAGCCATACCCGGACGATTTTATTCACTTTTTCTGTGGATAGAGTTGTGAAGAAGTATGGAATTAACCAGGGAAAACCCGGAATCATCCGAACGGCGTAGTCATAACCCTTAATAATAATGACCTAATTTTCATTATGTTAGCATGTTTAAATTTCATAATTCACAGTATAACGTGATGATCATCACATAAGCGATCCTGGAACTGATGAAAGATCGAGCAATGTTGGTTTTATCCACAGATTACGCAAGCGAGCTGGGCATATTTTGTCTAAAAACTCGATTTTCCTCTCACGTCAAGGCTGTAAATGGAAACAGTAGTGGGGCTTTTCCCCAGTTATCCCATTTTTCTGTGGATAACAGGGTGTAAGATCCTGTTCATTGTCGGTGACCAGTTCTGGAAAACCCCGTTTCACCATTTTCACCGCGGCAAAAAAACGAAAAAAAAGTCATACGAATCATCAAATTGTCATACTTACTCAAGAAAAGGTAAACTCTATCCACAACGGATGAAATTACTGCTCACTTTTTAGTCAGAGGTTTTACGTTATGCCGACCATCGCGCCGCTCTTATCCCCTCCGCAAAGCCAGGAGCAGCTTCTGGCTCAGGCGCAGCAGCTGGCAGGCTATTCGCTGGGTGAACTGGCCCAGCTTGCCGGGATTCCGATTCCGCGCGATTTAAAACGCGATAAAGGCTGGATCGGCATTCTGCTGGAGATATGGCTGGGCGCCAGCGCAGGCAGCAAGCCGGAGCAGGATTTCGCCGCCCTCGGCGTCGAGCTGAAAACGATCCCCATCGATTCTTCAGGCCGCCCGCTGGAAACCACCTTCGTCTGCGTCGCGCCGCTCACCGGCAACAGCGGCGTGACCTGGGAGAGCAGCCACGTGCGCCATAAGCTCAAGCGCGTGCTGTGGGTGCCGGTAGAGGGCGAGCGTACGATCCCTTTGGCCGATCGCCGCGTCGGCGCTCCGCTGCTGTGGAGTCCCAGCGAAGAAGAAGATCGCCAACTGCGGATGGACTGGGAAGAGCTGATGGATCTGATCGTGCTTGGCCAGGTCGAACGCATTACCGCCCGCCACGGCGAAGTGCTGCAGCTGCGCCCGAAAGCGGCAAACAGCAAAGCGCTGACCGAGGCCGTAGGCGCCCGCGGCGAGCCGATCCTCACCTTACCGCGCGGTTTCTACCTGAAGAAAAACTTTACCGCCGCCCTGCTGGCCCGCCATTTTCTTCTCTCCTCCTAAATAACGGCCTGCAGATGATTATTTTTTTGTTCTGTCGTGACGGTTGCATATAATCGCATCTTTCTATTTTGCAGGACTTTGAACGATGTTATTTGCATGGGTAACCGATCCTAACGCCTGGCTGGCGCTTGGTACGCTGACGCTGCTGGAGATAGTGCTCGGGATCGATAATATTATTTTCCTCTCTCTGGTGGTCGCTAAGCTGCCCACGGCGCAACGGGCTCACGCTCGCCGCATTGGGCTAATGGGTGCGATGATCATGCGTCTGGCGCTGCTGGCGTCAATCGCGTGGGTCGTCAAGCTCACCAATCCGCTCTTTACCGTGCTAGGCCAGGAGATCTCGTTTCGCGATCTGATCCTCCTGCTGGGCGGGCTGTTCCTGATCTGGAAGGCGAGTAAAGAGATTCACGAATCGATCGAAGGTGAAGAAGAAGGGCTGAAAACCAACGTCCATTCCTTTATGGGCGCCATCGTGCAGATTATGCTGCTGGATATTATTTTCAGTCTTGATTCGGTGATCACCGCCGTCGGGCTGTCAGACCATCTGTTTATCATGATGGCGGCAGTGGTCATCGCGGTGCTGGTGATGATGGTCGCCGCCCGTCCGATAGGCGATTTTGTTGACCGCCATCCTTCGGTGAAAATGCTGGCGCTGTCGTTTTTGATCCTCGTCGGCTTCACGCTGATGCTCGAAAGTTTCGACGTGCACGTACCGAAAGGCTACATCTACTTCGCGATGTTCTTTTCGATTGCGGTTGAAAGCCTCAACCTGCTGCGCAATAAAAAAAATCCGCTGTAGCCCGCTAAAATGCAGCCCTGAAACGGGCTGCAATCCTTTTTTAAGACTTAACTGCTTTTTATGTCTCATAAATCAGGCTATTAATATACTGGTACGAGGTGCGGCTATAATAGGGGTGATAACGATGAAAAAATGGGCAGTATTGATTTCCGCCGTAGGACTGGCGTTCTCGGTTTCCGGTTGCAGCAGCGATTACGTCATGGCAACCAAAGATGGTCGCATGATTCTGACCGACGGTAAGCCCGCCATAGATGACGATACCGGCCTTATCAGCTACGAAGATCAGCAGGGTAATAAAATGCAGATCAATCGTGACGACGTTTCGCAGATTATTAAACGTTAAGACCCGCCGACAGGCAGCGATGTCTCCTTTATCGCCGGGTTGAGCAGCTTTCATTATTCTTCAGATTTAAGAAAAGAGTCGGGACATACCGGATCTGCCCGCCAGGATTAAGCGGGCCGGAGCGCGTCAACCCGGCTTTTTTGATTTTTTACTTCCCCTTTTTCTCCCCCTCTGCCATTTTTATATTCCTTTGTCGGGGAACGCCTGACCTTGTTGATAAAAAAAGGAAGCCGGCTATGCAGTATCACCGTATCCCACACAGTTCTCTTGAGATCAGCACGCTGGGGCTGGGCACAATGACGTTTGGTGAGCAGAATAGCGAGGCAGACGCGCACGAGCAGCTCGATTACGCGGTTAGTCAGGGCATTAACCTGATTGATGTCGCTGAAATGTATCCCGTCCCGCCGCGCCCGGAAACCCAGGGCCTGACGGAAACCTACGTCGGCAACTGGCTGGCGAAGCGCGGCAATCGCGAAAAGCTGGTTGTCGCCTCTAAAGTCAGCGGCCCTGCCCGCAATAACGACAGCAGCATTCGTCCTGACCACAAGCTGGATCGCAAAAACATCCGCGATGCGCTGCACGACAGCCTGAAGCGTCTGCAGACCGATTATCTCGACCTCTATCAGGTCCACTGGCCGCAGCGCCCGACCAACTGTTTCGGCAAGCTGGGCTACACCTGGGCCGATTCCGCGCCAGTCGTCACCCTGCTGGATACGCTGGACGCGCTGGCCGAATTCCAGCGCGCCGGTAAGATTCGCTATATTGGCGTCTCCAACGAAACGGCGTTTGGCGTGATGCGCTATCTCCATCTGGCGGATAAGCACGATCTGCCGCGCATCGTGACGATTCAGAACCCGTACAGCCTGGTGAACCGCAGCTATGAAGTGGGGCTGGCGGAAGTCAGCCAGTATGAGGGCGTTGAGCTGCTGGCCTATTCCTGTCTGGCGTTCGGTACGCTGACCGGGAAATACCTCAACGGCGCGAAACCGGCGGGCGCGCGCAATACGCTGTTCAGCCGTTTTACGCGCTACAGCGGCGAGCAAACGCAAAAAGCAGTGGCGGCCTATGTCGATATCGCCAGGCGGCACAATCTTGATCCGGCGCAGATGGCGCTGGCCTTCGTGCGTCGTCAGCCTTTTGTCGCCAGCACCCTGCTCGGCGCAACGACCATGGAGCAGCTTAAGACCAATGTCGAAAGCCTGCATCTGGATCTGAGCGCAGAGGTTTTAGCCGAGATTGAAGCGGTGCATCAGGTTTATACCTACCCGGCGCCGTAAGGCCGTAAAAGCGCCCGGATTGCGGCTAACTCCTTATCCGGGCTACTCCCTCTGCGCTTAGCCGGGGATATTTCCCGTACCCGGGCGACGAAATTGCGCAACCGCGCTGGCCGCTTTCCCGGAGGCGATGCTGCGCATCTGTCCGGGCTACACGTTCGTGCGGTTTTGTAGCCCGGGCAGGCGCAACGCGCCGCCTCCGGGAGATTATTTACGCCGTCCCCAAATCCACAGGGCGGCGATCGCCAGAGCAAACACCGTACCAAAGCCAATCCCCACGCCGACGACAGGAATGCCGATGCTCACCGCCAGCGAATAGAGGCCCAGCATCAGCAGCATCGCCACGTTTTCACCGAGGTTTTGCACCGCGATAGCGTTGCCCGCGCCGACCGTATGTTTGCCGCGCTCCTGAAGCAGCGCGTTCAGCGGCACGATAAAGAAGCCCCCGAACGCCCCGAGCAGCAGCAGCAGAGCAAACGCCGGCAGCAGCGCCTGCTGGATGGCGAAAAAGATAACCGCCACGCCAATCAATATCCCGGCAGGCATACAGCGCGACACCGTTTCCAGCGTCACCAGCTTCGCCGCCGCGCCGGCCCCCAGTACGATCCCCACCGCCACCATCGCGTTAAGGTAAGTCGGCATGGCGTTGCTGGTAATGCCCAGCGCCACCGGGACCCACAGCACCAGCAGAAAGCGCAGCGTCACGCCCGCCCCCCAGAACAGGCTGGTGCCGACTAACGAAAAGCGCGTCTCACCGTTGCGCCATAGCGTCGTACAGGCGCTAAAGAAGCTGTGGGTCATCGGCCTGAAGCGCCACGACTGTCCGGGACGAGCCGCCGGCAGCTTCGGGATCCACAGGTTGGCGACCACCGCCCCGGCGTACACCACCGCGCAGACGCTGAGCGCCGCCACGACGTGCCAGTCGGCGAGGATACCGCCCGCCATTGAGCCGAGCAGGATCGCCGCAATGGTCGATGACTCCATCAGGCCGTTCGCTTTCACTAACTTATCGCCGGTGGTCAGCTCGCCGAGAATGCCGTATTTAGCCGGAGAATAGGCGGCGGCGCCGATACCCACCAGCGTATAGCCAATAAACGGATTCACGCCGAAGCAGATACAGCCCGCGCCGACCAGCTTCAGGCCGTTAGCCGCCATCATTACCCGCCCTTTGGCAAAGCTATCGGCAAACTGTCCGACAAACGGCGCGAAGAGAATGTAAGCGCCCACAAACAACATCTGTAATACCGGCTGGCTCCACTCCGGATAGAACAGCTGCTTCATCAGCGCCAGGGTAGCGAACAGCAGCGCGTTATCGCCAAACGCCGAAAGAAACTGGGCGCAGATAACCGCCATCATCCCTTTCGAATACAGCGAACCGTTAGTGTGTACTGACTCACTCATCCGAATCTTCCGTCTGTTCAACCATGCCTTTAAGGGTGACAAAGTCCGGCTTGCCGCTGCCCAGAACCGGGAGCTGCTTGAGCCAGCGAATGTCGCGCGGTACCGCCAGCTCCGGTACGCCGTGTTCACGGGCATAGCGCAGCAGTTTTTCACGATTCAGTTCATTATCGGTAGTAAACAGCACCAGCGCCTCGCCTTTGCTGGCATCCTGTTTAATCGCCGTAGCGTGCATTTTGTCCGGCGAAACCGCCAGCGCCACCTGTTCGACCATCTCCAGCGACACCATCTCACCGGCGATTTTGGCAAAGCGCTTCGCGCGGCCCTGAATCCGCACGTAGCCCTGCTCGTCAAAGCTGACGATATCTCCGGTGTCGTACCAGCCGGCCTCAACTTCGCCGTGCTGATTTTCCGCCGCTGGCGCTTCCAGTACCCCAGGATTTTCCACCCGCAGATAGCCGTTCATAATGTTTGGCCCTTTAAGCTGCAAACGGCCCCCTTCTTCAATTCCCGGCATCGCCAGCAGACGCGCATCCATCCCCGGCAGAATGCGGCCAACGGTGCCCACTTTCGCCGCCATCGGCACGTTGATCGAGACTACCGGCGCGCATTCGGTGACGCCGTAGCCTTCAAGAATGCGCAGACCAAACTTGTCCTGCCAGATCTGCTTCGTGCTCTCCTGCAGCTTCTCCGCCCCGGCGACAACGTAGCGCAGGCGGTAAAAATCATACGGATTCGCGAAGCGGGCGTAGTTGGCAAGGAAGGTGGAGGTGCCGAACAGCACGGTACAGTTTCGGTCGTACACCAGCTCCGGCACCACGCGATAATGCAGCGGGCTGGGATAGAGGAACACTTCCGCGCCGGTAAACAGCGGCGTCAGTAGGCCAACCGTCAGGCCAAAGGAGTGAAACAGCGGCAGCGCCGACATAAAGCGGTCATTCGCGGTAAAGTCGGCAATGGTTTTAATTTGTTCGACGTTGGCCAGCAGGCTTTTATGGCTATGCACCACCCCTTTCGGATTGCCTTCCGAGCCGGAGGTAAAGAGGATCATCGCCGCGTCTTCCGGCTGCTGCTTAACCTGAGCCAGCTTCGGCATCATCAGGTGAGCAAAAATCCACAGCTTATCGCCGGCGGTGACGTCGCCTTTTAAATCTTCGAGGAACACCCAGCGCACCTGGGTCAGCTGCTCCGGCAGGTGCCAGAGTTTGCCTTTATCGAGGAAGGTGCGTGAGGTAAAGATGGTTTTGATTTCCGCGGCGGTAATGGCGCTGCTCAGGCCTTTGACCCCGGCGGTATAGTTCATCATCGCTGGGATCCGCCCGCGGGCAATCGCGCCGAAAATCACCGCCGCGCTAATTCCGGCGTTCGGCAACATCAGGCCGATTTTTTCGCCCTGGGCGCTGTATTTTTCCAGAATGCGCGCCACGAAGAGGGTTTTGGTCAGCAGCTTACGGTAGGTGTCCGGCTGAAAATTGATATCTTCCACGCAGTTTTTGCGCGCGCCGAAGCGGTCCTGGGCCGCCAGCAGCGACTCATACAGCGTTTCGCGCGGGCGCACCGCCATCCGCGCTTCCATCATGATCTGATGCAGCATTTCACCGGCAATTTTACGCCGCTCGCGGGCGCGAGGCGCATCGGGCATTGGCAGATGCGTCGGCGGCAGCAGGTGCAGCTGAATGCGCGGGAACAGACGGCGTTTGACCAGCCCTTTCAGGCGGCTGAAGGGAGTTAATTCAGCGCCTTCGATTCTCAGCGGCACAATAGTCGCCTGTGACTTCGCCGCCACAAAGGCGGCGCCGTCGTAAATTTTCATCAGTGAAGCGCTCACCGAGATTCGCCCTTCCGGGAAAATCACCACCGGACGCCCCTGCTCAATCAGGCGGACCAGATGCTTTATCGACATCGGTTTGGTCGGGTCCAGCGGCACAAAATCAATAATCGGCTTTAGCGCGCGCATAAACCAGCGATCGCTGATTGAGGAATAGACCGCGAAGACCGGGCGCACCGGCAGGAAAAGCGCCAGCAGTACGCCGTCAATAAAAGAGACATGGTTTGGGGTGATCAGTACCTTTTGCTGGTACAACGCCTGCGTGTCACCGGTAAGCCTTACCCGATACAATCCTTTGAAAAGCAGTCTAAAAAATCCCAAAAGCATAACAACTCCGTTTGACCGGTTAATCAGTCAAAGCAGGTTACATGAGAAGGGGCGGAAAATGCACCAGGAGGAGCGGAATTCAGGACAAAAAAAACCTGCGCATCCGCGCAGGTCGGTGCAAGATAATCAGTACGAAAAGCGTACTTAAAAAACTCACCAATCAATACCTCTGGGATCCTGATTGTCTCGTTTTTTCCGCCGCTGGCGCCAGCCATAAAACGCAAGTGAATGAGCCTAAGTGCAACCAGTTATTACTTTTTTCGCGAACTGTAACAATGGCCAACGGCGGGCAAAAAAAAACCTGCGCATCTGCGCAGGCTGGTGTAATTAAGTGGTCAACCTGAAGTTGACTCCACCTATCAATACCTCTGGGATAGCCAGAGTATCAATGCAATGAATGGGTAAACCAGCGAACATTCGCAACAGCCAATCGCAAAGTGTAAGCAAAGGTGTGAATTGTCGTTTCCCGGAATCATTCTCCGCTCGCCTGTGGGTAACTATTTCACCCGCAACGCTAATCTGCGTCACAATTGCATGAACCCAAAAGTCGCAAGCCTTGAATCTGCCGCGCTTTCCCGTAACATAAACGTTATGTAAACGCTTACCCTAAAAAAGGCCTGGTATGGCGACTATTAAGGATGTAGCCCGGCTCGCAGGAGTTTCCGTCGCTACCGTCTCCCGCGTTATCAACAATTCACCGAAAGCCAGCGAAGCGTCGCGCCAGTCGGTAGGCGCCGCGATGGAAACGCTAAATTATCATCCCAACGCCAACGCCCGCGCGCTGGCGCAGCAGTCAACGGAAACCGTCGGCCTGGTGGTAGGTGATGTCTCCGACCCCTTCTTCGGCGCGATGGTGAAAGCCGTCGAGCAGGTCGCCTACAATACCGGTAATTTTTTGCTGATCGGTAACGGCTATCACAACCTCCATAAAGAGCGCCAGGCGATCGAACAGCTGATTCGCCACCGCTGCGCCGCGCTGGTGGTCCACGCCAAAATCATCCCCGATGACGAACTGGCCTCGCTGATGAAGCAAATTCCCGGCATGGTGCTGATTAACCGCATCCTCCCCGGCTTCGAGCAGCGCTGCGTTGCGCTGGATGACCGCTACGGCGCATGGCTCGCGACCCGCCACCTGATTCAGCAGGGGCACACCCGCATCGGCTATCTCTGCTCAAACCACGCTATTTCCGATGCAGAAGACCGCCTGCAGGGCTACTACGCGGCGTTAAAAGAGAGCGATCTGCCGTGCAACGATCGCCTGGTGACCTTTGCCGAACCCGATGAGAGCGGCGGAGAACAGGCCATAACCGAGCTGCTGGGCCGCGGCAGAAACTTCAGCGCCGTCGCCTGCTATAACGACTCAATGGCCGCCGGCGCAATGGGCGTATTAAACGATAACGGGATTGATGTGCCGCGCGAGATTTCGCTGATTGGCTTTGATGATGTGCTGATTTCGCGCTACGTGCGCCCGCGTTTGACCACCGTACGCTATCCGATTGTCACCATGGCGACGCAGGCCGCGGAGCTGGCGTTAGCGCTGGCGGAACATCGCCCGCCGCCGGAGATTACCCATCTTTTCAGCCCCACGCTGGTCCGCCGTCACTCGGTGATTGCGCCTCTCGATAGCGATAAATCGTAGCGGTATAAACTGACGGCGACGGCCGGATAATCCAGGCCTTCGCCGATATACTGCCAGCCGAAACGTTCATAAAAATCGCGGCAGGCGGAGTAGAGAAACAGCTCGCTATAGCCCTGCGTTCGGGCATAGCCGATAACGTGCTGCTGTAGTTTCCCCGCCAACCCCCGCCCGCGCGCCTCAGGAGCCACGTAGAGCGCCGCCATCCACGGATAGAGGTCCTGACGGCTGATTAAATCGCAGCGCCACAGGCCGACGGTGCCCAGCAGCATCTCCCCTTCAGCGGCAATAAAGGTTATCGGCAGCGCCCCCGGGGTCTGGCTATGCCCGACAATGCTGGCGAAGAACGCCTGCGGCAGCGTTTCACCGCCAAAAGCCTGCCATAGCCATTCCGTCACCCGTGAAGCGTGCTGCGGCGCGGCGTGGAGGGGCTGAATGATCACACCAGCTTCCCCTGAAAAATTGGGACCGATTCAAACAGATAGCCGTCAAAGTCCGGCGCGTCTTCATCGGAGAGCTCCAGCAGGCTGTTTTTGACGTTTTCAAGATGCTGCCACATTGCCTGCCAGGCCCCCATCACATCGCGTCGGCGCAGAGCGGCGAGGAGCGTTTGCCGGTCGCCGAGCCACTTCAGCCGGTACGCCCGGCTGGCGATATGCACGTTGAACTGCTGCCACAGCGGGCTGCTGTCCATCTGCAGCCAGATACGCTCGACCGTCGCCAGCAGCATCTGATTTTGCGTCGCCCCGGCCAGCACCAGGTGAAACAGACGGGCGTTATCCTGGCTGGTATCGTTGGCGGCAATGGCCCGCTGCTCCTGCTCGATAATGCGCTTCAGGTTATCGATATCGGCGCGGGTCGCCATTTTGGCGGCAAAGGCGGCGATATTGCTCTCCAGCAGCTGGCGGGCCTGCAGGATTTCGAACGGCCCGACGTCGCTGCTCAGCATCTGTTCTTCCTCGCTATCGTCCTCGTGCGGGATGCGCATGACGTACACCCCGGAGCCCTGGCGAATATCGACCGTCCCCTGCAGCTCCAGCATCAGCAGCGCTTCGCGGACGATGGTCCGGCTCACGCCGTAGGTCTCGGCGATATTGCGTTCCGGCGGCAGGCGCGACCCGATGGGGTAGCGCCCCTGCGCAATCTGTGCGCGTAAATCATCACCTATTTCCTGGTAGGGTTTCTTTTCCGGCGGAATGATAGCCTTCTCCACAATATCACCTGTGCGTTATGAACCTGCGAGTCAATATCGGCCGCTATCTTAGCAAAATTTCCGTCCGCCTAGCGCCACTCATCGTCAATATCCAGCGTCAATTCGCGACTCTCGCCTAGCTTACGGAACCAGCTGGCGGAAGCCTTGGGCCGCCGGGCACGATTATTTTGTAAATCGATTTCAATCAGCCCGTAGCGATTTTTAAACGCGTTCATCGGCGAAACGTTGTCGGTAAAGGCCCACAGCATGTAGCCGTGACAGTTGGCCCCCGCTTCCCTCGCGCGCAGCGTTTGCCACAGATGCTCGCTGATAAAACGGATCCGGTAGTCGTCGGCGATGGCGCCTTCGCGATTGCGAAACTGCCCTTCGTTTTCCATGCCCATGCCGCTTTCCGCCACAAACCACGGAATATTGCGATAGTCCTGCTTGATCCGCATCGCCATATCAAAAACGATTTGCGGATAAATTTCCCAGCCGCGAGAGCTATTCATCCGCCGCCCCGGTAGCTCAAAGGGCTCATAATAGTAAGCCGGGTGGAACGGCGTCTGCGGATGCCAGGCGCGCGAGGGGGCTTTGACGCGATGCGGGTAGTAAAGGTTAATCCCCAGCTCATCGACGGTGTTTTCGCGGATAAGCGCCAGCTCTTGCGCGTCATAATCCCATGAGACGTGGTGCTGTTCGAGCAGGGTCAACAGCTCGGGCGGGTAGACGCCGTGGACCAGCGGATCGAGGAAAACCCGGTTATAAAACAGATCGTAGCGTTCGGCGGCGCGCACGTCGTGCGGCGCGTTTGAACGCGGGTAGGTGACCTCCGGGTTAAGAATGCAGCCGACCGTGCCGCGATAGCCTTTCTCGCGAAACAGCCGGACCACTTTTGCCGTCGCCAGCACCTTGTGGTGATTCCACTGCATCCAGGTGCCGGTGTTCTGCTCGTAAGGCCAGCGCAGCGCATCCAGATAAACGCGGGTCTGCACGACGATCGGTTCATTGAAGGTAAACCAGCGCGTGACTTGGTGGTGATAGCGGGCGAACACTTTCTCCGCGTACTGCACAAACAGCTCAACCACCTTTTTCGACGCCCAGCCGCCGTACTGCTCCAGCAAATAGCCGGGAAGTTCATAATGCTCAAGGCAGATCATCGGCTCGATGCCGTTGGCCAGCAGTTCATCGAAGAGCTGGTCGTAGTACGCCGCATAGTCTTCATCGACCGTGACGTTTTCATAATCGGTGAGAAAGCGCGACCAGTTAATCGACGTGCGGTAGTGGGTCAGCCCCGCCAGCTTCATCAGCTGCACGTCTTCGCGAAAGCGGTTGATAAAATCGGTCGCCACCGCCGGGCCGTAGCCGTTATGCCAGACGTGGCGGTCGTTTTTGTACCACAGATCCGGCCAGGAGTCCTGGCCCTCTTTTTTGCCGCTCCAGCCCTCGGTTTGCCACGCCGAAGCGGCGGCACCGAGGATAAAGTCGTGGGGGATCGCCATCCTTACTGTCGTCATCGTGTCCTCATATCTGTTGGCTGGTGGGTGTGTTTTCCGCCTGGCGCTGGGCGTTTTCCGCGCGGCGGGAGGCAATTTTGACGAACGGCAGATAGATCAGCACCGCGGTCAGGATGCAGATAAGCTGCGTCACCACCGCCCCCATCGAACCCGCCGTGGAGAGCCAGGCGTTGATCAGCGGCGGCGTGGTCCACGGCACCATCACCACCGCTTTACCGGCAAAACCGGCGGCGGTCGCGAAGTAGCCGATGCTGCCGGTCACCAGCGGTGTGATAATAAAGGGGATCGCGAGGATCGGATTGAGCATGATCGGCATGCCGAAAATCACCGGTTCGTTGATGTTGAACAGGCCCGGTCCAATCGACAGCTTGGCGATCTCTTTCATCTCTTTGCGTTTGGTGGCGATCATGACCGCGATCAGCAGGCCAATCGTCAGCCCCGATCCGCCGATGCTCATATAAACATCCCAGAACGGCATGGTGATGATATTCGGCACCTCTTTGCCCTGCTCAAAGGCGCTCATATTGACGGCGATCGCTCCCAGCAGCAGCGGTTCGCGGATCGGTTTGATCATCTGGTTGCCGTGGATGCCGATAACCCAGAACAGCTGCGCGACAAACATCAGCAGCAGGATCCCCGGCAGGCTTTGCACCACGCGTTCCAGCGGCTGCTGCACCACCTGATAGACCGCGTCATACAGGTACATGCCGGTGGCCTGATGGAAAATAAAGCCAAAGGTGGCAATCACCGTGGTGGTGATAATGGCCGGGATCAGCGCGGAAAATGACGCCGAGACGTTGGGCGGCACGGTATCCGGCATCTTGATCTTCAGCCCCTTGCGGCCCTCCAGCCAGCAGTAGATCTCCACCGACAGAATGGCGATAAACATACCGAGGAACAGGCTGCGGGTATCGGAGAACTGGCGCAGCAGCACATCTTTCACTTCATGCATTTGGCCGTCGACCATCATCTCGACGGTGGTTGGCGTGACGCAGATAAAGCAGATCACCGCCAGCAGACCAGGGAACAGGCTCTTGATGCCGTTAATCCGCCCCAGTTCGATGCCGATAAGAAAGACCGCGCCAATATTGAGAAAGTTAAGGGTGGCGTAATTGATGGCGCTGGTAATGGGTTTCAGCGCCGCCAGAAACGAGAGCGCCTGAAAGCTGGCGAGCCCGTTTTTCGGATCCAGCACCATATTGGAAATCAGCACCGAAAAGGCGCCAACGATGATCACCGGCATCAGGGTAATAAAAGCGGATTTTATCGCCATGATATAGCGGTAGCTGTTGAATTTCGTGGCGAAACTCCCCAGTGAGTCGATCAGTTTGTCCTGCAATGCCATAGAGGATACCTCAGGTTTAAGGGCTTATAGCGCACCAGGTGTACAGCCAAACACCTATTGGCATACCAAAAAATAGCGACTGGTGAAAATAAGTTCTGTGATTAAGCTCCCAACCCGCTCATTGGTATTCCAGAAAGGCGATAATTGGCATACCGCATTGGCGGTTTTACTTTCCACCCGATCAATTCCTGTAAAAGCGTGATCGCGATGGTTTTTTTGCCGCGCCATGAGACCATATCCCCCTGAATGTCTGTGATAAACTGCGGGTTACCACGTGATATCAGGAATCGGATGAATGGCTACAATGCTGGATGTCTCAATTCGCGCAGGCGTCTCTAAAGCGACGGTTTCCCGCGTGTTGAACGGCACGGGTCAGGTGAAAGAGAGCACCCGCCAACAGGTTTTTAAGGCGATGGAAGAGCTGGGCTATCGGCCTAACTTTCTCGCCCGCTCGCTGGCGAACCGCACCAGCAACAGCATCGGTCTGGTGGTTTCCACCTTTGACGGCTTCTATTTTGGTCGCCTGCTGCAGCAGGCCTCCCGCCAGACGGAAGCCTGGGGCAAACAGCTGATCGTCACCGACGGCCACGATGCGCCGGAGCGTGAAGAAGAGGCGGTGCAGATGCTGGCCGATCGCCAGTGCGACGCCATCGTGCTCTACACCCGCCATATGAGCGAAAAGAAGATCATGTCGCTGATTGAGTCCATCGCCATGCCGCTGGTGGTGATTAACCGCGACGTTAGCCAGGCGCGGGAGCGCTGCGTGTTCTTCGAACAGCAGGATGCGGCGTTCCAGGCGGTGGAGTACCTGATTACCCAGGGCCATCGCGATATTGCTTGTTTAACCGTGCCGATGCACACGCCGACGGGCAAAGCCCGCCTGGAAGGGTATCGTAACGCGCTGAAAAAGCACGGCATCAAGTGGGATCCGGCGAAGGTGAAATACGGTGACTCCACCATGAGCCGCGGCTATGAGCTGTGCTGCGAGCTGCTGGAAGAGAAGACGCCGTTTAGCGCGCTGTTTTCCTGTAACGATGATATGGCGCTGGGCGCGTCGAAAGCGCTGCATCAGGCAGGGCTGCGGATCCCGCAGGATATTTCGCTGTTTGGTTTTGATGACGCGCCGAGCGCGAAATGGCTGGAGCCGGGGCTATCGACGGTCTATTTGCCGATCGACAACATGATCATCACCGCTATCGATCAGGCCATTAAGCTTGCCAACGGTCAGCCGATCGAGACCATACCGCCGTTTACCGGCAAGCTGGTGCTGCGCGAGTCGGTGACAACCGGGCCGTATTACAAATAATTAGCTGGAATCGCCCGGTGGCGGCTAACGCCTTACCGGGCCTACAAAAATCCGCAATCCCCTGTAGGGCGGGTAAGGCGCCAGCCGCCACCCGACAGAAACGCAAAAGGCCTTCGGGTACCACTTTACAGCAGCTCAAGCGCCAGCAGCTCTTCAATGGTCTGGCGACGACGAATCAGCCGCGCTTTGCCGTTGTCGAACAGCACCTCCGGCAGTAGCGGACGGCTGTTGTAGTTAGAAGACATCGACGCGCCGTAAGCGCCGGTATCGTGCAGCACCAGATAATCCCCCGGCGCCACCGCAGGCAGCAGGCGGGTTTCCACTTTCCCCCCTTCCTGCTGGGTAAAGACATCGCCCGATTCGCACAGCGGCCCGGCCACCACGGTTTCAATCTGCGCCGCGGCGCGCAGATCGCGGCCATCCGCAGCGAGAGCGGTAATATGGTGATAGCTGCCGTACATCGCCGGGCGCATCAAATCATTAAACCCGGCGTCAATCAGCACGAAGTGGCGGCTGCCCATCTCCTTCACGCTGCGAACCTGAGAAACCAGCACCCCGGATTCCGCCACCAGGAAACGACCCGGCTCGATCTCAAGCTTCACCGGATGACCCAGATGTTTAGCGATCTGCTCGCGCGCGGCGTTCCACAAGCCGAAGTAGTGATCGGTGTCGATCGCCTCTTCATCTTCGTGATACGGGATCGACAGCCCACCGCCGGCGGAGATCGCCTGCAGATCCTGGCCGAATTCAACCACCTGTCGCACCATCGCGCCGCAAACCTGTTCCAGGTGGCCATAGTCGACCCCAGAACCGATATGCATATGAATACCCACCAGCTGGAGCTGGTAACGGCGCATCACTTCCAGCGCCGCCGTTAAATGGCTGTGCCAGATCCCGTGCTTGCTGTTTTCGCCGCCGGTATTGGTTTTTTGGCTATGGCCGTGGCCGAAGCCCGGGTTAACGCGCAGCCAGACGCGATGGCCAGGAGAAACTTCGCCCAGCTGGCTCAGCATATCGATAGATCCGGCGTTGACCGGGATCTGCAGTTCTTTAACCCGCGCCAGCGTCGCGTCGTCGATCAGGTCAGCGGTAAAGACGACATCGTCCGGATGCTGATGCGGATCGTACCCCGCCGCCAGCGCGCGCTCGATCTCGCCCAGCGACACCGAATCGACCTTCACGCCCTGCTCGCGCATCAGGCGCAGAATGTGGATATTGGAGCAGGCCTTCTGCGCAAAACGCACCACGTCGAACTTGCTCAACTGGGCAATCTGGCGGCGGATAATCTGCGCGTCGTAAACCCAAACCGGGCAGCCGAACTCGGCGGGCAGACGCAGCAGGTTTTCTGCGCTCAGGTCGGTATCGGTGGCGTAAAGCGAGTGTGGCATAAAGAACTCCGGTGCTGTGTGTGTGCGTTATCTCTGTTTTTTACGATTACGCCACAGCGCGTACGTAATAAAAAATATCGTTTTATTGCCAGTCTATGCAAAAATGATATGGCTTGCGCCACTTAAGGAACACCCATGCCCGCCGTCAACCTGCGCCATATTGAAATCTTCCATGCGGTGATGACCACCGGCAATCTGACCGAGGCCGCACGCATGCTGCATACCTCGCAGCCCACCGTTAGCCGCGAGCTGGCGCGTTTTGAAAAGGTGCTGGGGTTGACGCTATTCTCCCGTACCCGCGGGCGCCTGCAGCCTACGGTTCAGGGATTACGTCTGTTTGAAGAGGTCCAGCGCTCCTGGTATGGCCTGGACAGAATCGTCAGCGCCGCGGAAAGCCTGCGCGAGTTCCGCCAGGGGGAGCTGTCGATAGCCTGTCTGCCGGTCTTCTCCCAATCGCTATTGCCGCTACTGCTGGCGCCGTTTTTAGCCCGCTACCCGGACGTCAGCCTGCAAATCGTCCCTCAGGAGTCACCGCTGCTGGAGGAGTGGCTATCGGCCCAGCGCCACGATCTGGGATTAACGGAAACCCTGCATACCCCCGCCGGAACCGAGCGTACGCCGCTGCTGACCCTCAATGAAGTGTGCGTACTGCCGCAGGGCCATCCGCTGGCGGCAAAGCCGGCGCTGACGCCGGCGGATTTTCACGGCGAAAACTACATTAGCCTGTCGCGCACCGATAGCTATCGCCAGCTGCTCGATGCCCTGTTTGTCGAACATCAGGTCAAACGGCGGATGGTGGTGGAGACGCACAGCGCCGCCTCCATTTGCGCGATGGTGCGGGCCGGGGTCGGCATTTCGGTGGTTAACCCGCTCACCGCCCTCGATTATGCCGGGAACGGCGTGGTGGTACGCCGTTTTAGCGTTGAAGTGCCTTTTACCGTTAGCCTGGTGCGCCCGGTGCACCGTCCCGGCTCCGCGCTGGTCGATGCTTTCGCTCGCCATCTGCAAGAGAGCATGCCGCGCATCCTCACCCCGCTCGAAGCGGTACTTACGACAGCATAAATTCCACCGCGTCCGCCGCATGAATCGCGGCCGTATCAAATACCGGCAGCGGGCTGCTCTCTTCCGGCACCAGCAGGCCGATTTCGGTACAGCCGAAAATCACCCCTTCCGCCCCCTGCTCCGCCAGCAGCTCAATAACCTGAAGATAGTAGTCGCGCGAGTCTGCGCTAAAGGTTCCCAGACACAGTTCGTCGAAGATGATCTGGTTGATACGTTCACGATCTTCCGCCTCTGGAATCAGCGTGTCGATAGCGAACTGCTGCTGCAGGCGGCCGCGATAAAAATCCTGCTCCATGGTATAGCGCGTCCCCAGCAGAGCCACGCGGCGCTGGCCCTTCGCGGTAATCGCCCGACCGGTCGCATCGGCAATATGCAGGAACGGCACATCGCAGCGCGTTTCAATGGCCTGCGCGACCTTATGCATGGTGTTGGTGCACAGGACAATCCCCTCGGCGCCCGCCTGCTGTAGCCCGAGCGCCGCCCGGGCGAGGATCTCGCCCGCCCGCTCCCAGTCGCCGCTGGACTGGCAGACTTCAATTTCGTGGAAATCCACGCTATGCAGCAGCAGGCTGGCGGAGTGCAGCCCGCCGAGGCGCGTTTTAATCCCTTCGTTAATAAGACGATAGTAAGGAATCGTCGATTCCCAGCTCATGCCGCCTAACAGACCAATCGTTTTCATCATCCCTCCGTGCGTGAAGTTTCAGTAAAACAAAGTTGTGATCGACTTTCCACTTCTCCAGGCGATCGTTTCCTTTTAGAAGATTATGCGATAGATTAAATGAAACATTGTTTCATTTAATTACAGGACCAGCGGATGTTTATTTTTCATAAAGAGACCACCCTTGAAGATCTGGGCAATGGCGTCACCCGCCGCATCCTTGCGCACGATGGCAAGATGATGGCGGTTGAAGTGAACTTTGAAGCAGGCGCTATCGGGCCGATGCACAATCACCCGCACGAGCAGCTCACCTATGTGCTCTCCGGCGAATTTGAGTTCACCATCGGTGATGAAAAGCACGTGGTCAGCGCCGGCGATACGCTCTACAAGAAACCGAACATTATGCACGGCTGCGTGTGCCTGAAGTCGGGTACGCTGCTTGATACCTTTACCCCCGTTCGTCAGGATTTTCTGCAACAGTAATCTCTCCTCCCCGGGGCATGCCGCGCATGCCCACCATTTTCTGAACTTTTCCGCTACAAATAATTGTCATAAAGTATGTCGCACCGCAATGATTAGCAGCGCAAGCAATCTCGCCTGACTAGCCTCTCTCCGTCGGACTCTCATCCGTATCTCTGACCTCTCATCTCTGCAAAATGCGCGCTCCAGCACCTTTTTGAAACATCGTTTCGACTTTGATCACATTTCCGCGATCAACCGAATGACTCCGTAATAAATAGCAATAAAATAAAATTAAAACGGCGTTTTACAAAATCAGGACGCCGGGTAAGACAAAATCAAAAAACACATGTTCTTCAGGGATAAGAAGAAAGAAAAGTTTCAACCAATCAACCATCGCCAGGGAAGGATTTACCGCTGACATACCAGGAACGCATTAACTTTCCGGCGGCACGGGCCGCGGGAAAGGCAGTAACCCCGAATCCGTATTACAAACTCGCAAGCCAGGTAGGTATGTATGAATGAAAACAAAATGCTGGGATTGGCATGGATATCGCCCTATATCATAGGGCTGATAGTCTTTACCGCCTTTCCCTTTGTTTCATCTTTCTTCCTCAGTTTCACTGAGTACGATTTGATGAGTCCACCGGTGTTTAACGGCATCGAAAACTATCGCTACATGCTGACCGAAGATGGCCTCTTCTGGAAATCCATGGGCGTGACGTTCGCGTATGTCTTTTTAACCATCCCGTTAAAACTGGCTTTCGCCCTGGGGATCGCTTTTGTCCTCAACTTTAAGCTGCGCGGCATCGGTTTTTTCCGTACCGCCTACTATATCCCGTCCATCCTCGGTAGCTCGGTGGCGATTGCCGTTCTGTGGCGAGCGCTGTTTGCTATCGATGGCCTGCTGAACAGCTTTATTGGCGTGCTCGGCTTCGATCCGGTCAACTGGCTCGGCGAGCCCTCGCTGGCGCTGATGTCCGTTACCCTGCTGCGCGTTTGGCAGTTCGGTTCGGCCATGGTTATCTTCCTCGCGGCGCTGCAGAACGTTCCGCAATCACAATATGAAGCGGCGATGATCGATGGCGCGTCAAAATGGCAGATGTTTATGAAGGTCACGGTGCCGCTGATCACGCCGGTGATTTTCTTCAACTTCATCATGCAGACCACTCAGGCGTTCCAGGAGTTTACCGGCCCGTACGTCATTACCGGCGGCGGCCCGACCTACTCCACCTATCTGTTCTCGCTCTATATCTACGACACCGCCTTTAAGTACTTCGATATGGGCTACGGCGCGGCGCTGGCGTGGGTGCTGTTCCTGGTGGTCGCGTTTTTTGCCGCCATCGCGTTTAAGTCTTCGAAATATTGGGTGTTCTACTCCGCCGATAAGGGAGGCAAAAATGGCTGATATCCAACACATGTCTGAAGCAAGGGACATCGCCGAACGCGAAGTCGCGCGGACGCTGCGTCGTGAGAAAATCAACGCCAGTATTCGCTATGTGATCCTGCTGTTCGTCGGCCTGCTGATGCTCTACCCGCTGGTCTGGATGTTCTCGGCGTCGTTCAAACCGAACCACGAGATCTTCACCACCCTGAGCCTGTGGCCTGCCCACGCGACCTGGGATGGCTTTATCAACGGCTGGAAAACCGGCACCGAGTACAACTTCGGCCACTACATGCTGAACACCTTCAAGTATGTGATCCCGAAAGTGCTGCTGACCATTATCTCCTCTACCATCGTGGCCTACGGCTTTGCCCGCTTCGAAATTCCGTGGAAGAAATTCTGGTTCGCCACGCTGATCACCACCATGCTCCTGCCGAGCACCGTACTGCTGATCCCGCAGTACCTGATGTTCCGTGAAATGGGCATGCTGAATAGCTATCTGCCGCTGTACCTGCCGCTGGCCTTCGCCACCCAGGGGTTCTTCGTCTTCATGCTGATTCAGTTCCTGCGCGGCGTTCCGCGCGACATGGAAGAAGCGGCGCAGATCGACGGCTGTAACTCCATTCAGGTGCTGTGGTACGTGGTGGTGCCGATTCTGAAACCGGCGATTATCTCGGTGGCGCTGTTCCAGTTCATGTGGTCGATGAACGACTTTATCGGTCCGCTGATTTACGTCTACAGCGTGGATAAATATCCGATCGCGCTGGCGCTGAAAATGTCCATCGACGTCACGGAAGGCGCTCCGTGGAACGAAATTCTGGCAATGGCGAGCATCTCCATTCTGCCGTCCATCATCGTGTTCTTCCTGGCACAACGCTACTTCGTACAGGGCGTTACCAGCAGCGGAATTAAAGGTTAAGAGGGAAATATCATGGCTGAAGTTATTTTCAACAAACTGGAAAAGGTCTACTCCAACGGCTTCAAGGCGGTACATGGTATCGATCTGAAAATCGCGGACGGCGAGTTTATGGTTATCGTTGGGCCGTCCGGCTGCGCCAAATCCACCACCCTGCGCATGCTGGCCGGTCTGGAAACCATCAGCGGCGGCGAAGTGCGGATCGGCGAGAAAATCGTGAACAACCTCGCGCCAAAAGCGCGCGGTATCGCGATGGTGTTCCAGAACTACGCGCTCTATCCGCATATGACGGTGCGCGAGAACCTCGCCTTCGGCCTCAAGCTGAGCAAGCTGCCGAAGGATCAAATTGAAGCCCAGGTTAACGAAGCGGCGAAAATCCTTGAGCTGGAAGAGCTGCTGGACCGCCTGCCGCGCCAGCTTTCCGGCGGCCAGGCCCAGCGCGTGGCGGTTGGCCGCGCAATTGTGAAGAAGCCGGACGTATTCCTGTTCGATGAACCGTTGTCCAACCTCGACGCCAAGCTGCGCGCTTCGATGCGTATCCGTATTTCCGACCTGCACAAGCAGCTGAAGAAATCCGGTAAACCGGCGACCACCGTTTACGTTACCCACGATCAGACCGAAGCGATGACCATGGGCGACCGCATCTGCGTGATGAAGCTGGGCCATATCATGCAGGTGGATACCCCGGACAACCTCTACCACAAGCCGAAAAACATGTTTGTGGCCGGGTTTATCGGCGCGCCGGAGATGAATATTCGTCCCAGCCAGCTGGTTGAGCAAGCGGGACGCCTGCATCTGACCGTTGGCGATGGCCTGCTGCCGCTCAACGACAGGCTGCAGAGCAAGGTCGACACCCACAAGAACCAGCAGGTGTTCTTCGGCGTGCGCCCGGAGTTTGTCTCCATTTCCGATGAACCGTTCGCCGAAGGTTCATGCACCGGCGAAATGGTACGCGTGGAAAACATGGGCCATGAATTCTTCGTCTATCTGAAGGTCGCCGATTATGAACTGACCGCCCGCGTGCCGTCAGATGAAGCGAAGCCCATGATTGAGAAAGGGCTGCATCGCAAGGTGCATTTCAAATTCGATCTCAACAAGTGTCATATCTTTGACGCCAAAACTGAACAGAACATCTCTCTGTGAACCCTGGAGTATTAAAATGAAAAAAGTGCTTTTAAGCGCCGCAATCTCCGCAACTTTGGCCCTTACCGCGTTACCTTCCATGGCGAAGGATGTCGACCTGCGTATGTCATGGTGGGGCGGCAACGGCCGCCACCAGGTGACCCTGAAGGCGCTGGAAGAGTTCCATAAACTCAATCCGGATATCAACGTGAAGGCGGAATATACCGGCTGGGACGGTCACCTTTCGCGTCTGACCACGCAAATCGCCGGCGGCACCGAGCCGGACGTGATGCAAACCAACTGGAACTGGCTGCCGATCTTCTCGAAAAACGGCGAAGGCTTCTACGATCTGAATAAGATGAAGGACGTGATCGACCTGAGCCAGTTTGACGCCAAAGAGCTGCAATCCACTACGGTGGACGGCAAGCTTAACGGTATTCCGATCTCCGTCACCGCGCGCGTGTTCTACTTCAACGACGAGACCTGGAAAAAAGCGGGCGTCGAGTACCCGAAAACCTGGGACGAGCTGATGGCGGCGGGTAAAACCTTCGAGAGCAAGCTGGGTAAACAGTATTACCCGGTCGTGCTGGAGCACCAGGATACCCTGGCGCTGCTGAATTCATATATGATTCAGAAGTACAACCAGCCGGCTATCGATGAAAAAACCAAAAAATTCTCCTACAGCAAAGAGCAGTGGGTCGAATTTTTCCAGATGTATAAAAAGCTTATCGACAGCCACGTGATGCCGGACACCAAGTACTATGCCTCGTTCGGTAAGAGCAACATGTATGAAATGAAGCCGTGGATTCAGGGTGAGTGGGCGGGAACCTATATGTGGAACTCCACCATTAACAAATACTCCGACAACCTGAAGCCGCCGGCGAAGCTGGAACTGGGCAGCTATCCGATGCTGCCGGGCGCCACCGACGCGGGTCTGTTCTTTAAACCTGCGCAAATGCTCTCGATTGGTAAATCGACTAAAAACCCGGAAGCGGCGGCGAAGGTGATCAACTTCCTGCTGAACAGCAAAGAAGGGGTTGAGACGCTGGGCCTGGAGCGCGGCGTGCCGTTGAGCAAAGTCGCGGTGCAGTACCTGACCGAAAACGGCGCGATCAAAGAGGACGATCCGGCGGTATCTGGCCTGCGTCTGGCGCAGTCCCTGCCGGCCAAACTCTCGGTGTCGCCGTACTTTGACGACCCGCAGATCGTCGCCCAGTTCGGCACCTCTCTACAGTACATCGACTACGGGCAGAAAACCGTGGAAGAGACGGCAATTGACTTCCAGCGTCAGTCTGACCGCATCCTGCGCCGCGCGATGCGCTAATTGACCGCTATCCGTATCTACCCCGCAGCTCCGGCTGCGGGGTATTTTTTTAGCAAGGAGTGAATCGAATCATGAAAGGCAAAATCATCCCGCTGAGCTTTCTGCACACGCAGGACAGCGAAACCGGTCACCAGGTGATCCGGATGACGCCACCGCATGTTATCTGCCATCGCAACTATTTCTATCAAAAATGCTTTACCCGGGATGGCGGCAAGCTGATTTTCGGCGGCGCGTTTGAAGGCCACTGGAACTACTATTTACTCGATATCGCCGGCCAGCAGGCGACCCAGCTCACCGACGGGCCGGGCGATAACACCTTTGGCGGTTTCCTTTCCGCCGACGACCGGTCGCTGTGGTATGTGAAAAACAACCAGCAGCTGCGCCGCGTGGATCTGGCCTCGCTGGAGGAACAGGTCGTATATCAGGTGGATGACCAATGGGTAGCCTACGGAACCTGGGTCGCCAATAGCGATTGCAGTCAGATGGTCGGAATCGAAATCAAAAAAAGCGACTGGCAGCCGTTGACCGACTGGGGCAAGTTCCGCGCCTTCTACTTCACCGAGCCGGAGTGCCGGTTGATTAATATCGATCTGCGCAGCGGCGAACAGCGCGTGGTATTGCAGGAAAAACGCTGGCTCGGCCACCCGATTTACCGCCCGTTAGACGACAGCACCATCGCCTTCTGCCATGAAGGTCCGCGCGATGCTATCGATGCCAGAATGTGGCTTATCAACGCTGACGGCAGCAACATGCGCAAGGTGCGCCAGCACCAGCCGGGTGAGAGCTTTACGCACGAATTCTGGGTACCGGATGGCTCCGCGCTTTACTATGTCGCGCATCAGGAAAACGATCCGCATCGCTATCTGTACCGCGCCGACCCGGCAACCCTGGAAAATCGCCAGTTGATGGCGATTCCTCCCTGTTCGCATCTGATGAGCAATCACGATGGCAGCTTGGTGGTCGGCGACGGCGCGCCGCATAGCACCGGCGATATCCAGCTTAACGATCCGTTTATCTGGGTGTTTGATATTGCCGCCGATAAGCAGACCGCGGTGTGCCGCCACGACTCCACCTGGAAAGTGATTGAGGGCGAGCGCCAGGCGACGCATCCGCATCCGTCATTTTCACCGGACAATCGCTGGGTGCTGTTTACCTCCGATAAAGAGGGCATGCCCGCGCTGTATCTGGCGGAGGTGTAGTGATTCGGCAACGTCCCGGCTCGCGCGGTGCTTAGCCGGGCTACCGCCGTGTGCGATCCCCTAGCCCCTGACAAATACGCAGCATCGCCTCCGGGAATTATCACCCCTGCTTTCCCGGGGGCGGCGCAAAGGGCCTGCCCGGGCTACAGGTTCACTGCCGTCTGCGGACAGGTAGCCCGGACAGATGCGCGGCATCGCCTCCGGGACTTATCCCCCGGCTTCCCCGGGGGCGGCGCAAAGCGCCTGCCCGGGCTACGAGTTCACCGCAGCCTGCGATCCCGTAGCCCGGGTAAGGCGTTTACGCCGCGACCCGGGAAAAATCGTCAGAAGAAATATTTAAACCGCACCCGCGCGCCGTAGCGTTCATCAGTATTGCCGCTTTTCGCCGCCGATGAATCGAGCCATGACGCATAGGCCCCGAGATAGATATTAAAGTTCGGCATATCCATAATATTCGGCAGATGCCATGAGGTATGAAGGGTGTGAATGTCGTAGCGCCCCGGCGCCAGAATGGCGCAGTCGCCATCGCACTCCGCGTTGACGCCGGACATATTAAACTGGTCGATTTTGTTATGCGCGTAAATGTAGCCCAGCTCCACGCGATGCCATAACGCATTGATACCGGCGCTGAAATCCTTTTCGTCCGCCGCATCCAGATACGCGGTGCTTACGTTCACCACCGCCCCGTCCTCGGCATCAGTTTTCAGCGTATTCCAGCTCATTGTCATACCGTAGCCGGTACGGCTGGACTGATCGACCCAGCGCCCGTTCTGAGTCTGATAGCCATAAGCGTTATTGACGAGGTTGCTCTCCATCGCCGCGGCCACCGACCAGGGACCGGATTGCCAGGCAGCGACCGGGCGCACATAAACCACGTTTTTGCTGTTATCCAGCGCGTTGCCGTGATAGCGCTGATCCACGAACAGCGAACTGCCGTCCTCCACCAGCGTATTGACCTCAAAGTACCAGTTATCAAGATTTTTACTGAGCAGGAAGTTGCCGCCGCTGCTGCTGCGTCCGCGCCCCTCTTTCATCATATAAATATAGCCGTAGCCGTCGCTATACAGGTCGTTCGCCGTATTACCGGAATATTCAATAAACGTATCCTGATTAAGCGGGAACATATCGTAGGCTTCGAAGCGACCGATTTTAATTTTCCAGTCATCCTGCTGACCAAAGAAAAAGGCCGCGTCATCAAGATTCATTTTGCCATTCATATCCGCCAGCGGCTGCACGCTGAATCCGGCATATTTACCGTTAGCCCCTTTGCGTAATCCATCAAAGCCGAGAAGAATACGTCCGTTAATATCCCAGCGCTCTTTATCCCCCGGCGCCCAGTTTTTATTGGCGCTGGTTTTTACCGACGTCAGGCTACCGGTACGGCTGGCGCCGTCCATATTAAACTCAACGTCGCCATAGAATTTTAACTCACCATAATCATTAAGCTGCAAAGCGGGCTTAGCCGGCACGACGCTCGCCACCGTCGCCGGCGCCTCCTGGTTTTTCAACGCGCGAATCTCCGCCTCCGCGCTGGCCGCCCGCTGTTCGGTCGCCTTCAGGCGTTGTTCCATTTGTGCCAGCCGCTCCTCAAGGGATAACGGCGCCTGAGCATTAGCCAGAGGGGTAAATAAAGACGTCAGAACACAACCGACCCAGATTTTATTCATCGGAAAACCCTTTATTATTTAGTTAAATAGTATTTTTTATTTATGGGTAAAGCTCGACAATAATAACCCGTCCACCGTCGAAGACGGGTTATTAACAACTATTCAGTAAAACTTATTCCAGCTGCCAGGCTCCTGCTTCTTTTAAATATGCAGAGCCGCTCCAGGAAAATAACGCTAATTCACGGCGAGCGGCGTCAGGATATATACGACTGCTGAGACAGGCCTCGCCATCATTCACAAACACCTCTACCGAAGAGCTATCGAAGAATATCCTCAGCTTCAGATCGGCGCCTTCGGTCAACGGGACGCTGCGGGTGCCGCAGAGGCCATACTGCGGATAGTGTCGCTCAAGCACCAGGCGCTGCATCTGCGCATCCACGTAAACGCGCAGACCATCGCCGAAGCTCAGGCCATACTGTTCAGCGCTGCTGCTGGCGCAGTCCCAGTGCAGGATCACCTCCATCGCCTCGCAGTTTTCCACCGTCGTGGTCTGCTGGTTCTTCAGCGTCGTGACCGGCCATGGGAAGCTGGCGCCGCGCATACTCTCAACCTCTTTCGCCGGACGCATCTGCAGACGGTTATCGGCGCTCAGGCTCAGCTCCCGCGGCAGCGAAAGCATGCCCGCCCAGCCGTCCTGCTGCTCCGGCAGCGGCGATTCCCACATATCCAGCCAGCCGATGACAATGCGGCGACCATCGGGCGTGAGGAAGCTCTGCGGGGCGTAGAAATCGTGCCCGTGATCCATTTCGACAAACTCCCCCTCGCGTACAAACGCCTGCCCCGGCTGCCACTCACCGAGCAGATAGCCGCTCTGGAACAGGTTGCGGTTGCGATAGCCTTTCGCCGCCAGCCCCTGAGGGGAGAACATCAGGATATGTTTGCCATTGAGGGCGAAGAAATCCGGGCATTCCCACATATAGCCCATCTCTTTTTCCGCTTCATCAAGCACGCCCGCGTCCTGCCACTGGCGCAGATCGGCTGAGCGATACAGCCGCACCTGGCCGGTATCGCCATCGCGAGCGCCGACGATCATGTACCAGCTGTCCCCTTCTCGCCACACTTTCGGGTCGCGGAAATGGTGCATGCCCGGCGGGGTGTCGACCACGATCCCCTGGCGCTCGAAGTGAATCCCGTCGCGACTGGTCGCCAGACACTGCACCTGATACAGGTTGGCTTCATCGCTGGGATCGCCGTGGAATTTATGCCCGGTATAAATCAGCGCCAGCGTATCGCCATCCACCACCGCGGAGCCGGAGAAGCAGCCGTCTTTATCCTCCGGGCCTTCCGGGGCCAGCGCTACCGGCAGATGCTCCCAGTGCACCAGATCCTTACTGCGCGCGTGACCCCAGTGCATCGGTCCCCATTGGGTGGAGTACGGATGGTGCTGGTAAAAAGCGTGATACCAGCCGTCGAACCAGACCAGGCCATTGGGATCGTTGATCCAACCCGCGCGGGCGGCCAGGTGATAGCGCGGATACCAGCGCAGGTTCAGCTCTTCATGTTTGGCCTGCAGTTCTTGCTCGGCCCGGGGAATGGAATACGTCATATTGATTACTCTTTTGATTCAGATAGCGGAAGTTTGCGGCATCAGCGGGTCCGAAGAGGACTTACTGGAACGCAACAAGAAGATGGAGATAAAGGTGGTGCAGAACACCAGCAGTCCCATAATCAGATAGGACTGGGCGAAGCCGTATTTCTCATAGCTATAGCCAGCCAGCGGCGACAGCACCGTCGCGATAACCGAGCTGGTGCAGGCAAAGCCCACCAGATACAGCGTTGAGGAGAGACGTTTGTCGAAGTTCAGGCTGTTGTATTTAAAGATGGAGACCAGCAGCACCGGCAGCTCGACCGCGTGCAGCAGTTTAGTAATGGAGATAAGCAGCGGCCCTTCCACCAGCCCGGACGCCACCATCCGCATCGCCATCACCATCCCGGCGAAGATCAGACCGTTTTTCGCGCCAATACGGTTAACCAGCCACGGCGCGCAGAACATACCGGCGGCTTCCAGGAACACCTGGAACGAGTTCAGGTAGCCGTACATCTCGTTGCCTTCCTGTAAGGTCGGGAACTGGGAAGAGAAGTAGACCGGGAACTGCTGATCGTAAACGCCGTAGATACAGGTGCCGATGACGAAGAACACCAGCGCCCAAAAGCGCGGCAGGGTCAGCAGACGCAGAGCATCCTCCAGCGTCACTTTACCGCCCGATACCGCCTCCTGCATGGCGTGCGGCGCGGAAGAGACCCGCAGTCGCGCCAGTAGTATAAAAAAGACCAGTCCGGAGCAGCTGGCCACCGCGAAGTTTAAATGCGGGTTAATATTGAACAGCAAACCGGCGAAGAATGTCGCCACCGCCCAGCCCAGCGAGCCCCACATCCGCGCTTTGCCGAATTCAAACTGGCTCTGGCGCGCGACGCGCTCGGTGTAGGACTCCAGTACGCCGATACCGCCGTTGAAGGTCAGTCCGATATAAATCCCGCCGAAGATGCTGCCGAGCAAGACGTTAATTTTGAGCAGATAGCCAAACAGCATATAGGCCGGGCCGGAGAGGATCAGCAGAACGGTAATGTACCAGAGCAGATTTTTACGCAGGCCGAGTTTGTCCTGTATAAAGCCATAACACACCTGCGCGAAAAGCGCCGAGACGGAAAGCACCGAGAAGATAATCCCGGTATCCCCCGGTTTAAGGCCCACTTCCTGGTGCAGCCAGATCGAGAGCAGCGAACCTGAAGAGGACCAGGTCACGAAAAAGAAAAACAGTAACGCGCTGAGTAACGGATAGCTTTGTGAGGGGTGCGCTTTCATCATGACATTCTCATGTAGGAGTAATGCTGATATGGTAACGTTAACAAAAAAGGAATCTCATGTCGTTTTGCTGAGATTCATGATGTTAATCACAAAAGTTAACGTTAACATAACGAGAGTGCGATCGCGATCAAATATTCCTCGTCTGCATCGGCACCGGGTGTACGATAGAATATCGTATGATCCTTTTACATCAGTAACTTAGTAAAACCCGTTGCCGACGGCAGGGGTGGAGCACTTAATATGGCATCTCTGAAAGATGTGGCAAAGCTGGCGAATGTGTCGCTGATGACGGTCTCCCGGGCGCTAAACAGCCCGGAAAGACTCAAGCCGGAAACCCTGGCTCGGGTCCAGGCGGCTATCGAAGAGACTAACTACGTCCCCGACCTGTCGGCGAAGAAAATTCGCGGCGCCCACGCGACGCCAAACACCATCGGGGTGCTGGCGCTGGATACCGTCACCACGCCGTTCTCGGTGGAGATTACGCTCTCCATCGAAGAGACCGCGCGGGCGCACGGCTGGAACAGCTTCGTGGTCAACATGTTCTCTGACGATAGCCCGGAAACCATTGTCGACCTGCTGCTCTCCCACCGTCCGGACGGGATTATTTATACCACGATGGGCCTGCGCCAGGTGCCGCTTCCGGCCAAGCTGTTAACCCTCCCCTGCGTGCTGGCCAACTGCGAAAGCCTGCACGATCCGGTGGCCAGCTATATCCCGGACGACGAACAGGGTCAGTATACGGCGGTGCAGGCCCTGCTAGCCGCGGGCTACCGCCGTCCGCTGTGCCTGCATCTGCCGGCGAATCATCTGGCGACCGTCCGCCGCCGTCAGGGGCTGGAACGCGCCTGCCGGGAAGCGGGGATTGACCCGGATACGCTCGACCACAGCTATATGGCCTATGGCGATGAGCACTATCGCGATATTCCCGCTGTCGTGCTGGCGCATATTCAGCAACCCACGCTGCCATTCGACTCGGTGATTTGCGGCAACGACCGCATCGCGTTTATGGTCTATCAGACGCTACTGGCGCAGGGGCTGCGCATTCCGCAGGATGTGGCGGTGGTGGGTTACGACAATATGGTGGGGATCGGCGATCTGTTTTTTCCGCCGCTCTCAACGGTGCAGCTCCCGCACTATGATATTGGGCGCCTGAGCGCCCTGCACATTATTAACGGCGACAGCCACCGGGAGACGGTACGGGTTGCCAGCCCGTGGCTGCCGCGCGAGTCCTTATAGTTAATTGCCGATATTGCGCAGCTTCTCGCCGGACATCAGCTTGCGTTCAATATGCTCAAGGGTGACGTTTTTGGTTTCCGGGATCAGCCAGAAAGTCACGCCGATAAAGGCGACGTTCAGCGCGGTATATAGCCAGAAGGTTCCCGCCGCGCCGATAGCGTCCAGCAGCGTCAGGAAGGTCGCGCCGATAATCATGTTCGACACCCAGTTGGTGGTGGTTGAGCAGGTGATACCGAAATCGCGGCACTTCAGCGGCTGAATTTCCGAACACAGGATCCACACCACCGGCGCGGCGCTCATCGCATAGCCGGCGATACACATCATGGTCATCCCCACCGACAGCCAGGAGAGACCGCTGGAGGCGGTGCCGTTATCAAACTGCATCAGGCAGTAGCCCAGCACCAGCGTGCCGATGGCCATCACGCTAAAGCCGATTTTCAGCGCCGGTTTACGCCCGGCCTTATCGACGGTAAAGACGGCGATAAAGGTGGCGAACATAAAGGTTAACCCGACCACCAGGGTCGCCACCATCTGCTGCTCGGTAGTGGTGAAGCCGGCCATTTTGAAGATGCGCGGCGCGTAGTACATGATGATATTCATCCCGGTAAATTGCTGCATCGCCTGCAGCAGCATGCCAAGGAATACCGCCCGCCGCACGTTGCGGTTGACCTTAAACAGCGCCCAGCCGCCCTGCTTCAGCTTGAGGCTTTCACGGATCTCATTCAGCTCGTCGCGGGCTTTTTCGGACGTGTCGCGCAGCATCCGCAGCACCTCTTCCGCTTCCACGTGACGCCCTTTTTCCGCCAGCCAGCGCGGGCTGTTCGGCAGGAAGATCACCAGAATAATCAGCACCAGCGCCGGCAGCGCCAGTACGCCAAGCATCGCTCGCCAGTTGCCGCTGTAGCTGAACGCGGTATCGGAGAGAAACGCCATCACGATCCCCAACGTCACCATCAGCTGATACATGCTGATCATCTTGCCGCGTACGTTTTCGCTCGCCATTTCCGACAGATACAGCGGCGCGGTATAAGAGGCGATCCCCACCGCGACCCCGAGAACGATCCTCGCCGCCAGCAGCATTTCGACGCTGCCGGCAAAAGCGGAGCCCACGGAACCGGCCACGAACAGCACTGCGCCCACCATCAGGCTGTATTTGCGCCCGAGGCGAAAAGAGAGCCAGCCGTTAAATAACGCGCCGATAGCGGCTCCCAGCATCATGCTGCTCACCACCCACTCCTGCAGGCGGCTGGATAAAACGAAATGATCGGTAATAAAGGGCAGCGCCCCGGCAATTACGCCGATATCAAGGCCAAACAGCAATCCTGCCACCGCGGCGGCAACCGAGACAAACTGATTCATGCGCCGGGTATCGCGCTGCGTACGCGGCATGGTTGTAGAGTCGTGACTGATTGAGGTCATTTTTTTCCCGCCAGACGAAGTAAGAGATACGATGAAACTACGGGATCGGCGGCGCAAGGTGTCAGGCGTGACAAGCCAAAGATATGGATTAAGTTGCTACAGGCAATGGTTTTGTGATGGACATTCAACTTTCCAAAGAACAGAAAATAAGCATTTCAACTTCATCGGCCCTTGCTAAACATAGATACTCTGCCAGGAAACAAGTAAACCATATGGACTATTTCAATTTCATCATATGGACAATTGATATTGAGCCATAAAAAAACCCTGCCGCAGCAGGGTTCCATTTTGCGCTGATAACGCGGAAAACGTTAGCGCGCCAGCCAGCCGCCATCCACCGCCACGGTGTAGCCATTGATGTAGTCAGAAGCGCTGGAGGCCAGGAAGACTACCGGCCCCATCAGGTCGCTCGGCAGACCCCAGCGTCCCGCCGGGATACGGTCGAGGATCTCGCTGCTGCGCTGTTCGTCGGCGCGCAGCTGCTGGGTATTGTTGGTCGCCATATAGCCCGGCGCCAGCGCGTTGACGTTGATGCCGTGCTTCGCCCACTCGTTCGCCAGCAGGCGGGTCACGCCCATCACCGCGCTTTTAGACGCCGTGTAGGACGGTACGCGGATCCCGCCCTGGAAAGAGAGCATCGAGGCGATATTGATAATCTTGCCGCCGGTACCCTGAGCGATAAAGTGCTTCGCCGCCGCCTGAGACATAAAGAACACGCTCTTAATATTCAGGTTCATCACGTCGTCCCAGTTTTTCTCGCTGAATTCAATCGCGTCTTCGCGACGGATCAGACCGGCGTTGTTAACCAGGATATCGATATGCCCGAACTCCGCTACCGCACGCTCCAGCAGCTGTGGAATGCCGTCAATCTGGCGCAGATCGGCGGTCAGGCTGAGAAAACGGCGGCCCAGCGCCGTGACGCGCTCAATGGTTTCCGTCGGTTCAACAATATTGATACCCACGATATCGCAGCCGGCTTCCGCCAGGCCCACCGCCATACCCTGGCCCAGACCCGTATCACAGCCGCTGACCACGGCCACTTTGCCCTGCAGGGAGAATGCGTCGAGAATCATACTTGGTTCCTTAATCTTTCAGAGCCTGTGTAGGTACAGGCAAGGTTCTGATAGTCCAGCCTGCTGCTTGTGCAGACCCTTATGGTTTGAAGAACTCTCAGGGATTGACCCTTCTAAAAATAAAACAGAGTTCCGTTTTACTGTGAGCACATCTTAGCCCCGGCTAAAGTCATTTTCAATTATTATTAAAACATCGTTTCAATTTTAAGACTGATAAATGTTAAAAATGCAAAACAGATCACGAAGCGCCGGAGGATTAATCCGGAAATATTGATTTAATTCATTAAAATACAGTCAGTTATAGTTAACTTTAAAAAAAGACCATAGATTGAAGAAAATCGACAAGAAATCAAAGACCGCCGGGATGCGTGCCGCACGTCGCGCAAAAAACGCGATCTGCCGCAAGAAGTTGTTGCGAATTGCGTCCGTCATCACAAATAATGAAACGATGTTTTGATAAATTAACACTCATCTTTTAATTCTACTTCCACTGGCCGGTCAACGCAGGCGAGCGGCATCTCAGGAAGGCAAAGGAGTACATCATGGCTAAAGGCATGCGGGTTAAACTGAATTATGAAGTCAGCCGCGATCCGGACACCGGCGCGGAGATCACCCGTTTAACCCCACCGGAAGTGACCTGTCATCGTAACTATTTCTATCAGAAGTGTTTTTTTAACGATGGCAGCCATTTGCTGTTCGCCGGCGAGTTCGACGGCAACTGGAACTATTATCTGCTGGACCTCGCAAAAGCCGAGGCGGTGCAGCTAACGGAAGGCGCCGGTGATAACACGTTTGGCGGTTTCCTTTCCCCGGATGATAAATCCCTTTATTACGTGAAGAACGACCGGACGCTGCTGGAAGTTAACCTCACGACGCTGCAAGAGCGCGAAGTGTATCGCGTCGCCGATGACTGGGTTGGCTACGGCACCTGGGTGGCCAACAGCGATTGCACCAAGCTGGTCGGCATCGAGATTGCCAAAAGCGACTGGACGCCGCTTAACGACTGGCAGATTTTCCACGATTTCTTCCACAAAGGCCCCCGCTGCCGCCTGCTGCGCGTCGATCTGCAAACCGGCGAAAGCCGCGTGATCCACGAAGAGAAAAAATGGCTGGGCCACCCGATCTATCGTCCGTTCGATGACAATACCGTCGCCTTCTGCCATGAAGGCCCGCACGACCTGGTCGATGCGCGGATGTGGATGGTGAATGAAGACGGCAGCAACGTGCGTAAAGTCAAAGCGCATGCTGAGGGCGAAAGCTGCACCCACGAATTCTGGGTCCCGAACGGCTCCGCGCTGGTGTACGTCTCTTATCTGAAGGGCCAGCAGGGGCGAACTATCTATAGCTTCAACCCCGATACCGGCGTCAATGAAGCGGTGATGCAGATGCCGGCCTGTTCGCATCTGATGAGTAACTTTGACGGCACGATGCTGGTTGGCGATGGCTCCGGTACCCCGGTGGACGTCAAAGACACCAGCGGCTACACCATTGATAACGACCCGTATCTGTACGCTTTCGATGTCGCGAAGCAGGCCTATTTCCGCGTCGCGCGTCACGATACCTCCTGGGCAACGGTAGCCAATAGTCGCCAGGTGACCCACCCGCACCCGTCCTTTACGCCGGACGATAGCGCCATTTTGTTCAGTTCCGATAAAGACGGTAAACCTGCCGTGTATATCGCGAAGCTGCCGTCACAGCCTGAGATGCTGAAGGCATAGCGTTAGCCACTGTTTGAGTTAGTGTTTCTGTAACTGGCCTTGCCCTCCTTTTGGAGGGCTTTTTTGTGCCCGCCGTTTTCCCCGGATTGCGCTGCGCTTATCCGGGCTACATGACGTGCATAGGGGGTAGCCCGGAGAGGCGCATTGCGCCGCCTCCGGGAAGAGGGATTCATACCAACAGAAAACCCCGGCTGACCGCTCCGGGGGAAAACGATGAGGATATTTTTTAAGTTAGAACGAGTAGGCGACACCTACGCGGAAACGGGTCTGGCGGTCGCTGCGATCGTTGACGCCAACGTTGCCGAGCTCGCCGTACGGCGCCCAGTTTTTATCCAGCTTATAGGCAACCTTAAGGTTGTACTCCTGCGAGTACGGTTTATTGTCGTTACGATTAACCCCTTCCGAACTACGCGCATAAACATAGTTCAGCTCGGTACGCCAGTCGCCTAAAACAAAACCGGCCCAGGCATCGCCACGGTTAACCTTATCGTCATCTTTTCCTGCACTCGCCGGATAGCGCGTGTATTCATAACGATAGCGGGCGGCAACGTAGAAACCATTATCGAAACTGTACTGCACATGCAGATTAGGCTTATAGATTGAACGGCTATCGTTACTTTCAATAACAAATCCCGGCGTTACCGCGAAGTTCTTATCCGCCTTCCAGCGCCAGCTAATGGTCTCTTCATGACCATTACCGACAACATCCGAATAAGGCTGACTGGCGTTATCGCCACCCGATTTCCACTTCGCTTCAACGGAGAAGCCAAAGCCGTTATCAAAACGATGGGAGACGGAAACGCGGTCGGCGTTGCTCTTGTCCGACTTCCCTCCATCGATGAATTCGTGACGTAAATCTACCGTGACAGCTGAAGCCGCGAAAGACATGCCGCAGAGTGCAGCAAGGGCCAGAGATCTTGCGAACATAAATTACCCCTCATAATTAAAATATCGTTTCGTTTTTATAAAACCGTATTTTATTTTTTAGGCAATAATGTTTTAGTGATCGCGATCGTAATTATTTGTTTCAAAAAAGGTGGCACAGAAAGACGTGACAACGCTCAACAAAATAGCGCGCCAGGGAGGGATTTTGTGAGGGAAAAAGGCCAGGCGACAAAAACAAAAAAGCCTCCGCGCGGAGGCTCACTAAACTGATATCAGAAAGGGCTTATTAACGTTCAACCGCCAGCGCCACGCCCTGGCCGCCGCCGATACACAGCGTGGCCAGCCCTTTGCGGGCGTCGCGTTTGATCATCTCATGCACCAGGGAAACCAGGATCCGGCAGCCGGAAGCGCCGATCGGGTGGCCCAGCGCAATGGCGCCGCCGTTGACGTTCACCCGCCGCTCGTCCCATTCCAGCACCCTACCCACCGAAATGGCCTGGGCGGCAAAGGCTTCGTTGGCTTCGATAAGATCGACTTCATCCAGCTTCCAGCCCGCGCGCTCAAGGCAGCGGCGGGTAGCATGGACCGGGGCGATGCCCATCAGCGCCGGATCGACGCCCACGCTGGCAAAGGCGCGGATCCGCGCCAGAATCGGCAGCCCCAGCGCCTCGGCTTTGGTCTCGCTCATCATCATCACCGCCGCCGCGCCATCGTTAATGCTTGAGGCATTGCCCGCGGTGACCGAGCCCTGCTGGTCAAAAGTCGGCAGCAGGCTGGCCAGCGCTTCAGCGCTGGGGTCGACGCGCGGCTGCTCATCGGTATCCACCAGCCGCGGAATACCGTTGAGTTCGCTGGTCACCGGAACGATTTCATCGCGAAAACGGCCGGAGTCAATCGCCCGCCGCGCTTTGTGCTGCGAGCTAAGCGCCCACGCGTCCTGCAATTCACGGCTAATACCGTACTCGCGCGCCAGGTTCTCCGCCGTCACGCCCATATGGTAGTCATTAAACGCATCCCACAGGCCATCGTGGACCAGGCTGTCGATAAGCTGGCTATTACCCAGCTGCGCGCCGGTCCGGCTATCGGTCAGCACATGCGGGGCGCGGCTCATATTCTCCTGCCCTCCGGCGATCACCACGTCCGCTTCGCCGCACTGAATCGCCTGAGTCGCCAGGTGCAGCGCTTTCAGCCCGGAACCGCAGACGTCGTTGATGGTAATGGCAGAAACGGTATTAGGCAGCCCGCCGCGTATCGCCGACTGACGCGCCGGATTCTGTCCGGTTCCTGCCGTCAGAACCTGGCCGAGGATCACCTCATCAATACTCTGCGGATCGACGCCGCTGCGCTCCACTAACGCCTTTACCACCACGCTGCCCAACTCCACCGCAGAATGACGCGATAGCGTGCCCTGAAAACAGCCGATTGGCGTTCGCAACGCGCCGACGATTACGACATCTTTCATCCTCTACCTCTGCTCCGCCTCTGCGCAAAGAAACAGCATCATAGTAGTGAATTGTTATCAAAAAATTTCGCAATTGTTTAAAAAAAGTGAGGGGAATCACAAAGATCGTCGGCGATGGCAAAAATGGCCCCTATTTGCGCCCATGCCCCTGCAGATGCTGACGCAGCCAGCTTCCGGCTTCGCCCGGCGGCGCTTTTTTATTCCACAGCAAATCGGTAGAGATCGTCCGCGGCCAGCCGGCAATATCCAGCGCCACCAGGATTCCGCTGCCGGCAAACTCCTCCACCAGCGCGCTGGGCAAAATACACCATCCCAGCCCCTGAGCCGCCATGCTGAACAGCAGCAGATAGTTTGGCGCTGACCAGACCAGGCCGCGCGCCGGTTCAGCCGAATTGTCCAGATAGGTGCTCAGGCGCAGTTCGCGCCAGCTGAACAGCTCGTCACGGGTGACTCTACCCTGAGCCGCCAGCGGGTGCCGGGGCGCCACGAAAATAGCCATTTCGGTTTGCATCGGCAGGCGGATGCTGCCTATTTCTGTCGGGTAGCTCTCCCTGGCCTCAATCAGCCCTACCTGCGCCCGCTCCTTTTGCAGCAGGTCGATAACGTCGTCATCTTCGCCAATCAGGCACTCAAATTCGGTATGCGGAAAACGGCGATCGAACTGCGCCAGCAGATCTTCTAGCACATCGGGATGCAGCGTATCGGAGAGCACAAAGGTCAGGCGCGCTTCGGTGTTGCCAGACAGCGAAATGGCCAGTTCATCCAGCCTGTCGCTGGCCGCCAGAATCGCCTTCACATAGCTCAACACCTGTTCGCCCTGCGGCGTCAGCGTCGGTTGCCTGGAGGTGCGATCGAACAGCGTCACGCCAAGATCGGCTTCCAGGTTGGCGATTGCGGTGCTGATGGTGGACTGGCTTTTACGCAGCCGCCGCGCCGCGCCAGAGAACGAACCGCAGGCCACGGATTCGACAAAAGCGGTTAAAGCTTCGGGAGAATAGCGCATGAACTATCTACTTTATCGATGGATACTATCTTTTGTTTATCATATTTATCCATAAAATGCCGGGTAATTTCTTATAAAGTCCGGAGGCAACAAGCCATGCAACAAGTCAACGCCCAGCGCAAAACGCTGACGGAACGGATCATTCACGCTATCAGCTTTGAAGGTCTGGCGACGCTGATCCTCGCCCCGACCGCCGCATGGTTAATGCAGCGTTCGGTGGTCGAAATGGGCGGGCTCAGTATCCTGCTCGCGACGCTGGCGATGGTCTGGAACATCATCTATAACGCCCTGTTTGACCGCCTGTGGCCGGTTTCCCGTGTCGTCCGCAACCTGCGGGTCCGCGCGCTGCACGCGATCGGCTTTGAGTCAGGCTTTATTCTTATTGGCGTCACCATGGTCGCGCTGGTGCTGGGCGTCTCGCTGATGCAGGCGTTTATGCTGGAAATCGGCTTTATGCTGTTCTTCCTGCCCTACACCATGGCCTTCAACTGGGCGTGGGATACGCTGCGCGAGCGCGCGATGAAGGTTCGCCAGCAGCGAATCGCCGCCCGCCGCTCATCCTGCACGGATCGCCCGATTGATTGACGGGCGCCCCGCCGCTTCACTTATTAGCCAGAAACTATCGCCGCAGCCCATTCATAAATGTGATAAATTGCACTCCTTTTTGTTCGTTTTCTGGTTGATAAAGTCGCATAATGTCTAAAATTTGGTCTAAAGAAGAAACTCTCTGGAGTTTCGCCTTATATGGCACTGCTGTAGGCGCTGGCACGTTATTCTTGCCGATCCAACTGGGATCCGCGGGCGCCATTGTTCTTTTCATCACCGCGCTGGTCGCCTGGCCGTTGACCTACTGGCCGCATAAAGCACTGAGCCAGTTTATTCTCTCCGCCAACATCGCCCCGGGCGAGGGGATTACCGGCGCCGTTAACCACTACTACGGTAAAAAGATCGGCAGCCTGATTACCGGTCTCTATTTCCTCGCCTTTTTCGTGGTCGTGCTGATCTACGCGGTCGCCATTACTAACTCGCTCGCGGAGCAGCTATCCCGGCATGTCCCCATCACCTCGCAGGTACGGGCGCTGCTCAGCCTGGCCGTCGTGCTGGTGCTGAATCTGATCTTTTTAATGGGCCGCCACGTCACCATCAAGGTGATGGGCTTTTTAGTCTTCCCGCTGATCGCCTGTTTCCTGTTCCTCTCCATCTATTTAATGGGTAGCTGGCAGCCGGCTTACCTGACCAGCCAGATGCAGCTGACCCCGCACACGTTCCACCAAATCTGGATCTCCATTCCCGTGATGGTTTTCGCCTTTAGCCATACGCCGATCATCTCGACTTTTGCTATCGATCAGCAGGAAAAATACGGCGAGCGGGCCATGGGTAAATGCAAAAAAATCATGAAGGTGGCCTACACCCTCATCTGCGCCAGCGTGCTGTTTTTCGTCTTCAGCTGCCTGCTGTCGATACCGGCGGGCTATATCGAAACCGCGCGCAATCAGGGGGTCACCATTCTTTCCGCCCTGTCGATGATGCCGGGGTCGCCGGCGTGGCTGGCGGTCACCGGGATTATTGTGGCGGTGGTGGCGATGTCAAAATCGTTCCTCGGTACCTATTTTGGCGTGATTGAAGGGGCCAGCGAAATCGTCAAAACTTCGCTCGCCCAGGCGGGTATTCGTAAAAGCCGCGCGTTCAACCGGGCGATGTCGATCCTGCTGGTATCGACGCTGACCTTCGTGGTGTGCTTTATCAATCCCAATGCCATTTCAATGATTTACGCCATTAGCGGCCCGCTTATTGCGATGATCCTGTTCATCATGCCGACCCTCTCCACGTACCTTATTCCGACGCTGAAGCCCTACCGCTCGGTGGGTAACTTCATTACCCTGGTTGTCGGTTTGCTCTGCGTATCGGTGATGTTTTTTAGCTGATCCTTTCTCTGCGGCGAGTGTCTTGCTCGCCGCACGTTCTGCCAACATTCTCATCCCCCCAATCTCCCTGACGGACATACACTGATCCCTTGCATACCATTAGAGCAGGGGTTTATATGTCCAGCGTAAAATTATCCGGTACCGCAACGTTAGGCGATCGTCAGGTTTATCGTCTGGGATACGGGGCGATGCAGCTTGCGGGGCCCGGCGTCTTCGGCCCGCCAAAAGATCCGCAAACCGCTATCCGCGTCCTGCAGGAAGCGGTCGAGTCGGGCGTCAATCATATCGATACCTCCGATTTTTATGGCCCGCACGTCACGAATCAGCTCATTCGCCAGGCGCTGCATCCCTATGCCGACAATCTGTGCATCGTGACCAAAGTCAGCGCTCGCCGCGATGAAAAAGGCAACTGGCTCCCCGCGATGTCTCCCGCGGAGCTCACTCAGGCGGTGGAAGATAATCTGCGCAATCTGGGCCTTGACGTGCTCGAGGTGGTGAATCTACGCAGTATGCTCGGCACTCACGGCCCGGCAGAAGGGTCGCTGGAGGAGCCTTTATCCACCCTGCTGGAGCTTAAAGAGCGCGGGTTGATTCGCCATATCGGGCTGAGCAACGTTACCGCCAGACAGGTGAGCGATGCGCAAAAAATGACGCCCATCGTCTGCGTTCAGAACCAATACAACGTGGCGAACCGTCAGGATGACCCGCTTATCGACGAGCTGGCGGCGCAGCATATCGCCTGGGTGCCCTTTTTCCCGCTCGGCGGCTTTACGCCGCTACAGGCCCGGGAGCTTAACGATGTCGCCGCTTCGCTGGACGCGACCCCGATGCAGGTGGCGCTGGCATGGTTGCTTCAGCGCTCGCCGAATATCCTGCTCATTCCGGGCACCTCTTCGCTAGCGCATCTGCATGAAAATCTCGCCGCCGCGCAATTAACGCTTCCGCCTGAAGCGCTGGCCACCCTCGATAATCTCCAGCCCCACGCCTGATTTCAGGCTTCTGCGGATGGATATTCGCAGAAGCCTTCATCTCAATATTTGCCTGGAATTACCTTAACGCCGCTGGCACTATACATCCTACAAATTAGGCGTTATCTGCTTTATTCTCTTGCGGATAACCCTATGCAAAGCATAGCTTTATACTTTTCCGACTGGCCTCCTAATTGGAGGCTTCTGTCGTTTTTGTCTCGCCAAAATTTTCGGAGTCTTGATTACAGGAAAAACAATATCTCATTCAAAGATTATACAAATCAATTTAGCTGCAAAGATAGCTAACAACATCAAACGCTCATAAAAACATCTGGTTAACACAATCAGAATGTTTGCATTGCTATATAAAAAATCAACCACACACAATAACAATTTACAAGGATTGCACATGACAGAGGGAACGATAAAGACCAGTAAGTATGAAATCATTGCTATTTTCAGGGAAGAGCTCCGAAAGCAGGCGGAGATAGAAGTTTTTGTTAATAACAAAAGCACTATAACCCAGCTAGCGCGGGTGGATTTTGCCGAGTTTCATATCTTAACTACCAGCAAAATCCCCACCGGGCATAAAGTTAAATTTATTCTGCATAGCGATTCAGGAAAAATCGAGTTTTGCTCCACGCTAAAGAAAAGCTACGCCGGCGGCGAAGGAAAATGCCGCAAGGTCGCTTTTACCTTGCCGGAATGTATCCAGGTGGTACAACGTCGGCGCGATCCCCGATTCCGTTTGCGCCACGAGCACGAATTCTTCTGTCACGGTCGACATAAAAATGGAGAAAACTATCTATTCGAAATCAAAGACATTTCGGATGGCGGTTGTGCTCTGATGACCAAGAGCCCCAATCTGAAATTCCTCAGCCATAACGCCATCCTTAAGAACGCCATTCTGGCCCTCGCTGAATATGGCGAAGTGACCGTAGATTTAGTTATAAAAAACGTTGTCATGGTGACGTTAGATGATAACGAGGAGTCGGATAGCTACTACCAAATTTCCTGCCAGTTTAAATTTCGTCATCTTGATAACAAGAAGAGAATAGAGAAAGTGCTGCTCGACTTGATTATGGAAGCCAAGAGAAAAAAGAGAGTCTGAACCATTGGACAGTATATTGCTTTACACTGATGATAATATCATCGGACAATCAGTTCATGATTACTTGATCGATCACGCCACGGACATCACGACCCTGAACTTTCAGGATATAGTGAAAGGAGTCTGCGCTCCCCCGACAGCGACCGTTATTATCAATATCATCCATAAAGATATCTCAGCGGCCACAACGGTTGCCTTACTGAACACTTTGCGCAATCGCCTCGCGCATTGCGCCATGCTGGCTCTGATAGTCAAAAGCGAGCTTTCCAGCCTGTTCCGGGAACTGCTTGATCTGGAAAACCTATTGATTCTCACAGAAAAATCCTCTTTGTCAGCGTATTCAGCCATCCTCAGCAGGCCCTTAACCGCCGAGGGCTGCCAGGGTCTGTGCACCCGCAGAAAGCTAACCGCCAGGGAGCTTCAGGTGCTGGAGTTAATAATTGCCTGCAACAACAATAAAAGGATTGCAGTGCTTCTCGACATCGATCATAAAACGGTCCACAGCCATAAGGTACATATTATGAAAAAACTAGGAATGAATAGTTCGCGGATAATGAACAAAAGCATAGTCAATATGTATCAGTGTTAAAACTAAAAATATGTGGGTGACCAATCAAAGCCGATAATTTATTGGCAACAAGCCATTAATAATCATTCCCATCGGCAGAAAGGTCACCTATAATATCCTCCTCTCTTTACCTCTGACCATATTTTTGACGAGAGATAATGAACGCCACTCTGTTTTCCGACCATAATTTATCACGTAGCGATATATCCGTTCGTTATGTCTTTCAAAAAATGTTTTCCCCAGAAGGTACGCTCGTCGCCGTGGAGTGCCTGAGCCGTTTTGACCGCATGTCCATATCGCCGGAAAACTTCTTTCGCTACGCCAATACCGGATTACGTGAAAGCATTTTTATGGAACAGCTGGCACTCATTGAAAAACATAAACAGTGGTTTAAGCAAAATCGCATCTCGGCGACTATCAACGTTGATGACCATATACTTAACGTATTGCTACGCCCGGAGATTAAAGCGCTCGTCAACCATATCGGCTGCGTCCATTTTGAAGTTACCGAGAACTCCAATAAATTATTAAATAATGCACTCGCCGCCTGGAGCAATCCGCAAAGCACCACGCTCTGGCTTGATGATTTCGGTTCTGGCAACGCCGGTATTAGCGCCATTCGCGACTATCATTTCGATTATGTCAAAATCGATAAAGACTTCTTCTGGCTTTTAATGCAAAAAGATTCCGGCCGACCGTTAATGGATGCGCTGGTCACCTTTCTTGCCCGCAACCACCATAACGTAATTATTGAAGGCGTAGAAAGCGAAGCGCATAAGGCGTGGTTACAGGGGATGGAGTGGTTTGCTATTCAGGGACACTACTGGAAAGAAGTCAGCATTGAACAACTGGTTAAAGAAGGTCTCACCGTTTAAATAAATGCCGGATGATTCCGGCATTTATTGTAACATTTGCGCAAGACCATCAACCCTTCAATTATAAACAAGTTCCCAGGTCGCCCAGCTGGTCAACGGACCGCTGGTTGCTTTTTCCGGCGCTGGCGTAACGTAGCCAATGTAATAGGTAAATACGCCGCCATCCACCGCTTTTTCTACCAGCGGCACCCGGTTTTGTAAGGGGTCGGCGGGAACAATTTTATTGCTTTTATCCAGCGTATTATTGTCATTAGTCGACAGCGCGAGGAAAATATGGCTGGCGCCGTCCGCCCGCGTATTCCTCAGATAACCAGCATTTTCATTGCTGACCGCATTGACCGTAAATCCGTCAACCCAGCGCACGTTAACCAGGCGGATCGCGTTTTTATCCGCCGCGCCGCCGTCGTGTCGCAGCTGGCAGTTCGAGAGCTCCAGCGTGAAGGGCTGCGGTTTCATAAATGCCCCGGCGCCCCGTTCGTGGACTTCCGCCAGGCTGACCGGCGCCAGCCAGACGCTGCCGCTCCCGGCGTTGTTGCCGCCGTTAAGGGCCACGCTGCATGAGATATCGGTAACCCGTCCGGCAAAATCCACCCGTCCCCGATCGTAGTTGGTCTCAAAAGCCGACGCCGGGGAGGTAATCAGCATCCCGCTTATCAGGGCCAGTTGAATGAGTCGTTTGCTATTTTTCAATTGTGCTGAATCACGCATACCCGCCTCCCGAATTAATCGTACGTCAGGTTAAAGATCATATGCGACTCCACCTCACCGGTACTGGTGGTCGGCGCATATTGATAGAAGCGCGCATGCAGAGGCAGGGTGATATAGCGCGTTTCTTGCGTGCGCAGCGTCCCGGCGCTGTATTTCTTATTGAACTCCAGCGGTACGCCATCCTTCAGAACCTGAATACCAATCCCTTTCGCCAGCGAGGAGCCGGCTTTTTCGTTCAGTAGCGCGCCCCGGCTCACCGTAGTGCCGCTCGCCAGCGTACCGGAGAAAGAGGTCTGGATATTGGCGTATCCCGACTCGCTTAGCCCGCCGCTGCACTGCAGTTCAATATTAAAATCCTTCCCGCCCGCGGTGGTGCCGACGCCGTTAAGATCGCTGCGCTTGATGGTGCCGACATCGACGTTCATATTTTTGCCGCTCAGGATGGTACATGAGGGCGATACCACGGTGATGGCGTTGGCGCTCAGGCGGGTTTCGAGGATCGGGTTATTGCCGTTCTCCCAGTCATAAGAGGTGTACTTACCTGCCGCCAGGGTACCGCTGCCGGTCACGCTCGCGGTTTTAATCACCTCCAGCGTAAAGCGGGAGCCTTCCAGCGAATAATTCGTGGTCCTGCTAACGTAGCTCGAGTAAGCGCCAGGATAGATGATATTGACCGTCGCCCCGCCGCGGCTAAACCGCAGGCCGATACCTGGCACGTTGGTGGAATAAATTTTATTGCCCAGATCGGTCGCCCCGGGGGCGACGATTTTGGCCACAAAGCGGTTAGTGCCGCTGCTACAGCTATAGCTGGCCCCGCCCGGCGCCGACATTGTCCAGTCGCGGGAAACGATCACCGACCCTACCGGCAGATCCGGTGGAACCACCACCCGACCCACTACCATGTCGAGGCTTACCGTCGGCTGCGACAGGCGCGTACAGTACGCCCATGCCGACGTGGTCCCCATCGCCATTAAGCCAATAAAAAGCGTCATTTTTTTCATTAGCGACATAGCGTTTCCTTTGTTTTTTCCTGACTTAATTCCACCGAGCACTGTCCGCCGCTCCACTTAACCGTGGCCTTCGGCGCGCTGGCGTCGCTGATAAACATCATGCTGCCCTGCCCCACCACGCCGATCTCTTTCCCGGACGGGTTGTAAATCGTCGCGGCGAACGGTAGCGGCAGGCCGTTTGCCTGGCGCGCCTGCAGAGTGATGTTGTTCTGCAGCGTGGTATCGAAGGAGACCTTGACCACGCTGCCTTCCCACGGCACAACCTGCGCCACGGTACTGCCGAAGGCGACATCGTCGTTGCTGCCTTTCGGGTCAATCTCAACGGCGTTAATCCGGTAAGGCCGCAGATACGGCAGAATGGCGTAGCCGTTGCTATCGATACGGGTCCCCGGCGAACCGGGCAGCATCGCGCCCGCGGCGTCTTTCGCTTCGATCAGCGCCATGGTGGTGCCGCTTTCCGGCGAGAATACGACGCCGTGCTGATGCGCGATCAGCGTCCCGCTGGCGCCCACGCCGCTCTGGCGATAGCCTTCACCCTGGCTATAGCTGCCGTTCAGCGTCGTCCATGGGGTACGGTAGCTGCCGTTCAGCGCCACATCGTGCTGGCCGCCGGTGGAGGTGGTCGTCGACACGCCGTAGTTGAGGTTGTTTTCGCTATCCAGCGAACCGTTGACGCCAATCTGCGAACTGGCGAAACGCGAATTATTAAACGAGGTATTCGACGTCAGGTTAGCGGTGCGGTTTTCACCGAACCACAGCGGGTAGCTAAAGTTGAGAGAAACGCGATCGTCGCGGCGGTGGCCGGAACTATCCGGGGTATAGACGCGCTGGGCGCTGACCGACCACGAGAGCCGACCGTACATGTTGTTGTAACTAAACTGATACTGCTTTTCCGTCCCCGAACGGTTCCAGTAATCCGCTACCCGACCGCTCAGGTAAAAGCCGCCCCAGCCGTCCGGCAGGTTCTGGTTGACGGTAAACGTCATCCCGTTTTTCTGCCGCCATACGGTGTAGTTGCTGCTGTAGTTCTTCTCCTGATCGACGGCGTACAGAGCGTCGTTCAGGTTGTAGTAGCCTTTGGTGGAGTAGCGATACGCCGCCAGCACGATGCTGGTCTGGGTTTCGGTAAACATGCGGTTAAAGGTGGCTCGATAGCTCTGGCCGTGCTCGTCGAGGGTATCGCTCTTCAGCCGCGAATGGGTGACGTCGAATGACAGCGCGCCGATGCCGGTATTCATCCCGGTCCCCAGCAGGAACGCCTGATAGTCATCAAATCCGGTGACGCCGGTATAGCCGGTGAACAGGTTATTGATACCGTGCTGCCAGGTTCCCTGGTAGAGCATCGGTTTATTACGCAGCGAACTATCGTCGACTTTACCGGCAGAGAGCGCATAGCGGGTCATCCCCGGACGCAGCAGCTGCGCCACCGAGGCGTAAGGCACGCTGAATACCTCGACCGAGCCATCGGCCTCTTTAACCGACACTTCAAGGTCGCTACCGTAGCCGGAAGGATAGACATCCTGCAGGGTAAACGGCCCCGGCGGCACCGTTGTCTGATAGATAATATTGCTGCCCTGGCGCACCGTCACCAGGGCGTTGCTTTGCGCTACGCCGCGAATTTCAGGGGCGTAGGAGCGCATCCCGTCCGGGAACATATTGTCATCGGTCGCCAGATTGATCCCGCGCAGGCCGATGGTGTCAAAGAATTCGCCGTTGGTAAAAATCTGCCCGCCGCTGACTATCGAGTTAATCTGCGGGATAGGCCGCTGCAGGTAGGTCTGGTTGCTGTTCCAGTGCGCTTTCCCCTGCTGCTGCTGCCAGTTCAGGTTACCGATATGCTTGAGCAGCCAGCCGTCCCACGACAGGCCCGCGTTAACGCCAAGATACGCGCTGCTGTTATCGGAGCCGTTGGCCGAGGAGATATGGCTGTTCCAGGCGTTGGCCATCCAGCCTAAATTCAGCGCCGCAACGCCTTTATCCCAGAATTCCGGGCTGACAAAGTTTTTCAGGCGCTGATCTTCGTAGATTTGCGGTACGGCAATATCCAGTCTCAGGGAGGACTGAATCAGCGTGTCTTTGACGTTGGCCTCGTTGCGCCACTCCTGCAGGCGTCCGCAGAAGCCCGCTTTTTCGCTGAGCTGCGGGTTAAACTTTTCCGGCGAGATCCCATATTGCATCAGCATCGCTTTGGTGTAGCAGATGCCCATTTTGCCATCTTTACCGGCGGTGATTTTCAGATCGTAGCGCCCTTTCCACTCGCCGTTGGTATACACATCAAGGGAGTAGACGCCTTCGCTAATCGCGCTGGTCGAGAAACGCGACAGGTCGACCTTTTCGCGACTGCCGACGATAAAACCATCGTTAAACTGATAGATCGTTCCCGGGTTTTCCTGTCCGCTGGAAAATGGCGGAAAGCAGCACAGCGCAACCGCGATAGCCGTGCTTAATCTTCCCGGGCAGATTGACCTCTGCTTCATGATCGTTTCCCTTATTTGACGGTAACTTTCACTGCGACATCTGCGCCATAATCATTAATGTTGTTAACGGTCAGGATCTCGCCTTTGCTCACTGCGGAAGAGAGGGCGATGGTCTGGCTGGACTGTGGGGCAAACATGACCGTTTTGCTGTTGAGCGCTTTGCCGCCGTTACGGGAGATACGGCTTACGGTGATATAAAAGGGCGTCGGGTTACTGACGGACAGGCTGCTGCCGTTAGCGGAGAGCGCTAATTTCTCTGCCGCGGCGTCGCGATTGCCTAGCCCGGCAGGGCGATAAATAAACTTAAAGCGCGAACGAATCGCCAGCTGCAGAATATTTTGCCCTTCGTTTTTCTGGCTGGCCTCAACCGGCGGTATTTCCAGAAGGTTCAGCCACCACAGCGTCTCTTTATCTTTCGCGAGACCCGCGCTGCTGCCGAGTTTAATACGCAGAGTCTGACCGCTTTTCGCATCTACGCGGGAAATAGGCGGCGTGATAATAAATGGCGTGGTAATGGTATCCGGCGTCGCGTCGGCATTACCGTTGTCCAGCCAGGCTTGCGCCAGCGCCGGACGGTCGGCGGTGTTAGAGAGCTGCACCGTTATTTCTTTTTCATTTCCTGGATAAATAAAGCGGGTGCCGTTGACAATAATATTATTGGCGTGGGCCGCAAAACTAAAAATGAAACAGAAAAAAAGGGCAATACGCTTCATGCTGACCTCAGAATAAAAAATAAGCGGCAGCAGTGGCCGCTTTATTATTGTTGTATACCCTGAATAATTTGAATGACGGGTATAAACCGCCCCGGCGCGAGGCGGCTTTATCTCTCAGTCGATATTACTGGTAGGTAATTTCGTAAGTCGCATAGCTGTTAACCACACCGGTGGTAACAGTCGTCGGGGTGCTGGTCGCGTAGCCGACGTAGTAAGTGAAGCGCGCGCCATCCTGAACGGCAGATGCGTCGCCGACCGCTTTAGGCTGAGTGCTGTCGCCCGGGATGATTTTTTTGGTCAGCGCGGTCGCGTTGTCGGTAGACAGAACCAGCTGGATATTCTTCGCGCCAGCGGCTTCAGTGTTAGCCAGGTAGCCCTGCTGTTTAGCGGTTGCGCCAGCCAGCAGGTTACCGCCGGTCCAGTTCACGCCCAGTTTGCTCACATCATCCTGTTTAGTACCATCAGCAGCCTGGCAGTCAGAAACATCGATGGTGAAAGATTTCGGTTTCAGATAGGTATCCGCCGCGGCAGCTTTAACTTCAGTTAAAGTAACCGGAGACAGGTATACGTTCGCATCGCTGCCCTGGCCGTTTACGGAAACAGTACAAGATACGTCGGTAACTTTACCGAAGAAATTAACCTGACCGCCGCCTACATTGGTATCAGCAGCATTTGCAGCCATACCAAAAAACGCAGTCGCCATTGCAGCAGAGAGAAGAACCTTTTTCATTGCCATTTCCTTGTCAGAGTGAATTAAGTATCAATGAGCAAACAGTTAATTCGCACAAAAGTCAGAAGCGATTTGCGATGCTCACTTGTGCAACTGTTAATAGAAACTTCGACTGACCGGAAGCCGCAATATTTAAGGCGTCAGGAACGAATTCAATGAAAGAATTCGTCGAGGCTGTCGGCGTCAAAGAATGCTATTTTTCGCTGACAAATATACATATGTTCACGAGCTGTTAATCAATGTAACAGATAGCTCACAACTATTAATTGCGGGGGATTGATAGCAAGAAACAAAGGCATTGTTATTTACATTGAACGGGGAAAGGCGATATGGAATTAACAAAACAGCAACCTATCTTGCCATAAAAGGCTATTTCTCCCCATAGAGAACACGCTTAATTAATCATCCGCGACGATCTTTCCGTCAGTTGAAAATGCAGATGCAACGCGCGCCACCCTGCCGGCGTAATCGTCACTTCGCGAAATCCCGCGGTGGTGGTAAACCAGCCTTTCTGCAGACCGTGCTGCAGCAGCGCCGCCCCAGCCGCCCCGCCAAGGTGAAGGCGGCGTTCGCTCCAGTCCAGACAGCCGCAGCACGCTTTACGCCGCGAGGTGCGCTTCACCGTCACCCCCAGGCGGGCAAAATGCGTTTCTCCGGCGGGCGTCAGGGCCGTACCGTCAGGCGCTATCCACGCTTCGCGCAGCATAAAATCATATAGCGATACCGCCACTTCTCCGGCCAGATGATCGTAACAGGTGCGCGCAACGCGCAAATTCACCGGCGTGCTGGTTGAGAGCGTCACCGCGCGCTTGCCGGCCATGGTCATCATATTCTCCAGCAAACCGGCGACGTCGCTACCGGCCAGACGGTAGTAGCGATGGCGGCCCTGGGCCAGGCAAATCAATAAATCGCTGTTGACCAGGCGGCTAAGATGCGCGCTGGCGGTCGAGGGGGAAATATCCGCCACGGCGGAAAGCTCGGTGGCCGTCCACGCCCGGCCATCCATTAAGGCGCAAAGGATCTTTAGCCGCGAGGCATCGGCCATCGCCGACGCCACTGTCGCCATCGCCTCGGCCAGCGACTCGTCGTCTTCAATCAGCTCAACAGGTTTTAACATAGCGCCTCGCTTATTTTCCCCCCGCAAACCGTAGCCATATTACAGGGGATCGGAATGGGAAGAACGGTATTCGCGCAGCATCTGAGCCACCCGAATGTGATAACAGGCGAAAATACTCTCCCGCCCCTCTTTCTGCGCAGCCTGATGGCAAAGGTTGCGTTTCCACGCCAGCACCGCGTCCTCATCCCGCCACCAGGAGAGCGACAGAATTTTCCCCGCCGTGCTCAGACTTTGAAAACGCTCAATGGCGATAAAGCCGTCAATGTTGCTCAGCAGCGGCTTCAGCTCTGCCGCCAGTGCCAGGTAACGCTCCTGGCTCGCCGGAGTGACCTCGGCTTCAAAGAGTACTGCAATCATTCGTCGTCCTCACGCAATCAGTGTGAGAGTCACAGTAGCTTTTTACCCGAGCCCAATGCTTCGTTGACGGGCGAAATATAGCCGCCCTATTCGCTCAAAAAGCGCCCATTGCATTCACAAAAACAATGATTAATGAGCCGAAGCAGGAAAATTGCGTTTCTGGTCAGATTATTTTCCGTGACGAAAAACACGTTCATGCTAACTCATCCATTTGTTTTTATTGAAAATAAAAAACAAAAATTTAGTCACCCGTCATCGTGTTGTCATAAAAATGTGATCTTAATCGCACTTTTTGCAACGCACGTTATAGTTAGCAGCCTTATTATAAGTCCATCGAAAGCAAACACGCTTTCCACCATAAAAGTTAAAAGGATAAACACCATGAAAAACGTAAAATTACTTGCCGCTGCCGGTATGCTGTCTCTGGTCTCTTTCGCTAGCTTCGCTCAGCCTGTTAGCGTAACCGCAGACACTCTGGACAACGCCGAAGCCAAAATCGCCGCCATTGCTAAAGATCAGGGCCAGTCATACCACATTACCGAAGCGTATACCGGTAACCAGGTTCATATGACCGCCGAGCTGTCTAAATAACCGAATGGTTGCAGAGGGAGCTGCCGGACAGGTCGCCTGACGGCGGCTGGTCTGGCTCCCGCCACATAATAAGCACGCAGCAATGTCGAGCCCCTTAATGGGGCTTTTTTTGTTGCTGGCGAACAGTGAACCCACAGCCCGGGCGGCGAGTTCGCCGCCGTCTGCAGTCCGGTAGCCCGGACAGATGCGCAGCATCGCCTGCGGGAAATTCAGCGGCTCTGCGCTCTGCTCCCGGGGGCGGCGCTTGACGCGCCTTGCCCGGGCTACAGGTTCATTACCGTCTGCGATCCACTACGGCTCTCTTATTCGATAACGCACGCTGAATCGACAGCACGCTGAGCAGCACAATCACCAACCCTACCAGCGCCATTCCCTCAATTTTTTGTCCAAGGAAGATCCAGCCTAATAGCACCGCCGTCACCGGACTCAGCAGGCTCATCGCCGACACCGCCACCGGGGAAAGGCGGCCGATGCCGCGAAACCACAGGCCGTATGCCAGCATCGCCCCGGCAACGCACAGCCAGAGATAGCCCGCCGCCTGAGTCAGCGTCACATGGTGCAGCGGCGGATCGACCAGAAACGCCATCGGCGCCAGTACGATACCGCCAATCAGCAGCTGCCAGCCGGTTAGCGCGACGACCGGCAAAGCGATCGCCCAGCGGCGCGATAGCCAGGTTCCCAGCGCCATACTCATCGCCCCCAGAAATGCGGCGGTAATCCCCAGCGGTTCAAGGGTGGTTTGCGGTGACAGCAGCAGCATCGCCATCCCTGCGATCCCCATCAATGCCGAGAGCACCGCCAGCCAGGGCGATCGCTGACGATCGACGCACCAGGCCAACAGCATCACCAGCAGCGGCTGAATGGCGCCGATCACCGCCGCCAGACCGCCCGGCAGCCGATAGGCGGCAATAAACAGCAGCGCCTGAAACGCGCCGATATTGAGGATCCCGGTGACGATCAGCTTCCACCACTCGGCGCGCAGCGGGAGACGGCGGCTCCAGATCAGCAGAGCGATCCCGGCCGGCAGAACCCGCAGCAGCGCGGCGATAAACGGCCGATCGGGCGGCAGAAACTGCGAGGTCACAATATAGGTGCTGCCCCAGATGACGGGCGCCAGCGCGGTCAGCAGTAAATCAACGATCAAATTACGTGAAACAAAGGCCATGATTTTATCTTCACATCAAGGTAAATTGTGGACTAAGTATGTACCGACAATTATCTTGATATCAAGACAAGTGAGCATTAATGGACAAATCACCGCAGACCGACGCCGTGGATCGCATTCTTGAACAGTGGAAACGGGAGCGCCCCGATCTCGATTGCAGCCCGATGGGGCCGATCGGCCGCCTGAAACGCTGCACGATGCTGCTGGAGCCGCGCATCGAAGCGGCCTTTGTGCGCCACGATCTGGTGCGCTGGGAGTTTGATATGCTGGCGACGTTACGCCGGGCGGGCGATCCGTTCATGCTGTCGCCAACCCAGCTCTTTTCAACGTTAATGATCACCTCCGGCACCATGACCCATCGTCTGAAGGCGCTGGAAAAACGGGGCTTGATAAGCCGCCAGCCGAACCCGGAAGATGCTCGCAGTATGCTGGTGGCGCTAACGCCAGCGGGACGAGAGCTTATCGATAAGGCGGTGGAAAGCCACGTGGAGAATGAGCGGCAGCTGCTGAGCGGGCTTTCCGCAACGCAGCGCCAGCAGCTGGATGAAGCGCTGACGGTTTTTATGCGCCTGCTGGAAAAGGGTTAACCCACGCCGGCCTGGAATAAGTCGCTGACATTGTTGCCATTATTTTCCCGGAGGCGATGCTGCATCTGTCCTCCGTGTTACGCTCACCCCTTACCGAGCGGAAAGGGGCGATCCTGCACAACCGTCTTCATCACCAGCGTAGAGCGCAGGTGCTGCACGCCCGGCATCGCCGAGAGCTTGTCATCATACAGTTTCTGGAACGCCGGGAGATCGCGCGTCACCACGTGCATCAGGTAGTCCGGATCGCCAAACAGGCGCTGCGCCAGCACGATCTGCGGGATCTCTTCTACCGCGTCCTCAAACGCGCTCACCGCTTTCTTATCGCCTTCTTTTAACGTCGCGAAGACAATCGCCAGGAAGTTGAAGCCCATTTTGGCCGGATCCAGATTGGCCCGGTAGCCGGTAATGACGCCTTCCTGCTCCAGCGTCCGCAGCCGTCGATGACAGGGCGAAAGGCTGAGATTCACCCGCTCGGCCAGCTCGGTTATCGACAGTCGCCCGTCGGCCTGGAGCTCAGCAAGAATTTTTCGATCAATGCTATCCATTTGGAATATTTTCCCTCAGAAGACCGCTTAAGAGCATAACATTGAAAGCTCATTGCGCAATAAACTCGATATTCTTTCCCTCAAACAACCGCCGCCTAACGAGGGAAAATGATGAGAAACTGCCGTTACCACGCAGAGGTGCGCTGACCATGGAAATGAGCTTTATCGCCAGCTTTTGGCTGGTCTCCTTTCTGCTGATCATCACGCCGGGCGCTGACTGGGCCTATACCATCAGCGCGGGAATCAACGGACGCCGCGTGATACCCGCCGTCGCGGGACTCATGTCTGGCCACCTGCTGGCCACGCTGATCGTCGTCGCCGGAATCGGCGTGTTAATCGCCGGCCACCCGCTGGCGCTGTCGACGATTACCCTGCTGGGCGCAGGCTATCTGATGTGGCTGGGGATCGCTGTTTTGCGCCATCCGCCAACGCCAGGCAGCCAGCAATACAGCGCGGATAGCTGGAATCGCTGGGCGATTAAGGGGCTATGCATTAGCGGTCTGAACCCAAAAGTCTTTCTTCTGTTTCTGGCCCTGCTGCCGCAGTTTACCGACCCCCAGGGGAGCTGGTCTCTGGCCCAGCAGATGTCGGCGCTGGGCGGTATACATCTGGTGACCTGCACGCTGGTCTATTTACTGGTCGGCTACGGCGCCAGAGCGCTGTTGGCGACCCGGCCTCAAATCGCACGAAAGGTCAGTATGGCTTCCGGCGTGATGATGGTCGCCGTAGCCGCCCTGCTGTTCGTGGAGCAGTTGAGGTAGGGGGAAGTATAAGGCGTGAGCGGCCGGTCTGCTCTCGCCACTGCGTTATTAAAAAAACGCCCCGCTTCACGGCTATTTTTTCATCAGCCATAACCTCACTTTAAATTAGCCCACACGCGACTCCGGGATCCTTATCAGCCTCATTTTTGATTATGCGCCCTTCCGATATAATCCTCTTAGCAGCAGCTAAGGTTTATCTCACTTTAAATAAAATAACTCTTACCATCCGCCAGAATTCTTGTGCTTCCTGTTTCCCCTATTCATAAGAAGGTTTTTGCAGTATGGTTAACAATATTAGAAGTTATATACTGCTGTATACCCACTTAAGGAGAAAACAATGAGCAGGATATGGGCCCTATCCCAAAGAGTAACGCCAAACAAAAATATAAATATAAAAACTGCCTATCCAAAAGAAGTCACATCGCTTAAATATTGCCCGCAGCAGCAATAAATAATGCACATGCAGACGAGCTTAATCATTACCTGATAACGGCCAAAAAATGCGTTAGCCGACTGCATAATAAAGGGAACTCAATGAAAAGCAATGCTATTTTAAAAAAAAGGAACTTCCTGACTCACAACGAAATTGAGTCATTACTCAAAGCGGCCAACAGTGGCGCACATGCCACGCGTAATTATTGTTTGACATTATTGTGTTTTATTCACGGATTACGCGCCAGTGAAATATGCCGCCTGCAAATTTCCGATATCGACCTCAGTTCTAAATGCATCTATATTCACCGCCTCAAAAATGGATTTTCGACAACGCATCCTTTGTTGAATAAAGAAATCCGTGCATTAAAAAACTGGCTACAGGTCCGCGCCGCATACCCGCAATCCGACAGTGAATGGCTATTTCTTTCGCGAAAAGGTAATCCTCTGTCTCGCCAGCAGTTTTATCAGATTATTTCCGCATCTGGCGATAATGCCGGGCTATCGCTCGAAATTCACCCGCATATGCTCCGCCATTCATGTGGCTTCGCCCTGGCCAATATGGGCATTGATACTCGTCTTATCCAGGACTACCTGGGTCACCGCAACATCCGCCATACCGTATGGTATACCGCCAGCAATGCTGGCCGTTTCTATGGTATCTGGGACGAAAGCAGAGACAGACAGCGGAGCCCTGTTCTGCCGTAGCACTCGATGCCAAGGATGGCGTCAAAATAACCAACTGGCAGCGGCAACCATTAAAAAGATAACCATACGCTGTTTATGATTATTGTTCCGGCAAGTTCACAGTTCAGTGATGATTTATCTTATTAACACCCCACGCATAACCCTGGATATAAATGCATCAACACTCATCCGTTTAAAATACTCGCAACCATATTTTTTCCTTTCATTTTTATACACCTGAAAGAGAACCACGACGCCGATGTTGTGGCTATCAATAAAATCTATAAGAATAAGATTTACTATCTGACAATATTCTGCGCCGCAGCCGCTATATAATGTCATTATTCAACTATGATAATCCCCTTCATATAATACGTGATTACCCTTACGGATTATTTGTGAGCGCCCCCAGCGGTCAGCTGGGTCGTGTTAATTTTCAAGATCATATCAGGAGTTATTTATTGTGAACCGACGTCGTTTTCTTACCGGTAAAGAAGTACAGGCGATGATGCAGGCAGCCCGTCATGGGCAAACGGGAGAGAGGGATTACTGTCTTATCCTGCTCGCTTTTCGTCATGGTATGCGGATTAGTGAATTACTCGATCTGCACTATCGCGACCTCGATCTGGTCGAAGGCCGCATCAATATTCGACGGCTGAAGAATGGATTCTCCACCGTACATCCCCTGATGATCGATGAATGTGACGCCATCAGGTGCTGGAGCCAGTTACGCGCCGCCTGGAAAGGCGCGCAAAAAACCGATGCGCTGTTTATATCGCGACGCGGTACCCCGCTTTCCCGTCAACAAGCCTACCGAATTATCCGAACCGCCGGCATAGACGCAGGGACGGCAACGCATACTCACCCGCATATGCTGCGCCATGCCTGCGGTTACGAGCTGGCGGAGAGAGGAGCGGATACCCGCCTTATCCAGGACTACCTCGGCCATCGAAACATTCGCCATACCGTACGCTATACGGCCAGCAACGCCGCGCGATTTGCCGGACTCTGGGAACGCCATAACCTGATGGAGTTGAATTTACAAAATCAGAAAGTTGAAAATAAGAATTTGATAAATAAGGGAAAATAACTTACCGAACAGGTCAATTGGGGCCAAACTGTGTGCATCATAAAAATATTCAGTAACCTTTTGCAACCACCGAATGTATCAAACAGAGCATGAAAATCAATATCACATTGATTAATCATGACTTTTTATTTTAATTCTTTTTCAGAATCTCTCTTCTCTTCGCTGGCCATCCTTTCTGACGATGCGTTGCCGATAGCCATCCATGGCTCGTTCATGCCTTATTATTTCAACTTATTATATCGGTAAAATTTAAAAAATAAGCTTAAAACTCTAAATACGTAACCTCAATATCAAAATTTAAGTCAAATTCACCAATGAGTCAAAATGGCCCCAAATGTCTCATTGTTTGGGTGAAAAACATGCAGAACCGCAGCCGAAAACTTCGGCTGATACATGAAATACCTGGAGGTCATGATGACGGCCAGATCGGTTCGTAATCCCGATATTGTACAAAGGAAAACAACATGAAGATCAAAACACTGGCAATGGTTGTTCTGTCAGCCCTGTCTCTGAGCTCCGCGGCGGCGCTGGCCGACACCACGGTTAATGGCGGCACGGTGCATTTTAAAGGGGAAGTCGTCAACGCAGCCTGCGCCATTGACGCGGGTTCAATCGATCAGACCGTTCCAATGGGCCAGGTTCGTTCGGCAAAACTTGCTACTCCAGGCAGCACCAGTACGGCTGTCGGTTTCAATATTCAGCTGAACGATTGTGATACCACCGTGGCCACCAAGGCCGCCGTCGCTTTCACCGGTACCGCAATTGACAGCACCAACACCACCGTACTGGCGCTGCAAAGCTCCGCGGCAGGCAGCGCGAATAACGTCGGCGTGCAGATTTTGGACCGTACCGGTACGCCGCTGGTGCTGGATGGCGCGACCTTCAGCGCAGCTTCCACCCTAAACGATGGCACCAACGTCATCCCGTTCCAGGCGCGCTACTATGCGACCGCTGCAGCCACTGCCGGTACCGCTAACGCTGACGCGACCTTCAAAGTGCAATACCAGTAATTCATTCATCAGGCAGGGAAGCATATCGGGCCAGGAAGGCCCGTTATCCATAACGGAACTCGGGTGATAACGATGCAAAGGATGAAGTCAGGTCTGTTGATATTTTTGCTCCCATCGCTGGCGCTGGCCGGTAATCAATGGAACGTCACGCTGCCCGGCGGAAATATGCGCTTTCAGGGCATCATCATTGCCGAGTCCTGCCGCGTTGAAGCTGGCGACCAGCAGATGACGGTCAATATGGGACAGATCGGCAGTAATCGGCTTCATTCAGCCGGGGAAGATACGAATCCGGTTCCCTTCGATATCCACCTGCAGGAGTGCAGCACCGCAGTCAGCGAGCGCGTTGGCGTGGCGTTTCACGGCGTCGCCGATGGTAAAAACCCGGACGTGCTCTCGGTCGGTGAAGGACCAGGAATCGCAACCGGCGTGGGCGTTGCTCTGTTTGATAAAGATGACCATCTGATCCCACTAAATAGCCCTCCCGCCGCGTGGACAAAATTGTATACCGGGCCAACCACGCTGCACTTCGTGGCGAAATACCGGGCAACAGGGCATCAGGTCACCGGAGGCGCAGCCAACGCTCAGGCCTGGTTCTCCCTGACCTACCAGTAATGAATCAGCAGACGAACCGAAAACAGGAAAAGACGGTGACGATAAAAGGGGTAAACGTGAGAACAACACGGGCGATAACGCGCGGTTTACTGGCGGGGGCGCTGATGATAGCCACCATGGGATTTACCGCTCGCGCCGAGGCTGGCGTGGCGCTGGGGGCGACCCGCGTCATCTATCCTGCCGGACAAAAGCAGGTTCAGCTGGCGGTCACCAACAACGACGGAAAGAGCACTTATTTAATCCAGTCATGGGTGGAGAATGCCGACGGCGCGAAGGATGGCCGCTTTGTCATCACCCCGCCGCTGTTCGCCATGCAGGGGAAAAAAGAGAACACCCTGCGCATCATTGATGCCACCAACAACCAGCTGCCGCAGGATCGGGAAACGCTGTTCTGGATGAACGTCAAGGCGATCCCGTCGATGGACAAATCAAAGCTCAGCGACAACACCCTACAGCTGGCGATCATCAGCCGCATCAAGCTTTATTACCGCCCGGCAAAGCTGGCGCTGCCGCCGGATCAGGCTGCGGAAAAGCTGAGGTTTCGCCGCGGCGCAGGCACGCTTACGCTGATCAATCCCACCCCCTACTACCTGACGGTCACCGAACTCAACGCCGGTACCCGGGTGCTGGAAAATGCGCTGGTTCCGCCGATGGGTGAAGCCAGCGTTAAATTGCCCGCCGATGCCGGTCGCGAAATTACATACCGGACGATTAACGACTACGGCGCGCTGACCCCGCGGATACAGGGCGCCACGCAATAACTGACGGGAGGCCACGTCCTCCCGGAAATAAAAATAAGAACTGACAGCCGGGCGACTTTGGACCGGAGGGACTATGTCACATCTGAAATATGGACTCGACGACCTGGACTCCGAGCGTAAAAGCAGCCACGGGCCGGGGAATACGCGCGCTTTCGCTCAAATCACGCTGGCTCTGTTACTTGCCGCACCGATCTTTTCTGTGCAGGCGGAGCTCTATTTTAATCCGCGTTTTTTAGCGGATGACCCTGCCGCCGTGGCGGATTTATCAGGATTCGCCAGCGGCCAGGAGGTCCCTCCGGGAACCTATCGCGTCGATATTTACCTCAATGACGGGTTTATGACCACCCGCGATGTCACTTTTAATAGCGGAGAAAACGATCGCTCGCTGGTCCCCTGCCTGACGCGCGGACAGCTTGCCAGCATGGGCGTCAACACGTTATCCATTGAAGGGATCGGCGCTCTGGCATCCGATGCCTGCGTACCGTTAACCAAAACCATCAAGGACGCCACTACCCGCTTCGATGTCGGCTTGCAGCGGCTGTATCTGACCATACCCCAGGCGTTTATGGGCAACCGCGCCCGCGGC